>Ga0182027_10000085_pt1 | contig 137782 bp, 112 predicted proteins | sample 712E1DmetaG_FD_121300 | JGI IMG/M metagenome (GOLD analysis project Ga0182027, IMG submission 121300) | Permafrost microbial communities from Stordalen Mire, Sweden - 712E1D metaG (Illumina Assembly) | ecosystem: Environmental > Terrestrial > Soil > Wetlands > Permafrost | place: Sweden...
AAATTTCAGGCGTTCATTCATGGGACAGGTCATATTCCAAGGCATAGGCAGTTCCTCCGCCTATGTTGTACCTGTCACCTATGTAGCTGGTCTATCGTGTTACTTTTGTAGCAAGTCTGTACCCTTCTTGGACGCCTCCTCGGATGGGATCAACCCCCCATCCCCCGCAAACGGGGGTAAGGGCCCATCCTTCGTCAGCTTGAGGAAGCTCATGCGACGCTCCAGACCCCCACCCCTGCTGGCACCACTTCATCACAATGAATTCTTACTCCTTCCGCGAGAGGGTGTGCCGGAGCCGCGCTGACGGGGTTCAGGAAGCCGGCGAAGAAAGGGTGGTTCCCCCACGCCAGTGGGGGATGGGGGGCTGGCCCCATTCGAGCCGGCATTCAGAACCCCGTACGCGGAGATGGTGCGCCCTCTCGCGGAAGGAATCTCCCGATGTTCGCTGGCGAACGTGAAAACGCAATAAAAGCGGCTATTTTGGGAGGATTAGGCGGTCAAAGCCGGCGTAGGGGCGTAAAACTTCAGGGATGAGGACCGAACCGTCCTGTTGCTGGAAGTTTTCAAGGATGGCGGCGAAGGTACGGCCGATGGCGACGCCCGAGCCGTTTAAGGTGTGGACGAACTCTTTTTTGCCGTCTGCACGCTTGAACTTGATGTTCATCCGCCGCGCTTGGAAGTCGGTGAAGGTGGAGCAGGAAGAGATTTCGCGCCAACGACCGCGTGACCTGTGGCCCGTGGTCCGTGGCCCGTTTGATGCGTTTTTCGGGTCACTGGTCACGGGCAACGGGTCACTTTCTTCCGCCGCCTCACCCGGCATCCAAACTTCAATGTCATAGGTTTTTGCTGACGCGAACCCGAGGTCGCCCGTACACAAAGTGACCACACGGTAGGGGATTTTGAGCCTACTGAGGATCTTTTCCGCGCATGCGGTCATGAGTTCGAGGGCTTCGGGTGATTCTTCCGGCTTCACGAACTGGACCAGTTCCACTTTATTGAACTGGTGGTTGCGGATCAACCCTTTTGTGTCCGCCCCATAGGAACCGGCCTCGCGACGGAAACAGGCTGAATAACAGACATGTTTTATGGGGAGATCCTTCTCATCCAGGACCTCATCCCGGTACAAGTTTGTCACAGAGACTTCGGCCGTGGGGATGAGATAGAGGTTGTCGCGCTCGATCCGGAAAAGCTCCTCCTCAAAGCGCGGCAGTTGGCCGGTTCCCTGCATCGTCTGCGGCGTCACGAGGTAAGGCGCAAAGATTTCCGTATAGCCGTGTTCCTTCGTATGGATGTCCAGCATGAAACTGATGAGCGCGCGCTCGAGGGCCGCGCCCTGACCGCGCAACACGGGAAATCCAGAGCCCGAAAGCTTGGCGCCAGTTTTAAAATCAAGAATTCCAAGTTTTTCGCCGATTTCGAGATGAGATTTCGGCGTAAACGCGCAGGTTCCCGGCTTCTCCACTTCACGAACAACCTGATTATCGGCAGCGCTGTCCCCGACCGGGACGGAAGGATCTGGAATGTTATTGATGCGCAGTAGGAGATCGTTAAGTTTAGGTTCAACCTCGGCAAGCTTCGCTTCGAGGTCTTTGATTTTCCCCTTGGCGCCTTCGACCGTCTTCATCACGGCCGTCGCATCCTGCTTCTGAGCTTTCAGGCGCCCAATCTGTTCCGCTGATTTGTTTCGGGCGGCTTGGAGCTGCTCGAGCTCGGAAAGGATTTTGCGGCGCTGCACATCCAACTCATAGACCGGCGCGACATCGAGTTTCGAGCGCCGGTTGGCGAGCATCTTTTTGAGCGCTTCTGGGTTTTCCCGGATCCATTTGATGTCGAGCATAACTGGGCTGTCCTTATTTCATTGATCCAATGAGATCGAAGCGCTGGGCAAAATCGGCGCAAATCTCTTTGATCTGCTCCGACGGCTCGTGCGACACCTTTTCCAGCACGTCGGCGCGACACGCCACAAAGAGAGGACGAAGGCTTTGGGCGGCGGGTTCCTTGAGCGGCATCGTTTCAAGGATTTCCAGCAGCTCCCCGGCACGGGCGAAACAGGCACTCACATTCTCCGGATGAGCGGCCACGTCCACCGCGCGCCAGAACTCGGAGGCCACCATCAGCGCCACCTTCTCCGTGGGATATTTAAGCACATCCTCGCGCGCAAGAGACCGGTGGGTTTTCACAACGGTTTTCCCTCAAAATAGTGCAGCGCGAGCCCTCGCACAGCCTGGCGGATGGCCTCCGACTGGATTTGCTGCTGCGTGTTCCCATCGCGCGGCCGGATATTGATCATCGAGCGGTAGACCACCCGCTCGGCTGCGGGCAAATCCGGATAATAATTGGCTCCCCACAAATCGGATTGCGATGAGCCGTGCTCCAGAAGAATCGTTTCCGCATCGGCGTGCAGGCCGCCGCCCGCGCAAATGATTTTGCGGCCCAGGTCCGCGACGAATTTGATCATGTCGCCAAACCCCTCTTCCGCCAGACGGCGAACGGTTTTTTTATCCAGCGGAGATTCAAACATTTCCGGTTTCGACATTTTGAGAGGGCGCACAGCGGTGCGCCCCTACACCTCTCATGGATATAACCTGCGAACTTGCCACTCGTCGCCTTTTCGGGTGTAGAGGAAGCGGTCATGCAGACGGTTGGGGCGGCCCTGCCAGAATTCGAACTTCTGAGGGACCACACGCACGCCCGTCCAATGGGGAGGCCGCGGCACCGGTCCGACTCCATACTTCAAAGCCAGTTTCGCGACATCCTTGATTAAGATCGCCCGGCTCGTCAGCTCTTCGCTCTGCTTAGACGCCCAGGCGCCAAGCTGCGAAAGCCGCGCCCGTGTCCGCCAATAGGCGTCCGCTTCGTCATCGGAAACGATCTCGATTTTCCCCTGCAGCCGCACCTGTTTCTGGAGCGCGTCCCAATAAAAAGTCAGAGCGGCGTACGGGTGCTTGGCGAGCTGTCTGCCTTTGACGGAGTGAAGGTTCGTGTAGAACACAAATCCGCGCTCGTCATAGTCCTTGAGCAGGACCATCCGCGCATCCGGATGGCTGTTCAGATCGACCGTGGAAACGCACAGGGCTGTTGCATCCACGATGGTTTTGGATTTCTTGGCCTCCTCAAACCATCGGCCAAAAAGCGCCAGAGGATCGGCGGGTAAACTCTTGAGTGAACTCACGAAAGGATTATATCAACGGTCCGCGTTAAATAACTTCGACGGAGGTCTCCGGCACCCAGCCTTTGAGGCCTTCCTGGGGGACGCCGATTTCGAGCCAGCCCTGGATCGGCTCCTGCTCCTTCAGGATGAGGACGCGGCGGCCTTCGGGAACGGTGAAGTTGGCGGGATAGGTGGTATTTGGGCCGGAGCGCACTTCGGCCACCGATGAGACGACGACTCCTACGGGTTTTTCCAGAAAAGAAATGCGGATTCCCAACCACACCGCCAGCAGAACAAAAAGGAGAGCGGGAGTGAACGCGAGATCCACTCTCAGAAAAGGCTTCCCCGCCAGCGCCATGCCAGCGGCCACAACGAGGAAGATAAAAATCAGGGAAGACAGAACCGTGAGTGTGTTGATCGACAGAAAATAGAAAAGCCGCCAAGCCAAAATCGGCAGCGCGGTCGTCGGAAGCTCGGGATCGCCCGCTTTGGTCGTGGCGAGATTCAGATTGTAAATCACATCGCCCTGCCCGGAGTTCATTTGGAAAGCTCTCTCATAATGAACGATGGCTTTCCCGATCTGTCCGCTCCGGTAATAGGCGTTTCCGAGGTTGTATTCGAGGACCCAGCTGCGGAGTCCATCATCCGCCGCGGCCTGGTATTCCTTCGCGGCGTCCGAAAATTTTCGCGAGGCGTAGAAGGCATTGCCGGCCTTATACATATCCTGAGGAGAATCAGCCCACAGACAACCGGAGATAACCAGCAGGGGCCCGAACATCGTCATTCCCCGCGGCCGTAGGCGGGGAATCCATGAATGCCATGACAGTGTGGATCCCCTGCCAGAAACCGCAGGGGATGACGTCAGTCGTTCTTCCATTGAATTTCCCTCTCCACCTCGTCAATGACGTGTTTCAGGGTCTCCATCGACGCCCGCACCTCGGAGACCTGCACCTGGGCCGGCGCAAATTGATAGAGGTCGAAGGTCTCCCAGATATTGCGCACTTTTTCGCCCGTATGCGCCAGAAGACCGCGGGATTTCAGCCCCTCCACGATCTCACGCAGCGCCGCCGTCCGGTTTTCGATCCCCAGTTTGGCCACCAGATAATCCTGAAGAACGTCGGCCAGATAGCCGCCGGCTCCTTTGATGTTGTTCTTCGCCAGATAATCGTCCGCTTTTCCAACAGCGGCCATCGCTCTTTCACGCGCTTTGCGGAAATGGTAAAGCGTCGTATTCGATAAGAAAAGCCGGTAATACAGTCGCGCGGCGCCTCCCAGAGCGAGAAGGCCGATCAAGATCAGATGCAGCCACCGAAACCAACCGCGTTTATAGAGAGGTTCCCCTTCCTGCGCGAGAGTCCTGGGCGACCGGATATAGCGGATATCTTCGCCCAGCAGCTTGATGCCGGGCGCCGATGTCGGGGAGCCGCCGGCCGGCGCCATCGTCTGTCCCCAGTTTGTCGAAGATCCTGTTGATCCGGCCGCTCCTGGCGTGACATGCGCCGTCAGAGGCCGCGACTTGACGGTACGATACGTGCGGGAAGCCGTATCAAAGAAAACAAAAGGGATGGAAGGGATCGTCAATTCACCGGAAGCCGTTGGGATCAGCACGGTTTTGAAGACCTTGGAGCCCGACACCTCTCCATCTTTTTTCTCGATGTTCGTCGCCGCATTAGCGTCAAACGTCCGGAAATTTGTCAGCGGCGGAACGGCCAGATCGGGAAGAGACTTGATGTTCCCCCGGCCCGAAATGGTCAGCGTCAAGGTGATGGCTTCGCCCACCGCGACTTTTTGCTTGTCAAGCTGGGCCGTCAGAGCGTAATCGCCCACTGCGCCTTTAAAACCGGCGGGCTTGGGTTCCGGAAGAGGCCGCACGGTAATGGCGACAGGGTCGGCCCTGAGTGTCTTTTCTTCTCCATGGCCGAAGAACTGCGCAAAAAAATCGCTGCCGAGCGGATCGGAGCCGAAGTTTTCCAGATTCACAGTCAGCGCTGCGGAACCCACTTTCGCTTTTCCCGGAGAGGTTGGAAAAAGGGCGGTGCGGACTTCGGTCACGTTGTAAGGAACCCCTTTCACGTTGGCGGTAAAATTCCGCTGAGGCGGAAGGTCTTCCGTCCAGAACCCGGTCATCTCGGGTGGCTGGTAATTCGGCCGGCTGAGAAGCTGAACGCGGTTGTAGAGACGGAAATTGTAAATAATCGGTTCCCCGACATACACGGATGTTTTATCCACCGAGCCGGTAATAAAGACGGGAGATGGTCCGTGGGTGGCGGAAGGGCGCGGCGCTCCTTCTTCCTGCGCCGTCCCCGGCGAAACAGCGGAGGCGTCGCCTTTGACCACATCCAGCGTCAAGGACGCCGTTTGCTCCGTCTCACCCTTGAACTGGATCCGCAGGGCCGGGATCGTAAAATGCCCCTCCCGCAAGGGCGTCAGGACAAAGTTGTACGTGATGTTCGACGACGCTTTTCCATTGATCCAAGTGAAGTTCTGGGAACGCCCGGCGTTGTATATCTGAAAATCTACCAGGCCCGGCAGCTGCGGCTGTGGAAGGTCGTTGCCGCTTCCCGAAATCGTGAGCGAAAGCACCGCCTGCTCGTTTAACGCGATCTGGTTGCGGTCGAGAGAAGCGCTGATCTGGAAATCGGCGGCAAAACCTGAAGAACAAACCAGAACAAAAGACATCCAAAATGCCGTCATCCCCTGCGGCCACTGGCAGGGGATCCACGGATTCCCCGCCAGAGACTGCGGGGAATGACGATTAGAACTACCAGTCTTCATCCGGATGTGGAACCTCATTTTTCGGCATCTTTTGCTGGGACTTTTTCTTTTCTCCGGCGCCGGCGGCCGCCAGAAGCCGTTCAGCGTCTTCCTTGCTCATCTGCCCGGGCTTTCGCTCTCCCGCTCCCCCGTTCCCTCGTTCGTCTTTCTTTTGATCGCCCTTGCTTTGCTTCCGGTCCTGTTTCCCCTGTCCCTGTTTTGGAGGCGGAGGATTTTTGAGCACACGCATCGCTACGCCCAGATTATACTTGGCGTCTTGATCATTCGGGTTCGCGCGCAAACTGTCCTTGTAGGCCTCAACGGCATCGGCCCACTTTCCCTGCGCAAAAAGGACGTTCCCAAGATTGTAGTGGCTGGCTCCTTTGAGAAGCGGGTTGGCCGATTTGGCCGCTTCCGAGAACGAAACCTCCGCCTTGGGAAAATCGCCTTTCATCGCCAGGGCATCCCCTAAATTGAACTGCAGGACGCTGGAATAGGGCGTGTCGATCAGCGCATCCTGGTAGAGATCGGCCGCTTTGTCGTAGTTCCCGTTCTTGAACTGGCGGTTGCCTTCTTTTAATTGCGACGGCGAGGCAAATAGAGGGCATGAAAGGAACAGCAATAGGACATGTAGGGGGCGCCTGCTGGCGCCCCTGAACATAATCATGACGTCACCCCCGAACGCCCCTGTCGGGGGTCCATGGATCCCCCGCCAGAGTCCGCGGGGGATGACGAAAATCCCATTTCCGGTATTGCAAGACTGATCAATAACAACAGCAGCCCCGCGCCGAGCGGCCACTGATAGCGGTTTTTAAAACGGTTGAAGAGCTTGGTTTTCTGGTCTCCCTGTTGGAGTTGCTCGAGAGCGCGCGCCAGATCTTCGGCTTCATCTCCTGTCGGACTAGCGCGGAAGTACTGCCCGCCGGTCGTATGAGCGAGATCGATGAGCGTTTGCTCATCGAGACGGCTCAAGACGACCTCATTTTTTTTGTCGCGCTTGTAGCCGATCCGGTGTCCCTGATCGTCAAAGACAGGAATGGGCTCTCCCTGCGGCGTTCCGATGCCGATTGGAAATATTTTGAGGCCGACCCTGGCCGCCTCTTTGGCCGCTCCCTGAGGATCGCTGCTGTGATCCTCTCCATCGGTCAGGAGAACCAGGACGCGATTCTGCCCTTCTCCGGCCTTCAGCCCTTTGATCGCCACCCGAATGGCGTCGCCGATCACCGTCCCTGGTATGGGGACCGTCCCGACGTCGATCGTGTCGAGCACATCCTTGGCGGCATTTTCATCGACTGTGAGCGGACATTCGACATAGGCCTGACCGGCGAAGGCGAGAATACCGATGCGGCTGCCGCCCAGCCGATCGATCAGCTGCCCCAGGATGAGCTTGGCATGCGCCATTCGGTTGGGTTTTAAGTCCTCCGTCTGCATGGACAGCGAGCAATCCACCGCAATGAAAATATCGAGGCCCTTCTGCTTGAACTCGACCAGTCTGGAACCGATGAGCGGGCCCGCCAAGGCCAAAGCAAAACAGAACAATCCGGCGATTCGAAGTCCTGACACCCATCGGCGGCGAAGGGCCAACCGCGCAGGGAACATCCGCTGGATGGTGGATGATTGGCCAAGGATTCCAAGAACTTTCATTCTCCGGCGGGCGAACCACCCCGAAGCGAACCAGAGCGCAAGGACGACGCCCAGCCATCCGGCCATGGACGGATACGCGAAATAATTCACGGAACCGTCCTCCACGCCGTCATCTGCAGGCCGTATCCGGCGCAAAGCAAAACCATCCCGGTCAGCAGCCACCTGAGATAGTGATCCTGATATTCGTGCGTGGAGGGTCCTTTGATGTCGCTCTTTTCCAGCTTATCGATCTCGCCGAAGATTTCGTCAAATTCTTTCGTGCTGGCGGCGCGATAATAGCGGCCGCCGGTGGCGTGTGCGATCTCTTCCAGAGCCGGCTCGTCGAGGTCCTCCTGAATAGGAACGAGCTGCCTGCCCCACGCCGTGTCCACCGGAATGACGGAATTCCCCCGGATGCCCACGCCGATGGTGTAGATCTTGATGCCCAGACCCGTTGCCGCCTGCGCGGCGGTCAAAGGGTCTATTTCGCCGGAGTTATTGCGGCCGTCTGTGACCAATACGATCACCTTGCTTTTGGCCGTACTTCTTTTCAGATGGTTCGCCGCGGTCGCAATCGCGGTGCCGATGGCCGTATTTTCCGTCGTCGTGACGCCGACGTCGACCTGGTCCAAGAAATCCAGAAGCACCCCGTAATCGAGCGTCAAGGGGCATTGGAGAACGGCCACTCCGGCGAAGGCGACCAGACCGATTCGATCGAACTGCCGGTGAGAGATGAACGTCTTTGCGGCTTGTTTGGCGACCGTCATGCGGTCTTTGGGATTGAAATCAAGGGCGCGCATGCTTCCCGAAGTGTCCAGCGCAATCATGATGTCGATTCCCCGCGCTTTGGCTTCCTCGCCCTTCATCAGGGTCCGCGGACGCGCCCAAGCGATAATCGCCAGCGCCAATCCGGCATAAATCAACCAGGCGGGGATGCTGTAAAAGCGCGTGCGCCAGGTGGCGGGAGCGGATTTCAGTAAGGCGAGGGAAGGGAACGGGAGACGCGCGCGATAAAGCGGCGCTTTCTGTTCGCGCAGCCAGATTAAGAGCCCGAACGGAATAAACAGGAGAAAAACGATGGGATCGGCAAAATTCATTGTTTCTCCGGTATGGTTGTCCTCGTTTGTTCGACAAATTTTACGGCCGATTGGTGCGTTTCGGTCGCTTCCGAGGCATCAGGACGGAACTTGGCGAATTTCACCAGATCCGCCGTGTCCAGAAGCTCGCGCAATTCGGCCTGCCGCTCCATCGTGATCTCGGATTTTTTGCGCAGGTCCCGCATCAGCTCGCCGGTAGTTCGTTCGAGCGCGCGGATTTCAAAGCCCTTTTCCAGATACTCCCTGAGAATATCCGAAACCGCGCTGTAGTATTCCTTGATCTTTCCCATGGCCAACCAGTCTGTCTGCGCCAGTTTCTGGAGTTTTTCCATCGCGACGATATCGGCGGGGACCGGCGGCGGAGGCGGGGGCCCCGCGAGTGCGCGCTTACGACGGCGCCACAGCTCATAGCCGATCGCGGATAGCGCCATAACAACCAGCAGCCACCACCAAGGAGACCAGGCGGTCGGACCGATTACGCCTTTGATGCCGCGAATATCTCCTTTATCTTTGGGTCCCGGTGGCAGCTCCGCAATCGTCACCGTGAGCTCCGGCGTTTTGACCGAATGAACGTTGCCCATTGGATCGCGGTAAGGAACTTCCAGGCCCGGGAGCAGCTGCGGCCCGGTCGTAAAATTCTGCAGTGCCGCTTGAAATTGATCGACGGCTTTGTCGCCGCTCATCTGGCCGGCCAGGCGGGTGCTCGCGTAGACTTCAAAAGTTCCCAGATTTTTTGAGAAAACGGGTAGGTCGATCTGGAGCGCCTGCGGATGAGTCACCCGGATGCTCAAGTTGATCAGGTCCCCCAGAGTCGCCGTCGAAGGATCTACCTGGGCCTGAACCGAAGGGGTTTCGAGATCAGCGAATGCGTTTGACACGGCTTTGGAAGAAGCGCAGAAGCGGGATCACGAATGACCGATCCGTTTTGAGGACGATCTGATCAATGCCATGGCGGCGGAGGAGACCTTCGAGATTTCTCTGGCGCGTGCGCGCGGTCTCTTCAAACTGCCGTCGAGTGGCGCGATCAGAGGTGTCGACACAAAGAGTTTCACCGGTTTCCGCGTCCCGCAGCTCAAGGAGACCGGTGTCCGGGAGTGATTCTTCCCGTGGGTCCTGAATTTGCAGCGCGATCAGATCGTGCCGCTTAGCGGTGACGGCCAGAAGCTTTTCATCGACCTGATAAAAATCGCTTATCAGAAAAACGACCGCTTTATGCTTGACCACCCGGTTGAGGTACCGCAACGCCTCATCCATTTGAGTGGCGACGCGTTGCGGGGAGAATTCGAGCACATCCCGCACCAGGCGCAGGGTGTGCGTGCGGCCTTTCTGCGGGCGGATAAACTTTTCCACATGGTCGGAAAACAGACAAAGACCGACCTTGTCGTTGTTCCGGATGGCGGAAAACCCGAGCACGGCGGCCACTTCCGCGGCCAGCTCCGATTTCCATTTGGCCGCCGTCCCAAACCGGAGTGACGCGCTCCCGTCGACCATGAGAACGACCGTCATCTCGCGCTCGGCGACGAATTTCTTTACGAACGGGTGGCCCATCCGCGCGGTCACGTTCCAGTCGATCCAGCGGATTTCGTCCCCCGGCACATACTCGCGCACCTCCGCGAACTCCATCCCGAGGCCGCGGAAGACGCTTTCATACTGGCCGGAGAAGATTTCGTTCACCAGCCGCCGGGTCTTAATTTCGAGGCGATGGACCTGGGAAATGAGTTCGCGCGTCAGCAATTACGGCACCTCCACCGCCGCGAACAATTTCGTGATGATGTCTTCGGAGGTTGTGTTTTCCGCTTCCGCTTCGTAGGTCAGGAGAATCCGGTGGCGCAGGACATCCGGACCGACGGTCTTGACGTCTTCCGGCGTCACATACCCGCGGCCCTGAAGGAACGCGTAGGCCTTGGACGCCTGCGTCATGCAGATGGTGGCGCGCGGCGAACCCCCGTACGCGATGAGCGGTTTAAGCGCCTCCAGTTTGAATTTTTCCGGCGACCGTGAAGCAAACACGAGATCCAGGATGTAATTCTTCAGCTTGTCATCGACGTAGATCTCATTGACGATCGCGCGCGCCGCGAGAATTTCGTTCGGGTGCACGACCGGCTTGATGTCAATGGCTCTGCCGGTCGTCATGCGATCCAGGATAAGCCGCTCTTCCTCGCGCGTCGGATAATTCACTCGAAGCTTGAGCATGAACCGGTCCACCTGGGCTTCGGGAAGCGGATAAGTTCCTTCCTGCTCGATGGGATTCTGCGTCGCCAGCACGAGAAACGGTTCCGCCAGGGGAAAGGTCTGCTCGCCGATCGTCACCTGGTGCTCCTGCATGGCTTCGAGGAGCGCGCTCTGGACTTTGGAAGGGGCGCGATTGATTTCATCGGCGAGAAGAAGGTTGGTGAATATCGGCCCTTTCTTAACGGTAAATTGGCTGTCCTTTGGATTATAAATCTGAGTCCCGATGAGGTCGGCCGGCAGGAGATCCGGCGTGAACTGGATGCGCTGGAAATGGGTGTCGACCGCTCTCGCGAGTGTCCGAACGGCCAAGGTTTTGGCGAGCCCGGGGACCCCTTCGAGAAGAACATGCCCGTCCGCGAGAAGCCCGATCAGCATGCGTTCGATCAGATAATCCTGACCGACAATCACACGACCGATTTCCTGTTTGAGCGCCTGCACAAAAACGCTCGCCTGTTTGACCTTCTCATGAATGACTTTGATGCTTTGGTCCATAGGATGTCCTCCGAGGATTAGACGGATCCCGAGGTGATGAGTTCCACCATCACCTGGGGGATTTTCTGAAAATCGGTATCGGCCGTCAAAATGCAAAGGCCGTGCTGCATCGCGCCGGCGGCGATCCAGAGATCGTTGTTGGCGACCATCTTCCCCGCAAGCCTCAGATCGTTTCGGATGCGGGCATAGAGGTGCGTCGTGTCGTCATCGATTCCGATCACGCGCACGCGGCTCTGGGACAGGAAATCCCGTAAACGGCGCTCATCCCGCTCACGTTGGGTCCCTTTTAGATACCCGAAACGCAGTTCCCCCAAAACCACGACGCTGATACATAGATCCGCCACCTCTTGAATATAGCGCGACGCCCCGGGATGGCCGCGGCTCAGAAGAATATAAGCCGACGAATCAATCAAAATATTCATCGATTTTTCTTTGGCGCTCTCGATCGAATTCGACGCTCTTTTTGCGATCTTCGAGCAGTTGGCGGTTGAAAGCGTCCGCCTCTTCCCTGGTCCATGACGATTCGGCAAGCCATTCATCAAGGTCGTGATGGAGCTTTTTCTTAGGCGCGCAAGAGCCGAACGCTTCCTGCAGGAGACCGATAACGGCCTTGTTGAGACTGGTCTTCTGTTCCGCCGCCCGCTTGCGAAACAAGTTCATGACGTCATTGGGGATATTCCTCAAAATGACGGTATTCACGGGTTTCTCCTGAGATGAATCATACTCTGTATCACTATGATTCATTTATAGCATCATATCGGATATCCGTCAAGGCCAACGAAATTCAGGCGGCGGATAGAGTCTTGTCGGGACCACGCGCAGGGTGTTTCAGGCGGATCTTGCCGCCGGGGTCTGGGCAGGCCGCCGACGGGTCAGGGCTTCTTGTAGCGTGAAATCCGGCCATAGATCTCTTGCGGTCCCTTGGAACGTCATTAATCCTTTTAAGAGATCTCTATAAGGGCGTTGGATTTCCAGTCCGTAGCGCGGCGCATTGACAAATATGTTGCGAAATATTTCCAACGGGTTCATGCCAGCCTGTTTTTTCAGTTCCTCAAGATGTTTGCGTAATCCTTGGCGATTGTAAGAACGCGAATCGTCGCTAAGGGCTTCCAAGCTTTCAACCACGGAATTCATTGACCCAAAGGAAATTCCGAACGCTCCTGAGAAATAAAGGATCACATCCTTCGCAAATGTGTTCATCTTTAACTGAGAGTGGGCATCCATTCTTCCCATTTGACCGGTATCAAGAATTACAGCCTTATTAGAAGCAGGAATGGTCAAAACATTACCCAAGTGCAGATCCATCGGGTATAGCCCCGACGCGTGTGTCATGGCACGATCATAGAGTAGATCCCAAAGTCCATAGGCGAGGTCTTTTCGCTGATTCCAGTCCGTGAGGCCCAGTTCGGGGTCAAGAGGATTAACCCCCGCCACATAAGACATCACAAGCACTCTGGGCTTGGCTTCTACATAATAAGGCGTCCAAAACGGAGTGCCCGGCAGCGGTATTGTTCCATCCTCATGAACCTCCTCGAGTGAAGGCTTCTTGTCTGTGTATCCCGTCATTTCCAGCCAATTTGTGTAATCATTTTGAAAATTAATTTCACTTCTCAACAAATCCACCAGTTGGCCGACCAGCTGAATAGCGATCGGAGCTTCCTCCAAAATATCCTCATACCAACTGACAGCCTCTTTGAGCCTTTCAAGCTCTCCGATCACATGGTTGATGCGTGCGAGCTTTGAATCTGTAAGAACCTTGATGGCCAGAGGGAACTGGTAATCTTTGTGGTGGGCAAGCCACACCTCTCCCATGCTGCCGGCGTTTAGAACGCGATCGAGCGAATAATCCTGTGCACGCCACCCCAGTTCTCTTTCAATCGTATTTCGAACTTCCGTCTCATTGCTGGGCGCAACCTGGTCGCGCAGCCTTCGGAGGCGAGACCGGTACCGTTCTGGGACTTCGGGGCGGTCGGCCAGAAATTGGCCAACTTTCTCGAGATGTCGGGTAACAAAAAAGCGATGAAGAGCTTCTCCTTCGTCCTGATCTTTAAGCGCTTCCGCCAATTCCTCTTTGGGGCCGATGTCTAATAGATTGAAGTAGGTCTTAAAAAGAAAGAGAGCGAGCGGGGCATGTGCGGACAAGGCAGCAGGGATCTCGATCGATGCCAGACTCATCTGGTGCCCGCGAGCCAGCTGCAACCTGGCGATGGAGGGTAGCTCTTGAGCGAGATGATCAAGCTCTCGGGCAGTCAGGGGCGCCATGGCCCGCGCCAATGCGTTGGCAGCTGTAAAGGAAGGCTTTTCATATTCGAGGAGGCTGGCTTCCGGCTCAGCGCACTTTGAGAAGTCGCCTAGAGAGTCGAAATGGCGATAGTAAAAAGTTTTCGAAAAAGGATAAAGGAATGCCACCAAATCTTGGCCCTCTTGGCTCTTAGGTGTGAATTTGCAAACGGAAAATATGGTGTCCATCCAGGCTTGTTCACCGGAATATTGATAGTTGTGAGCGCCTTTCGGCCACCATTCAGAAGATTTTCCTTCTGTGTCTTCTTCTATAAGGTAAGGATTGGCGGCCACGTTGCAGAGACGGTCCACTTGGTCTTCGTTCAATTCGGGGAAGCGGGCAAGTAAGAGTTCTCGGAGGCTGACAGAGCGGTTCGCGCCGACCTTTGGTATCAGTAGAAGGAGCTCATAAGCGGTTTCCATTTCCCATGAAACCTGTCCGAATTCTGTCTTCGTGACATACCCCGCTCCTTTCTTCATTTTCAGGAATCTGCTTTTCTCGTTCTCAAATTCCGTGTGTAATCTATCAATTCGCTCATCAGCGGTGAGTTGATTGAAAAGGGTTTCGGGCTCCTCATCATAAGCTTTCAAGAATTCTTGAAAGCTGACATCATCTAAACGGTTCCAGTTTCGGATAAACAATCGACAGAGAACTTGATCCATTCCACGCCGGCGTTCGAGAAGGAATAAAATCCTTTCCTCAAGGCTGGCCCCTTTGAGAAAGCGCTGCTGGGCTAAAGACGCGAGAACGTTTCTGAAATGACCTTCTGCGGAGATGCCATACGTATGCGACATAAACTTTTGGGCCCACACGGCCCAGTCTTCCTTATGAAAAAGGTTGGGTTCCCATGATTCCGGATAGGCAAGGTAGCGGGATATGCTGGCGCGCAACCGCGCGCGCGCATCTTGGTCGGTTTCTTCCAGCAAGTGCGCCCATAATGTCGTTGGGCGATAGATGGGCCGGTGATCCCAGAGGGCAACGTCGGCAAAAAAGGCCTTCTCATGGCGAAGGTCCTTACCACGAATGCGTTCGTCATAAACCTTTTTAACGTAGCCCGGGATGAAATGCGGCGATCGACAGAGCTCCTCGAAAGCTATTCGCTGCGCTTCGACGCATGTTCGAGGTCCTTTCAGAATTCTGTAATACAGCCACGCTTTTGCGGAAACTTCTCGATCCGACTTGGATACCAGGAGCGCCTGCATAAGGCTCATTTCTCCCTCTAAGAGCTCCGTTTTCGTCAATAAAGGCTCTGCATACGGCCAGAGGAGAGCAAATGCTGCTAGAGGCTGTAAATCAGCCTGCTCATAAACGATCGGAGATTTGTCAGCCAAATGTTTCTGGCTGTCCTCCTGCTCTTTTTCACGCCGGTTTATAAGCGCGATGAGATCGCGGCGCAGCCAAGCCCTGGCCACTTCACAGGCTTGCTGATAACCCACACCTGCCGGGCCTTTTGCAAGAACTGGCGGGAGTATGTTCTCAAGTTCGGAAGCGGTGACCTTCCCGCTTTCAACATCGTTCGGTCGAGGCAACGAGCGGGTCTGCCCTTGCTGGCGAGCTTCTTGCACCTTGCCCGGGAAAAGAGGCTCAAGAATGGAAAGGGCAGTCTCTTTATCTGGGAATAGGTGTTGAAGTGCGGCGAAATTAGCTGGATCGCCAAGCTCTTTTCGGTCTGCAAACCTACCGGCTACTTGCGAAAGAGCTTCCACTTCAAACTTGAAATCGTCTCCCAATGAATCTCCGTGCTTGTTCGGGTCCATTTCTTGTGCTTTCTCTGCGATCCGTTCAAGCATATAAACGACCGTTTTAGAGAATTGATCCCGCTGATCAAGGATATCGTTCACAAAAGCTGCAGAACCGTTCCCTTCATGAGGCCGGATGAACCGAGTGATGGGATAAGCTCCTTTCGGCCACATTTGTTGCGACATGTAAAGATAAAGTTCGTCCTTCTGTGCAGAAGACAGCTCTGATTCGCGCAGGGAGGTGTAGACGCTCTTCGAAAACACAACGTTTCCGTTTTTCTTTTCTCCCCGGCTCTTGGTCATCCGGTCAATGCTTTCGCGGAACAAAGAGATGGCCGCTGTGCGGCATGCCGGCGCTTGGCTGAGGTCACGCGCCGCCTGGGCGATCTGTTCGGGCTTGAAAAATCCACGCACATCCTCGCGGAGCTTCCTTTGCATATCCAGCGTACGCTGTTCGGTCTCTTCGGTTCTTGTGAGAAGATGCTGGACATCCGTCTGAATAGCCCAGTAGGACTGCGCCTCTTGCACATCCGTCTCTTGTAAGCGCCAGGGGTCTTTGGCTAGCTCGACCAAATCTTCACGCACCTGGTTGTAAAAGGAACCAGCCTCCGACTCAAGACCCAGACTTAACCCATATCGGTAAAGTTGTGTAGCATCTATGAGGAAGGACTGCAGGCATGCCACGTATACAGCTAGTTGGTCATGGCCTTCGGGATGGATCTGCCATAGCTCGTACGAGAAATCCTTAGGGCGAGGAAAGGTGACCATGGATACAAGGCGCCTAAAGGCTAGCTTATCTACCGTTTGTCCTCGTCGCTGTTGCCACCAGCTGTGCAGGGCCGCATACGAGGATCCACTAAAGTAAAGCGGGTGCTCTCTCCAATTCCCGTCCTCATAGCCGCGCAAAGCATCGAAAACGGGCGCGGCTTGCCCCTTCGCTTCATCGAGGAATTCATTGCCTCTCTGAATTAATGAGGTGGCTTCTGGCGTGCCAGATCCTTTGCTTTCGATCAGCTTGTCGAGCGATTCAAGCATGCGTCGGAGATTTTCGTGAAACAGGCGCGTGTAATGATAGGAAGGCGGGTGAAGTCGTTTGTTTTTCTCTATCTGTTCTCGCGCCCACTCATCCTGCTTCTTATTGGAAGGCTCTGCCCAGCGACGCTGATTTAGGGAAGGTTCGACATATTCTCGCTTGGCCAATTCCTCTCCCATCTTGCAGGCCAACGCATGCCATTCATCATAGAACTCGCGTATGTCCCGTAGATCCCAATCGTGAGGCAAATGTTGAGCCGCCACCCCGAAAAGATGAAGTTTCATAGGGGAGTCAGATAATTCTCTAACTGCCGCCAGCGCTCTTGAAAATAGGCAGGGTGTTTCCAGGCCCCTGACCAGGAAATCGCGCATGAGAGAATATAAATTGCCCGAGGTGTTCCCTTGGACTATTTGAAGATTATCGACAGAAAAGGGATCAAAGGGGTGATCCGCAAGAGTGATATTTTTTTGATTCGACTGCCACCAATCTGAGACGTCGTTATCATAGTGAACATGAGGTTTGCCTAAGAGATAGATACGGAGGTTGTCTTTGATATGGTCCCATTCCTCCTTGTACAGAGCGGCAGAGATTTCCGGAAGTCCGTCAGCAAGATCAAGGGAAAGGGGTTCGAAACGAGAAGGATCGTAGGAATTGGGTGTCATCGTTTTTCTATGTTCATTGATATGTGGAGCAAGAAGGTCCTTTTCTCCACGTTTCGCCAAACATTTCAGAAGCGGAGTTGTCCACTGATAGGAGTCCATGCTGCGCACAAGTTCTCGAGCTTTATCATTGAACCCGGTTTCAAAGAGAATTTCTACAAAGGTGGTACGGCCATCATAAAGGTCCTTCCAGTAGGCGAGGATGCGATTTATCCAAAGGCGGTCGCGGCTTGGATCAAGGAATCTGGCCAGGGCAAAGAGCTGGGCTGGCCTGCAGGTCTTGAATTTCGGGTCAAAGCGATCAGCATGCTCGGCGTATCTCATATAAGTCCCGAAAATTGTTAGAAGGTGCCTTGAAGCTTCTGGTTCTTTCTCGATACGAGCAGGGTCACCGAGTTTCGTGGGTAAAACCCTTTGGCCCAACTCTGGGCCCGTCGCGATGGACGTAGAAATGGGCTGAGGAACAGTAATGTGTTCACCCAAAAGCCTTACGAGTTGGGTAATAAGCTCTTCTTTAAGATCGAAAAACTCTTCAGTATCTATCCGATTTCCAATAGACCACCGGATCGCTATGGGTATAAGACGTGGCGGCAGAAGAGGGGTTAATTTCAGGGTCAAAGAAATCATGGTTTCGCCTGCCAGACTTTTCGCATAGTCACCAATAAGCTGACGGAACCGATCATCATTTAAACGATAATGAACTTCTGCACCTTCCCGTTCTTCAACAATTAAATCCCCTTCCACCGTATCCCAGAAGGTTTTCGCTCCTTTGTTGAGTTCAACCGCCCGCTGGAATGCGCGGACTTGCTCCTTGGTGCGTCGCGGTTCAAGTTTTCGGATACGGTCTTCCACTGCTTCTATGCCGGATTCCAAAATGGCATGTATGGACGCCAGTTCTGCTTTATCAGCGCCCTGCATAATGTAATAACCACGTTCACCTAAGGCTACTTCGAATTGACTGCTTATGAAAACAGCTAACGCCTCTTCCTTCACCATGCGCTCAAGCAGCGTTTGATAAAGTTGTTCGAATGGCGTTTGGGGATCAACGATGGGAATTGAACGGGCGTAGCCTCTGTAGGCGTCGGGTAAAGCGTCAGTTGGAACAAAGTGCACCAATTCATGGATCAACGCCTCAATAGGCATTCCGACAGCAATTAGGACTCTTCGCGCGAAAGCAGACCGGTTAAAGAAACCACTGTCCAAAGAAATTTCAGTAGCGGTTCCTTTGTTGGGGTGAAGCTGGAATACACTCCCATCCTCAATTCCCGACAATTTTCGGCCCTCTTTTTGCGCATAAGCTCGAAGTGCTCGGACAGTCATGCCGAGACCTAAGAGATCACTACTTTCAATATAAGAGAAAACGGTTTCCACATCTTCCGGCGTTTCCACGACACCTTTACTGAAGACATCATGATAACGTCCCGTAAGAACCCCAGTGGCAGATGGCCGCTTCCCCGAGGGACTTGCCTCGGCTGCAACAAAGATGTTCCCGATATTCTTAGAATGGACAAGAGCAATATCGGACTCGGGCTTTGTTTTGTCTCCCAAAACTGTATAAGTCCCAGAACGCCAAGTGCTGCCCAAACCGCCAAGCTTCTCAAAAAGTGTCAGGGGACTGAGAGCGGAGTAAAGCGGCTCACAACTTACGCCTTTAGAGAGAGAGAGAGAGAGAGAGAAGTAGCGGGCGGCCCTGCAAACGCAGCGATGGAGACTTCGCTCTGAGCGCAGGCCAGGCTGAGAACCAGCGAGAAGGCGAGGGTCTTCCGAAGAGGCCCGATCAGGAAGCGGAAAGTCATAATTATTCGAAGCGTTTCACTCCAAATAAGCCTACCATCCGATTGTTACGGGAAGCGTTCTTGATTGTTAAATCTGTGTAAACTTTCCCGGCACTTCCCCAGGCACTTCCCCAGCAAAACCGGCGCGGGGGCTTTTCATATATAATGCTTTTCATGGCTAATAAAATTCGCTTCTATGATACGACCGTTTCCAAGCCCCGTCCCATCAAGCCCGCTAAAGGAAAACTGGGCGTTTTATTGCCCGGAATGGGGGCTGTGGCCAGCACCTTTATCGCCGGCGTTCTCTCTACCCGTAGAGGCCTCGGAAAGCCGATTGGATCCCTCACCCAGATGGGCGCCATCCGGATCGGCAAGCGCACCGAACACAACAACCCAAAAATTAAGGATTTTGTCCCGTTGGCGGACTTGAAAGACATCGTTTTCGGAGGCTGGGACATTTTTCCCGACAACATGTATCAGGCCGCGTGCAAGGCGGGCGTTTTGGAACATGCGCATCTGGCGCCCCTGCGTGAAGAACTTGAGAAGATCAAGCCGATGAAGGCGGTTTTTGATTCGAATTATGTCTCCAGGATTTCAGGTCCGAACGTGAAGAAGGGCTCTTCCAAGATGGACCTGGCCCATCAACTCATGACCGACATCCAGCAGTTTAAAAAGGCCAACAAATGCGACCGGTTGGTGGTCGTCTGGTGCGGATCCACTGAGAAATACCAGACCCAGGCCGCCGTCCATCAGAGCTGGGCGGCTTTTGAACGCGGTCTCCAGGAAGATTCGCCGGACATTTCGCCCAGCCAGATCTACGCGTATGCCGCCATCAAGTGCGGTGTCCCCTATGCCAACGGCGCGCCGAACCTTTCGGTCGACATCCCCGCGATGCAGGACCTGGCGGCCCGCCACCATGTGCCCATTTCAGGGAAGGATTTCAAAACCGGCCAGACTTTCATGAAGACCGTTCTGGCGCCGGCTTTCAAGGCGCGGCTCCTGGGCATGCACGGATGGTTTTCGGCCAATATCCTCGGGAATCGCGATGGGGAAGTGCTTGACGATCCGGAAGCGTTTAAGACCAAGGAGGAATCAAAGCTGTCAGTCCTGGATCACATCCTCCAACCGGAGGTTTATCCGGAGCTCTACGGCAACGTCGACCACCGGGTTCGGATCGTCTATTATCCGCCGCGCGGGGACAACAAGGAAGGTTGGGACAACATCGATATCTTCGGGTGGCTTGGCTATCCGATGCAGATTAAAGTCAATTTTCTCTGCCGGGACTCCATCCTGGCGGCGCCGATCGTGCTCGACCTGGCGCTTTTCATGGACCTGGCGCACCGTTCGAATATGCAGGGGATTCAGGAATGGCTTTCCTTCTACTTTAAGAGCCCGATGGCCGCTCCCGGCCTGCACGCCGAGCATGATCTGTTCATCCAGCTCATGAAGCTGAAGAACACGCTGCGCTGGCTGCGCGGCGCGGAACTGATCACCCACCTCGGCATCGAATATTACGATTAATGCCGTATGCGGCATTCACGCGCAGCTCTGGCCCTGATTTTCTTTCTCGGCCAAGGTCTGGCGGAGATTGCCCACGCTCAGCCTGAACCGAGCCTGCGAAGGGTCGACATCTCGACTTCTCCGTTGGCCAACCAGAACCGCGAGGCGGATTATGTGGTCGCCCCCTCCACGCCAACCCCCTATCAGCTGCGTCAGATGCGCAGACAGCGTCCGCGCAGACTTCCGATCCGGCAACTGAGGAAAATACGGCAACAGATCCAAAGGAGGATTAAGAAAACGTCCCCTAACCCGCGCGTCCAGTCCCCTGAATCTTCGCCCATGCCGGCCTCCCCTCCACCCCTGCCTACGCTTCCGCCTTTGTCGCCTCAGGCGACCGGCGCCGAACGATTTTTCGCCGGGGCCGCCAAAGTGATGACGAAAAGCTGGAACGGGAATATTTTTGTCTGGCTGCCGGCGATTTCAACCGATCCCAATGCCGGCCCGACCTACGGCGTGCTGCCCGTGCTCGTTCTGGCCGATCCGGCGACGCATCATATCCGCCATCTTCTGGCGCCGAGCTATACCTACAATTCGCTTTTCGGCCAGACCGGGACGATGCGCTATTACTGGTACCCGAACGAGACCAGCCAGTACGTGACGATCGGGAGTTTTTCACAACACACCAACCGCGAACTCAAGGTGCGTTATGAAAATACCGCCCTGATGGACGGCGTTCTGTATTTTCGTTCCGAGGCTTATTACGACGCCGACGGGTCTCGCCGCTTTTTTGGCCTCGGGCCGGAATCGCGAAAGAGCGATGAATCCGGCTACACCTCCCAGGATACGGTCGCGCGGGCGGCCGCCGGGCTCAATTTTTTCAAGTACTGGCGCACCACGCTCGGAGTGCGTTTTCGCCGGATGACTACGGAAGAAAATATCATCCCCGATATCCCCGATATGGCGACGCAGTTCCCGACGGCTCCGGGAATCGGCGCCCATAATACGATGACGGGAGAATTCCGGCTGTTGTGGGATGACCGCGATCTGCCGATCACGCCGTCTCGCGGGAGTTCCGGTGAATTCTTTGTCGAAAAAACAAACGTGGACCTGGGGAGCGACTCGGATTACCTGCGCTACGGCATGGAAGGAAAGCGCTTTTTCCTGTGGCAAAATCCAAACCATGTGACCGTTGTCCATGGCCTTTATGAAAAGGCGAATGGCCCGAATATTCCGTTTTATGAGCTGCCCAGCCTTGGAGGGCGGGATTCCCTGCGCGGATACGGCGAAGGCCGGTTCGCCGATCGGGGCCGGCTGGTGTTCAACGTCGAACATCGCATCACGATGACGACTTTAGACATGATGGGCATCAAAACCAACTTTGAAGTGGCTCCCTTTTTTGACCTGGGGAGCGTTTTCCCGGACATTCAGGACATCAAGAGCAAGAACTTCCAGCCCGTCGTCGGAGGCGCTTTCCGCGCGGCGGTCAAACCCAATGTCGTCGGAGATGTTGAAGTCGGCGTTGGCCGCGAAGGCCCGGCCGTCTTCGTTGACATCAATTATCCTTACTAACATTTGACATGGGACATAGGAATCCCTATTCTCCTCTTATGAAGCGGGGCTTTGGGTTGGTGGGGTTTCTTCTGGCTTGCGAGCTGCTGCAGCCGGCCATGGGGGCCGTCCCGTCGGGACAGGAGCGGGCCACCTTCGTCATCCCTCCCGGCCAGGAGGGGATGCACAGGGAACTGATCCCGAAGAACATCAATATTGAAACATGTTCCTATGATCTCGACGTCGTCGCGCCGGGGACGACCTTCGGTTTTGATATCGTCGGCTCCGGATTCGATGAGTCGTTTTACAAAATCATCTCCATCGACGCCGACGCGCTGGATGTGAATGTCAAGAACCTGCGCCTGGTGACCGCCAACCAGATCCACGGGCAGATCGAGGTGGGCTCCGAAGCGACCACCCAATACATTCATCCCAAAGTGGTCATCCGGGCTCTGCCGGTGTTTCGGGCGCCGGAACCCTTCGGCGTCGTCCGCCACGGAGAAGTGCTCGATATTCTTCTCACCTCAATCGACGAAACGGGACAATGGGGCCGCTTCCGGGTGATCACGAACCTGGATGAGGGTCTCTTTTCCAAGTTCCGTGTCGAACCCACCAATCCTCGGCTTGAAGTTTCTAATGTGAAGGTCCAATATCCGTTTTATGTGGACGGTGTCGTGATGATTTCGGAAGGATTGAAGCACGGTCAGTACGGGGTCGTGACTTCTCTCGGCAAGCGCGAACTCTTCCGGCAGGATCCGCTGGTCGATGTCGTCAAGCCCACGGTCGGGAAAACCGGGACCATTGAAAAGGTGCGGGCCGTCGAAATGGCCCATCGCCCCGGGGACAGGTTGGAGCTGACGATTACGGGAAGCGCATTTCTCCCCAATGTGGTTTCAAACCTCTCCGCTGAGGTGAACGAATTCTCGATGGGGTCCTCGACCTTCACCTATGTTTCAGCGGGGAGGCTGGACGCTTCGCTGATCATCCCCCCGAACGCCCCGGTCGGGGCTTATGGAGTCAGCATCCTCTACCGCGGCAAGGTGCAGGTGAAACAGCCGAATGTGTTTGCAGTGATCCCGCCCAATTGGCTGGCCTCGGTCAAGCTCGCAACACCCCTGGCGCCGGGGAAAAACGGCCAAGTCCTTCTGACCGGGCGCGACATCGCGCCGGACTTCGCCAAAGCGCTCCTGTTTGAGACCGATACGGAAGGGCTTAAAATCTCCAATCTCCGTTGGCAGGACACATCGACCGTCATCGCGGACATCGCGGTGGCGGCGACGCTTGAGCCGGGAGACTACATCATCCACGTGTCAACCGGCGGCAAACCCCTCAAACTTCCCCGGGGCAATATCATCAAAATCACCCCTTAACGAGCCAGCGCAGAAGGAGTGGGCGGGTCCTCCGGCGCCCCGCGGGTTTGCCCCCAAGAGTCCAGGGGACGCTCTGTCGGCTGGCCGCTCAACTCCGAGCCACACACGGCTCGGAGTTTGAGCTCCTTATAAGCCAGCCTTACTCGCTAAACCCGCGTGATCGCCTCCGGACCCACCCACTCCTTCCGCGCTTCAAATTCTCTGAAAATTGGCCTTCCCGGGGGGAGGAGTCTGCGGAGCGAATCAGCGAAGTTTCAGGCGTTTCTGCGAGAGCGTCCAGGGACGAGTGTGTGACCCGCGTCCTCTGCCCTCATAGGGAAGAGGGGAGTTCTCGGCCCTGCTTGAGCAGAAACGACGGCCCCCCAGGTGTCTGGGGGCGAAACTTCGATGGGAGCGGAGCGGGCTCCTCCCCCAAGGAAAGGCCTTAGTTGTAGTTGGGTTTGTAGGCGGAGAGGACTTTTTTAGCACGGCGGCCGTTGAACGTGAAGATGTCGATCTGTGTCGCATCGTCTTTAGCATCATAAAGAACAATTTCCTTCCAGCCATCCCCGTCCAAGTCTACCGCCGCGAGGAGCCGCAGAAAATCGCGCGTTCCATAGAGATGCTCGTGCTCTTCGAGCGTGCGGCCGGCAGGTTTGAAGGACGTCTGACCGGCTAAAGGCAGGACTTTCTCCTTCCCATGGTCATTCCACCATAGGAGCGCCACCGCGTAGATCGCCGCCTCATGCTCCGTGGAAACGGCGCTCGCATCGGAATGGGCCAGGAGGACCGCTTCTTCCCGTCCTTGACCTTCAAGCGGAATCGCGTAAGCCTGAGTCAGAAACGGCTGGTCGACGTGAAGCCCATGAGATTTCAGATACTTTGAGACGATGGCTTCATACTTGGGATTGTCCGGAGGAATGGGCACGAGCGGCTCATCGGGCAAAGGCGCAGTTCCTGCAACCGCCAGGGCGAACGAGCTTGAACGGTTATCCCACCCGCTCACTTGCGCCGTCCAATCCGCGAAGGAGCCCTCCCAGTCCGGACGTTGTTTCCCCTGGATCGTGACTGCGGCCACTTTTCCCGTCGGCGTATAGAGAGTGAAGACGTCCCCAGGCTGTGGAGGTGTGTAAAAGTCGGTGCTCTGAATCCATCCATGGCCGGGCTCGAATTTGCCGATGGCCAGGGTCAAACAGTTGTCTATGGCGAAAGCTAAAATTCTTCCGGAATCGGCGGCATGAAGGACTGGGCAGGCCGCCAGGAAGAACCACAAAGCAAGTGGGCGTTTCATCGTCCTGATCCTAGCGCGAATGGAGGCGGCCATAACCGAGAGACGACAACTCCGATGATTTGGCCGGCGGCCACCGAGCCCAGGCGGCGACTGTCGAGGCTGTCATCCCGCGCATCTCCCAGAACAAAATAGGCTCCCGGGACAACGGCCCACGTTCGATCGGATTGAGGTTGGAGATAAGCGGTTTCGGGAACGTAGGGTTCGGAAAGAGAATGGTCATTAATCAACACATGCTGATGGCGAATGGCGACTGTATCCCCGGGCAGTCCGACGATTCTTTTGATCGACAACTCCTGATCATGCCGGAAAACGACAACCTGCCCGCGTTTGAAAGAGCCGGTCTTTCCCATCCACAACAGATCGCCCGGGCGGAGGGTCGGGACCATGCTCCGGCCTCGCACTCGAACGATCATAAAACCGGTTATTTTTTAGCGGCGGCGACGGCTTTGGCGAACATGTCGGTGATCTTCGCGCAGACCTGTTGAAGTTCCTCCGCTTTGGCCACATCGACGTTCTGCTTATTAAAGGAGCAGAGTTTCGCGGCATTCCAGAAGGTGGTATGCAGATCGGGGAACATATCGAGATGCTGCGGCTTGAAGTAATCCGACCAGAGGATCAAAAGCTCTTTTTTGCAGAGCTGGGCGTGCTCTTCCTTCACCTGGACCATGCGGGTCACGGTATTTTCAAACGCTTTCTGTTCAGCCGCAGGCGCTCCGGCGGCAGGCACAGGCAATTCCGTGATCTTCTTGGCTAACACCGCGACCGTTTTGGCGGCCAGCGCCGCGGAGGCGGGATCATAGACGCCGCAAGGGACATCGCAATGCGCCTCTGCCGTTTGGATCTTGAACCACTGGGCAATGGTGTTCAGCATAAGTCCTCCTTTAGGGGTGTTCCATTCATTATATACCTTTAGATTTCCCGAAGTACCTGAAGGAGAAATTCACGGTCTTTGGGATGCGTCAGGAGCTCCACGGCCTTCTCTCGCTGAGCCCAGAGGGCTTCAGGATTGTCCGGATCGACCGGCTGGAGCTTTTCTGCGTCCGACTCAAAAAGAAAAAAGGTGATATTTTTCAGCTCTGATCGATTTTCTCCTCCGTTCAACCCGATTCGCGCGCGCTGATAGGACCCAAGCAGGCGGATATATTTCAAATCTTTCAGGCCGGACTCTTCATAAATCTCCCGGCGGGCCGCCGCCAGCGGATCTTCGTCTTTTTCGATATGACCTTTGGGAAGAGACCAGCTCCGGCCCCGCTGATTGACAATCAGGAGTTCCCCCTTTTTGTTAAAGACAACACCGCCGGCACTGAAAGTGACTTGGGGCTGTTTATTCGATTCCATTTCGCTCACTATTATATCTCAGAGGCCGATCGTCCTTAGGATCTGTTAAGGCTGGGGACATTGACTGGCGTGTTTCGAGGACCATTCACAAAAGCATCTAATTTACGATCCATTTCAGCATTCTAAAATCTCCGAAAAATCAACATCAATTTGAGTTTTACGCTTTAATGCGCCCTTGCGCACCTGACTCACAGTGCACAACTTAGAAGTGAGATGAAACGTATCCTTGTCATCCTGGCGCCGGTCTTCCTTTCCAGCTCCCTGTGGGCGGCCGGGCAATGCCTTCCGCACGAGACGGCGGTCATCGATTCTGAGGCGCGCTGCGTTGACAATGGCGGCATCAGCATCGGATTCAACGGGGACGATGGCGTGAAGGTCGCCTGCATGGAAGATAAGCACGTGCAGGGACTCTGCGGGCCGGATGGGCGATTGACCCGCCTGCGCGCTTACTCCGCCTGGTACAACAAGCTGAAGCATTTCGAGGATTCCTGCGTCGGAGAGGGCGGATCTTTTTCCTTCCAGGATACCGCCTTTGTCGAACCGCAAAACGAGTCCTATTGTCTGCAGGCCGTACCGGAAGTCGGCTCCAGCATGTTTGAGGAACCGCTCTGCAACTACCGCAGCGTCTGCCCCGCCGTCACGGTCTCCTGTGAACGCCCCTGCAGCGAGCCCTCGGTCGCCCGCCTTTATTAAACCGTCTCATTCCTCTCGATCGATTTTACTTGTGGCGCCGTCGTTTCGGTGAGTTCCTGCGCTGAGAATGAAGCTCCGATGGTGCGGCGAGTGGAATCATAAATGGCGGAGACCCGCACCAACGCGCAGACGCGCCGCCCGTTTCGCGCGCGATGGACGGCTTCATACGGCAGGATGCGTTCCCCTCCCTGCAGTTTCTGAAGATAGCGCTCCATGTCAATCCCCGCTTCGTCGGAGACGAGGAGCTTAATCGACTGGCCTCTCATTTCCTCCGCGGAATATCCGTACACGCGCTGGGCGCCCTTATTCCAGCTCAACACCGTGCCGTCGAGCGTATGGCTGATAATCGCATCACCGGAGGACTCCACCAGCGCGGCGAGATGATAAACAAGATTCTCCGACCGGGCCAGCACTCCGATCAACCGGCCTACGGCGCGGGAGAGAAGACCGACTTCATCGGGGGGGCCGGACTCCGGAATTCTGGAAACGTCTCCGGCCGCCGCCGCGTCAATGCAGCTCAGGATATTTCTCAACCTCGGCATCGGTTCCCTGCGATTGTCCCGCGCGGAGCGGACCGCCAGCGCCATACCGATGATCAGAAGCAACATCCCCGCGATGACGGGAGCGAAGTCGGCTGAAAAAAGATCGTCCAACGGGACCCTATGGAATCCCAGGCCGCGAAATGAACCGCTTTCCTGCAGGACCACATCAAAGACATTTTTCTTCTGCGTATAATGCGTCAGCGCCGTCTGTTTGCGCTCTTCCAACCGCTGCAGATCTTGAGCCTGGACGACGCACTGGTCAAAAAGACTGGTCGCTTCCTCCGCCCATCGTTCGGCGCGCCGGGTACCCGTTAAGTCCGCGTATTTCTGGATGGCACGGTGGAATCGTTTCTGGCTGGTGAGAATGGCAGCGGCGTCGCCTGGATTTTTCATGATGCTGCGGGCTTCCGCCGCGGCCGCCAGCACCGCTTGCAGCCGTCCTGACGAGTTCAGCTGGCTCGGTTTGATTGAAGGCTCCATCCGCGCGAGCATGATCGCCATCAGGGATTCGCCAAGGGTATTGAGCGCCTGCCGGCTTATCTCCAGCGCGCGGTCCGCCGCGAGAAGATTCTCGGTCGCCAGACGCATATCTTCATGCGCTTTGAAGACTGAAGTCCAGGCCTCGGCGTTCCCCGCGCGTTCCGCATTCCGACGCACTTCTTCCAGGAGGCGGCTCGCGTCCTTTCCCTCGGATTTGACGCGCTCCAGAGAGTCCGCGTCATGAGTCTGGAGATAAGACATCACCACCAACGATGTACTGTTGGCGCGCACCTGTATGACCTCCATCGTTGAGTCTGCCGCGGATTCGCTTCCGGTATTCTTCAGAATGAGTCGGGCCTGAAACGCATAGAGGGCCCCAAGCGCGGCAAATAGGCCCGGAAAAATCCACCGGGGAAGTGGAACGAATGGAGCAACGAACCTTGAAAGCCGGGGAGAAGGTCTCACCCTCTTGTATTAATAGAAAGGAGGTTCAATCACAAGGAGTTTTTACAATAATTAACCTGGAAGCGATTTCATTGCTAAAAATGCCTGTGATTTCGATGTAAATTATCTGTTAGGCTACGCTTTTGATCAATGCGAGCAATTCGGGAGGGTTTACGGGCTTGGTCAAGACGGAATGAATGATGGACTTGGCGGGTTCCAAATCGACGCTGGCTTCGCCGGTCATCAAAACAATAACAGCATCCGGACAGATTTCCCTGGCTTTGAGGGCGAGCTCAACACCGGTCGTATCCAGAAGGTTATAGTCCACGATCATCAGGTGAACGGGTGCCGCTTTCAATTTTTCGAGCGCGGCGGACCCGGATTCCGCCGATTGAACGTCATAGCCGACGGCTTCGAGAATATCCTGGAGTGTTTCCAGAATGTGCGCGTCATCGTCCACGAGGAGAATACGTTTATCCATCTTTGCGTTTCACGCCGGATCGACTTATCGTATAAAACTCAGCAGGAAAGTACGCAAGGAAGTGTCTTTTCGCTGTTGACGAGCTTGATGAATTCACGCTCCGCGTTTTTCACCTGCGAAGGCGTCAGGATCTGGCTCTTGCTGACTTCTTCCACTAGAACTTTGAGCGTAGCGGGACTTACGGCGGGGGCCAGGGCGTCCAGAATCGTGGCTCCCATCGCCTGGGGGTAGGCGATGATCAGCGACTTGATCATCCGGATCGACCCTTTCAGGAGGACCTTACGGAGCGTCGCTTGCGGCAGTTTCATGAGCGCAAATACGCAGGCGTCCTGCATCGATCAAGTATGTCTCGCGGCTATTGGCTCGTCAATAGAAAGATCCCTGCGTTAAGGCGGGTAAACCCTTATCGCCGTCGAGGAGAAAGCGAAGCGCGGATGGCCTTCAATGCCATGGCGGCCCCTGGAATTTCGTCTTTCTGGGCATGAACGAGAGCCGGAATGGCTTCCCGGGCGCGAGGGCCGAGATGCATCAGGACCCGGGCGGCCCGGCTTCGAATATCCGGGTCTTTTTCTTCCTGCACCAGCCGGATCATGGACCGTACGACATCGGAATCAAAAAGTCCCGCCAGGCTGAGCACATCTTCCGCGCAGCGGGCGGTGTCTTCATCTTTTTTGAGATCGGCGATGAGAAGAGCGATCGATACCCGGTCCGTGGACCCTGCCTCGACCAGGGTTTCGGAAGCCCGGCAACGAACCCCCGCATCGGGGTCGCGCTGCGCTTTGGCGACTTTGCGCATCAAATCAGTGGAACGGAGATTGCAGCGGCGGAGCGCCTCCAACCCCAGTCGACGAATGGAAGAATCCGGATCCTGCAGCATCTTCGTGACGAGCGCGTAGGGCTTGGATCCTCGTGGAACGCTCTCGCGAATCCAACGGGCGATGCCCTGGCGCACCCCCGTGCTCGAGTCGCGCAGCCCTTCGCTCCAGATCAATTCCAGGTGGCCCGGCGACGGCGACAAATGTCGCAGCCCGTCCAGGGCCGCCAACCGCACCATCTCGTTGTGCGACTGGCCAAGCGCCGCCGTGAACAAAGGTTCCGCTCCTTCTTCATGCGGCTCCGGCATGGAAAGCGCCTTGGCCAAAAACTTCCGCACTTCAGGATCCTTCTCGGTCGACAGAAAACGCAAAAGAGACAGCGCCTGGTCGGACGACTTGAGGGCAGTCTGCGAAATGATATTCGCTGCTTTACGGCGGACCTCCGCGTTGGCATTCCCAAGGAGTTTCACCACGGGCGGGAGCACCGTCGGCACACTGACAACCAGAGACGCCAGAGCATCTTCCAGGCAGGAGGGAGTCGGGACTGGACGATGAATCATATCCATCAACACTGGAATGGCCTCGTTCGCCGCAGGCCCCATTTTCCCAATCGAGTTTGCTGATTCGCAGAGGACCGATTCGCGCGGGTCCTGCAGCGCCCGCAGCAGTGTCGGGAGCTGCTGGGCGTCAGGCGCGCCGATTTCCGAGAGCGCTACTCGAGCTGCTTGTCCGACGTCTTTCTGCCGGTCGCTCACCAGCTGAAGGAGCGAAGGGATGGCTTCCTGGGCCGCCGGACCGACGAGAGCCATCGAAATCGCGCCCCACTTGCGTACGAAAGCATCTTCCTGTTCAAGGGCCGGGATCAGCCGGGTGACGGCGCGTTTTTTCCCCTCGGGATCGAGCCCCAGGAGTTCCTGCTGGGCTTTTTTCCGTATGGACTCATGGCGGGACACCAGGCGCTGCTCGATGGGAACGGCGTTGCGAAAAAGGCGGTCGTTTCCGGCAATAAACCAGACGAGGCCAAAAATAATGGACGCCTGCAGGAGAGCGAAAGAAATATATTTTCGGTTCACATCGTTAAAGCGGACGCGGCACTTTGCTTACGCGGTTGACTTCGACCGCGTACAATTCTTTTCCAGCATATCGAATAATGAGCTCATCCCCATAGCTTAAGTCATCCGCGGTGATCGAGCTGCCGCCATTGATCATGATTGTTTTTTTATCGTAAGTGAATTCCACATTGAACCCGCCATCTACGAGGATGCGCAGCGTTTTTGGATCATTACCCTTGGACTGAAGTTTGCCTTTCATCTCGTTGAGATCGGCGCGATGGATCGTCGCGGGTTTTTCAGCCTTGATCGATGCGGGCGTATCCGAAACGTCCGCCGGAACCTGCAGCGCCAGCCCCAGGAGACAAACGACAGTTAAACCGATGACGCGCAAGGGAGCCATCCTAAGGTCCACCTAAAAGTATCATATCCCTGATGACGCCAACAAGCGACCGGTTCGGACAAGTCACCGTCTCTTCCGCTATCGGAGAGCGTCCGCACCAGGAAGACCGCGCGGTTCAAGAATGGATCGATGTGCCTTCATCCGCCGGATGGCTTCTGGCCGTTTTTGATGGCCATCGCGGCCTCGAGACGGCGGAAAAGGCGGCCAAAGCGCTGCCGGAGCTATTCCGCTCTCATCTTCAGTTGAATCAGGGAAACCCCGAGAAGGCCCTGCGTGAAACGTTCGGCGCTCTGCACCGGATGACGCAACAAGACTTTTCTGGTTCAACAGCGTCGATTGCTTTCATTTCTCGCCAGGACGCCGAAGTCCATTGGGGAATTTTGGGCGACTCTCCGGTCGCGTTGTTGGACGCTGAAGGCCGGATTCATATCGGCCCGAACCACAACATCCGAACGAACCTGGCTGAACGCGTGGCGGCAGAGCGCCGCGGCGGCGCCTATCGAGCAGGCTATCTTGAGGACCGACAGCAGCCCGGAAGCGGGCTCCAGATGGCCCGGTCCCTGGGAGATGCCGATCTGGCCCGGGTTCTCAATCGCGAGCCCGAGATCGAATCCATGAGGATTGGAAGCAAGGGGATTGTTCTGGTGGGAACGGATGGCCTGTTTGGATTCGAACCAGCTTCGCGGCCGAACCAGATCGCCAGGCTGCTGAAGATGATCCGGGACGGCGCGGACGCCGACGCGATCGTTCAAGACGCCTTGCGCCGAAAAACCGGAGACAATGTCACGGTGATCGTCTGGATCAAACCAACGTAGGGGCAGGCCACCATGCCTGCCCGAAATTGCGGGCGGGGACAGTGCCCCGCCCCTACCGAGAAACGCGCAAATCGTCAAAACGGACGACCGAATCAGAAAGCGTGCAAAGACCGATCTGCCCGGCATCAAGATAACTGGAATCTTTCCCGCCGAGGGCCAGCTCTCCATCCACAAAAGCCGTAAAATCTTTATTGACAAAAATGAGGCGCAGCTCGTGCCAAGTGTAAGGAATGATGATCACCGGCTTGGAATCAATCAGCTTCATTTTCCCCTTTTTGATTTGATACACGGAGCAGGCGTCTTCTTTGGCGCTCGCGCGCACCAGATAATACGTTTGCGGATCCTTATAGCGCCAGACGATACCCGCTGATTGGTCATCTTCCCCGCTGTTGACTCTGAATCGTACGGCGATCTCGCCATGCTGGAGAACCCGGTCTTTTAAAATGGCCAAAGCGACGTTCTCTCCGGGCTCCGTTTTGCCGCTCTGGACCAGGATATGGCGGTGGCCGGGAACGAGAGGATCTTCCTGCACTTCCCAGCGAACCTCGGGGCCCGCCCCGGTCACGGCAAAGGCAAACTGTGCCGGAGGCTTCCCGACCGCATCGTGAGCAAATGAAATGGACGACAAAAAGACAGGGGCGGCGCCCTTCGGCGGCATTTTGATAGGTTCTGCGGCCCAAGTCCCTGCTGACAAAAGTAGTACCAGGTACCATTTATTAAGCATGTTTTCCTTTAAAATACAGGAAGAAGGGAATTCCGGCAGCCACCATGCCAATCCCCGCCATCGCCGCGAAGACGTCCTGCCGGACTTCGTGAAAGACCATCCAGAGAACCGTCATGATAAAACAAAAAGGGAGCGCGGGGTATCCCCAGGCTTTATAGGGCCGGGGAAGATCCGGCTTCTTCTTGCGCAGATAAAAAAGTGCGCTGACGGTCAGAGCGTTCAAAAGGAGACTGGGGACCGTCACATAGTCATCCAGAAGACGGTAAAAATTCTTGTGGTCGATGCCTCCCCAGAACGCAAGCAGGGACGCCCAGCCCATTTGAAGCAGAATGGACAGATGCGGCGTCTGGAAACGCGGGTGGACGTCGGCGAACGGTTTGAAAAAATAGCGGCTCTGCGCCATGGCGTAGGAGATGCGCGGCGCCGTCAGGAGGGTCGCGTTTAAGCAGCCGAGCACGGAAAAAGCGATAAAAAAGGAAACGCTTCGGGCGACCTCCGGGGAAAACATGACGCCGGCGGCTTCCCTGGCGATCGCGATGACGCCTTTCATCTGCCCCACCGGCATCGCATAGATGTAAATAACATTAAGAAGGAGATAGAGAGATGCCGTGATGAGCACGCCAAGAATCAGGGAGAGCGGAATCGTTCGCGACGGTTTGATAACCTCGCTCCCGACATAGACCGTCGCGTTCCATCCGCTGTAGGCGTACATGATGGGGATCATCGCCATCGCCAAGCCCGTGAAGAGTGAAGCGTGAAGCGCAGGGGTCGTGACGCTTGACGCTCCACGCTCTACGCTCCACAACGGCAAAGCATTGGACAGATGCCCATGACCCAGCCATACCCCGGCGGCGGCAAAACCAAGGATGGAGAGGATCTTCAGAAACGTGATCGCGTCTACGACACCCGCGCCGACTTTGACCCCGATGTAATTAAGCGCTCCGAAGAAAAGAATCAACCCGATCGCGCAAGTCTGCACTGCCACAGGAGAGACGATGCCCGCGTATTTCGTAAATCCGACGGCCAGGATCGCGATCGTCCCGGATTGGGTGATAAAGGCGGCGGACCAGCCGTAGAGAAATCCCCAGAGGGGGCCATAGGATTCTCTCAAAAACACATAATTCCCCCCCGCTTCGGGATAGGTCGCTCCCAGCTCAGCATAGGAAAGCGCGCCGCTGATGGCCAACCCCGCCCCGAGGAGCCACGCCAGGATCACGAGACCCGACGTCGGCAAAAGAACGGCGATGCGGCCGGGCGTCGTAAAAATCCCCACCCCGATCATATTCCCCACGACCAGCATCGTGCAGGAAAAAAGGCCCAATGCCCTCCGTAACTCGTTACTCACTGTTTACACTCCGTTCATCGTCCCGTAACATTCCGAAGCTACACTCAGGCCAGGAGAATCCAATGGACATTCTGGCGCTCAGCGGAATCTGGATAGGAGTCGGACTGGTAGCCGTCGGTTTTTCCAAAGCCAGCCAATTCCTTTCGCTTCGCTAAACCCTTTTAGTTAACTAAGCCATGACTGAGACACTCCCTGAGAAGGGAGTGTCTCTTTTTTTCTTTAACAGTTCTACCTTATTTCAGAAAGGACTCCAACACGCACAGGAGGGTCTCAGGAGACTGGATGGATCGGTGGAGGGGGGTTGATGTCCAACTTAGCTTGAATACGTTCCTGGAGGAGGAATTTTAGTCGAATCGCGATGTCGATCGAGCGCTTGATGGTCTTTTCGTCCGCGCTCGTTCTTTCTCCACCCACGATCCCGCTGAGAATAATGGCCGCGATAATGCCTAAGTCTTTATCTTCCATGGTCATGTCTCCTTGATTAAGCATTATCTGCTCTATTTTTAGGCTTAAAAAAGAAAATCCCGGCACTTATTGGCCGGGAAATCGAAAAGCAGGGGGGTCTCAAATTTGAAGTACAAATAAAGTTTAGCATACTTTTTTCAAAATAACAAGGCCCAATTTTTACTTATTTATGCGGTTCTATTTTTTGAGGGGGAGCTCTTCCTGTTTGTCCTCTTCTTCGTCCTCTTTGGCCAGCGGGGTAATGGCGGCGAGCTTGTCGCCTTCTTCCTGGCGGACGAGGCGCACGCCCTGGGCGTTGCGGCCGATGATCGAAACATCCTTGGAGGGCAGGCGGATCGACATGCCTTTCTCGGTCATGATCATGACGTCGTCGCCGTCATTGGCCTTGATGAGTCCTACCACGGGGCCATTGCGGTCCGACGTTTTGATATTGATGACGCCATGGCCGCCGCGGGACTGCAGGCGGTATTCGTCGATATCGGTGCGCTTGCCATAGCCGTTTTCCGTCGCGATTAAAATCGTGTCTTTGGGGCCGACCGCTTCCATGCCCACGACGCGATCGCCTTTGACCAGCTTGATGCCGCGCACGCCCATCCCCGCGCGGCCGATGGGCCGGACATCTTCCTCTTTAAAGCGGATGGCAAGCCCCTCCCGCGTCCCGATAATAATCTGGGATTTGCCATCCGTATGCTTGACGCCGATGAGGTTGTCCTCGTCGTCCAATTTGATCGCGATGATACCGCCGCGCCGCGGATTGGCGAATTCGGACAGGGGCGTCTTTTTCACCGTCCCGTGGGATGTGCCCATGAACAGGAAGGTTTCTTTGTCGCCTTTGGCGGCAAAATTGTCGACAGGAATCGCCGCCGTGATCTTCTCATCCTGGCTCGAGAGCTGAATGAAATTGGCGATGGACTTTCCCTTGGCGGCGCGGCTGGCCTCAGGGATTTCAAACACGCGCGTCCAGTAGACCCGGCCCTTGTTGGTGAACAGCAGGAGATAGGCCAGCGTGTTCGTGACAAAAAGCTGTTCGACGTAATCTTCTTCGCGCGTCGTCATCCCCGTGACGCCCTTGCCGCCCCTGCGCTGGGACCGGTAAGCGGTCACCGGCAGGCGCTTCACGTAGCCGGCATGGGAGAAGGTCACGGCCACGTCTTCGTTGACGACCAGGTCCTCGATCTCCATTTCTTCCGCGGCGGCGGTGATTTTGGTGCGGCGGCCGTCGCCGTACTTTTCCTTAATTTCCGTCAACTCTTCCTGGATGATGCCCAGGACCTTGCGGGAATCGGCCAGGACGCCCTTTAAGCGGGCAATGGTCTTTAAAAGCTCTTCGTACTCTTCTTCGATCTTTTTGCGTTCCAGGCCGGTCAGCTGCTGCAGGCGCATGTCCAGGATCGCCTGGGCCTGAATGCGGGAGAGGGCGAAATTTTCCATCAAGCGCTGGCGCGCGGTGTCGGTGTCCTTGGATTCCCGGATCGTCTTGATGACCTTGTCGAGGTTGTCGAGCGCGATCTTCAAGCCTTCCAGGATGTGCGCGCGGGCTTCGGCGCGGGCCAATTCAAATTTGGTGCGGCGGACGACCACTTCCTTGCGGTGCTCGACGTACCAGTGCAGCATCTCCCGCATCGAGAGCACCTTGGGCTTGCCGTTGACGAGCGCGAGCATGATCACGCCGAAGCTGGTCTCCAGAGCCGTGTGCTTAAAAAGCTGGTTCAAGACGATCTGCGCGTTGCCCTCGCGTTTGATTTCGATCACGATGCGGATCCCGTCGCGGTCCGATTCGTCACGGATGTCGGAGATGTCCTCGATCTTCTTGTCGCGCACAAGGTTGGCGATCGACTCGATGAGCGAGGTCTTATTCACCTGGTACGGGATTTCATTCACGATGATCGCCTGGCGGCCGCCGCGAATGTCTTCGATGTCGGTCTTGGCGCGGATCGGGATCGACCCGCGGCCGGTCTCAAAGTAATCCTTGATGCCCTGGCGCCCCATGATGAATCCTGCGGTCGGGAAGTCGGGGCCCTTGATGATCTTGAGCAGCTCGGCGGTCGTGATCTCCGGGTTCTCGATATAGGCGGCGACGCCGTCGCAGACTTCCGTCAGGTTGTGCGGCGGCATATTGGTCGCCATGCCGACGGCGATGCCGGAAGAGCCGTTGACGAGAAGATTAGGGAGTTTGCCCGGGAGGACGAGAGGCTCAGTCATCGAGCCATCGTAGTTGGGCCCGAAATCCACGGTGTCCTTATCGATATCGCCGAGTACTTCATCCGCAATAGCCCCCAGGCGGACTTCGGTGTATCGCATGGCCGCGGGTGGATCGCCGTCGATCGAACCGAAGTTCCCCTGGCCATCCACCATCGGGTAGCGGAGCGAAAATTCCTGCACCATCCGGACCATGGCGTCATACACGGACAGGTCCCCGTGAGGGTGGAATTTACCGAGCACGTCTCCGACCACGCGCGCACTTTTCTTGTAGGCGGAGCGGTGGGTGAGGCCCATTTCCTTCATGGCGAAGAGGATGCGGCGATGGACGGGCTTAAAGCCGTCGCGCACGTCCGGCAGAGCGCGGCCCACGATGACGCTCATCGCGTAATCGATGTACGACGTCTTCATCTCGTCTTCGATGTTTCGCGGGATGATGCGGTCGTTCGGTTCTACGGGCAATGTCGGATCAGCCATAAAAATTAAATGTCCAGATTCCGCACTTCCAACGCGTGGCTTTCAATAAAGAGACGCCGGGGTTCCACGCGGTCGCCCATGAGCGTATTGAACATCTGGTCGGCCTGAACGACGTCGTCGAGCTTCACCTGCAGGAAGCGGCGCGTCTTGGGGTCCATGGTCGTTTCCCAGAGCTGCTTCGGATTCATTTCGCCCAATCCTTTGTAGCGCTGGATGTAAGCGCCTTTGCGGCCGAAATCCTTGATCGCGGAGAGGACTTCCTGGACATCGAATAAATCTTTTTCTTCCCCGCCGCTTTTGGCCCGGTAAATGGCCTGCCGATCTTCCTTTTTGACGCTAGCCTCCTGCGCGGCCGCCATCGTGAAACCGGCCTGGCTGAGCTTTCCCACCAGTTGATCGATTTTGGGAAGTTCCCAGAGGTCCTTCACGTCCGCCCCCAAATCTTCGCTGCCTTCGGCGAGGGCCGCCGGCTCTTCATTCTCGGTCTTCACCTCCGCCAACAGCTTTTCCTTTTCGCGCTTGATCTTGAGGTAGGCTTCCTTGAATTTTTTCCATTCCTTGTCGCTGTAAATATAGCGGGGCCCGACGTCCTCATTGATTCGGTAAAGCGGGAGCTTGTCTTTCTTCTTGAACGCGAAGTAATCGACGAGCGAAAGCCCCTTGCGCGAGAGTTTTCTCAGCAGATTTTCCAGCTCCGTCAGCCATTTCAGCACCGACTTCAGCTGGGCCGTCTCTATCTTCACCCCGGGTTTCCCTTTCGACAGCGGATAAAGCTCGACTTCTTCCAGGCCTTCGGCGAGCAGCCACTGGTCCAGGGCTTCGTCGGTATCGAGATACAATTCCTTTTTGTCTTTCTTGATTTTATAGAGCGGCGGTTGAGCAATGTAGATGTAGCCTTCTTTGATGAGCGGTGTCATCTGCCGATAGAAAAAGGTGAGGAGCAGCGTCCGGATGTGCGCGCCGTCCACATCGGCGTCCGTCATGATGATGATGCGCTTATAGCGCGCCTTCTCCAGATTGAAATCTTCTTCCCCCACGCCGGTCCCGATGGCCGTGATCATCGTACGGATTTCTTCGTTGGCCAGCACCTTCATGAGGCGGGACTTCTCGACGTTGATGATCTTCCCGCGCAAAGGCAGGATCGCCTGGAAGCTGCGGTCGCGGCCTTGTTTGGCCGAGCCGCCGGCGGAATCGCCTTCGACGATGTAGAGCTCGGATCGCTCCGGGTCCCGGTCGGAACAATCCGCGAGCTTGCCGGGGAGGGAAGCGCCGTCCAAGGCGCCCTTGCGCCTCGTGAGCTCGCGCGCCTTGCGCGCGGCCTCGCGGGCTTCCGCCGCCACGATCATTTTTTCGCAGATCTTGTTGGCGATCGGCGGATGTTCCTCGAAGAAAGCGGAGAGGGCGTCTCCCGTCACGGACTTGGTCAGCCCTTCCACTTCGCTGTTGCCGAGCTTGGTCTTGGTCTGTCCTTCGAACTGCGGGTTGGGGACCTTGACGGAGATGACCGTGCAGAGGCCTTCGCGCGCGTCGTCTCCCGTCAGGTTGATGCTCTGGTCTTTCAAGAGCTCCTTCTTTTTGACGTAATCATTGATGACGCGGGTCAGGGCGCTGCGAAACCCGGTGACGTGTGTGCCGCCTTCGGTCGTGTTGATGTTGTTGACGAAGGAAAACACCTGCTCGTTGTAACCGTCGTTATACTGAATGGCCACTTCGACGACGACGCCGTCCTTTTCCTTGCGGAAATAGATCGGGTCCGGGTGCAGGACGGATTTGTTCCCGTTGAGGAATTTCACGAACTCGATGATCCCGCCTTCGTAGAAGAACGTGTGCTCCTTGTCGTCGTGTTCGTCAATGATGGTGATAGTGGTGCCGGGATTCAAAAACGCCATTTCCCGCAAGCGGTTGGAGAGGGTGTCGAAGGAGACCGTGATGTCCGCGAAGATCTGGGAGTCCGGTTTGAAGGTCACTTTGGTGCCGCGGTCGTCCGTCGTGCCTTTCTGCTTGACGGAAGAGAGGGGGATGCCGCGCTCGTATTTTTGCGTGTAGACTTTGCCGTTGCGATACACTTCAACTTCCAGCCATTCGGACAAGGCGTTGGTGACCGACACGCCCACCCCGTGAAGGCCGCCTGAGACCTTGTAGGTGTCCTTGTCGAATTTGCCGCCCGCGTGCAGAACGGTCATGACGATCTCGAGAGCGGATTTCCCCTTCAGTTTCGGGTTTTCGACGTCGAACTTGGGGTCCACGGGGATCCCGCGGCCGTCATCCAGGATCGTGATGGAATTGTCCGTGTGGATGGTCACGTCGATGTTTTTGGCATAGCCGGCCAGGACTTCATCGACCGAGTTGTCGACGACTTCATAAACGAGGTGGTGGAGGCCGGTCGGGCCGGTCGACCCGATGTACATGCCCGGGCGCTGGCGGACGGGATCCAGGCCCTCCAGGACTGTGATTTTGCTGGCGTCGTAATCTGCGGTTTTACCGGCCATACGAACTGATCCTTACATGAATCTGTTGAATAAAAGGGGCCGGCAAGTGTTTATTGAGCTTCCGGACGAGTTCCCTGCGCCTGAGCGAAATCTCTTGCATGACAACAGCGGAATCCACTTCGATCACTAAGGACGCATGGTCGAGGGCGGCGACGCGGGCAAATTCCCGCAATCCCCCAACTTCCTGTTCCCAGACGTTTTCCAGAATCAGCAGATCCGGGGACAACCCTAATTTTTTGGAAAGCTCAGGAAGCTCCTGGCTAACGGATGCCAGTGCCACGAAGCTAGACCTCACAAGAGTGCAAGATCAAACCCTCATCGGCATGATGACCGAAAGCATCTGATCATCGCCTACCGGGCGGATGACGCCGGGATTTAAGGACGTCGTGAGTTCCAACCACACCTGACTGGAATCGATATTCTTGAGAACATCGAGAACAAACTGGGGATTGAATGCAATTTCGAGAGGGGTTCCGGAGTAATCCACCGGCAACTCGTCTTCCACTTCCACGCGCCCCTGCGCCGACCCTGTGGCGCGCAATTTCCCCTTTTCCAGATTAAAACGAATCGCTCCCCCGCGATCTCCAGAGCCCAGCGCCGCCCGTTGGGTCATGGTCAATAAATCCTTGGACGCCATCTGGATACGGATATCCGCCGTTTTAGGGATCACTTGGTCATAATTCGGGAAATGGCCATCAATAAGTCTCGAAATGATCACTGTATCATCAATTTTAAATGCGACCTGGTTTTCCGTTACACTCACCTTCACCACATCGGTGCCCATACCCTCTGATACTAAAAGTCTTTCAACCTCCCGGATCGCCTTAGAAGGAATAATCACCGCAATATTTATTTTCTTCTCAGCCACCGGACGGGCCATAAAAGCCAGGCGGCGGCCGTCTGTCGCCACCATTCGCGCGATTCCCTTATCCAGAATAAAATAAACGCCATTTAAAATATACCGCGTCTCATCTGTGGAAACTGAAAAGGAGGTCTTTCGGATCATTTCCAGTAATATCTTGGATTCCATCACAACGGAATTATCTTCCGGGAACTCCGGCAAAACCGGGAAGTCTTCTTTGGGGAGTCCTAAAAGCACGCAGCGTGTTTTCCCGGAACGGACCTCCATTTTAGCCGCATCTTCCGTTGATATTTTTATTTCCTGATTATCAGGGAGCGTTTTCACAAAATCACTGAAAGTTTTGGCAGGGATTGTTAAAGCGCCCTCTTTTACCACCTCCGCTTTAATCAGGCAACGAACGCCGACTTCCAGGTCGGTAGCGGCCAATTTAAGCTGATTGGTGCGTGTCTCAATCAGAATATTGGATAGCACAGGCAGAGTACTCTTGGAAGAAACAGCCGATTGAACGATTTGGATTCCTTTGAGGAGTTCCGCTTTGGAGCAAACGATTTGCATGAGGTTCTTTATACTGTTCTCTGTACTTACCATATTGTATTAAAAATCGTAGTCGTAGTCGTAGAAGCCTGTATGGGGAGTATAACTCGTTTTCCGTCTCTGAAATCCATACTTCTCAAGGGCTTTAAATCAAATCATGAAGCGGCGCTTCTTCTGAATAACCATCTCTGCTTATCCCCAATGCCCACAGCGTGCGAGGTTGTCCACGCTTTTCAAAACTTATGCAGGCTTTACCCCTGCCTGCCGGCAGGCAGGCCCGAGCGGATTTCCTGAATAATTTTATTTACAAGGGCTGCAAAAAACGGATCAGTATCAAGCCGGCTTTTCACTTTGTTGGTGGCATGCATGACCGTGGTATGGTCTTTCCCGCCGAAGGAATCGCCGATCTGCGTTGTGGACATTTCTGTCAGCGTCCGCGCCAGATACATGGCGATTTGCCGCGGGAAAGCGATCGCGTCTGTGCGGCGCTTGGATTTCATGTCGTGAAGGTCCAGATGATAGTGCCTGGCCACGACTTCCTGGATTTTCTCAATAGAAACAGGGGCGGCGGCTTCTTCACGCGCCATGACGTCCCGGAGGACCTCTCTGGCCGAATCCACGGTCAGCGGCACACTCGTCAATGATGCATGCGCGACCACGCGAATCAGAGACCCCTCCAGCTCGCGGATATTCGTTCGGATATGGCTCGCCAAAAAGAGAAGAACATCGTCCGGGACAAAAAGATTTTCCGCTTCAGCCTTGTCGCGCAGGATGGCAATGCGCGTTTCCAGTTCGGGCGCCTGAATATCGGCCACGACCCCCCACTCAAAGCGCGTAATCAGGCGCTCCTGGAGCGTTGGGATCTCTTTAGGCGGCCGATCGCTTGTAATCACGATCTGTTTACGGGAATCGTACAGCGTATTAAAGGTATAGAAGAATTCCTCCTGTGAGCTTTCCTTGTTGACGAGGAATTGGATGTCGTCGATCAGCAGGCAATCCAGATTCCGGTATTTCTGCCGGAACTGATTCATCTTTTCAAATCGCAAGGAATCGATAAATTCGTTGATAAATTTTTCGGAGGTCGTATACAGCACCCGCGCCCGCGGATTGCTCTGCAGAACGTGGTGGCCGATCGCATGCATTAAATGCGTTTTCCCCAACCCCACCCCTCCGTACAGGAAAAGCGGGTTATAAGCCTTCCCGGGGTCTTTGGCGACGGCCTGAGAGGCCGCTTGCGCAAAGCGGTTCGAATGCCCGACCACGAAGGTTTCAAAGGTATAGCGTTGGTTTAGATGTGTTTCCAGCGGCGGCGCGGCAGGCGCCAGGGCCGGTGCGGCCGCAGGGGCGGCCGGGATCTCCGCGCTTGATTTGATGATCTCGTCTAGCGGCCGCAGAACGGAAAATGAAAGATTAATGGAGTCCCCGGAACGCTCCTTGAGAAGCTCTTCGATTTTGGATTGGTAGTGGTCTCGCAACCAGTCTGCGAAGAAGGCATTGGGGACTTGCAGGACCAGCCGGTTCCCTTCCATGGAGAGCGCTTTGATCGGCCGGAACCACAGATCGAAAGACTCATTGTTCATCTGCGGCTTGAGAATCAGCAACACTTCGTCCCACAACGTTTCTACGGCTAAACTCATAAAAAAACTCGCTCCATACTGGGGAAAAAGGGATGAATCAAAAGTTTAAGTGCGAGGTATTGTAGACGTTGCCGGATCGGTTGTCAACTTCGTTTCTCGACGGAAAATTGACCAAGGAGCGGCCAATTGCAAATACTCTTCCAGCGGGACGGTTTCCGCTCTGGCCGCGGGAGAAATTTTGTGTCGGTTGAGCCACGCCCCGATCTTCGCGCGCTCGATGCCGCTGAAAAACGCGAGACTGTTGGCGATTGTTTTACGGCGGTGCGCAAAGGCCCCATGCACCAAATCAAAAAAATCGTCCGTCACTTCAGGGGCCAATTCCGAAGTTTTTTTTCGGCGCAGACGGATCACGGTGGAGAAAACTTTTGGGGGTGGCGCAAAGGCCCCGGGCGGGACTTGCAGGATTGTTTCCACAGCGGCGAAGAGCTGGACGGCCAGCGTCAAAATTCCATAGGCGCGCGAGCCCGGATGCGCGGCGATCCGCTCCGCTACTTCGCGCTGGATGAGAAAAACGCCGGCTTCCCATCCCGGCCAGGCCATGAGTTTCTCAAAAATGGGCGACGTGATGGAGTAAGGAAGATTCCCCAGCGCTTTGATCGGACGGTCCGCCGCCGGGAACAGGGCGTCCAGGTCCGCTTTCAAAAAGTCGAGTCGGACAACTTCCAGAGAAGATTGGGACGAAAAACGGGTCTTCAGCTTTTCCGCCAGGGCCTGATCTAGTTCAATGGCCACCAGCCGGCGGACCCGCCCGGCCAGGGTCTCCGTCAGGACTCCTTTCCCCGGCCCGATCTCTAAAGCCGTGTCCGTGGGCTTAAGTTCGGCCGAGGCGATGATCGTCTTGGCGACTTTAGAATCGTGCAGGAAGTGCTGACCGAGAGGCTGTCTCATCGGCCGTAAGAGGCCGCCAGAAGGATCGCTTCGATCATGGGCCCGGGGCGGGCTCGGCCCCGGCCGGCGATATCGTATGCAGTCCCGTGGCCGGGCGATGTTCTGACAAAAGGAAGACCCAGGGTCACATTCACCACCCGGTCCGGGGCGTAAACTTTCAAAGGGATCATCCCCTGGTCATGATAGGCCGCCAGGGCCAGATCAAACCGGCCTTGCGCCATCTGCGGGAAGACGGAATCAGAAGGAAGCGGGCCGGCGACCCAAATGTTTTTCCGCTTTAAGGCCCTGATCGCGGGGGCCAGAATCCGCATTTCCTCGGTCCCGATAATTCCGTGGTCGCCGGCATGGGGATTGATGCCGCAGGCCACCAGGCGCGGCTTCGCCTTGCCCAGAACCTTTTTCACAAAGACGTAACCCAGTTCTGCGGATCGTTCCATAAGCCGGGAGGTGAGAGTACTCGTCACCTTGGCCAGCGGAATATGGCGGGTGAGCAGAATCGCCCGGAGAGGCCCGCTCACCATGAGCATGGTGGCGTTGGGCGCCCGGCAGGCCGCCGCCAGCCATTCGGTGTGGCCGGGGAATCCGTGATCGGCCAGGCGGAAAGACTCCTTGGAGACCGGGGCCGTGACGAGCGCATCCGCCTGCCCGGACAAAACCAGCTGCAGTCCCTGCCTCAGAGCGTCGATCGCCCGCAGGCCGGCCGTTCGAGATGGCTTCCCCATCCAGATGCCGCCCGATTTTCCTAAGACGATGGGGTCACAGGACCGCCGGACGCGAGGATCGCGCAGCGCTTTGGCGACAATTTCAGGGCCGATCCCGGCAGGATCGCCGAGCGTGATGGCAATGCGGGGCTTCATGCCCGAATGTTAATCGAGGCTGTTGACCTTGATGTCGGCTTTGGAACGCAGGTCTTTGACGTACGACTCAAAACGCTTGGCGCCCCGCTGCTGGAAAAGGTATTCGCGGAGATCGTCCTTGATTTCCTCCAGCGACATCTTGGCGGCCGCCTTTTTCTCTTCGAGCTGAATGATGTGATAGCCGAAGTCCGTTTCGACGATGTCGGACGTCTGGCCGACATCGAGGGCGAAAGCGGCCTTGTCAAAAGCGGGGACCATGTCCCCGCGCGAGAAATACCCGAGGTCTCCGCCCCGGTCCTTACTGCCCGGGTCGTCGGAATATTTCTTCGCCAGCTCGGCGAATTCTTCTCCCTTCTTCAGGCGCGCCTGGATGTCTTTGATTTTCTTGAAGGCAGTGGCCTTTTCTTCCTTGGACGCATTCGGAGAGACGCGGACGAGAATATGGCGGGCCCGTGCCCGCTCATCAAAACGGCGCTGGACGGCCTTGGACAAGGCTTTCAGCTCTTCCAACTCGCTGGCCGTGTGGCTCCCCGGGATCGGTTTATCCTTGATGATGGCGTCGAGCGTGTCAAACAGTTGCTTGATTTCGTCGTCCCCGGGCGGCGGGACCTTGGCTTTCACTTCCTGGTCGATGAGCTTGATGGTCGCCAGCTGGTCCTGGATATGTTTGCGGAAATCCTCGTTGTTCATGCCCTCCTTTTCCATTTCCTTATTAAATTCTTCCTCCGTGTTGAAGCGGCTGCGCACCTTTTTGACCCCGTCATCGACTTCCAACTGGCTGACACGGATATTCTTATTCTTCGCTTCCTGAACGAGGAGCCGGTCGTCAATCATCTGATCGAGGACGCGTTTTTTGATATCGTTGATCCGCTCCGGGGTTTGCTCCACACTGGGCGAGGCTTTCTTAAATTGCTCCAGAATGGGGCCAGCATTTTTCAGGAATTCCGACAGCATAATGGCCTGGCCGTTGATGGAAGCCACCGTACGATCCAAAACCTTCGCAAAAGCAGACGACAGCGCAAGTGGTAGAAGGCAAATAACAAAAGGAAGCATTTTCTTCATTGTTTTGGTGGTTCCTCCGCAGATAAAAGCGACATCGTCTGTTCGTTCACCTTGACTCCCAGGGCTGACTGTTTGGCCGTGACCCATTGATTGAATTTATCGTGTTCCAGCTTCGCGCGGATTTCTTCCCTGACGTCCGCCAGCGCTTGGGGCGCGAGACGCTTTTCCGCAAGCTTTCTAATGATATGAAATCCGAACTGGGTTTTAACGATCCCTGAGGTCTCGCCAACTTTCAGCCGGAAAGCCGCCTCCTCGAATTCCGGGACGAGAGCGCCTCGTCGGAAAGGGGTTAATTTGCCGCCGCGGACGGCCGTGGCCGGGTCCTTGGACATGGCGCGCGCGACTTTTTCAAAGGGGTCTCCCGCTTTCAGCCTCGCCAGAGCGGTTTCGGCTTCCTGAGGAGTGTTGACCAGGATATGGCTGACCGACACTTCGAGGGGTTTCTGATACTCGCCGAGGTGTTCGTTATAGTACTTCTCGACGTCAGCGTCGGTCGCCGCCAGTTCTTTCGTTCGGAGACGGCGCAGGGTGCTTTCCACCTGAAGGGTCTCTTCATAGTCTTTCAGCCGCCGCGTCCATTCGGCCCGGAATTTCTCCAAGGCCGCTTTATAAGAAGGTTCCTGCGGAATGCCGAGCGACTTCGCTTCGGAGAGAAGCACTTTTTCGCGAATCAACAGATTGAGGAACTGCCGCCGGCCGTCTTCAGAAGCCACATATTGCTGATAAGCGGCGGGAGCGTCTTGGAGGCGGGCTTTTAAATCATCAAGGGTGATTTTATAGGTCCCGACTTGGGCGACGACAGGCCCCTGCGAGCCGGCCTGCCGGCAGGCCGGAGCCAACACCCCTAGCCCGATCCCAGATAAAACAAAAAAAAGACCACGAACGATGGTCAATTTCATGGCTGGACTATATCATTTTGTCAGCAGGCTTCCAAAGAGGTCCTGAAGATAACGGATCGGACCATAGGACTCATAGGCCTGCTTGTCCAGGATGAGGGTGAAGGGCGGGCCGGGTTTGAAGTGTAGGCCTGCGCGCTCCCGGGCGAGCAGCAGAATGGTTTGGGGCTGGACCGGGGTATTGGACAGGAACTGGATCTCCATGGAGGAAGGCTTCTGGATGACGCCTGAGATCCCGATCGCGCGGGCGGCCATACGGAGCGCCGACACGTCCATTAAAGTCTTGGCTTCACCGGACAAAGGACCGAAGCGATCTTCTATTTCGGCCTGAATCGCCTGGAGGGCCTCCGGCGTTTCCGCGGCCACGAGTTTCTTGTAGAAAAGGATACGCAATTCCTCGCTCGGAATATACTCGGCCGGCAGGAAAGCGTGCACCGTCAGATCCATGCTGGGGAAACGGGCAACGGCCGGCGGCGGTTCCCCTTTGAGGCGCGCGATTTCTTCCTGCAGGAGCTGGGAGTAGAGGTCGAGCCCCACCGCGGCGATAAAGCCATGTTGCTGCTGGCCCAAAAGGTTTCCCGCGCCCCGGATTTCCATGTCCCGCATGGCCAGCCGGTAGCCGCTCCCGAGTTCCGTGAATTCCCGCAAGGCTTCCAACCGCGCGCGGGCTTCCTGCGTCAGGGGCACGGAAGGCGAATAGAAAAGATAGCAGTACGCCTTCTGGCGTTCGCGGCCGACGCGCCCGCGCAGTTGATAAAGCTGGGACAGGCCGAATTCTTCGGCTTCCTCCACAATGAGCGTGTTGACGGTGGGGATGTCGATCCCGGATTCAATGATGCTGGTGGCCAGAAGGATGTCGTATTTCTGATGCGTGAACTCCCACATCACTTCCTCAATGGCCGCACCGGACATCTGGCCATGAACCACACCGATCGCGACGCCCGGCATGAGCTGCTTTAAGAAATGCAGCCGGGTGTTCATGGACTGGACGCGGTTATGCACGTAGAAGACTTGGCCTTTACGCTCCAGTTCTTTCTGGATCGCTTCTTTGACCACGGCATCCTCATAGGGGCCGACATGGGTGGTGATCGGCAAGCGGCCCGTCGGCGGCGTCTCAATGGTCGAGAGTTCGCGCATGCCGGCCATCGCGAACGAAAGCGTCCGGGGTATCGGGGTGGCGGTCAGGGTCAGCACATCCAAATGCTGCCGCAATTTTTTGATCTGCTCCTTGTGCTTGACGCCGAAGCGATGCTCTTCATCGATGATCAGAAGGCCGAGGTCTTTAAAAACGATCCCCTTCTGAAGCAGTTTGTGCGTCCCGATGACGATGTCGACGATCCCCTCGGCCAGGCCGATCAGCGTTTCTTTTTCTTCTTTCGGGGTCTGAAAGCGCGAGAGGAGCCCAATGCGCGCCGGATAATCGGCGAAGCGTTCTTTGAACGTTCGATAATGTTGTTCGGCCAGGATCGTGGTCGGGACCAGGACCGCAACCTGTTTGGAATCCGCTACCGCTTTCAAAGCGGCGCGCATCGCCACCTCGGTTTTCCCGTAGCCGACGTCCCCTAGGATCAGCCGGTCCATCGGCCGCAGAGATTCCATATCTTTTTTCACATCCGCGATGGCTTTGATCTGGTCCGGCGTTTCGTCGTAGAGGAAGGACGCGGCGAACTCTTCTTCGAGATGAGAATCCGACGGATAGGCATGGCCGGGAAGCGCCGCGCGGGCGGCATGGACTTTAAGCAGGTCCTTGGCCAGCTCCTGAATGCTTTCCTGCACGCGCGCTTTCACACGTTCCCAGGACGACGTATCGAGCGAGCTTAAGCGCGGTGATTTTCCCTCAGAGCCGGAATATTTCTGCACCTGCCTGAAATCGTAAAGCGGGACATAGAGGCGGTCTCCCTTGGCATATTCAAGCTTCAGGTATTCCGCGTCGTGTCCGCCCGCATGCAGGAGTTCGAGCCCTTTATAGCGGCCGATCCCGTAATAGTCATGAACGACGTAATCGCCCGGGCGGATGTCCTGGACCTCCCGGATGGCTCCGCCTCCTTTGAATTTCGGGAGACGCGGGCGGTGGCGATAGCGACCGAAGATTTCCGCGTTGGTCGCGACAAAGTGCTGGTCGGAAAAAAAGCCCGACCGGAGCGGCCCCACCAGAAATTCAATCCCCTCAGTCCCGTGGGGACCCAAATGCTCCTCCAACAATTCCTGAAGGCGCTCGCTTTCGCCGGCGTTATGGCTCCAGAAAAGGACCCGCTTGCCTGCGCTTTTAGCTTTTTTCGCTTCCTGCGCGGCGCGTTCGACGCCCGTGACCAGGCCGGTCGTGGACTTGAAACCAAGGTCCTCTGCACCGGCGGGAGGGAGGCCTTTATACAAGATGTCATTGCGAGGAGGCCCTTTAAGGGCCGACGAAGCAATCTGTCCTTGAACGGGATGCGACAGATCGCTGCGTCGCTCCGCTCCTCGCGATGACGGCTCAGGCGCACTCGAGGGTTCTACTTCATCCCAAAACCACAGCGCGCCGTCGGGAATATGTTCCGCCAACGTCCCGGCCGGTTTGGTCTCTTTAAAAGGAAGGAGTGTCTTGGCCTGCAAATAGCCTTCCGATCGCTGGGTGCCGGGGCTGAATTCGCGGATCGATTCCAGCACATCGCCGTCAAAAAGCAGGCGCCAGGGTTTTTCGATACCGGCCGGCCAAAGGTCGACCACTTCGCCGCGCACGGCGATTTCCCCTTCCATTTCCACCATGTCCGTGCGCGAATAGCCGCCCTGCGCCAGCTTTTCAAGAAGCGGCGAGCGCGGATAGGCCTGCCCCGGCCGCAGCTCGAGCGATCCGGACTTCAATTGCGCCGGCGAATAGGCCGGTTTTTCGAAGGCGCCTATTGAACAGACCAGGATCGCCCGCTTTTCCTGTGTCCATTGTCCGAGAGCGGCAATCCGCATGGCTTCATCCAGCTCAGGCAGGAAAATGACCGGCGGGCGTTTCTCGGCGGAGACCAGAGAAGTCCACGCTTCGAGATCGGCGGAGAGTCCTTCGGCTTCCAAGTCCTCTCCGGTCACAAGAATGATGGGACGCGGGTCTTCCTGCGCCAGAGAAGAGATGTAAAACGCTTTGCTTCCCCCCGGCAGGCCGGTCAGGAGGCTCATTGGCCTACTTGGAAAATTCGCAAATCGGAGGTGCGGAGGTGATCGGGGCTGTCCGTGCCCGCGGCGGCAAAGAGATAGCGGGCGGGAGCCCCGGAAACGGCAGGACAAGAAAATGCAATTTGGCCAGCCGCATCGGTTGTTTGCACGCCTTCTCCTTCTGTAAAGCTGATTGGATAAAAACAGCCCCAGGCGACCTTGCGTCCTACAATCGGCCGATGATCTCCTCCCTGGACCGTCGCTGTAAATTCAAGACGGGAATTCTTTTTCGGTTCAACCGTCACGTGTTCCGGCTGAACCCCGGCCAGAAAGGATACGGATTTTTTAACCAGAAGGGTCTCGTTTTTGTCCAGTGCCTGGAGAGCGAGCGTCTGGCGCCTTCTGGCCAGCTTGGGCAGTTGAAAGGACCCATGAAACCAGCCGTGCCCGGACCCGTCGAGGTACGTCCAGTCCCCGTCGTTGAGGCTGTAGCGGACATACTGAACGTCATCGGAGCCGTTCACCCGAATCGGCATCGGCTGCTGGATCGGATAAATATGATTGTCCTTCGGCTCGACCGGGATCAGGTGATTATAGAGACTCACATCCCGATAGATCTGCCGGGGAATCCCATCCATATCCTTTTCGCTGTCGGTCGCAATGCCCAGAACGCCGTCCCATTCCCAGGGCTCGTTGTCGTGGACGTCGGGATCCCGCGGGTAGTGCCAGGTGTCAATCCAGGAGACAAGCACGCTCCCATCCGCCTGTCCTTCCAGCGTTTCGCGGAGACTGTCGAGGTCTTTCAGGCTCTGGTCGTATTCCGAAAGCCCGCCGAACCCGCCCGCGGCCGTCTGGCTGGCTTCTGAAACGGCATAGCCTCCCGTTTCGCCGACGATAAAAGGACGGTCGCCGCCGAAGTGGTCCACAAACCAATGCGTCATGCCGGCCAGCCCCATGGCGTCGGTGATGGATTTCGGCCAGAAGGCGTAAAGGTTGAAGGTCGCAAAATCAAAATCATGATGGTCAAGGAACGCCAAGGGCGGCCAGCTGTCCATCGAAACCGGTCGCGGGTCCACAGATTGAATCACACGCTTCAGTTTCCGGAAATACTGCAGGGTTTCATTGGTCCCGGTTTCCAGGACCGCCTGAGGAGACGGCTCGGTCATCACGATGTAGCCGAGGACATTATCAAAATCCTTCGATTGCTCGGCCACGCTTTTGGCCTGCGCCAGGGCCGCCTGCTGGTTGCGGGGATCGGAAAAATCCTGCTTCGGATCAAGCCAGATCCCCTGAAGGACCATGAGGCCGCTTTCCCTGGCGAGGGCCAGGTCCTCCGGCTCCAGAGCGTCCCAGGTGCGCAGGGTGTTGAAATGCGCCGCCTTCATGCGCTCAAAATCCATCTTCGTCCAGCGATGATTGGTGCCGGAATAAGACATGCCCGGATGCTGATGCGGCCGCCAGGGCGCGTAGCCGATGCCGCGAACGTAGAAAGGCGAGCCGTCCACATAAAACCGCCCTTCGCGGATCTCGACGCGCGCAGCTTCCACAGGCAACGCAAAGCGCAAAGCGCAAAGCGCAAAACTGAAAATTAACGCTAATCGCTTTGCGCTGCTCGCTTTGCGCTGTGCGCTGCCGTTCATTTCTTCTCCATCAACAAGCAATAACTCTTCGGTTTGCGCGATCCTTCGAGAGCGCTTTCCCAGAACTGCCGGATCTTAAACTTTGACTCAAAGAGGTCTTCCAATTCTTTGCGCGCAAAGCGATGCGGCCCTTCACCCGCGGGCTCCTTATCGCTGAATACCCGCAGGAAGTATAGGCCGCCTTTTTTTAAGACCCGATGCACTTCGTTGATCGCTTTCGGGCGGTCCTGCAACTCCAGTACATGGAAACACCCGCGGTCATTGGCAAAATCGATGAACTGATCTTCCACGGGGATGTGCCGGATGTCTCCCTCCTGGAAGAAACCGAAAAGCCCGGCCTGAGAAGCATTTTCCCGCGCGAGCTTAATGGCCGTCGAGCTGATATCAATTCCGATGACGTTAAACCCCTGTTGAATCAGGAAAACCGCATCATGCCCCGGCCCGGTGCCTATATCCAGCGCCTGCCTGCCGGCAGGCAGGCCTGACCCTCCCGCAGAAATGACGCCCTCTTTCACCAGCCGCACAAGATCTGAGTCCGGGCCCCCGGCGTTCCAGGGTAGCGCTTCTGGAGCATTCCGGGTATAGACCTCTTCCCAATGCTGAGCGTCCGAGGTATTTTTTCTCGGGAATTTACCTTCACCGATCATAGATTAATTTTACCGCCGTCTCGATGTGAGACGTGTGAGGAAATAGATCGACCGGCTGGACGTCGTCCACTCGATAGCCGCCTTTGGTCAGGATGGCCAGGTCCCGCGCGAGCGTGCCGGGATCGCAGGAAACATAGATAAGAGGCGAAGGGCGGAGAGCGACAAGGGATTTGAGAACGGCGGGCGTGCAGCCGGCGCGCGGCGGATCGACGATGACGGTCAGCCCGTGGCGGGAATCCCGTGAAATCCCGCCCAGAAACGCCTCGGTGGACTGGGCGATAAACCGCGCGTTGGGGATACGGTTGATCTCCGCGTTGGTTTCGGCGTCTTTAATCGCTGCCGGATTTTCTTCAACGCCCCCGACTTCCCGGAAGCGGTCGGAAAGCCAGAGCGCGATCGTTCCGACGCCCGTATACAGATCCAGCAGCCGCTCCCCGGATCCGGCCATGGCCTTCACGGAATCGTAAAGAACTTCCGCCTGAGGACTGTTCACCTGAAAGAAAGCGCTCGGAGAAAGCCGGAAGGTCAGGCGGCCGAGACGTTCCTCGAGATAATCCTGGCCGTAAATCCGCCGCCACTTGCGACCGAGAATGACGTTCGTGCGCGCGGGATTCACGTTCTGATGAATGCCGACCAGCGACGGAAATTCGCGCATGAGGACGGGGATGATCTTGGATTCCTGAGGGAAATCGCTCGACCGGGCGACAAAAACGAGCAAGACTTTCCCTTCCCTGGAAGTCCTCACTAACAGATGCCGTATCCAGCCATGATGGTGTTTGTCATCGTAGGCGCGCAGCCCGCATTGGTTGAGAAGGGCCTTGGTTCGGTTGACGATCTGGACGGAGAGTTCAGGCTGGACGAGACAGTCTTCAATCGGAATGATCTCGTGCGAACCCGCGGCATAAAATCCCGAGATAAGCTGTTTTCCATCCCAGGCCACCGGTTGCTGGACCTTGTTGCGGTAGCGCCAGGGGTCCTTCATGCCGAGAACGGGCTTGACCGCGACGCCGCGCAAGCCGCCGATGCGCTCCAAGGTTTCCCGCACCAGCGCCTGCTTGGCTTTCAGCTGTGCCGCGTAGGGTAGATGCTGCCAGGTGCAGCCGCCGCAGCGATAGTAATAGGGACAGGGAGCCTCGACGCGGTCTGCGGACGGTCGGAGGACCTCCAGAATCCGGCCGCGGGCAAACCGCTTGCGGGTTTCCGTGATCTCGACTTTCAGCGTATCGCCGGGCGCGGCATAGGGCACAAACACGACCAGGCCTTCGGCCTGCCTGTCCGGTAGGCAGGCATGGCCGATGCCTTCACCGCCCAGCGACAGGCGTTCGATTTTAAGGGTGGTGGCGTTCAGACAGGAGCTTCAGTGTTTCGTCCACATCGGGCTTAAGCGCGCTCTTGGGATATTTGTCCTGAAACGTTTTTAAGCCCGCAATGGCTTCGTCATTTTTGCCGGCGCGTGCCAGACCGATGGCGGTCCGGAAAGACTTCACTTCATCGAGAGTGACGGGCGTCGCGCCGGGTTTGCCTTTCCAGTAAAGCGCCTGAGCGGTGGGTTCCTGTTTGGAGCCCCTTAAACCGACGACGCTGGATCCATTGGACGAAGGCCGGTTCGCGCGCTGGCCGGCATGGTCGAGTTTGATTTGAAGTTGTTCGAGGTAAGCGGCGAGGTCAACCGGCGGCTTGGCGTCTTCGGCCCAGATCTTTGGCGTGAGGACTCCGAGGCTCATCAGCAGGATCAAGATCCATTTCATGTGCGGTCCCTCGCTTTTCTTTCACCCAGTGAAAAATCGTGACGATCCCCCAGAGGATTCCCGCTCCCGCAAACAGCAGATCCCGCGCGTCTCCCGGTCCCATCGTAGAGCGAGTTTAACAGCGAGTCTCGTGCGGTGCAAGAGAATTTATCGTCGGACGTAAAAATGTTACGACTCTGTGAGATCATTCCGCCTGTGGATTGTCGCAATCGGCATGCTCCAGAGAAAGACATTCATACGGCTTATCGATCGCATAAGCCACCGAGCTGGAAATCTGGCGGAAAATGGAAAGCACCTCGGCCTTGACGCGGTCCCCGTCCTTGAGGGCTTTCTGGCACTTGGGGCAGATCCGCTCCATGCCAGAATTCTAACACCTCAATTCGCAGGTGGCAAACCGCCTGCCGGTAGAGGCCACTGCTCCCCTCCCGCGGGGTCGGCGGGGAGATAGTCCGGAAGAGGCACATAGCCCGCTTTCTGCATCCGCTCCATCAACTGAATGCGGCGCCGGGCCATGAAGGCTTGTTCGCTGAAAGGGCTCCAGCGGCGCGGGCTGGGAAGAATGGAAGCCAGGGCGACCGCCTCATCCGGCGTCAAATCCATCGCCGGCTTCCAGAAGTAATACTGCGCCGCCGCTTCCGCGCCGAAGATCCCCGGACCCCACTCCACGACGTTCAGGTACAACTCCAGGATCCGTCTCTTGGAGAGCGCTACCTCCAGATAAACGGTCAAAACCGCCTCTTTCGCCTTCCTTAAAAGTGATTTTCTCGGCCGCAGATATAACGTCCGCGCCAGCTGCTGGGTGATCGTGCTGCCGCCGTAGGCGAACTTCTGCTTTTCCAGGTTTTCCGCCAGCGCTATCTGGATCTGCTCAAAATCAAAGCCATGGTGCTTGTAGAACGTGTCGTCTTCGGCCAGAAGCACCGCGTGGGCAAGGTTGGGCGAGATCTGGCCGAGGCTCTTCCAGGCCATGTCCGGCTTCATCCGGCGATGCGCGGCGCGCGCTTCCTTTTTCCGGAGCTCGATGAGCGCGGTCGTGCGCGGGTTATGGCGCCTGAGCGCGATCACGTTGTACGGCCACAGGAGGTATATAAGGAAGCCCACGAGGGCCAAGCGGGTAAGGCGTCGCAACATGAGGGGTATTCTACCACCGCTCCGGACGGGGAGGAGGCTGGTGCCTTCCGCGCGATGAGCTTCTTGGACGCCTTCTCGGGTGGGGCCTACCCCCCATCCCCCAGCTGCGCCGGGGGTTCTACCCATCCGTCGTCGGCCTGCTGAAGCTCATACGCGCTCCAGGCCCCAGCCTCCTCCCGGTGGGGCCAACCTCGTGCGGATTCCGGCCCCCCGCCCCTCCCCGGCTAGTTTTCTCTTGATATCTTGGGCTACCCTAGCTAAAGTTCACATCGAGGTATTCAAATGGAGCAACTGAAACGGAGCGGACTCATCAAGGCACGGGAATGGACGCTGGGTGTTGTCCTGATTGTTTTGGCATTTTTGCGTCTTCATCTCCATCCTTCATCAACGGATAAGCAATTTGCGGTGGGCCAACTCCGTCGATGCCCAAAAACCTGGGCTATTCTGGGCGGGGATCCGCACGAAGTGTTAGGCGGGTGGTATTGGAGCCGACCGACGTTTGGAGAAGCACACATTCTACGGGGAGTTGTGCCGCTAAGGACTCTTGAGAAACAAATATGTTTTTACACTTATGAGCTGACTAAAGACGGCAAGAACAATCAACGGATTTTGACATCCGGGACTCTCCGGATTGGCGGAGAGACATTGGACATCGCAGCCTGCTTGGCGCCTATCGATGCAGATGAAAAAGGCGCTCAAGACGTCGTCGCTGCACATCGTGATATTTATAATCTTTGCCGATCTGAGATTCTGCAAAGTTGTCCGGAAATGCAAGGCCATGGCCCCTCAGATCTTGTTCCATGCCTCGCCACGCATAAAGAGGGCAATTCCCCTTCCTGTGCAAATACCCTTAATAAGCTAATTGCGCCTGCGACCATTTCACAACAGGATTTCGAAAAATTCAGTTCCCTGTTTCCACAAATGACAGTCGAAGAGTTTAATGATAAAGACCTTGATAAAATAGGAGAACTTGGTTTTCATCTTCCAGTATCGGCCGCCAAGATATTGGCGACGCGCTCAACTATTGATGACATACCCGTCAAGAGCTATCTGAGCAACAATAAAGGACTATTTAGGATGTCTATCAACGGAATGGAAGCCTTTGCCGTGGAAAGTGGCTTTGACGAGTACAGCATGGTGAACGTAACTTTATTTTTTTATGACCCACAAGTTCCTCGTTTGGTTGCTTCCCATGACCTCGGTTGGCCTGATCAGGAAAAATGTTTACCACATTACCGCAAGACTAAAATCGTCGATCTGGACGGAGATGGGAAAATGGATTTGTTGTATATAGATTATATTGAGGGATTCGATGAGGAATGGGTCTGCGACATTGAAGGCATTCATGGCAAAGTGTGGCGTGGAGACCGCTTTGAAGATTCCCCTATTACGAATGAGCAGCAAATGAAAGATCGTTATTTCATAGATATTTGCAAGAAAACCCCTGCATCCACTCAGGACCAAACAAGATAATAGGCCCGCGTTAGCGTCCACCTTGGAGTCATACTGAGGCCCTGTTCTCCCCGTAGCTGGGAGGAGGCTGGGGTCTGGAGCGGGCAGGAGCTTCGCCCGGTCGACGCAGGATGGGTCAAACTCTCGTCGAAGACGGGAGATGGAGGGTTGGTCCCATCCAAGGAGACGACCGGAAGCGGATGCGCGCGAAAGATCCCGGCCTCCTCCCTGCCAAAAGCTTGGCCGGTGCCGTTTTCCCCGGGAGGGGGTTGGGGATCATCGGCACCGGCCAAACACACACTGTTCGTATGGTGACTTCTCACCCCCAGTATGCCCGACGAATGTAACGCTAACGTTAAGGGATTATTACGGGAGTGTTAATTCTGCGGAGGGTACTTAGACCTAGGCTATCGCGGCCGGCGCCCGCGCCTGCCAGGAGTCCAGGAGGAGCTTTCTGGCCTTATGCAGACGGGACATCACAGTACCTGCCGGGATCCGTAGTTTCCTGGCAATTTCCTGATAAGACAAGTCCTGCATGAAATAAAGGTCCAGAACTTCCCGAAAAGGCTCGGGAACGCTTCCCAGCGCTTCCCGGGCTTTTTGCTTGATGAGCCGATCAGCGATCGTCAGCTCCAGCGGCTCCGATCGGTCCACAGATGCCAGGAGGCGGCTGTCGTCTCCATTGGCCAGCACATCGAGTGAAATCTGAACTGGTCGGCGATTCGGCCGGGTGTATTCATTCATGGCGATCCGATAAACCCACGTATAAAAGGAAGCTTCGCCGCGGAATTCGCTCAATCGTTCAAAAGCCAGGGCAAACGCATGCGCTGCGGCGTCTTCCGCTTGAGCGTCGTGCGGCTCCATTTCGCTGAGGCTGTCGATAAGCCGCGACTTGTATTTCTGAATCAACACTTCGAAGGCCGAACGATTGCCGGCGACCGCGGCCTGGATCAAGTTGTATTCGGCGGTTCCCTGCCCTGTAAATTGGTGCGCTTTTCCCTCCAGACAATTGACCACACGCTCGATCAGCTCAGGCGGATTCAAAGGTTTGGAGATGTAATCGTTGGCGCCGCTGGAAAATCCTCGAAGCCATTCTTCCGGCCGGCGCCGGACGGTCAGCATGAGAATCGGCAAGTCGGCCCAGGAAGGATCCTGCCGAAGCTGGCTGCAGATCTCATAACCGTCCGTATCCGGGAGATTGATATCCAGAATCAGAAGGCTGGGACGCTCGCGTTGGAGCGCTCTGAGGCCTTCGGCGCCCGTTTCGGCGATAACGACATTTAGCCCGGCCCTCTTCAAGATGCGCTTCACGAGGATCTGATAGTCTTCTTCATCTTCAACGTACAGGATGAGAGCCGTCATACGAGTTCTCCTTGGGGAAGCTCAAAATAGAATCGGCTCCCCTCGCCCGGCCGGCTTTCAACGCTGATCGTCCCGCCATTCAGCTCGATAAGCGCGCGGCAGATGGAAAGGCCAAGCCCGGTTCCCTTCGGCCCTTTAACATTCTGCCGGGCTGAGCGGACCTGCTCAAATTTGTTGAAGATCTTAGCCTGGCTGTCTTCGGGAATGCCTAAGCCGGAGTCTTTGACATACACGCAAACCCGCTTATTCTGATGAAAATTCTGCAGTCCTATCTCGATCGCGCCTTGGTCAGGGGTGAATTTGATCGCGTTGGAAACAAGATTGACCAGTACCTGACGAATCTTATCAGGGTCCGCCCATACCTCCGGTACAGGTTTATCGGGGATCACCGTTGTTAGTGAGAGCTTGCGCTCAGAGATCTTCGCCGCGAAAAGCACCGCCACGTCCTGGATAAGGATTGCCAGGTTCACCGAACGTTTCTCCAGATTTACTTTCCCGCGTTCCAGGGCCGCCACATCGAGAAGGTCATTCACGAAGTGAGTCAGTCGCTGCGTGTTGATCCGAAGGCGTCCCACGTAGGTCTGCCAGGTGGATGGAGAGATCCCATCACGGAGCTCTTCCTGGATCAGGTTCAGATAGGACTCAATCGCGCCGAGCGGGGAGCGCAGTTCATGCGTCACCGCGGAAACAAAATCGTCCTTCAGTTGATCCAGTTGCTGGAGTTGCTCGGCCATCGCTTGGAAGGCTTTGGACAAAAAGCCGAGCTCATCTTTCCGGTGGCTGGTTACCGACAGATCCAGATCGTATTTTCCCTGCCCGATCCTTCCCGCCGCTTGGGCAAGCGACCCGACGGGTCTTGTCCAGGATAAGGCGAGGAGAAAGGAAATCATAAGACCCACCGCCACCGCGCCGGCGGCGATGGGCCCCAGTCGTTTCTGCAATTCCCTCAGACGGTCCTGAACGATCTCTTCAAATTGTTTCTCGGAAAAACCGGCTGAGGCGGTGGCCACCCATCGATTCCCCAGATGGACCGGCTGGGTCAAGACGAGCACTTCGGCTCGTCCCTGATCTATGGCTGGGGCGGCCAGAGAGACCGATTTTCCGATCAAGCTCGGTTCCGAATGCGCCAGAACTTCTCCCTGCGGGCTTACGACGCTCGCGCTCACGAGGGAAGGGTCCCACTTTCGAAGCCACCGGGTGTATTTCACAAGGAGTAGATCATCATTGGTCAGCAATGACTCCTGAGTGATATGGACGAGATTCTGCAACAGCACATGTCGTTCCTGGTCCGCCTCGGCCCGGATGGCGCGCCGCTCTGCGAGATAAAAGGAAAGGCTTAAGCACGCGGTCGTGCCAATAAGCAAAGAGGAAACTGTAAGGGCCAGTTTAGGGAAGAGTTTCATCGGCCATTCCCTGTTTATTCAGCGCCAGTTCCTTCTGGACTTTGGTCAAGGCATTCAATGCTTTTTCATGACGGGGGTTCATCCGCACCGCCGTGTTCCAGTCCCGCATGGCTTCATCGAGCTTCCCGCTCGCGTAAGCGATCAGCCCTGCTTCGTAATGCATCTGGGCCGCCTGCGGGTCGTGACGTTTCTGCGTTTCCAGGCGAACCATCGCGAGGTAAGAGCGCGCTTGAGGATGGCTCGGATCCAGCTTCAGTACCTTTTCGAAATCAATTTCAGCCTCCTGCAATTGTTCTTTCTCCATGGCGGCGACACCGGCCTGGAGGGCGCGGTCGATGTCCTGACGTTTTTCTTCGCCCAGCCGCGCAGTGCGTTCATGATCGGAGGAGACCTCCGCCTGCACGAGATAATATCCGAGCTGTGGATATTCAGGGTCCCGAATAGCCAGCTTCCGGAATTCCTCAAGGGCCCGCGTGAAATGCTTTTCCTGGAAAAGACTGAGACCGCTGCCAAAGAGTGTCTTAAGTTCCGCAAGACGTTTGGCCTCGTTCACGTGATCTACAGCAATCTTCTCGTAGACAGGGAAATGAAGGTCCTTCGCACGGCGCGCGGATTGGGCACTCGGGTAAGTCTGTTCGAGGAGCGTGTGAAGCTTGCCCCAGGAATTGGCGGCCGCGGCATAATCGGCCTGCCCATAGGCGTAAAAGCCTTCTAACGCAAACCGGTCTATGACCGTGGCGCCTTCGCCGGAATCGAGCGTGCGTCGGATTTGGCTCTGCAGTTCGCTCAACTCTCGCTGAGCGTCCGGGAACGATTCGTTTTCCACCAGAATCTGCAGAATCAAGTCATTGGCCGCCAATAAATGGCCGGCCTGGCGTTCCATGTGCGCTTCTTCGCAGCGCGAACGCCATTTTTCTTCCCGTGCGTTCTTCTCGGATTGACTGGCGGCCAGCATGGCCTGCTGAAGCGGCGCCGGGTCCTGCTGGTTTTGTTCGAGTTGCCGGGAGGCGTCGCCCAGCATCTGCAGGCGGTGCGTTCGGATAATCGCCTGGCGCTCGGTTTCCATTTCGCGCGCAATCAGATTGATGTAAGCGTGGGCTTGCATGTTGGTTGGATCCTGATGCAGCGCTTCCAGAAAAGCGTCCATCGCTTCCGACCATTTTCGCTCCTCAAATGCGGTCATGCCTCGGGAGAGGTCGGGCGACGCCAGCGCTGGAGTGGTCACGAGGAAGACAGTTAAAGCCGTCATTGCGAGCGATGCGAAGCAATCTGCCACGATAGATTGCTTCGTACCGCGCCTGCGTACACGCGCGGTACGGGCCTCCTCAATTGGGGAATAGGGAGGGGCCCGTCGCTGGCCTACGCTCCTCGCAATGACAATACGGTTTTTCATCGGATGATCATCAGCTTTCCATTTTTGCCATCGACGGACGATTCAACGCGCCACACATAAACGCCGCTGGCGACCGGATCACCGTGCGTCGTTCGGGCGTTCCATTTTTCCTGACCGATCAAACCACTCGTGTCAGAGTGTTGGATTTGCCGGACAAGATCTCCGGCGATCGTATAGATCTTGATGACGCACTCCGAGGGAAGGTTGCTGAAGGTCAGCCCATCCGCTTCCGTTCCGGTTTGCCCCGACCCGGTCCCCGCGTTCGGTCCGTGCGGACGCCAGGGAACAGGGAACACGAAGCTATCCGAGGCGCTGCCGTCCGCGCTTCCCATGAGCGCGAAAACGGAAAATTGGGACACTGGTACGGATACTGTATGGGACCCGGTTGAATTTTGACTTGCCGGCATTTTGACCCAGAGCCGGTGCGGTTGATCCAGAACGTATAGAGACAACGTCTGCGGTCGGATCAGTCCTCCTGTCGCCGCTGGGGCACCGAAAGCACTGCCATAATCGATCGTGAGAAAGGCCGGTTTGGATAGCGCGGTGACCAGGCTCCCGGTAATGTCATAGGCATTGATTTCCTGAAGGGCGAGCGGGGTCTGATAAGGGCCGCCTGACGCTACGCTTTTTTGATTCGCCTCACGGATTATGGAAGGATCAACCCGCAGAGGCGCATTCAAAGGATCGCGACTCGAGAGCACCGCGGAATAGTTCGATAGCGAATCGGCAGGGATATGGATTGACATGGGTTCAATCGTGCTGGATCCGGCCGAAGCCGGGAGATTGGGAACCGACAAAGGATCCAGCACCGTATTGTCCTGATGCTGATCGAGCATCGTCAGATAATAGATATCATGCATCTGGCCGAGCGGTGCGCCGTCGATGTTCTGGAGTTGCGGCGTGACCTGAATATCGTAAAGGGTATTCCCGGACCAGGCGGATTGCGGCTGAATCGTCACATTCTGGTTCGTTGCATCCGGTGTGATGGTGATTGGAACCGCCGAGCCGGCGGAATTTCCAAGATGATCCGTCACGGTGACCGCCTGGATGCTTTGCGAAATCGTTGTCGCATCCAACGGGTCCGAAAAAGCCAGCTGGACCGGCGCATTCACCGGAACTCCAACTTGAAGGTTGTTCTGATAGAAGGTTTTGATCCCAGATTGGCCCACCTGGGAAGAGAGCAGCTGAAAGGTCTGCGAATTGCCGAAGCGTCCGCCGAAGTAGCCTGAGGCCAGCGCATAAGTTGATTCGCTTAAGGTATCACCGGCCAGCTGTTCCCCCGCGGCCGAAGCCATGGAGAAGTCCGTACTGTTCATCGTCGGGACTCCGTCAGGCCCTGCCGCCCCGCACAAGTCCTTGGTCATTTCATAATTTCCACCCACCATGTCAATCGACCAGCCGGTGGCGGCAACGAGGGCGACAAAGAGGCTATTGAGAAGTATTCGCTTTGAGGTTTTCATAAGTTTTCTTCATCATCGTCAGTGCTTCTGGGTGTGACGGGTCAATTTCCAAGGCTTTGTTGAAATCGACGAGGGCGTCGGAATAACGTGCTCGCCGATATTCCCGCATTCCCTGCTGGTACCAGTCCTGCGCTAAAACCAACGGATCCTTTGGCGTCGTGCCGAACCGGAACGTAAGGCCGATGCGATGAGTTTGGCCAAGGTCTCCCGCGCCGGCAAAGGCGTAATCAATCTGAAGGGTTTTGAACCGCAAACCGGCACCCAAGCGCCATCCAGTCCCCAAATCCCCTTTGGTGGTATATCCCGCCCGTAAAATCAAAAGCTGAAGTGTGGAAAGTTCAAATCCGGCCCCCACTGTTTCTTTCCCATCATTCGGCTGTTCGCCGTCCACCGCGACCGTGAGCGATTCTCCCAGCCAGATTCCCGTCCAGGAGATTCCCTCGGCGACCGTACGGGGAAGTGCGAAGGATTCCTGGTCAAATTTCATCGAGGAACCTAGGTTTCGTACGGCCAACCCTGCCTTAACTCCTTCCAGAGTGCCGTTGAAGTTTCTCCCCGGCGCGTAGAAAAGGCCTGCATCGCCGGCACAGGCATGGGCAGTGACAGTATCCAATCGCTCCTGGATGTATTTGCCTGTGACGCCGACCGACAGTTGAGAATCCATGCGGCGGTTGCGGACAACCGGCAATGCATAACTGAAACCCATTGCCGCATCGCTGGCGCCGACATCACCGGCGGGCTGGCCTGTTGCGTCAAAGGAATCAAACTTCCCTACAGTGAGGTAAGTGAAGCTGCCGGCAAAGGTCCCCAGCGTGGGATGAGGGTGGGCATAGGCAGCATACTGCGATTGAATGCCTTGAATGTACTGGGTCTGGACGAAACCGGCTTCCCGGTTTTGAAGCTGCGCGAGTCCGGCGGGATTCCAATAAGTTGCATAAACATCGTCCGCCAGCCCAACCTGGGCTTCCCCCATCGCCGTAGCGCGAGGCCCGATGCCCAGCTTTAGGAAGTTGGCGGAGGTGGTGCCGGGGTCCGCCGCGCGGGCGGCGGGCCCGAGGCCGAGATAAAGAAGGATGGCGATACCCAGTCGCTTCATAAGTGCCCTCACCTTATTAGAGGCGCAAACCGGAAATTTATTCATTTAATTTCAATGAGGCAGGTGTCCAAACAGCGGGAGGTAGGATACCTAACCCGTCCCAATGGAGCCATGGGGCTAAGGGTCAAAAATGAGGGGACAAGAGGCCCAGGAAATACCTGGAACTCCGCGTAAAGCCGCGCTGAACAAGAGGAAGAGCCCACGACGATCATGTAAATGACTTTTTACATCTCGTTAACGAATCGTTTCGTCGCTTTTCCCCCCCAGCCACGACATACTTTCACCAAGCGCGGCCCTGGCGCTTACAATTATGGAAAACCAGCCCTGGCGCATCCTGATGGTGGACGACGATGAAGATGACTACGTCCTCATGCGCGACCTATTGGGTGAAATCCGGGAGTGGCCATCGACCCTCGAATGGGCGAGCTCTTTCGACGCGGGCCTGGCGAAAATAAAATCCGCGGCCCACGACGTCTATTTGTTCGATTATCGGCTTGGAGAAAAGAGCGGCTTGGACCTTTTGCGGGAAGCCCTCGCGGCGGGCTGCCAGGCGCCGATCATCCTCCTGACCGGGCAGGGCGATTACGAACTGGACAAACAGGCCATGGAGCTGGGCGCGGCGGACTACCTCACGAAGGGCAAGATCGACGCCCTTACCCTGGAGCGCTCCATCCGCTATGCCGTCCAGCGCAAACGCGTCGAAAAGGCCCTGGAGGCGGCGCGCCAAAGTCAGGAGATGATCCTCAAAACCGCGGGCGAAGGAATCTTTGGAATCGATTCCCAGGGCCTGGTGACCTTCGCCAATCCCGTGGCCGCGCGATTATGCGGATGGAAGGCTGAGGAGCTGATCGGAAAGCACGCCCACCAGACGTGGCACCACTCTCGGGCCGACAAGTTTCCTTACCCCGTCGAGACGTGTCCCATCTATATCGCGCTCCACGACGGCACGACCCACACGATGCATGACGAGGTCTTCTGGCGGCAGGACGGCTCGAGCTTCCCCGTCGATTACGTGAGCACCCCGATGATCAAGGACGGAAAAGTCGAGGGGGCGGTCGTCGTCTTTCAGGACATCACCGAACGGCGCCGCCTGCAGGCGACGCTCATTCAGTCGGAGAAGATGGCGGGAATCGGCCAGTTTGCGGCGGGCGTGGCGCACGACATCAACAATCCCATCGCGGTCATCTGGGGCTTCTCCAACGCGCTTCTGAAAAACCTTCCCCCCGACCATCCCAACACGATGCCGCTGCAATCGATCGAGCGCGAAGCCATCCGCTGCAAAAATCTGGTGAAGAACCTGCTGGCGTTTTCCCGCGGAAGCAGCGGGGCCCCGACGCTGCAGATGGAGAATTTGAACGAGGTGGTGGAAGGGGCGCTCGTCCTGGTCAGCACGATCGCCCGCTCCAGGAAAATCAATCTGGTCCGCCCTCCCGCCCAGGAACTTCCCCGCGTCCCGGTGGACGCCAGCCAGATCCAGCAGGTCCTGATCAATCTGTGCACCAACGCCATGGACGCCATGCCCGAGGGCGGGACGCTGACCGTCGGGCTTCTCCACCAGGGCGATCACGTCGACCTCTCGGTGCAGGACACCGGGACGGGGATTCCGCCGGAAATTCGCGATCGCATCTTTCAGGCCTTTTTTACCACCAAGGAAGTCGGCAAAGGAACGGGGCTGGGCTTAAGCATCATCTCCAAGATCGTCCAGGACCATCTGGGGAAAATCGAGCTCGAGAGCGAAGTCGGCAAGGGCAGCACCTTCACCATCCGCCTGCCGGTCTCCCGGCCCGTTCCGCTGTTCAAGAAAGCCGCCTGATGAACCGGCCTCGCGGTCACCGGATCCAGTGCCTTGGGTTGGCGGCCCTTGTGGCCGGGATCACGGGGATGGCCGCCGCCGAAGACGGAGCCTCCCGCCGTCAGGAAACCTTCCAGCTCTACCAGGAAGCGGCCGAGGTCGTATCGGCCGCCGCGCTGCATCCTCAATCGACGCAGGAAGCGCCCGGGAACGCGACCGTCATCACCTCTCAAGAAATCCAGGCGTACGGTTATCGGACGATCGCGGAAGCCCTGCAGAGCGTTTCGGGAGGCTATTTCACCGATGACAGGAACTATTCGTACATCTGGGTGCGCGGCTTCGGCCGGCCCGGAGACTACAACAGCCGCGTGTTGCTGATGCTCAACGGCCACCGCCTCAATGAAAACGTTTACGGCGGCGCGTATATGGACCAGATCTTCCCCGTTCCCATCGAGTCGGTCGAGAAAATTGAAGTGATCAAGGGGCCCGGCGCCGCGCTGTACGGCAACAACGCCTTTTTCGCCGTGGTGAATGTGATTACCAAACAACCCGGTCAGGCGCCCGCCGTCCAGGCGAACGCGGAAGGAGGCAGCTATGGAACATCCAAAGCGGCCGCTTCCGTGTCTCACGCCACTTCCGGCTCGGACGGTTTTTATGCGACAGGCGAATACCGGCACATGCATGGGCAGGACCTGGAATACCCCTCCTTTCGTTCCGTCAACAACGGCGTGGCCGTGAACGCGGATGGAGAGGAAAATTACAACCTGTTTACCAGCTGGGCAGGGTCCGGGTTTTCGCTCCAGGGCGCCTACTCCGATCGGGCCAAACACATCCCCACCGCCTCGTTCGCCACGCAATTCGATAACCCCAATGAGCAGACCGATGACGCGCGCGGATTCGTGGAGCTGAAGGCGGAGCGGGATTTATCTCCCGCGATCCACTGCAACGGGCGGGTGTACGTGGACCAGTATGACTATCACGGTTCTTTTCCCATGACGAATGCCGCTCCTCCTCCCGACCTGACGACCAATCGTGATTATGCCCGCGCCTTGTGGTACGGCGAAGAAACGACGCTCCGCGTGGCCCCGCCTGAAGCCGCGCACGCCCTGCTCCTCGGGCAGGATTACGAGCAGACCTACGATGTTCACACCCTGAACTTCAATGATGACCCTTATCAATTGATCATGGATAACCAGCACCGCCTGGACCGCTACGCCTTTTTTGCCCAGGACGAGTGGACCCCATCCAAAATCTTCCTTTTTACGCTCGGAGCCCGATACGATCACGATCAGTCCTACGCCGATACCGTGAATCCGCGGCTGTCAGCCGTCATTCGTCTTCGCGACACCAGCACGCTCAAGCTCATGTATGGGACGGCCTTCCGGGCCCCGAACCCCTACGAACTCTATGGGCAGGGACTCGGTTCGGATCCTAACACGAACCTGGAGCCGGAAAAAATTACATCCTATGAAACCGACTGGGTGGAACAAATCGCTCCCAAAACCAGCGCGACCGCCGCCTATTTTCTGAATGACATCCATAACCTGATCGACAACGTCGTGGATGCGGCGGGGAATACGCAATTTCAGGACGTCGAACACGTCCGCTCGCACGGACTGGATCTCAGCTCCCGATGGGAAGACGGGCCCTATGCGGTCCGCGCCGGCTATGTGTACCAGCAGACCTATGTGGTCGGCGGGACCCTCCTGAGCAATTCCCCGATGCACACGGCGACGGCGGGGTTTGTCCGCCGCTGGGGCCCATGGGGGACGACCTCGTTCGACGGGCTCTTTGTGGGCCCGCGTCGAACCTTGCAGGGCACGACCCTGCCGCCGGCGGCGACATTCAATCTCAATCTTTCCGTGACTCCCTGGCGCGACGGCCTGCGGCTGTACTTCGGCATTTTCAATCTGTTCGACACCTCCTACTCGGTCTCCGGATCGACGGAACATGTTCAAGATGCCATCCCTCAAAACGGACGTAATTTCAACGGAGGGGTGGAGTACCGATTCCGATGAAGAGGCTGGGCGCATGGCCGGCCTTGCTCTTCTTCCTATGTCTCGGCCTGGGACTGTCCTGCCGGGCTTCCGATCAGGATGTGGCGGTCGTGTTGAGTTCCAATCTGGAGCCTTACCAGGAAGCGCTGAAGGGATTTCAGGAGAGCTTCGGGCGAACGGCACCGGTTTTCATTCTGGCGGAAGGCCGCCCCCGCCTGCCGGCGGGAACCCGCCTGGTGGTGGCCATCGGGAGCAAGGCAGCCTTGTTCCCCTATCCGCAGGACACGATGCTGATTTACTGCATGGCTCCCGGCGTTCAGGTCCCGAAGGGCCGCCGCAACGCGATCAAAATTCACACGGTGCCTGCGACCCTTTCCGTGCTGTCCAAGATTAAGCAGATCCAGCCTTCTGTGCGGACGCTGGGCGTCCTCTGGGGGTCCGACGCGACCGAAGATTTTCTCAGCGACAGAACGCTGGTCGAAAGCTCGCTCGGCATCAAGCTGGCGGCGGACCGGATTCGCAGCGTCGACGATCTCCCGGATCGCTTGCGCGCCTTGAAAGGAAAAGTCGACGCCTTGTGGCTGCCTCCCGATCCTCTTCTGGTCACACCGGCCGCCTTCGCCGTCCTGAAGGATTATTCCCGGGGGAATCATATCCCCGTGTACGCGTCCGCGGAGACGCTGGTCGAAGACGGCGCGGTGGCGTCGCTCTTCTCGTCTTATCAGGAGATCGGCCGCCGCGCGGGCTGGGCCGCCCAGCGGGTCCTCGAGGGAACGCTCGAGCGGACGGCGTATTATCCGGAAAAGCTCCAGATGGCGGTCAACCCATCGTTCGCCAGGGAGGTCGGACTGGTGATTCCTTCGACTATCGTGAAGGAAGCGGTCCCCTCAGCGCCATGACCTTCCAAACCAAGATCATTCTTTCTTTTCTGGGACTGACCGTCACGTGCGGTTCGGTCAGCCTCTGGCTTTTTCAAAACCCGGTCGGCGCCATGATCACCGAAAGCACCGCGCATGGCGGCCTCTCCGCCGCGACCAAGCTGGCGACAGAAGCGGTCCCCGGTTTTCAGTCCATGCACGAGCGGGACCTGCTGCCCATCCTGCAGGCGACGGAGCATGATACGGGAGCGCTTTTCGCGATGGCGCTGGATCCTTCGGGCTTGGTCCTGGCACACACGAACGTGTCCGAAAAGGGGACCCTTTGCCATGACGCGGAAGCGGTGGACATGATGCGCTCCGAACAGCCTGAAGTCCGGGTCCACCGGATGGGGCGGGAGCTGATCATGGATGTTTCCGCGCCGGTCTGGGCGCCTCTTGACGAGGACCCGTCAGAGCGGTTCCTTTTTAAGGTCCAGTCGGGGGCGATCCACCAGCGGCGTCTCGGCACCGTTCGGTTGGGGCTGCCCCTGCACCGGACGCAGGCAAGCGAAACCAAACTTTTTCGACAGATGTCGGCGATCGGGGTATCAGTCGGGTTGATCGCCATTCTATTCGCTTTCTGGCTGATGCGCAGCTTCCTGAAACCGGTCGAGCTGCTGGTTCAGGGAACCCAACGGATCGCGCAGGGGGATTACGGAGTGTCCGTTCCGATCGCTGCCGGAGACGAGCTCGGGCAGCTCGCCCGAAGCTTCAATTCCATGAGCAAGATCCTCGCGGAAACAACGGTGTCCAAGGATTTCTTCAGCAGCGTGCTGGCCAGCATGCTGGATCCTCTCCTGGTGATGGATCCGGACGGACGGCTCCAGATGATCAATCCGGCGGCCTGCCGTTTCCTGGGATATGCCGAGCAGGAATTGATCGGCAAGCCCGTCCATTTCCTTTTTGATGAAGCGAACGCCCTGGAGGCGACCCTGGAGCCATTCAAGGATGGAGCGCCCGGCATCCCCCAGGCCAACCGAGAGTTGCATTTCCTGACCAAAGGGGGCGCTCGAATCCCGATCCTGTTTTCCCGATCCGTGTTGAAGGATCACGAGGGACATGTGACGGGCATCATCGGCGTCGCCAAGGACCTCTCCGAACGCAAGGCGGCCGAAGAGAGGCTGGCCCACAGCAACCGCGAACTTCAGGACTTTGCCTCCATCGCGTCGCACGACCTCCAGGAGCCGCTGCGCAAGGTGCAGGTGTTCGGCGACCGGCTGAAAATGAAATGCGCCGATCAGTTGGGCGACGAGGGGCGCGATTATCTTCAACGGATGCAGAATGCCGTGGCCCGGATGCAGTCCTTTATCAATGATCTGCTGGCCTACTCCCGGATCACCACAAAAGCAAAGCCGTTTGAGCCCGTCGATCTGAGGAAAATCGCCGAAGAAGTCGTGTCGGACCTGGAAATCCGGATCGAACAGACCGGGGCCAAAGTGGACATCGGCCCGCTGCCCAGCCTTGAGGCCGACCCCCTGCAGATGCGGCAGCTGCTGCAGAACCTGATCGCCAACGCTCTTAAATTCCATCGCTCGGACGCCGCGCCGCTGGTGCGCGTGCAGGTGGAAACTTCATCAAACGGCGCGGGGCCGGCCGGCTCCGTACCGCTTTGCCGGATTTCCGTGCGCGATAACGGCATCGGATTTGAGCAGAAACATGCCGACCGCATTTTCAAGATTTTTGAGCGCCTGCACGGCCGCGAGGAGTATGAGGGAACCGGGATCGGCCTGGCGGTCTGCCGCAAGATCGTCGATCGGCATGAAGGCCGCATCACCGCCGAAGGGGTCCCCAACCAGGGGGCCACCTTTATCGTGGAGCTTCCCATGACTCACCCGGAGAAGACATGACCGAATCCGCCGACCCCATCGCCATCCTGATCGTGGACGATGATCCCGACGACCGGGACCTGGTTCGGGAGGCGCTTAAAGAGCGCTGCCCGGCCGCCGACATACGGACCGTCTCCAACGGCGAGGAACTGATGGATTATCTGCGCCGGCGGGTCGCTTACGCGGCGCCGGGAGCGGCTCCCGCGCCGAGCCTCATCCTTCTGGATTTGAATATGCCGCGCAAGAGCGGCCGCGAGGCGCTCACCGAAATAAAGGCGGATGCGGCGCTCCGCCGCATTCCCGTGGTGGTTCTGACCACGTCGCAGGCCGAGGAGGACGTGACCCGGATTTACGATCTGGGCGCCAATTCTTTCATCGTAAAACCCAGCCGGTATCAGGCGCTCCTGGACACCATCTCAACCTTGGACCGCTACTGGTTCCAGATCGTTTCCCTGCCCGATCGACACGAACTCCCCCCAGCTTAAGGTCGTAGAACGGATGCTTAGGAGCTGCGGGCGGGCCGCTTGTCGGCGAGCCTCGCCGCTTGTGCGGCGGCGGGGAGTTTTTGGAAGGCGAGGCTCACGGACGCCCTTCCCGTTTGGCGGCGCCAGGCCCGGTCAAACCAGGTATCGATATAGGGAAGGTCCGGTCGCTGCACGAGGCGAGGCAGCAAAGACAACGCGCGTTCGGCGGCCGTGGGCCGGTCCGGGAATTCCTGCCGGTCGAGGATGAAGAGGATCCCTCCCGGAACCAAGAGCTCAAAAGCGTTTATAAGCTGTTGGTCCGGCATCTGGCTCGTCAGGCTAAGCAGCAAAATGAGGTCGAAGCTGTTCTTACGGCGGTCCCGGTACCAGGGCTCGTTTTGAATAATCCAAAACGGCGCGTTGATCAGAGTGAGTTTCCCGAGCTCCTTGCCGGCCGCCAGTTTTAACGCGTTGAACCGGCCTCGGAGAGCGTCGACTGCAATCCCATCCCAATGAATAGCGGTCAAAGCCCGCCCCTCGAGCGCCAAGCCGAGGGCCAGATCGCGGAGCCCGTTGTCCACCATGAGCAGCCGTGCCGGGTTGAAGGTCGATAGAATTTCCAGCGCGCGGCGCAAGTCGCTTTCCTCGTCCCGGAACCGTTCGTCGCCGCCCAGCACGTCTTCCAGGATATTCATGACCTGATTGACGGTTCGCCCGGGAACATGCCGGTTCATGATGGGGATTCCCTTCGGAACCTCGACCCGGACCGCCTCAAGCACAGCGGATTCCCTGGCCTTGGCCGCGGCCCATTCGTTTATGACGTGTTGCATCCGTGGATCCGACGCGGGATGGGCCCGTAGATAGGTCTGGAAGGAACGTACGACCCAGATCTCAGCCTGGCGGAGCGCCTCGCCGCGCGTGGCATGCGGGGCCGCATAAATCGCTGAGATCGTGGCTTCAAAAAGCTGGCTCAGGTTCTTCCGACCGATCGGGTCCGGCGTGCGCCCGGCGGCGGCAAAGCGCGACAAAAGTGCATCGGCCAGCATGTTCTTATTAATCATCTGCTCGAACTTCGGGACTTCGGTTTCTCCCCATTGGCGTCTCAGCACCACCAACCGGCGGCCTATCATCAGGTCCAACAGGGCATCGCCCCTCTGGGCATCGCCGAGCACACGGTTCGTGAGAGGGTCGCGCAGGAGCAACCGGAGTCTGTGCGTTTCCGCGCGCATGGAGGGTGGCTCGACGCCCTCGGGCCAGAAGCCTTTCACCAGCGGCTGCAACTCCTGGAAAAATTGACACCCATTGCCGGCCTCCTCCACCGCCGGAGGCGAATTCGGCCACAATGTCCCCAGGATCCGGCGCGCATGCGGATCGACCCAGCGATGAAGCGCCTCCAGATCTCCGTCGAGCGCCAGGAGGCCGGCCACAAGGCGGAAGAACAAGGCCTGCTCGACCGGGGAAAGCGAGGTGGGCAAGGGAGGCAGGTTATGATGCTCCTCACGCCAATCGTTCCAGAAGTCCCCTGCCTCGCCGCGGCTCAAGGAGCGCAGGAGGAACTCGGCGATCTCCGGGCCGTTACTCTCCGGGAAACGCGTCAATAAATAGTCGAGGACGGCCCATTTAACCCCATAGCTTCCTAAGGACTCCAGCGCGATCAGGTCCATGCGCTTCCTTCTGTTGACTCGGAGCAACCAGGCGAGTCCATCCAGGCTTGCCACCCTGAAGCGGTGGCCTAAAGTCTTGGCGAAAACGTTCAGCCATTGAGTCAACGGATCCGACGCCAGCTCCTGACCAACGGGGATCTCGGGTAGTATCCCGCCGAAGTCCCCGATCAAGGCGTTTTCAAGGGTCTCCGTGGCCGGATACGACCTTAGGGCCTCCTCAGGAGAGAGCCGCCGCCCGTTGGACCCCGCCGTACTCCTGACGCATGAATCTCCGATGACCTGTTCGAGGTAAGCCACGGCTTGTTCGTTGGAGCGCGTGCGCGCCTCAAGCCAGCGCAGGAATTCCTCATGGAAAACGATCCGGCCTTCGGGATCGACATAAACCAGCTGATGCCAGTGCGAGCCTGGCGCGGCGGTTCCCAGAGAGGGCACGATCCGGAAATCCTCGGCCAGAATCGGCGCGAGCGCCAAGGCGGTGGGATCGGCATGGTAGGCGCGAAGCGCCGCAACCAGCCAATCGGCATACTTCGCTCGCGGCGCGCCGGAGCGCCGAAATTCGGGAAGAGAGATGATCTGGTGACCGGTCTGCGCGACGTAGCGGGTCATCTGCGTCGGTGTTTCCAATCCCAGCCAGTGCGCCCACATATCGCCGAGCAGGGAGATGAGGGTCCCGTCTCCTTCGGGATCGGGTGCCGGGCCGACCCTCCCTCCTGTTCCTTCAGGGTGGAGGACCGCGTCCGCAGGGGAGGTTTCGCCCGCGGCGGGCGCGTGATTTTCTTCCGGGGTCGCCGCGATCGTCAAGAAAACGGCGTCTCCAGCACCGTCGGGAACGGCGGGGATCTGGACCGTGCTATAGCGCCAACCCGGACGCCGTATGGTCGACAAAGCTTCTTCCCGCGCATCGGAGGTTCCACAGATCAGTAGCGCGGCCGGCCTTCCACGGCTCAGGATATCCTTCACAACATTCAGTCCAAAGCCGTCTGAAATATTGACGGCGACGACGCTGTTGTCCCATTGGTCTGAAGGCACGTCCGTTATGTCCAAATACACGCGGGGGCTGATATGGTTGGTCTCGGCATTGGCGCGTATTAGACCGATCGCGGATTCCATGCGCTCGACAAAAATGACGCTTGGAGCCCCGAGTCTGCCCGCGAGGCATCCCAGAATCCCCGTATGAGCTCCGACATCAATAAAAGCGGGAGCGCGCCGAATGCGTTCGCGGATCCTCTCCATCGCATGTATCATGGCATGGGTAGACTTTGTAGGTGTTCCCAAGTCGACGACATTCTCCATGGCAAAAAGAACCGTTTTGTCCTCCCCTGAATTTTCGAGCCTGAGCCCCAGCTTGTCGAAGGCATCCCGCTTGATGCAAAGGACGTTGCCAACCCGCCTGATCAAGACGCCGGTTTCCCCCCAAAGCATAGCGATCGGGAAGGTGCGGCTTTCGACGCCCTCAAAGTTCGCTTCCAAACCATCGAGATAACCGGATTGCGAAACGGCGCCCAGCTTTGTTCTCAGTCGCCGCTCAAGCTCAATGAATTTTCCGTCGGTCGAACCGTGGTGCGCGGCTAGAGGCAGGGCTCTTTCTGTTGGCGCCGGGCCGGCGGGCAGCCGATCACTAAGCCCCTCGAGCACAGCGGCTGTTTGAAGGGTTTCGAGGGGAGGCGGCATTTCGATGGACGGTATGGCGGCCAGGACGGGCGCCAGGGCCTGCGAGGAAAAAACGGGGTCCGTGACCCGTGGTCCGTGGCCCGATGGATCGATCGGGTTTCCGGTCACGGGTAACGGGCCACCGGCCACGACCAACCCCGCCGTCAGGAGGATCGCCACCAGCCGGGATAAGAGGGTAGGTTTCATGGTCACGCGGCTCCCTCAAGGGCAGCAAGTCTGTGCGGTTTAGAACCTAGAACTGTAGCCGCGCCGGCGGACGCGGCGCCCGGTGGGGCGCTCAGGCGGCCCACGAGCTTCTTAAGGTGCGCGGAGTTGCTGTAATGTTCATTCACCAGGATTCCGGCTGCAAGGCCTTTCATGGCATCCAGCGCCGCCTCGCGCAGCGGCCCGGCCGCCGGATATTTCGCGAGATCAATGCGCGCGTGCTCGAAAAGCGTCTCAGTCAAAGCCCCGTAAAAAGCTTCGATGTGTTCCCGCCGGAAGTGGATGTCGGGGTGATTCACCAATTCCGGCAACATATAGTCCAATGTGTTCGTGAAGACGCTTCTGGGACGCCCCAGGGCCTTCTCCCCGAGTGCAGCGGCCTGAGGCATCACGAAGGAGCGGAAATCCGAGCTGTTGTGCAGACGGTCAGCCATTTTGACGAGCTGAATCGCGCGCACGAATCGTTGGAATTCGGGCGAATCCTTGGCGCCCGGATGGTACTTGAAATAGTTTTCCTCGGGATACTCGTTCCACGGTTCCCTCAGCCCCCGCCAGAACCGCCTTTCCCGTTCTTCTATTGGAAGTTCCTTATCCTCGCTGAGCATGCGAATTCCCAGATGAATGAGTTGCATCCGTTCGGGATCCCGGTACCGGCCTCTCATGAACTTGTTTATCCAGAGGGTGGTATCGATCGGAAGCATGGAGCGGACGTAATAATCCCTCTGATCTTCGAGGACGTCATGCGCGAAAGCCACCGCCAGGATCAACGGATCCGTGATATTGAAAGGATCCATCAGGATCTTGACGACCGTCAGCGGATGCGTCATGTAGGGCTCGCCACTGTCCCGGGGAGCTTGTCGCAGATGCGCTTCGATCGCACAATGCGCCGCATACCGAAGCTCCTCGAATCCCCGGCGATCGAGCGTCGGCGGGGCCCGCCGTCTGATGTCTTGAATCAGCGCCTCGACTTGGTCGCTGATGAAGTACTCCCCGAGCTTGTCTTCGAAATTCTGTCTGAGTTCGGCGTTGCCCAGCCGTTTCAGAAGCTCCCGGGCGTCGTCGAGAAGATCGGCGCGCCTGGATACGAGAACGGCCAGCTCTACCCCTAGGCTCATAGCCCAATCAGGCTCGTTGAGCTGAAGCACAATTAAGTCGTGCATGATCTCGTCAATTCGTCCCAGCGGGAGCGCGGCCGCCAAGCGATGCGGGAGCATGCTCACAGCCAAATCGGACCAAGGCTCCATCGGTTCTTCCGCCGACCTGAGAAGGCTTTCGAGCGCTTTGTAGAGACGACGCAGAAAAGCCAGTTTTTCCGGCGTTTCGTCGAACCCCAGCAAGGCGTTGGCCTGACTCCAGACTTCCTGCGCAGCCATCTGCACGCACAAGGCGGCCTCCCAAAGCTCCGGATCCTTGGCGGCTGCTTCCCGCAGCTCCGCCAGAGGCCCCTGCCGCAATTCCTCGAAGGAAGTACTTTCATCCGGTTCTCCGAAAAGCCGTGTGAAAAATCGCGCGTACGGGCCCTTTAGTCCGCCGACACTTAAGAGCACTCTCCGCCATGCGCGTTCCTGTGAGTTGCCCAATAGGCGCTCAATGAGAGAAAGAAGAGTTTCGGAATCGTCAACAATCGGCTCCTCCGAAACAACCGCTTTCGCGTCGGGTCGGCGATCCCCGGCGGCCTCAGTCCGGCGCTCTAAAACCGGCGGCGCGGCGATCGGGAGCACTTCCGCCTGCAATCGCGCCGTCTCCAAATACCACTGGAGGGATTCGGCCGGGATCCATGCCGGAACCTTGAGCGTCATGTCCACGCGCAGGCCCTGTTCGTCGTTGGGCCATCCTTTCAGCGCCATGATGTTGATCCGATGATCAAGGTTCCAAAGAGCGTCGAAAAGCCGCGCGAAGGGTTCGGCCTGTTTGGGCATCGTGAGGGAAACTGCCAGGGGCCTCAGCCTGTCGTGGCGGCCGGCAGCCTCCAAAGGCTCCGATCGATCGACTCCTTCCGGCATCTCGAAATCAGGAACCTGGTTTACGGCTTCTTGGACTGCGCGGAGCACCCCGGAATTCAGGCCTGCAAGGTTGACTCGCAAATGGACTTTCCCGTCCCGGGAAAGGTCCTCGAAGCCCTCGACGGCAGCGTTCGCCTTGCGAAGGATATGCGTCAGGGCGCGCCAGAGCCCGGGGCGGTCGTATTGGCCGGTGACTTCCAGGGTCACGTACTCCCAACCGGCCTCCAAGGCCGGCAGGTCTGCCCGCAAGGTCCGATTCGTCTCCAAACGCCCCACCAAATCGTCCAGCGCAATGCGATTTTGCGCAACAGCCGCCAGGAGCCGGAGCACGTCGCGCAAATGGAACTGTGGAAAAGCGCCCAGAAGCGATTCGAGCTTGCCCAGGTGCGGCGGCTGCAGCAGGCGCTCCGGCCACGACATGCCCAGAGCGCTGGCCAATGCGGACAGCCCTGCCTGCACGTGAGCCGCCGCGTCCTTGCTGGGCGCATCCAAGTCGGCGCCTCCCAGTTCTTCATGCTTCGCGAAGCTCGTGATTTTCCAGAGAATCAGTCTCTTGAGGGTGAGTTCGATATTCGGCTTAAGCCGGTCCAGGGCATTCTGGATCGTTCGGACATCCACTTCGCTTAAGTCGGCGATCACATAGGCCAGCGAAACGTGATAGATGTAACGCGGATCAAACTCCGGCTGGTTAAAATCCCTGCGCAGGCCGTCCAGCTGGCGCAGATCTTCCGCTGAATCGGGGCGTAGTGTGACGGTGACAGCTTCCGGCCAGAGGTTGAGCTCTTTGAGCATTCCATGGATTTTGTGATGATCCCGCGCCACCTTTTTCATCCACGCGCGGCTGAATTTCTTTCTCTCGTCACTGATACGATATTTCTCGTCGACCTTTCCCATTCCCAGCCCGGCGAAAAAAAGATGTTCCACACCGCTGTCCAGGAAAGCCAATTTGGCCTGGACCTTCTGCGGCAAGGAAGCATTCAATTTTTTCTGGAGCTCCGACAATTCATTTCGGACCGATCGGGACAGCGCCCCCGTGACGGCGAAGGAGTCCACCGGTTTTGGCTGACGGGTGTTGGGATCATAGACTTTGGCAATAAGGCTGGTGGCTTTAAGCCCGTGCTCCTTTTTCGCCTGATCCTGGATCCTTTGGCTTTTGAGTGCGCAATCCTCGTCGTAGCGTATGAGTTTTGGCTCGATGGGAGCTTCTTCAGCGCCCGGCAGCAGATAGGACATGGCCGCCAACCCGACCGCCGCCAGAATCGTCAGAGCCGCCACGCCGGGATGAGGCCCCGCGAAGAGCATCCCAACGACCGCGACGACGACTGCTCCCAGGATCGTATATTCCACGAGCCCCTGCGCGGTCCCATCACGAACAAGCGCGCCGGCGGAAAGAGGCGCGGATTCCACATTTTGGAAGACCTCAGGATGGAGCCATCCATAACGCTGGATCAGGTCCGCCACCTGAGCGCGCTGGGCGTTGATCCAGGCCCGCGCCTCCTCCGAGGTTATCAAAACGTTAAGGCCCTCCCCCCAGCGAATCTTGGGAAGATGGCGCCGGACCATTTTCAGCCCGCCGCTCAGCGTCTCAAACAGGTGCAAGGGCTCATCCCGGGACGCGTCCAGCCTCAGAACGCGATCAAGTCCTGCAGCAAAAAGCTCCGGACCTACCCCCTCCAATTTTTCGCCGGATTCGTTGTCCGGGCGCACATGGACTTTGCTGATGCCATGCGGGTTGACGGACCACTCCACGTAGCCTTCGACTTCGCCGCTGTCTTCTGAAATCGCTAAACCGAAGCGGCTGAGTTTCACTTCCCCCGCGGCCGTTTCGTGGACTCCATTTCGAAGCGCCTGCGCGATCTCCGCCACCCGACTCCATGGGAGCGCCGAGCGCCAGCGGCCCAGACTTTGGATCGCTTGATCGCGTTCCTGTCCCTGCAGATGATCAGCTCGAACAAATCGGAGAGTCTTCATTTTGCCGGAGGCTTTCTCAAGAACCGCAAGCCTGGCGACATAATGGTCGGGAACCATCTCGTGACCGGCGGGCCCAGAAGATCGTTCCGAGGGTCGAGGGACGAGGGCCGAGTGTCCCGATCCTGGACTCGGGGCTGAGGACTTGGGGCTCGTTACTGGTTCGGCGCCCGCGGCGGGCAGCGTGGCAGGCACAGCATGCGTTCCGCCAACGGCGGCCGCCAGGGCTAGCCCGCTCAGGGCGGCGCTTCCCTCACGGGAAACATAACCGAGGGTGTTCAAGTGTTTGACGGCTTCCTGAAAAGCTTGGCGGAGCGCTTGCGCCGGCCGTGTCTGCGCCGTCACGACCGCCTTCACTTCCGGCGTTTTGAGGAATTCTTCGCCGACTGCCTCATCGTCGAGGATGGCTCGGACATCCTGGGGATATTCAGGCGAATCTCCGAGGGAAAGGGAAACCCATTTCTTGGCCGCCACGGCCATCGCCCGGCTCTCGACCGGTGAGAGCCCCAGAGAGCGCAGGTATCCGTAAACCATGAGGACGGCGTCCGGGAGGGCGTGCTGCGAAGTGTTTGCATTAAAAGGCTTACCCGTGCCGACAGGCTGTTTCAGAAAAAGGTAGAGCCCGTGGTCGCTGACCGCGTAGGCATCGGCGGGGACCTGGGCGGCAACCGAATCGGCGTAGAGGATACGGCGCATTCCACCAGGTGCCTCTCCCGCCTCCGTCTGCCCGGTGATTCCGCTTTTCACAAGCGCCATGAAGTCGAGATATAGGCGGGAGCGCGGCAGCGCGTGATCCAGAAAATCGAAGGCGAGAACCGGCCCCATATCCCTCGGGTGGACCGCCATGTCATCAAACCCCTCGGCCTTCCCCAAAAAAATCTGTTTCAGGAGTTGCCCGACCGGTAGAGCCGGGTCGGCGGGCGGGGTTAGCTCTAGGTGTTTTGTTGTTTCTCTTGCAACCTGAGAATATAAATCGTCAGGTGTACGCGTCGGAATAGAGGCGGGTATCAACGCCAGGGCCTGTGAGGCGAACAGGAATTGTAGGGGCGGGCCACCCGTGCCTGCCTGCCGGCAGGCAGGCCTGCCCGAAATTCGGATCGACTGGATGGAATGGAATTCCGATTGCGGGCGGGGATGGAACCCCGCCCCTACAGATCCCATGACCGCAATCGAATCCATCACCAATCCCACCACCAGCAGGATCGCGACCAGTCGATTGAGGAGGGTCGATTTCATGGTCAGGCGGCCTCCTCCGTACGGCGCTCCCCGGGCCGCAAAAGGGAAGAAGATCCGCCATGTTCGTGATCCTTCTTCGCTTTTTTTTCTTTCCAGTTGTACAAATCGACAGGAGCATCTTTCACCAGGTGCTTGACCTGTTTTTCAGTGAGGCCGCCGCGCTTGTGCAATTCCTCAAACAGCGCAATCAGTTCGATCTTCAGGGCATCGCTCCTGGAAAGAAGCCACACAAGCTCGGGACTGGAAATATGCGAACTCAAAAATCTGTAATCATTAACACTGTCGACAATCACGTTGCCGCCATTCTTTCCGAGGAGATCGCTCCTCTTAATATTGAGTCGACTTTGGACGATCCACCATTCGTCTGTCAGCTTTTTTAACTGGTGGGTATCGGCGGAGAGGCGTTCTGGCGAAAGACGGTCCGCAAGCTCCTGTGCCGAGATCGTGTAGGGCGTGCTCGCCGACGCCGGAAGGTCCGACGCCCGGGCGGCGCGGCCGGCCCAGAGCGTGAGCGACCCGAATGCCGCGATCAGGAAAATCAATCCATGGCGGAAGGAATGGTCCTCCCGATCTCCGCGGCGCTTCGAGCTCGGCCCGTCGGCAGCCGGGACGGCTTGGCTCTGCAGGTCCGGCCCCAGCTGTCGCTCGATCTCTCGAACCAGGATTTCCCGGCCCTTCGTCAGCTCCTGAATGATCGGGTCTCGAAGCCAGAATCCTAGTTCCGGTCGCCAGAGGGCTGCCTCGATCCCGCACGCTACGATTTGCAAGAGGTCTTCAACATCAGGCAGAGATTGGAATCCCCCGGCGTCCTTGATTCTCTGCAAGATCGGGCAGGCTGCCCATAGAAGCTCCTTCACCATCTGCACATTGTCTGTATGCACTAACGCTTCCGCCACCAGCAGGGCTGCATCAAAAAAATCGCGCAGGTCAAGCAGCTCTTTGCCAAGATCCGGCTGGACGCCGGCGGCTAGGCCGGCAGGCGCGGGCTGCGGAAGGCCGGCAGGCGAGCGCTCGCGAAGCTTCTGTAGTTGCTTTCGATTGGCCTCGAAGACCGTCTGCACAAGTCTCCGCTTGGCCCGGATCGGGAAGTGATCCGGGAGAATTAACACATCGATAAGATCTGAAGGGAACTGAATGAGAAAATGTCCTTCCAGCAGTTTCTCAGTCATCTGGACGCGGTAAATCCGATCGTTGAATTCTTGGATGTTCCCAAATGCCACGATCGTCCCATCGGGTTTGAATAAGAAATTTAGCTGGATATGCGCCGGACCTGGCCACCCGCCTATTGATTCTTTGTCAAAGGCAACCTTAAATTCGGGTGAGAACCTCATGGCCACATTTTGTTCAACGACGATAGAGTCGCTAAGCTCCCGTCCTTCGGAAGCCGGGCCGTGGGGCGTGTCGCTTTGGCCGGCCACCATGCCGAAGAGCAGGGCGCTTACGACGACGATGGCGGCGACGGCGATCTGATGCAGAGACACCGGATGCAAATGCAGCAGTGTGTCAGGATGGAACCCCGCGAAGAGAACCCCTGCGACCGCGACAATCCCGACGACCACCATTCCCAGGAGCAGCGTATATTCCACAAGCCCCTGGGCGGTCCCATCATGAAGGAACGCGGCCGGGCCGGCGGCGAGTCGTTCCCGGGCTGACGCGAGGTCTTTTGGGTAGTTCTCTTTAAGTTGTTTAACATCACCGGAGTAAAGTCTTCTCAGGGGGAAAAATTCGCCGGCCCATGGTTTTCCAGGATCTTCCTGCAAAACCCCACGGATGTACTCCTGCATATTCGGTTCGAGATTGATGAGGCCAAACGGCTGCCCAGCAAACTCCGCAGGCCGCGGTTGCTTCTCCGCCTCTTCAAGGGCTTTGAACAGGAATCCGGGCCCCAGCAACTGGTAGCGGGGTTGTTGATCAAGGTTGGGTCGGTGGATCTCCAGATTGGCGATGGTCGGCGCAGGAAAGCCCAGATAAAGGACGCCTTCCACGTTCCCCTCGGGAGAGACGGCGAAACGCATCCTGCTCAACCGATGAATCATTTGCTCGTCCGGACCCTTCAGCAGACCAGGATCCTCCAACGCCTTCCGTGCGGTTGGGAGGAGGTCAGGGAAACGCGGCTCTTCCCCCTCGGTGGGTCGAATTCGAATCCAGGTCTCAATACTGTGCAGGGCTTTTCGGCGGGGCTCCTCCGCCAGGGCATTGAGGTTTTCAAAACTGAGGTATTTGAAGGTGACGCCCTCCCGCTTCGCTCTATCCACGACCTCGAAAGAGGGAGGCAACAGCAGAGGATGCCCGCGCGTTTCGGTTTTCGGCGGAGCGGCCGGGGCGGCGGCCGCAACGGCAGGGCTGGGGGCCGAGCGCCTCGTCGCTCGGGACTCGGAACTCGGAACCGATCCTCGGGCCGGGTCCTTGCGCGCGGGCGCGGGTTTCGCTGCTGGCTCCAAGGCCGGGGGCCCGAGATGGAATTCGCGGCGGTAGTCTCGAAACCACCCCCACCGCTCCTCGATATAGGAGCCGTCGTAGAACGTTTTGTTGAGATAAGTCGTGACGGCGTCGGGGAAAGAATCGGCGTCCTCGGCTTCCCCGCGCTGCTGAGTGATGTTAGGGCTTATGATGGATCCACTTCGAATAAACCCGATCGAATAGCTGTTCTGCGTGTCACCCGCTTGTTCCGCCCTAAGGGCGAAGCCCCTGACCTGCCGGATGCGGGTATGGTCGTCGACCCGCGTGGCGACAAGAAAAACGGATTGGTTATCCTCTGACACGCGCACGATGATCGGGAGGCCTCGAAGCAGCGAGTCGTCGAGCACGTTAAGGGCGGCCGGCAAGAAGGCCTCCGGTACCCTCGCGTTTTTCAACAGATCCTGCAATTCTCCGCGTGTTGCCACCTTCAGCGTGTGTCCGGTCCTCCATAGTCGATCTTGCACGGTTTTGATGCGTTCCGAACCCAAGCGCTTCGTGAGAAGGAGTTCCTGTGCGGATATCTCACAGAGGGCGCCGACCGTTTCGATTCCAGGGGGGGAGCGTAACACGTTGCAAGTCTGTGTGTCGAGCCCAAGATCTTCGATGGGTCGTTGCTCCCAGGGAGTTTGGTTTCGCGCCGTGCGCTCCATTTCTTCCCGCATTTTCATGGCTATTCGGCGGACCCAGGTGCGGACGTAGTGGCGCAGGAATTTGAGCTTTGAGAAGCTGCTGGCGTCGTTGGGTTGGGATTTAAGCCTTGAGACAATCGCGTCGAGGGTCTTACAACCACTCCGGATTGCTTCGACGACATGTTTTTCATGGTCGGACAAACCCGCCATGGAAACACTGACTTCCTTGGCAATGGAGTCGATCCTTTGTTGGGCCAACGATTCCTCTTCGGACGCAACGGCAGGGTCGGCGAGCGCAAGCTGGTGGGATGCGTCACGTGTGACGTCCTGTTCTGCCGAATCGAGAGGCATGAGCGCTTGGGTAGAGACGGGCGCCAGGGCTTGCGAGGCGAACAATTGTAGGGGCGGGGCACTGCCCCCGCCCGCAATCGGAATTCCATTCCATCCGATCGATCGAGATTTCGGGCAGGCCTGCCTGCCGGCAGGCAGGCACGGGTGGCCCGCCCCTACACATCCCATGACCGTCATCGGATCCCCGACCAATCCCACCACCAGGATCAGAGAGATCAGCCGCGATAAGAGGGTGGGTTTCATGGTCAGGCGGCTCCTTGGTCGCGGCGCGCGGACGCTTGAGAGTCGGACTTCTTCGGCGGAATCTGTTTAAGGGACTCGATAAGTGAGCGCATATGATCTCGAAGCTCATTGACACGGGGATAAAAAACGAAAGGTGACCAAATGCCTCGATGGAGGATGCTCATCATGGCATTCAATATTACGATGGGTTCCTTCAGGACGAGGTTCGAATTGCTTGAGCGAAGTTCCTGATTCAACACCGAACGGAAATTCCCCACCTTCAAGCTGATTTTTGTAACCCACGCGCGGCGCTTTTTGACGGAACAATCGTTCAGCAGGGCCGCGATTATGTTCACTTCTTCGGAGAGGGAGTCCGGGAGCCCCTCTATGGCAATAGCGGGCTTGGCCTTTCGGGGCCGGGCGGGCTGCGGCGTCTTCGGTGGAATAAGCTCGACGACCTCGTCTTCCGCCAGCTTAGGATCTCTGGCAGGGGGCTTCCCGTTGATCAACCTCTTCCATCCCGGCTTCAAGAGGTGTTTCGTTAGATTCCAAAAAAGCCCATCAGGCGGGAGAGGCCTATCTGGACAGATTTCAATCCACCATCGTGTAACCAGCTTCTGGAGCCAATCCAGGAAACCGTTTACGGTGTCGCCTCGTTGGATGCCCAATTTCACAAGCATTGGCGGAACGACGAACCGTTGCCCCTGTTCCGCCCGTTGCAGGGCTTCTTGAAGCTCCTCCTTCGCCTTAACAGGCTGTTTGTTCAGAGCAATGCCGGCAAGCCTCCTTTGCCTGTTCAGATTTTCCCGCTCCGCGCCGGCGGCAGAATCCTGCGGCGCAAGCTGTTTGATGTACCGGTTGGCCAGCGCCTGTAGTGTTTGATCGTCGGCTGCGCCCGGCCGCACATAGTTGGAGACTAGACCAAGGACTGCGACATGATCTCTGGTCCAGTTCACGTAACGACGCAAGTCACGGAGCAAGGCGAGGTAAAGGTGAGAGACAATATCCTGCCTCTGGCCCGTGAGAAAGCCCTCGAACGTCGTTCGCTCATCGGGCTTGAACTTTGAACTGAAAAAATATTCAAGTTCCTTGTAGGTGACGGCGATTTCTTCAGCCAGCTTCTCAGCTTCGGTGACCGTCCGGGCGCGTCTTCGTCGGTAGAGCTTGGCATGGAGCGACTCATGATAGGTCGTGATCAAATCGACCACCGGGTTCTTGTGCGCCAGGAGGTCTTGGACGATCACGCCGTTTTCGAAATGCGCCAAGACATTGAGAAACTGGGCGAGCGTCGTTTTGACCTCATCCAGGACATCCGCTAGAAGTTTTCCATGGTCTTTTCTCAAGCGCCGACGCGTGTCAGCGAAGCGTCTCAGGTGATCTTCCCCCGGTTCGATGGAGCGGCGTCCCGGACGATGGTACTCCGGCGTCGTGGCTATGGTGTGATTCTGCATCCCGTCCGGGGCGGCGCTAGGCTTGACGAGCCGCGGGCCTTCATGAGGCGGTCCCGGCTCATCCTCCTCCGCTACGATTTCCCATTCGAAATCTCCATACTTTCCATGACGCACTTCCTCCTGAATGGCTTCAAAAGCGTCCTTAACCAGAACAATCCGGAGTTTGTTGGGGCCCACACTCACCAACCGGCGGAATGGGTCTTTGGCGCAATCGAATGGCTGGGGTCTGACGCAATTAACCAAAAATGTCTTTGTACCTATATTGAATGAGATCCAAAGAAAACGGCTGCCAAAAGCCGGATTGATCGGCAGGCGCATGACCCAATACCCTTTACGAGATGCCGATAACATCGCACCGTTCTCCGGGTCGTCGCCATAGAGAAATTCATCCCCATCGGTTGGCTTGAGGAAGCCCATTTTCTTCCACGGTTCGGTTAGCGCATGCATGTCGGCGATCAGGCGCAGGACTTGAGGATCAGGGTTTACGGCGGCAATGCGAAGGCCCGGCAGAAGGCGCACCTTCGGATTGAGAAGCTCTCCCGGCGCATATTTCTGTACTTCCGTGTTGTTTCCAAATACCACGTTGGAGTTTTTCTTCACCCATGTGATCAGGGTGAGGGCGTTGACCGTTCCATCCGAAGCGACAGATTCGATGCGCAGAATCCGGCCCGCATTGGGCATGGGTCGCTCAACCAGGAGTTGCCCTTCGAGAGAGTTGTCAATTTGCTCCACCGGCTCGGCGCTGAGGGCGTCAAAAAAAGCTTCGACGTCCTTCTTTTCGATGAGCGGACGAAGAATATTCTGAGGCCAATCGATCGCGCCCGAGCGCAGAGCTTCGAGGAGTCTCTGGACCGGTTCGGCGGACCAGGCATCGGGCGGGTCATTTTCCCCCGCCGCCATGCCGAAGACCAGGCTGTTTACGGCGACGGTGGCGGCGATGGCGATCTGGTAAAGGGACACCAAATGGAGATGTGCAGGCCCCAGCGCGCCCGGCTGGAGCCGCGTGAAAAGAATCCCCACGACAGCGGAGAACGCTCCCAGGATCAGCGTATATTCCATGATATCCTGGCCTGAAGACTGACGGAGAAATGTCAGGACCGCTCCCGCCCTGTCGTCTGGATTGGAAGCTTTCATCACGGCTCTTATTCCATATCCCTTCACCCTTAATCTTTTGTAAGCGTCTGTGAGGTGAACACGAACTGTTCCAATACAGATTCCCAGCCGGCTCGAAATGTCTTTGCGTTCAAGCCCTTGAATCATCAGCTCAACTGCCTCTCTTTGGCGGGGTGTAAGGACCCCCAAAATGTCCTCTCGGCCGGCCGGCGCATAAAGGATGTCCGGATCTAAAGCTTTCCCGTCGCGTGGGGCGGCCAGAAGGGCCGCAGCCAACCAGAAATCGATAGGGTTGGGTCCAAAGTGCTTCGTCAATTTCGCGTTGATACTCGTGATGGCTTCTTCGATGGCGTATTTCTTTTCTCGCGGCGGCAGCGCTAGAGCAATCGCCTTATACGTCGTGTGACCTGTGATAGCACACGTTAAAATCATTTTCTCAAGCTTCGACAGTTCCTTGGATCTACACAAATTTAAGAGCGGTGTGATTATCTCGTCGGGCGGCAGCGGGTACCCGCGTTGGTAAACGCTTCTCAAGACCGCGCCTCTTCCCAATTTTTTCCCCTGTGGGTCTTGTAGGGGGTCCCGGAGCTGTAATCTTTCGTACGCGTCCGAGAGGTTCATTCGGACTTTTCTGATTGTGATCTCTAAGGATTGTGCGATATCCCTGGTTCGAAACCCTCGAGCCATGCGGTCAAACACTTCATTCCCCGTGGGCGAGCGCATAGCGGAGGCAAGAGATCTATCTACTTTAGCGGACGTTTCCTTGCGCAGAGAAGGAGTGGTGGCAAACGCCATCGTTGGCGCCAGGGCCTGCGAGGAAAAAACGTGATCCGTGACCCGTGGTCCGTGGCCAGCGGGCCACCGGTCACCGGCCACGGCAAGGTCCCCAATCAGGCAGAGAACCAGCAGAACGGCGACGATGCGGTTGATCGATTTCATTGAGGGGCCCGAACGTATGTGCGCCTGCCTGCCGGCAGGCAGGTTCGAGAACCCTCTTTAATATTAAGGGGTTTTCGGCGGGGATGGAATGGAGCGGAAGGGTAAAAAAATGGGCCCAAAGGGCCCAGCGTTCGTGGGGGCCTATACCTTCAGCGTTTCCGCCTGCATAAACCGATCCACAAATTCGTGAAAAGACGGCGCGATTTCCTCGATCACCTGCGCCCGGGCGCTCGCGAGCAGGAGAGAATGGCTGATGCGCACCAGCGGGCATTCTCCATTGGAAGCGCGCTGACGGTAATCAAAACAAACCGGATCGGCGTCGCCGCTGTTCGGGCGCGCGAACCTGGCATAGCCTTTGCTCAGGAGCAGTTCAGACAAGACCTTATCATGCAGCATGGCCATGCTCATCTCGTGGTAAAGGGTCTGTCCGGTGTTGGCCAGAAGAATCATGGGGGTCACTTCGAAGGCTGGAAAAATGTAGCGCGTGACGAAGGAGCGGTACGAAGGCGGAAGCGGAGCCGGCAATTGCGCTTCCAGGGGTTCGATCCAATTGATGCGATGAAATCGCTGAATCGTCCAATCGTAGTAAAGGCCGAATTCAGCGCCGCCTTCACGCAGGCGCGTCGGGATATCTTCTTCGCGGATGCGGCGCCGCGGCGACCGGTTGATCTTACGCACGAACGCGTCGATCAACGCATCACAATTCAAGGACGATGGTCCCCCTCCCCAAAAGCTATTGCTGGCGTAATTCTAGGTTATGTTTGCAATGACGCCTATGGATCGGAAGGCCTTAATTGCGGGGCCATAAGGCTCATGAAGAGCGTAGGATTAGGCCTCTTGCTCAGTTTTCTAGTACACTGGGCCCATGGACAAGAACCCTTACGGGGAGTTGAGCTTGTTGGATTTTCAAAAACGATTTCCGACCGAAGTGTCCTGCTGGGACTATGTGGCCAAGATGCGCTGGCCCAAGGGGCTGGAGTGTCCGACGTGTCATGGGAAGAAAACTGGTTTTATCAAAACGCGTCGGCTGCTCGAGTGCCGGTCCTGCGGACGGCAGACATCGATTACGGCGGGGACGATTTTCCATAAGAGCCGCATGCCTTTGCGGAAATGGTTTTGGGCGATCTTTTTGATGGCGACGTCCTCCAAAGGGGTGTCGATGTGCAACCTCCAGAAGCATCTGAGAATCAAGTCTTACCGGGCGGCGTGGCTGATGGGGCATAAGATTCGCCGGGCGATGATCGAGCGGGAAGGGCTGTATAAATTGAAAGGAAAGGTCCAGGTTGACGAGATAACCGTCGGCACCCAGACCTACGAAGACCGATTGAAAAGACGCGAGGATCGTCATGCGCACTTTTTAATGGGAGTCCAAGAAGGCAAGACCAAGGATTACCCTCGTTTTGTGTCGTTCGAACAGCTGGAAGCGGCGTTTAACAAGGAAATGCTCCCGTTACTGGACAAACGCATCGCCAAGGGCAGCAAGCTCAAGACGGATGCAGCGAGCGTCTTTGAACAGGCCGCCGGCTACAAGGTCGAGCAAGTGCCGTTTTCGACTGAACCGGAGAAAGCAAAAAAACACCTGAAGTGGATCCACTGGCTGAGTTCCAACTTAAAGCGGGGATTGACCTCGACGTACCACGGATGTTTCCCGAAGTACCGCAAGGCGTACTTGGCCGAATTCGCTTACCGGTTTAACCGGCGTTATTGGCCGCACCAGGCGTTCGACCGTTTGCTCTACGCGTGCCTTCAAACGAAGCAAATTACGCTGGCTGAGCTAAGGGCCTAATCCTATGAAGAGCGTGGGCCCCTCCTGCGTCCAATAAGGGAACAGCCACAATGCCCCCAACGGGATTTGAACCCGTGATCTCCGCCTTGAGAGAGCAACAGCTAAACCGTCGAAAAAACGAAAGAAATGGCTTTTCCGAATGAAATACGTCCCGAACTGGAACTGACCTTTTGTCCATGTTTGCCGATTTTGGCCCACTTTCCCGCGCTTCACACTACATTTACACTACAGCGATCCGAGGTATTGCACCTGCTCAAGCGACAAAACCGAAATTTCCGCTCGATGCCGGAAATGACGGTAACTCAAGAGCAAGCCCCGCTAGAGTTACTCTTAATACCGGAACATCCAGCAAAACCTGCCCTTACCCGCAGGTCTTTCAAGATCGGCGACACCGGGGTGACTAAGGAGAGAAATGTATACAAGACGACGATTCAAGCTGGCAAACATCGAGTTGGCCGGGGACAAAATCCGCTGCAAATCATGCGGGCGAAAATGGCAGCCAATGATGCAGAGCGGTGGAAGATACCCCGATCATTTCTGGGTTTGTCCGAAAGGCTGTAACCTCCCTCATTCAAAAACCTCGCCCATCACACCCCAAGTGCGTTCAAAACCTAATTTATCAGGGGAATGATTGCGGCACTCTCATCATTTCTTCTTTCGAAAATGCATTAACATTTACACTTTAATTCTGTACGATCACTTCAGGTTTCTTGCACTGAAATTGACGGCGGTTCACATGATACTTTTACTCAAGGGATTGTTATGCAAAATGGAATGATGCTCAAACGCTTATCGTTATTTTCATTCATCTTGGGAGCGCTTGCACTTGCCGCCTATCCATCCCGCGCGAATCAGCAACCTACACAATTATTGAAGACGATGGCCTACAACACGGCTTCAAATTTCATGTTCGCAACCGATGATGTTGGAGAACCGAAGCATACAAGTTGGGGAACTGACGAATCGAACGCTATCGATGTCGGTGGACGCCATCAACTTCAAGCAGTGCTTACGATCACGGGGCCTTATGGAACCGGAAACTACAGCGGCACATTCCTTGATAATCCTCTCGAAGTGAAGGATCAACGATGGACGATGGGCAATGTCTCGGTTCCTGTTGATCAGAACGGAATATGGCCAGATACGAAAGACCCCGAAATGGCCAAAGCCTATTACGCGGCCCAGCATCGAATGGAGGAGTACCGCCAAATGTTCACGCGGAAGGATTACGCCACCCTACTCGCTGCATGGGAAACAGACCGTGCCACAATTTTGAGGTACTTTCTTCGCGGAAAAGATCTTTGGCCCCTGCTGGCCCCCGCTTACGAAGCCCAGGCAAAACCGGTAGAAGCAGCTGAGGCTTATGCGCGAGTATCTATCACAGAACTTTGGACTGATCTCCAAGCCGCTCAAGCAACTCTCGCTCATGCTCAATCCTTAGCGCCCACTTCGCCGCGCGTCTTGGCCGCCGCCGAAACGATCCGAAAGGACCCCGCACATAACAGCCGGCCTCCTGCCAAAGGAGAAATCGCTACTCCGCAACAACAGACAAACGCCGCGCTGTCAGAAGCCTTAAAGACTCCCGGCGGCTCAGAACTGCTGATGAAAACCAACGATTATGCGCGATTAAGCGGCGGTGGACATTGGAAAGAAGTTGTCGATTTATTTATTAAAGATCAATCTGTCCTACTACGTCCGGAGCCTGCGTCTAGAGCTGTTTTGCGCTTAGTCGCCCCGATGGTCGCATTGTCTTACCAACAACTTGGAGATAAGAGAAAAGCGGCCTATTACTATGCCGTCGCAGCCAAGATACAGGCAGAAATCTCACCGCAAGATCCCCACCTGAAAGAATACCTCGATCAAGCCGCGCAACTCGATCCCAACAATGAACTCCTGCAAAAGGTCAGACAATCCAAAGGTGATACTCAAATTGCTGCGACGCCGCCAAACAGCGTAGCGCCTTCTGTGCAGACGGAGGGCGGTGGCATGAGACAACCTCTTAACCCATTCGTCGCCATGGGAGCCGTTGGTCTGGTTCTCATTTTGTCTCTGGCAATGGGGCCGACTATGTTTCGCCCGACACGGATTGCGATTCGGAAAGGTGTATTCTTACAGAAAACTACGGTGTCGATTCTGCCGCTTCTTGGACGCGAATCCAAGGCAATGTCCGATGGCGAAATTGCTACCGTAAATGATTTAGAGAACCGCTCCAACCGCCACAGCCTCGTAGTGACCGTGTTTATGCTCGGCCTATTGCTGGCCGCCATGGGTGTTTCAGGGTTCTTGCTCCATGGCCATCGTCTTGGAGGCGGCATATTTCTATCAGGGATTCTAACGTGTCTTTTCGCCAGAGAGATTCAACGGGCGATACTTGAAAGATACCTCGTAAGGGCCTTTGACTTCGCACAAATTGCGGCTCGATCCCCCAGCTTCCGTAAGGCCATAGCCATTATTGTCTTTGCCCTTATTTTGATTGAATTTGGCGGAACAAGCCTTTTGCGTGTCTATAGAATTTTGAAATTGCCTGCAAGCCAGACAATCCGTCCGCCAATCAATCCACAGACAGCCTTTCTTAAAGCAGGTCCGCCCATCGCCACTATGTTTCAGACTTGGGCTGACCTCCCGGCGAGTAAGACAGCGCTTGGTTGGGTGGATATAACTTCCCGTTCACCGAAGATGAACCGACTACATCAAATTTGCCTTGGGATTTTTATCCTTGGAATACCCGTTGGCTTAGGATTGTTTTTCCGCAAATCATGGGTGAGCTGGGGAGTTATTCTCTTGTTGGCGACTCGGTTGCTCGATACGTTGCCGAACTTGATCGCATCCATGGCCGCCATTCTATCCTTCACGACGTTTTTCCTTACTTCGATGCACTTCGCAGACTTTCTTCCTGCGCTGACTTTAGTACTGACCGCTTTCAATCCGATTCAAACCCTCATCACCCAAATTCTGCCTTTTACATGGCTATTGGTTTATCTCCACCGCCCATCTACACGCCGAATCTTGAACACGTAGATTTGAGATCGCCGCTATTTGTCCTCCACCACCATCCGAACTTAATCCTGACTAACTTCTGGATTTCCGCATTTTTATTGACGATGGATTCAATGCAAGCCCGCCCGCTTGGCCGACAATTCGCCGACCCCTTGCCCACCGCCTTAGACCCTCAAAACCGCCCAAAAGCCTCTAAAAATGCCCTTTTCGACCGCCTAGCGCAATGCTACCCAACGCTCTCAAACTGCCAATACCTCAAATTCATCGATGGTGGAAGCCAAATCTGGTAAAATGATGTTGATGCTTAGAACGCGCCTTCAAATTCTGCACCCACTTCACTTGTAAACGATGACGACGAACCCGCGTCGCCGAAGCGATGCGGGAGGTGCGGTTGAAAACGCGGTCGCCTACTGCCGAATCAGTACTCTTTCCCAAGCCGACAATTACGGATTAGCCAGCCAAAAAGCAGAAATCTCAAAATATATATCTGCTCATCCCAACATTCGATTGATCCGAACTTATTGTGATCAAGGTTCTGGCGTAGACCTAAATCGAAAAGAGCTTCAAAGACTTCTTGCAGACGCCGCCTCTAAAACTTTCACCAAAGTGCTCGTCCCGAGGACCGACAGATTAAGCCGAGATTTGTACGGGGCGCTTTTTATCGAAAAGACGCTTTTGATTCATTCTGTGACAGTAGTGTCATGCTCAGAGCCGTTATCTGGAGCTGATCCGATCACTACCGCTTTGCGACAAGTGATAACCGTGTTCGCTTGCTTGGAACGCGAGCTAATCAAAAATCGGTGCGCCGCTGGCCGAAAGCAAAAATTTCTAGACGGTGGATTCGCAACTGGTAGGCCCGCGCTGGGCTACATAGTTCACGATGGCGCACTGGTTGTGGATCAGCGCGAGGCGGATATTGTGCGCCAAATCCGAAGATGGAGGTGGGGTCGGAGCAGTTATTGCGAGATCGCACGTCGCCTGAACGAGGCGGGTCATCGAACAAAACTTGGGCGGTTCTTTAGCGGCAACAGCATCAAATACATCCTCGGCAACGGGGTATATCGACAACGGGTCAAATACCTTGGCGAAGAAATCGAAGGCGCCCACGACGCGATCCGGTGACCCCGCCTTTAATCGAGCGTTCTTTTGAGACGGTGTCGAGGAGACAAAACCCGCGTTTCAAATCGCCCCAATGCCGTGGGGCAACCCCATTGCAACGTAGGAGCACTATGGTTTATGATGGGAATCGTAGGACACATCTAACAGACACCGCTGCGATACCCTCGGCTCGATCGCGGCACACACCCACAGCACGATATGGAAAAGCCGGAAGCGAAAGAACGCTTCTGGCTCTTTTTATTTGTGGGATGTGCCATTTAAGCTTCCTCAATCACCCCACACATATTTTGGCCTCCCCCGGCCCTGAGATTTTGGCCCACACATTAAAGCCCAATGCTGGAATCTCACGCTTATGCGTAGAGCCGGGGCCAGCATTTGGGCTTTATTATTTTCAGAGAGGGACCCGGCAGATGCTCAAAGTTGTAACCCAACAAGACGGAAATCCAGCCCTGAAAAGGGTATTAAAGGTGTTATCAGTAATAGAACAACTGGACGCTTTGCCGCTTTGCTGGAGATGTCAGACATGGAAGCAGATAAACCCTGGAACATTGGAGATTCGCTCAAGACCAATATGCAGAGATTGGGGATGTCGAAGGGGCAATAAGCATGAAAGAAACTTTTGGAGAAACCGAATGAAACGGGTTGACTGGACGGATATGGGCACTGCAACAACAAAATATCCATATACGGAAGAAGGGATCAAGATAGTGAAGGACGCCTACAAGAAACTTGTTCGAGCCATCCGTCGTCAAGTCGGCCAATTTTATTACACCGCGATCGTGGTCCCAGCAAACGGGAAGTGCCACATTCATTTCGCCTATCAGGGTCCTCAGTTGAAGGTTAAAGCATTACGAAAACTCTGGAAAAAGCTTACGGGGTGTCATCAATTCAAAATCATCCCATGGACGAAAGCCCATCTGTACTACCTGATCTTCAAAAATCTTGCGCTCGCTCCACTCTGCGAGGGGTATTCCTTCCGCCGAATTTTCGCCACCGAGCGAATGTACCCAGATTATCGTCGGCGCAAATCGCCGGAAAATCCATGGATGGATATTAACTTGCAGGACATCGAAGAACTTCGTGCCTTTATGGCCATGTCCGATCCGAGCAAATTGAAGCAACTGCTAAAGAAGTTTGACGATGCAAAGTTCCTTCCCCCTTGGGTAGTTCCTAGCCCGTATCGGACAGATCGTCTCATTTTCGCATTGCTGAAACACCCTTTGTTAAACAGACCTCTCGATAATAAAAATGGTTCATTTTTGCCGAGAATCGCAAAGGAACCGAAGACATCGAAGCAAAACATGACATTGGCACCCGGCCTCCGCGCCGTAGATGGAATTTCATCGAACGGAGCAGACCATGGACCGCCAACAACAATTAGACCAATCGCCGATAGGACCGAGACGCCTTCTCAAAGTACCAACTGCCGCACATTATCTGGATGTCAGTCCAATAACTGTTTACCACTGGATTTCAAAACGCGAAATTCCCTTCGTAAAGTTGCGAAACAAGGCGGTAAGGATCGACATCCGGGATCTAGACAAACTTATCGCCCGATCAAAGGTGAGGACCTCTAATGAAGAACGGACCGCGGGGGCTTTATCGGCGCAAAGGCAGCAGCATCTGGTGGCTGGCATTTCACTACAACCATAAGAAATACAACGTTAGTACGGGGTGCAGAGATTTGAAATCAGCCGAAGCATGGGCCGACGAATACAGATCAAAAATTAGAGGTGGCGATGAAGAAGCATACACCTCTCGTCGAAATGTTCCCACCGTAATCGAAGTACTGAATAAATACTGTCAAATGCACTTGCTTTTGAAGAACCCCAAAGCGGTGCAAGCGTCGAAGTATAGAATGGAAACTCTGCTGAAACATTTTGGAGAGCGAACATCTGTGATGACCATACGGCCAATGATGGATACCTATCGTGCATCACGCATGAAGATTGACGGGGTTGGTAACGCGACTGTCCGTCGAGATTTAACGTTTCTTAAAGCCGCTACGAAGAAATCTTACGAGTGGAAAGATATAAAACGCGATCCCTTAGACGGTTACCGCCTCCCAAAAGCGGATAACAAACGAACGGGTTTTCTTGAGGATGATGAGTTTGGCCGCCTGCTTGAAGTCGCTGACCACAGAATCAAACTGCTTCTCATTATGGCCCGACATACTGGTATGCGCCAAGCCGAGGTTTTGTCTCTTCGATGGGAAAATGTGGATCTGAGACGGAAATATCTTTTCATCAGCCACTCAAAGTCAGGAGAAACCCGTTATGTGCCGATGTCAACCGTTCTGGCTGATGGTCTTGCGCAAACACCCGCAGAGATGCGAACAGGATTTGTATTCACCTTTGCAGGCAAGCCAATGAACCCTGGCGGATTCCTCAAATACCGCTATCGATAAGCTCTTCATGCAGCGGGACTAGATACCCGTGTTGGTCTTGCAAAGATAGTCTTTCATTCCTTACGCCACACCTTCGCCAGTCATGCCGCAATGAACGGAGTTGATTCCCGAACTTTGGCCGCTGTCATTGGCAATAAAACTCTGCGCATGGTCCAGCGATACAGTCACCTGTCAAACGCGCATCTAAAAAACTCTGTAGAGCAAGCCGCGCCGAAAATTAACCTCAACCACACTACAGTTAGCACTACACCTGACCCTTGCCCCGCTTCCGAAAATCTGAACTCCGAAGCTCTGGAAAACGAAAAATCCCACCCGACTTCCGGCAGAATTATTGATCCATCCAGCGCACCATCAGCTATGCAAATCCGAAATCAGACAACTATCAAATCGAGCGATGAAATGGAGACGAAAACGAAAAAGAAAAGTCGGTCATCAATGCCCCCAACGGGATTTGAACCCGTGATCTCCGCCTTGAGAGGGCGGCGTCCTAAACCGCTAGACGATGAGGGCACCAATGACCGACAAAATTCTTCGCAACCTATCCCTAATCTGTGCCTTGAGAGGGCGGCGTCCTAAACCGCTAGACGATGAGGGCATGGTGGCCGCTGAGTATCAAAGAACGGCGGTATTATAACAACTACGGTTGAGGCGGCTGGACGGCCTCGATCTTCGGCGGCTCCTCCGACAGCGGCGCGCCGGCGGCGTTCAACAGTTTTTCTTCAAACCGGGTCAGCCGCTTTTCCGCCTCGCCGAAGCGCGTCTGCGCGTTCATCAGGTGCATCCCCACTTTGCGGAAATCTTCCGTGAATCGATCCAGCTCCTGCCGGAGCCGGTTCAGATGGTTGATGATCTCCAGCGCGCGCTCTTCAATCTTCAAGCCCCGGAACCCCTGCACGAGCGTATGCAGGTAGGCATAGAACGAATTCGGCGAGACCGGCATCACCTGTTTGGACGTGGCGTAGGCGTAGAGCGCTTTTTCGCTGTCTTCTTCGTCTCCGCGGATGATCGTTTCGTAATAGACGTTTTCGGCCGGGATATACATGAGCGCGAAGGGAAAGGTGCCCTCCTCCTGGCGGATGTAGCGGTCGTGGATGTCGTCGATGTGCTTTTTCACATTGCGCACGAATTCCTTGCGTGCCGCCTTCCGGTCCTCATCGGAAGCGGCCTCCAGCATTCGTCGGAAATTTTCCAGCGGGAATTTGGCGTCCACCGGGACCATCCCTTCCTTGAGCCGGATGACCGCGTCGACGATGGTTCCCTCGCGGAAGCGGTACTGCAGGCTGAAATGTTCCGGCGGCAGAATCTCCCCCAGAAGATTTTCCAAGAGGACTTCCCCCATCCCTCCGCGCAGCTTGGGCGGCCGCAGAATGTCCTGGAGAGAAGACACATCTTTGACCATCGCCTGGATCTGCGCGTTGGCCTGGGAGAGCTGGCCGAGCTGGCTGCGCAGTTCGCCGTAAAGCTTGGCGGCGTTATCGAGCCGCTGGTTGATTTCGCCGGAGGAGCTGCTTAAATTTTGCGTGACGGATTGGAGCTGCTGCTCGAGAAGTTTTGCGTTCATCCCTAAGCTCTGGGAAATCTGTTCACGCAAAGCATCCAGCTGCTGCTGCAGAAGAAGCAAGGGCGCCGTGTCCTGGTGCGGCCGCTTTCGAACCGCCAACCACCCCAGCCCGAGAAAGAGGATTCCAACAGCGATGGAAATACCGATCACGGAAATTATTCTATCATGGTTAACGGTGCATGCATGTTGCCCACCGGTGTTCATAAGAAATCGTTTTTTTTCGCCGCCTCGCTTCTCGGTTTAGCAATCCTTTTATCAACAGCCCGTCTGCACACTTACCGAGAACCTCTGGAGCGAGATCTTTCGCTATATCTGCTGGTCGGCCGCGAACTTTTATCAGGCCGTCGGTTGTATGTCGATATCTGGGATCACAAACCTCCTTTGATCTATGCGACCTATGGGCTGGCCGAGAAAATCGCCGGCCCGGGCCCTGGCGCCGTCTATCTATTGAATATTCTCGCGGGTATCCTCTCCATGCTGGGGGTTTATCGAGCGGGTTCGGCGCTTGGGGGAAACCGGATGACCGGTCTGTGGGCGGCGGTTTTTTGGACCCTATTAAGCGGTGACGCTCATCTCCAGGCCAACCAGCCGAATGTGGAAGTTTTTTTGAACGCTTGTCTCATCTGGGCTTTTGTCTGGCTGGTCGGGACCGACCGGGAACAGCCCGGCCATAAGTCTCTCTGGGCAGCGGGATTTTTGCTGGTGCTCAGCAGTCTTTACAAACCGGTAACTATCGCGGTGGCTCTGCCGCTTATCCTTTTGCACGTGTTTTTTGACAAGTCTGCCTGGCGGAGACGGCTGACCGGTATCGGCGGCGTGGCCTGCATCGGTGTTGCCCTTTGGGGAATTACGTTATCTTATTTCTGGATGACCCATCGCCTTCAGGACTTTATCGATGCGCTCTTCACGTATAACCGTTTTTATATGCATTACATTCAGGCTGATTCCGGAAGAGATTCTGGAGGACTCATCACCCATTTTGCTTCCTCTGTCGATCCGCGTATGCTGATGGCCTCCCTGGGCTCTGAGATCTGTATTCTTTTTATCCTGCTCGCGGGGTTGGCTTTGACGGGATGGTTCTGCCAGTCCGGGCAAACGGGCCGTCGCTGCTGGGTTCTCTGGGCAGGCTATTGCGCGGGTGTCCAGGCCGCGATCGCCTGGCCGGGCCGCACGTATCCGCATTATTTCCAGCTCTGGATTCCTCCTCTCGTGGTTGGCGCCGCCTGGGGCGTTGAAAATCTGCGCCTGGCTTCACAGGAAGGCCGGTCCTGGCTGTCCGGTCTGGCCGCGGGAAGTATTTTTTTTGTTTCTCTTTTATACGAACTTCCGCTGTATGCGAAATCACCGGAAGACTGGTCGCGGCTTAAATATAACGAGGAAGTTCTCGGAGTGGACAAGATGGGGCGCGCGATCAATGGATGGCTGGAGCCCGGGGAAACATTTTACGAATGGGGATCCACCCCGGGGCTTTATGTGTCCAGTGGCCGGCGACCCCCGGCCGCTGTTCTGGATAAGAATGTGCTGACGGAAGGCCCCCTCTGCCATCGGCTCACGCAAAAAGTCCTTCAGGATCTGGAACGGGAACAACCGGAGCTTTTTGTCTCCCTGGATTGGATGCTGCCGGCGCCGATGACGGCGCATCCAGTCACCCGTTGGATTTGGCAGCGGTACCATCGTCTCCCGGGCCCCTCCACGCAAGGGCACGTCGTTCTGATGATCCGTCGCGGCGGCCGTCTGGAACAGCGGCTGCAGGGCGCGCCTGTTTAATCCATCCCATTTCATGCTAGAGCTCAGCGTCATCATGCCAGCCTACAATGAAGAAGACGGAATCCAGCGCGCCGTTCACGATATTCGACGCGATGTCCTCGATGTTGTGAAGCAGGCTGAACTGGTCGTTGTTGATGATGGAAGCAAAGACCGGACCGGCGCGCTCCTTGACCAGCTCGCGGCCGAAGATCCGCGGATCCGGGTTCTTCATCAGAGCAATCAAGGGCACGGTCCCGCGCTTCGGGCCGGCCTTGACGCCGCGCAGGGGGACTTTCTGCTCCTCGTCGACGGCGACGGTCAAATTCCACTGGAAAATTTCGCGACGTTCTGGAGAACGACCTCGATGTTGGACGGTATCATCGGCATCCGCCAGAATCGCCAGGATCCTCGGCACCGCTTGGTTCTCTCCTCTGCCGTTCGGCTGTTGCTCCGGATCCTTTTTGACATCCGTCTCGCCGACGCCAACATTCCATTCAAGCTGATCCGATCTTCGGTATGGCGGGAAGCCCGACCGCTCATTCCGGCGGATTGCCGGATCCCTTCCCTCTTCCTGGCTGTTTTTCTGGCGACGCGCCGTGCTCGCTTCGAGCAGATTCCTGTTTCGCACCGCGCACGCGAGACCGGCAAAACCACCCTGCAATACGGACGTCTGGCCGCCTTCTGCTGGGGTGCCATGAGACAACTGATCCTCTTTCGCCGGAACCTTTATGCCGGAATCCATTGATTTTTTAATCGCCGGAGCCGGGCCCACGGGGTTGGGCGCCGCTTGGCGATTAATGGAGCGCGGGCAGACCAACTGGCTTTTGGTGGACTCCGCGTCTTTCCCTGGCGGATTGGCCGCTTCTGTCATCGATTCGCAGGGGTTTACCTGGGATCTGGGCGGTCATGTCCTTTTCTCGCATTATGAATATTTCGACCGCCTCATGGATGTGCTGCTCGGCGAGGCCTGGGTTCGTCACGAGCGCGAGTCCTGGGTCTGGATGCGGGACCGTTTTATTCCGTATCCCTTTCAGAACAATATTTGGAGGCTTCCATGGAGAGAATTTTTCCAGGCCATGCGGGGACTTGCGGGGGCGCGATTGCGGCGAAAAAAAGAAGCCCCAGGAAACTTTCATGAGTGGATTCTGCAGAACTACGGTCCAGGCATCGCGCGCAGCTTTCTGATTCCATACAACTATAAAGTATGGGCCTATCCTCCGTCGCTCCTGGACACGGCATGGATGAGCGAGAGAGTCGCGCCGACGAGTTGGATCCGGTGTTTAAGAAATGCCGTCCTTCGTCGCGAAGAACGCAACTGGGGGCCGAATGCCACCTTTCGATTCCCTCTGCGCGGCGGGACCGGCGCCATCTGGCGGGCGCTGGCGAAAAAACTTCCGCCAGAACAGCTCTCTTTTTCGAGCGGGATTGCGCGCCTGTCTCCACGACGCCAGGAGGCGCTTCTGGATGACGGCCGAACGATTCACTATGAGCGCCTCATCTCCACCATGCCGCTCAACCGGCTTGCAGCCCTCGTGGAGGATCCCGTCGAACTTAAAGCTCTCGCGGACCAATTCGTGTATTCGCATATCCATGTCATCGGTGTAGGCATTGAAGGGAAGGTCCCGTCATTTTTGAAGACAAAATGCTGGATGTATTTTCCTGAACCCGATGTTCCATTTTATCGCGTGACGGTTTTTTCGAATTATTCCCCCTTCAACGTGCCCGATCCCACCCGCTACTGGTCTTTACTCTGCGAAGTGAGCGAGTCTTCTCAAAAACCGGTCTCGGAAAGCAATCTCGTCGCCGACGTTCTCGCAGGTCTTCGGCGCACCCGGCTGCTTCCAGCCGGGGCCAGCGTGGCTGATGCCTGGCATCAACGCCTGGAATATGGCTATCCGACCCCCTTTTTGGGACGCGATAAGGTCCTTAAAAAGATGGAAGCGCTGCTGACGCCGATGAATATTTACAGCCGCGGACGCTTCGGGGGATGGAAGTACGAAGTCTCGAACCAGGATCATTCGCTGATGCAGGGCGTTGAGGTGGTGGACTATCTTTTAGAGGGTGTGCCGGAAGCGACTTATTACGGCCAAAGGCCGAGCGCCAGCCAGCCGCCCGCGCTGTCCAGGACGACGTCATGAACGGAGGCCACGCGCCCCGGGACGAAGCTCTGGTGGACTTCGTCGCTGACCGCATAACAAATCGTCAGTGCGAGGCTCCAGGCAAAGATTTTTTTCCAGGGCCAGAAGGTGCTGCCGGTGAGCGCGCGCGCGATCAGCCGCGCGAGGATGCCGTAAACGACGACGTGACCGAATTTCCGGAGTGGATAATCCCACCAGGCAAGGACAAACCGGAGGTGCGGAATGCTGGAGAGAAAGAAAATAAATCCCGCCCAGAGAATGACGGGCAGCCAAAGGAGCCATCGTTGCTTCATGAAGTTTTCTTTCGGGGCCATCGAACGGAATAGAGATCATAGCTGTCATCCACTGAATACATTTCAACATGTCCGAGTGGTTTCACCGTTTCGGCGCCCATCAACCGAGGCAATGTCAGTTCCGTGGCGCCAAACCGGATAAAAATCCGGCGAAATAGAGGGTTCACAAATAGAACATCCGGTTTCCAGGTCGCAAATGACTCCTGAAGATTCCATCGGCCTTCTGTGTAATATCGCGATACGAACACAGCCCCCAGATCCCTGACCTGTCCTCCTCCGTAGACGAGCCATAGGAGATTTGGCCCCGCAATATTCCCTGGCGGTTGAGGGACCAGCGATCGGATTTCGACAGCGATTCGGTGAAAGGGCTTTGTCTTCCATGCGTAACAGCAAGAAAAGAGAAGAAAGCAGACGAATCCACCCACAAAGCATCCACCGGAGAGAATCCGAAGCGGGCCAATGGCCTTGGATTGCGGATAACCCTCCTGGCGCCAAGATAACCCCACCAGAGGAATCAAGAATGGAGCAAACACCAATCCATAGGCCATTTCCTGACGCCGAATGAGCATCGCCATCCCGACGACTGTAAGGCCCAAGGCCCCCAGCCACGGACCCAGCGTCTTGTCCCGGCGAAGCAAGCCTTGGAGCAGGCTCAAAACAACTCCGCCCCAGAACAACCGGAAGGCGGGCGTCCATCCCCAGACCCAATTCGATTTGAAAAAGAACGTGGGGGGATTGAGCCATGTGATGAGAGTTGATTGCAGCCACAATCCAGGATGCCAAGGCCAGGAGAGAATGGGAGGCTGAGCAAACACCCAATAAAAAGATTGCTGGTAGAGCAGGAAATGAGACCAATCCACACGGGAAAGCGCAAGGATGACTCCCGCCACTCCTCCCAACGTCATCAGAACAAAATGGACCCAGGGACGCTCACCGGATTCCATGCCTACAAGAAGTATCGACCACCCCATGCAGAAGGGAACGACCGTCGGATGAATCCCGAAGCACAGTCCGGCGATTCCCCCCAGGATAAAATGCCGCCAGCGGCGAGGTTGCCGCGCCGCCGTGAGCCAGAGAAGACCTGAACAAGCAAAGAAAAGCGCCATTAATTCATTGACGCAGAGACTTGAAGCCCAGAAGGCAGGATAGGCCAGCGTCACCGTAACGAAAGCCAATCCCAATGCGGTCCCACCAAGGGCAATGCCGGTGAGGTAGAGAAATAGCAACGCGCCGAAACCCAAACTGAGAGAAGACCATCGCAGGGCGATGTAATTATGAGGAAAAAGGCGCGCCCACAATCCGAGCCAAGACAGGTACACGAGTCGACTTCCAACGTTGCTGACATCGTGCACGGCATAGGCGGCTTTCGAAAAAATGTCATCGTTCAAACTGTATTTAGGACCTTTTCCGTGTATAAAATTATCCGCCGCTACACAGGCCGTAATTTCATCCGGATTTACCGGCGGAAACCGGACTAACAGAGTCCCCGCCACCCCCAGGTAGACGAGGACCAGGCCCCCAAAAACTCGGTGTGGTGGGCCGATCACGAGAGGCCTTTCCGTTTCCAGTCCTGATACGCCGGATACCAACGCTGCGCTTTCATGAAAATTTCCCAGATGGTGTTGCGCGGGAAGACCACGGTCCGCCGCAGCCGGTAGAGATTCTCGTAATGATCGCGGGGGGCGCGGTCGGTCGCAAAAGCGGCTTCAAAGCCCACTTCGCGCGTCAACGATTCAATGGACGGATCGGACTCTCCATATGGGTAAGCCAGCAGCGTCACGGCATGGCCCAGGAGACCTTCCAACTTCAATTTAGAATCTTTGATTTCCCGCCGGGCGGTTTCGCGATCGACCTGGGTCAGGTGCGCGTGCCTACAGCCATGGGCCCCGACTTCCATGCCGGCCTCGCGCCATTGGCGGAGCTGCGCCGCCTTCATCAAAAGGGCGTTTCCATCGTCCCATCGATTGCGTTCTTCAGCGGAGACGGCGAACACGGTGGCCGTAAAGCCAAACTCCTGAAGGACCGGCAGGCCCAGCGTGAGGACTTCCTCATACCCGTCATCGAAGGTGATACCGATCGAACGGGGCGCAATGGCCAGGTTCTGACGCAGGCGCCGCACATATTGTGGAAGATCGATCGTGGAATACCCGAGGCGCTTGAGCCAGCGCAGGTGGCTCCTGAATTGATCCTGGCTGACGGAAATACGCTTGGGGTCTACGCTCCTGCTGGGATCACCGGGCAACAGTCGATGATAGGTCAGGATCGGTAAATACATTATCGGAGGGCACGCTGATAGACCGATTCAACTTGAGCGGCGATTTTCGACGCGTCAAAATATTTTTCCAGCTGAGAACGTGCCCAGAGGTTGACCTCCGCCTGGTCCGTACGCGGGGTCAGAAGCTCGCGCAGGCCCGCTTCAAATCGCGCCGGATTGAAATCTTTGGGCTCCAGATGGTCTCCAAAATTCGTCCGGAGCGCCTGTGGCCAGAGGTCCGGCCGGCAGGTCCCGAGGACACCGCCTTCTCCTAGGAAGAGGACCGGCCGGCCCTGCGCGAGACATTCGAGGGCTGATCGCCCGGCCGCGATCGCCGCGTCCGAATTCCGGATGAGAATCGGAAGATCTTTGACGAACCCGAGCGTTTCGATCGTGGATGGAGCGATGCGCGAGCCGGTGATGGACAGCTGGTTCACCAGCGCCGCGCGGCGTTCATCCGGAATCCGGCCCACGATTTTGTAACGGGCCGGCGGAAGGGTTTTCGCGAGCCGCTCCAGGGATTCCAGAATAAACTGGAACGCGCGCCAGCGGCCACCGGTCAGGCGCCCGATGATCAGAATCTCTTTGAGATTCGGCGCTTGGCGCATGGAAGGGGTGCTCTCCGTGAGATTGATTCCATTGCGGATCAGATGCAGCCGGTCGGCGGGCCTTCCAAAATCCTTTCGCAGGCGATCGACGATCACCTCATCGATCGCGATGGTCTGGTCGCCGAGACAGGGAAATAGCTTCGAGAAGAAATGCACGGGAAGCGGCTGATGGATCGTGGCGACATGCGGGATACCGGCCCATCGCGCCGCCTGCGCCGCCACCCAATGCGCGCGGCGGGAGTGAGAATGAATGACCTGGATCTGATGCGCGCGGATGAAGGAAGCCACGCGCCAGGTATTGATCAGCCCGACAGGGACCGCTTTTGCGCTGATCGGCATGGCCTGATAGGCTTGCCCGGCGTGCAGCCGGTCGGAGATCCAGAAGATCTCGTGCCTGCCACGCCACACTTGCGCCAGAGACACACAATACGTTTCAGACCCTGCGGGCTCCAGACATGAAAGGAGGAAAAGAATTTTCATGGGCGGGAAACGAAAGCTTTAATTCCGCTGACGATGGAAGCGGCCAGGTTTTTCTGGAAGGCCGGATCGAACAGAAGATCTTCCTGTTCGGGCAGGATGATATACGCCTGCTCGGTAAGGACCGCCGGCATCTGCGTCATCCGGCAAACGGAAAAATCCGCGTAGTACAGTCCGCGATCGGGAAGCGCGGGCACCGTTTTTCGGTAGCCGGCATGGATCGCCTCGGCCAGGGCCTGGCTCTGGGGCTGATACCAGTAGACGCTGTTGCCGTTATTGACCAGGGGGTTTTCGTCGAGGCCGGAGGCGTTGCAATGCAGGCTCACGAAGAGCCGCGCCTTGTTTTTCCAGGCGATCCGCGATCGGTCGTACAGCGATACGTCCACGTCGACCGTCCGCGTCAGGAAGGGCTTGGCGCCGGCTTTTTCCAGCTGGTCCTTAAGGACTTGGGCGATCTCGAGGTTCACTTCTTTTTCAAGCGTCGCATGCGGGCCCACCGCGCCTTTGTCCGAGCCGCCGTGGCCGGGGTCGACCGCGATCACCATGCCGCGGATCGTTTCTTCGGTCCAGGGTTTGCGCACCTCGATCACCATCGTCGACCCTTCATAGCGGACGTCATAGCCCCACCACGTCTTAAATTTCGGTTCGATCACAAGCTGACAGGCGTCCGGTGAAATCTGACGCCAGCGCACCAGACGTACGAGCGGATCGGCCGGATCATAGCGAATGAGGTCCGTTTTGTCCGCCGCCCCGAACAGGGTGATCACGAGAGACGGCGGTTCCAGCGTCTGCTCGACGCGATAAGGCAGGATTTCACTTAAAGGAACGCGGATGAGCGTGCTGTCGGCCTGGGACGATAACGCGATATTGGCCAGGACGCTCTGCGGGGCCACCGTTCCGCGCGGGAGTTCCTGGAGGGCTGAGTCTTTCACCCATCCCGATTGCGTTCCCGAAAAGCGAACGCGCCATTGATTACCGATCTTCCCGGCCAGGCGAACACGCATCCCTTTATAGAGGAAAAAATCGTATCCTCCGTCGGTTGCCGTCCGGGCGGCCACCACATCATCGGTCACCAGGCCGATTCGCGGGACACCCCCGGATTCAATCGTTAAGCGGCCCTTGGCCCGCTCTCGCCGCAGTCCCCTCTTCTTCAAGGTGACGACAATGTCGGCTTGTTTGGCATGATCACCGGGCTGGATGACGTAGCTGCCTTCGTAAATCCCTCGAGGTGGGTTGCCAAGCTCCACCATCGGGAAATGGGTCCCAATGCCTTCAATGGCAAAGTCGGCATGCCCTTCCGGAGATCCCTGGAAGGCGACGCGGAGCGTATCGCCGGGAGCGAGCAGGCTATCATCCGCAGGCGATACGGTATCTTTGATGATCGTTGTTGGAATCGGCGGAGCCATCATCCACCCCGGCGCGACGGAAAACCGCCGGTCGAGATGAGCCGTTTGCCCCCCGGGGGCGACCGCATCCAGTTTTAAAAGCACATCGCCAGACGAGAGAGGCGCCATCACCAGGTATCCGCCTTTAGGATGGACCGGGACTGTGCCGCCATTGATGGTTAAGGTTGATCCGGGGACGACAGCGCCGAAGACAAAAATGTCCTTGAGCGGAGGGAGCTTGGTTCCTTCCAGCGGATAAACGGCCGTAACAAAAGCCGGGGCAATCAGCTGAACGGAAGCGGGAGTGGACACGGCCACCGGCACGGGCGCCGAGGGAGCCACCGGTTCCGCCAAAAGGGCGAACGGCATGGCAAATGGCAGAAGGAAGACCCATCCTCTTCTCGTCATCCCGGCAGGCCGTAGGCCGGGATCCATCATTGTCTTTAACGACAACGATGGTTCCCCCGCCAGAGACCGCGGGGGATGACGATTCGCCGGGTTAAACGACGTATTTTCCCTCCGTTTCGTTCTTCTGCATCGCTTCCAGCTCGGCCCGCTGGGTTTCATATCCCGCGCGTCCCATCAGCGCGTGCGTATAGACTTTCGCGAGTTCAACCCCGGGCTGATCAAACGCGTTGATGTTCATGAGTTCGCCCATGTAGGCGGTCGCCATTTCAAAGAAAAAGAAAAGTTCTCCCACGGTCGTCGCCGAAATTTCATCAACGGTCACAGTCAGGTTCGGCCGCTGAGCTTTCGTGAGGGCCGATCGCGTCCCCTGTTCTTCCGCTTTCAAGAGTTCGTTCAGAGTCCGTCCGCCCAGGTAATGATCTTTATCAACCCGGGGAATGGATGTTGTATGGCCGAAGTTTGTCACGGACAGCAAACTGATGATTTTGTCATAGGGGCCTTCCATGTAGAGCTGGGCCTGTGAATGCTGGTCCGTCACGCCCAGCGCTTTGATCGGCGTGGGGCCCGCATTCACCGTGCGGCCGCTGCGGTCGACTTTTTTCCCGAGGCTCTCGGCCCAAAGCTGCCGATACCAGTCGGCCACGCTGTAAAGATTTTGAGAGTAAGGCATGAGGACCGAGATCTTCACGCCGCGTTGATAGTAGAGATATTGGATTCCCGCGTAAACCGCGGCGGGGTCCTGCCGGGGCGACCCACCCTGGCAGCGCGCGCGCATCGCTTTGGCGCCGTTTAAAAGTTCGACCAGATCGACTCCAGTGAGCGCCGCAGGCACAAGACCCACCGGAGTCAGAACGGAGAACCGGCCGCCCACGTTGCCGGGAACGGGAAAGTTGGCCATCTTCTCTCGCGTCGCCAGCTCCCGCAGATACCCTTTCTGGGCATCCGTCGTGATGACAAAGTGGTTGGCCGCCTTTTTGGGGCCGATTTTCGCTTCGACGGCCTTCCGGAAAATGAAATAGGCGGCCAGAGACTCCGCCGTGGTGCCGGATTTTGAAATGACGTTGAAAAGCGTTTTTCGGGGATCGATGGCGCCGGCAAGGTCGGCGGCCCAGCGGGGGTCGACGTTGTCAAAGACAAACAGTCGCAGCCAGCCTTTGCGCGCCTTTTTATCGCCCAGGTTCCAGTAGGCCGGACGCAGGGCCTGTTGCACGGCGACATTGCCGAGGGCGCTCCCGCCGATTCCCAGGACGACGAGCGTATCAAAGGAACCGCGGACCTTGCGCGCCCAGGACATGATTTTTTTGGCCTCATCGGTATTGTTCGGCAGGTCGACAAATCCCAGTTTGCCGGCATTGGCCTGTTGCAGGACGTTCTGATGGGCGTCTTTTAGCCTTGCTTCCAGGCCAAAAAGATCGTGCTCCGCAAGACCGTGTTCAACGCCAATCGAGCCGACGAGGCAGTTCGCAAAGTTGACGGACAGCATAGGGATCTCCTTCTGAGGTTAGGATGAGAGAATTGTGGCAATAGCGTCGGCAGGGAGTCAAACGAGAGTCGAAAGGCCTCTAGAGAGCCAGTTCCACCCGTACGATGGAGTCGGCGGGCAGATTCTTCACTGTGAAACCGAAGGTCTCACAGAGGCGCTGCATGCCGACGTTTTCTGGGAGAAGATCGGCGACGACGCGTCCGACCTTTTCGTCACGGGCCACCTGGAGAATGTGCTTCATCAGTTCAGTGCCCAGGCCCTGTTTCTGGACCTGATCGCTGATGACGACGGCAAATTCGGCGTCGGTCCGGCCGTGCAGTTTAATCAGCCGGGCCACGCCGTAGATCTCTTTGTCGCCCTGTTCGTTCTTCCCTTCAGCCACCAAGGCCATTTCGCGGGTGTAATCGATAAAGCAGCGGCGTATCAACCGCTCATGAGTCACGCGCTGCGAGAGCTTGAGCGCCTGAAAGTAGCGCAGATAGACGCTCTGCTCCGAGAGCGTTTCGTGAAATTTGATCATCAACGGTTCGTCCTGGTGGAGGATGGGGCGGATGGTGATGTGTTTGTTGTTTTTGAGAGTGACCTTGTCCACGTACTGGATCGGGTAAGGGCGGATGGCGGAACGCGGCAACGCTTCATCCTTGACGTTTGCGTCATGCAGGACGACCCGCCCGTCCAGAGCCAGGAGCCCCTCGGGAGAGGCCAGCAGCGGATTGATATCGATCTCCTTGATGCGCGGATTGTCCACCACAAGATAGCTGAACCGGACCAGGAGCTGCTCGAGGGCCTTGAGATCGACGGCCTTGCGGCCGCGAACGCCTTTGAGCGCCGTATAAATTTTCGTGTGTTCCATGAGCCGCCGCGCGAGGGTGGTGTTGAGCGGCGGAAGGCCCAGCGCGCGGTCCTTGAAAACCTCGACCAGCTGCCCGCCGAGCCCGAAAAGGAGAGTCGGCCCGAACTGCGGGTCCACCGTGGAGCCGACAATCAGTTCGTAACCGTCCTTAAACGACACCATCGGCTGGACCGTCACGCCATTGAAGTCCTTCCCCGGAACGGCGGCCTTGATCTCCTGGAAGGCCTGTCCAACCGCCTTTTCATCTTTGAGATTGAGCTTGACGCCCCCGACGTCGGTCTTGTGCGTGATCGTCTCGGAATAGAGTTTGAGAACGATCGGGAAACCGATTGCGCCCGCGATTTTTTTCGCTTCGTCTTCCGTGCGGGCGATTTTCGTGGGCACCACCGGGATCCCGTAAGCGGCCAGCAGATCCTTGGATTCTTTCTCCGTGAGCAGCGTACGGCCGTCTTTTTGAACGTTCTGGATCAGGGTACGCGAATTCTCGAGATGCGACAGGTCTTCTTCGGCAATGTTAGCCGGGGAAGGCGTCTCATAGAGAGCCGCCAGGTTCTGGCTGTAGCGCCACATGTACTCGAAAACGCGGCAGGCCGTGTCGGGATAGGCAAAATCGGGAATCCCGATTTCGCGAAGAACGCGTTTGCCTTCTGACACGCAATCTCCCCCCATCCAGCTGGCGAGGACCGGCTTGTCCGGGATCTGAGCAAAGGGTTTGAGCGCCTCCGCGATCCGCGTGGCGTCCGTCATGGCCTGGGGCGTCAGGATCACAAGAAAGGCATCGGAACCGGGGTCCTTGGCGCAGATCTCCAGCGCTTTGGCATAGCGTTCCGGCGGGGCGTCTCCCAGCACATCGACGGGATTGTTATGGCTCCAGGCGGCCGGCAGCACCCCATCCAGCAGTTTGGCGGTTTCGGCGGAAATCTGGGCGAGCTGCCCGCCCACCGCCGACAGCGCGTCGGTGGCCAAGACGCCAGGCCCGCCGGCGTTGGTGATCATCGTCAAGCGCGGTCCCTTGGGGCGCGGCTGCTTGCCCAGGACTTCCGACATGTAAAAGAGATCGGACACGCGGTTGACGCGCAGGACGCCGGCGCGGCGAAACGCCGCGTCCAGAACGTCGTCCGAGCCCGTGAGAGAACCCGTGTGCGAGGCCGCCGCCCGGGCGGCTTCTTTGCTCCGCCCGGGTTTAATGACGATAATCGGCTTGTTGAGCGCGACTTCCCTCGCGGCGGATAAAAAGGAACGGGCGTCGCCGATTGTTTCCATATAGATGACGATGCTCTTGGTGTTGGGGTCGTCGCCCAGGTAATCGATCAGATCGCCCCATCCGACGTCCAGCATCGAACCGATGGACGCGAAAACGCTGAACCCCACCACTTCCCGCAGGCTCCAGTCGAGAATCGCGGCCAGAAGGGCTCCGCTTTGACTGATAAAGGCGACATTCCCGGGACGGGCGAGCGCCGGCCCAAACGTTCCGTTAAACCCGTTGAGCGGGTTCATGATGCCGAGGCAATTAGGCCCGACGATGCGCATTTTCCCGAAGGCTTCCTTCATGATCTGCCGCTCGAGGTCCGCGCCCGCTTCTCCGACTTCCTTGAATCCGGCGGAGATGACGATGCAGCCTTTGACTCCGGTCTGGACGCATTCCCGGATGAGCGCCGGGACGGTGGCGGCTGGCGTCACGATAATCGCCAGATCGACTTTAGCGGGAACGTCTCCGATTTTCGGATAGGCCTTGATGCCCAGTACATTCGGGCGCTTCGGGTTCACCGGGAATATCGTGCCGCCGAACGGTGTGGCGATCAAGTTCTTGAGGATCGTGCGCCCGACGCTGCCGGGGTTTTCCGTCGCTCCGATCAAGGCAACGCTCGTGGGCGCAAAAAAGACGTCAAGTTCGGAACTCCGGTGTTTGAGAAGACCGTGGACGGACTCGGGTATCGGCGGCGGCTTGTCCATAACGGTTTTATCTTAGCACGCAGGACGCCCATTCTCTATGAGCCGAGTCATATATGATTGGGGTCACAATGTCGGAACACCGAACAAGTAAAATAAACGCATGAGTTTTCTGCTTTCATTGATTCGGGACGATTCCGTTGCCCACTCGATCCTCATTATCAGCTTGATCTGTGCGACCGGGCTGCTCCTGGGCCATATCCGCTTCTGGAAAATCAAGCTGGGGTTGGCGGGCGCCCTCTTTTCCGGGCTTGTGTTCGGGCATTTTCATCTGATGGTCAATGACCAGATTCTGGATTTTTCCCGAGATTTTGGTCTCATCCTTTTTGTTTATGCCATCGGTCTTCAGGTCGGCCCGGGATTTTTCGCTTCGTTACGCAAACAGGGGCTCAGGCTGAATCTTCTGGCCGTTTTGATCGTCTTGACGGGCATGTTCATGACGCTCCTGATCCAGTCGTGGGGGCATATCCCCAAACTTCTCGCGGTGGGCCTCTATTCGGGCGGAACGACCAACTCGCCCAGCCTGGGTGCCGTTCAGCAAATCCTGAAGGATGTTCCCCGCTTGTCCGAAGATCTGCAAGGCATGCCGGGACTAGGACTGGCGCTTTCCTATCCCTTTGGAATTCTGGGGACCATTCTCGCGATGATCCTGACCCGTCTCATATTCCGCATCAACATTGAAAAGGAACTGGTAGCGCTGGAGCAGGAAAAGGCGGCCGCATCGACTCCCGTGATGACCTTGAATGTGGAGGTCAGAAACCCGAACCTCAGCGGAAGAGCGCTTCAGGACGTCCCCGGCTGGGCGCACGCCGGGGTCGTCGTTTCACGATTATGGAACGGAAGAGAGCTTCGTCTGGCAAAACCAACCAGCATCCTTCAAGTTGGCCACGTGCTCTTTGCCGTGGGCCCGAAGGAGAAGCTTGCGGAGTTCCAAAACCTCATCGGAAAGCCTTCGGAGCTGAACTTGCGCGCGATCCCCAGCGATATCACCACGCAGCGGGCTGTGGTGACAAAAAAGGAGGCGGTTGGGAAAACGCTAAAAGGGTTTGATATGGTCAATCGCTACGGGGTCACGGTGACGCGCGTGATGCGCGGGGGCCAGGTCCTGACGGCCAACCCCTCCCTGAAGCTGCAGTTTGGTGACGCGGTCTTGATGGTCGGCGAAAGCGAAGCGATTGTGGAAGCCGCCAAGGAGCTCGGGAATACGCCGCACCATCTGGACCTACCGCAGATCCTCCCCTTATTTGCGGGGGTCGCATTAGGCGTCATCGTGGGGATGGTCCCCCTTCATATTCCCGGTCTTCCGGCTCCGGTGCGTTTGGGAATGGCGGGAGGCCCGCTCATCGTGGCCATGATCTTTGCGCGCATCGGCAAGATCGGACCGGCCGTCTGGTATCTGCCGGTTGGATCCAATTTCATGCTGAGAGACTTCGGCCTTATTCTCTTTTTGGCGGCGGTCGGTCTGCGGGCCGGCGAGCCGTTTTTTCGGGCATTAGCTCATGGCAGCGGGTGGTTCTGGATGGCCTCCGCGGCTTTGGTGACGCTGATCCCGCTCCTGCTTGGGGCGGTCATTGCGCGCGTCCGCTATAAGGTGAACTATCTGTCTCTCTGCGGATTCCTGGCGGGAAGCATGAATTCTCCGACCCTGGCGTTTGCCAACTCGCTGGCTCATTCGGACGCGCCGGCGATCGCTTTTGCGACAGTCTATCCGCTCGTCATGCTCCTGCGCATTTTGACGGCGCAGATCCTGGTGCTTTACTTTCTCCGGTAGGATTAAGCGACTTTGAGGTCGGGGGCGCCTGAAGAGTTCGCCATTTCCGTTTGAGCGTCAGGGGCGTTTAGGGGCAGGCGGACAACAAAAGTCGTTCCCTGATGCAGTTCGGATTCGACTTCCAGGACCCCGTTATAATTTCCCACGATGTCCCGCACGATGCTTAATCCGAGGCCGGTTCCCTTCCCGGGCGCTTTAGTGGTGAAGAAAGGTTCGAATATGCGGCGCCGGATGTCGGGCGGGATCCCTTCCCCCGTATCATGCACGGATATCTTCACCCATTGCCGGCCGGCGGTCCGTTCCTCTTCCAGAATGACGGAAATCGTCCCTCCTTTCGGCATGGCGTCGACGGCGTTCCCCATCAGATTGATAAAAATTTGCTGAAACTCGCTTCGGTGTCCGGACAGGACGGGATCGGTCCGGGCGTCCAGGTTGCACTGGACCTGGCTCATTTTGGCGCTCATGCGGACGAGCGTCATGGCTTCCTGCAAGGCATCTTTGGCCTTGAATTGTTCGATATCCTTCGGACGCCGGGAAAAACGCAGAAGGTTCTCCATGAGTTCGTTGCAGCGTTCCGCCGACCGTCGGACCGCCGTCAGCGGTTTGACGAACGGGTCATCCTCCGGCCGGTCCTGGAGCAGATCATTGACGTATCCGACAATGACGCTCAAGGGATTGCGGATTTCATGCGCGAGAGCTCCGGCCATGTGGCCCATCGCCGTCATCTTTTCCGCCTGAATGAGCGCCGTCTGCTTATCGCGAAGGTCCACCATCGCCTTCTGGAGCTCCTCCGCCAGCGTTTCCTGTACCAGCTTCATGCGGTCAATCCGGTCTTTTTGCAGAGTCGTCTGCTCGGACAGATAGGAGGTGAACAGCGAAAGCACGAGAAAGAACGGGAAACGCAGGAGAAGGCGTGGCTCCAGCAGGTTGATGTTGGGGTTGTTGTGAAAGAGAAACAGTCCGTAGATCAAAGAAGCGATGAGCGTCAGCGGAATGGCGTCCCGGACGCGCCGGCCCAGCGTCGAAAGATAAATGATGAGAAAGCACATGAGATAAAGGATCGTATCGGCTCCGGCTGAAAAATAGAGCGAGGCGGAAACCAGAAGCACATCCGTGAGAAAGATCGGCACGCTCCACTGTTCCAGCTTGAATTTCGCCCGGGTGGCCCACATGAGGAGCGTGTTGGAGATCGCGTAGAAAGCGAGGAGGCCCACCTTCAGCCAGATTTCACTCAGGGTCGCATGATCGCTGTAGGTATAAAGAACCAGGAAAGAGAGAACCAGGAAAAAGAGCCATCGGATCCAGAGGAGAACAGCCCGGTCCGTGATCGGGGTACGTTCGGTCATACCTCAAGAATCACGCCATAAGCGTAAAAAATCAAGGAATGTTTTTATGGTGAATTTCGAACGTTTGAGACGTCAGGCGTAGGTGACGGCGACCCGGTAAAAGAGCTTGGTGCCGCAGGGAAGATCAGGATCGCGGGCGGAACTGGACTGGCAGATGCCCATGCCTTCATGCGCTTCCTGGGTGGCCTGAAGAATGCGTTCCACAGCGCTTTTCAGCGGAAAAACGCCGTCCGGGCATCCTCCGAGGCAGGCTGCATCCAGCAAAAGCGGTTCGGTGGGCCCGATCTGGCGCTTCGTATTTTCCAGAATCGCCCCCCACGGGGTTTCCATCCGCCATTCGAGTTCCAGTTGCCGGACGTTCGGATAGCGTTCCTGAAGAGTGCCGGCCTGCGCGCGTTCCTGTTCTTCGATCTGGCGGCGCGAGACCTTCAGCTCATTTTTATTGGGCTGATTGCCGGGTCGTCTGCGTTTTTTCTGAAATGGAGGCATGAACGAGCCCCTAGCCTATCATTTCCAAGGTGCGATAGCGAGGGGCCCGCGCATTATTGGCCGAGGCGTTTGGCGAAAGATTCTTGTTCCTGGCGGAGTTCTTTCGGGAGGCGGTCGCCGATTTTGTCAAAGAAGGCGCGCTGGTCTTTGAGGTCGTCCGCCCAGTCGGCGGGGTTCACTTCAAGGATCGCTTTCACGCTCTCCGGCGACAGGTTCAGCCCGTCGAGCTTGAGGGCGCCCGGTGACGGAACGTTGCCCATCGGGGTTTCGGTCGCCTTGGCCTTCCCCTCGACGCGCTCCAGCGCCCAGAGGATGGCGCGCAGGTTTTCGCCGAAGCCGGGCCAGAGGAATTTGTGGGTGGTCTTGTCGCGGCGGAACCAGTTCACATGGAAGATCTTGGGCGCCTTGGCGCCCAGCTTTTTGCCCATGTCGAGCCAATGCTGGAAATAGTCCCCCACGTTGTAGCCGATGAAAGGGAGCATCGCCATCGGATCGCGGCGGATGACGCCCACCTGCCCGGTGGCTGCGGCGGTCGTCTCCGATGCCATCGTGGCTCCGAGGAAAGTCCCATGCTGCCAGCTCAGGCTTTCGCAGATGAGCGGCGCCACCCGCGCGCGGCGGGCGCCGAAGAAAATGGCCGAAAGCGGGACGCCCTGCGGATTATCCCACTGGGGAGAGATGGAAGGACATTGCTTGGCCGGCGCGGTAAAGCGCGCGTTCGGATGGGCGCCTTTGTCGGCCGAGGCCGGAGTCCAGTCGTCCCCTTTCCAGTTTTTGCCGTGCGCAGGAGGCGGGCCCATGTCTTCCCACCAGACGCCGCCGTCATCGGTTTTAAGAACGTTCGTAAAGAGGGTGTTTTTCTTGATCGTTTCCATCGCATTGGGATTGGTCTGATAATTCGTTCCCGGCGCGACGCCGAAGAAACCGGCTTCCGGATTGGTAGCCCGGAGCCGGCCGTCTTCGCCGATCCGTAGCCAGGCGATATCGTCGCCGACCGTCCAGAGTTTATAGCCCGGGAGGGTCTTCGGCGGGATGAGCATCGCGAGGTTCGTCTTCCCGCATTGGCTCGGGAAGGCTGCGGCGATATACTTCACTTCGCCTCTGGGATTTTCAATGCCGACAATGAGCATGTGCTCGGCCATCCAGCCCTGCTGTTTCCCCAGATAGCTTCCGATGCGCAGCGCCAGACATTTTTTGCCTAGAAGCGCATTGCCGCCGTAAGCGGAGCCGACGCTCCAGATGGCGTTGTCTTCCGGAAAATGGCAAATGAAGCGACGGTCCGGGTTCAGGTCCGCTTTCCCATGAAGGCATTTCGTGAATTCTCCGGTCGTTCCAAGATCTTTCAAGGCGATTTTCCCCATCCGGGTCATGATCCGCATGTTCAAGGTCACATAGCGGCTGTCGGTGATCTGAATGCCGATCTTGCGGAAAGGCGATCCGGGCTGGCCCATGATGAAGGGGATCACATACATCGTGCGGCCCTTCATCGAGCTGCGGAAAATGTCTCCGACCTTCCGGTAGGCCTCTTTAGGATCCATCCAGTTATTCGTGATGCCGGCGTCCTCTTTCCGGCGCGTGCAGATGAAGGTCAGCTGTTCGGTCCGGGCGACATCGTTGATGTCCGAGCGGCTGTAATAGCAGCCGGGCCATTGGGCCTGATTGAGCTCTTCCAGCTCGCCGGAAGCCAGGCATTCTTTCGTAAGACGGTTTTTTTCTTCTTCGGAACCATCGCACCAGTAAATGGAATCCGGCTGACAAAGGGAAGACATCTCGCTCACCCAGGCGAGGGCGGCGGCATGTTTGGTGGGGGCATTCTTCACGAGCATTTCCATGGCCGTTTCGAACCTTTCAGATGAAATAAGAGGAAAACATTATCGCAAATCTTAATGATTCGAGTCTTGGTAATCTCAAAGCCATTTATTAAGATAAGCTCATGACTGCGCTGACGCTCGCGCGCCTTCAGTTTGCTTTCACCATCTCCTTCCATTATATCTATCCGCCACTCAGCATCGGGCTCGGCCTCATTCTTGTCATCATGGAAGGCCTTTATCTTAAAACCAACAATGTTCTTTATCATCAGATGACCCGCTTCTGGGTGCGGATTTTCGGACTCATCTTCGCCATCGGGGTCGCCACCGGGGTGGTCATGGAATTTGAGTTCGGCACCAACTGGGCGACCTATTCCCGCTACGTCGGGGATGTTTTCGGGAGCGCCCTGGCTTCGGAGGGCATCTTCGCTTTTTTCCTCGAATCGGGTTTCCTGGCGATTCTTTTATTCGGCTGGGATAAGGTGCCGCGCGGGGTCCACTTTTTGTCCACCGTCCTGGTGGCCCTTGGCGCCCATTTCAGCGCCGTCTGGATCACCGTGGCCAACTCCTGGATGCAGACCCCCTCCGGGTACCACATCGTCGGCGATGGCCTCAAGACCCGCGCCGAGATCACCAGTTTCTGGGCGATGGTTTTCAGCCCTTCGAGTCTTGATCGTCTGCTGCACGTCTATGTCGCCGCCTGGGCGACGGGAGCGTGGCTGGTGATCAGCGTGTCGTCCTATTATCTGCTGAAGAAGCGCCACCTCGATTTCGCGAAAGCCTCGCTGAAGGTCGGACTGGCGGTCGCTTTTGTGTCCACAGTCGGGAATATCCTCACGGGCGATATCAGCGCTAAAGGCGTCGCTCGGAATCAGCCGGAAAAGCTGGCCGCGATGGAGGGCGTCTTTGAACCTAACGCCCCGGCCGATGTGCACCTCTTCGGCTGGGTCCGCGCCGGCGAAGAGCGCGTGATCGGAGTCAAAGCCCCTGTCGCCGGGCTTCTGAGCTGGCTCGTGCATGGCGACCGGATGGCTCCCGTCCCGGGCCTGAAGTCTTTTCCCGCGGACGATCGGCCGCCGGTCAATATCGTCTTTCAGGCTTACCATGGAATGGTGGCCGTCGGATTTCTCCTCTTCGGATTGACCTTGGCCGGCCTATTTTTCTTGTGGCGCGGCACGCTGGCGGAACAAAAGGGATGGCTCTGGATTTTCGTTTTTGCGGTGCTGGGACCGCAGATTGCCAACCAGCTGGGATGGATCACCGCCGAGGTCGGCCGCCAGCCTTGGATCGTCTATAAGCTTTTGCGCACCTCCGCCGCGCTGTCCAAAACGGTCCAGGCCAATACCATTCTCAGCTCCCTGATCATGTTCACGCTGATTTACCTCCTTCTTTTTACGGTCTTTATTTATCTGCTCGACCACAAGATCCGGCAGGGGCCGGAAGACGATGATCTGTCTCCCGAGAAGGCGCCGGCCCGGATCCTTGATTTGCTGAAGGGCCCTCGCGCATGAAGAGAGGATTGACGTCATCCCCGGCGGCCGCTGGCCGGGGATCTATGGATTCCCCGCCAGAGACCGCGGGGAATGACGATACGGGAAGGCGAACATGAATCTGAATGTCATCTGGTTCATATTGATCGGCGTTCTGTTTATCGGCTACGCGATCCTCGACGGCTTTGATCTCGGGGTCGGCGCCTGGCACCTGTTCGTGAAGAAAGACGAGGAGCGGCGCATTCTCTTCAATGCGATCGGGCCGTTCTGGGATGGGAATGAAGTATGGCTTGTGACCGGCGGGGGCGCGCTTTTTGCCGCCTTTCCCGAAGCCTATGCGACGGTTTTCTCCGGTTTTTATATTCCCTTCATGCTGCTTCTCTGCGCGCTGATCTTCCGGGCTGTGGCGATTGAGTTCCGATCGAAGCAGCCGATGCGCTGGTGGCGGCAGATGTGGGATGTGAGCTTCAGCGTGGGCTCGATTGTCTCCTCGCTTCTGGTCGGCGTGGCTTTGGGAAATTTGATTTACGGCGTGCCGCTGGCCGCGGATCATGAATTTGCCGGGACTTTTTTGGGGATGCTTCATCCCTACGCGCTTTTAATCGGGATCACGACGCTGGCTTTGTTCATGATGCATGGGGCCCTCTATGTGGTGCTCAAGACCGAAGGTCCGCTCCAGGAGAAATTCCGCGGCTGGGCCAACAACGGGATCATCTTTTTCGTGATCTGCTATGGGACGGCCACCATGGCGACGCTGATTTATGTCCCCCGGATGGCGGCGTCGATGAAAGAATATCCCGCCCTTTTCGGCGTCGCGCTGCTCAATATGCTGGCGATTGCCAATATCCCGAGAGAAATCCATGACCGCGAGGATTTTAAGGCTTTTCTTTCGTCCTGCGCGGCCGTCGCGGCGCTTCTCGCCCTGTTTGGCCTCGGGGTCTATCCCCATCTCGTGCTGTCCAATCCCCATCCCGAAAACAGCCTGACGATCTGGAACGCCGCTTCATCTACTCACACGCTCAGAATTATGGGCGTGATCGCTCTCCTCGGGGTTCCCGTCGTCCTCGCCTACACCTCCAGCATCCACTGGATCTTCCGCGGCAAGGTCAAGCTAGGCAAAAGCAGCTACTGATATCACGGGCCGCCCGTTTTCTGCTAGGATAATTTGGTCCGCCATGAGCGCCAAGCAATTCTTAGCCCTGACACACCCCTTTAAAGTCCTTCCCGGAACGGAACTTGAACGGCTGGCCAGCCATGCGCGTCTCAAAACGTATGATAAAGGCGAGACGATTTATTCCGAAGGCGATCCTGCCGATAACGTCTGGGTCCTGATCAAAGGCCGGATCCAGATTTTCAAATACACGTCGCAAGGCCGGCCGCTGGCGATTGAAAGCATTGCGCCGGGCGAGCTTTTCGGGACCTTATGCCGCCTGGGCGGAGATGGGCGGCAATATCCCTGTACGGCGATCGCCTCCGTCAATTCGGAAATTGTGCAGATCTCGGACAAGGAATTTCTGGCGAGCTATAACCGCTATCCCGCCCTCGTGCTAGGGGTCTGCAGCCTCTGCAGCCAGCGCCTGCAGGCCGTGCAGGGCCTGAGCTGTTCCAATCAGGAGCCGGTGGAAAAGAGGCTGGCGATGCTCCTTCTGAAACTCCAGGAAAAGCACGGGATGACCCTTCCTTTTACGAAGCGCGAACTCGCCGAGCAAGTCGGCACGACCGTAGAGACCACCATCCGCGTCATGAGCCGCTTCCAGAAGAAGGGATGGATCTCCTCGTCTCGCGGCAAGCTTCAGTTGAAGGCGCTCCCGCCCATCCAGAAACTGGTCGCCACTATTTCCTGACACCCTCCTCGATCCCGAAGGATCCACCGACCTATTTCTGTATGACCCAAAACATAGACCTCGGCGCGCCGACGGCGTATGCTAGCGGTGTGAAAATTACGGACCGTTTCATCGGAGACCATAAGACGTTTCGCAAGATGCTTTTTGAGCTGGGCCAGCTGGCCGGAGACCGCAGGGTCCCGTCATGATTCAGGGTGGGATGGGCGCATGAAGCGCGCTCTGCCGCTGGTTCCGGATGAGACCGAAGCTCTGCTCTGGGCGCCCTGGCGGATGCTGGAGTCGGATCATGATTCCTTCATGGTGGAGCTGCGGGAATTGGAACACCTGCTGAAGCGGTATCCCTCACAAAAACCTTGCCCCGTATCACTCCTTGGACGGATGGACCGGTTTATTCTTCAATTTGAGTCTCATATGGGTTCTCATTTCAAGGCCGAAGAAAGAGCGGTCTTTCCCTTTCTGCGGCGCCACGCTCCGCACCTCGAGGGCACGCTCCTGTACCTGATCGCCGAACATGAAGGGATCCGGCGGACCCTGGCGGCCTGGAAACGATCTTTCCGGAAGACGAAAACCCTCGCCAAGCCGCGACGCGATAAGGTTTCCCTGTCTACCCAAGGACTGGAATTGATTCGTCTTCTCCGCGTCCACGTCGAGAGGGAAAGCCGCATCATGCGGCAGTTTCCCTCCAAAGCGGCCTAATAAACGAACTCCCGGATATCGTAAGGCGCCACGCGGGCCTGGCTCCGGAGGGCTTTCCGCAGTCGAGTGATCTGGTCTTCCATGATGCCGGCGGCCAGCGGCGGTTCGGTGGTTCCATCCGGGCCGTAAAGCGGCGAGATGAAAACGATGTCGGATTCGTCGAGCGGCAGCCGCCGGATAAACCGGATGGACTCGCGCTCGTGCCGATCGGCCCAGCGTGTTCCGCCGGTTCCAGCCAGGAGGACTATGGCCACTTTCACTCCTGCGGCTTTGGCGTTTGCAATCGACTCCCCCATGCTCTCGAGCGTTCCCGGTTTGCGCAGTTTGCCGCGTAACGCGGACTGCCCTGTCTCCAAACCAAAGTACACGCGTTGGAGTCCCAGGCGCGCCAGCGTCTTGAATTCAGCCTTGGACGAACGGCTATTCGGGCTCCCTTCGCTGAACGAATAAAACCCCCGAAAATCCGTCATCAGGGGAACCAAGATCCGCCGGGCGGCATTCATCGTATAAACGAGCAGGTCGAGAGGAGCCTGCAGGGCATTGGCTTCTCCGAGAAAAATGGACCGCCTGAACGAAAGCCCGTCGCCCAGGAAAGCGGCGATCTTCTTCAGATGGCTCAGGATCTCCCCGCGATCCTTCAGCCGGAAAGTCTGCCCGCGGTAGAAGGAGCAGAAGTGACACTGGTTCCAGCCGCAACCTTCCGTGACTTGAACGACGCAGGCGTTGTAGTGGTCCGGCGGCAGAATGCCGATGGGTCGATAAACCTGCCGAAAGCGGGCGCTATCCTGGGCGCTATCAAAGGTCAAGGCGCGTCCAAGCCAGAGGCGCTCTTCGCCTTTGGCCGAACCAGAAGCGGCCCGGAGCGCTCTCTCAGCGCTAGTCGCCAGTTCGCCGATCCCCGTCGGTTTAAGCGGCCGGATCTCCCGCCTTCCCTCTTTCCAACGTCGGGCCACGCTCCGGCCGGAAAGACCGAGACTGATGAACCATCCCTTCTGCCAGGCGGCAACAAATCGTCCTGAACGGTCAAAAAAATAGGCTTCGGAATCGTTTACAAAAACCGAAAGGACGGCTTGGTTGGTATGGATCCTCACCCCTCCACTATAAAGGGTTCCGAAAGTGATCTTTATGATCCCAGTCATGGTCAGCCCGACGGCCAAACGTTAAACTTAAGTTGCCCAGGGAGGTCTCAGGATGACCCGTTTTAAGACTGACAGGTATCAGACGGTGGATGAATACGAGCAGTTTGCCTCCGATCTGTCGATCGCCGTGTGGAACCGCATCGCCCAGCTGCCGCAATTTGCTAAACTCCATCCGAAGGACTTTCCGCTTGTATATGAAACCCTCCATGCTGAGCTCAAGCGTTTGGGAGCCAGGCCCCGCGAAAGAGGAAACCGCTCCGCGCTGTAAAGCCGTCACTGGTTTTGTGAAAAGGGGTCCCCATGCGTAAAATCGGAATGCTGCTCTTGCTGGCCGGCGTGCTCGTCGCCGCTGAACAAACCCCCATCCGCACCGACGAGCTCTCGGCAGAGATGCCCGCCGACCTTGGCCCCACGACGGTGGACGTGTCGACGTATCCGACACTTCAGCGTAAATACTACGAGCTTTTTCTGAATCGCTGTTCGCGATGCCATACCCCGGCTCGCACAATCAATTCAAAAATTACCACGTTTGAGGAGTGGGAGCATTTCGTGACCCTCATGCATGGGAAGTCTCTCGACCGTTCGTTGGGTGAGCTCTGGAGCGCAGGGGAGGGCCACGCGATTGTTGACTTTCTCGTCTACGATTCCCAAGTTCGCAAAATCGCGCATGCCAAGGAGTTTGATTCCCTGCAAGTCCGTCTGGCCGAGCGTTTTAAGCTCGTGCAGATCGAAAAGGAACGCCGCGCCAAGGAGCATCCCGCTCAGTCCACCGTTCCCTACACGACCGACAAGCGCTAGCCCTGCCGATGTAACCGGCTATTATTCTCGACGCTTTTCTTTATGAGGAGAGTCATAGTCGGAAAACCTGGCTGGCGCTAAACTCGCGCTTGGAGGGAAAGACGAAGACTTCACGACCACAGAGTGGCGAAGACTTCCTCGCGGGAGTCCCTGGTGCAGGAACAAGAACAGGGGCTCCCCTCTCCCTAATTTCAACGTCGACCGTGTCCGTCCCCGCCCTTGATGAGCAGCTCCTCGGCCCCTGTGACCTCGCCTGCGGCACCTGCGCCCACTGCCGCGCCTACGACGCCCTTCACAGCCACATCGCCGCTTAAAACACTCCGAAAAAGAGATCAATCGACGCCAGAAGTGGAGCGCCGGCCGCTGCGCTAAGGACCGACCGAGATGTAGGCGTATTCGGCTTGGTCCTGGTCATTGAAGTCCACCCGGAATTCGATGGTGTTCCCGGCCCACGGGAGGTGTGAGCGCAGTCGATCCCACCATCGGGCCCCCGTCGATACCAGAGGACGGACTTTAAACGACCTGCGTTCGCTGTAGTTGGCCTTGGATCCTGGGTGACCTCTGAGATGCTCAATTAGGACATCCCAACCCATCGCTTTTACACCTGGGATCGCTTCTTTCGCTGGCGCTGATTTTCCCAGAGGGGCGGTGAACTCATAGCGCAACAGATCCGCCGTGTGGCTGCCCGTATCATGGTCAAGCCAGAGTCCCGTTATGGAAAGCGTATGGCCGATTCGGTCCCAACGAATTTCGTTATACGTTGGCGTCAGAAAGTTACCGCCCTCGATACTCCCGTCCGGGCGGCGCTTTTTGTTCCAGAAGGCTTCACTCGCCCGGCGTTGGTACTCTTCGGGCTGCACGAAAAGAAGCCGGTCCCTGGGGCCCTCTTTCGATCGTTCATCGAGGCCAAGAAATTGCGCCATTCCGCGGGCCCCGGGGCCCGTGAAATCAAACGACTTTACGACGACATCAGGATATTTTGCCATCCAGGCTAATCCCGTCAATAAGACGATCAGGGCGCTGCTGCTTAACCATGCGAAAAAAATGGAACGCGAGTTCATTCGAATTCTACGGAATTATACTACCACGCCACCGGCTTGCTCAGGTTCCTCTTTTATAAAACCCAGGGGTGACTCCGTTTCCTCGCAGAGATTGTCAATTGTCATCTGCTGCGCTCTTCTCATTTCCCCGCTGATGAGGCGGCTGTTGCGATGTCAGAAGGGCGGGATAAAAGCATTGGCTCCAAATATCCGGTATAGAGGAAATGCTGTCTGCAGAATTGTCGGGCCGGGCTTTGTCATACGGTCTTCGGTCCGAGTTAAGATCTTCGTGCTTCCGGTTGTGGCCGGAGTCAATGACCACAACGTCTGAAGCCTCTGCGTAACCATACACCGAACCGGCCGTCGGGGGGGCAGCGGCCGGAACGGCCACCGTATTCTCAGCGGAAGCAGTGGGTGTTGTTTCCCCGGGACTTGCCGTTCCCGTTCCTTGTGGGGAAAAAATTAGCGGTGAGGCATGCATGACATAGGGAGCGTTCGGATTCTCCGGTACAGGCGGAGGTTGAGGCGGGTCGTACCACGTCCGTCTGATTTGCGCGCTGGCGTCCGCCAGGATTGCGCCGCTGGGCACCTGAATAAGACGAACATGGACCATGGTCTTGTTATGCGGAGCATCGTTCAGCGTCCCTGTAACGATGGCATCAATCCCCCAATCCTTGTTCGTCCGTGTCGTCTGTGAAGACGCCGCGGCCAACCATTGCTCTTGTTGAATTTGATGGACCACCTCAGAGATGCGGGACCCTTCAATAATCTGTAGACCTGCGGTCTTTGCCAAGAGGCTCGCCAGTTGCTCGCTCACCAAGGAAGTGCCGCTTGAGATGTTTCCGTCGGGATAAGGGAATACAAGAACCGTCAGGCGCTGGATCTTCTTTGATTTGGCCGCCTTCGTTACTTCTCTGGCAATCGAATTCAGATTGTCCGCATGAACGCTTCCGATGCCAAAAATCAAAATAAGTCCGCAAATCAATATCAAAGGTCGATAGGTTCGCCTATTCATGTTGGGCCTCCATAGTCTTGCGGCGATTAAAAGGAAACCCCTAAGGTGGCCATGGGATTGATCGCGATGCCCTTATCGGTCCGCTTCGCCCAGGTATTGGTCCAGCGCTCCTCAATATAGCCGGCCGTGATCCCAAGTTCCAAGTGCCACCGCTCCCGCCAAAGCCAGCGATACCCGCCGCCGACACCGCTTTCGATTCTTGAATAGTGCGTGTAAGCGATCCCGTCTTTAGTCTCGTCATGGTCGTAGCCATAGCCCGAACCAAAAAGACCGGCAAACCATGAATGCCCTTGAGGGCGAAAATAGTATCTCACACCCCCCGACGGAAAGTATCCCACGTCAAGCGCCCAGTGCCGACGCTGCACTTCCAAGCCGACGATCCCCGTGAAATTGGAATAGCCGATCTTCGGCGTGACGTACCAGTCCTTGCTAGCTCCTCCGGCACAGAACGCCGGCGTTGCGCATCCGACCATAGCCCCTAACGATAACGCCCAGAAAAACCTTTTCACCGTCCCTCCTTTCTGCTGATAGGCCTCCGCCCGCAGGGCCAAAAAAAACGAATTCAACGCGTCAGCGGGGCGACCCCTGTCCCAAATGACGCCGCCATTTTGCGCCGGGGGTGAGACCCCGCCCGCTGGCGGGCAACCTTGACGGCACTATTACAGCACTTTCGGGGTGAATATTTTTACGAGCTGCGCCTCTAAGAGTTAGAAGGCCAGTTATTCGCGCGAGTAGGATTGAAATTGGAAAAGTATAACTGTTATACTACTTATGAATACGATCCAGACAAAAGCAGGAAGAATGCGGATCGTCATGGCATTAACTTCGAGCAAGCTCAGCAGCTCTGGAAAGTCCCTCACGTGTTTTTCCGAGCGAAAGAAGTGCTTGGAGAAGAGCGGATCGTTGTTACGGGAAAACTCGAGGAGCGGGTTTACATCGCCATCTTTGCCTACCGTGGAGCAGTGATCCGTCTGATCAGCTGCCACAGAGCCGATGCGAGATGGCAAAGAGAACACGAAAGGAGAGTCCATGAAACATAAGAAAGTGAAATTGATTAGTGCGGAAGAATTCGACCGGAAATTCGATGCCGGCGAGGATATTACTCCTTATGTGGATTTCAAGAATGCCGTGGTTGTGAACCGCGTCAATGTCGATTTTCCCGCCTGGATGATTAAACGGCTGGACCGGGAAGCCACCAAGCTCAATGTCTCGCGTCAGGCGATCATCAAAATGTGGATCCACGACCGCCTCATGTCGCAGCACCGCGCCGCTTAAGGAGATCGAATGACCAAGAGCAAAGTAGAGAAAAAATTATTGAAAAAGATAAAGCAGCTTACGCGGTTGGTGACGCGACTGCAATCGGAAAACGGCCGGCTGAGAAAACATCAACAAAGGATTCAGCCCGACAGGTCCTCCGTGCTGATATTTCCCGCCAAACTGCTCCAGCCTACGGAAAAAAGCCCTTCGACAACTCCGAATCGTCCATCTTACGCGCGGCTTTCGGGCAACACCTGCTCCAAATAGCGCCGCCATTTTGCGCCAGGGGTGTGATCCCAGCACAGTTATGGTACTTGGACGAGATTTTCAGGCCGGTCGTCCCATGTTCGGCCGTCGAGGATTCGTCCGGAAACCTTTTTCCCGACGCGTTCGCCATCCAAGTTATGGGCGCCCCATTGTTTGAAGAAAAATGGAACGCGATTTTCTTGGCACTGATGACGAGTATCGTAAACCCATTGAGCTTTCATCGGGCGCGCGCCATGGCCGCTTTCTCCGCCTACGATCACCCAGTGGATGCCTTGAAGCAGGGAAGCGTTTAGTTCAATGGGCGCAATGAGTGGTTCCAACGATAAAAAACGGATGCTGGCCGGCGTCATTTGCAGTTGCCTGATACGGCCAACATAGGGCTGGCTTTCTACAGTGGTTCCCAACCAGATATGTTTAGGCAATGATTTGAAACGTTGTTGCGTCCACGTCAGCATGCGGGCAGGACGCTTGGTCAACACCTGGAAAACGTGCTGCGTGGCTCGCAACATCGTGTCGAACACTTTTTCGATGTATTCGTCAGGAATGTCCTTGTGAAAGAGATCGGACATGGAATTGACGAAAATAAATCGGGGCTCCTTCCAGCGCACAGGCAACTCCAGCCGTTCCGGCCACAACCGCAGATCAAATCCCTGTTGGAACGGATGCCCCTTCACCCCACGGAACCGCTCCGCGAACGTCTCCGCATAGCAGTGATCGCATCCTGGGCTCACTTTCGTGCAGCCCGTCACCGGATTCCACGTCGCGTCGGTCCATTCGATAGCGGATTTATCAGACATCAAGTAATTCCTCTCTGACGGTATTGTTTAAAGACATCTTCGACGATTTTCTTCCCCGCCGGTTTGTGGGAAGCAAAAAAGAGATAGTACACGACCGCTCCTTTGGAATTGCGCATGGGTAGCGGCTCAGGAACATAAGCAAAGGACGCCACGTCGAGCAATCGTTTCCGAAACGCATTTACGACCTCTTGGTTGCCCACTTTTTCTAGTTCTTCTCCGTCGAAAAGGGTCGGCTGTGATTTGTAGGCTGCCACCTTCCACGAGTCGTCTCCCCAATACGCATTCATGCGCTTAACGTCATCAGGTTTTGCCCCTTCGGGTTTGCTCCAGAGAACATTGCGATTCATATCCATGATAGGAAAATTAAGAAAGAGATCGATGGTTTTTAAATGCCCAGCCTTTTCGATCACGCTCCAGTTCAAATGCAGCCCATAGGGATCGAGCAAGCACAGCCCTCTCCGGTAGTCTTCATATTGAATTTGCGGGAATACCTTTTCGGCAAGGATCTGATTGCAGTCTCCTGTGTGCAAAAAAACATTCTTACGGTCTCCGACAAATTTCTTTAGCATCGATACTTTCTGCCCATCAATGTCGATAAGGTGATATTCGTGAAATGGCGGGTCAATGTTCAATGCATTCAAAGGACTTCCTGCCACCCATTCCCCGGTTTTGCGCGACAGATGTACTCCTGCACCCGCGAAGGCATCTACATAAACGTGCTTCAAATATTGCTGTCGGCTTGCGCTGAATATTTTCGAATAGGCGCCTGCGTATTGTTGGACGATATGCAGTTTGAGTTCAGACCAATAGCCGATGGCGTCGAATTGAAGTCTGCTATTTTTAGCCATGCTGTAGGGCCTCCTACATGTTAGAGGCAGAATGGCCTTACTTTATTCATCGTTAATTCCTTTGGGTTCTGGTTCATGGTTAGGGCGCACAGCGGTGCGCCCCTACAATTCTATTGTCCCCTCACCCCATTCAGTGGACAGGGGCGCCATGCCGGCGCCCCCTACATCTCTGATTGTCCCTTTATCCCATGGACTGAAAGGGGGCTGGGGTCTCCTTATCGTTTACGCGAGGCGTGCCGGCTTCGCGGCGAGCGAGGACGCACTGGGAGCCTGCCTGCCGGCAGGCAGGTGTCTTGGCGACCAGCGCTCGCAGCGAGCGCGAAGGCGGGACACCGAGCAGCTGACAGATTGCTTCGCTTCGCTCGCAATGACGGCTACGGGCGGCGCACCGAGCGCCTTACAATCCCTGGTATTGTTTTATCCCATCCAATATCGTCGGGAGGGCTTCGGCGCCGTCTTTGACGCCGATGGTTTCCCACGTCTGATGCTCGACATGCTTTGTCAGCTCATTGTCCGGGCCGAAGATCCAGGAATAGACCGGGCCGGGGCCGGAGCTCGATGCCGCAATCTTCTCCAGTTCGGCATGCTCTTCCGGAGAATTGGGGAAACGGGGCGGAACAGCCTTGACGGCGGAGTCAACCGGTGAGGCGGGATCAGCCGATACGGCGGACTCTGCCTGTACGGCGGGCTTTGATGACCAATCGAGAAAGGCGGAACGGAGATCGGCAAGGAATTTGTCCAAATCGCCGTTTTTCGGGAAGAAGGCCGTGACAGAAACTCCTTTGCCTTTGCGGGCAAACCGGAAATTCGAGGGTTCTGAGCTGCTCGCTGCTCGCTTTGCGCCCTGCCTGCCGGCAGGCAGGCTTTGCGCTGTCTTTTCCCCTCCCCCACTTTCAAGCATCTGATTCACCAGTTTTCGGGCTTCCTTTATAGATAGATCACCTTTGGCGATCTCATTGGCGGCTTTTAACTGCTTTTCCGGGGTTTTAAGGCGCAAAAGTTCCAAACCATGGCTCCTGGAGAGTATTAGACGTCTAATATCTTCCTGCGCAGAGGATGGCAGGCGCAATAGATTGAGGCTTTGGCTGATATAACCCTGGGTTTTCCCTGCCACCTTGGCAATTTGCTCCTGAGACCAGTAGCTGGGATCCAGATAGCCAATTTTCGCAAACCCCTCCGCTTCCTCTATAGAGTTAAGGTCCTCGCGCTGGAGGTTTTCGACCAACCCCTTGGCGGCGGCCTCGGCTTCACTCACGGTGTGGATGACCTTGGCGTCAATAAACGACCAGCCCAGAAACATGGCGGCCCGCAGGCGGCGTTCGCCGGAGACGAGTTCGTAGTGGCCCATGCCGTGTGACCCGTGGTCCGCGTCTCGTGACCCGTGGCCCGAAACATCGGGCTTGCCGCTCTCGCTCGCCGAATTGCTGGTCACGGGCCGCTGGGCACTGGCCACGGACCTGACCGTAATCGGCTGCAGCAGGCCTTCCTGCTTCATGGATTCAGCGAGAGCTTTGATGGATTCTTCATTGAAATTTTTGCGGGCCTGGTGCGCGGCGGGGTGGATCTGGGCGATGGCGATCGATTGAAAAACAGAGGACTGGGGACGAACGTCGGTAGTCTCAGACATGGCGGCCTCCTTAGGGAATGAGATGACCCCCTGTGGCTTCGATACGCCTAACGATACCTCTTTCGGAAGGATCCATCAAGCCGCGCGCCGTACGTATGGCGTACTATTTTGGCGTGGAGTGGCGCGTGGTGTCGTCGGGAATAAAACCGAGCGCCATGAGGGCGAGCTGGCTGGCGGCGAAAATGATGAGCCACACAAAGGCCTTCTCCATAAAGCCGTAGGAATGCAGGCCGATGCCGAGCATGTTGACGCCGAACCAGGAAAAAGCCGTGACGATGTTGCCGAAGACGGCCATGATCATGAGCTGAGTCCGATTGACGATTCCCTCGCCGCGCCTGCCTGCCGGCAGGCAGGCATGGAGAATGAAGACGTTCCAGAGGACGACGAGGAGCGCGCCGTTTTCCTTCGGGTCCCAGCCCCAGAACCTCCCCCACGATTGGTCCGCCCAGATGCCGCCCAGAATCGTCCCCAAAAAACTGAAGAAGGCGCTGAAGCACACAATCCAATAGACCATGCGTTCCAGATCGCTGGCGATCGGCCCACTCCAGCCCTTGTCGAAGGCGCGGCGGATGAGAAACACCGCGGCCAGAAAGCCGGCCAGAAACGTGGAACTATAGCCGATCGTGATGCACACCACATGTGTCGCTAGCCAGAAGTTGGAATCGAGCACGGCCTGCATCATTTCCATCGTGTCGCCCTGCGCGCTCAGATGGTGCGCGATAATGAGCGTGACAAAGCCGATCGCGGAAGCCGCCATGCTGCCGAGGCCGTTCTTATAGAAGCGCTCAAGCGCGATGCCGAAGAGGACCGTCGCCCAGCCGACGAAAATCGCCGAGGAATAAAGATTGGTCACGGGAGGCCGCCCCTGGAGGACCATGCGCGCGGCAAGGCCAAGCGTATGAACGGAAAAGGCGAGCACAAGAAGATAAAAGGCCGATCGGACAAGCGTCCGCGACCATCCGAGCAAAGAGAAAAAGACCAGAAGAATGACAACGACATAAATGACCATGCTCTTGTAGAAAGACTCGTAAGTGTTGAGCAGGAATTCCCAGCGCGCATGCTCCACAGCGTCCGGGATGACCATGTCAAGCCAGTTCCGGTAGTCGATCACTGTTATATTGAACGTTGCGGCATCGGAGGCGCGCCAGGCGTTGCCCAGAACCGCAAAAGCGGCGACCGGCGGAGGCGCGCTGGCGTTGTCCTTGCCGGCCGTCTGCAGCATGGCTTGCAGTTTCTGATAGAGGGCCACACGTTCCTGGAGGTTGGAAATCGCAGTCGCATATCGCGAGGGCTGCTCGGGTTCGGCCTGCTTGGCCTGGCTTTCAATTTCCGGAAGATGCGGCCGCAGGTCGTTAAACGCGTAATAGCGGTTGGCGGTCTGCTGGATCCCCATCAGCCCGAGGACGTCCGGATTGTCTATTTCAAAGACCGGATAGGCATCCGCCAACTCGGGTTTGTACACCATGTCGAGCAGCCACTCATCCGCGCTGATCGCATGGTCATGCCAGCGGACGGTCTGTTTGCCGCGCAGAAGGAGAAGCGACGTCCGCGCCACCGTGTTGAGCGGCTTGATGCGGCCACCGCTCAGCGTCGGCAATTGCGCAAACCCGGTGATGTCCATTGGCGAAGAAGGTTTGGGCGCTTGAAGGCCCGCCAGAAGCCACGCGGCAAAAACACAAACAAGGAAGACCGGCAGCCCCTTTAAGCGATTTTCCTTCATGATCGCTTCCTTATGAACTCGAAAAGGTGGGACAAAAACTGAATCGCCAGGCCGAGCACGATGAACGCACAGGCGATATAAGGCGCCCAGGCCGCTGGGTTATCCACCACCTGAAACACCGAAAGCGTGTCCCCTTTGCCGAAGCTGGCCTGGTAAAACGTTTTTCCTTCGTAGCGCAGCGGATGGTTCATATAAATCAGCGCGTCGCGCTCTTCGCCTTTGGCCGGGTTCGACACATGCACGAGACTGGAAAAGTTTTTCGGAATGTCCGTTCCGGGATAGAGGTCGTGATGGAATTCCTTAAGCGTCAGCGTGAAGGGATAGCCATGGCCCTCCGAATAAGTCCGCGTTTGTCCGAGTCCGACGGGTAAATAGCTCTCGTGCGCGAAGGTCTGCGTGAGGAATTGGCCCACCAGAAGCATGATCACGCCGCCATGCGAAATCAGAATTCCCGTGTCGCTCTTCTGAAACTTGAAGCGCGCGGCAAAGGCGGCCAGGAGGTTCGCCAGCCAAAGGGCCCCCACCGTCAAGCCGCCGGGAAACACGGGGACTTTCATGCCGCCCAGCCGGCCATAGATCCACCCGCTGTTGAAGAATTCTTTCTGCACGGCGAAAGTGTCCATGTGGACCTGCGCGAGTGTTCCCAGGATGACGAGCGCCATGGCCAGCCCGAGACAAACGAGCGTCAGCTGCACAGAGGCCAGCCGCTCCAGCCAGCGGTCGATGCGCCTGGAGAAAGGCATACGGGCATTGAAACAAGTTTCTTTGTGACGCGCCAGTCCCCCTGTATGACAGGAGTCATAGTGAAAAACGTCCGAGTGCGCTAAACTTACGCATGTCCTCCCGCCCGCCGAAAGTCCTCTTGACCAGCATATGCCGTCCCGTCGGTGAAAAGTACGGAGATGCCCCCAGCGTCGGCTATGAATTGCTCTACGGGCAGGTCACGCGCGTCCAGGGCGCGTTCAGCCCACGCGCCAACCACATCCATTTTTCTCTGGAATACATCGCCGAAAACCTCGATGCGCCGTCCGTCGTCCTGCAGTACCCCAGTAAGCGTGAATTGATCCGCGAACTCAAGCGCGGCTACGATGTGATTGCGGTGTCCTTTATCCTGGCGACGTTCCATCGCATGAAGGAAGCCGTGGCGCTCATCCGCGAGTATTCGCCCAAGTCCAAAATCGTTCTGGGCGGCTATGGGACGGTCCTTTCCGATGCAGAATTGGCCCCCTGGGGCGATGCCTTTTGCCGCGGAGAAGGCGTCGAATTCATGCGCAACTACCTCGGTGAGCCCCCGATCCCGATGCCCTATCGGCATCCGTTGATCGTAAGCCGGATGAAGATCTTCGGCAAAGAGTCTTCCCGGACCGGAATGGTCTTTGCCGGTCTGGGATGTCCCAACGGCTGTGATTTCTGCGCGACGTCCTTCTTTTTCAAGCGCCGGCACGTCAAACTTCTCCCCACGGGCCGCGATATCTATAACGTGGTCGAGCGATATCTGGAAATCGAGCCCGAAATGTCCATTGTTGTGCTGGATGAGGATTTCCTGCTCAACAAAAAGCGGGCGATGGAATTCCGGGACTGCGTTCTGGCCGGCGGCCGCGCCATTTCGCTCTTCGCCTTCGCGAGCATCCGCGCGATCAGCCAGTACACGACCGAAGAGATACTCGAAATGGGGATCGACGGACTCTGGATCGGCTATGAGGGGACGCGTTCCGGCTTTGCCAAGCAATCCGGCCGCCAGACCGAGGAGCTCTTCCGCGATTTGCGGGAGCATGGCGTCACGGTCCTCGCTTCGATGATCGTGGGGTTCCCCTACCAGACCCCCGAGATTATTAATGAGGAACGGGAGGGGCTTCTCGCCTTGAAGCCCGCGCTGGCCCAGTTTTTGATCTACGGCCCGACGCCCGGGACGCCCTTCTATGACCGGATCATGAAAAAAGGCCTCCTGCACAAGGACCTCGCCGACAACCGGGAGCGCTACTACAGCCGCTGCACGGGGTTCAAAGCGATGGTCCAGCATCCGACGATGACGCCTGAAGCGATTGAAGCCGCCCAGCAGGAATCGTTCGAAAAGGACTTCCAGCGCCTCGGGCCTTCCATCTACCGCGCGCTGGAAACCTGGCTCCTGGGCCATCTCAAACTCAAAGACAGTTCTAACGCCTTCCTGCGCAAGAAGGCCGAACGGTTTGCTTTTGAAATACGGCGGGCCTATCCGGTGTTTCTCGCGGGACGCCTCCTGGGCCCGAACCGGGCGGTCCGCCGCTGGATAGGCGATTTGGAGCGCCAGGTCCATGCGGCACTCGGGCGGCCTTCCGTGCGGCAGCGCCTGGAGTCCGTGGCGGGGGTGTTCCTGGCCGGTTGGTCCTGGGTGAATCTCCAGTTCGATCTCTTTCAACACCCCAGCCTCATCCGCCATACCTTCCGCCTGCCGGAGGAATCCGTTCCGGCCAAGCTCTGGCGCCGCCTGCGCGGCGAGGATCCGGCCGGCCATAAAATTCAGGTCGAGCTCCGCCCGGAACAGACCATCTGGGTGCGTATTGAAGGGCGGCTGGCGATGGCCGGCGCCGATCGCCTGGGCCAGGATTTGAAAAAGGCCCTGGCGCGCCGGCGGGAACGTCTGGTCCTCGATTTTAACCGCTTGAAGGTCTCTGAACAGGAAGCGCTCGAGCGCCTGGGCAAAAATCTGGCGGAATATCGCCACCGGATCCGCATCGTTCTGCCTGCCGACCGGGATTTCTCGGCTTTTGCGGCCCTGAACGCTCTTCAGTTCCGGTGCGTCCTCTCACCGGCGACTACCCCCTCCTAAGACGATCGGCTAGGACTTCCGGAAGGGCCGGGGCCTTCCGCGCGCAAGTTTATTGGCGACCGCTTCGGCTGGTCGCCGCCCTCCATCTCCCGTTGCCACGGGAGCACTCCGCGACCAGCCGTCAGCGGCCCTGATCGTCTCAAGGCGCGCTCCAGACCCCAACCCTTCCGGAAGTCCCTTTCTGGCTTCCGATGGGTGGTGCGCCGGAGTCCGCGCGAGGGGTTCGGCAGGCTCACGTCGGATGGGTCAACCTCCGTCGGAGACGGAGGATGGGTGGGAGGTCCCATCCAAGTGAGCGCCAAGAACCTATTCGTGCGGCGGAGGCGTGCCACCCATTGGAGGCCGCGAAGAATCACATTTATCGATCCCTCCTTCTGTTAAAATAGCCTCAGAGTGACTCAACATATTGCCCATCTCAAACGCGTCTATTGGGAGTCTACCGCCGGTTGTAACCTCCGCTGCATCCATTGTCGCCGACTTGATGTGCTGGATCATCCGGACCCCGATGAGCTGACCACGCTCCAGGCCAAAGCGCTCATCGATGAAGTGGCGACCTTCGGGCGTCCCGTGTTCATTTTCTCCGGCGGCGAACCTCTCGTCCGCCACGATTTCTTTGATCTCGCCGCTTATGCGAAAGAGAAGGGCCTGCCCATCGCTCTGGCGACAAACGGTACGCTGGTCGACGCAGCCATGGCCCGGCGGATTAAGGACGCGGGCATCTATTACGCTTCGGTCTCGCTGGATGGCTCGCAGGCGTTCACGCATGACCGCTTTCGTGGAGAGGGCGCTTACGAGAAAACGCTCCAGGGCATACGGTATATGCAGGAAGCGGGCATTAAGGTACAGGTCAATTTCACCGTCACCAAGATGAACGTCCGGGAAGTGCCGAAAGCCTATGACATCGCGCGCCAGAACAAATGCATCGCCCTTTATTTGTTTCTGTTGGTCCCTGTGGGCTGCGGCATCCAGATCGCCAATGACCAGATGCTCTCCAGTCTCGAGGTGGAGGAGTGGTTGAAGTGGGTAGTCAAAAAAGACCAACAGGGACCGTTACCCCTGAAAGCCATCTGCGCTCCCCAATATTTCCGAGTCGAGCACGAAATGGGGGAGGCGATGTCGATCCCTTCTGACCGCAAGGGGTGCCTCGCGGGCCTGCACATGTGCTTTATCTCGCACAAAGGCGATGTCTATCCCTGCGGTTATTTGCCGCTTTCGGCCGGCAATATCCGCACGCAGCCATTCCGCCAGATCTGGGACCAGTCGGGGCTCTTCCGCAACCTGCGGGACACGAGCCTCCTCTCCGGGCGCTGCGGGGCTTGCGATTTCAAGGACGTCTGCGGCGGCTGCCGCGCGCGCGGATTTTTTGCTTACGGCCATGTCCTGGCCGAGGAGCCTTATTGCATATATGACCCCCAAAGAGAAAACGCTCGCTCGTCGTAAGCTGGTCCTGGTCGGCCAGCCGAATGTCGGCAAATCCGTCCTCTTTAACGCGCTGACCGGGCGTTATGTGGCGGTGTCGAATTACCCCGGCACGACCGTGGAAATCTCGCGCGGCATCGCGAAGATCGGGGCCGAAACCTTCGAAGTCGTCGACAGTCCCGGCATCCATTCGCTGATCGCCCAGTCGGACGAAGAGCGCGCGACGCGGTCCTGCCTTCTCACCCGGCCGGACCTGGTGATCCAGGTGGGTAGCGCCATGCGCCTGGACCTGGCGCTCATGCTGACGTTGGAGCTGGCGGAACTCGAAATCCCGATGGTGTTGTGCCTGAACATGAAGGACGAGGCGGCCAATCACGGGGTCTCGGTCGACAAGGCGTACCTGTCCAAAGTCCTGGGCATTCCCGTCATTGAAACGACGGCAACGACCCAGGAAGGGCTCCCTGACCTCCTGAAAGCCGCCGCGCGCGCGGCCGTCCCCTCCGTGTCCCGAATTTATCCCTCGGAAATTCACACGCTGATTGCGGAATTCACCAAAGAAATCACCCCGCTGTATAAACCCATCGTCCCGTTGCTCCTGCAGAATCATCTGCAGGCGCACGAAATCGCCGCCGCCGGCATCCACCTGCAGGCGGAACTCTGGGACCGCCTGAAAGAGGCCCAGAAAAAATTTGTCCGGCCGCTCTCCCGGGTGTTTATGGAAGCCCGGCTGGAGCAGGCCAAGGTGCTGACCGGAGAAACGCGCCGGCAGGAAATGAACCACGCGGTCCGAGGGAAGTGGCTCGAAACGGCCGGCCAGTGGTGTTTAAGGCCCTGGCCGGGATTTCTGATCGCGGTCGCGGCGCTGTGGCTCCTCTATGAGTTTGTGGCCGTTTTTGGCGCCCAGCTGGCGGTGAATTTTATTGAGCACACGCTTTTCGGCCAGTATCTGAACCCCGCGCTCATCCGCGGCGTGCAATGGGCGGTCCCCTGGCATTGGCTGCAAGATCTCCTCATCGGCCAATACGGCATTTTTACGATGGCGCTCACTTACGCCTTTGCGCTCCTTTTCCCCATCGTGACGACGTTCTTTATGGCGATGAGTGTTCTCGAAGATTCGGGGTATCTGCCGCGGCTCTCCGTTCTGCTCAATCGATTTTTCCGGATCATCGGGCTGAATGGGAAAGCCGTGTTTCCCATCATCCTGGGATTCGGCTGCGGCACGATGGCGATGCTGAGCTGCCGGATTCTCGATACCAAGAAGGAAAAGATCCTCACCAGCTTTCTCCTGGCCCTGGCGATTCCCTGTTCGGCGCAGCTGGCCGTCGTCTTGGCCATGACGGCGGGACTTTCTCCCGTGGTGTTGTTCATCTGGTTCGCAGTTCTGGCCGCGACGCTGCTTGGCGCCGGCTACATCGGCTCCAAAGTGCTTCCCGGCGCCCCCTCGCCCTTTTTCCTGGAAATTCCCCCCATGCGCGTCCCCCAGATGAAAAACGTCGTGCAGAAGGTGAGCACGCGTCTGGGCTGGTATCTCAAGGAAGTAGTCCCCCTCTTTATTTTGGGAAGCCTGATCCTGTTTGCGCTGGATGGGCTCGGATGGCTGCAGGTGATGGAGCGCTGGTGTTCTCCAGTGATCGTTCATCTGCTCGGGCTCCCCGTGCGCGCGACCGAGGCTTTTCTCCTCGGATTTCTGCGCCGCGACTATGGCGCCGCCGGGCTTTATCAGCTCCAGCGGGAAGGGCTTCTGACGCTGCGTCAAACGACCGTCAGCCTCGTGGCGATGACGCTGTTTATGCCCTGCATGGCCCAGGGTCTGATGGCCCTGAAGGAGCGCGGACTGAAAGTGACGCTGGCCATCGGGTTTGTCGTGGTCGCTTACGCCGTGGCCGTTTCAGGGCTGCTCAATTGGGTCTTACTTCATGGAGGATGGGCATGACTTCATCAACGGACATTCAAAAAAAGTTTCCCCTTCCGAGCGCATGGGAAGAAGACCTCGAGCAGGCCCTCGCGATGGTCTGGAACCAGCTGGAAGCCGGCCATAGCGCGCGCACCGAGCTGGAAAAGGCCATCGATGCCGAAACCCGCGCCGGGATGCTGGCCGATCTCCATCAGCGGGGCTTTTTGCACGACCACGATAACCTGATCATCTTCAGCCAGGAAGGAAAGCGCTTGGCCCAGAGCATCGTCCGGCGGCACCGGCTGGCCGAGCGCCTGCTTCAGGACGTTCTGACCGTGTCGGAAGACCAGATTGATTCCAACGCCTGCCGGCTCGAACATGTGATTTCGCCGGGCGTGGAGGAGGCCATCTGCACGCTGCTCGGCCATCCTCAGGTCTGTCCGCATGGGACCCTCATTCCGCGGGGCGCCTGTTGCGAGCGATCCTTAACCGAAACAAAGCCGATCGTGTTTCCCCTGACCGGCCTGCACAACGGGGACCGCGGGAAAATCGCTTATCTGGCGCCCGGCGATCGTCCGGAGCTGCACAAATTCATCTCGATGGGGCTGGTCCCTGGCGCTGAGCTACGCGTGACGCAGACCTTTCCCGCCTTGGTCGTCGAAATGGGCGGCAACCTTCTGGCGATGGACGCCGAATCGGCCAAAAATATTTTCGTGCGCAAAAGCGCCGCGCCCGGCATTTCCTAAGAATCCTTCCAACGTCCTTCATCACTTGCTCAACATGATTTAGATCATGTTTGGGTTGTTCGGGCCCATGCTAACGTGCTTACGACCAGGGAGGACTTCCAGTGGGAAAATCTGTAGTCCTGAGGACGGCCGATCTCGATCCTTTTTTCAAGGGTCTTGCGCGCCGGTATGACGTTTATTTTCCCGTCAAGCAGCGCGATCAGCGCTTCTTCAAAAAATATGCCGCCTCCGCGGAGGGCGCTCTCCTCGGCGAAGTCCGCCCCTTCGAACCCCTCAAAGCTTTTTTCAGCCGGGCCCGCGAACGCGTCGCCGAAGATTTCAAAAGCGACCTTCCCCGTTCCCCAAGCAAACCGATGGCGATTGTCGGCGTCAAAGCCTGCGATTTGAAAGGGTTCAAAATCCAGGACCACGTTTTTACGAACCACGGTTTCCCGGACCCCTTCTACATCCGCAATCGCGAACAAAACCTGATCATCAGCGCCGATTGCACCTGCGCCATCGATACCTGTTTCTGCGTGGCGCTCGGCGTGGTTCCCCATCCCCGCGAAAACTTCGATCTCAACTTTTCGCCCGTCAAGGACGGTTTCGTCGTGGAGGTGGGTTCGGCTAAAGGCCAATCGACGCTCGATGAACAGGCATCCTTATTCCGGCCGGCCTCCGGGCCGGAGCTTCAGGCCAAAGATGAGCAGCGCGCCGAGGTCGCTCAGCTCGTCGAACAGAACCTCAAACGGTTCGACGTTCCGCGCGAGGACAAGTTTGCAGGCATCATCGCGCGCAACCACGCCTCGCCGATCTGGCAGGACGAGGCCAAGACGTGCGTCGAATGCGGGGCCTGCACCCAGATCTGCCCGACCTGCCATTGCTTTCTTCTGTACGATCAGAAGGATGAGCAGGGCATGGCCCGCCTGCGGGTCTGGGATTCGTGCCTGCTCAAAGATTACGCGCGCGTGGCCGGCGGAGCCAACCCCCGGAAACAATTGTGGATGCGGCTGCGGAACCGCTTTGAAAAAAAGTTCGATTTCTTTCCGAAAGTCGCGCAGGTGAATGCCTGCACCGGCTGCGGGCGCTGCATCAGCGCCTGCCCCGCCAAGATCGATATCCGCCGGGTGTTAAGGAGGCTCGTCCAGAGTGCCTGAGTCCAATCCTTATCGTCCCATCCGCGCCGAAGTGCTGGATGTCATCCCGGAAACCCTGACGATCAAGACCATCCGCTTTAAGCCCGCTGAACCGATCTCGTTTCGCACGGGCCAGTTCATCGAGATGACCATCCCCTGCGTCGGCGAGGCGCCTTTTACACCCTCGTCCCGCCCCGCCGTTCAGGACGTGCTGGAAGTCAGCGTCATGAAAGTGGGCAAGGTGACCGAGAGGATCCATCAATTGAAGAAGGGAGACGTGATCGGCGTCCGGGGGCCTTTCGGAAACGGGTATCCGGTCGATCACTTCAAGGGCAAAGAGGTCCTGGTGGTCGGCGGCGGCTGCGGGTTCGCGCCGCTGCGCAGCCTCATGTACTCCTTTTTCGACCTGAGCGGCCAGTTTAAGAAATTGTATTTCCGCGGCGGGTGCAAGTCTCCCGGCGACTTCCTGTACCGGAAAGAGATCGAAGGGTGGGCCAAGCGCTCCGACCTCCAGATCGAGCTGACCGTCGACAAAGGGGACGAAACCTGGAAAGGGCCGGTGGGGGTCGTCACCACGATTTTGGACAGCGCCAAAATGGACTACAAGGACGGCATCGCGATCCTCTGCGGCCCTCCCATCATGATGAAATTCGGCGCCAGAAAAATCATCGAGATGGGCTTCAAGGAGGAAAATCTTTACCTTTCCATGGAAAAGAACATGTCCTGCGGCATCGGCAAGTGCGGCCATTGCCGGCTGGACCAGTACTATTGCTGCAAGGACGGGCCCGTGTTCCGTTACGAGCAGATTAAGAATTCTCCGGAGATTTGGGACTGATGGAACAGAGACTTTTTATCGACCTGGACATCTGCGCGAAGGGGAAGTGCGAGGGCTGCGCGATCCAATGCAGCTACTACTATCACCAGCAGGCGCCCGGCAACAACGGCATCCTCTCCGTGGCGGAGCTGGCGACCTATGCGCTCGTCTGCCGGCGCTGCGAAGAGCCGCA
>Ga0182027_10000086_pt1 | contig 137582 bp, 125 predicted proteins | sample 712E1DmetaG_FD_121300 | JGI IMG/M metagenome (GOLD analysis project Ga0182027, IMG submission 121300) | Permafrost microbial communities from Stordalen Mire, Sweden - 712E1D metaG (Illumina Assembly) | ecosystem: Environmental > Terrestrial > Soil > Wetlands > Permafrost | place: Sweden...
AACAGTCGCGTGGCGGAGTTGACACCCGCCGCGTGGAAAGCCGCGCAGAAAAAATCCTGACATCCTCACCAGTCTAACCGCGCCCGCGCCCGCCGCCTAGACGGGGTTAGCTACACGGATACCTTAAATCAACTAAACAGCGGATCCAGCAGTTCTCTGAAACAAACCTTCGCATTTTGGCAGCGTTTTTGGCCAGAAGGAAATTGTGCGGAAGAACGAACAGTCCAAAGCCATCAGGCTTCAAAGCCTCAATCGCGATCTTCAAAAAGGCGAGATATAAATCAATCCGGCCGGAAGCATAATCGTGCATATACAAGGTGAGTCGCCTTTTAAGATCAGCTTCCTGATAATCGGTCGGAACGAAGGGCGGATTCGCCAAAACAACATCGTAATCTCGCAACTCGGATTTCGCTAATTGAGCATAGTGGAGTATATCGCCTGCTTTAATATCGAGGGACGGAGGAAGCCGGTTCAATAATACCAGATGGAGCAGCGCAAGTGAGAGGCGCGTCGCCTGACATGCGTTATCATCTCGATCCAATCCAGACACATTCTGGAAACATGCCACAATTTGGTCCGTGGTAAATTCGTCAGGAGGCTCACACTGCAATTCGAGCAAAGTGCGCAAAAATATTCCTGAGCCACAAGCGGGGTCTAGGGACCTAATCCTCCTAAAGAGCATCGGTGGCATTTGCTCACGAAGATACCGAGCAAAAAACCGGGCTACGAATTGCGGCGTGTAAATGCTACCGAATGCGCGTTCTTTTCTTTCATCAGGTAAAGCGGGGAGGAAATGAAGTTGATCATCATTCTTCACGCGTAGAAGTGAAACATAGTGCTCATAGATTCGACTTAGGGCGTGCTTAGACATCAGTGAAAAATCATAGCGATAGGGTGCATACTTGTTCTGATAAAAATCTCCAACCATCGCGCGCACAGTTCGATGATCCAGCTTATTAAAGACCGCTAGTCGGCTCTCGTCAAAAACATAGCTAGGCAAGGATTCCCGTATATGCTGCCGCAGAGATTCCAATAGGCGCTTGCAAAATGGTTCGTTAGTCCATAGGGATCCATCGTCCGCACAGAGGTCATAAAGCGATAAACCGTGTCCAGGTGGAGGCGGCGTTGTGCCCCCTTGCATGCCATCTTCGGCAGCACGAATAAAGATGAGCGTGTTAAATAGAGCGGAAAGTTGCTCGTTTGAAACTTTGTTCTCCAATTCAACTGCTAAATTGCGCTTCCAATCGGAAATTGTCCTGATGAGTGCATCGTCAAGGGCGGGAATATTAGGATTTGGGCGGGTACCCGTGACTTGTTCAAAGGCCTCACTGCGCAACTTGTCTGCTTCTCGACGAGAAAATCGGAATCTTTCTACAATACGAGGCGGCTTTGTGCGATTGAATACGTAAAGGAACTCCTCGGAATCGACCTGAATATGCCAATCCACCAGATTGTTATAGGAAATCGCGAGCACTTGTTGAGTCTCGGTAACTGTGAGATCCGTATAACGACAAGGATGCTTAAAAAACGAAATAACAGCAGTTTGTTCCAGACCGTGCTCGACCAACAGATGCGCGTTGGTTACGTTTTCCAATTCGCGACATTCAAATCTGTCCGTCGGACGCCACCCCAAAGTGTGCGCAAAATCATTCAACATTCTGTTCTTTTCCGAACCAGAAACCTGCCCGGACGTGAGTCGAGCAACAATATCGTATTCGCTTTGCATCTTAATTTGATCTCGGTTAACAACAATTGCTCTTTAATGATATTAGCATGTAGGGGTCAACCCAAGCTTGGTGCTATTTGATTGATATTCGTCTTGAAATGACCACGTAAAAACGACTCAAATTATTGGTTAACACATTTTTTCGCAATGTCCGCGTCCACCTGGGCCAGAATTTTATCGAGTCTGCCGGAGGCCAAATCACGTTTCATCTGTTCATCCCACTCGTCCTCGTTCCACGAATGAAGGCAGGCCGCCACTTCCGCCCGTTCCTCCAGGCTGAGATGGCGCACCGCCTCTTTGATCTCCTGAACCCTCATTGTGAAAGTCTATTTGCGCCCGGACAAAAACGCAAGACGCATTTAGGATGCAGTCGCGCTCAGGGTGCAGGACAAAGTTCTTTCCTTGCCTGGCGCGAACGGAGCGCGGCTCTGTGAGCCGCAGCACACTGGACCGGATGCTGGCGCGGGTTCCGTCCATCGTCTGGACTGGTCGTCGCCGCTGCGGCTCACAGAGCTGCGCCCCGGCGAGGAGGAAGGCGTCGTCATGGTCAAATTATAGTTTTGGCCGTTTTTGCGGTGGTTTCATGGGCGTTTCCGCAATGGAGCGGTCTGGCGCTCGGACTCTTGCCCGGTCGCGCCGTCAATCGTGGATTCCCGGGCGCCGGTCGAGGAGTTCCAGCGCCGTCGCGGATTTCGCGGCGTTTTTCCAAAAATGAAAGGGAGTCTCGGATTGCAGATACAGAATTTGAACTTTTTTTCCCCCATCTGCGTCAATCTTTATCCGCCGTAGCTCCGCCTTGCGGAGCGAAGGAGGATGCGTGATCTGCGGGCCAATGCTTCTCATAAATTGGCGCTGCCCAACCGGCCCTCCCAAATAATAGTTGCTGAATAAATCCCGCCGTGCTCTACACTCCCCCCCATTATGACTATCCAAGTGGCTGTGCTCTGCGACGCGGCGACCGACTACAACAGCAAACTCAATCTGCTGGGGACCTTCGACACCATCCTCACTTCCCAACTCCCCGCCCAACACCCCCAATGCTCCGTCGCCCTGCGCATCGCCTTTGAGCGCGCGGAAGAAGGCTCGCACCAACTGGCCATGAATTTTGTGGACGAGGACGGCCAGCCCATCATGCCCCCCATGAACGTCCCGGTGGAAATCGTCTTCCCCAACGACGCCACCTTCATGTCGCGCAATTTCGTCATCAACATCCAGCAATTGAAATTCGAGAAAGCCGGCCTTTACTCCATTGACCTCTCGATGGATGGAAAGGCCCTGGCCAGCATCCCCCTGGCGGTCAACCTGATGCAGCGGAAGGACCAGGCGTAAGACAAATCCACTCAATATGGCGCAGACCGACATGACACGCTTGCTGGAGCGAAGCCTGGAACGGAACCGGCTCGCCCACGCCTATCTGTTTTCCGGCGATTCGCTGGATGAATTGGAAGAGATGGCGCGAACTTTGGCCAAAGCTCTCAATTGCGCCTCCGCCCGGGGCGCGGCCAAACGGTCGCTCCATTCCTGTGGCCAGTGCGATTCCTGCCGCAGAATCCAACAGGATATTCATCCCGACGTCCTCTGGGTGCGGCCGGAATCCAAATCGCGCGTCATCCTCATTGAACAGATGCGGGACTTGATGCAGACGGTCAATTTGAAGCCCACGGTGGCGGAGTTCAAAGTCAGCGTGATCGTGGCGGCCGACCGGCTGAACGCGCCCGCCGCCAACGCCTTCTTGAAAACCCTGGAGGAGCCGCCCCCAAAATCCATCCTCATTCTCCTGACGACCGAGCCGCAACGGATTCTGGAAACCATCCTCTCCCGCTGTCTGCGCCTCAACTTTGGCGGCGACTCGGCGCGGACCGGCGGCAAACCCGCCGCCTGGCTCGCCTCCTTCAGCGAAATGGCCGCCCGCTCCGAGCGCGGCTTGCTCGCGCGCTACCAGTTGCTGGGGCTGCTCATGAAAAAACTCGCCGGCGAAAAGGCCGAGATTGAAAAGTCCCTGACCGCCCGTTCGCCCCTGGAGCGATACGATGAGCTTGACCCCAAAATGCGCCAAAAGCTGGAAGATGAATTGGAAGCCGCGATTGAAGCGGAGTATCGCCATCAGCGGACAGATGTCCTCGGCGCCTTGCAATGGTGGTTGCGCGATGTCTGGCTGCATACGCTGCCGGCCGGGAGCGATTTGTTGTGCTTTCCCGATTTAAAGGCGGCGGCGGAAACGGTGGCCAAGCGCATTTCGCCCGCCGAAGCGACGCGAAACCTCGAACACGTTGACCGCCTGCAAGGGCAGCTCCATTCCAACGTCCAGGAAGCCCTGGCCTTGGAAGTGGGCCTGCTCAAGCTCAAGTTGTAGGCCCGTATGGCGCAGTTGTAACGTCGCGCCTGTGGCGCGATCATTTGCTGGCAGGGCGGGACTTCTCGCACCGTGAAATTTGGTAGGGCGAGACTCCTCGCACCTTTGGTGCGCGTCGCTCGGAAGTTCTAACTTCGAGCCGTGAAATCGTTAAAAATTAAAGCCCCGTCTGGCAGACCCGGACGATGATTTGTGAATAATCAATTATGAATGGCGGATAAGCTCAAGTTGAAGTCTATGCGGCAGACCCCGGCAGAAAACCCATCAAAACCATCTGCGGCGCAGGACGCCCCGGTCCAGCCGCTGCTGTTCATGGCGCTGGCCGGCATGTTTTTCTTCGTCGCGGTGGTCAAGTTTGGCGATCCCGTCATTCTGGACAGCATCGTTACCCCGCCGCAAAACTGGCTGGAGGCGCTGGTGGATTCGTGGAAAGTGAAATGGGGTTACCTGCTGATGATTCCGGTGTTCGCAGCCGGGCTGTTCGCCATGCGCTGGAAACCATTTCCCCGAAAATGGCCTCTGGTGCTGCCCCTGCTCTGGCTGGGCTGGGAATTTATTTCGGCCACCGGCACCGTCTCGGCCAGCCTCACTGGCGCGACGCTGGCGCATTTCTTCGCGTGCGTGGGGTTTTTCTATCTGGGACTGTTCGCGTTGCGCGGGGTCCGGAATCCCTGGCCGGTCTGGGTGGGGCTGAGTTTGGCGCTTTGCTGGGCATTGCGAGTCGCCATGGAACAACATTTTGGCGGCTTGGAGGCGACGCGCCGAATGATCCAGGAAAACAAAGGCTTGGCCCTGCCGCCCGGAGTGCTCAACAGCGTGGCCTATCTCAGAAGGGTGAGCAGCGACCGGGTTTTTGGGACGTTCCTCTACCCAAATTCCCTGGCTGCGGGCATCCTGCTGCTGCTGCCTGTCACTTTGGTGTTCCTGTGGCAGCTTACGCCCAAACTCCGGGCTTGGATCCGGGGTTTGTTCGTCCTCATTCTGGGGGGGTGTGGACTGGCTTGTTTGTATTGGTCCGGCTCCAAGGCAGCCTGGCTGTTTATGGTTGTTTTAGGCGTCATCGCCCTGGCCCGCTCCCCTCTGCGGATGGCATGGAAGCGGACCCTTATTTATGGGTTGCTGCTGGCCGGCATGCTGGGTTTCACCGTCAAATACGTGGATTCTGTCATGCGGGGAAAGACCAGCATGGTGGCCCGGTTCGATTATTGGAAGGCTGCGCTTCAGATCGTCCGCAAACATCCGGTCATCGGCACCGGACCAGGCACTTTCGGCATCGCCTACCAACAAGTCAAGAGCGAGAATTCCGAAATGGCGCGGCTTACCCACAACGATTATCTTGAGCAAGCGTCAGATTCTGGAATTATTGGGTTTTTGACGTTTTCAACCCTGATTGCCATATCAATTCCATATCTGTATCGTTATAGATTATTGAAAAACGATCAATTCATAATGGTCAGATTTGCTGTTTGGCTGGGATTGCTGGGCCTATTTCTGCACAGCTTGATGGAGTTCCATTTGTATTATCCGGCGCTTGCCTGGCCCGCGTTTTTCCTTCTCGGATGGCTGTGGGGATTGGAGGACGATTGATTCGGCGCGATGGCAGAATCCGATGGTGGAATCATTGCAGGAATGACTTTTGCATGTTTTCTATTGAATATCGTTAAAGTTAAAGCTTTTGCCGGGAATTACGAGCAAATTCAGTATATTTCGACTTATTTCGACTTATTTTTAAATCTTATTACTATTCAACTTTAGTTCTTGACGCCAAATTGGCTGGCCTTTATTCTCGTTGGCAACAAAAGATATGTTCAGAGCGGGGTCGTTATTCGACTACTGCTTTTTTGCTTCAATGCGCATAAACGAGAGACATGTTTTTAGCGGCGCCCGATTCCAGAGGGAGGAAGCATGGATTTAAAGGACATCAAGGCCATCATTGATTTAATGAGGAAGAACTCCATCTCGGAATTCGAGTTGGAACGCCAGGATTTCAAGATCAAATTGAAACGAGGAACCAGCGGAGTAAATCCGATGTCCGAAGAGCCGGGTTTCTACGCGGTTCCGGCGGCAGCGCCACTTCCCCTTGCGCCGGCAGTTCCGACGGCGGCGGCGGCAGCCCCGGCGGCGGCGGCAGGCGCCGGGTTGCTGGAAATCAAATCTCCCATGATCGGCACTTTTTACCGGGCGCCTTCGCCGGATGCGCAAGTATATGTGGAAGCCGGGAGCGAAGTGAACCCGGAGACCATTGTCTGCCTGATCGAAGCGATGAAGGTGATGAATGAAATCAAAGCCGAAGTCAAAGGCGTGGTCACCCACATCCTGGTCGAAAACGCCAAGCCGGTCGAGTTTGGCCAGCCGCTGTTCCGCATCCGTCCGAGCTAGGGCGTCGGCGGCGAGGGTTCTTACACATGTTTGAAAAAATTCTCGTTGCCAACCGTGGAGAGATTGCCGTCCGCATCATTCGCGCTTGCAAGGAAATGAACATCCGCACGGTGGCGGTGTATTCGGAAATTGACGTCAATTCCATGCACGTGCAGATGGCCGATGAAGCCATCTGCATCGGCAAGGCGGCCAGCAGTGAAAGTTACCTGCGGATTGACCGGATCATTTGCGCGGCGGAAATCTCCGATGTGGACGCGATCCATCCGGGTTACGGCTTTTTGTCGGAGAACGCGCATTTCGCCGATGTCTGCGAAAGCTGCAACATCCGGTTTATCGGCCCCAGTTCGCACGCCATGAACGCCCTGGAAGACAAGGCCGCCAGCCGCACGCTCGCCAAAAAAGCCGGCGTGCAAACGCCGCCGGGATCGGAAGGCGCGGTGGAAAACGAGCAGGTGGCGTTGGCCACGGCCAAACGCATCGGCTATCCCGTCATGATCAAAGCCATTGCCGGCGGCGGCGGGCGCGGAATGCGGGCGGCCCATAACGATGTCTCGCTGGTCAAGGGCTTCCACACGGCCCGGAGCGAAGCGGAGAAGGCTTTTGGAAAGTCGGCCGTCTATATCGAAAAATTCATCGAGAACTCGCACCACATCGAGTTTCAAATTTTTGGGGACAGCAAGGGCAACTACATCCACCTTGGGGAACGGGATTGTTCGATCCAGCGGCGCAACCAAAAGCTGGTCGAAGAAACTCCGTCGCCGTTGATCGAAGGCAAATTCAAGGATCTGCGCAAGAGGATCGGCAAGGCGGCGGTGCGGATTGCCGAAGTGGCCCGCTACACCAACGCCGGGACGGTGGAGTTCCTGGTGGATGAAAAGGGCAATTATTTCTTCCTGGAGGTCAACAAACGAATCCAGGTGGAACATCCCATCACCGAGGAAGTCACCGGGGTGGACCTGGTGAAAATGCAGATCGCCACGGCCATGGGCGAACCCTTGCGCATCAAGCAGGGCGACGTTCACATGCGCGGACACGCCATCGAATGCCGCATCAACGCGGAAGACCCGTTCGATGATTTTCGTCCGTGTCCCGGCCGGGTGGAGATGTACTACGCGCCGGGCGGACCCGGCACGCGGGTGGACAGCCACGTGTATGCCGGTTACACCATCCCGCCGACTTACGATTCGATGATCGGCAAGCTCATCACGCATGGCAAAGACCGCCGCGAAGCGATGGATAAAATGAGCCGCGCCCTGTCCGAATACATGATCACCGGCATCACCACGACCATCGCCTTTGAGCAAGCGATCCTGCAGGACCCCAATTTCCGGCGCGGCACCTACACGACCGGCTTTCTGGAGCAATTGCTCGGGGGCGCGCGCCGGGAATTGATGGAAGAGAATGCGTGATGCAGTTTGCCGGTTTTCAGTTTTCAGAACGGCCCGCGGAATGGCCGCAAACTCCGCCCCTCCCATGAAACCGCTCGCCCGCTGCCGGCTCTATACGTTTGTGGACACGGCCTTCCTGCGCGGACGGGACGCGGCGGCGGTGGCGGCGCAGCTTTGCGAGGGAGGCTCGGATTTGATTCAATTGCGGGCCAAGGATTGTTCGGCGGAGGAAGTCCGCCGGCTGGCCGGGGAAATCCAGCCGGTGTTGCGCCGCGCGGACGTGGGGCTGGTCATCAATGATCACTGGGACATCGCCCGGGAAGTGGGCGCGGACTTTTGTCATTTGGGGCAGGAGGATTTTTTCGGGGCGGGGCTGGCCCAGGTTTCCCAACTTTCGACTTTACACGGCCGCCCCTTGGCGGGCCTGAGCACGCACGCGCCGGAGCAGGCCGAACGCGCGCTGGCCGCCGGGCCGGCCTACCTGGCCATCGGACCGGTTTACGCCACCGGAACCAAGCCCGGGACGCGGCCGGTCACGCTGGAGTATGTGCGCTGGGCGGCGGCCCGGGTGAAGATTCCCTGGTTTGCCATCGGGGGGATCAACCTGAGCAATCTGGAGGAGGTCTTGCGGGCGGGGGCGGAGAGGATTTGCGCCGTGTCGGCCATTCTCAACGCGCCGGACGTCGCGCAAGCCTGCCGGGAGTTCAGAAAACGGATGCAAGTCCTGGGGCAGCCGCCGAACTGAACAGAGGACTAACCTCCTCACCGGACGCTTCCTTTTTATCGAATCCCCTATGCAATCAATGCATCGAGGACTTCTTTGGGTGCCCGATGAGAGCGTATGCCCCGCTTATCCCCGTTTTCTGAATAGACCGCATCAGGCCGAGTTGCCGGCGCCCGGCAACGCTTGAGAGTTTGGCTTGCGCGGTGGACAGGCCGGAGATAAATTAGGCGCATGACAGCAGTGGAAAGCATCGCACACATTTTGCAGGATGAAAGGGGAGTGGCATGGATTGGCGACAAAAATGTGAAGGTGATTGAGGTTGTACTTGACCACTTGGCGTACGGCTGGAGCGCAGACGCCATTCACGAACAACATCCACATCTTTCGCTGGCCGAGATTCACACGGCGCTGGCATTTTACTATGACCACCCGGCTGAATTCGAGGCGCAGATCGAAAAGCAGACGGACGAACTAAAGATATTGCGGGCCGCCACAGGGAAGTCGCTGCTGCAAACACGCCTTCGCTCGGTCGCCAAAGCGCCTTGAGCCTTCCCCTCTATATGGACGTGCATGTGCCGCTGGCCATTGCAAGGGGCTTGCGACGGAGGAAGGTTGATGTTCTGACCTCGCATCAGGATGGCACAACCCAGATGCCAGACGATCAGTTGCTGGACCGGGCAACCCAGTTGGGGCGCGCTTTGTTCACGCGGGACCCGGATCTGCTCGTCGAGGCAGCGCGAAGACAGAGGAGCGGGCAAATGTTTTCCACCGTTATATTTGCGCGGCAATTAGACGTTTCGATCGGGCGGTGTGTGGCAGATTTGGAAATCATCGCCAAGTCTGCCACGCCAGAGGAGGCTCTGAACCAGATTGTATATTTGCCGTTGTGAATTGGGGTTGGCCTGCTCTCTTGAATTTGGCGCAGCGGAAGCGTGATGTCGGGCGGTAAACATTAAACCTTGAACATTGAGTTGATAACATGAGCTTACTGATTGTGGGTTCGACGGCGCTGGATTCGATTAAAACGCCGCGCGCGGAAAAGCCGCGTTTGCTGGGCGGCTCGGCCAGCCATGCGGCGGTGGCGGCCAGTTTTTTTGGGCCGGTCCGGCTGGTGGGCATTGTCGGCGGGGATTTTCCCGCGCGCTGCCTCAACCTGTATCGCAAACACAAGATTGACCTGGAGGGCCTGCAGGTCGCGCCGGGCAAAACGTTTCATTGGTCGGGCGAATATGAAGTCAACATGAATAATCGCCGGACGCTGGCGACGGAACTGGGCGTTTTTGAAACTTTCACGCCGCGGCTGCCGGAATCGTATCGGAACAGTCCGTTTGTGTTGCTGGCCAACATCGCCCCCTCCCTGCAACACCATGTCCTGGACCAGATGCGCCGCCCAAAATGGGTCGTGGCGGACACGATGGACCTGTGGCTGAACATCGCGCTGCCCGACCTGCTCCGGCTGCTCCAGCGCGTGGACGGTTTTGTTCTCAACGAGAGCGAAGCGCGGCAATTGACGCAGGAAGACAACCTCGTGCGGGCGGCGAGGAAGATTCACAAGCTCGGCCCCAAGTGCGTCATTGTCAAGAAGGGCGAACACGGGGCGATGCTTTCGGCCGGAGGCAAACTTTTTCTTGCGCCGGCCTTTCCGCTCGACTCGGTGGTGGATCCGACGGGCGCGGGCGACTCCTTCGTCGGGGGCATGATGGGGTATTTGTCCGCGGCGCGCGGCCCGGTGGAGGCGAACCTGCGGCGGGCCATGATTTACGGGAGCGTGGTGGCTTCGTTTTGCTGCGAGGGCTTCGGTCTCACCGCCACGACGCGGACCACCCGGGCCGCCATCGAAAAGCGCGTCCAGGCGTTGGAAGTATTGACACGGTTCTAACCCCAGGACGCAAGAGCAAAAAACTGAAGGCTAAGTGTCAAAAGCGATGACTGACGCCGGGACGGCTGCCGCTCGGCCGGTCCTGGGAGGCGGCACGCTTCCGGTATTCGTCCAGCATCGCGGCCGTGGCCGAGGCGCCGCAACGGGTCGCTCCGAGGTCGCGGACGAGGATCAACTGGTCGAGATCGCGCACGCCTCCGGCGGCTTTCACCTGCACCTTCGGCGAACACGCCGCCCGCATCAGTTTCAGGTCCTCCGCCGTCGCGCCCTGATAGCTGTATTTTCCGTCAGGCCCTTTGACGAAGCCGTAGCCCGTTGAGGTCTTTACCCAATCCGCGCCGGCCCGCTCGCTGATCTGGCAAAGCTTGCGCTTGAAGTCGCTGCTGCCCAGGCCGGCGCCGCCCTGGCTCAGATAATCGTTCTCGAAGATGACTTTCACCTTCCCGCCGCGGGCGTGCGCCTCGTCGCAAACGGCCTTGATGTCGCGCTCAACATAGTCCCAGTCGCCGCTCAAAGCTTTGCCGAGGTTGATGACCATATCAATCTCGACGGCTCCGTCTTTGCAGGCCAATTCGGTTTCGTAGCGTTTGGCTTCGGTGGCACTGTTGCCGTGGGGGAAGCCGATGACGCAGCCCACCAGGACGCCTGTGCCTTTCAGCAGTTCCCCGGCGCGTTTGACGGCGTAGGGTTTGATGCAAACCGACGCCACGCCGTATTTCGCGGCGAGCTTGCAGCCGTCCTCCAACTCCTGATCGGTCAGCGTCGGATGCAGGAGCGAGTGGTCTATCATCTTGGCGAGTTGTTCGTAGGTGTATTTCATGTTGGTTTGGCTCGTGCTGGAGAGTGAAAGGTTCTCGGGGGATGTCAAGCGGCCGATGGGCGTTTTTCCACAGCCAATAGGAGGGATGATGCAAGTCGTCCAGCAGCGCGGCAATGCCGCGTTGATCCGTCCTGGGGTTTATGAACTCATTACGACCGGAACCGTCGTTTCCTCACCCGTAAGATCCACGCGGGCGTATTGTCGAAAGCCGTTGGCCTTCGGCCATGAACCTGAAAGCGCCCCAGGTCCTCGCCGCTGGCGCGCACATGGACCTCCTCAATTCGCTTCACGAGCGATAGATGGAGTGCCTGCCGACGTTGGTTGTGACCACCGTATCCGCATCAATATAAAAAGTAATTCGCAAATCTCCCTCCACGACCACCGCATAAACCGTGCGGCCAAAAATAGCGGACAAAGTGTGAATCTTGTGTGTGCCCAAACGCGGGTCAAATGGGTTGAGCTTGAATATTCTATTCGCCAGACGCGACGGATTGAGGCCCACTGTTCCGGCGGCAATTTCTTAAAACTGCGCCAGAATTGCGGTTGGGCAACGTAGCGATAAGCCTTCAAACTGGCGGACGCTCAAAATGCTCGTCTCGAACCTCGATCCCCTGGCCGTCTTCGGCTTCCTCGAAACCAGTCCAGACATCTTCCGGCACTTCTGGATGCGCGAGCCGCCGCAACTGCCGTTCCAGGGCCTTGAGGGTGAGCGGCGAAAGCTCCTGGAGCGCCCCGCGGATGATTCGGACGCGTTCCGATTCCGGCAGGGTCTTCAGCTCGTTTTCCAGGAGGTCGGACGTCATGTCTTTAATCTTGCTGACTTGAGGTGGTGGTGCAAGACAAAGTTTGGGCGTTTCCCCATTTCTCCCGCTGTGGTGTCCGTGCCCTCATTGTACGACCGGAACCGTCGTTTCCTCACCCGTAAGATCTACGCGGGCGGATTGTCGAAAGCCGCTCAAAGGCTATGTTTCCAGCATTCCTTTGACTTTTTCCATCTCGGCTTGGGTTTTGGCAAGAAGGCGGGGGAGATCGTCGGGACTGAGTTGGAGCAGGTCCAAGGCGGCGGTCGAGGGTGGCAAAAGGCCGGTGTTGGCCAAATCCTCAGCGAAAAGTTGATGCGCGATTATGTCTCCGACCTGCACGGCTGCGGTCAGTTGTTCGTAGGGCGGCGCCGCCTCCAGTTCGTGGTGGTAACGAACGGCGGCGACGATAGCCGGCGGCAAATTCCAGCGGCGCATCAACTCCCCGCCCAGTTCGGCATGGTCCACTCCCAAAACGGAGCGTTCCAGTACGCTCAAAACCGCGCCTTGGTCTTTTGCCCTTTGGATCAATCTGGCGTAAGGCTCGCGTTCGGCCGAAGCCAGCACCAGCTTGCCGATGTCGTGCAACAACCCTGCCGTGAAGGCCACCTCCCTGGCCTGCCCGGCCTCGTCCGCCACAATGGAGGAGGACACGGCGACAGCCACGGAATGACGCCATAACGCCTCCACGTTGACCCCCGTGTTGGCTCCCGGCATGGATTTTGCCCTGGCGCCGTAGGTGGACATCACCTGACAATAAACCTGGTAGAAGCCCATTCTGGTAATGGCATCGAAGATGTCCGCGGTCGGCTGTTCGCCGGCGAAACATACGCTATTGCAGGTCCGAAGAATCTGGGCCGTCAAGGAAGGCTCGTAACCGATGAGCTGCACCACCTGGTCCAGATCGCGGTCGGGTTCCTGGAAAAGCGTCAGCAATTCGGTCACGAGCATCGGGGCGGGAGGCAGACAGGCAAGGCCATCCAAGTAGCGTTTGGCTGGATTGAAAACGCGCAGGCGCTCCTGCTGAATCTTTTCCGTCACCACGTCCTGGTAATCTTGGGTTGATTTGGCGGAGTTCATGGGAATGAATGGCCAGTTCCTCCGGACCGGGACGCGAAGGGGTCCACCGTCCAGAATCCTCGTTCATAAGTAACCAAGCTTACGTCGTTCGTTTCCATGTGCATACGGCTCGCCTTTTCCGTAATGAAATTGCCACCGGGCCATGATTCTCATGGCCTCGGGTACATATCGGCGTCCAGAAGAAAAAGTTTAATGCCTCTTTAGCGTCGCTGATTTGAGGCGGCGGTGGGCGCCCGGTTGCTCACCATTGGAAGACCAGGAGCGAGACGGCGGCGCGGGGAAGGGCGAATTGGACCTCCGCTTTATTATTGTTGATAGTGAGGGTTTCCGGTTTGCCGAACTCGGCGAGCTGGCCGGCGCTCTCCAACTGCGCATACTGCTCCGGGGTGGGCTGGGCCGGACTGCCCAGGCGCTGCCAGGCCGCGAAGGAGTCGCTGTGGCCCTCGTCAATTCGGAAATGCCGCATCCGCACCACGCCGTTGGTCAAAGGGAAGCCGTTGATCTCCAGGGCAATGGAAGCGTCCGGCCCCGGCACATCGTCATCATGATAGTGCCAGACCATGACGCAAAGTTTCTTGTCATCCAGGCTGGCGAAGGCGGCGACATCCGGTTGGGCGCGGACGCCTTGGCGCAATATGGTGTCCAACGGCACGGCCCCGTCGCTCTCGGCGGCGATTCTCCGGCCGCTCATTTGGTTGAACATGCGGAAAACGTTGAGAACGGGGAGGTCAATGCCGCCGCTGGCCAAGGCGCGGAAGCCGGCGAAAAGGGGCTGGTCTTCGAACTCAAAAGCCCAGGTGAGCGCGCCTTCGAGATTGACGCCGCGCCTGTCCGCCAGGTCCGGTTCGCGGGCGAAGCTGGCGGCGGTGTAACTGGAATACATCAGGCCGTTGCGATAGCCATTCTGGGGTCCGGTGCAGGCGGCGCAACCTTCCGGGTCGGATTCACCGATAACAAGCGGGGTCTGTTTGTATTGGGGAAAAGCGGCGACGACGGCGCAAGCATCATTGATGTCCCTCAACTGGCTGGTGATGCCCATGCGGACGTGGCCGTTGGTGAAAGTGGGCGAACCTTTGGCGTGGAACGAAATGAAATCCAGCGGGGAGCCGGGCCGTCCGCTCACATAATTTGTCCCCCGCGCGCAATGTTCGAGAAACTCCCGCAGGAACCGGCCGCCCGGTCCGCCCGCCGTTTCCGGGCCGCCGACGCGCGCGGAGGGCAGGGCGCGGCGCACCCCGTCCACCGCGTAATCATAGAGCTTGAAATAATCCTCATGGGTGCCATGCCAGTAGAAGATGTTCGGTTCGTTCCAGACTTCCCAATACCATTTCTCCACCTCGGCGCCGCCGTATTTTTCGACGCAATGTCTGGCCCATTGATAGGACAGTTCGCCCCACTTGGCGTAATCCTTGGGCGGATAGGACTGGCCGGCGTCGGCGGGCGCCCGTTGGTTGACCGGCGGATTCTGCGGATAATTCTGCGGATGGGTGGTGAGCGCTTCGGGCATGAAACCGATTTGCACATAAGGCTTCACGCCGCGTTCCAGGTAGGTGTCGAAGATGCGGTCATTGATCGTCCAGTCATAGACGGCACGGCCTTGGGCGTCCTCCTTGTAAGCGCTGGTGGAACCCCATTTCAAGGCATAGGCGCCATCGCCGCTGGTGAGCAGATGATGACAACGGAAATAGACCTGGCCGCCGCCAAGCCGGCCGAGTTCGGCGAGCAATTTCTTGCCGTCCTTCAGGTAGGCGTAATTGGGTTCATCGGCGCCGAAAAAGCGCCAGATGGGGCGCAGTTCGCCGATGGTTTTGCCGGCGTCAACCTGAATACTGACCGGAAACGCGGCGGGCGGCGCCGGGGGCGTGTTCGTCTCGACGGCCCCTGCGGGAACCGGGCTGAGGAGGAGCCATGCGGCGGTGGCCTGTGAAATCAAAGAAGCGCGGATGAATGGATTATTTATCATTGGGCAAATAGGCGCGAAATCTGGGCGGGATAATGCCGGGATTGGTGCCTGATTGGGAGCGGGAACTGATCGTCTCCCCCGTTCCGGGGTCCTTTTGGGTGTCGGTAAAATAGTACTGGCCCTTGCTGTCTTTCCAAAGTTCCACTTCCACCAGCCGGCTGGAGTTGAGGGGAACGAGTCTTTCCAACTTTAATTTGTGGGCGGCGGCCAGTTGCGGCGCGTTCAGGACTTCAGCCAGGTCTTTCCACATCTGCCCGGACACTTTTTGGGCCTCCGCCGGGAATGGCTGTGTCAGGACATGGACGTGACCTCTGCCATCCACGGATTGGCCGGTGTGCTGGACTTCGAGGCTGGAAATGTCCCGTTCGGTGTTGCGAACGATCTTGTTGAGGCTCTCGGTCTGCTCGCCGGAAAGCTGCAATTCGGCGATCACCCGCTGGTTGACGATCCGGCCGCCGGCCGGATTGTTGGTCAAAATATCCGAAAGCCCAAAAGGCGGAGGAGGAGGAGGGAATTGGGAGTGTTTATTGAGCAGGAAGAACAAACCCGCCGCCAGACCGGCGGAGGCGGTGACGATTCCAACTTGCCGCAGGAAGGCCATCTTCCGGCTTCGAGCGGAGGCGGGGACGGGGCCGGAGAAGGCTTGGATAGCGGTGAGGATTTCGCCGGCCTGCTGGTAACGGAGCCGGGGTTCCTTCTCCAACGCCCGCAACACCACCTGGTCCAGGCGCGCGTCCACGCTGGATTTTTGCGAAGGCGGCGGGAAGCGGCCGAGGGGCAGTTCGCCGGTCAACATTTCGTAAAAAACCACCCCCAGGGAATAAAGGTCCGCGCGCTGATCCACCTCCGAGGGCCTTTCGATCTGCTCGGGCGCCATGTAGTGCGGCGTGCCCAAGAGACCGGTGGTTTGCGTCAAGTCGGCCATCCGCTGTCCGCCGGCCGGGGCGAGTTTGGCCAGGCCGAAGTCGGCCAGCTTCACGCGCCCCTTATTGTCAAGTAGAATGTTCGCCGGCTTCAGGTCGCGGTGAACGATGCCCTCGTCGTGGGCGAACTGGAGGGCGCGGCAGATTTCCACCACGATGCGCAGGGCTTCGGGCGGTTTGAGTTCCTTGCGCTGGATCAAGGTGTGCAGGTCCACGCCGTCCACGTACTCCATCAGGAAGTAATAGTAGGGGCCGGCCCGTCCGAAATCATAAACGGCGACGATGTTGGAATGGTGCAGGCGGGCCAGGGCCTTGGCCTCGCGGGAGAATCGTTCCGCAAACGCCGGCTGGGAACTCAATTGTGGCGAAAGGATTTTCAGGGCCACCAGGCGGTCCAGGTTCACTTGCCGCGCCTTGTAAACCATCGCCATCCCGCCGTGGCCGAGGAGTTCCAGCACTTCCAGTTGCGGAAAGAATTCGGCGATCTGGGCGGCGGTGGGCGGCGGCGCGGGGGCGGGGGGCGTCTGGACCAAAGCGGCGTCCGCCGGGGTCCGCTGGCAATCCGGGCAAAGCACTCCCGCCACGTCCGCCGGGAGCGGCGTGCGGCAGCGCGCGCATATTCGCATGGTGTCCATGGTCAGCCCTTCCTCTCTCCAGAGGGGCGGGCGGGCAAAAGGTTACGACACAGGCTCCATTCCATCGCCGGCGCGGCAGGCCGGTCAAATTTGAAAATCCAGTGCCGCTCCTGGCCCGCCTTTGCTCGTGACCTTGACCTCGGTATTGTCGAAGGTGACGAGCGAGTGAGGCGGAACGCTATGGGTCAGAAACACGCTCGCGCCGATGGTGCTGCCTTCCCCAACCGTGGTTTCGCCGCCCACGATGGTGGCGTTGGCATAGATGGTGACGTGGTCCTCCACGTTGGGATGGCGCTTCTGGCCGCGGAGCAACTGGCCGCCGGCAAGGGAACGGGCGACCAGGCCCACGCCCTGATACATCTTGACGTGGCGGCCGATGACACTGGTTTCGCCAATGACCGTGCCGGTGCCATGGTCAATAAAAAAGTGGGAGCCAATCCGCGCGCCGGGATGCAGATCCATCCCCGTGCGGCTGTGCGCCCATTCGGTCATGATGCGGGGAATCAAGGGCACTTGCCGCTGGTAAAGTTCGTGGGCCAGCCGCTGCACGGCGATGGCCTCGATGAACGGATACGCCACAATGACTTCTTCCTTGCTCAACGCGGCCGGATCGCCCTGGTAGGCGGCTTCGGTGTCGGTGTTCAATAAATCGCGGACCTGGGGCAGCTTGCTCAAAAAATCGAGGGTCAGATCGCGGGCCAGCTTGCGCAAATCCTTTGGGCTGGCCGGGTCCGGCGGCGCGTATTCGAGGCTTTTGCAGATTTCGTCCTCGAGGCGTTCCGAGACGGAATCCATCAAGCTGGCCGTCTGGGCTTTCAACTCGGAAGCCTGGATGGGTTGCTCGTCGAAAAAGCCGGGGAACAACAAGCGCAACAAATCCAGGGTGATCGAAGCAATGGCGCTTTTGGACGGCAGGTTTTTGCCGTCCACGTGGTTGATCCCGCCGACGCGGGCATACGAGGCGATGAGCTGGCCGGTTAGTTCGGTGACCGTGTGGTTCACCGGGAAATTATCGGGCAGGAGCCGGAGAAAGGCAAGCCGGGGTGAGAATGGCCGATGGCCGAATTGGCCGCGGAGATCAGAGATTCAGATGCGCTTGCCCTCGCGCGGGAACCATTTTTCTCTCGCCAAAAGGGGCTGGGAAGGGCACACAGTGGCGTTTTATCTCTGGCGATGGAACAAATTGTCATTTTGGATTTTGGCTCGCAGTTCACTCAGGTGATCGCGCGGCGGATTCGCGAGTGCCATGTCTATTCGACCATCCTGCGCTACGACACCCCGGCCGCCGAGGTCGCGAGCCTGAAGCCCAAGGGGCTGATTCTTTCCGGCGGCCCTTCCAGCGTCTATGCCAAAAAAGCGCCGTTGCCGGACAGGGATATATTCCAGATGGGCGTGCCCATCCTGGGGATTTGCTACGGGGTGCAATTGCTCACGCATTTTCTCGGCGGAAAAGTCGAGCCGGGGCAGAAACGCGAATACGGCAAAGGCTCGTTGAGGGTGAAAGACCGTTCGGGGGCGCTGTTTGCCAAGCTGCCCGAAACCCTCCAGGTCTGGAATTCGCACGGCGACAAGCTCACGAGAATTCCCAGGGGCTTCAAGGCCATCGCCACTTCGGACAATTCGGAGTTTGCGGCCATCGAGGACCCGGCGCGGAAATTTTTCGGGCTGCAATTTCACCCGGAAGTGGCGCACACGCCGCGGGGGCGGGAGATCCTCTCCAATTTCGTCCACGGCGTCTGCGGCTGCGGGCGGGAATGGACGATGAGCCATTACATCTCGCGGGCGGTGGCGGAAATCCGGGCGCAAGTGGGCGGGGAACGGGTCATTCTGGGGCTGAGCGGCGGGGTGGATTCAAGCGTGGCGGCGGCGTTGCTGCACAAGGCCATCGGCAGCCAGCTCACCTGCATTTTTGTCAACAATGGTTTGTTGCGCGGCGGCGAGGCGGCGGCGGTGCGGCAGGTCTTTGTCCGGCATTTCAAGATCAAACTGCAATATGAGAACGCCGCGAAGCTGTTTCTGGGCCGGCTCAAAGGGGTGACCGAGCCGGAGCGCAAACGCAAGATCATCGGCGCGACCTTCATCAAGGTTTTCGAGGGGGCGGCGCGGCGGGCGGGCAGGGCGAAGTTTTTGGCGCAGGGAACGCTTTATCCCGATGTGATCGAATCGGTCCCGATCGCGGGCAACCCGGCGGCCTTGATCAAGAGCCACCACAACGTGGGGGGCCTTCCCAAAAAGCTGAGGTTCAAACTGATCGAGCCGCTGAAATGCCTTTTCAAGGATGAGGTGCGGGAGCTGGGATTGGAACTGGGGCTGCCCAAGGAGATCGTGTTTCGCCAACCCTTCCCCGGCCCGGGCCTGGCGGTGCGCGTGCTGGGCGAGGTGACGAGGAGGCGTTGCGAGATTCTGCGCGCCGCCGACAGCATCGTAGTGGAGGAAATGAAAAGCAGCGGCTGGTACTACAAAATCTGGCAGAGCTTCGCGGTTTTGCTCCCGGTGCGAAGCGTGGGCGTGATGGGAGACGAGCGGACTTACGATTTCACCATCGTGCTCCGGGCGGTGGAATCGCGGGACGGCATGACGGCCGACTGGGCCAAGCTGCCGAACGAGCTGCTGGAAAAAATCTCCAGCCGGATCACCAACGAAGTCAAGGGCGTCAACCGGGTGTGCCTGGACATCTCGAGCAAACCACCGGCGACGATTGAATGGGAGTAGCCTGGAGAGGCCATTGGGAAGCGGTTCGGCAAGGGGTTGGGCGCTTGGGCGGTTTTTGGGGCCGATTTTTTGGGCCAAGGAAGCGTTGACAAAGGGGGGAGAAGGCGCTACGCTTTATTGAAAGTCAAAGGTTTTAATCCAATGTTATTACGAATCAGCCTGATTATTGCTCTGGTCGGCGGTCTGGCAGCCGCAGCCGTGAATTTTGTCATGGTGCAGAAAGAGATCACCACCACCATTACGGAAAGGGACAGGGAGAAGGCGGACAAGGAGACGGCGCAAAACGATCTGGCCAAGACCAAGAAGGACCTTGCCAACACCAAGGCCAAACTGGAATCCACCACCAAGGAACTGGCCCAGACCAAGGTGGATTTGGACACCGCCAATGGGAAGGTGGCCGACCTGGACAAGAAAGCAAACGATCTGGCGATCAAGGTGAAGGAGACCCAGGACCAGCGTGATAAAGCCGAGCACGAGCTGGCGCAGTGGACGCAATTGCACGTCACCCCGCAGAGAGTCCTGGATGTCATCGCCGAATTGAAGAAGACCATCACGCAACGCGACACGTTCATCGCCGAGAACGCCCTTCTGAACAAGAGCCTGAAGGAAACGAAGGACGAACTGGCCACGATCATCGGGAAGAGTGACATTCCGCCGTTGCCGCAGGGGTTGAAAGGCAAGATCGTGCAGGTGGATCCGAAGTATGATTTTGTGATTTTGGATATTGGCGATGACCAGGGAGTGCTGGCCAAGGGCATCATGATGGTCGCCAGAGACGGCCGGCTGATCGGCAAAGTCCAGATTGCGCGGGTAACCAAGAACCAGAGCGTCGCCACCCTGATCCCAGGCTGGACCCGGGGCGAAATCAGGGAAGGCGACGAAGTGCTTTATTGATGAAAAAGTTTGTGCGGACAGTATTCTTTGCGCTGTTCCTCGCGAGCGCGGCGGGCCTGCTCAACGGCTGCGCCACGGATGATTCGCGGGATCTTTCCTCCATGCCCTGGGACAAAGCCCAGAGTTGGGAAGGCCCGATGCCCTCGAACATGAACCAAGGGCGTTGATCGGCGCGGCTATTTGGCGAATTCCACGCAGCGGGTTTCGCGGATGATGGTCACGCGAATTTGCCCGGGATATTGCAGGTCCTCCTCCACTTTGCGCGCGATGCTCCGGGCCAGCATGAACGCCTCCTCATCGCTGACTTCCCCAGGCTGAACCATGACGCGCAATTCGCGGCCGGCCTGCAGGGCAAAACATTTTTCCACTCCGGGAAAGGAAAGGCCGATGCGTTCCAGGTCTTCGACGCGCTTGATGTAGGTGAGCACCGTTTCGGACCTGGCGCCCGGCCGGGAGGCGCTGATGGCGTCGGCGGCGCTGACCAGAATTCCCAGCAGCCCGGTCGGCGGGACTTCGCCATGATGGGAGGCCACACCGTTGACAATGGCTTCGGGTTCGCCGTAACGCCGGATGATTTCGGCGCCCACCAAGGCATGAGGACCCTCGACTTCATGGCTCACGGCCTTGCCGATGTCATGCAACAGGCCGGCGCGCTTGGCCGAGGCCACGTCCACGCCCAGTTCGGCCGCCATCAGGCCCATGAGTTGGGCGACTTCGATGGAGTGATGGAGAATGTTTTGGGAAAAGCTATGGCGGAAATGGAGCCGGCCCAGCAGCTTGAGAATCTCGACGTGCATGGGGGCCAGGCCCAGCTTCATCACCGCCGCCTCGCCGGCGCGCAGGATCACCTCGTCAATTTCCTGGGCGATTTTGCCGACGACTTCCTCGATGCGCTGCGGACCGATCCGGCCGTCCAGGATGAGCCGTTCCATGGCCTCGCGGGCAATTTCGCGGCGGACGGGATCGAAGCCGGAAAGGACCACCGCGCCCGGCGTGTCGTCAATGAGCACGGTCACGCCGGTGGCGGCCTCGAAGGCGCGGATGTTGCGGCCTTCGCGGCCGATGATGCGACCCTTCATTTCGTCGCCCTTGATATTGACGGTGGCGGTGGAAGTTTCAAAGCTGTGGTTGCCGGCGTAGCGCTGAATGGCCAGGGTGATGATGCGGCGGGCCATTTCCTCCGCCTTGGTCCTGGCCTCCTCCATGATGTGCTGGGACAACTGGGCGGAGTCGCGCAGGCTGCTTTGCTGGACTTCCTGCAAAAACGCCGCCCGCGCTTCGGCCTCGCTTAATTTGGAGACCGCCGCCAACTGCTGGCGGCGCTGTTCGGCCAGGCTGGCGGTCTCCTTCTGGAGGCGCTGGACTTCGGCCTGTTTGCCAGCCAGTTCCTCTCTTTGGGCGCGGAGGTCTTTTTCCGAGCGGACCAGGCCTTCCAACTGGTGGTTCACCAAAGATTCGCGTTCGTTGAGGCGGCGCTCGGTTTCCGAGCGCAGTTTCAGGGTGTCTTCATTGGCGGCCAGGCGGGCGTCGCGGATGATGGACTCGGCTTCGCGGCGCGCGGTTTCCAGGAGGGTCTGTTTCTCGGCGCCCATCGCGGCGGAAAGGCTGCGTTCCCGCCAGCGCAAAATCCAAAAACCCAGCAAAATTCCGGCCAGCAAAATCACGGCGCCGGCAATAATGATGTCGGTGTGGGTGTTCATGGCAAAAGGGGACGGCTGCCCGAAATCTCCAGCCATTGCGTTGGCGTCAAAATGCAGTTCAAAGGTACGTCGTGCGGCTCGGCCGGAATGTGTTGGACCATCTGTTGGTCGAACGCGACTCCACATCTGGTCCCTGTAACCTGGGCAAGGATACGATCAAAATATCCCGCGCCCCGGCCAAGCCGGTGTCCAGCCGCGTCAAAGCCTACGCCGGGAACCAGCGCCAAGTCCAGAAGGTTCAGCGGAAAAGGCGCGCAACGGGCCGCCGGCTCCAGGATGCCGAGTTTGCCCGGCGAACAATCCCGCGCGAAATCCGTGATCCGGCCCGCCGCATAAACGCCGGTTTCCGGGACAAAACGCGGGAGGGCGACGGTCTTGCCTTCCGCCAGCGCCCGCGCCAGCAAAAGCAGCAAATCAATTTCATCGGGCAACGGCGCGTAAAACAGAACGGAGCCGGCTTCCCGCCAGACGCGCCGGCGCGCCAGCGATGCGCGGGCCTGGGCGGAGAACTGCTCCCGTTGCGCCGGGGAGATGTCCTGAATCCGGCCGCGAAGCTGGCCGCGAAGCTCGCGTTTGAGGAGGGCGCTTGGGGATGTCATTTTTCAGCTCGGTGGCGGCGATGTCCGGGGGCCGCGCTTTGACTTTCGCGGCTCATTTTTCAGGGGATGGGGCGGCCTGGCCCCGCAACGCCTCGATTTGGCTGCGCCATTTGTCCAGGCGTTCCTTGATCTTCTTTTCCGAACCCTGCTCGGTCGGCTCGTAGTATTTCCGGGCGGCGCCCAGATAGTCCTGGGGCACGAAGTGGCCGGGGAAATCGTGGGCGTATTTGTAATCCTGGCCGTGGCCCAGGCGGGCGGCGCCCGCGTAACTGGCGTCGCGCAAAGCTTGCGGCACGGCCAGGGTGCGGCCGGACCGGACGTCTTCCAGCGCTTTGTCAATCGCCACGCAGGCGCTGTTGCTTTTGCTGGCGGTGGAGATATACACCACCGCCTCGGCGATGGGAATTCGCGCTTCGGGCCAGCCGGTGAATTCCCCGGCGGTATGCGCGGCCACCGCCAAAACCAGCGCCATCGGATCGGCCAGCCCGACGTCTTCGGCCGCGCAGATCAGAATGCGCCGGGTGATGAAACGCGGGTCCTCGCCCGCGTGGATCATCTTGGCCAGCCAATAGAGCGCGGCATCCACGTCGCCGCCGCGCATGGATTTGATGAACGCGGAAATGGTGTCGTAATGCGCGTCCCCATCGGCGTCATAGACGACGGCTTTCTTTTGGATGCACTCCTGGGCGACCGCCAGATCGAGGTGAATGATGCCGTCGGCTTGCGGGATTGTCGTCAGGGCGGCGATCTCCAGCGCGTTCAGCGCCTTGCGCGCGTCGCCGTCGGCCACTTTGGCCAGATGGCGCAAGGCGTCCGGCTCGGCCTGCATTTTGACGTGGCCCAGGCCGCGTTCCTCGTCGGCCAGCGCCCGGTGGAGCAAGTCCAGCAGTTCCTCGCCGGTCAACGGCTCCAGTTCAAAAATCTGCGAGCGGGAGACCAGGGGGGAGTTGACGAAAAAAAATGGATTGTGGGTGGTGGCGCCGATCAGCCGGACCACCCCGCTTTCCACGTCCGGCAGCAACACATCCTGCTGGGCTTTGTTGAAACGGTGGATTTCATCAATGAAAAGAATGGTTGACTGGCCGGTGTTTTCGAGGCGGTTGGCCGCGCCGGACAGGACGCGGCGCATGTCGGCCACGTTGGACTCGACGCCGCTGAGCCTTTCAAATTTGCTGCGAGTCTGGAGGGCGATGATTTGGGCCAGGGAGGTCTTGCCGGTGCCGGGCGGCCCGTAGAAAATGAGCGATTGAATCCGGTCCGACTCAATGGCGCGGCGGAGCAACTGGCCGGGAGCGAGAATATGCCTCTGCCCCACCAGCTCATCCAGGTTGCGGGGCCGCATCCTTGCGGCCAACGGCTGGCGGGCCGGGAAAATCGGGTCTTGGGCGATGGCCCCGGCCTCCTTCTCCCCCGGCGCCGCGGAAAATAAATCATGGCCGCTCACAAGGCCAACATAGCAAATCCCGGCGGAATGACCAAGCCCGAAAGAGGCGCGGGGCGGGGATAAAAAATAACCCCACCATAATGCCGTGTATAAACAGTGCCTCTGAACTTGTTAGGAACAAGGTGGAACCGGGTCGCTTGTTTTCGACGTCCAGTCAAGGCCTGTCGGCCACAACCGAGATCAGGGTTCCCTTTTGGCTTAATTTAAGGTTCAAGGACTTTGTTATCAATCACGAGCATGGCAGGGTTAAATCCAATGCCAAAATACCAAAGAACAACTTTGCGCCGCGCCGTTGGCCGTGCGGCTTATCTGTACGCATCATCGTCAGAAAAAGGAAACAACTCAAGCAAATTCTGCATTTTTTTTTGGAAGACGCCTGGGGGGACGCGTCCGCGCGCCGCAGGCAGATCCCAGTTCATGATAGGGTCGGCGCGCTGCGCCGACCGGCAACGCGCGGCCCAAATCTCGCCCAACGTGTTGAAACCACTTGATCGGGGAGCACACGTCCCGACTCCGAATCGGGATGTCGCGGTCGGCGCCCTCGCCGACCGCATCTTCGCCTTCCTCTACGGATTCCATGCGACCGAAACACCGCGAACATCTTGTTTTCGCTCGCAATCACACCCTGTAAAAAAGGGGTGAAGCCGGAGTCGGGGCGGGAAAAATCGGAATGCGATTACAAAAATAGTTTTGGGAAAGCACTCGAAAAGCTGCCAAACGGGCTGAAAAAAGGAACCAAAGTCAGGGGAATATTTGTCAAGGGAATGGGAATGGCGGCAGAATTCAGTCAGAAAGACGGGGGCAGAAATATCGGCTTTGCCTTGGTCCCAAATACGACGAGGGCAGAGTAGGTAGGGACGCACCGCCGGGGCGTCCGCGGCTTTGCCTTGGTTCCAAATACGACGCGGGCAGAGTTGATAAACGCAGGGAACGGAGCTTTGAGGAATTGCCTGCAGATCACACAGATGAACGCAGATGGGGGAAAGAGAAAAAAAGGATTTCTGCTTCCTTATCCCGTTGATCTGCCGGCAAAGGCCTTTGGTGAATTGGCGCTGAATGCCGTTAGCACGGGCCGCAAAATGGGCCGCAAAAGCCTTGCCAACCGGCTCTCCCGCGATAATCTCAAAACGTGCCCTCGGAGACCAAACACGATGAGTCAACTGCAATCTCTGCGGGATGCGGCTTGAATGAACTTCCGTCCCCACTGAACTGAATCTGCTGTGCCATATAGCCCGACACGCGCTCTTGAACTGCTTCGGCTCGGCACGCAAAGCTCGACGGCGACCTTTCGTGACGGGCAGGAGGATGCAATTCGTCACGTAGTGGATGGACGTGGTCGCTTGCTCGTGGTGCAAAAGACGGGGTGGGGAAAGAGTTTCGTCTATTTTATCGCCACGAAGCTGCTGCGCGAACAAGGGGTCGGACCGGCTTTGTTGATTTCGCCCTTGTTGGCACTCATGCGGAACCAGATTGCCGCCGCAAACCGCATGGGCCTGCGCGCATTCACCATCAACTCCGAAAACAAGGACGAATGGCAGGCGGTCGAGGCAGGGCTGGAGCGGAACGAGGTGGACATCCTGCTCATTTCGCCGGAACGTTTGGCGAACGAACATTTTCGCGCGGAAGTGCTGGCACCGGCATCCGCGCGCATCTCGCTACTGGTGGTGGACGAAGCACATTGCATTTCAGACTGGGGCCACGATTTCCGCCCGCACTACCGATTCATCGAGCGAATCGTCCACACCATGCCAGGAAACCTCCGCTTGCTCGCCACTACCGCCACCGCAAACAACCGGGTCTTGGAAGATTTGCGGAACGTGCTGGGACCCAATCTTACCGTCTCCCGCGGCGACTTGAGCCGGCCATCGCTCTTGCTCCAGTCCATGCGGATGCCAAGCCAGGCCGAACGGATGGCGTGGCTGGCAACGCACCTGCCGAATATTCCGGGTAGTGGAATCATCTACACGCTCACCGTCCGCGATACATCGCGGATCGCGGCATGGCTGCGCGCGCGTGGCATCCATGCGGAGGCTTACAGCGGCGAGACCGGAGAGGGCCGCTTGGAACTTGAAAACGCGTTGCTGAACAACCGGGTGAAAGCGCTCGTAGCAACCACCGCGCTCGGCATGGGCTTTGACAAGCCAGACCTTGCGTTTGTGATTCACTACCAGACTCCTGGGTCGGTGGTAGCTTACTATCAGCAAGCGGGGCGGGCAGGTCGCGCGCTGTCCGCCGCCCATGCCGTGCTACTTAGTGGCGAGGAAGAAACGGAAATTACGGAATACTTCATCGAGAGCGCGTTCCCATCGCGAGACGAGGTCGCGCAGGTGCTCGCCGCTTTGCAGGCCGCACCGGCAGGACTTTCGATCAATGAGTTGATGAAATCGGTAAACGTGAGTCGTGGGCGAATTGACAAGGCACTCCAACTCATGTCGCTCGAATCGCCCGCGCCGATTGCGAAGCAGGGAAGGACATGGATGCTGACGGCGTCGAGTTTAAGTGAAGGCTTTTGGCAGAGGGCGGAGCGTCTCACGGCATTGCGCCGTGCTGAGCAGCAGCAAATGCAGGTGTATGTCGGTTTGAAGATCGGGCACATGGAGTTCCTTATACGCGCACTTGATGGCAATCCCGGCACAATCCAATTGCCAAACCTCGAACCATTGCCGGCAACGGTCGACCCGGCTCTTGTGCGCGAGGCGGTGGCCTTCCTGCGCCGGACCAGTTTGCCAATTGAACCTCGCAAGCAATGGCCAGCCGGTGGTTTGCCGCACATGGCAGTCTCAGGAAAGATCCCCGCCGAAAACCAGGCGCAGCCGGGCAAGGTTCTTTGCGTGTGGGGCGACGCCGGTTGGGGCGATCTCGTTCGCTTGGGGAAATATCACGACGGACGTTTCGCGGATGACTTGGTAACCGCGTGTGCGGCGGTCGTGCGGCAGTGGTCACCGCAGCCACCGCCTGCCTGGGTGACGTGCATTCCGTCGCGCCGTCATCCGAATCTCGTGCCCGACTTCGCCCTTAGGCTTGCGGCGGCGTTGAATTTGCCGTTTCATGCTGTTCTCGAAAAGACCGACGACCGGCCAGAACAAAAGACCATGGCAAACAGCAGTCAACAGGCGCGGAACATTGATGGCTCACTGGCTGTCCACGCGGCGGCGTTGCCTGCGGGTCCGGTTCTGTTGGTGGATGACATGGTGGATTCAAAATGGACACTGACGATCGCCGCATACTTACTGACCTTGCATGGCAGCGGTCCGGTGTATCCTTTGGCATTGGCTGCAACCGCGCAGGCTGAATGAACCCGCCCCTCACAACGAACACGCAGGCCATTCTGCTGCTGACGGCTCCGCTGATTGTCGGACGCAACGAGGGGGCTGCTGATTTACTGACGTTGACCGAATACAATCGGCTGGCCCGCATTTTGCGCGAAAAGCAAAAGGAACCCGCAGATTTAATCGGACCTGAGGCCGGAGAGTTGGTGGGGGTCTGCGCCGCCGTGTTTGGCCGGGAACGCTTGGAGAGTTTGCTGGGTCGCGGGTTTCTGCTGAGTCAGGCGGTGGATCGTTGGAATGCCCGCGCCATCTGGGTCGTGAGCCGCGCCGAGGCAACCTACCCGCGCCGCCTCAAGACCCGGCTCAAAGAGGACGCCCCACCGCTTCTCTATGGTTGCGGGGATACGGCGCTGCTGGAAACAGGCGGTCTGGCGGTCGTTGGCTCACGACACGTGGATGAGGAACTGATTTCCTGCACTGAAAATGTTGGAAGGCTCGCCGCCGGCGCCGGTCGCACGGTTATCTCCGGAGGGGCGAAGGGCATAGACCGCGCGGCCATGTCCGGAGCGTTGCAGGCCGGCGGCGCAGTCGCCGGAGTGATGTCAGACAGTCTGGAGCAGGGCGCGCTGGCAAGAGACAACCGCGAGCCATTGATGGATCACAAATTGGTGTTGGTTTCTCCTTACGATCCGGTAGCTGGCTTCAACGTGGGACACGCCATGCAACGCAACAAGGTGATATATGCTCTGGCGGATGCGGCGCTCGTGGTGACTTCGGACTTCGAGAAGGGTGGAACGTGGGCTGGCGCAATCGAGCAATTGGAGAAGCTGCATCTTGTTCCAGTCTTCGTGCGGAGCGGCCCCAATGCTGGAAAGGGAAACTCGGCTCTTTTGCGGCAGGGCGCAGTCCCTTGGCCGAACCCCCGTGATAGCGATGAACTCTCTCAGGCTCTGGCAAAGGCGACGGAAACCGTGGCTGCGGAACTCAAGCAAGAAACGCTTTCCTTCGCACTTCGTGAGACCGCGCCACCGTTTGGCACCGTGAAAACGGAGCCACCGCCAGCCCCGCAAGCGGCCCTGCCTGAGGCAACGGTTTCGCCGGCACAGGCGCTGTTCAACCTCGTGCGCGAGATTCTTGTCCGGGAATTAGCCGAACCAAAAAGCGAAGCAGAAGTGGCCAACCTGCTCACCATTTCAAAGCCGCAAGCGAAGGCATGGTTGACAAAATTGGTGGCAGACGAAGAGTTGGAGAAAATTGCCAAACCCCTTCGTTACCGTGTCGCCAAGACTCCGGCGCGTTTGTTGTGAGGCGGACATGCGCCAGTTTAGCCACCAGATTGTGATTGGGACGCGCGGGCGGGGATTGTACGAGTTCACGCGCGAGGTGGCCAAGCTCGTCAGTTCGTCGGGGCTGCAAACGGGCCTGGCTAATTTGTTTGTGCAACATACCTCCGCCTCGCTCTTGATCCAGGAAAACGCCGACCCGGAGGTGCGGCGGGATTTGGAGCGGTTCTTCGCCCGGCTGGTCCCGGATGGCGACCCGATCTGGCGTCATACGGAGGAAGGGGACGATGACATGCCGGCCCACGTGCGGACGGCATTGACGTCGGTGCATCTGAGCATTCCCATCGCGCGCGGGGAACTGACGCTGGGCACGTGGCAGGGGATTTATCTCTGGGAACACCGGCTGGAACCGCACGAACGGCGCATCGCCGCTCATTTTCTTGGGGAATAATCTGGCGCGGAGGGGGTGCGGATGGCAGCTTTGGCACGATAATGATCAAGTTTTTGCTGAATGCATTCAGGGGCGTTTTGGGCGGGCTGGCGTGCGCGCTGCTGGTGACGGCGGCGCGGGGGGAGAACGCGAACACCAACAAGTTCGGTTTTACCGGCCCGGAAATTTATCCGATAGACAACGCCATCAGCCTGCTGCACGCGGCGGACATGGACGGGGACGGGCTGACGGACCTGATCGTGGTCAACAACGCCCGCTCGAAAATCAACATACTTTACAATCAGACCGGCAAGACCAACGCCGCCCCGGCGGACGAAGGCGTGAAGAAGGAAATCAACCAGCTCCCGCCGGACGCCCGTTTCCGCATCACTTCCATCGCTTCGGAGAAGAGGATCACGGCCCTGGTGGTGGCGGATCTGAACGGGGACGGCCGGCCGGACCTGGCTTATTACGGGGACCCGAAGGAACTGGTGGTGCAGTACAATTTGGGGAGCAACGGCTGGAGCGCGCCCAAGCGCTGGCCGATTGACGACGGGGTGATGAGCCCCGAGGCGCTGGCCACGGGCGATCTCCACGGGAGCGGGCGTCCCGGGCTGGTTTTGCTGGGTGAAAACAACATTTATTACCTGGCGCAAAACGCGGACCACGTGCTGGCCGAGCCGGAAAAAATCCCGTTTTCCGGGACGGTCAAGGGCATTCAAGTGGTGGACATTGACGGGGACGGCCGGGACGATTTGCTGCTGATCAATGCGGACAACCCGGACCCGTTCCGGTTCCGGCTGCAGAACGCGCAGGGGCAGCTTGGCCCGGAGGTGCATTTTAGTTTTCCGCCGGTTCGCGCCTATCTGGCCGATGATCTGGCCGGGGACCACAAAATGGAGTTGGTCACCATCGCCCAGAATTCCGGCCGTGCCCAGGTTTCTTCGCTCAATCGCAAGGCGGCCGAGCCGCTTTCCGGGGCTTTCAAAAACGGCCAGTTCCAGGTGCTGCCGCTCAAAAAAACCACCCAGGCGCATCGGGGCATTTTGTGGGCTGATGTCAACGGCGACGGGCTGCCCGATCTGCTGGTGGCCGAACCGGACAGCGGCCAGTTGACGCTGTATCTGCAGAACGCCGACGGGACGCTCGGCGCGGGGACGACCTTCCCGACTTTGTCGGGCGTGACGGAACTGGCGGTGAGTGATTGGGGCAGCGATGGGAGGGAGGAGATTTTTGTTTTGAGCAGCGAGGAACATCAGGTCGGGGTGACGAGACTGGACGAGAACGGGCGGATTGCCTTTCCGACCATCCTGCCATTTGAGGGGACGCCGCTGACCATGGCGGTCGGGCCGTTGCGGCCCAAGGCCGAGCCGACGCTGGCGGTGATTTTGGACCAGGACGGCAAACGGGTGCTGGCCACGCGGACGGCGGACGGGGCCACGCGGACGCAGAAATTGAGCGAGGAATTCAAAGCCAACCCAAATTCCATGACGATGCACGACGCGAACCAGGACGGGCTGGCGGATTTGGTGGTGATGATTCCGTATGAGAAGATCAAGGTGCTGATCCAGACGGCGACCAACACGTTTGAGGAGGAGGACATCGCGCCGCCCGGCGGCAGCGCCGAGCAGCCGTGGATGAGCGTGGCGGACGTGGACGGCGACGGCAAGGTGGAATTGCTGCTGGCGCAGAAGAATTACATCCGCGCGGTGGTGCTGCAATCCGAGAGCGCGAAGGGGACCAACGGCAGGCCGGTGTGGACCTTCCGGGTCAAAGACCAGATCAACGGGGCGAGCAGCAGTTCCCGGATCGTGGGCGCGGCGCCCTTGCGCAACGGCACCAACAGCGTGGCCTCCCTCTTTCTGCTGGACGCGGAGCAGAAGGCGCTGACCCTGTGCGAGCGCGATCAGGCGGGGGTGTGGCAGGTGGTGCGCAACCTGCCGCTGCCGGTGAGTGATTTTTCGCGGCTGCAGGCCATTGGGCTGGGGAGCACGAACGCCAACAGCCTGGCCTTCATCGGCCTCAACGCCGTGGGGACGATGAGCCTGGGCGGGGAGGTTTGGGAGCTGACCGAATTGGACGGCTATGAGACGCCGATTCCGGACGGGCATTTGACGGATGTGATCTCCGGGGACTTGAACAATGACGGGCGCAAAGACCTGGTTTTTCTGGAAACGGCCAAGAACTATCTGGACCTGGTGACGTTTGACAAGCTGCACAAACTGGCGCCGGCCAGCCGCTGGCAGGTGTTTGAGGAGCGCACCTTCCGTTCCCGCCGGAACGACGACTTTGAGCCGCGCGAGGCGCTGGTGGCAGACGTGACGGGGGATGGCAAGAACGATTTGGTGGTGCTGGTCCACGATCGCATCCTGGTCTATCCGCAGGAGTGATTCAGAATTTAGCCCTTAGCCTTTGTTCTGCCTTCCCCTCGCCGGCGAGTGCGATAGAATCATGTAGCATTGCGCCTGGTTCGACTCTTGCCGCCGGGGGCGCGGCGTGCTAGATTGCCGGGCATGAGCACGCTGGCTGAGATTGAAACTGCGGTGGCCGCGCTGCCGCCGCCGCAACAAGAAGAATTGTTGCGGCATCTGGCGGAGCGCCTGAGGACGCGAGGAGAACCCAGACGCCACCTGCCGCTCGTGCCCGCCACAGGCCGCCCTATCACTCAAGAGGAAATTGACGATGCGCTCGACGCCGATTGAGGCGCTTCTGGACGTGAATGTCATCATCGCGTCCATCTTCGCCGACCATGTGATGCATGGACCGGCGCGGAGTTTTGTCGAGAGGTTGGAGCATTTTCACACCACGCCGATGACGCAAGGCGGCTTCCTGCGCTTCGCGACGCGTCCGTGGAAGAATGAGCGCAAGGAGGAGCAGCCCCCGCGGCTCAACATGGCCGAGGCCCAAGCCAGATTGCGGGAATTCACCGCCGCCGTGGGGCACCGGTTCATGCCGGATGACGTGCCGTTTACCGAATTGGGGTTGCGTTCCATGCAGGGTCACCGGCAATGGACCGACGCCTACCTGCTCCATCTGGCCCGTCGGAGAGGAGTAGCGCTGGCGTCACTGGAGAGCCGCATGGCCAATCTTGACGACCCAACGAAACCGATGCTGTTTGTGGTGGAGCGATCCGCAAGCTCTTTCTAGTAGGACCTTTGCGTTACCTTTTGCCATCTCTGCGAACTGGTATGAGGGACCGGTTTATTTGAGCGGAGGCGGGTTGGGGGTGAAGCAGTTGATGGTGAAGCCGTCGGGGGTAAAGCCGCCAACCCAGACGGAATAGTTGAAGTATTTGGCCAGCACATCCACCGGCGGAAGGAGTGAGAAATCCACCCATTCTTTGAACCGGTTGGCGTCCTCCACGGTGGAGATTTTTGGGGTGGTGGATTGCAGGCCCAGAAGCCCAAGCAAGTCGGGCAAGGCGACCGATTCGTGGCGGAGCGTCTCCACCAGGGTGCGCATGTTCTCTTTGTCATTGCTGAAGGCGAAGATGCCGGCGCCCATGCCACCGCCCTGTTGGGCGGCGTCGCCAAGCCCTGGTGTATCGGCCAGCCCTTTGGTTTTGCCGTCGCCGCTGCGCAGGAATTCTTCGAGCATCTCGACGTCCCCCGTGATGGCGACGTATCCGGCGCCGGCGGCGAAATGATAGCTGTGGTTTCCGCCCTGAAGACTGAAGGGCAGGGTGGTCGAGTAGATTTTGCGCCCCAGAAACTCGCGATCCTTGATGCTGCCGGCCGGGGCAATGACGCCCAGGGCCACTTTGATCGCCGCCGCCAGCTTGTCCGGGTTGGGCGAGCCGAGGAGGCATAGTGAGGGCGGCTGTCTGAGATCGCCGAGCGTGTTGTGGACGGGGTTTCGCTGGTAACTGATGATGTCATCGCCCAGGCTGTCAAGCAATTCGGCTCGGAGATCATATTTTTCATCCTTGTCCTTGCCGGCGAGGCTCAGAACATAGTTCAACAACTGGGCGTACTGGGGATTGAGTTGATTCAGGGTGGATTCCAGGGTCTTCCAGCTTTTGGGAAGATCCAGGCGCAGGCGGCTGAACTTGACGGCATCGGCGGGCACAAAGGGCGGCGGGGCGGAATCCTTTGCCTCGGTGGCGAAGATTTTGAGCAGGCCGCGCCGGCCGGATTCCGGATCGCCCACAAAAAACTGAACGTTCAGGCCGTCCGGAGTATCGCGATAGGCGACGGAAGCGGAAGTCAGGCCGGTGAAGCCCAGGGTGGACAGGGCGCCATCGGCGACAATGGCGCCGGCGAGGACCGAACCTGGGGCCGGCGGGTTCTGTTGTTTGGTCCACTGGCCGATCAAAGCTCTGGTGTTGAACCAGAGGAAGAGAGGAGAGCCTTGGAGGCGGGCGGCAAAGTCGGCCTGGAAGATGGGTTCTTCCTCCAAAGCGGGGAGGAGTCCGCCGGCTTGGCGGGCGAGAATTTTTTCGAGGATCTGGCTGGATTGGCTGACGAGAAGCAGCGAACCGGATTGGCCAAAGGTCAACTCCACCTTTTGCGCCGCCGGTTTGGGCAGGAGTTCATCGGGAGCGTTGGTGTCGGCGAAGGCGGGAAGGAGTTTGCGGGTGGAAAGTTCCGCGGTGGAAGTAATGAAGGTGGCAAACTCCGTCTCGCGGATTTTGTCGGTTTTGAGCGTTTTCCCGGCCTCCACCCATTTTTTCTTGAGGGCGGCAAGGTTGGTGGCGAGTTGGCTGGCATGAGTTCCGGTGTCCAGAATGAAAACCGCCGCGTAATGTTCGCCGGGAGGGTCGGGACGATCCACAGGAATGACCGCCAAAGTCATCTGGCCCTGGGCCAGTCCCTGGTAGTCGGCGAAGTGGAGGCCCAATTGTTGTTCGAGCGGTTCCACCACGGCGGCGGTTAGCTTTTGGGTGAATTTATCCTTGAAGGCCTTGAGGGCCGGATCGCGCCACAGGCGGGCCATGGTTGAGTTGGTCAGAACATTCATCCCCTTGGCGCTGTCGGGGATGGTGACGAGCATGACGGTGTCCTTGGGCAGGAGTTTCTGCGGGGGCGGGGCGGCGGCGGGAGCGGCCCAAGCAGCCAGGAGCACGGCCCAAAGGCAAAGGCAACGGATTTTCATGGGGAGGAAGGCTGGCGCTTCACTGGAGGGAAGATTTTTTGAGGCGGCTGGGCGGTTCCAGGTAGCGGTAGGGATTGCTGGGATTGTCATTGTCGTAAGCAAAGGAATCGCGGTGCTTCAAAAAGAAGGTGACGACCTCGACCGGAATGGCAAAGCCGAGGCCCTCGCCGGAGGTGATTTTCATGTTGGTCACGCCGACGACTTCGCCGCGCATGTTGAAAAGAGGGCCACCGCTGTTGCCCGGGTTGATTTGGGCGGTGGTCTGCAAATAGAGGGCGCCTTGAAGCTGGCGGGTCTTGGTGCTGACGATGCCTTCGGTGACGCTGCGCTCCAAGCCCAGCGGGCTGCCAATGGCAAAAACCCGTTCGCCCACGGCCAGAGTATCCGAATCACCGAGGGAGACATGGGCAAATTTCGGCGCGTCCTTGTCTTCCACCTTGAGCAGGGCCAGATCGCCAAATTTATTGAGGGAGACGATTTTGACCTGTTTGTAAATTTTCCGCTCCAACTCGTTGTTTTTCTGCTGGAAAACTTCGACGGAAATCTGCGTTTCGCCTTCGGTCACGTGAAAGTTGGTGATGAGGAAACCGTCCTCGTTGATGAAGAAGCCGGAGCCCAGCCCGGCGGGCGTCCGGACCTGGACGACCGCCGCGCCCAGTTCGGCGGCCAGTTCGCGCACGCTCCGCTCTTTGAGCGTCCCGGTGGAAGGGGAATAGAATCCATGCCCCCCGGCGGACGGCGGGGGAGAGGAAAGGGCAAGGACGGGGGCTTCCGGGGCCGCCATCACCGGGGCGGGCATCGTTTCGGGGCGCGGGGCGGCCGCCCCCGGCGTCTTGTCTTTGAGCAGGGAGAGGATTTGGTTGCGGGGGATGACCAGGACGGTGTAGCCGATGTCAATCACAATTTGGTCGGCCTTTTCCGCCAGGATTTTGCCGCTGACAGACGCTTTGTCCTTCAACTGCACCGTGGCGGCGGACAGGGCGAAATCGCCCAAAAGCAAGAGGGCGCATAAAATCAACTTCCACATTCCATCAAGGTAGCCGAACCCGTGGAAATAACAAGCGCGGCGCGGCGGAAACAGGTCCGGGGGAAAATGGTGCCCGCGACAGGACTTGAACCTGTACGATGTTACTCACTAGAACCTGAATCTAGCGCGTCTGCCAATTCCGCCACGCGGGCAACCTGACCGCCAAAATACAGGAACTGGCTGGAGAAGCGCAAGCACACAATTCGTGTCTTCCGTCCGGCCGTCCGGCTGCGGGAGCGCCGGCGCCCCACCTGCCGCCCGGCAGCTTGCATCGCCCGATATTGGATTGCCAATTGTCGCGGTTCAGTTACAAATAATCTGTGCCGACATAATGAAAACCATTCAGAGCCTGTTTGAAAACTGCCTGGCGACCTGTGCGGACCCGAAATTTTTTGGGGCTTGGATGGCGCTTTTTTCGCGGGGACGGGGAAAGAGAATGCAGAGCCGACTCGCGCTGGCGGCGGCTTTTCAGCCCGGCTCCAGACCGGTTCGGCTGGCCGGAGGCGCGCTGGCGATTTGGATGGCCGCAGCCAGCGGTCATGCGCAGACCCACACTTTCCGCACCCTCGCGGGCAACGCGGCCAACTACGGCGGCTCGACGGACGGCACCAACAGCGACGGCCAGTTCTTTGGACCGACTGGGGTGGCGGTGGACAGCCTGGGCAATCTTTATGTGGCGGATCAACTGAACGAAACCATTCGAAAAGTCACGCCCACAGGCACGAATTGGGTGGTCAAAACCATCGCCGGCTCCGCCGGTTCATCCAATTTCGGGGGACCGATCCGCGACGGCACCAATTCCCGCGCGCTTTTCAACAACCCGACCGGGATCGCGGTGGACAATTGGGGCAACCTTTTTGTGGCCGACCAGTATAATAACGCCATTCGGAAAATCACGCCGGTGGGAAGCAACTGGGTGGTCACGACCATCGCGGGCACCAGCCTTTCCGGCACCAATGACGGCCTGAACTCCGGCGCCCGCTTCAGTCAGCCGACCGGCTTGGTGATGGATGCCAACAGCAATATCTTTGTGGCCGACCAACTCAACAACACGATTCGGAAAATGACGCCCTCGGGGACCAACTGGGTCGTGTCCACGATCGCCGGGTCACCCGGAGTCCAGGGCAAAGCCGACGGCACCAACGGCGGCGCCAGCTTTGATTTGCCTGCCGGGGTGGCGGTGGATGCCAACGGCAGAATCTATGTGGCCGACCAGTACAACAACACCATCCGCCTGATCACCCCCTCCGGACAGAACTGGGTGGTGACCACCATTGCCGGGACTGCCAAGCCGGGGTCCAATGATGGCACCAACAAGGCGGCCCAGTTTGACACGCCCTCGGGCGTGGCGGTGGACACCAACGGCAATGTTTATGTGACGGACCAATTCAACTACACCATTCGTAAAATGACGCCATCGGGGACCAATTGGGTGGTAAGCACCATCGGCGGCCAACCGGGAACTTACGGCACGAATGACGGGATTGGGACCAACGCTTTGTTTTTCTATGCCTTCGGTCTGGCGGTGGACAGGGAGGGCAGCGTTTATGTGGCCGACACTGACAACGATACGATCCGAAAAGGATACCTGGCGCCGACGATCGTCAATTCTGGCGCGGGCTTTGGTTTCACCCAGGGCCATTTCGGCTTCCATCTCACCGGGCCGGCCGGGCAGTTGGTGGTGGTGGATGCCTCCACGGATTTGAGCAACTGGACGCCCATTTATACCAACACCTTTGGCGCGGTGGCGCTTGCTTTCAGCGATCCGCAGGCGGGGGTCTATCCCCGTCGCTTTTATCGCGCGCATTTGTCGGCGATGATTGCCGGTTCGGGAACGGGTTTTGGGTTTAGCCAGGGCCGCTTCGGCTTCAATCTGACGGGGCCGCCGGGGCAGTTGGTGGTGGTGGAGGCTTCCACCAATTTGGTGGCCTGGCTGCCCATTTACACGAATACCTTCGGCACGGTCCCGCTGCTGTTCAGCGACCCGCAGGCGTCGGCTTATCCGCACCGTTTTTACCGCGCCCATCTGCCGTAGGGGACAAGAAAAGCTTCCCTTTTCCAAAAAGCGTGGTATGGTGAAGGTGTGAGGGGGAAAGTTTCCAGTTCGAATCGAAGCAACATGGCTTGCGGCAGAGCCGTGTCCGCCCGGATCGAATCGCTCCTCCTGAAGGCGATGGCCGGACGGGCCGCCACGGCCCAATTTGTGCTTTCCCTGAACCATCTGATAATGTAAGGTATTAATATGAAAACAGAATCACCCGGAGGGCATCGAAACGAAGTTGCGTTTACGCTGATCGAGTTGCTCGTGATCATCGCCATCATTGGCATACTGGCGGGGCTGTTGCTGCCGGCGTTGGGCAGCGCCAAAACCGCGGCCAGGGAAAAGATGGCGCAGACGGAAATGGTCAGTTTGATCGCCGCCATCAGCCAGTACAAGGCCGACTACAGCATCCTGCCCGCCTCCCAGAAAGCTGTGTTGGGAGCCACGACAGCCAACCTCGTCAACAACGATTTTACCTTTGGCAACCTGATCATGAAAACCGGCACCCCTTTGGACGGTGTCAACATCACCCAAGGCCCTAACAACGGCAATATTAACATCAGCATCGCCACTCCGGGTGCCGGGGGCTATGCCAACGTCAATTCCGAAGTGATCGCGATTCTGCGCGATGACGCCTATTTTCCCGAGGCTTCGGGCACTTCCTCGCATATTTACAATCCGCATCAGACCAAGTTTTTCAACCCCTCGAAAGTCTCCGATGGAAAATCGCCCGGGATTGACACGAATGATGTCTTTCGCGATCCGTGGGGAATGCCCTACATCATCACGATGGATATGAACGGGGATGGCAGATGCTATGACCAGATGTGGATGGGCATGGTAAAAGCCCAAACCGGCAACACCAATTTTTATGTGCCTGGCGACGCCATGGTTTGGTCCTTCGGCCATTTAAAAAACATCCTTCCGAACACGGCCGCCAACAATGGCACCAATAGATACCTCGTCACGAGTTGGAAGTGACGCGGGGCTGCTGTAGCGGTCTATGACCGATGCAAATCACAAAAACCGGAGAAGCGGCGGTCATCGGCCGCCGCTAGAGGTAATTTTGCGCTGGCGGAGCGGCGGGCAAGGTTCTCATAATCGGCCCGATGGAATTTATCCGCGATATTCACGCCAGGAAGGCGGCGGCCGGCCAGCCGGTCATCTCCTTTGAGTTCTTCCCGCCGAAAACGGAGGAGGGCGACCGCAATCTCCTGGAAAAAACGATCCCCGCTCTCCGGCAATTGCAGCCGGATTATTGCTCCGTGACCTACGGGGCGGGCGGCGGCACGCGGGACAAGACGCTGATGATCGTGGACCGCATCCAGCGCGAGCACGGCCTGACCGCCATGAGCCACCTGACCTGCGTCAACGCCACCGCCGCGGAATTGCGCGAAGTCCTGCTCCAGGCCGGGCGGCTGGGCGTCAAGAATATCCTGGCGCTGCGCGGGGATCCGCCGGGCGGGAACGGCGAATTCACCCGGACGGAGGGCGGTTTTGAGTTTTCGCATCAATTGGTGCGGTTCATCCGGGAGATGGGCGGCTTTTGCATCGGCACGGCCGGCTTTCCGGAGGGCCACGTCGCCTGCAAGGAGGGGCGCGAGGCGGACTGGGACCGGTTGAAGGCCAAGATTGATTGCGGAGCGGACTTCGTCTTGACGCAGCTTTTCTTCCGCAACGCGGACTTTTTCCGCTTTCGCGATCATCTGCGCAAGAAAGGCGTGACGGCGCCCATTTGCCCCGGAATCATACCCATTGTGAGCGCCTCACAAATCAAACGGTTCACCGCCCTGTGCGGGGCCGAACTGCCCGCCCCGTTGCTGGCGAGCCTGGAAAAATACGCCCAGAACGACGAAGCCTGCGTGGAATTCGGCATCGAATACGCCACGCAGCAGTGCGCCGAGCTGCTGCGCGAGGGGGTGCCGGGCCTGCACTTTTTCACCCTGAACAAGGCGCGTTCCACCGCCGCCGTGGTGCGCAATCTGTCCCTGGGCGGATAAGTTCCCGCCCTGGAGTCCGCCACCGCTGACCACTGGCCACCCACCATTTCCCATGACCCCACCCCGCGTCGCCGATTATCATACGCACACTCCGCTGTGCCGTCACGCCGTGGGCGAGCCATCGGAATACGCGGCCCGCGCGCTGGCGGCGGGATTGAGCGAGATGGGCTTCAGCGATCATTCGCCCATGCGGCGGGATGATTTTGACAATTGGCGGATGCGGCTCGATCAATTGGGGGAGTATGTGGAGAAAGTGCGGCGGGCGCAAAAGGAGCATCCCCGCCTGGAGATCAAGCTGGCGCTGGAGGTGGATTATCTGCCGGGGCAGGAAGATTGGATCCGCGACCTGGCGGCGCGCCATCCCTGGGATTATTTCATCGGCTCGGTCCATTACGTCTCCGATGCGTGGGCGGTGGACAACCCGGAGCAAATTTCGCTCTGGAAGGAAGCCGATCCGTTCGAGGTTTGGTCGCTCTATTTTGCGCGGCTGACCCAGGCGGCGGAATCGGGCCTGTTTGAAATCATCGGGCACGCCGACTTGCCGAAGAAATTCAACCTCCGGCCCCAGCAGGACTGCGCGCCGTTGTTCCGCCGGTTTCTGGATGCGGTCAAGAAGAGGAATATCGCGATTGAGCTGAACACCGCCGGTTTGCGCAAGGATTGCCGGGAAATCTATCCCAGCCGCGCGTTTCTGGAGCTGGCGGCGCAAAGAGGGGTGCCCATCACCTTCGGCTCCGACGCGCACGCGCCGGGGGAAGTCGGCGCGGCCTTCGGGCAGGCGGTGGAACTGGCGCGCTCGGTGGGCTGGACCCATTATCGCCGCTTCTCCCAGCGCCGCCACCGCGAGGCGAAGATCGCGTGGTGAGGGGCAAGGCTGCTGGCGGGAAAATCCCGTCAGAGTCCCCGCCGGAAATCGGGGTGGACCCCGAATCATTAACGATGTGCTTTTGGACTCACGCAAAAGTGGACCGGTTCCGGACGAAAGATTCCGTCGGCGAGACGCCGACGGATGCGACCGAGACGGTCGCGCTCCCCAAGAAGACGAAGGATTGGGGCGTGGAAGCAGAGGAAGGATTTCATCTTTCCAGTTTCCACTTTATGGTGTAAAGTAGGGCTGCCTGACAACGGAGAACAAAAACACGATGACCACGGCAAACAAAATCACCCTGGGGCGGATTTTGCTGGTGCCGCTTTTTGTGGTCCTGATCCTGGGCTACGCCGGGGGTGGAAGGGAAGGGGACCGGCTGGCGGCCATCCTTTGTTTTGCGCTCGCCTCGGCGGCGGACGCGCTGGACGGCTACATCGCCCGCCATTACAACCAGAAAACGGAACTGGGCGCCATCCTGGACGCGCTGGCGGATAAATTGCTGCTGGTGTCGGCCCTGGTGGTGCTGAGCGTGGACAGCCACCAGCGGTTGGCGCAAATTCCGCGGTGGCTGGTGTTGCTGGTGGTGGCGCGGGAGTTGATCTTGTTGATCGGCATGGCGGTGATCCATTGCACCTGGGGCAAATGCGTGGCGCGGCCCCGCCTGGCGGGCAAGCTGGCCACCGTGCTGCAAATGGCGGCGGTGCTGTGGACGCTGCTCAAATGGCCGGCGGCGACGCTGCCCTTTCTGACGGCGGGCGCGGGCCTTTTCGTCCTGATCTCGGGCCTGCTCTATCTGCATGACTTTACGCGGCAATGGCGAGGCGGATGGAAGGTGGAGGGTCCGGAGTCGAGGGTCGAAGGGTGAATGGTGGCTCCTCATAATCTTAATCTTGCTCTGAATCTTAATCCTTCGATAATCCAGGAGTGGGGAGATTAAGAGAAGGAGCGGCGGCCCGAAAAAGTGAAAGGCACGATGTGATGCCACTGGTCCGCGAAAGGGGATTGCGTTTCCCCCCATTCCGGCGCTACATTTGCAGGGCTGATCAGCAATAATAATTAGCGCGACATGCTCGGCACCATAAATCCAAGCGAAGAAGCCCAATTGCGGCAGACGATTGAGATGTTTGAAGTCATCACTCAGTCGCAGCCGCAAGACTATCAATCGCTGGAAATCCTCAAGGAAGCGTATCTGAAGCTGGGCCTGGAGAGCGAGGTGATCCAAACCTCCAAACGCATCGCGCAAGCCTACGTGCAGCTCGGGCAGCTTTCCTCGGCCATCCTGGAGTATGAAACCATCCTGCAGCGCCATCCCCAGGACCGGGACGCGATGGAGGCCATGGCGCAAATTGAAAGCAAGGCCAACAACCTGACCAAAGCGGCGCCGATGGAGGTGGAGCCGGCGCCGCCAAAAAGCACGGCCACGAGCCTGTCCAGGAAGGCCGCCGGCAAGGCGGTCGCGCAGCCGGAAGTGGATGACGGCCGGCAGCCGATGCACAAGATATTTGTGGAGAGCAAGTTGATTTCAGAGGGGGATTTTGAGATGTGCTGGCCCTCGCCCAACCTGACCACCCCGCCCGCAAAAACCGTCGAACCTTTCGTTCAGCTCCTGGCGGAAAAGCAGTTCATGCCACTGGACAAGTCCTTGAAACTTTTGGCCGACAGGTCCCGTCTGGCTTTCATCCCGCTGGATCGCTACGACCTGGACATGGAATTGGCGCGGACGGCACCGCGCGAGTGCTGCCAGCGGTGGTGTGTGCTGCCGTTTGATCGCATGAGCAAAACGGTGCTGGTGGCCACCTGCAATCCCTACAACAAACAAGCCGCCATGGACTTGGGAAGCACGATCAAAAACCGGCTGCTCTGGTACCTGGCTTCTCCCGCCGACCTGGTCAGGCTGGTGGGCAAAATCTTCAGGTAATCCCCCATGCCCCCGGTCAAAACACTTGGAGAACGCATCGCCGACGCCCTGGTCGAAGACGGCCTGCTGACCAGCGTCCAGGTGGAGGAACTGCTGGAGAAGCAGAAGAAGGAAGGCACCCGCTTTATCAAGCTGGTGGTGGAAAAATCTTACATCACCGAGCAGGACCTGGTCGTGTCCATGGGGCGGGTTTTGAACACGCCGCCGGTCAATGTCGCGCGCATCAACCCCACGCCGGAAATGGCGGAGTTGATCCCGCGTGACATCGCCACCAATTACAAAGTCCTGCCCGTTTCCAAACTGGGCAACCGGCTCTATCTGGCCATGGCCGATCCCCTCAACGTCCTGGCCGTGGACGATGTCAAGCGCATCACCAAATTGGAAGTCTCCCCGCTCATCGCCTCCGAAAAAGCCATCCTGGACCGCATCGCCAATTTGGACACCGCCCGCGCCGGCAGCATGGAGGAGATCATCCAGGACGCCGCCAAACAGGCCGAGGCGGAGGCCGACGCGGAAAGTCTGGAACTGGCCACCGAAGCGGCGGAAAGCACGGATCTTTCCCAACTGGCCGCTTCCACCGAGGAAGCCCCCGTCATCAAGCTGGCCAATCTCATCCTGGTCCAGGCGATCAAGGACCGCGCCAGCGACATTCACATCGAGCCGTTCGAGACCATGGTGCGGCTGCGCTACCGCGTGGACGGCGCGCTGATTGACATGCCCCCGCCGCCCAAGAATTTACAGGTCGCCCTGACCTCGCGCATCAAGGTCATGAGCAGCCTGGACATTTCCGAGCGGCGTCTCCCCCAGGACGGCCGGATGAGGGTGAAGGTCGGCGGGCGCGACATTGATTTGCGCGTCTCGTTCCTGCCCACCGTTCACGGCGAGAAATGCGTCCTGCGCGTCCTGGACAAGTCGAACCTTTCCGCGAGCATGGACAAGCTGGGGATTGATGCGGAAACCTTTGTCCGCTTTAAAGCGGCGGTGGACGCCCCGCATGGATTGATCCTGGTCACCGGCCCGACCGGCTCCGGCAAAACCACCACGCTCTATTCGGCGCTCAATGAACTCAACGGCCCGCAGTTCAACATCGTCACGGTGGAGGACCCGGTGGAATTCCAGCTTCCGGGCGTGAACCAGGTCCCCGTCAAGAAGGAAATTGGGCTGACCTTTGCGGGGGCGCTGCGCTCCATTTTGCGGCAGGACCCGGACATCATCATGATTGGGGAAATTCGCGACACGGAAACGGCGGAGATCGCCGTCGAAGCCGCCCTGACCGGCCACCAGGTTTTGAGCACGATGCACTGCAACGACGCGCCCGGCGCCATTTCACGACTGGACGACATGGAGATCGCGCCGTTCCTGATTTCTTCGTCGGTCATCCTGGCCTGCGCGCAGCGGCTGATGCGGCGCATCTGCAATAACTGCAAGGAGCCGGTGATCTATCCGGCGAAAATGTTCGCCGACCTGGGAATCAACCCGAGTGACTTCGAGGGCGCGACGCTTTTTCGCGGCCGCGGCTGCGAGCGCTGTAAAAACACCGGCTACGCCGGCCGCCAGGCCATCATCGAAGCCATGACCATGACCGACGAGATTCGCAAGCTGGTCATCAAACGCGTGGGCGCGTCGGACATCGGCAAGGTCGCCATCGAGCAGGGGATGAAAACCTTGCGCATGGTCGCGTTGGAGAAGTGCCGCGAGGGCAGTTCCACGCTGGAACAAACCCTCCTGCTCACCTCGGGAGAGTAGGAGCCGGTCCGGCAATCGGGCTATGATTTCTTTCGAGGAAGCGCTGGAGAAAATTCTCGCCGCCGTCGCGCCGTTGCCGGCGTATAGCATCCCTCTCGGCGACGCGCTCGGACGGGTCGCCGCCGACCCGATCTGGTCGCCGGTGAATTTGCCCCCCGCCGACAATTCCTCGGTGGACGGCTACGCCGTGCTCGTGGCCGATCTGGCTTCCGCCGGGGCCGGAGCGCCGGTCACCTTGCGGCTGGCCGGATGCGCGCCCGCGGGCAAAACTTTTCCTGGCCAGGTCGAACCGGGGGCGTGCGTCCGCGTGTTTACAGGGTCGGTTTTGCCGCGCGGGGCTGATGCGATTGTCATGCAGGAGGACGTCAAAACGCTCCCCGATCAACCGAGGAACATTCTTTTTTTTGAAAAGGCGAGACCGTGGGAGAACGTGCGGTTTTTGGGGGAGGACGTCAAGCAAAACGACATCCTTTTGGAGGAAGGCGGGAAAATCACCGCGGGGCGGATCGCCTTGCTGGCGGCGGCGGGCATGGACCAGGTGTATTGCCATCGCCGCCCGGTGGTGGGATTGCTGGCCACGGGCAATGAATTGCGCGAGGCGGGCGAGGCGCTGGCGCCCGGGGCGATTTATGAAAGCAACCGGCTCAGTCTGGCCTGCCTGGCCGGGCAGGCCGGCGCGGTTGCAAAAATTCCTCCGCTGGTCAAGGACGATCTGGCGGTCACCAAATTCGCCCTGGAACAAGCTTTCGCCCAATGCGACGCCGTGGTGACCATGGGCGGCGTTTCGGTCGGAGAGGCGGACTGGGTGCGGACGGCGTTTGCGGAAATCGGCGGTCAATTAGATTTTTGGAACATCGCGTTGAAACCGGGGAAACCGTTCGCGTTCGGACGCCGGGCGGGAAAGCTTTTTTTCGGGCTGCCGGGCAATCCGGTTTCGGCGCTGGTGTCGTTTTTTCTGCTGGTTCGCCCGGCTCTGCTTCGGATGCAGGGGGCGCGGGACATTCTTCCCCGCAGTCATGCCGCCCGGCTGGTTGAGCCGCTGGCCAACGACGGGGAGCGCAGGCATTTCATGCGCGTGACCGTTGATTCCGCCGGGCAGGCGCGCCTGGCTGGAATTCAGGCTTCGCATATTCTCAGCGCCACGGCCCGGGCCAACGGCCTGGTGGACGTGGCGCCGAAGACAACTCTGCCCGCCGGGGCCGTTGTGCAGGTTTTGCGGTGGGATTGACACACTTTCACTTCGTGTTCTGGAATGACGACAGGCCGGAAGATTTTCGGCAGCACATCAATGACACCGATGTAAAAGGCCCTACGAACAGCCGAGGCTTTCGCCGCAGTTGAGGCACTTGTAACAGGCGCCGTTGCGCACGGCCACGTGGCCGCATTTGGGGCAGGTGGGCGCGTCCAACTGAAAATGGGCCACGCTCCGGCTCAAGGCAGCCGCATCCGCGACCCGCGCGGCGGAGGGCGCGGGGGAATGACCGCCGCCGTTGCCATTGCCATTGCCGTTGCCGTTGCCGTTGGCGTGGGCTTCAACGGTTCGCGCGGGGTTTGGGACGATGTCGGTCTCGTCGGACAGAGGCAGGTCAGAGACCGGGCGGTTTATTTTTTTTTTGACCTCTTCGACCAGGCCGGGCATGGGCAGTTCAGCCTGGGCGCGCGCGCCGCCGTTGGCTTCGCGATAGCCGGGAACGAACTGGAAGCCCAGCCAGCGGAATACGTAGTCAATAATGGAGGAGGCGTTGCGAATATCGGGGTTTTTGGTGAAACCGGACGGTTCGAAGCGCTGGTGGGCAAATTTCTTGATCAACGCTTCGAGCGGGACGCCGTATTGGAGGGCCAGGCTGGTGAGGGTGCCGATGCTGTCCATCAGCCCGCCGATGGTGGAGCCTTCCTTGGCCATGGTGATGAATAATTCGCCGGGCTGATTGTCGCCGAAGAGGCCGACGGTGAGGTAGCCCTCGTGGCCGGCGATTTCAAATTTATGTGTGACAGCGGTGCGGGTGTCGGGCAGGCGGCGGCGCAGGGGCTGGCCGGTCTGGGCGCGCAGTTTCTGGACCTCGGCTTCCAGTTCCTGGAGGTGTCCGGCGGCGGATTGGGCGGCGCCTTCGTTGGTCTTGCTGGTGTTGAGCGGCTGGGAGCGTTTGGAGCCGTCGCGGTAAATGGCGACGCATTTGAGGCCCATTTTCCAGGCCTGGATGTAAGCGTCCTGGATGTCTTCAACGGTGCAGTTCTGGGGGAGATTGACGGTCTTGGAGATGGCGCCGCTGATGAAGGGCTGGGTGGCGGCCATCATTTTCAGATGGGCCATGTAACTGATGCTGCGCCGGCCGCGCGCGGCCTTGAAGGCGCAATCGAAGACCGGCAGGTGTTCGGGCTTCAAGCCGGCGGAGAGGACGGCGCCGTTTTCCTCGGCGTCCTCGATGGTGTCGAATTTTGCGACGTGTTCGAGGATGGAGGCGACTTCGGCGTCGGTGTAATGGAGGCGGCGGAGGGCGGCGGGGACGCCGCGGTTGACGATTTTCAAGGTGCCGCCGCCGGCGAGCAATTTATATTTGACAAGAGCGATGTCCGGCTCGACGCCGGTGGTGTCGCAGTCCATGAGGAAGGCGATGGTGCCGGTGGGGGCCAGGACGGTGACCTGGGCGTTGCGATAGCCGGACTCGCGGCCGCGCTCCAGGGCGCGGTCCCAAGTCTGGCGGGCCTCGTCCTTGAGGTAGGCAAACTCGCTGCTGGGCTGGATGTCCTCCACGGCCTGGCGGTGCAACTGGATGACGCCGAGAGTGGGGGCGACATTGTCAGTGCCGAGGGGCTTGGAGACGTGGGCGCAGCGGGCGTCGCGGTAGCCTTGGAAAGGCCCCAGGACGGAGGCGATGCGGGCGGACTGCTCGTAGGCGTGGCCGGTCATGATGGCGGTGACGGCGCCGGCCAGGGCGCGGCCCTCGTCGGAGTCGTAGGGGAGGCCGTAGCTCATGATGAGGGAGCCAAGGTTGGCGTAGCCCAAGCCGAGGGTGCGGAAGACGTGGGAGTTTTCGGCGATGTCCTTGGTGGGATAGCTGGCGTTATCCACCAGAATTTCCTGGGCGGTGATGAAAATCCGCACCGCCGCCTTGAAGCGTTCGATGTCAAACACCGCGTCTTCGCGCTTGAACTTCATCAAATTGAGGGAGGCGAGGTTGCAGGCGGTGTTGTTGAGGAAGACGTATTCGGAGCAGGGATTGGTGGAGTGAATGGGCTCGGTGTTTTTGCAGGTGTGCCATTTTTGGATGGCGCCGTCGTACTGCAATCCGGGATCGCCGCAAGTCCAGGTGCCTTCGGCGATTTTGTGGAGGAGGGAGGCGGCGTCCTTTTTTTGGAGGGGCTGGTTGTCGGTGACGCGGCGGGTCCACCATTCCTTGCCTTCGATGGCGGCCTGCATGAATTGGTCGCTGACGCGGACGGAAAGGTTTTCGTTTTGGTACATGACGCTGCCGTAGGCGTCGCCATTGTAGGAGCCGTCGTAGCCTTGTTCGATCAAGGCCCAGGCTTTCTTTTCCTCTTTTTGCTTGGCGTCAATGAATTCCTCGATGTCGCCGTGCCAGTCGCGCAGGGTGTTCATCTTGGCGGCGCGGCGGGTTTTGCCGCCGGATTTGACGACGTTGGCGACCTGGTCATAAACTTTGAGGAAGGAAAGGGGGCCGCTGGGGCGTCCGCCGCCGCTGAGTTTTTCCTTGCCGGAACGTATGGGGGTGAGGTCGGTGCCGGTGCCGGAGCCGTATTTGAAGAGCATGGCCTCGCTGTGGGCCAGGCGCATGATGCTTTCCATATTGTCATCCACGGATTGGATGAAGCAGGCGCTGCCCTGGGGGTATTCGTACTGGGTGCCGGCGCGTTCGGCCACGCCGGTCTGTTTGTGGCAAAACCAGCCGCCGCGGGCGGAGGATTTGCCCACGCCATATTGATGAAAGAGGCCGACGTTGAACCAGACGGGCGAATTGAAGGCGCCGTATTGGTTGAGGCACAGCCAGGTCAGTTCGTCGTAAAACACCTCGCCGGAGGCCGGATCAAAATAGCCGTCGCGAACGCCCCAATCGGCAATGGTGCGGCAGACCCGGTGAATGAGCTGGCGGACGGAGGTTTCCCGTTCGGCGGTGTGTTGCTCGCCGTAGAAATACTTTGAGACCACGACTTTGGCGGCCAGTTCGGACCAGGACTTGGGCACCTCGACGTTCTCTTGTTTGAAGATGACCCTGCCGGTGTCGTCGGTGATTTCGGCGGTGCGGGTGTCCCATTCGATCTGATCGAAGGGCTTGACGTTGGGATCGCTAAAAATGCGTTCCATGGGAAGAGATTTGCCGGACGCAGGATTGGGCGAGGCCGAAGGGAGCGCGGGGGAGGATTCGGGGCGCTGAGAGGACTGTGTTTTGACAGGCGATTGGATTCGATCCGGAGCTTCGATCATAAGCCATTGTTCAAGTTTAAGTTAATACCCAGTTTTAAAATCGCACGATTTTTACAGTTGGCCAAGTGCCACTTCAAATCGAGACAGTTTTGGCAGCAAGCTGCTGCCGGCAGCCCACATTTAGTGGAGCGAGGGCCAGTGTAGCCCCATATATGGTAGTGGCAAGACAAATTTGCAAAAAAGTTATGCCCCGGTTCTTCCCCGGCAAAACGGGCCGTTGGTGTTGCTGGACAGCCCTTTTGGGCGGGGCGGTGAATAAACTTTTTTGCTCCCTGTGAATAACTACCTCCTGGATTTTGGCCGGCGGGCGTGGGAACGCCGGACTTTAACCTGGGAACTTCTGTCCCGCGCGTGTCTGGCGCCAGGGCGGGCCGGGGTGTTGGCGGATTGAACGAGGGGCCGGTCGGGGCTTTGTTCCCGGTCGCGCCCGCGCAGGACGATGGGGCAGCCCTCGTATCCGAAGGCGGCGCGCATTTGATTGGACAGGTATTTCTTGTATTGGTCGGAGAACAGGTTTTCCCGGTTGACGAACAGCAAAAAAACCGGGGGCGACTGGTTGACCTGGGTGGCATAGAAGAATTTCAGACGGTGTCCGGCCGAACTGGCCGGCTGGCGGCGTTCGATGGCGTCTTGGAGCGTGCGGTTCAAGATGCCGGTGGGGATCTTCTGACGCAATTGCGCGGTCACGTAACGGATGGATTCGAGCAGCCGGTCCAGGTGAAATCCGGTCTTGGCGGAGGTGAAGATGACCGGGGCGTAATCGAGAAAGAAAAGCTGCTCCTGCACCCATCCGCCGAATTCCCCCAGGGTGAGCGGGGGCGCGTCCTGGCCTTCGCGGCGTTTGAGGCGGCGCTTCTCCTCGCGGTTGGCTTCTTTTCGCGCCGCGTCCACCTCCGGGCCGACCAGGTCCCATTTGTTGACAATGATGAGGCAGGCTTTGTTGCGTTCCACGATTTTTCCGGCGACTTTTTTGTCCTGCGAAGTCACGCCGGCCTCCGCGTCAATCACCAGGATGGCGATGTCGCAGCGGGCGATGGATTCGTCGGTGCGCTGGACGCTGAAGAACTCGACGGAATCGTCAATGCGGCGTTCCTGGCGGACGCCGGCGGTATCAATGAGAATATATTTTTGCCTCGCGCCGCCCGTTTCGACGGAGAAGGGCACATCCACGGAATCCCGCGTGGTTCCCGGAACGGGGGTGACGATGACGCGTTTGGAATGGGTGAGGGCGTTGATGAGGGAGGATTTGCCGACGTTGGGCCGGCCGATGATGGCCAGCTTGAGGGTGGGCCAGGGGTCGGGCGCCTCCGGGGTGGCCGGAGCGGTTTGCTTGGGAAGGAGGGCGACGGCGGCATCCATCAGCGAGCTGATGCCGCGCTGGTGAATGGCGCTGACGGGGAAGATTTTTTCAAAGCCCAGTTCGGCAAACGCATCGGCGGAAGCTTCCGATTGGTCGTTGTCGGCCTTGTTGACGGCCAGGAGCACGGGTTTGCCCGCCCGCCGCAAGCGCGAGGCGACTTCCTGGTCGAGGGACACGACGCCTTCCTGCAAATTGACGACCAGGAGAATGACGGTGGCGGCCTGGATGGCCAGTTCCACTTGCTCGAAGGCGGCCTGGGTGATGACGTCCGGGGATTTTTCCCCGCGCAACAGGCCGAGGCCGCCGGTGTCCACCAAAGTGAAAGGGTGTCCGTTCCATTCGGTTTCGACGCTGATGCGATCGCGCGTCACGCCCGGCTCATCGTGGACGATGGCGATGCGTTTGCGGACGATGCGGTTGAACAGGGCCGACTTGCCCACGTTGGGGCGTCCGACGATGGCGATGAGGCTGGGTGCGTCCATGGGAAAGGATACAGCGGGTGGGGCGGGGTGCCACTTATATTGGTGGAGAATTGGGAAATGGGCAAATGCAGGGTTGGGAGCGGATCTGGGTTGGAAAGGCGCAAACTTCAAGACGTAAAGGCAGTTTTCAGAAAAAAAAGTGCTTTGATTTACTTTGATTTACTTTGACTTGGTTTGACTTGCTTTGATGTGGTTTGATTTATTTTAGGTTTTCCTGGATTGGTTGAGGCATTATAGTTAACGATAAAGCTGACTGTCCTTTGCCAAGATTTCCTTCCGGGCCAAGTTTGAGGGAGACAGGACGAAGGATGCGACGGCCCCATTCCGAGGAACGGGCCGGCATCGGCTCCCGGCTCTGGACGCTGTTTTGCGTGTCCATCATAGACTTCGTATCTATTTACCACTTCAGAAGGGATGTGTCAAGGGTGTGGGGAGGGCGAAGCGCGCGCGAACAAACGCCGGTGGTTCGCGGGAGTGGCATTATCGGTTTTCAGGAAGCCAGGCGCCGCTTGGATGTGGATTTGCTGGCCGACAGGCCGCTCTTTTTCCCGGCGGCTTGTTCAAGCAAAATGAGTTCTGTGGCGACTTCCGGCGATTTCAAACCACAGTCCCGCACAACCGACGCGGGAATTTCCAAGTTGTCCAATTGTCTAGGCTCAACCTTTACCGCACCAGCACCGTAGGACTTTCCGGCGAAGGCAAGATTTTGAAGCGTGTCGGGATGGTTCAACGCGCGCCACAAGCGTTTGACTGCCTCGCGGTTGGTGTCCCACGGATAAACGCACAAGAAACAGGTGAGCGGCACGACTGCCGCCTCGTTGAGAATAAAACGGCAATCCCGGCGGCCGAGGTAGGCGAACAAGATGGGCGGCGGGGTTCGCTGCTCCATTTTATACCAAGGCCGACGGCTTTGGATTAAGGAACGCTGATGAAGTTGTTGTTGCTCCCCGAATTCAAGATGCGACCGCAGCGTGGCCGGCAGCCGTTCCTTGGGGGTGTGGTCCAGATTGAGCAGCCAAGTCGGGCGGCCTGCGAGATCGAGTTGTTCCAAGGTGGAGGGACGCAGAACATCCTCACGACAATCCTGTGTGCGCCCGATGACGCGAATGAAAAAACGTGGATCCAGCCCCAATGACTTCACTTGTTCGCGAGTGAGAAAAAAGAATTCGTTGGCCCCGGTTGCAATCCCTCGGACGACGCGGGCAAAGTGAGAGAGGGGAATACCATGTGACGCAGCCGGCCTGAGCGGGCGTGAGAATCCTGTGGCCAGCGCTTCCGAAAGGTTGCGCTCCTGACAAACCACGGTTTTGCCCGCGTCCGGCCCGTTCTTCACACCCTGAAGCGAATGCAAAACCGACTCGACATCCCGCTCCTTTACCCGCATCCACTTGAAATGACGGGTGGGCGCGGAATGAGACATGAGAAAAACCATCGCGTTCGTGTCCACCTTGGGAAATGGCGCGGCGGATTCATCAAAGGTCAGGATGGCTTCCAAACGATACAGTTGGCACAACCGATTCCAAAGTGCGCGGGATGAAATGCCTTCACAAACATCCGCCGGCAGCAAAAAAGCGAGGCGTCCCGACGGCGACAGATGTTCCAAACATTTGAGCAGGAAATAGATATGCAGCCCAACCCGTCCATCAAGCGCGAACCCAAGAACCCGTTGAGCGATGGTTCTTAATTCAGACTTACGCTGTGCGCCCAAGCGGTGATGCCGGATGTAGGGCGGGTTAGAAATGATGGCTGGGAAAGTTCGCGTGAGGCGGCTCGATATGAAATCATCAATCTTAATCCGGCTGAAATTGTTCCTGGTCAAGCCCAGTTTTCCGCCATCTATAAATGCGGTTTCGTGAAGTTCAAACCCGTCAAACTGGCCCGCGTATCCCACCGCACGTGCCGCGGAAAAAAATGTTCCTGGTCCAACAGCGGGATCAAACAACGTGTTTGGCTGTTTCTCGGTCACCCACGAAGCCATAATCTTGGCCAGCCAGGGAGGCGTCCAGAATTGCCCTTTCTCTCGCAGTTCCTCACGCTCCGTCCAAGCACTCGGAAGCGACTGAAACCCGGCCTCAATTGGATGGAGAGTTTCCATTTATCGTCTCCTTTAAGCGATTCCCCGAAGAATTTGCAGAGCTGGCTCGGCCAATTGAAGCCGCCCTCCGTCAAAGGTCACATAAGGCAAAATGTGTCCATTCCGATCTTCCCACCGGCTAATCTTCGCGTTTCTTGGGGGAATAGGCGTGGGTGGATTGGCCGTAGAAAACTTCGGCGGCTTCCATGATCGTTTCGGACAAGGTCGGGTGCGGATGGACGCATTCGGCCAGGTCGCGCACGGTGCCCCCCATTTCGATCGCCACCACCCCTTCGGAAATCAGATCGCCCGCGCCGTGGCCGACGATGCCGACGCCCAAAACCCGCTCCGTCCCGATGTCAATAATCAATTTGGTCAGCCCGTCAATGCGGTCGAAGGTCAAGGCGCGGCCGGAGGCGCCCCAGGGGAATTTGGCCACTTCAAATTTCAGACCCCGCGCCCTGGCTTCCGCCTCGGTCACGCCGCACCAGGCGACCTCGGGATCGGTGAAGACCACGGCGGGAATGATGATGCCGGTGGAAGTGGCCGGTTCGCCCACGATGGTGGCCACGGCGATGCGCCCTTCCATGGTGGCTTTGTGGGCCAGCAAAACCCCGCCGGCGATGTCGCCGATGGCCAGGATGGCCGGGTCGGCGGTTTCCTGCTGGTCGTTGACTTTGATGAAGCCGCGCTCGTCCTGCTCCACTTTGGTGTTTTCCAGGCCGAGATCCCGGCAGCGCGGGACGCGGCCGACGGAGACGAGCACGCGATCAAAGAGTTCTTCCTTGGGCGTTTTGTCGGGGCCTTCGGTGACGACGAGGATTTTTTTGCCTTTGGTCGCCATTTTGGTGACCTTGGTTTTGAAACGCACCTCGCGGAAATTGGCCTGGGCGTATTTCATGACCGGGCGCACCAGGTCGGGGTCCGCGCCGCTCAAAATGGTGTCCAGCGCCTCGACCACGACGACTTTGCTGCCCAGGTTGGCATAGACGGTGCCCAGTTCCATGCCGATGTAACCGCCGCCGATGACCAGCAAATCCTCCGGCACTTCCTCCACTTCCAGCGCCTCGGTCGAAGTCATGACGCGAGGATTGCCCAGGTCGAAGGCCTTGGGCAGGGCCGGATTGGAGCCGACGGCGACGATGGCTTTGTCAAAATTGACGAAATGCTGGCCTTCGGGGGTTTCGACGCGCAAGGTCTGCGAGCTTTCGAAATAGCCGCGTCCGTGCAGGACCTCGACGCCGCGTTTTTTGGCCAGGAAGGCGACGCCCGCGGAGAGTTTCTCGACGATGGAACTTTTCCAGGCCCGCAATTTGTCCAGTTCGATTTGCGGGGAGGCGAAGGTGATGCCGCGATGGGCCGAATCGCGCGCCTCATGAATCATCCTGGTGGCGTAAAGCAGGGCCTTGGACGGAATGCAGCCGCGATTGAGACACACCCCGCCGAGCCTCTTGTCCTGCTCGACCAGCAGCACCTTTTTGCCAAGATCCGCCGCGTAAAAGGCCGCGGCATAACCGCCCGGACCGGCGCCAAGAACTACGATTTCTGTCTTAATGGGATCCATGTTCAATTCAACGTTTGCTCGTCAAAGTTCTCAAATTCAAATTACGGCTCGACGGAGTCTCGCCCTACCGATTTCAGCCCAACTGGCTCTGGTCAAAGTTCTCAAATCCCTTGACCAGTTCGAGCATGAAACGCACGGCCACGCCGCCATCAATGACGCGGTGATCGTAGGCCAGGGTCAGCGGCAGCATCAGGCGCGGCTCGATCTTCCCCTCGCGCACGACCGGCCGCAACGCGCCGCGGCCCATGCCCAGGATGGCCACTTCCGGGCGGTTGACAATGGGGGTGAAATGTCCGCCGCCAATGCCGCCTTGGTTGGAGATGGTGAAAGAACCGCCCTGCAATTCCTCCAAGGAAACTTTGCGCTCCCGCGTTTTGGCGGCCAGGTCGCCCAACTCTTTGGAAAGGGTGAAAAGGCTTTTTTTGTCAACGTCGCGCAGCACCGGCACAATCAGGCCTTGGTCGGTGTCCACCGCCAGGCCGATGTGAATATATTCCTTCCAGACCAGTTCGCCGGCGGCTTCATCCAGGCTGGTGTTGAAAATGGGATGTTTCTTCAGCGCATCCGCAACGATCTTGAGCGCAAAGGACGTGAGGGTCAGCCGCGCGCCTTTCTTCTCGTAAGCCTCGGCGTGCCGTTGCCTCAGCTCGTTCATGGCGGTGATGTCGGCTTCGTCAAACTGGGTGACCCGCGGAACGGCGTTCCAACTCTGCGCCATCCGCTCGGCGATGACTTTGCGCAGTGGGGTGAGGGGACGCCGGGCGATGGGACCCCATTTGGAAAAATCAATCCGCTCCGCCGGCGGTTTGGCCGGCCCGGCGGCGCCGGCCGGGCGCGCTTGGGCGGCCAGCCGTTGCAGGCGCTGGATGTAAGCCCGCACATCTTCGAGGACAATCCGTCCCCCACTTTCGCTGCCGCGAATTTTTCTCAGATCAATGCCCAATTCGCGCGCCATCCGGCGCAGCGAGGGCGAAGCGGCCGGTTCCGGGCCGCCGGGGGCTTCCTCTGCAACGGGCGCGGGACCCTGCTCCTCCCCGGCGGCGGGAAGCGGCGCGGAGGCGCGGGGGCGGCGTTGGGCGGGCGGCGGTTTGGCCGGAGCGGCTGTGACGGGAGCGGCTGTGGCGGCGGGAGCGGCGCCTCCGGTTTCGAGCGAAAGAATCGGCTGGCCGACAGAAATCTTGTCGCCCACCGACACGATGATTTTTGTCACCTTGCCGGCGGCGGCAGCGGGCACCGGGGCGACGGCTTTGCCGGTTTCCAGTTCGATGATGCCCTGGCCTTTGGCAATTTGATCGCCTTCCTTGACCAGGATGCTGACGACATTGCCCGAGTCATCGGCACCTTCCCCGAGCGGAGGCAGTTTCAGATCCATAGAGTTATCGCAAATGGGCTGCTTTGAAAAAACATCTCCGCAGACCCTCTCCCGCATCGTAAGTTGCCACCCTGGGGAAACAAGAAAAAAAAGGACGCCGCGCGGCGCGCGGACGACGCCGGCCACTCTGTCAGGTTCATGGTCCCAATGCCCGCCAGAATTTTGGCTTGCCGGGCTTCAGCGCAACGCGATCAACCCGGCCAGAAATAAAGTTGCCAATAATATCGCCACGATCCACCAAAACCAACGGATGCCGTGAGGCAGCACCTTTTTCTTCCCGAATTCGCGATCCACAAATTCCTCGTAGTCGAACTCCTCATCCGGCAGATTCAGCCCCCCGACGTAGGCCTCATCCGACCAGCCGGTTTTCTCATCCGCGCCGCATTCCGGACAGGCTTTGGCGCCGGGAGGGACATCCGCGCCGCAATTGGGGCAACTTTCGGGTCGTGAGTTCAATGGCCAGAAGGAAACATTAAAGCGGAAGGCCGCACAATGGAATTCAAAAATGCCGCCGCGAAAAACAAAGAACAGATGGAAAAGCGCGCAAACTGTTTGTTTCTTTGTGTGCTTTGGAGGGGGCCTGGGCAAACCAGCGCCTGAGGAAGGAGTTTGCCAGCGGGCGGGTTTGAGTGTTCAGTAGGCTCAATTCTATGGCTCTGATTAAACCATTTGCCGCGTTGCGGCCACTGCCGGAACTGGCGGAGAAAATTTGCGAGCTGCCTTACGATGTCATGTCGTCGGACGAAGCTCGCGAAATGGCGGCGGGAAATCCGCTGAGTTTTCTCCATGTCAGCAAACCGGAAATTGATCTGGCCGGCGGCGTGGAGGTCCATGATCCGGCGGTTTACGCCAAGGGACGGGAAAACTTTGACCGGCTCATCCGCGAGGGCGCGCTCCGGCAGGAAGCCCGGCCCTGCTTCTATCTTTACCGCCAGATCATGGGCGGCCACGCCCAAACCGGCCTGGTCGCCGCCGCCAGTTGCGAGGACTATCTCCGCGGCGTGATCAAAAAACATGAACTCACCCGCCCCGACAAGGAGGATGACCGCGTGCGCCACATCGAAAGCCTGGGCTGGCAGACCGGCCCGGTTTTCCTGGTTTATCGCGCTGTCAAGCAGATGGATGAACTGGCCGCCCAACAAACCGCCGAACCGCCGGACACCGACTTCACCGCCCGGGACGGCATCCGCCATTGCTCGTGGACCTTGAGCGACGCGGGACAGATTGAAGCGGCGCGGCAGGCGTTCGCGAAAATCCCGTCGCTTTACATTGCCGACGGCCATCATCGCTGCGCGGCGGCGGCGCGGCTCTGCCAGGCGCGCCGGGGCGCGGGCGAAAGCGGCTTTTTTCTGAGCGTGATTTTTCCGGACAACCAGGTGCGCATCCTGCCCTACAACCGGGTGTTGAAAGACTTGAACGGCTTGACCGCGGCGCAGTTGCTGAAAAAGCTGGAGAGGGTGTTTGTGGTGTCGGAGAGCGGCCCGGCGCGGCCCGGCGGCAAACACGAGCTGGCGCTGTTTCTGGAGGGCCGGTGGCGCGGGCTGCGCTTCCGCCCGGAAATCCGGGCGGCGCAGGATCCGCTGGAAGGGCTGGACGTGAGCTTGCTGCAAAAGCGCGTGCTGGGGCCGATTTTCGGCATTGGCGATCCGCGCATCAGCCGGCGCGTCAATTTTGTCGGCGGCATCCGGGGCGCGGAGGAACTGGAAAAGTTGGTCAACAATAACCAGTACGCCTGCGCCTTTTCCCTGTTCCCGACCGGGATGGCGGATTTGATGGCCATCGCCGACGCCGGCGGAATCATGCCGCCGAAAAGCACCTGGTTCGAACCCAAATTGCGCGACGGCATGTTCTGCCACCAGATTTAGAATTTGTGCCAGCCAACCGGACAACCCTCAGCCTGCGCGCGACCTTTCTGGGAATGGGCGTCAATATCCTGCTGGTCGCGGGCAAACTGGCCGGCGGCATTGCCGGACACTCCCACGCGCTCATCGCCGACGCCATGGAATCGCTGGCCGACATTTTCAGCTCGATCATCGTCTGGCGCGCGGTGGTGGTGGCGGCGGCGCCGCCCGATCGCGAGCACCCCTACGGCCACGGCAAGGCGGAAGCCATCGCCGCCGCCTCGGTGTCCACGATTTTGCTGCTGGCCGCCTCGGGCATCGCCATGCAGGCGGCCCGGCAGCTTTTCGAGCCGCGCGATCCGCCGAAATCCTTCACCCTGTATATCCTGATCGGGGTCGTGATTGTCAAGGAGGCGGTGTTTCGTTTCGCCTCCCGCCAAGCCGGCCTGGCCCAAAGCGGCGCGGTGCATGCGGACGCCTGGCATCATCGCTCCGATGCGATCACCTCGCTGGCGGCGGCCATCGGGATCAGCGTCTGTCTGCTGGGCGGGCGGCCGTTCGCCTACGCGGACGATGTGGCGGCGCTCTTCGCCTCCTGCGTCATCGCGTGGAACGGGTGGCTGTTGCTGCGCCCGGCTTTGGATGAATTGATGGACGCGGCGCCCAACTCGGCCATCCTGGCCCAAATCCGCGCGACCGCGAGCGAAGTTCCGGGGGTCCATGCCGTCGAGAAATGCCGCGCGCGCAAGACCGGCTTTGAATATTTTGTGGATCTGCACATTGAGGTGGACCCGGAAATGACGGTGCAGCAGGGGCACAATATCGCCCATCGGGTCAAGGACCGGGTGCGCCAGGCCATTCCCGCGGTGAGCGACGTGCTCGTGCATGTCGAGCCGCGCCAGATGAAGAAGGCGGAATGAAGATTTTGCTTTTTCCGCCGGGTTGGGTTACATGGCAGGCATGAAGATTGTTTTGGCTTATTCCGGCGGATTGGACACTTCGGTATTGTTGACGTGGCTCAAGAAAAAATATGACGCGGAGATGATCGCGTTCTGCGCCGACATCGGCCAGGAGGAGGAACTCCAAGGGCTGGACAAAAAGGCGCGCAAGACGGGCGCGTCCAAAGTCTATATCGAGGATTTGCAGGAGGAGTTCGCCCGCGATTTCATTTTCCCGATGATGCAGGCGGGGGCGATTTACGAAAACCAATACTTTCTCGGCACCAGCATCGCCCGCCCGCTCATCGCCCAGCGCATGGTGGAAATTGCGAAGAAGGAAAAAGCCGACGCCATCGCCCACGGCGCGACGGGCAAGGGCAACGACCAGGTGCGATTTGAGCTGACCGCCGCCGCGCTCGCGCCCGAACTGCGCGTGATTGCCCCGTGGCGCGACGCCTCATTCCGGGCGCAATTTCCCGGCCGGGCGGAGATGATCCAGTATTGCGCGGAGCAGGGAATTGCGGTGGAAGCCACCGCCAAAAAGCCCTACTCCAGCGACCGCAACCTTCTCCATATTTCTTTCGAGGCGGGCATTTTGGAAGACCCCTGGCTGGACGCCTCCGCGCCCGAGCACAAGGCCATGTACAAACTCAGCGTCTCTCCCGAAGACGCGCCCAACCAGCCGGAGTACGCGACGCTGGATTTTGTGAGAGGCGATTGCGCGGCGGTGAACGGCAAAAAGCTGACCCCGCTGGGCGTGATGAAGGCCCTAAACAAACTGGGCGGCAAACACGGGGTAGGCCGGGTGGACCTGGTGGAGAACCGGTACGTGGGGATGAAATCGCGCGGCGTCTATGAGACACCGGGCGGGGCGATATTGCATTTTGCCCATCGGCAGATGGAGAGCCTGACGATGGACCGGGAAGTCATGCATTTGCGGGATTCCTTGATTCCGAAGTACGCCGAACTGGTTTATTACGGCTATTGGTTTGCGCCCGAGAGGCGCGCTTTGCAGGCGCTGGTCACGGAGAGCCAGCAGAACGTGACCGGCACGGTGCGGCTGAAACTCTACAAGGGGAACATCATCACCGCCGGCCGCAAATCGCCCGTGAGCCTTTACAATCCACACCTCGCCACCATGGAATCCGATCCCACCAAGGCCTACAACCAGGACGACGCCACCGGTTTCATCCGCCTCAACGCCCTCCGCCTGAAAGTCGCGGCGCAGGTGCGGAAGAAGAAGTTGAATCACAGCTTGATGTCGCAAATTGCGATTTCAAGCCAAGATGGGATGCGGTCACAAATTGTGACCGCATCGGAAAACGCAAAATGAACAAACAAATCGGTTCAGGCGTGGACGATTGGACAGAAGCCGAGCCGTTGTGATACTCTCCAAACATGAACGCCGTACAAAAAATCAAGGCAGCGGCAGCAAAGTTGAATCCAGACGAGCAAGTTGAACTCTTTCGGTGGTGGGTGGAATCGGATGTGTTCAAGCAGCGGCATCTGGCGTCGTTGAAACGCGAGATCGTCATTGGCATTGAGGATTTGGAACGCGGGCGGTATCATATTTACAACGATGCCAGCGTGATGCGGTTGGCGGAAGAGGTTGGCCGGTCGGGCAGAGAACGATTGGCAAAGACTGGGAAAACCACGAAGGCATGAAAAAATACCGGGTTTCCAACACCGCAAGGTTGGACTTGGATGAAATCTGGTTTTACATTGCACAAGACAACCCGGACGCGGCGGACAAATTCATGCGTGCTCTCCTCTCTCGGTTTCCTCTCCTTGCATCCATGCCGGAAATGGGACGGCAACGCGAGGAACTGGCGGCCCGGTTGCGCAGTTTTCCCATCGGCAACTACCTCATCTTTTACCGTCCGATGGAAAATGGCGTTGAAATCGCACGCGTGCTGCACGGTGCGAGGGATCTTCCGCCGTTGTTTGAATAAGCCGCAGATCGTGGCGCGGGAAGCCGACCCGGCCAAAGCCTGCAACCAGGACGACGCCACGGCTTCATCCGCCTCAACACGCCACGCCTGAAAGTCGCGGCGAAGGTTCATGGATCGCAGGGGAAATAAACCGAGGATGGAAGATTGAGGAAGAAGGATTCCTCAGGCGCTTTCGCTCGCTTCGGCGGCGATCGGATGAAGACGTCTCCATCGCGCGACGAAGAGGAAAAACACTGCCGGACCGAAAGAGAACAGCATCACGGAAATTCCCATCGTCAGACCAATGAACGTCAAGAATCCGGCGCAACACTCATTCCGCTGACGGGCCACAATATGAGTCGGCACGGCGATCAGGAGTTCGAGAATGCTGCCCTTGAGCAGCGTCCGGCTTTGCCGGGAAATGAAGTCAGGGGTGTTTTCTTTCCGGCCCAAGCGGAAGAAAATCAGAGACCAAAGGCACCAAGTCAAGGCCATCACGCCAAGCAAACACCAGACGTCCCGGTCTGGCATGTCAACATCTCCAGCGGCAAACTCATAGACCGCGCAGACAGCGCCTGCGGCCAATCCGCCCATCATCAACCCTGAGGCCAGAACGGTAGGCAGCAGAGACCCCCGCGAAACCGGACGGCGGCTGGCGAATCGCACTGGCACGGCCAACAAAGCCGCTTGTGCCAGCGCCATCACCAGGAGCCATGTCCAATAGGGCCAGACGGTATAAACCGCAGCGGCTTCTTTGACAGAATAAGTGGCCGCCTCTTCTTGGATGCCGTGTTTGGAGAAAGCCGAAGCGATGACCGGCACGGTCAGGGTGACAAGAATCAGACAGTACAATGCAGCGACAAGGATGGCCCAGCGTTTCATTTGGAGAAAGATACTCGATGCCGGAGGGTGGGGAAAATGCAAAATGAAGATTGCATGAAGGATGAAGACAAGCGCCGGGACCTGTGCCGCGTTTTTGTTTGCGCACGCCCCGGGGGAGGCATCACAATAATCATTATGAGTGAGCCAATTATTTTTCAAAAATTTCCCCTGGTGCAGCCGGCGGACAAGGGCGTGTATTGGTGGTGCGCCTGCGGTGCTTCCAAAACCCAGCCCTTTTGCGACGGCTCGCACAAAGGCACGGAGTTTTCGCCCCTCAAAACGGAAATCAAAGAGAAAAAAACCGTGGCGTGGTGCGGCTGCAAGCACTCGAAGAACAAGCCGTTCTGCGACGGCAGCCACAAGACCCTCTGAAGCGCGCCCAGGGGAAGGCGGGGAAGAGAAACCTACTGGGATTTGCGGAAGACGCCGGAGACGTCCACCACGTTCATGGAAACCAGGTCCAGGACGGCCCCCGGCTCGCGCCGCGCGGCCTTCTCCATCTGGGCGGCGACGAGGGCGACGGCGTCGGCGGCGTAATACTTGACGGCACCGACGCTCAATTCCGCCGGGAAAATGACAATCAGGAGCAGGTTCTCATCCACGTTGCTGATGAGCAGGCTCAACTGCCGGCCCTGCTGGCAGATGTGCTCGAGGTTGGTCTCGCCCAGGCACCGGGCGATCATGTCGGTGGCGCTGAAGGCGCCGGCCGCCAGGGCCGAGACGGTGGTGGCGTCGAATTTTTCCACCGCCCCCCGCTGGCTGATGAGGGGGCCGCCTTTGTCAATAATAAGGGCCGCGCCGGCCTCGCTGCGCCGGAGCAACTCGTCCAGGGCGGCGTCCAGGGTCGTGACGTCCTCTTCGATCAGTTGGGGAAGGCCGGCCATGTCAAGCGGGCTTGCGCGAGCCTTGGTTGATGAATTTGTTGAGCAACATGCGGGTGATCATGTTGAGGGTTTCAAAGACGCCCTCGCATTTGGAGGCCACGGAAGTAAAGGAGGGAACCAGCACCTCGCGGTTGTTGAGGAGGAATTCCATGTACTCCACCGGGGCGACGGTCGGCAGGTCGCGCTTGTTGTATTGCATGACGTAGGGGATGTCGGCCAGGTTGAGCTTGAGGGTTTTGAGGTTGTCCTCCAGGTTCTGGAAACTCTCGACGTTTTCGGCCATTTTCTCATATTGGGAATCGGCCACGAAAATGATGCCGTCCACGCCGCGCAAGACCAGTTGGCGGGTGGTGTTGTAAATGACCTGGCCGGGGACGGTGTAGAGCTGGAACTTGGTTTTGAACCCTTTGATGGCCATGGCTTCGATGGGCAGGAAATCGAAAAACAAAGTGCGGTCCGAGCTGGTGGCCAGGGAAACCAGTTTGCCCTTCTCCTGGACGTTGCCGACGTTGGCGTGGACCTGTTCGAGGTTGGTGGTCTTGCCGCCCTTGCCCGGGCCGTAATAGACAATTTTGACCTGCAATTCCTTGGTGGCTTGATTGATGATGGCCATAAGTTTATGGGTTGCGTCTGGCTAATTCGGCGGCGATCCGTTCCAGCGCCACTTCGGGCAGTGCTTCGCCGGGATGGCCCAAAACGGCCAGATAGAGTTTGCCTGTCTTGTAAATGGCGCACGGGGCCTTTCCCGCCGTGATGACCAGGCTGGTCAGCGGCCCCAACTGCATTTCGCCGGCGGACTGGCTGGCGCGGCCAAAAATCTGCGGCAAAAATGCCGCCACGGTGTCCGCTTTGAGTTGCGGGGGCAATTGCCCGGCCACGAGCAAACCGTCGCTCATGGTGAGCACGCCTCCGGCCACGCCTTTGAGGGCGCAAATCTTCTGGCAGATTTCCTGCGGAGACCATTCGGTCTTCCCCGGCTGCCCAAGAATTTCACCCAGCACGCTCACGGGCGGCGCCGCCGCGGGGGCCGCGGTCAGAGGCGCTGGGGCGGCTGCGGAGGGCTGGGGCGCCACCGCTGCCGGAGATTTGCCCATGCCGGCGAAAAGGTCTGGAATATTCGCGGCAATGGCCACTTGCTTTTGCGCCGCGCCAGGACGGCGGCGCGCCAGGAAGAGCGGAGCGATCACGGCTAACGGCAGTTCCAGAGCGGTTTCGCGGTTGGCCGATTGGCTCTCCGGCGGCGGGGGCTGGAGCCATTGGCTCAACTCGCCCCAAGTAAAAACCACGCGGCCGGCTTTCATGGCTGGATTGAGCTGGCTGATCGGCAAGGAAACCGTCGCGCTCTGCAACCCGGCTTGGTCAATCTCCTGCTGCACGGGCGGCGGCCAAGATTCCCGGATGGCCGAAAGCGCCACCGTCAGAGTTTCCGCTTCCGCCGGCGCCGCTGGCGCCGGCATGGGCGGCGGTTTCGGCGCGGCGAACGGCATGGGCGGCGGTTTCGGCGCAGCGAACGGCATGGAGGGCGGTTTCGGCGCAGCGAACGGCATGGAGGGCGGTTTCGGCGCAGCGAACGGCATGGAGGGCGGTTTCGGCGCGGCGAATGGCATGGAAGGCGGCGGCGGAGCTTTCGGCGCCACCGAAGGCAGCGGCGCGGTCCCAGGCGGCTTGGTCAGAGGAGAAGAAGGCAACGGCGCGGACGCAGGCGGCCTTGGCATGGGGGTGGGCAGCGTTGGAGCCGAGGGCGGTCTGGTGAAATGTGAACCAGGAGGAAGGGGGGCGGAGGGTCGAGGGCCGGGAATGGAGGGGCCGGAAGCTGGAGTTGGGAGCTTGCGCGGGGCCGCAGGGCTTGGCGCTGGCGCGACTGGTTTTGGCGCGACCGGTTTTGGCGCGGGGGGCAGAGGGGGCGCGATGGATGGAGCTGGCTCGTCGAGTTCTGGCGCGCAAGGCACAGGATTGACTGCGGCCTTGGCGCTGAAGGACCGGTTTTTGCCAAAAATGCTTGTGACGCTTTCGGGAACAGCGGTCACTTTTTGTCCCGGCCGGCGGGCGAGCAGCGCCGGATCAATGGACGCCAGGACTTGCGCCAAGGGCAAACTTACCAGCGATCTGTCCAGGGTGGCATTGTCGGCGAAGGTGCCGGGCGGTGCTTTTTGCCGCAACTGGCCAAAAGGAATCTTCACCGCGCCCAAAGGCAATTGCGTCAGAGCGGCTCGGACGGGAAGAGCAAAGGTGCCGCCGCCGGGCGAGGCAACCAAAGCCGCCAGATTGGGTGGAAGCGCCGCCAAAATCGGGGCCAGCGGCAGATGGATTACTTCGCCCGGCGTGGCGAAGTCTTCCATTTCCGCCGACGGGGGAAACGAGGCGGCCGGGGCCTCGGTGGGAGGCGGAGCTTGGGAACGGGCGGGCGCGGCCGGGGCGGCGGTTGGGGTGGGGTGCGTCTGGGCCGCCGCAACGGAAGACTGCTCCGGCTTGGTCGGTTTCGAAAAGAGTCGTTTAAAAGCGCCGAACATGGATTCTGCTTTCGTGAGAGGTTGTCAGATTCCCCGGTCTTCGTCGAGATCAATTTACCGGATTCGGGCCACCGGGTGCCCGCGCCGGCACGGCCGGGGGGCGCGGGGATTTGGAGCTATTTTCCCGGCTCTCCTTCGGACCGTGCGTGACAGTTTCCGGCCAGTCGGATTACAGGCACATTCGAATCCTCGCAAACAGCGGTCAAAGTGGCGATTGCGGCGGAAGTTAAGGGCGAGAAATCAATCAACTATTTCAAGCCGGGCAGGTTTGGAGTTGCCGGGGGGCGTTCAATCGGGTGAGTTTGAACGTTGACGCCAGCCGTTGCGATCAATGAATCAGATAACGATCTTGTGTTCACAAGACGATTAATTTCCTCGGCACTTTTTGGGGACGGCTGCGAACTGATGGCCCCAGACTCGATATTATTAAACTTTGTTGGAGTTCCCATCATAATCATATTTCGTGTTCATGAGACAGTTCCTTGCGGCGAATCCACTCAAAACTGCCCGGTTTCACCACTGCGATATCGACAGGGCCGCCACAAACTTTAGGCCCGACCACGAATCGAAACCGGCCTTTGACAACATGAACGAGATAGGCAGCAAAGTCAACAGCATCTTGAAGGGGCATTCCATCGAATATTATTTCATACGGAATCTTCAGGGCATTAAGGCCTTGCGTAGAAAAGAAATCGTCAACTTTGGCGGGGTCAAAGCCCTTGTCCTTCATTCCTTGAATCAGCCTCCAATCAAGCCCGGTAATCAGCCTGATTAGCGCATCAGTCTGCCCAAACCATTGCACTCCAAAACTGGGCTTTTTTGAAACATTCGCAAGAAGTTCAACCGGAGTCAGTGTGGCCGGGAACTCAAATGCCCAAAGTCGTGCGAACGGGCTTGATGGGTCATATCCCCCTACGAGAAATCCCAAGACAGGCCGTTTCTGTGGGTCTGGATAATCATTTTCATAAAAAGTGTTGATAAATCCAGACAGGGATTTGGCGACGGCAGCAATTTCAGGATGAGTGTTCTGTGGAATAGCATGGCTCGAAAACTCCTCCACCAAGTTCTGAATACTTCGGCCTTGAAGCGAACCAGCGCCCCACACCAATATCCCCACTGGCGTTGATCCCACCTGAATGACTTTATTCGCATAAGCGTAGCTTTGAACAACATCCCATCCCTGGGTAGCCGGATTAAGAACCATGTACGATGACATGCTGTCTGCGGCAATCACCAAGCCGTCGGGTACCTTTATTGCGATGCAAATTGTCACCGCTGTTTTTTACCATTATTTTATCAACAAGCGAGAACTTTCAAATTGGGACACTTCCCCCATTTAGCCGGCTTGCATCCGGGGGCGGAGTGGGGTTAGTCTTGCGGGAAGCAATGGGCGCGCAAAATAAAATCCTGCTGCTGGACGATGACGAGATGATGCTCGAATTGTACCAGGAACTGCTCAAACAGCTTCCCAGCAAGCCGGACGTCCAGGTCTGCAACGCCGGCGCGCGCGCCATCGCCATGCTCGAATCCGAGCCGTTCACCCTGCTGATCACCGACTTGCGCATGCCCAAAATGGACGGTTTGCAGGTGCTGGCCATTGTGCGGCGGAAGTTTCCGCAACTGCGAATCGTGGTCTTGACAGGAGTGCTGGACGAGGAATACCGCTCGCGCGCCTACGCCCAGGGCGTGGAAATGTTCTGGCAAAAGCCCAGCAGCAGCGAGGACGTCAAATTGTTCCAGGACTGCATCGAATCCATGCTGGACCGGGCGACGCAGGTGCAGGACGGATTTCGCGGCGTGCAAAGCAAGAGCTTGGTGGACCTGATCCAGTTGGAATGCCTGTCGCGCAGCTCCTCCCTTCTGCACATCACGCGCGGGGGGTTGGACGGAAAAATCTGGATTCAGAACGGGGAAATTATTGACTCGGCCACCGCCAACATGACGGGGGAGGAGGCGTTCCGGGAGATTTTGTCCTGGAAAGGGGGGAACTTTGAAATCCTGCCGGCCGATCCGAGCCGCGCCCGCACGATCAACAACTCCTATCAGGGCCTGCTGCTGGACACGGCCCAGGCGCTGGACGAATCCAAAGGCCCGCCGCCCGGAACCGAGGCGGCCGCCGAGGGGGAGGCGCCCGCCGGGCCGGCCACCGGTCTGGCTGCGCTGGGCCGCTTTGAAGGAGTGTCCTTTGTGCTGTCCATTCCACCGGATGACAAGGCGGCGGTGGAGGCGTGGAGCCTGGAGAACGCGGCGGCGGTGGCCACTTGGGCGCGGGACGCCCATCGCCGGCTGGCCAAGCTGGGCGAGGGATTGCAGGCGGGCGAATTCGCCGGGGCCATCGGGACCGGCGTCCTGGAACATTGGGCTTTGAAGGCGCACGGGCAAAAAGGGCTGCTCTGCGCCGGATTCCGGCCGGCGTTGAGCGGGGACGAGGTGGAACAAACCATGAAACACGTTTTTGACAAATGGGCTTCCTGACAAAATTGCGCTCCAAGTCGGACCTGCACCGGCTGCCCAGCGGATCCTTTACGGTGGATCCGCTAGGCAACGTGGTTAGTTCCACCTTGCCCGCGTGGGTGCCGGCGGCGCAGGTGCGGGAGATCGGGCAGCAGATTCTGGCGGTGTTCAAGGGCGCCGCCGCCGTGCGGCTGCAATGCACCGAGATGAAAGTGCAGTACGCCGCTTTCCGAATCACCGCGCGCGAAATGCGCGGGGGCGCGATTATTTTTCTTTCGCCCAAGACAGCGCAGTCCGGGGCTGCCTCCTGAGGAATTTGTACTATGCAAAACAAAAAATTGGACCAGCTCGTCACCCAGCTTGAGAACTACCTGGAATGCTGGAAGCAGCTCAATTATTTCATCAACCTGGCGCGCACCAAGAAATTCTCCGCGGAGGACGAAAACCAGTTTTTGGAGATCAAGGCCATCGTCGTGCAGGAGCTGGAATTGATCACCGCCGCCATCGAATGCAGTTCGCCCTCGCGCGAAGAGGTTCATTCCTTGATCGCGGCCGCGACCTCGCTCCGCTACCTAAGCGAGAGCAACGAAGGGAACTTGCGCGGGCTGGAAAACCAGTGGCACAAAATCTACGTCGGCTTCCAGGCCATCCTCGGCCAGCTCAAGGTCAAGCAGCGGGAGTTGGAAGGCCAGTCCTTCTTCAGCTCGATGTTCAAGAAGAAGAAGTGACGTTTTGCGCGGACGTTCCCCCCAAAAACCATGACCGACTCGATTATTGCGATTGCCCTTGGCGTCGTCGAAGGCATCACGGAGTTTCTGCCCATTTCCTCCACCGGCCATTTGCTGATTGCGGAGCACTTTATTCCACGGCAGTCGGATTTGTTCAACGTCGTCATCCAGGCGGGGGCGGTGCTGGCGGTCATCCCGCTTTTTCACGAGCGGTTCCATCAATTCCTCTTTCGCTGGCGCGATCCAGCGGTGCGCGATTACCTGCTGAAAATCATCGCCGCCTGCGCCATCACCGGCGGCCCCGGTTACCTCATGGAAAAGAGGGGGTTTAAACTTCCCGAACACCTTTTTCCCGTGGCGCTGGCCCTGTTGATCGGCGGCGTGCTGTTTATCGTGGTCGAAGGCTGGCTGGCCAAACGAGGCAAAGAGCCGGGGATCTCTGTCACCTGGAGTGTGGCCGTGGCCGTCGGGATCGGGCAACTCGTCGCCATGGCTTTTCCGGGCAGTTCGCGCTCCGGCACGACCATTCTCTTCTCGCTGCTGTTGGGATTGAGCCGGCCGCTGGCGACGGAATTTTCCTTTCTCGTCAGCATCCCGACGATGCTTGCGGCCAGCGGCTTGAAAATATTCAAAGCCTTCCATCACCCCATCGAGCCGGTGGATGAGAATTGGACGATGGTTATTATTGCGTCGGTGGTGGCGGCGGTGGTGTCGTTTATCGTGGTGAAATGGTTTCTGCGCTACGTGCAGACCCATAGCTTTGCGGGGTTTGGCTGGTATCGCATTGGTTTGTCGGCGCTGATCCTGGCGGGCCTGTTGGCGGGGTTCCTGCAGGATGAGCCGCCGGAGAAGCCCCCGGCTCGCGCCGCGGCCATGGCGATGCCCGCCCATTCCACAATCCCCTCCTGAAAAGAAGCCAAAAAACCGCTTGCGTCGCACCCGCCGCCAGCCTATAGTGCGCGCTCTTTTGAAAAGACAGAATTATGCGAAGACCAAAAGGCATTAAAACGAAGAAGTCGGTGGCCAAACGGTTCAAGATCACCGGCACGGGCAAAGTGATGCGTTCCCGGGCGGGCAAGAGGCACTTGCTGCAAGGCAAAAACCCAAAACGCCGGCGCAACCTGGGCACCTCCAAACAAGTGGACCCGACCGATGCCTACCGGATTTTGCAGAATCTCCCGTTCAGCCATTGACCATTTTCCCCTGATTTAACATGCGTGTCACAAATTCTCCCGCCTCGCGCAAGCGCCGCATGCGCACGATCAAAGCGGCCAAAGGATTCCGGCTGCGCCGCTCCAAACTTTACCGCTACGCCTCCGACGCACTGGATCATGGGCTGCAATACGCCTACCGGGACCGGAAAACCAAGAAGCGCAATTACCGGGCGCTGTGGCAGGTGCGGATCAATGCCGCGGCCCGGGCCGCCGGCATGACTTACAGCCGGTTTATGGAGGGACTCAAGGCGGCCAAATGCGCGCTGGACCGCAAGGTGCTGGCGGATCTGGCCGCTACGGACAGCGCGGCGTTCGGGGAATTGGTGCAGTTGTCGCAGAAGGCCTTGAAAGCCAAATCGGCCAAGACGGCGTGATTTTTGGATTGCGGATTGCGGATTGATGAGATCTCGCATTTGTGCGATGGCTTTGATTATTCGCGCCGGGATAAGGGATTGCAATCATGTCTCTGCTCGATGACATAGAACCACTGAAGCAGGCGGCGCTGGCCGAATTGAAGGCGGCGGCCGATCTTGCGGCCCTGGAACAGGCCAAGGGCGCCTGGCTGGGGCCGCATGGGAAATTCACCGCGCTGATGAAACAGCTCGGCGCGCTGCCCAAAGAGGAACGGCCCGCAGCGGGCAAGCGGATCAACCAAACCAAGGTGGAACTGGAAGCGGCCATGACCGACCGCCGCCGAGAACTGGAACTCAAAGCGGCGCAGCCCAAGGAACCGACCGATTTCACCCTCCCCGGACGCCGCCGCCCTCTGGGCAAACTCCATCCGCTCACGCAGGTGACGGAGGACATCGTGCGCAGTTTTCGCAAAATCGGCTTCGCGGTGGCGGACGGGCCGGAAGTCGAGACGGAGTATTATTGCTTCGACGCGCTGAACACGCCGCAAGATCATCCGGCGCGCGACGTGCAGGACACGTTTTATGTCGAGGGCACGGACGGACGGCTGCTGCGCACGCACACTTCGTCGGTGCAAATCCGGGTGATGAAGAAGCAGGCGCCGCCGGTGCGGATCCTCGTGCCGGGCCGGGTCTATCGGCGGGACACGCCGGACGCGACGCACAATCCGACGTTTCACCAGATCGAGGGCCTCTATGTGGACCGGCAGGTGACGGTGGGGGATTTAAAAGGGACGGTGGAATATGTCTTTCGGCAATTGCTGGGGGAAGAAACGAGAATCCGTTTCCGGCCGCACTATTTTTCCTACACCGAGCCGAGTTTTGAAATTGATTTTTCCAACGCGCTCACCAAAAAGATGGGCAAGGAATGGCTCGAAATCGCCGGGTGCGGCATGGTCCATCCGCAGGTGTTCGAGAACGTGGGATACGATCCGGAAATCTGGACGGGATGGGCCTTCGGATTTGGCATCGAGCGGATTGCCATGATTCGGTACGGCATCAACGACATCCGCCTGTTTTACGAAAACGATTTGCGCTTTCTGCGGCAATTTTAGAAACGCGCCGGCGCGGCTCGGTCCGGGAGTTTTTTAACTTGCCAACGACCCGGCAAAGGGGCGAAAAGATAGGGAGAAATCTACCGTGGCGGACAAACCCATAATTCTGGTGGTTGAGGATGAACCCAGCCTGCGCTACCTGGTGCGCAGGGTGCTGGAGCGGGGGGGCTACCAAGTCCTCGAGGCCGACTCGGGCACGTCGGCGCTGAAGCTGTGGGACCAGGACAAGCCGCACATAGATCTTCTGCTGACCGACATGGTGATGCCCGACGGGATGAGCGGACGTCAACTGGCCGAACGGCTCCGGGCCGACAACCCCTCGCTGAAAATCCTTTTCACCTCCGGCTACAGCACCGACTTGCTGGGCAAGGACCTGGGATTGAAAGAGGGCACGAATTTCCTGCAAAAGCCGTATCCTCCCTCCAGGCTGGTGGAAACCGTCCGCAACGCCCTGGAGATGACTTGACCGGACGCCTCCGCCAAGGCGGCGCCGGTAAAAAGGCAGGCGCCACAACCTGAAGACCGGACAGATGGAAAAACGGCAGCTAGAAAAACTGCGTGCCGGGCCGGGCGGTTCCGGGTAGAGTGGCGGCTTGTGAGCGACACGCGCAACCTCCACAATCTGGCGCTGGTTGGATTTATGGGCACGGGCAAATCCACCATCGGACGCATCGCCGCCGAGCAGTTGCAGTTTGGCTTTGTGGATACCGACCACTGGATTGAGACCCAACTGGGAAGGTCCATCCAGGACATCTTCGCCAACGAAGGCGAGGCAGCTTTTCGTCAATACGAAAAACAGGCGCTGGAAGGGTTGAGCCAGCAGCGCAACCTGGTCATCGCCGCCGGGGGCGGGCTGGTGATGGACCCGGCGAACCTGGCGAGCCTGAAGGCCCATTCGCTGGTGATTTGCCTCTGGGCCTCGCCGGAGACGATCTGGGAGCGGGTGAAGACGCAGACGCACCGTCCGTTGTTGCAGGCGCCCGACCCGCTGGCCAAAATCCGCGAGCTGCTGGCCGCGCGCTCATCCGCCTATAAGCAGGCCGATGTGCTGATTGACAGCGGTTTTCGCTCCCCCAGGGAAGCGGCGCAGCAAATCATCCATCAATTCCATATTGCCCGGAGAAGGTGAAGACGGCCATCCAAGAACGCGCACGGCAACTGGGGTTTGACGCGTGCCAGTTCACCACCGCGCAGCCGCCGGAGAGCGCGCCGGAGTTTCAACGCTGGCTGGCGGCGGGCCGCCACGGCGAGATGTCTTACCTGGAACGCAACGCCCACAAACGGGTCGAGCCGGCCCAAGTGCTGGCCGCCGCGCGCAGTATCATTACCTTGGGCGTCAGCTACGCCACGCAACCGGCGCAGCCGGCGCCTGCCCCGCCGCACGCCGGCGAAATTGCCCGTTATGCCCGTTTTTCCGATTATCACGAGGTGGTGGGCGCACGCCTCAAGTCGCTGACCGAATGGGTCAATCACCTGGGCGGCCAGGACACCCGCTCCTTGTGCTATGTGGATACCGGGCCGTTGCTGGAGCGGGACCTGGCACAGCGGGCCGGACTTGGGTTCATCGGCAAACACACCAACCTGATCAGCCGGAAGTTGGGGAACTGGTTTTTTCTGGCGGAAATCATCACCACCCTGGAATTGCCGGCGGACGCGCCGGAGAAAAATCGTTGCGGCATGTGCAGCCGCTGCATTGGCGCCTGCCCGACCTCCGCCATCATCGCCCCTTTCCAACTGGACGCCCGGCGCTGCATCTCCTATCTGACCATCGAATTGAAAGGGGCGATCCCGCTGGAGTTGCGTCCGGCCCTGGGCAACCGGATTTACGGGTGCGACGATTGTCTGGCGGCTTGTCCGTGGAACCGTTTCGCGCGCGAAGGTTCCATGATGGCCGAGCATCGCCGCGCCGACCTGGGCGCGCCGGATTTGGCGGGGTTGCTCTCGCTGGACGAGGCGGGCTTCAAAACGCGATTGGCCGGGACGCCGATGTTGCGGACCCGGAGGCGCGGCTTTCTGCGCAATGTTTGCGTGGCCTTGGGGAACGTGGGCGGCGAACGCGCCCTGCCGGCTTTGCAGCGCGCCGCCTCCGACCCCGAGCCGCTCATCGCCGAACACGCGGCATGGGCGATGGGGCGGATTGAAGGGAGGTTGCGCGAAGATTAACCGAGCTTCTCCCTCACCAGCGCGCGCGCCCGTTCCACCAACTCCCCGTCCGCCGCCAGATCGCCAAAACGCAGCCGCGGCGCGCCGCTTTGCTCTTTCCCCAGCAATTCCCCCGCGCCGCGCAATTTGAAGTCCGCCTCGGCGATGCGAAAACCATCGGTCGTCTCCTCCATGATTTTCAGCCGCTCCCGCGCGCCAGCGGATTTTCCCGCGCCGATCAGGATGCAAAAGGATTCCCGCGCCCCGCGCCCGATCCGACCGCGCAACTGATGCAATTGGGCCAGGCCAAACTGCTCCGCGTTTTCGATCACCATCATCGTGGCATTGGGCACGTCCACCCCCACCTCCACCACCGAGGTCGCCAGCAGCACCTGGGTTTCGTTGCGGCGGAAGGCCACCATCACCTTTTCCTTCTCCCCGCTCTTGAGCCGTCCGTGCAGCAGGCCCACTCGCCAGGGGGCGAGGATTTTTTCCAGATGCTCAAATTCCTTCGTCGCCGCCTTGACTCCCGTGCTCGAATCGGCGTCCTCCACCCGGGAATAAATGATGTAGCCCTGGCGGCCCCGGGCCAGGTTTTCGCGCAGGAAGGCCCAGACTTTGGGCAGGCTTTCCACCGGGCGCAAAAACGTCTTGACTCGCCCGCGGCCCGGCGGCGGCTGCTCGATCACGGAGATTTCCAGGTCGCCGTACCAGGTCAGCGCCAGGGTGCGCGGAATCGGCGTGGCCGTCATGACCAGCAGGTGCGGATAGCTCCCTTTGCGCAGCAGTTCTTCCCGTTGCCCGACGCCGAACTTGTGTTGTTCGTCAATGATCACCAGTCCGAGCTTTTCCGGCGCGAAGGATTCCTCCAACAGGGCGTGAGTGCCGATATAGAGGGTGGCGGGAGAAAGAAATTGGCGGCCCCGGCCTCCGAACCCGGAACTTCCGGTCCGAAGCTCGACGCCCACCCCCAGGGGCTCCATCCAGCGCCGGAAATTTTGCCAATGTTGTTCGGCCAGAATTTCCGTCGGCGCCATCAAGGCGGCGTCGGCGCCGCTTTCCAACGCCATCAACATCGCGCACGCCGCCACCACCGTTTTGCCGGAGCCAACGTCGCCTTGCAGCAACCGCCGCATCGGTGTCGGGCCGGCCATGTCCCGGCGGATTTCGCGCAATACCTTGGTCTGCGAGGCGGTCAGCTCAAACCCCAGCCCCGCCAGGAAGGGCTTGATCAAACGGTTGTGGTCCCCGGCGCAGGGGAGCGGGCGGGCGCGCGCCTCCAGATTCTTGCGCCGCGTCCGCAGCGCGCGCTGCAGATCAATATATTCGTCCAGCGCCAGACGCCGGCGCGCGATTTCCACGTCCTCCAGCTCTTCGGGAAAATGGAGCATCTGGATGGCGTGGGCGCGGGAGGGCAGCGGGAGAAATCGCGGATTCGTCGTTTCAGGGCCGGAGGTTGGCGAAACCGGAAGAACGGCGGGTTCGCGGGTCAGCGGGATTTCCGGATTTGGCTCCGGCACGCCGGGCGCAAATTCTTCGACCGCGCGCCAGATCAAGGAACGCAGCCAGCGTTGCGGCAAGCCCTCGGTCAGCGGATAAACCGGCGCGATGCGATTGAGGTGAATGGAGTTTTCCATTTCTTCGCCCTGCACCACTTCTGTTTCCGGGTGATCCATCGTCCGCGGCCGCAGGGAATTGGGCTTGCCAAAGACCACGACCTGGTCGCCCACGCTGAAGTACTTCTCCATGAACGGCAGGTTCCACCAGCGGCAGTGCAGCCGTCCGCTGCCATCGTCCAGAATAAACTCATATACCGAGAGCGCCCCGCGACGCGCGCGTGTCAAGCCGGCGGCGACAATGTTTCCGCAAGTCAGCGCCGGCTGATCCAGTTTCAATTGGGCAATGCGCTGGAAATGCCGGCGATCCTCATAGCGGCGCGGGGCGTGCAGCAGGAGGTCGCCGGCGCAGCGCAACTCCAGCCGCGCCAACTGCGCCGCGCGTTCCGTCCCCACGCCGCGCAATTCCACGACCGGCGTTTGCAAAGAGTCAAGCCGATTGGACACAGGCAACATATAGAGGATTAGGCGGCAAACTTTAAACTTTAAACTTCCAGGTTGTCACCTACCTTGTCCTCCTCATGCTTGAACCGCCTGACAGACTTTGGAAGGAATATGGCGAGGTTTTCGAGGATTTCGACGACCTGACGCTGGCCCGTTGGCTCGCCCAAACCCTGGGTCAACTCAAGGGGCGCGTTTTGCGCTTTTCCCATCCGCTGGTCGGGGCTTACCGGCTGGCGGCCGAACAGGCCCATCACCGCCAGATTTGGCTCAAGGGGCTGGTGGCCGCGCCGGCGGGGTTTGCCGAAGCGCCGTGCTGCCGCGCGCCGGGATTGCCGCTTTTTTCGCGCGACGTGCTGGAGACGGGACTGATCTGCCAGCATTGCTCGGAAACGCTGGTGGCGCTGGAGGAACTGCCGGAGGAATTGCTGGAGGCGGTGAAGAACTGGGGCGCCGAGTACGCGCCCGTTCATGCCGTGGCGCATTGGGAGGAACATCGGCGCAAGTCCGCCGCCGATTACGATAAGGCGTGCGAGGATGCCGCCGTCCGCGCGGAAAAGCTCCTGGCCTTCGCCGGCTTTGAACTCATGCCGCGGTTTCTGGATCATTACCCGGCCATCATCTGGGAAGACCATGACGAATGTCTGGAAGTCCGGCCCGACGACATCACCGCGTAGCCCCTTGCGAATTTTCCGGCCCTCCACTCTCGACTCTCGACCCTCTACTCTCGAATGAAACGACTTTTCAAGTGGGCGCTTTATTTGTGCATCCTCGTGGTCGTGCTGGTCGTGGCCGGGGTTCTTTTGCTCAACACCATGGTCAAAGCGGTCGTGCAAAGCCGGCTGCGATCCGCCACCGGCATGGAGGTGAAAATCGGGAAGATTGACATCGGCCTCCGCACCCCCACCATCGCCATCGAGGATTTCAAACTCTTCAATGCGGCCCAGTTCGGCGGCTCACCCTTCCTCGATATGCCCGAGGTCTTCGTAGAGTATGACAAAGAGGCCATCCGCGCCGGCCAGCTTCACTTCAAACTGGTCCGCGTCAATATCGCGGAAATAGACGTGATCCAGGACAAAGAAGGCCGCCTGAACATCAAGGACATCCAAACCAAGAGCAAGGCGGCGTCGGAAGCGATGAAAGGCCGTTCGCAGGGCTTGAAGTTCACGGGCATAGACACGTTGAACCTGACCTTCCAGAAACTGCGCATTTCAAACCTGGACAAGCCCGGCCAGGTGCAAGAAGTCAATTTCAACCTGACCAACGAAGTCTTTCCCAACATCAAAACCGAGGCCGATTTGCAGGGCATGGCCGTGATTTTGGCGGGCCGAAGCGCGGTCGCTTCGCCTACGGGCAGTTCCCCCCTCGACCTGCAAAAACTGCTCCAGCAGCTTCTGAAGCCGTAGCGTCCTCTCTGCTCACCCCTGCTTCTTGCCCATCAGCCTCAAAAACAGGTCCACCGCGCTGGAAGCATCGGCGCCGTAACCGTCGGCGCCAATTTCGTCGGCGTACATCTGGCTGATGGGCGCGCCGCCAATGGCCATTTTGATGTGGCCCAGGCCCTGGGCTTCAAAGCCGTCAATCACCACTTTCATATACGTCATCGTGGTGGTCAGCAACGCGCTCATCCCGATGATGTCCGGCTTGTGCAGTTCGTTGGCGGCGAGGAATTTTTCAATGCTTTGGTCCACGCCGATGTCATGCACCTGAAAACCCGCGCCCTCGGCCATCATGCAAACGAGGTTTTTGCCGATGTCATGCAGGTCGCCGCGCACGGTTCCCATCACCAGGGTTCCGGCGGAGGTGCTGCCCGGTCCTTGGGTGCTCAGGAACGGTTTGAGCACGGCCATGCCGCTTTTCATGGCGCGGGCGGCGATCAAAACCTCCGGGACATAGAGCACGTTGTATTTAAAGTCCTCTCCCACCACGCTCATGCCCGCAATCAGCCCTTCCGCCAGAACTTCCTGCGCGCTCCGCCCTTCGGCCAGCGCGTCCTTGGTCATCTGTTCGACTTCCCTGGCTTTGCCCTCGTAAATGCACTGATTGATTAAAGCGTAATCCACCATGGCAGGTTTCCTTTGCTAACTGGGCCGCCCTTTGGAATTGAACTCCTCCAGGGCTTGGAGCATCGCCTGGATGTTTTGCCTCGGCATTCCCGGGCTGGTGCCGCCGCCGACGGACAGGATGATTCCCTGGCCGCCGCTCTTTTCCAGAACGTCCAGGGTGGCTTGGCGCACTTCTTCCGGCGTGCCGCGCACGCCGACCTCCAGCGGATTCACGTTCCCCATCAGGCACATCCGGTCACCCACGCGCTCCTTCACCTCCGCATAGTCGGTTTGCTTGCCCCAGTTCAACACGTTGAACCCGGCGTCCGGCAGATGATCCAGGCAGGCTGTGATCTCCGCGTCGTTGTGATACAGCTTCACCCAGTCCTTGGGGAAGGCGTCGCAGATCCTTTTCAGATACGGATGGGCGAATTCCTGGTAGTGCTCCTCGTTCACAAACCCCACGATGTCGTCCAGAATGAATATGCCTTCCACCGTGCTGCCCATCGCCTTCTGCTGGGCCTTGAGCCAGTCAATGATCAGGCGGGTGCAGAGATCCAGCAGCTTGTGCGCCCATTCCGGCTTCTCCACAAGGTCAATCATAAAATCCGTCGTGCCGCGGACGAACCCGGCCGTACACATCGGCCCCCGCGAGGTGGCCAGCGGCAGGATTTCCCCGGTGTCCAGGATGCGCTGCCGCTGCATCCGGATGCGGTGCAAGGTCATGGCCATAAAGGCGTCGTTTTCCACCTCATACTCCGGGAACTTCTCAATGTCCTCGATATGGAACAACGTGTGGTATTCGCTCGGCGTGTTGTCCTGCCAGAATTTGATCTTGGAACCCAGCGCCGAAGGCTCGGCCGCCATCCCGTACTCCATCCACCAGGAGGGGACAAAGATGATGTCGGGAAATTCCCGGTGGATTTTCAGATGCGACTGGAACCATAATTCCGGGTCGAGATAAAAATCCATGTGTTTGATGCCCAGATAGCCCGGAATCCACGGGCTGTCCACGATCAAGGCCATCGGCACCTTGTCCAACTTCTCCAGTCGCGCCGCCCGCTTGAAAATGTCCCATTGTTCAGGTCTCATACGAGTTGATTTACAGATGCGTTGTTCTTGCTTCCGACATTTTCGCTCATCCAGCCCCATCCACATCAAGCAGAAAACGTCAACTCGTAGGATTATCCATCCAATTCATAACATTCTCCATTCCCCGATGGCGGAGTGTGCCCTGTCTCATGGAATCGCAACGTGATTTGGAAGGGTGCGGCAGGGCAACACCTGAGCCGTGATATTTTGGCCAATCCTTCCTGCCGCGCCAGGTACGTCAAGCGACCCAAATCCTCGACTAACGTGTCGAAACCGCTTGCTTGGGTAGCACACGCGCCCGCGCGTGTGGCGGTCGGCGCCCTCGCCGACCGCATCTTCGCCTTCATCTAAGGATTCTATGCAATCCAAACACCTCGAACACCTTGTTTTTACCCGCAATCTCGAATGAATTGGAAAAATGGGCGAGGATTTAGCCAAGTGGGCAAAAGCACAGTGACCCCGGCCGTGTTTCAAGGAGTGGGGCGGTTTGGATATACACAGGGAAGGGTTCAAGCCCTGAAAACGGAGGGAGTTTACGGTTTCACCGTGAGGCCGGCTTGTTTCGCCATCGCTCCCTGTCGCCCATCGAACGTGACAAACTCCCTGGCCCCGATGACGACGGCGGCGGCGACGTGGATGATGTCGAGTGTGCGACAGCCGAGCACGGCGGAATGACTGGCTGAAAGTTCCTCGGCCTTTTGTTCAACCGTGGCAGCGGCATAGACTGGCCGTTGCCAGCGGCCCGTGGCGATATCTTGCTCGAAAGCGGCGATGGATTGGTTCATTTCCGCCGCTGTGATCTCCTTGCGAAAGGACTTCACGCGAATGGCGTTCTTGACCTCCAGCGCCTGCCATTGGGTTAGCCAGTAGGGTGCGACGTAAGCGCCAACCAGCCGAATGGCGTCCGGGCTGGTCGCTTCCCTGACGTACAATTTGACGATGATGGCGGAGTCAAAATAGGCGTCCATCAGCGGTCACCGCGCCCCTCCTCAATGATACTCCGGGAGTCAGGCGCGATCTTGTCCCCATAAATACCGCGCAAGCGTTCGCCGAAGTCGGGCCAATTCGAGCGGCTCGCCGGGCCGGGAGCACGGCCGCCATTTTTCATCGCGTGGAAAAGTTGCTCGAATAGCGTTCTTTCCCGCTGGGGAAGCGCGGCCACCTGTTTGATGAGTTCTGTTGCGCTCATGGGGTAATTCTAGCTCAACTCCGTGACCCCGCCAAGTGGCATTTTCCCCTCATTTTTGCCGAATTTTCCAAACAGGGGTCAGCGCGGCGGCGGCTTTGGTCGCCGTTCCAACACGGCGGTTCATCCGGTGCAACACGACTACGGCCCGGCCCGGAGCGCTTCGGGCGTCCACGCGTGCAGTTGGATGGCGATGCGGTAGTGCAGATCAAGCGGGCCGCCCGGGGGAAGGGTGAGAGGCTTTGGCGCCAGAATCGCCGCGCAGGCGAAGCGAATCATTTGGGAATTGATCCTGTGCCACGGCGAACCACTTTCCCGCCCCGGCTTTGGTCGTCAGCCCTTTGTAATGCGCGTGAATCATCGCCGATACTCAGCGGCACGCGGTCAATTCCACCCGGGGTTTGATGCCCAAGTCTTCGGCGATGCTCTTGACGATCAGGCCCAAGTTCCGCGCCGTGGGGTTGCCATTGCGATTGAGCATCCGGTGAAGGGTCTTTTCACCCAAGCCGGTCTGCCGCGCCAGTTCCTTGAAAGTGATTTCAGCGTGAACCAGATCGCGGAGCATGGAGAGTCCTTCGGCGGTTTCGCCCTCCAGCAATGCGCTCATGGCTTCGGCATAGAGGGCGCGCGCAAATTTGCGGTCGCGTTGAATCCGCGCCATCACGGTCTCTTTGTAATCTCGTGTCAGTGCCATTTTATACCTTTGTCTGTTGGTATCGTTTCCAGCGTTCCACGGCGGCGGCGATGTCCGCGTCCTGCCGCCGTTTGCTGCCGCCACCCAACAAAATAATGATGGTCTGGCCTTCGCGTCCGTAATAGACGCGGTAGCCCGGCCCGAAATCCAACCGCAGTTCAAACACGCCTTCATGCAACGGTTTGGCCGCGCCAAAGTTGCCCGTTTCAAGTCGGCGAACGTATCTGTCCACTCGTGCCGCTGTCACCGCGTCAAGATCGTCGAACCATTCCGCGAAGGGCGAGCGCCCGCCTTCCATGTATTGCCGAATCTCAAAAGAACCGTTCATATAGTAGCATCTGTGTTACCATTGTCAACCCTCTTTGCCCGTCTTTGCGCCTGCTTGCCAGAAGCGGCGTTCATCGCCTTTCCAACAGGGCGGTTCATCCGGCGCAATACGACTATGGCCCGGCCCGGAGCGCTTCCGGCGTCCACGCCCGCGGCTGGATGGCGATGCGGTAGTGCAGATCAAGCTGGCCGCCCGGGGGAAGGGTGAGGGGCTTTGGCGCCAGAATCGCCGCGCAGGCAAAGCGCATCGTTTGGGAATTGATCAGGTACCACGGCGCGTTCTCCCCGGCATTGGCGGGGTCGCTGAAGATGGCGATGCCGCCGGCATCTTTCCCGCCCTCGGCAAAATTGCAGGCCACGGCGGCGGCGGCGGGACGGGCGCGGTCATTTTCAAATTGTGTGATCGGGCCGGCGCCGCAGAGCATGGAAATGGCCAGCGGCGGCCCGGCCATGCGCAGACCCAGCCCGGCGTAACCGCCGTTGACCTGGCCGTTGGTTTCGCCGGGCATGGCGGTGCGATCCAGCACCGCCCCTTCCTGTCCCGCCACGAAATGCGCCCGCCAGTCAATGGCATAGCCGCCGTCGGCTGCCGGCGCGGAAATGCGCAATTCCCGCCGTTCCGTCATGTCCACGCGGTTGGAAGGGTTGACGTAGGTCAGATCCAGCCGGATGACCGCGCCGCCGTCCTTCCCCGCCTCAATGACGGGCGCGCTCCAGCGCGTCGCCCCTTCCGCGCGGCCGGTGGCGCGGTCCTCCTCCCAATAGTTGACATGGTTGATGTATTTCCAGGAAAACCAGAGGCCGTAATGCCAGGGATGGTCTTCGGGTTTGAAGTTGGTCAGGGCCGGACCTCCGCCCGCGGTCAACGGATGGAAAAAGGGTTTGCCCTTTTTCGGATCGAAAGAGAACCGCCACAGCAGGTTGGTTCCGGCGCGCCAGCCGATCGTGGTCTCGTCGCGCTGCCAGTCGGCGCGCGCGTCTGGTTGGAACAGGGAGAACAGAAGCAGCGAGACGCAAGCCGCTTTACAGCCCGCGAGGGGAGGTGGTATTCTCATGCGCATGATCCTGACGAGGAAAAATTGGACGGTCAAGCCGTGCTTTTCCCGCATTTTGACGCGAAGCGGGCGGGCGGGAACTCCCCGCTTGCCGCTCGGCGCAAACTAGACAACCCGCCATGAACAGACCTTCTTCGCATTTCATCACGCGCCGCAATTTCTTTCGCAAGACCGCTCTGGGCGCCGCCGCGCTGGCCTTCCCCACGATTTTGCCCGCCCGCTTGTTTGGCGCCGACGCCCCCAGCAATCGTTTGCGCGTTGGCCAGATCGGATGCGGTCGCATCGCCACGGTTCATGACATGCCGGGCGTGTTGCAGTCGGAGCTGGCGGATATTGTGGCGGTTTGCGACCTGGATTCCAAGCGCGCGGCGGCGGGCAAGGTTTTCGTGGAACAATCGTATCGGGAAAAAAACGCCAAGCCGCCGGAGATCGCCGTCTATGCCGACGCCATGGAATTGCTCGCGCGCAAGGACATTGACGCGGTGGTGATCAGCCTGCCGGACCATTGGCACGCGGAAACGGCGCTGGCGGCGGCGCGGGCCGGCAAGGACATCTACCTGCAAAAGCCGATGACCATGACCCTCGCCGAAGGCGTTCTGCTCCGCGACGAGGCGCAAAAGTCCGGCCGCATCATCCAGGTCGGCAGCCAGCAGCGTTCCACCGAACAGTTTCGCCGCGCTTGCGAACTGGTCCGCAGCGGACGGGTTGGTCAGTTGCGGCGGGTGGAGATTGGCCTGCCCATTGATCCCACGGCGCCCGATGACCCGGAGCAGCCGGTTCCGCCCAATCTGGATTACGACCGCTGGCTGGGATGCACCGCCAAAGTTTATTACACCGAACAACGCGTCCATTCGCAGACCGATGTCACTTCCCGCCCGGGCTGGCTGCGCAATGAGTCCTATTGCCTGGGCATGATCACCGGCTGGGGCGCGCATCATTTCGACACCGCGCATTGGGCCATGGACGTGGAACTGGGCGGGCCGTCAAAAGTCGAGGGCCGGGCCGAGTTTCCAGTCAACAAGATTTGGAACGTGCATGGCGCCTACGAGGTCCAACTGCTCTACCCGCGCGGCGTCCACATGCGGGTCTCAGACAAATTGCCCAACGGCCTCAAATTCATCGGCGACGAAGGCTGGATTTTTGTCTCACGCGAGACGCAAACCACGGCCAGTGATCCCGCCTCGCCCCCCACCACTTTGAAACCGCTGGACGCGAGCGATCCAAAGCTGCTCGATCCCAACGGCGTGAAGGTGCAACTGTACCGCAGCAGCGAGCACCATCGCAACTGGCTGGAGTGTGTGCGGTCGCGCCAGACTCCGATCGCGCCCGCCGCGGTGGCGCATCGCAGTTCCAGCGCGTGCATTGTGAGCTGGATCTCCATGAAACTGGGCCGGCCGCTCAACTGGGATGCCAGGAAGGAGCGGTTTGTGAACGACCACCAGGCCAACGCGATGCTGTCCCGCCCGGAGCGCGCGCCCTATGGAGCCATCCGCCGGGCCAAAGTGTAAAACCGGACATGAAACGGATGATTATTTTCCTGCTCGCGGGCGCGGGCATCGCGGGCGAGTATTGCGGCATGGCCCAAACCAATGCCCAAGACATCCGGTTCCGGTTGATGACGCTGGATCCCGGCCATTTTCACGCCGCGCTCGTCCAGAAATTCATGTACGCGGACGTGGATCCGCTGGTGCATGTCTATGCTCCGGGCGGCGAGGACCTCCAGGAACATCTCCAACGCGTCGAGGGTTTCAACACCCGGCCGGACCAGCCGACCCGCTGGGGCGAGCAGGTTTATAGCGGGCCGGATTTTTTGGAAAAGATGCTGGCGGAAAAGCCCGGCAACGTGGTCGTCCTGGCCGGCAACAACGCCCGGAAGACCGACTACATTCTCCGCTCGGTGCGGGCGGGATTAAATGTCCTGGCGGACAAGCCGATGGTCATCGTGCCGTCCGATTTCCCGCGATTGCGGGAGGCCTTCACCGTGGCCGCCTCCAACCACGTCCTGCTCTACGACATCATGACCGAGCGATATGAAATCACCACACTTTTGCAGCGCGAGTTGTCCCGGCAACCGGCGCTGTTCGGCGAACTGGCGAAGGGATCGGCCGATCATCCCGCGATCACCATGGAAAGTGTTCACTACTTTTCAAAAATCGTGGCCGGCGCCCCGCTCCGGCGTCCGTCCTGGGCGTTCGACGCGCGGCAGGAGGGCGAAGGCATTGTGGATGTCACCACCCATCTGGTGGACTTGGTGCAATGGGAAGCGTTCCCGGAAGAAAGCTTAAGCCCCGACGATGCCACCGTCTTGCGCGCCCGGCGATGGGCCACGCCGATCACAGCCGGGGAGTTCAAACTGGTGACAGGCAAGGACGATTTTCCAGGCTTCCTCAAAGAGGGCGTGAAGAACGGAGTGTTGGCGGTTTACTGCAATGGGGAATTCACCTACCGGCTGCGGGACATCTACGCCAAAGTTTCGGTCCTCTGGAATTTCCAACCCCCGCCCGGCGGCAACGACGCCCACCATTCGGTCGTGCGCGGAACGCGGGCGAACCTGGTCATCCGCCAGGGCCAGGAACAGAACTTCAAACCCGTCCTCTACGTTGAGAAGACCAGCGACGCGGACGACGCGGCGTTCGAAGCCGCGCTGAAGGAAGCCGTCAAGGCCGTCCAGGCAAAATATCCCGGAGTGGCTTTCCGCAAGGAAGGCAACGCCTGGCGGCTGACCGTGCCGGAGAAGTACGAGGTTGGACACGAAGCCCATTTCTCCCAAGTCACCGGGAATTTCCTGCATTACCTGCGCGACGGCCGGCTGCCCGCTTGGGAAGTGCCCAACATGCTCACCAAGTACGCCACCATCATGAAAGCTTACGAATTGAGCCGTTAGCGAGGCGTTGCGCTGCTCCGCTCGACCGCCGCGGCGGGAAGGGCGCACAACTCGCGGTATAGCTCCAAATACCCGGCGGCCATTTTCTCCATCGAAAAGACTTTGGCCACCGCCGCGTGCAATTCCTTCCTTGCTTCCATTTCCAAAGACCCCTTTCCCGCCTGGCGCTCCATCGCCCCGGCCAGCGCCTCAATGTCTTCCGGCGCGACCAACTCGCCGTAATGACCCGCGGCAAAGGCCTCCGGAATCCCGTCCAGCGCCGAGGCAATGACCGGCTTGCCGCAGGCGTGCGCCTCGCAAATCACCAGCCCCAGCGCTTCGGTGCCGATTTGCGGATGCACCAGGCAATCCACCGCGTTCATCACTTCCGGCATGTCCGCCGCATGGGGCGTCAGCCACGCTTTGCCGGTCAGCCCCAGCCGCGCGATGTCCGCCCGCAATACTTCCGCCATGCTCCCGCGGCCGATCATCAAAAAACACCCCTGGGGAATTCTTTCCCGCACCCTGGCCGCCGCGCTTAAAAACTCCCGCTGCCCCTTTCCCCGCGGCAAATCGTAGCCCCCCACCACGGCAAAACCAAAATGCTCCGGCCCCAGCCCAAGCTCGCGCCTCTTCTCCGCCGCCTCCGCCGGGCGGAACCGGCCGGTGTCAATCCCTCCGTAAATCACCCGAATCTTCCCATGATCCCCACGCAACGGCGGCCGCGCCCGCCGTTCCTCCTCCGGCGAGTCCGGCTCATAAACACCTTCCCGCAGCACCCGCGCCACAAAGTTGGAAACCGCGATCACCGCGTCGCATTGGCCGAGCAAAAAATGGCGGCTGGCCCGCGAACCGGGGCTTTTGGCCAGATGTCGAGTCAATACAATTTTAGGTTTCGCCCCGGAAAGCCGCGCCGCCAGGATCGCCGGCCAAAGGTCCCGTCCGTGGTGCCCGTGGAGGACCTGGATCTTCTCGCGCCGGGCCAGGCGCGCCACCCGCCAGATGAATTGCAGCTTCGTCGCCGCGCCGCCGGTGTCGAAAAACGGCACGCCCGACGCCGCGGCAGTCCCGGCCCATTCCCGCCCGCCTGGACCGGCGAGAATGACGCTCTGGCCCAGTTGCCGCAGGCCCGCCGCCAGTTTGACGCATTGGTCGTCGGTTCCTCCGCCGGTGAGCATGGAGTTGAGGTGTAAAATCCGCAACTTCGCGCGATCCGGCTCAAGGGTGGGTTTCATGCGGGCCGGCCGGCGCGGGAAAGATATTGGTCCATGCCCCGCTCACAACGGATTTTGCGCGAGCGGATCGTCTGGGCCAGGCGTTCCCGGCTGGCGTCCAGCGCGGGGCGCCCGCTCCTGGCGTGGTTCAAATGATAAACAACGGCCTGCCCGTAAACAAACTTGCGCGCCCGGCCCAGATGGTAGAGCCGCGAGCCAAGGTCCGAGTCCTCCAGTCCCCACCCCGTATATTCCTCGTCAAATCCATTGACGGCCAGCAGGTCGTCGCGCCAGATTCCCATGTTGCAGCCGAGGATCCCGCGCTGCTCCGTGTTGCGCCGCACGATGGGCCAGGGGAGGTGGACCGCCTTGGCCGCTCCCGTGATCCGCCCCATGAGCATCCAGCGCCAAACCGGCGTCGTCCCGGCGGAAAACTCCGGCGCGAATTTTTCCCCGACAAAACAGCGCCGTCCCTGCACCCAGAAATCTTTCTCCGCCAGCGCCGCGTGATCGGCGATAAACTTGGGATGCGGCACGCAATCCCCATCCAGCGCCACCACGTATTCCCCCTTCGCCGCCGCAATGGCCTGGTTGAGGATGAAAGTTCTTCGAAATCCCAGGTCGGGCTGCCAGATATGGCGCAACGGCGTCGCCAGCCGTTTTTGCCATTGGCCGATCAACTCCCGCGTCGGCGCGCCGGAGCCGTCGTCCGCGACCAGAATTTCGCCGGGCATTTCCGACTGGCCGTTGACGCCGCGCAACACCTGCTCCAGCGGGCCCGGCTGCTCATAAGTGTTAATGACTAGGGAGATTTGGACGGCGCGCATACCGGATGTTTCGATTGCAGGAGTTCGAAAAGGCGGCTATGCCGCACCAAAGTGGCGTAAGCGGTCGAGGCCGCGATGAAGAAACCCGGATACCCGTCCAGGAACCCCAGCCGCAAAAAATAAGCGCGGAAAAACCGCCAGGCCGCCCGAAAAATGGCCCCGGCGGCGGACCACCGCGCCTTTTCCGCGATCTGCCGCTCCAGAAAAACATCGGCGAAGTAATTGATTTTCGCCACGTAACTGCTGATGTCCGGATTGGAATAATGGAGCAGATCACCCGCCAACACGGTGGACGGCCCCTCCAACTCCGCGTAGCAATGCTCCGGGCTTCCCGCCCATTTCCCCGCCCCGCGCCGAAAGAGCCGCAGCACCCGGTCCGGGTACCAATCTCCATGGGTGATCCAGCGGCCCAGGAACCACACTTTGCGGGCAAAACTGGCGCCGGCAAAACGCTCCTGCTCGCCGTCAAAGAACCGAGAAATGGATTCCCGCAACTCCGGCGAAACCTCTTCGTCCGCATCCAGCGCCAGCACCCACGGCTGCCCCGCGTGGCCCAAAGCCAGATTCTTCTGCTCCCGAAAACCTTGCCAGGGAGACCGGAAAATCTTCGCCCCAAACGAGGCGGCGACGCCTTCGGTGCCGTCCTCCACCCCGTCGTTCAAAACGACAAGGATTTCCGACGTCCACTCCGCGACGCTGCCGAGCATCCTGCCAATCCGGCAGGCTTCCGCCCCGGAAATCACGCAGACTGAAATGGGTAATTTATTCACCGTCGTTTCTTCCTCGGTTTGGTCGGTTTGATCCGGGTGAACGGCTGGTTGTGATGGGCGATTATTTTTTCAAGCTGCGCGATTATTTCCGTTTCCGCTTGTGAAACCAGGCCTGCTGTTCGACCAGGCCGGACGTGCGCGACAGGCGGCGGTAATAAGGAGCGAGGGAAAGCACGGACTCGATCTGCCGCCACGCTCCGCGCTCCGTCAAGTTGGCCAATTCATCCCGCTTAATCTCATCCAGCGCAATGGCCGCCTCGCGCCATTGTTGCATCCAGCGCCGCTGCTCCGCGGGGGTTGTCGCCATCTTCATGCTCAAAAGCTTGCCCTTTCCGCCCGGCCAAGTCAGTCATAAAAACATGCCCAAAAATCTCCCCAAGGCCCCTGGCCAAGGCGGCCTCCATCTCACCGGCTGGAGGTCATCGAAATCCGGCAGCGCCCTTCGACGATGGCCGCCCTGGCTTCGGCCAGTCGTTCGGGCGAATCAATGGCGCAACGGTAACCCGAGAGTGGAAATCCAAAAAGGCGCTCCGTGCCCACGAGCTTCGAAAAAATGTCCCGCGGCAGATCGCACGCCGTCCCCGCCGGAATGTGCGCAAAAATTTCCGGGCCACACAGACAGATTCCGGAATTGACCCAGTTGGACTCCACCCCGCGCCGCGCCTCCTCGCTTGGCCGTTCCAAAAACCCGGTGATCCTCCCCTCCCGATCGAGGCTGACGACGCTGTTGGATCGCGCGCGCCGATGCAGGAGCAGGGTGGCCAATGGGCAACGTTGGCGATGAAAGCGCAGCATCGCCGTGAAATCCTGGTCGGTCACCACGTCGCCGTACTGCACCAAAAACGGATCGCTCTCCCGCAGAAAACCCTCCATGTTTTTGATCCCGCCCGCCGTGCCGAGCAGCCGCGCTTCGTGGACGTAGGTCAGGGCCACGCCCATTTCGGAGCCGTCGCCAAAATAAGCGCGGATGGTTTCGGGCAGAAAATGAAGGTTGACGGCGATCTGATCAAAACCCTGCGCGCGCAAGTGCGCCAGGAGGTAAGCCAGCAGCGGACGCTCCGGCAGCGGCAGCATGGGCTTGGGGGTTTGCCGGGTGAGATCGCCCAGACGCGTCCCGTAACCAGCGCATAGAACCATGGCTCTCATGGGCGGCTCAAAATCCATTCCGCCGCTTCCGGCAAGTTTGCGCAAGTCCAGTCCGGTTGGATCGCCGGCTCCATCGGTTCGGGGCTTTCAATCTGCGGCGCCAGATGCTGGCCGGTCCGCACCAGAACGGTCCGGCAGCCCGCTTTGGCGCCCGCCACAATGTCGGTCATCCGGTCGCCGACGGCAAAGCTCGCGCCGGGATCCAGCGCGAAATCGGCCACCCCGCTTAGAAACAGGCCGGGCCGGGGTTTGCGGCACTGGCAGTCGGCGCGGTAGGCGGGCAGGGTCGCGTTGGGATGATGCGGGCAGACATAAAACCGCTCAATCGGAGGGGCGCCGGCCTGGATGAGACGTTGGTTGATGGCGGCGTTGATTTTTTCGACCTCAGCCTCCGTCGCCAGGCCGCGGGCGATCACGGTTTGATTGCTCACCACCAGCAGGTGAAACCCCGCCTCTTTGCAACGGCGCAAGGCCAGGGGCGCGCCCTCCAAAATGCGGATTTGCGAAGCTGCCGTCAGCAAACCAACGTCCTCGATCAACACCCCGTCGCGATCCAGGAAAACCGCCCGATTCCGCGCTGGAACATTGGCTTCACTGCGCATGATCACGCGGGCTGAAGGTTTTGTTCATGGGTGGCCGGTTTCTTCAATCATTTGTCTTTATCCGCCAGAAAAGCAAACCATGTTTTGGTCGCGTCTGCAATCGAAGCCGGGTCCCACAGCGGCGCCTGCCGCCAGTAGGCGATATTCTTGACCAGGATCGCCACTCCCTGCTCAAAAGCAATGACCGGCGCCCAGCCCAACTGCGCCTTGATTTTGGTGATGTCGGCCCAGGTGCAGTCCGGCTCGCCGGGGCGCTTGGGCAGATGCACCACCGGTCCGCCGAGCAGCTCCACCAGCCGGTTGACCGGCTGCGGATTTCCCGCCCCCGCGTTATAGATTTCATTGACCCGCTCCGTGGTGGCGGCCAGGTAAAACGCCCGCGCCAGATCGCTGGCGTAAATGAAATCGCGCCGTTGCGTGCCATCCCCCACCACCGTAAAGGGCTTGCCGGCCAGCTTTTGCGCCAGGAACACCCCGAACACCGCCCCGTATGCCCCGGAGGTCCGGGAGCGGATGCCGTATGCGTTGAAAATGCGGATGGAGTTGACCGGGAGCTTATAGACGCTGCCCCAGTGGAACACGGCTTGTTCTCCCATGTATTTGCTCAGCGCGTATGGATACTGCGGACAGATCGGCGCGGTTTCCGGGGTCGGCACCGCAGCCAGACCGTAGCACGAAGAGGAGGCGGCATAGACAAATTTGGCAATTTTGGCGTGCCGCGACGCCTCCAGCACTTTGACCGTGCCCATCACGTTGGTGGTCAGATATTCCGTCGGCCGGTCAATGGAGGGCACGATGTCGCCGATGCCGGCAAAGTGGAACACGTAATCGGCCTTTTGGAATATCGCCTCGCCCGGCGCCACCTCGCAGATGTCTTTGATTTCGACCCGCAGGTTGGGATTGCTTTTGTGGTGTTCCAAATTCTGCAACCGCCCGCCGCAAAGATTGTCAATGACGTTGACCCGCAATCCTTCCGCCAACAATAAATCCACCATGTGGCTGCCAATAAACCCGGCGCCACCCGTGACTACAGCCAGCTTGGAAACGCTCATAATGTCATTTCTGGTTTGCCGGCCCGTTCCGATGGTGTCGGGCCTTGATCCATGGTTGGAATGGCAGTTTTATTTGACCTTCAATTCCCGCATCCGCTTGATGTTCGAGTAAAGCGGATTGTTCAGCGGATCCACCAGTTTGCCCGCCCGGTACGCGTCGGCGATGCCTTGAATCGCGTCCTGGAGGGTGAACTTAGGCTCGAACCCGAGCACGCGTTTGATTTTTTCCGAATTGACGTGGTAAGACCGGTTGTCGCTCGTCGGCGTGTATTCCAGCTCAATCGTCGGATCTTTCAGGGTGTCGCGCACCAGAAATGCGACGTCCTCCACCGAACGATTTTGAAAGCCGACGTTGAACGCCTCCCGGTCGGTTTTGGCCGCCGGCGCCGCCAGGAAAAGCTGGTAAGCGCGGACCATGTCCTGGATGTGAAGGTTGGGCCGGAGTTGTTTGCCGCCGAAGATGCGGATTTTATGGTTGACAAGAGCGTGGATCGTCAGGATGTTCACCGCCAAATCCAGCCGCAGCCGCGTCGCATAACCGCACACCGTCGCCGGCCGCACGATGATTCGTTCCAGGCCGTTGACCTTCGGATGCGCCAGCAGGTCCCTTTCGCAATCAAGCTTGAAACGGGAGTAATCGGTCAGCGGCTGCGGCTGGGCGTCTTCCCGCACCTCCGGATCGTCTTTGACGCCGTAAATGCTGGAGGAACTGGCGTAAATGAACCGCCGCACCCCCTGGTCAATCGCCCCTTGCAGCAATCCGGCAAAGGCATCGTAATTGATGGACTTGCCCAAGGTCGGATCCAGCTCGAAGCTCGGATCATTGGAAATACAGGCCAGATGAATCACCGCGTCCACTCCCCGCAAAGCTTGCCTCACCCTGGCGCTGTCCCGGATGTCCAGTTCGATCCGCTCCAGTTGCGGATGGGTGTTGCACTCGGCGAAGACGTCGCGTCCATACCAGAAAGTATCCAGCGCTTTCACCCGGTATCCCTCCCCCAGCAATGCCGGCGCCAGCGCGCTGCCGACATATCCTCCGCCGCCCGTGATCAGGATCGTTTTGAAACCATTTGGATTCTGGCTGCTCATAAAATTACTGCGTAAACGCGAAACAGGTTACGGGCTGGAAGGTTTGATGCAAAGTTCTTTTCGCAACGCGGTCGCTTCGCCGGTTGCTGCCATCGGCGCCGGCCCGCCCGCCCGGAGAGCCGCAGGCGCGGCTGGACCCAGGAGCGGCAAGTCGCCGTTGAATCTCCGGGACTGCCATCCACCCAAGTCAGCTTGCGGTCCACCCATTGGGCAAGGGCGTTTGAAAGAAGCGCCTGGCTTTGGCCAGTTGCGCCGCCTTGAGCGCCGAGGTGGTGGCGGAACCGCGGGCAAAATCGCGGCGCGCCCTGACGTCCCGGCTGAACTCGTTGAGCAGGATGCAGCACCATTTGATCCGCAAGGCGGGCAGGCAGCGGCGGGCCCGTTGCGCGAATCCGTCTTCCAGGTTCAGTTCGCGCGCCAGAACGGCCACGAACTGTTCCCAAAACTCCAGGCCAACCGGGATTTGCGGCTGGCAGAAAAAATCGCCAATCATCTGGCAGGGATCGTCCCAGCCGGCGTATTCAAAGTCAAAAAAGCGCAGCCGGTTGTCCGGGGCGAGCAAAGCATTGTGAAAACCAAAATCGGACGGTGAAAGGACACGGTGGCGGGGCGCCAACGGTTGATCGAATTGGGCGGCGCCGCGCGCCAGGGCGGCGCCGACTTCCTGCCAGGCCGGCGTCAGGCTGTTGAGTACGAAGGCCCGCGCCTCCCGGTCCAAGTCCGAGCCTTCTTCCATCTGCCCCAGCCGCTCCAACCGTTGGCTGATGTGCCGGCAAAGTTCACCGACGGAGAAGCAAGCGGTGGATGCCGTTGGGAGGGCGGCGGACGGCGCGGCGTTTCTGTCGCGGTTCAATTCCAGCAAGAACTCCAGCGCCTGATCCACCGCCGCCTGGACGATTTCCCCGGCCTGCAGCTTGCGGCCCGGGACGAAGCTCAGCAGGCCAAGCCGGCGCCGCGCGTCCCAAGCCAGCGGTTCCGGAGTGCGCCGCAGGCCCCGCGCCCAAAGATAATTGTAAATAGCCCGTTCCGACCCAAAGCGGTCATGCGTGCCGGGGGCGTGCTGGAAATACTGTTTGAGCACAGCGTCGCCGCCGGCAAGGGGCACCAGATAAACCCGGTTGTTGCCCCCGCCCGAGAGAGCGATGATGCGCGCGTGGCGGGCAAAACCCCGCTCTGCCAGGAACTCTTTGATTCCCTGTTCTGTTTCCTCCGGCGCGGCCGCGCTTTGCACCTTGTCCCAAATCTCCGTCCAAGATAGGACGCGGGGGAATTCTGTTTCGCCGCCATGAAGCCCGTTCGGATCGAAAAGAATCCGCTCCACTTTGGGAAAGGCCGGCTCGGAGAGGACCTCGGGAAGATCGTCAATGAAATGAGTGCAGCCGCGCTCGGCGATGCGTCCGAGCTTGGCCGCGCGCGTCAACTCCCAGAAGACATCGGACCGGGACAGGCCGATTCCCGCCGGATCGAAAAAGCCTTGTTCCTGGAGCCAGTTCATGGCCGCTTGGTGAAGGTCGTGGGACTGGCCCAAAACAGGATGGCGGGTTTTGTGGCTGATGATGCTCAGGCCAATTCCCGCGCGCCGGCAATCTTGGAAAAACCGGAGCACCCCGGGATAGGGCGCCGCTTCGGGCAGGCGCGCGCCATAGACGCACCCTTGCAGTTCGATCCAGGCATCCTCCCGGCCCGCCCCCTGCAAATGCTGGCGCACCCGGGACTTGTTGGCCGGCAGGTCCGGCGGAATCCATCCGCGCTCCAGCGCCACGCGGTGAAAGAGTGTGTCGTAACAGACAATGGTATTGTCAAAATCAATGCCGATGTGCATGGGCAAAAGCGACGGAGGCTAGGTGAGCCATTGGCCGATCCGGCCGGCAATGGCGTCGGCTGTCAAACCAAAATGCTCGCGCGCTTCCTCTTGCTCGCAAGTCTCATGGACAAACTCGTCCGCGCATCCGAAGCGAAGGAGTTTGCCCGCCGCCCCCGCCTCGGCCTTCCACTCGGCGATGCTGCCGCCCAAGCCGCCCAAAACACTGTGTTCCTCGACCGTGGCGACGAGCTTGAATTTGGCGAAGACCTCTCCCAACAACTTCACATCCAGCGGCTTGATCGTGTGAAAGCTGGCCACATAAGCGGACACGCCTTGCTGGCCCAGCTTTTCGGCCGCCGCCAGCACGACCGGCATCATGGTTCCGGCGCCCAGCAGGCACACGTCTTTTCCCTCCCGCATGGCAATGGCCTTCCCAATGACAAATTCCGGCTCGGCGGCGTGGACCGACGGTTCCCCCTTTTTACCGATGCGAATGTAAACGGGGCCGGGATAAGACAGCGCCGCCGCCAGCGCGCCCCGGACTTCCCGGTCGTCCGCCGGCGCCACCACGGCCAAGCCGGGGAGCAACCGCAGCATCCCCATATCCTCGCAGGAATGGTGGGTGGCGCCCAGCCCGGCATAGGACAGGCCGGCGCCGGTGCCGACAATGACGACCGGGAGGTGATGATAGCAAACGTCCACCCGAATCTGTTCCATGCAGCGGTAGGTGATGAACGGGGCAATGGTGTAACAGAAGGGGCGCAAGCCGCTCATGGCCATGCCGGCGGCCACGCCGATCATGTTCGCCTCCGCCACGCCGCAGTTGAAGAAGCGTTCCGGGCACTTGGCCTTGAGATTGTCAAACAGCCGGTTTCCGATGTCGCCGGACAACAGGACCACCCGGGGATCCTGCCCGGCCAGTTCGGTGATCTTTTTGGCGAAGGCGTTTCTCATGGAAATGCAAAATGGGCAAAAAGTTGCTTCTTCGCCTCCTCCACCTCTTCCGCGGTGGGCTGGCGATAATGCCAGTTGTTGTCGTCCTCCATAAACGAGACCCCTTTGCCTTTGATGGTATGGGCAATAATGGCGATGGGTTTGCCGCACCCGGCCTCCACTTTTTCCAACGCCCCGATCAATTGGGAGATATTGTGACCATCCACTTCCACGGCCTCCCAGCCAAAGGCGGCAAATTTATCGCGCAAGGAGGCCAGGGCCATGATTTCATTGCTGCGACCGGTCGCCTGCCATTTGTTGTAGTCCACAATCACGACCAGTTGGTCCAGTTTCCGACCGGCCGCGAACATGGCCGCCTCCCAAACGCTGCCTTCATTGCATTCGCCGTCGCTCATGAGCACAAAGACCCGGAATTTTTGTCCTTGAATGCGTCCGGCCAGGGCCATGCCGACGCCCACGGGCAAGCCATGCCCCAACGAGCCGGTGGCCAGTTCGACTCCCGGCGCGCAATGCGGGGCCGGTTGCTCGGCCAGCGGGCTTCCCCGCTGCCCAATGGTCTCCAGCCAGCTTGGCGGGAAAAATCCCCGTGCCGCCAGGGTGGCGTAGAGCGCGGTGGCGGCGTGTCCTTTGCTGAAAATAAACCGGTCCCGCAAAGGGTCTTCCGGCTGGCGTGGATTGATCCGCAAAACTTTCCCATACGCCGCCACCAGGATGTCAACGCAGGACAAGGCGCCCCCAAGGTGGGCCGTTCCCGCCGCGTGCGAGATTTGCACCAGTTTAAACCGGATGCGCCGGGCCATCCGGTCAAAATCAATCGGGCTGGTCTCAGGCCAAATTTCTTCCAGGCAAGGCTTCATTTCTGATTGCAATCCATCGTCGCGCGGACGACTTGGCCGTTCCGCCGAAAGGCGCTCTGGCGCCAGGTTGAGTTCCATTCATCACAACCTCTTAGAGGATAAGAAGAAAAACGTTGAAGCCAACAGGAAAGTTTGGCGGCGCTCCGACGGCCGCGCTTGGATCGGGGGAGGCATCTGACAGGCCCGATGAATAAAATTGCGAATCACCCCATTCTGTGAAAACATGTTCCCCGCGCAGTTGCTCTCCCGCCGGCCATGGCACGGCGCCAGCGCAGTCTTCGCGAGGATGCGGGATCCGGGTGGGTCCCTCTTTCATTTCCTATTTGTCATAAAGCAGACGAAAACAAAATTATGGGCCGATTACTCAACATTATCACGCCGTTGCACAAACGGACCAAACGGGATTACCTGGCGCGCATGACGGATGAAAAAGTCCACTGCATGCTCAAAGCCAAGGAATACGAATTCGATTACTGGGACGGCAACCGCCGTTACGGCTACGGGGGCTACAAATACGATGGCCGCTGGAAACCCCTGGCCCAGCAATTCATTGATCTTTACCAGCTCAAGCCCGACGCCCGGATACTGGACGTGGGCTGCGGGAAGGCTTTCCTGCTCCACGAAATCAAACAACTCCTGCCCCAGGCCCAAGTGGTGGGGTTCGACATCTCCCGCCATGGACTGGCCGACGCGCCCGAAGCCATCCGGCCCCACTTGTTCCGCTATCGCGCCCAGGACCGTTTCCCCTGGGGCGACCAGTTTTTTGACCTCGTCCTTTCCGTCGGCGCTTTGCACAACTTGAGGATTTTCGAGTTGCAGGCGGCCCTGGGTGAAATCGAACGCGTCGGCAAAAACAAATACGTCCTGGTGGAGAGTTATCGCAGCGAACTGGAGCTCTTCAATCTCCAATGCTGGGCTTTGACGGCGGAGGCCTTCTTCGACACCGCCGCCTGGATCTGGATTTACGACCACTTCGGCTACAGTGGCGATTACGAGTTCATCTATTTTGAATAATGAAATTCAAAGCGGCCATTCTGGTTGAACTTAAAAAACCGCTGGTGATCGAGGAAATCGAAAACCAGCCCTTGCGCTTCGGCCAGGTCCTGGTCCAGATTCTGTGCAGCGGCATCTGCGGCGCGCAAATCAACGAGATCGAAGGGGCCAAAGGCCCGGACAAATTCCTGCCCCACCTCCTCGGCCACGAGGCCACCGGCCTCGTCCTGGAAACGGGCGAAGGGGTGACCGCTGTCAAACCGGGGGACCGGGTGGTTTGTCATTGGCGCAAAGGCGCGGGGCTGCAGGCCCCCCCCCCCGGGTATTCTTCCAAATCATTTCCCAAAATCAATTCCGGCTGGGTCACCACCTTCAGCGAATATGTGGTGGTTTCCGAAAACCGCGTCACCCCGGTGCCCGCCCAGTTTGACGCTGAAGCCGGCGCTTTGCTGGGCTGCGCCGTGACCACCGCGCTCGGCGTAGTCAACAATAACGCGAAGCTGGGCATCGGCGAAAGCATCGCCGTCTTCGGCACCGGCGGGGTGGGACTGAACGTCATTCAGTTCGCGGCCAAAGTCGCGGCCCATCCCATCATCGGCATTGATCTCCACGACCACAAACTGGCGCTGGCCCGCCAACTCGGCGCGACCCACACCCTCAATGCGCGCACCGCTGATTTGCGCGGGGAAATCCGCAAAATCGCCGGCCCGCGGGGCGTGGACGCCGCCATTGAAAACACCGGCAACGCCGACGTGATCGAGACCGCTTACGAAGTCACCGCTCCGCAAGGCCGGGTGATTCTGGTGGGGGTTCCAACCAAGGCGGCGCGGCATCCGAGCTTTGACACCCTTCCCCTGCACTTCAAAAAAATTCTGACCGGTTCGGAAGGCGGCGACTGCCGGCCCGAGATAGACATCCCAAAACTGGTGCGTCTGTGCCAGTCGGGCAAACTGGACTTCGCGGGCCTGGTGAGCAAACGCTACTCCCTGGAGCAGATCAACCAGGCGCTGGACGATTTGAAGAATGGCCGGGTGGCGGGCCGCTGCATGGTTTGGATGTCGGACCGGAAATAGTTTTTGCACACTTGCCCAGGCCTGGCACACCATGCGGCCGCCGATGATAAGAGACTCTTTTCGACCGATGCGCTTTTCCAAACTCGGCCCAAAGGGCGTGCGAGTCAAACCACAAGAATGGCTGATAGCATAGCAACCGGCTTAATGAGGGCAATTAAGCTTGCTCAACGGTAGCGCATGGGATAGAAAACCGGGATGCGCTGGCGCCAAAGAGAGATTCTTGTGAGGCGGGCGCAGCTATAATTTCACCGCAAAAAATGACAATGTCCCGTTCAGAAGTCCTGGCCTGCCATGTTTGCGGCACCCCTGGTCTGGTGATCATCCCAAGTTATCAAAAGCTTTCCCGCGTCACTTCAGACTGCAAAGTGTGGCCCTCCGGCGGGCGGCTGGGGGTATGTGGCCACTGCGGTTGCGCCCAAGCCATTCTCGATGCCAGATGGCACCAAGACGCCGGGGCCATTTATGCCAATTATGCTCTTTACCACCAATCGCAAGGCGTGGAGCAGAATGTTTTTGACCCGGTTTCGGGAAAACCGGCGAGCCGCTCGGACACGCTGGTGCTGCGTCTGAAGAGGGAGTCGCTTCTGCCGGCCGGAGGCAGAATGATGGACTTGGGCTGCGGAACCGGAAGTTTGCTCAGGTCCTTCGGGGCGGTTTTCAAGGAATGGACCCTGGCCGGATTGGAGTTGCGGGACGATCGGCGGGAGGAGATTGAAAGTATCGAACGGGTCGAGCGCCTTTTCACCCCGCCCATAGCCGGCGTGCCGGGGTTGTTTGACCTGATCACCTTGAATCACTCTTTGGAACATATTGAGTCGCCTGTGGACTGCCTGGCGGAAATTCGGGACAAACTGCAACCAGGAGGGCTGATTTTGATCCAAGTCCCGGACTGCGGGGCCAATCCTTTCGCATTCCTAATCGCAGACCATGCCACCCATTTCTGTTTGCCGCCATTAAGGCGCGTGGTCCAAAGAGCCGGTTACGAAGTTCTGGTGGGGACCAACCATTGGGTGGCAAAAGAGTTGACAGTCATAGGGCGAAAAGCGACGGGGCCGGTGTCAGAGACAGGGACGGACGAAGGTTGGATGGACGCCACAGCGCTGAACGGTTCCGTGGCTTGGTTGGAAAGTCTGTCCAGCGAAGCCCGGACCATTTCCAGCCGCAAACCCTTCGGTATATTTGGGACCTCCATTGCCGGCGCGTTCCTTTCGGGCGAACTGGGCGATTCGGTGGACTTTTTCGTGGATGAGGATCCCAACCGCCAGGGCAAAGTTTGGTGCGGGCGCCCGATTTATGCGCCCAGCCAGGTTCCGCCCGGCAGCCACATCTTCGTGGGCTTGGCGCCGGTGGCGGCCCACAAAGTTCTGCAAAGGGTGAATTCGATGAATCTCCAGGCCCGCTTTTACCCTCCGCCCGTTCTGGCCAATGCGCCCTTCGGATTGTCGCAGCCATGAAGATCTGACGCCGATGCCGACGCTGCCCACATTATCAGTCATCTTTCCCAATTACAAACACGGCAAGTATTTGGCCCAATGCCTGCGTTCCTGTTTGGCGCAATCGGCGCCTCCGCAGGAAATCCTGGTCATTGACGATGGTTCCACGGACAACAGCGTGGAAATCGCCGAGGAATTCACCCGCCAATATCCGCAAATCCGCCTCTACCGCAATGAGGTCAATCGTGGAGTTACCTTTACGACCAATCGCGGGGTGGATCTGGCCACGGGTGAATACGTGGGTTTGTTCTCGGTGGATGATGAATTGACGCCGGGGATTTTCGAAAAATCGCTTCGCCTGCTGGCGGCATATCCGCAAGCCGCCCTGTGCGGCACGATCACCGAATACACCGACATGGCCACAGGGGCCACCTGGTATTATGGGGCGAAGGTGAGCGACAAGCCGGCCTATTTGCCGCCGGCGCGAATGGTGGAGCTGGGCCGGCAGGACCGGTTGCACATTGCGTCGTGCAGCATGCTGGTGCGGCGGGATTGTTTTCTGGCGGCGGGAAAATACCTTGCTGATCTGCGCTGGCACTCTGACTGGTTTCTCTCCTTCGTCATGGGATTCCGGGGCGGGGTTTGTTTTGTGCCCGAGCCGCTGGCCAAATTCTTCATCCACCCGCACAGCCTTTCCAGCAAAGGAAGGAGCCAGACCAAAGAGCAACTCGCCGTCTTGCGGGCCATTCTTGCGCACCTGGACGAAGAGCGGTACGCCGACGTGGCGCCGTATGCCCGCTCCGCCCTGGCGCTGACTCATTTCGGCAAAGAAATGCTTTGGCTCTTGCTCACCAACCGCCGCTACTGGAAATATCTTTCCCCCAGGTATTGCTGGAATGCTTCCTGGTGGATCCTGCGGGTGGAAGCCAGAAAAATCGTGCCGGCCAAAGTGGCCAACCTGATCCTCCAACTGGCCGGCTGGAAGAATCTGCCCAAATCGTCCTCCGCTCCATAGCGCCAAAAATTTGCAGCAGCAGGAAAGACCCAATGGAAACGACCGGAAGTAAAAACGAAAAGTTCGACGCCCGGGCGGCGGCTCCGGCCCCGCTGGTCTGCCGGGACACTGCCATGTCGCATTCCCTCTTTGCCTTGTGTTGCCATCCAAAATGACCCCTCCGGATCGCTTTCTCGTCATTGGCGCAAACAGCTTGTTGGGAGGACTTTTGTTCCGCCGATGGCAGGAGCAAGGCCGCGAAGTCCGCGCCAGCAGCCGCCATCAACCCACCCAAGCTCCGGGCCTGTTGCCCCTGGACCTGGCGGGGGAAGTGGAGAAATGGACCCCGCCTTTTCCCGCCGGCGTGGCTGTTCTTTGCGCCGCAATCACCAATCAGGACCAGTGCCGGCGCGATCCCGCCGCCACCCACCGCATCAATGTCACCCAAACCCTCAAGCTGGCCCGCCGTTTGCTGGCCCATGATTATTTCCTGGTCTTCCTTTCCACCAGCGTGGTCTTTGACGGCTTAAAACCCTCCTGCGGAATCGGCGAGCCGGTTTGCCCAATGACCGAATATGGCCGTCACAAGGCCGAAGTGGAGGCCGCCTTGGCGGAGTTTCCCGCCCGCGCGGCCGTCATCCGACTCGGCAAAGTGGTCCATCGGGAGTTGTCCCTCTTCCGCACCTGGACCCAATCGCTGAGGTCAGGCAAAGTCATCACCCCTTTTTCTGATTATCTTTGTTCCCCCATCCCGCTGAGCCAGGCGGTTGCTTGCGTTGCGCAGATTGCCGAAAAACGGTTTGCGGGCATTTGGCACGCCTCGGCCCCGGATGACATTTCCTATGCCGACACCGCCCGATTGCTCGCCGGGAAAAGCGGCTTTCCCGACACCCTGGTGCGTCCGATGCCTTCCCCTCCGGGACTGCTCGAGCACCTGCCCCGGCACACCTGTCTGGATGTCACGCGGACTGAGAAGGAATTGGGCATGACCTTTTCCCCCGCGCGCCAAGTGATCGAAAACCTCTGATCCCCCGCCCGCAGTCGCCGCCGCGCTTGGGGAACCTCAAGCTTCCCGCCGGCGATGCGCCAATTCAGCCACCGCGGTCGTTTCAGCTTGGCCCGCTCCAGCCCGCTTCGGAAAGCGTTGGCAACGCGTCATTTCATCAACGAGATGATATGGTTGAACAAGCTGTTCGGCTCGATAAAGCTCCGGTGGCCTAGGATGGTGCAGGCCTCCGCCCCCACCACATTGGCGATGAATCCCAGCACCAGCGGCGGCACTCCCACCGCCACGCACGGCGCGGTGATGGCCAGCACCGCGTCCCCCGCCCCGACCCGGTCCACCACGCGGATGGCAAAAGCGGGCAGGTTGCAAAGACCCTCCTCCCGGTCGTAGATCAAACATCCCGCGCTCCCGCGCGTCACCAGAAACTTCTTCGAGGCGATGCGGCGCGCCAGCGTTTCGGACATCTCTTGCAGGTCCCCGCTCGCCTTGCGCGCGTCCAGCCGCACCTCCGGCTCGCCAATGGAAACATAATCGGCCCGCGGATACTTGGAAATGGTGTTCAACCCTTTGTTGCCGGCGTTGGCCTGGCTGTTGACCGCCAGAAATCTTGCCTTCTCACAAATCAACCCCACCGCCCGCTCGGTGATCAGATGATGCCCGTAATCGGCCACGATCACCACGTCGTAGTCCGGCAGCAGGCGCTCCAGTTCCCGGCAGAATTGCTCCTCGATTTCTACCGGCATCGCGTCGTTGCGCATGACGTACACCTCGAACAATTTGGCCGCCAGATACTCCTCCAGAAAACGCCGCTTCACAATCGTCGGCGCCCCCGGCACCCGCACAAAGTGCGCCGTCACATTTTTGTTCAGCTTCGACCGGGCGAATTGCTCAAAGGAATCCACCTCGCCCAGCGAACTGAGCAAAGTGACCTGGTCGCAAAAATTGGAGACGTGATTGGCAATGGCCAGCACTCCGCCCGGGTATTGTTCCGTCCGGTTGTGCAACGCCGCCAGCACCGGCTCCTTCCCCGCTTTCCCCATGACCGAACAAAACTGATATTCGTCAATGATCGTCTCCCCGATCACCAGCACCCTCAGTTTGCGGATCGCCTGCAGGTAGCCGATCACTTCCTCCGGCGTGTGCCGCGCCCGAAACTGCTCCAAAAATGCCTTGGTGGCGGGGGTGAAGACATCCATGAACCGGTTGATCAACGCCGACGCGCTGAACGCCTCCTCGTCCGTCAACACCAGTTTTCCGCCGACCAACCGGATCGCCTCCTCCTCCGCCTCCATCCCCTCGCTCCGGGTGCCTCTGCCCGCCTCGCGCGTGACGCCCTTGACGTAAAAATCCGGCCGCAAAAGCTCAATCGCCTCCACCGCCGTCGGCCATTCGTTGACCGCCACGAAATCCACGCAGACCAGCGAGGCGAGGGCTTCCGCCCGCAGGCGCTCGGGAAAAGCGGGGCGATGCGGCCCTTTGTTGACGAAACGGTCCGGCGTCAGCGTCACCACCAGCGTCTGGCCCAGCTTCCGCGCCGCCTCCAGATGCTTGATGTGGCCGATGTGCAAAAGATCGAAAACACCGTGGCAATACACGATCTTTTGCCCGGCCGCCTGCAGTCCGCCCAGGGTTTTAGCCAGCTCGTCCAGCTTTTTGATTTTGCTGCTTGTCGTTTCCATTCGGTCTTTGCCTTGTCAGCAAATGGGTTGTCACAATACTTGCGCCCCCGCCTGGTGGCAAATACTTATGCAACCCTTCTGGGACGGCTCCCGCTGGAATCATCCGCCCGCGAGGACTTGCCGGGCCGCCCGCAACAGCGCATCGGCCTCCGCCTCGGTTCCGATGGTGATGCGCAGAAAGTCCTTCGTCTCCGGGTACTGGAACCAGCGCACCAGGATTTTTCGCTCCCGCAATTTTTGCAGCCAGACTTCGGCGGGAAATCCCGGCGGTCGGGTAAAGATGAAATTGGTCTGGCTTGGAAGGACCGAAAACCCCATTTTGCCCAGTTCGCTTCCCAGCCGTTGGCGCGTGGCGATGATCCGCTGGAAACCGCGGCGGTAATAAGGAAGGTCCGCCAGGGTGGCCAGCGCGGCAATCTGGCCAAGCCCGTTGACGTTATAGCTGTCCCGGATTTTCTGCAACCCCGCGATCAAGTCCGCATGGCCCACAAAATATCCCACGCGCTGAAAGCAGAGCGCATAAGCCTTCGAAAAGGTCCGCGACACAATGACCTGCGGATGGCGCAAAGCCAGCCCCAGCGCGTTTTCGCATGCAAAATCCGCGTAGGCCTCGTCCAGCACCACCACCCCGCGCTGCGCGCGGCAAAGTTTCTCCAGTTCCGCGGTGGCGTAGCCGCGTCCGCTCGGCGCGTTGGGCGTGGTGACAAACGTCAGCGCGGCCCCGAAATCCCACCGCCCCTGTTTCAATTCGCCGAGTGGCGGAATCCCGAAATCCGCCGCCAGCGCCACCGCGTTGCCGCGCGCGCCCGCGATCTCCGCCAGCACCGGATAGAGCGAGTAGCTGGGCGAAAAAAATTGCACCGTCGCCCGCGACCACTGGCCTCGCCCGCACGCGCTGAGCGGCTCCACAAACGCACGCGTGGCCAGGGCGAGCAACTCGTCCGAGCCATTGCCCACGATAATATTCCCGGGCCGGCAATGGTGCAGCGCGGCCAGCTTCTCGCGCAACGGCTCCGCCGTCGGATTGGGATACAGCCGCAGCCGCCCGTCCACGGCGGATTGGACGGCGCGGAGGACTTTTGGCGAAGGGGGAAAGGGGTTTTCGTTGGTGTTGAGTTTGATCAGACCCTTGATCTTGGGCTGTTCGCCGGGAAGGTAGGCGCGCAGACGGCGCGCCAGCGGCCGGACCAACGATCGCGGGCTGCCTGGGCGGGATTTCATGGGCGCGGAATTCACCGGTTCATCGGCGGCGAAAACGAATTCCCGCCGAGCGCCCGTGCGCGTCCAGCCCCTCCAACTCGGCGAATTTCTGGACAGTTTTCAGCGCCCTTTTCAGCGCGGGCCTTTTGTACTCCACCACGCTGGTGCGCCGTTGAAATTGATCCACCGTCAAGCCGGCGAAGGAAGCCCCGGTCCCGCCTGCCGGCAAAGTGTGGCTGGGGCCGGCCACATAATCGCCCAGCACCGTGGGGGAATCGCCTCCCAGAAAAATCGCGCCCGCGGTCACGATTTTTTCCGCCAGACCCGCGCCGTGGCGGCTGATGATTTCCAAGTGTTCCGGCGCGAGACGGTTGGTCAATTCAAGGCCCTGTTCCATGCCGGCGACCTGGATGAGCCAGCCGTGGTTTTTAAGCGCCCGTTGAATCAACTCCCGCCGCTTCAACTTGGGCAATTGCCGCCCGATTTCCTTTTGCACCGCGCGCAAAAGTTTTGCCGATGGCGTCACCAGCCAGACCCGCTCGCTCCCCGATCCGTGTTCCGCCTGCGCCAGCAAATCCGCCGCGACCCACGCCGGACTGGCCGTGTCGTCCGCCAGCACCAGCAATTCGCTCGGCCCCGGCAGCAGGTCCATTGCCGCGTAACCGTAGAGCAACCGCTTGGCCGCAACCACGTACGCGTTGCCCGGCCCGAAAATCTTCTGGACCCGGCGGATGGTTTTGGTTCCCAGCGCCAGGGCGGCGATGGCCTGCACCCCGCCGATGCGGTAAATCTCCGTCGCCCCGGCGCTGCGCGCGGCGAAGAGCAGCGCGGGATTCAGTTCCCCGTTGCGATGGCACGGCGTGCAGACGACGATTTCGCGGCAGCCGGCCACTCGCGCCAGCAGGACCGTCATCAGGGCCGTCGAAACCAGCGGCGCCGTGCCGCCGGGAATGTAAACCCCCACGCGCGTGAACGGGTCAAACTTTTCCCCCACCGTCGCTCCGTGCGAATTGCGCATCGTCCAGTCTTTGCGCAGCGACCGTCTCGCGAACGCCTCAATGTTCCCCGTCGCTTCCGCGACCGCCGTCCGCAGCGATTCATCCGCCCGCAACGAAGCCGCCACCAACTCCGCCCGCGTCGCCGCGAACTCGTCCGGCTCCAGCTTCGCGCCGTCGAACCGCTCCGTAAATTCGCGCACCGCCTCATCGCCGCGTTCCCGCACGGCCTGGATGATTTCGCGGGCCCGCTGCTCGACCTCCGCATCAAACAAGCTGGAAGAGGCGATCAGGCGGTCGCATTGACCGCTGAAATTCCGGGCCGTGTGGAGCAGCACATTCATGAGGCGGCCAAACTAGAGGAAACGCCCGCGAAAGTCAAAAACAGGCGTGCGCGACAATGGAGGCGTGCGCCCCGCGGCGGACGCATTTCCATGGCTGGGCGGACACCGAAAAATAAACCTTCCTTGTTTCCTCACGGAAACCCCGGCTCGACCTTCTGGTAGTGCCTTGATTTAATTGTTGTAGTGTCGGCGCTGCGCGCCGGTTTCGAGCCACAGGCTCGACTCTACACCAAATTAAGGCACTGCCAACCCTCCGTCTCCCTTGACCCATGGTTGTGGCGCGATCAATTCGCGCTCTGGAAATAAGCCTGCCCACATTGAAGTTCGGCAATGTGGGCAGGCTTATTTTAAACACGCCGCCGGACTTGTCGAGAAAAAACTTCGGGGACGCGAATGGCGGCAGAAATCAGGGAATCTTAAAACCGGCGGCCCTGGCTCACGCCGCCGCCGGCGTCTCATCCTGGATGAAGGTTTGCACCTGGAATTTCCGGGCCGTGAAAAGGAAAACCACGGAGGTCGCCAGCATCAGGGCGGTGAAAAAAAGATAGTAGTTGACACCGGAAAGCACCGGGCCGGCCTTGCGCTCGTTTAATTTGTTGACAACGGAGGTGAAAAAATTGCCCAGCGAGAACGAGAGATAATAAAGCCCCATCACCAGCGACTTCATCTTCTTCGGCGCCTGGGTGTAGGAAAACTCCAGGCTCGAGATGGAAACCAGGACTTCCGCAGCCGTGAGCAGGTCGTAAGCCGCGAACTGCCAGACCACGTTGGGCTGGAAACCGAGGGAGATTTGGCGCTCGATCCAGGCCGTGATCAGAAACGTGGGCACCATCAGAAAGAGACCGATGGAAATTTTCCGCAACGGCGTCAACACAAATATTCGGTTGACCGCCGGATAGACCCCGTAGGAGAACAACGGAATGAAGCCCAGGATCAGGAAGGAGTTGATGGATTGCAGTTGGGAGGAGAGCCATTTGTGCCCCAGCCAGTTGCGGTCCATCTTGTCGGCCTGCAGCACCCAGGCCGACTGGCTCTGGAAGTAGAGCGAAAAAAAGACCGCGATGAAAATGTAGAGCACCGCCAGCCGCCCGAGCGCCCTCCGGCCCTCCGGGCTGAAAGCCTCTTGCAGCAGCCGGTTCCGGCCCGGGGGAATATGGACAAATTTCCGGCGTCCGAACCAGAAGACCACCGTCGCCACCAGCATGAAAATGCCGGGCACGGCAAAGGCCGCAGTCGGGCCGTGTTTCTCCAGCAATTCGGGAATCCACAATTGGGAAAGGCCCGCCCCGAAGTTGATGGAGAAGTAGAACCAGCCAAACACCCGTTCCAGGAGACGCTGGTTGCTCGCCCCGAATTGGTCCCCCACATTGGCCGAGACGCAAGATTTGACGCCGCCCGCGCCCAAGGCGATGAGCGATAGCCCCACCGCCAGCCCCAGGCGCGTGGAGTTCAACGACAGCGCCAGATGGCCGCAACAATAAACCATCGAAAGATAGAGGATCGTCCGATATTTCCCAAAAAGCGCGTCCGCCACCAGCGCGCCCAACATCGGCGTGAAATAGACTGCGGAGACAAAAAGATGATACGTCGCCACTGCGTCCGACTCGCTCATCGGGGCCGGATGGCCGCTGTTGTCCTTTAGACTGTGGGCCATGAACGCGGTCAGAATCGCGCTCATGCCGTAGAAGCTGAACCGTTCCGCCGCCTCATTCCCCACGATGTAGGGAATGCCCGGCGGCATCCGCTCCGATTTTACCGGGGCGGTGGCATAGCCGCACCGGGCGGCGTGTTCCAAAAACCTTTTTGCGGCCGGGTCTTCGCTCAAAAATCAATGATGGCAGCCGCAGCCGCTGCCGCAGGAGCCGCCGCCGGATAATTCCTCTTCCGCCGGTGGATGGCCCAGTTCCAGGGTCTTGCTGACGTATTGGGTGATCTGCCCCTGGATTTGGCGCATCTCCTCCTGCGCGTCCATGAATCCTTTGGCGACGGGGTTGAGGAAAAAGGCGTCGCGCTGCTTGTCGAAAGCGGCGATTTCCGCGCTGGTCAGCTCCTGGCCCTGGTGCTGTTTATCGTGAAGCTGCTGGCCGGTGTCGCTCAGCATCTCGTATTGCCGCTGGGCATCGGGATCGGCCAGGAACGATTCCACCCGCTGGCGGATGCTCTGAAATTGGGGCTGCTGCACGATGGTTTCGCACAGTTCGCGGGTCTTTTGGACCACCGCGTCTTCGGTCTGGATTTCGGTTTCGCTATTTGTTTGCATAATGCTGATTCATTGAATGCGCCTGCCGGCGGTTTGCGTAATCTGCCAGCAATCCGCGCAATGCGCCAGCCAATTAATTCAAAACATCACCTCCGCTAAAGTCCAACCCAAAAGCGTCCGTTGACAGAGGCGCGAAGCGGGCCTAGGTTCTGCTCGTCGCTTCGAACAGCCTCCGGCTTGTGCCGGCGGCTCGGCATCATCTGGGGCGGAAGAAACGAAAGGGCATGGCAATGAGGAGTGGCTTTGTAATTGCATCCAAGGTTTGGCTGGCGCTGGTGGCGGGTTCCATGACACTGCCCGGCGCCTGCGGCGCGGGTATCGTCGCCTTATATACTTTCACCAACGGCGTGGATGGCGGCACTCCGGCGGGCGGCCTGATTCAAGCCGGCAACGGCCTCTGTTACGGAACCACCCTCAACGGCGGCACCAATAGTCCCGGATACGGCACGATCTTTAAAGTCACCACCAACGGGGGATTCACCCCTCTTTACACGCTTACCGGCACCGCCAATGGGGGATCCCCTTATGCGGGCTTGGCGCTGGCCACCAATGGAATCCTTTACGGCGATGCCTATACGGGAGGAAGCAACGCTTATGGATCGGTTTTTAAAATCACTACCAACGGCGCGTTCACCGAGCTGTATGGATTCCACCAGTTGAGAGGGGTCGCCTACACCAATATAGACGGCGCAAATCCTATCGCCGCCCTGGTGCAAGGCACCAATGGCAATTATTACGGAACCGCTCCCGCCGGGGGCACCAACGGCTTCGGCGTCATCTTTGAAATCACCACCAACGGCTCATTCACCCGCCTGCATTACTTCACCAACAATCCGGACGGCGCGAACCCGGGCGCGCTGTTCCAAAGCTCCAATGGTCTGATTTATGGAGCGACCACCAATGGCGGCGCCAATGGCTACGGGTTGATTTTCAAAATGACTGCTGCCGGGACGTTGATTCCCTTGTACTCCTTCACCAACGGCGTGGACGGCGCCTCTCCCGGCCCGGCCCTGGTGCAGGGCACCAACGGGATTCTCTACGGAACCGCCTCCGGCGGCGGAACCAACAGCTCCGGCGTCATCTTCCAAATCACCACCAACGGAGTTTTTACGCCCTTGTATTCCTTCGCGCTCACGGGTGGCTCCACTACAAACGCCGATGGCCTCAACCCCGGCCCATTGCTTGAGACGGCCAATGGAACCGTCTATGGCTTCACCCGCATTGGAGGATTGAACGGCACCGGAACATTATTCCAGTTCAGTCCGGCCGCGGGGCTGACAGTCTTATATACATTCTTTACCGGCCCGCAGAACGGCCTTGGCCTCATCACAAACGCCCTGGGCGCAAACCCCACTGGACTCATGCAAGGCGCCGACGGAACCATTTACGGCACCGCCAAGAGTGGCGGCGCCAGCGGTTACGGCACAATTTTCAAGATGGGATTGCCTCCGCAGATTACCAGCCAGCCCACCAATCGCTCTGTGGCCTTGGGCGGAAATGCCACTTTCACCATCACCGCCTCGGTTTCCGCCTGCCAATGGCAGTTCAACGGTGTCGCAATCCCCAACGCCACCAACCTTGCCTTGACCAATCTCGACGTTCAAATCCCCGATGCCGGGCCTTACCAGGCTGTGGTCAGCAACAGTTTTGGATCGGTGACCAGCTTGGTCGCCAATCTGAATATCACCAACGTCCCCGTCTCGTTCATGACCGGCCCCGGCGCCATCCAATATGCCGGCGGCCAGCTCAGTCTCCTGATAACCAACTTGACAGGGCAGGGGTCGGTGGTGATAGACCGCTCGACCAACCTGACGGTGTGGACCCCCGTTTTCACCAACCCGCCTTCCTTTGGCCAGTTCCAATTCATTGATGCCAGCGCCGCCGGCAATCCTTCCGGCTTTTACCGGGCGCGGTTCACGCCGGGGCAATGATCGCCGCCGGCCAATCGGCAGACTGTACGACATTCCCCCAAACGATGTAGGGGATTCCCCTACTAATTAAAGCGGGAACCCCCTTGCAGACAATTCCTTTGGAAAGTGTATTTTAATTCCGCAGTAGAGTTAGTTTTCATGGGGCGCCCCGGGTGGGGCGCCTATTCTTTTGTACGCCTCCGCAGCCACCAACCATTCGCTTCGACCCTTCCGGCCCCCGGCCCTCCACCTCCGATCAAGCCGTTTGTGTCTGCGACACCGTGAGAAAATGCTCCACCTGGTCCATCACCACCGACTCGTTGAACCTTGTCATCACCTCCGTTTGGGCCATTTCGGCCATTTGGCAGCGCAAGGCGGGAGAGATTTGCAGTTCCTGGAGCCGGGCCGCCAACTGGACCGCGTCGCCGGGCGGATAGGTCAGCGCGTTCTCGCCGTGACGGAACAATTCCTCCGCGCCACCGGCCGTGCTGCCGATCACCGGCAGCCCGCATCCCATCGCTTCCAGCGGTGTGACCGGGAACGGCTCCGCCCATTCCGGCGTGTGCAGCAGAACGTCATGCTGCTTATAGATCCCTGCCATATCGGTGTTCAGATTGGACACGGTGAGGAATTCCACCGGCAACTGGTTGCTCACCGCGAACGAGCGCAGCAACGCCACATAACTGGATTCGCCCCGCCCATAGATATAAAGAGTCACATGGAGCTTGGCCGCGCGCAGGATCTTCATCGCCTCCAGCGCCGTCATCACGCCGCTTTCCTCGTTCAGGCGGCTGACGATGAGCAGCCTTTTCATCGGCACATTCGCCGGCTTGATCTCGCCGACAAAGGACCCCGTGATGGCCGGATGAATCACCTCCGCATGGCTCACCACAAAACCCACCTGCTCCGTCAATTGCTTGAGCGCCTGGCTGCAAAAATAAAGCCGGTCGAACCGGAATCCGGCGATGGAATTGGGCTGCACTGCGGCGCGAGCCTTGGCATCTCCATACAGGGCTGGGAGCCGGTCGTAACCTTTCATCATCCGCGTTGGCGCCGTCGCATCCAGCCGGCCCCGCTCCCCGCTCATTTCCAGGGCCTTCCGGCCCGACTGCTCCAGGAACGGCAGCGACGGCGCGTTCCAGTAGCGCAGCCACGGGTCTTCCTGGACATCGGCCGAAAGCCAGTGGTCATAAACATCATACGCCACCGGCAGGCGCGTGTTGCGCAGGGTGAAAATCAGCGATTTGGAAAGTCCGTTCAGGCTGAAAACATGGACGATTTCCGGCTGAAATTCTTCGATGGTTTCCAGCAAGGTCTGGTTGTTGTGAATCTCCTGCGATTTCAGCGCCAGAATGGCCGTGACTTTCGGAGCGTCGAACGCGCCGTTGAGCCACAGGCAGCGATGGATTTCCCCGTCGCGTTGTTCGGTGCGCAGCCCGTGAGTGGACGTCAGCACCAGCACCTGGTGGCCGCGCAGGCGCAACGCCTGCACCACCGTTTGGCAATGCAAGTTAAATGTGCCCGCGTGGTGCGGCGGGTACAGATTGTTCAGGGCCAGAATTCTCACTAGACCAGGCGGAGCAGGATGCGGAACACGAGATGAAGTGTGAACCCAGGCTCCTAACCCCGGAACACAATCAACACGCCGTAGTCCTGCAACTGCGCGTGGGTGGCCAGGTCAGTGCTGCTGTAATTGATCGTGTTGATGCTGATGACGTTGGCCTGCCCGACGTGATCCAAAAACTCCGAAACCTTCTCATCGAACTTGTCGCGCCCCACCTCCTGGCAATCCGTGCGTTTGAAGGTTCTGATCCGCATCTTCCTATCGCTCTCCTTGGCCGCCACTTCCAGCGGGCGGTTGGCTTTGGTGATCAGAACCTCGGGGGGCGCTTCGTGACTCGGCACGCTGAAGTGCTTTTCTTCGTGCGGGCGTGGTCCGGGTGCGGGAGCGGGCGTGGGGGTGGGGGCGGGAGCGGTTGGAGGAGCGGCGCTGCCTGATTCTGAAGCCGGCACCGTGATCGTGTTGGAACAGGAAGGGCATTGCAGCGTGGAGCCAACTCCGCCGGCATCCACTTCCAATTCCTGGTCACAGTGCGGACACTTGAAGATTATGTCCATAGTTTACTCGCTTTGGTGTGTGTTTACATTACATGATTAGCCCCGCCGCCGGAATAATCGAGCCAAATCTTTCAATCTTTTTAGAGCTTGGCCTCCCATCCGCCGTCTTTTCAACTTTGAATTCCTCGCTTTAAAGTCTATACTGCCATCCATGAAACGTCTATGCATTCTGGCCGCCATTTCCTTTGCCCTCTTGCCCCGGCCCGCCTTGGGGCAGGACGCCGCCGCCACCAACGCCGCCGCCGTCGCCGAACAACAGGGCGTGGATGAAAAGTTCAAACAATTGTCCGCCGATATCGCCAATCTTCGCGCCGCCGACCAGGCGCTCTTGGACAAACTCTCCGCCCTCAAGGAGGACGTCCAGCAGCTTCGCACCGAGCAAGCCCGCCTGGCCGCCAATTCCAGCGTGCAGGACGACCTCAAGCTTCTCGCCCGGAAAATTGAGGACGTGGACAAAAAACGCCAGGACGACAAGGACATGATTTCAGAGGAAATCAAGAAATCCTCCGCCCGCCTCGAAAAACTGCTCGGCGACGCCGCCAGCCCGCCCCCCAAATCCTCTACCAAGACCCCCCCCGCCCCCGGTGCGCCGCCCACGGTCAACGGCGTCAGTTACTCCATCAAGGACGGCGACAGGCTGATTGACATCGTCAAAGCCTACAATGCCGACTTCAAAAGCAAAGGCATGAAGACCATCTCCCTAAAACAGGTCAAGGACGCAAACAAGGATGTGGATTGGACAAAACTCAAGGTCGGCCAAAAAATCGTCATTCCCCTCCCGGCCAGTTGACCGGCGCGCCCATGCAAATCACACGTGCAGGCGAATATGGTGTTTTGGGCCTGATGAACCTGGCCCGGCGCGCTCCCGGCCGGATGGCCATGATCGAGGAGGTCAGCCGGACGGAAAAAATTCCCCGCAGCTTCCTCGCAAAAATCTTCCAGGAACTGGTCAAGGCCGGCCTGGTCCGCTCCAACCGCGGCGCGGGCGGCGGCTTCACCCTGACCCGGCGGCCTTCGCAAATCACCGTGCTCGACATCATTGAAGCCATCGAGGGCAGAATTATTTTCCAGCGTTGCAAGCTGGAAAAACCGGACTGTGAACACATGGGCGGTTGCGCCCTGTGCGGCTTGTTTTCGCAGGCGCAGGACGGGGTGAAGGACGTCCTGGCCCGCACTACCTTGCGCGCCCTGGTCAATCAACAAAAAAGGATGGCGGCCCCGTCCCGTCGCGCCGCGCCCCCGCGCCGCGCCCGGCGCCCAAGGCTGGCGCGCAGCCCATGAGCCTGGCCCCGGCTCTTTACAATCCCACCGTGCTGGATCATTTCCTGCATCCGCGCAACGTGGGCGATCTGTCCCGGCCCGACGCCCTGGGCCATGCCGGCGAATCCAACTGCGGCGACACCATGCGGCTGAGCCTCCGGATCAAGGACGGCAGAATCATTGACGCCCGGTTCCGAACCTTTGGCTGCGGGGCGGCCATTGCCAGTTCCAGCGTGGCGACCGAATTGATCAAAGGAAGGACCCTTGACCAGGCCCGGCATTTTTCCAATCAGGAAGTCGTCGCGGCGCTGGGCGGATTGCCGCCCGCCAAAATCCAATGCTCCGTCCTGGCCGCCCAAGCCCTCCAGTCCGCGCTGGAAGATTACGAGAAAAAACAACTGGCCACGAGCCACTAAACGGGCCACTTCTTCCGCCCCCATGCGCCACGTCTATTTAGATCACCAATCCGCCACCCCGGTGCTGCCCGAGGTTTTCGAGGCGATGAAGCCGTTTCTTTCCGAGGCTTGCGGCAATCCATCCTCCCTCCACAGCCACGGCTTGCTCGCCCGCGACGCCATCGCCACGGCGCGCTCCCAAATCGCCGCCTTCCTCAACGCCGATTCTCCCGATGAAATCATCTTCACTTCCGACGGCACCGAATCCAGCAACCTCGCCGTCAAAGGCGCCGCCTGGGCCAACCGGCGCAACGGCAACCACATTGTTCTCAGCCAGATCGAACACCCGGCCGTCATCGCCTCAGCCGAGTTCCTGGAGAGCCGGGGCTTTGCCTCCACCCGTGTCAAGGTGAATGCCGAGGGCGCAGTGGATCCGGCGGACATTCTCGCCGCCATCACTGACAAGACGATTTTAATCGCCGTTCACCACGTCAATCACGAGATCGGGACGATTGAGCCGGTGCGCCAAATCGGCGCCATCGCCCGCGAACGCGGCATCCCCTTTTACGTGGACGCCGACTCCAGCGCCGGCTGGCTGCCGCTGGATGTCCGGGACTGGGGCGCGAGCCTGCTTTCCTTTTCCCCGCACCGATTTTACGGGCCAAAAGGCGTCGGCGTCCTCTATCAAAACCGCCGGACGCGCCTGGCCCCGATTCTGCACGGCGGCGCGCAGGAAGACGGGCGGCGGGCCGGCGTGGAAAACGTCGCCGCCATCGTCGGCGCCGGCGTCGCGGCGGAAATCGCCCGGCGCGACCTGGCGCAACGCCAGGCCCATTGCGCCCGGTTGCAGAAGCGCCTCTGGGACGGCCTGCGCGAAAAAATTCCCCGGCTCAAACTCAACGGCCCCGAACCCGGCCCCAACCGCCATCCCTCCAGCCTGAACTTTTCCACCGAATTCATCGAAGGCGAAAGCCAGTTATTGCTCTGCGACATGCACGGCATCGCCGTGGCCAGCGGTTCGGCCTGCGTGACCAAATCCCGGAAAAGCTCCCACGTCCTCCAAGCCATCGGCCTGGACCCCGCCTTGGCCCGGGGCAACGTCCTCATGTCTCTGGGCCAGGACAACACCGACGAAGACGTGGACTACGTCCTCGATACCTTCCCAAAAGTCGTCGCCCAACTCCGCTCCCTCTCCCCAACTTGGTCCGAATTTGAAAAAGGAATCCCGCGTCCTGACCAAGGGACTTGACATCGTTTACGGACCTTTGACGTGTTGGGAACGGCCGGAATCGGGGAGGGTCACGTTGAACTCGCTGTTAAATGAATCGCCGGTGTAGCGCCGGCCGTGGTTGTCCATCAAATTCCACTCCACCTGGATGACGCCGTTGGAGGTGGTTCCCTTCAAGGTTTTGAGGAGCTCCCCGGCGGGAGACTTGAGTTCGATGGTGTAAATTCCATTGGACTCGGGAAGCCTGGCATAGAGCGTCGCGCCTTTTGGGCTGAACGTGTCATAACGATGATCGAACTGGCAGAGATTGCTCGAGTAAAAAGGGACGAGCGGGCCATCAACTTCGACTTCGAAGGTGTGCCAGCCCGGTCTTTCGGCGCAGAACAGCCGCGCGCGCACGACATGCTGGCCCGGCGAATCATAAGTGGTGTTCCAAACGAGGAGATAATTGCCGTTAGTCGCGCGCGTGCAATCTTGCGGTTCGCCGGCCTCTGCGTAGTCATCATCGGATTCCTTGAGCGGAGCATCCACAAGCAGGTGCAGTCCACCGATATTGGTGATGATGTCGTAGCTGACCGGCAGTTCGAAGGTTGCAACATCCGGCTCCTGGCCGGTGATGATCTGTTTGACTGTCAATAATTCATCCAGCGAATGGTTGGTGTTCCCCAACACCGCCTTGTTGCCAATCACCTGGCTCAGCGGCCGGCCCTTGTAGGCCGGGTCCTTGGCGCTGGATTTGGCGGTCTGTCCGGCGGGATTCTCAATTTGCGCCATGAGTGCCGCGACGGTGGCCTTGCGCCGCGCCTCGGCCTGAATCGCCTCTTCCTTCTCGGCCTCCAGCGCGGCTTGGATTCTGGCCTCCAGCTCCTGTTTTTTGGCGTCCGTAAACGCGGCTGCCTCCGCCGCTGAAGCGGGCAGCGGCCAAACCAGGTCCCCTCCTGTTGGGGCAACCATTTGAAATGCGGGCCGTCTGGGGTCGGCCTGCGGAATCTTGCCTCCATGGTCAATGCAATCCAGCCCGACGGAATAGAGCAAGAAACGGCCGTCGGCGGTGGGACGATAGCGAAGAGGCTTGCCGTCCATGAAATCATACGGAGGAGATTTGAGGAATTCGGGGACAAGTTTTTCCAACGTGTCCGGGTAGGAGCCGTGGCGGCCGCGATAACGTTCCAAGGCGAGAGCGGCGATGATGAGTCCGCGGCGGGCTTCCGCATCCGCCGCGCGACCAAGGAGTCCCTGACGCTGCCCCTGGAAGGCGAGAACCATTTGCTTTTGGTTCATCATCATTTGCATTCGAGACGAATACTTTGAGTGGAACGGAACCGGGTTGGCGATTCCTGGAATCTGGCTCATGTCGGCCCAGCTTCGGCACTGCACCGCGCGCCGCAATTCCAGTTCGCGGTCCCGATAGTAGAGCAGAAGGTCTTTTTCATCTTCGTAGGAGCCGGTGTTTCGGTAGCGAATTTGCCGCCATCGGTAGGCGAGGTTGTACCAGGCGGACAGGGGAGACTGAACAATCCCCCGGGGTGAAATGCCCCCGGCGGGCAGCGGCGTCTGGCGTTCTTGTTGACAAGTGGCCGTCGAGCTGGCGCGGCTGAATGCGGCCGTCTCGGCAAGGCCCTTGAAGAAATCCACGGTTTCCCACTCGCGCTGGAGTTGGGCCAGGCGGTCGTCGGACCAATGGTGCGACTGAAGCGCCTGCCAGGTGAGGTCGTACACGATGGTGGCGCAGACAAATTGCACCAGATGCGAAACCTCGGCAGGCTCAATGTCCCAGGCGCTGACCAATCGCGTGGTCGCCAGAAGATTTGTCCACGCGGCGTCGTTGTTGCCGTCTTGCAAATCAACGATGGCGGACTCCGCGAATGTCTCCGAAAGATTCCGCAGTGTTCCCAGATGGGGAAGCAACAGACCAGAGCCCGCAAGGGCGTTGAGGTTGAAACGAATTGGACCGGAGAGCGCCGCTGCGCGCGCTGCGTCGAGCAGGGCCTGATTGGAGTTGAGCGAATCACGCACCAACGGCAGAAGATCATCCCCAGAGTAAACATCTTTCAAACCCTCGTGCCAAGCCACCAGGGCCAAGTTTTGCCCTGCCGGCGTCAGGAAATCCGGGTAACCGGGGTTTGGCGAAGAGCGCCCGAAACTGGCGGCCAGCAGCGCATCGCTGCGGTCCTGAAAAGCGGCGGAGGCGGAAAGATTGAACTCCGCGAGGTCTATCTTGAAACCTTGCTGGCGCAGAGCGCGGCGGGTTTCCTCCAGGGCTGTCCTGGCGGTGTTCTCCGGGCGCAGAAAGACGGCGGCGCAAAGCGCGCCCGCACCGACGATCCCAATCGTAACTTTCCAGCGGAGCTTCATGGCATCTGCACCGCACTGTTGTCGTGCATACTGTAGCGCGGCGGGCGGGGAAATTGCAACCACTTCCCCTCGCATCCGCTCACCGGCTTCGCAACGTCAACCGCGCCGCGGGCAAACCGGGTGCGGTCACCGTCACGTAAATCGCTCCCGCCTGATGGGCCAGGCTCCCCACCACCGCCACCGCCCGTCCGTGGTTCAACTGGCGTGAGTGGCTGCGCAACGGTGTGTTGTCACTCAGATTTCCATTGTCCACCGCCAGCAGCCGCCCCGCCCCGCCGACGTCCACCGCGCACAGAAGGTTCGCTCCCGGCACCCGCGCTCCCTTCGCATCCACAGCCTGGATTTCAATGTTCGCCGCGTCCTCCCCATCCGCCGCCAGCTTCGCGTTGTCCGCCGCAAGTTCGATTCGCGCCGCCTCTCCCGCCGTGGCAAGTTTATACTCGACACTCTTGCCGTCGCGCCGCCCCACCGCCTTCAACTCCCCGGGCTGGAAAGGCGCGCTCCACCGCAAAATCCGGCCCGGCGCGTCGGCCGTATTCTTGACACCGAGCGATTTCCCATTCAGAAAAAGTTCCACGCTCCTGCAATTCGAGTACACTTCCACCGGCAGCTCCGCGCGCGGGTCCCCCGCCCAATTCCAATGGCTCTCCAGATCGCCGAATCGTCCGCGAAAACCGCCGCCGCCGCGGGACGGGGGACGCACGCCCGCATACACCATCGGCTTGTCCGACCAGAGCGATTTCCGAAACTCCGCCCGCGATTTCAGGAAGCCGCTCGTGTCAATCAATCCGCTCCCGGAGCCATGCCCCGGCCACGCCCCGGCCTCGCCCAGAAAATCGAATCCGACCCACAAAAACTGTCCGGTCATCCGGGAATTCGTGGAAATCAGGTTGACATAACTCTGCTCCAGGCCGTCCTCGCTCCCCACAAACTTCCGGTTCGGATACGCCGCCAGGTCGCGCACAATCTGCTCCGGTTGATAATTGTATCCCACCACGTCCAATTCATCGGCCAGCCCGATCGGATTTGAAATCGGCAGACTCGCCAGCCCGGCCGTAATCGGACGGGTCGTGTCGCCCCGCCTGACCGCGTTGGTCAACCGCTGCGCGTCCTTCGCCAGAATCCCCGCCGTCTCTTCGTTGTAAGGATCGTTCGGAAAATCCACCTCGTTGCCAATGCTCCACAGCACCACCGACGGATGGTTCCGGTCGCGCAACACCATGTCCAGCAGGTCCGTCTCCGCCCATTGCTCAAAAAACTCCGCGTAACCCGGATGCGGCGACGGCGTCCCCGCATTCCGGCCCGTCAACCACTTGTGCTTCGAGCCGGTCCATTCATCAAACGCCTCATCCATCACCAGGAACCCAAGCCGGTCGCAAAGATCCAGCAACTCCGGCGCCGGCGCGTTGTGGCTCGTGCGAATCGCGTTGCAGCCCATTTCCTTCAAGATCCGCAATCGCCGCTCCAGCGCCTTCTCCGGCGCCGCCGCCCCCAGCGCGCCCGCGTCGTGATGCAGGCAGACCCCCTTGAACTTCGTCTCCCGCCCGTTGAGGAAAAATCCCAATTGCGCGTCAAACTGAATCGTCCGCACCCCAAAACTCGTCTTGACCTCATCCACCGTCTTCCCGCCCGCGCGCAACGTGCTCACCGCCGTATAAAGCGCCGGCGAATCCGGCGACCACAGCTTCGGCGACGCCACCTCCACGCTCTGCGTCACCACGCATTTTTGCCCCGCCGAAATCGTGGCATTGCTCCGCGCCCTTCCCACGCGCCTGCCGCCGGCGTCCAAAACCTCCGTCGTCAATTCCACCCCGCTCGTACCCGCCAGAATTTCCAACGCGGTTTGGATTTCCACCCGCGCGCTCCCGGCCGAAACCTCCGGCGTCGTCACGAAAACCCCGTCCCGCGCCACGTGTGTCTTTTCCGTCGCGATCAGCCACACTCGCCGGTAAATGCCCGATCCCACGTAATACCGCGAATCATCCACCGCCGAATGATCCACCCGCACCGCCAGCACATTGGTTTCCCCGAATTTCAAATGCCCGGTCAGATCGCAGTCAAAGGTCGTGTAAGCCCACGGCCACCCGCCTGCGGGCACGCCGTTGATCCACACCTGGCTCTTTTCCGAAACCCCTTCGAACTCCACCCTCACCAACTTCTCCCGCCAATTGGCCGGCACGAAAAACGATTTCCGATACCAGCCGATTCCTCCCGGCAAATACCCCGTGCAACTGAAATTCGTCGGCGAAAAATCCCCTTCCGCGCTGAAATCGTGTGGCAGCGCCACCGCGGCCCACGATCCATCCGCGAATCCCGCCTCCTTCGCCCCGCCCGCCTCCCCCAAATGAAACCGCCAGTCAAAATCGAAATCCTCCCGCATTCGCGCCGGGGCCGCGGCGAGGACCGCCGCGGAACAAAGCAAGACCCCCGCCACGCCAAGCGCCGTCCAACGCGCCAGCGCGCTCCGGGAACCCGTGGCGCCTCGCGGACCCCGGACTTCAAAAAAACGAATCAGTTCATTCATTTCATTCATTGTCAACAAATCCTATCCTCGCGCAACCCCCCTGTCCAGCCTCCGGCGGGAAACCTTGTGAGACAAAATTCTTCCAATTGGGCGACAACGCCGGTTTCAGGGCCAAAGCGGAACTGGCGTTCCGCACTCCACGCCGCTTCGCGCGCAAGTCTCGCCTCCGAAAGTCCGCCAGGTCTTGGAGTGCGTGCGCGACAGCGCCGCTTTCTCGCTCGCTCCCGCCGTTTTGAACCTATACATCAACCTCGTGCTCTTCCCAGGAGATGCAAACGGCTCGAAGAATTTTGTCTCACACCCGGCGGGAAACCCTCCCGCGCAACGTCCGGCAACATCAGGCCAATGCTGGCCCGCGTCTTATCTTCATGTAATTCTTGCCCGGCATTCTGGTGGGGGGCATCATGAGTTTTTTATGATGACCCGCGACACCGCTAACTTGGAAGCGCTTCGTGAGATTAAAGCCGCGCATCCGCCTTCTACCGACTGGTGGTTCTTTCCGAGTGAAGAGAAAACTAAGGTGCAGGGTTTTCTAGGCATCGGCAGAATATTCATCGTCGGCGTCCGACCATCTAAATGTCCGTGAGAGGAAGACCATCCCAACCAACGCGCGCTTTACGATCTATTCGCCACGGAAGGTGCTGAAGACTGTCACTTGACTGATTTCTTCAAACGCCGCGCCCTCGCTGGTGAACCCTCGGAGGCAATACTGGGAGAAAAAGATTTTGACGAACATCTTCAAGTTTTCCACAGGGAAATAGAACTCTTACGCCCATCAACGATTTTGACTATGGGAGACGCTTATGAGCTGCTGAAAACACACGCAAATTTCAGCATTAGAATTACGAAGGTAATGCATTTCGGGGCAGTGCGTTACGGCAAACTCGTGGAGTTTCAAGCGAGATTAAGAAGCGCGATCCGCCAAGCGCGACGTGCCTCAATTTCAAATCATGAAGGGGTCGGTTCCTAGCAATGCCACATGATGCGCCTGGGCGGCTGGCCGAACTGCAAACAGACGCGCTGCCCTGGTTCAATAGACTTCCTCATGCGAGCCGATGTTGATGAGGAGCAAAACTTCCGCGCCGGTTTGCGGATGTTTCTCTTTGCGTTTTCAGTTTGCCGGAGCGAAAAGCTTTGATGGCGCTCTTGGCCTCCGCCGCCGTTTCTTGCCGCCACGTTTCGATACGGCGCTGGCGCAACAGACTTTCGAGCATTTCCTGTTCGTCCGCCGGCAAGGCTTCGGCTTGGGTCAGCACGCGATCTAAAGTTAAAGCAGCCATAGGTTCAATTCGTTGGTTTGAATTTCCATCCTTTGCCCGATATTGCCAAGTTATTTCGAGAGGGTCGGTCCCGGAATTGTGCCCTGTTTGTCCTTTTTGTGGCCATATCATTCGTATTCAACAGATTACCAAGCACTTGCAATCACTTCCGTTTTCCAGAAAAAGGAAAAGTGGGCGCCCATAGTTTGGTTCGTTTTGGAATGGTTTCATTATCTGAAGTTCTCACCATCACTTCCATTCGGTCGTCGAAACGCCCCCAATTGGCTCAGATTGCGCGTCCCCATTTGTTGAGAACGGAGGTTGCGACAAGCCGATGATGTGGAAAGGCCGCCAACCGCAAGCCCATCGCATCAATCCTCCGCTGGATGTGCGTTTGAATTGCCGGAGGCATCCGCAAAAAATCGCCGTCGAATTCGCGTGAGGCAATTTGGGTAGCCGCGCCGTTCACGGGCCAGATTCAAGGTTTGCGAATCCGCGAGCGTCCCTCACGGATGTCTTGCTCGCCACGTTCGATCTTGGCCTTGAATTCATCAGTGAACTCCAGTTGCTCTTCAAGCATATTTTCCAGCCAGTCTCGCAGTTCCTCCTGCTTTTCCGGTGGAAGCATTCGAACATCAGATTCAACCTGTTCAAGAGTTTTCATTGCTGCGCGATATAATACCCCACGCAGTCGTTTCCGTAAAGCCCATTTGCCACTGAACGCGCCCGCAAAAACTGCATTGCCGTAGTGCCCGCCTTCGCCCACAATCCGCCCATGCTGGCCCGTGGTTTATCCGCCGCCGTAAACGGCATCAAAGCCTTCCCCGTCGAGGTGGAGGTCAATTGCCGCTGGGGCCATACCGTCATCGTACTGTCATCTGGTTATCCCCCCCAACGTTCGGCCCGTCGGCCTGCTCTCAATGGGAGTGGTATGCCAAGGGCGGGCGTTGTTGCTTCGGTGCCTTTTCGCGTCTGCGGAAAGGAACCACGACTGCGGCGCACCGGTTTAATTAGTGAGAACTGACAGTTGGACCTTCGCTCCAATCAACCCCAATGAACCCTCGGACCGCTCGCACTAGCTCAACCGCCGATCTCCTCCGCCCATGGCTGGCCTGCTTGCTCCTCCTCGGGCTGGCTGCGCGGGCCGGAATCGTCCTCACCAATTTCACGGGCACGAATGTCATCCGCATTCTGCCCGCCGGCGATTCCATCACCGACGACTGCGAAGTCGCGGGCGCGTGGCGGAGACCGCTCCAGCCTCTGCTCGACAGCAATGGCATCCCCTTCCTCTTCATCGGCCGCAACGTTTCCTCCGCCAACCCGCCCTATTTCACCAAGACCAGGCACGAAGGCTACTGCGGCGCCGTGATCGCTCCTCCGGGCGTGTACGCGGCTTACTCTTACGGGACTACGGACAATTACACCGAGAAGACCATTTCCGATGCCTTGAAGACCACGGCCGTCACCAACCCCAATGTTGTCCTTGTGCTGATCGGCGCCAACGACATTGGCCAAGGGCGTAATCCCTACCACACCGCCTCCGTTGACATGACCAACTTGCTCAACCTCATCCTCACCAAGAACCCGGCGGCGAATGTCATTTTCACCAAGATTACTTCGCTCAGCAATGCCAGCCTCGGCTACGCCACCTTTTCGAGCAATGTCCCGATCTACAACAACGCTCTGGAACAGATGGTCAACCAGAAGCGTGCCGAAGGCATGAATGTCACCCTGGCTGACATGTTTTCGGCCAACCCTTATGGGACCGCTTTTTACTTGAGCGATCATCTCCACGCCAACGCGGCGGGCCTGACCAATATCGCCCGGGAATGGTTCACGCGCATCCAAACCCTCATCTCCGGCACCAACCAGATCACCGCCTCCCTCATCAGCGCAGGCGCGACCTGGTCCTATTCCGATACCGGGACCGATCTGGGCGCCAACTGGACGCAACCTTCCTACGACGACAGCGCTTGGGCCGCCGCCCCGGCGCGATTCGGCTACGGCGAACCGGTTCCCGAGACCCCGGTCAGCTTCGGGTCCGCCTCCACCAACGTCAACCCGACGACCTATTTCCGGACGAAGTTTGTCGTGCCGTGGAACGAGAATTTCACCAACCTCAATTTCCGCCTCTCCCAAACGGGCGGCGCGGTCGTCTGGCTCAACGGCGTCGAAGCCTACCGCACCAATCTCCCGGCCGGACCCATCACCTATTCTAACCTCGCCACCACGCATATCGGGAGCGAAAACGAATACATCCTCTTCCCAACCAATCTGGCGCTGACCTTGCCGCCGGGAACGAACGTCGTCGCGGTGGAAGTCCACCAAAGCGCTCTCACCAATCGGAACCTCGGCTTCGATTTCGAGTTGCTCGGGGGCGCCTTCGTGCTTCCCAACCCAACCCTCACGGCCACCCTCGCCAACACCAACATTTCCCTCACCTGGCCGCTGACCGGCGGCGCGGCCTTCACTCTTTACTCTTCGGCTACGCTGGTTCCTCCAAACTGGCAGGCCGTCTCTCCCAATCTCTTCCAGACCAACAATGGCCGGATTATCGCCCTCATCACTCCCGGCTCCGGCTGCGGCTTCTTCCAACTCCAGCTTAGTCAATAATTGCGCGCCTGCCTTCTCCGTCGAGGTGGAGGTCAATTGCGGCTTTGGGGGAAGCCCCAAAGCGCCGAAATCAAAGCCTCGCTTGAGGAACTGGCTTGAGGTATTTTGGAAACTATGAACGGAAACACTGCATCTGTCGGTTACCGCTACATCACACGCCAGCCGGGAGTGCGCGGCGGCCACGCCATCATCGAGGGCACACGGGTCGGCGTCCACGACGTCATCTGCCTCGTCCAGAATGGGGAAACCGTGGACAGCGTTGTCAGTCGCTGCTTCCCGAACATCACTCGCGCCCAAGTGTATGAGTGCCTGGCGTATTACGAGGACCACCGCGGCGAAATTGACATCCTGGTGGCTCGCCAGATGTCCGCGCCGACACCGTGAAGTTCCTGCTCGACCACGACGTGCCAGATGACGCCGCCTTCTCGCTGGAGGCGCTGGGCCATGTCGTCGTCAAGCTGCGTGAGGTGCGGCGCGCCACCGCGCCGGATGACGAGGTGTTGCGGCTGGCGGGCGAGCGTGACTGTGTGCTTATCACCTGCAATCGTGATGATTTTCTGGCTGTCGCCGGGCGCGTCGCGCACCAAGGCATCATTATACTCATCCGCCGCAAGTCCAGGGCGTTGGAGCGGGCGGCGCTGGTCCGGCTCTTGGATTCCGCCGGGGAACTGGGTTTAAAGGACAACATCAATTTCGCGTGAGCGCCTGCCGCAGCCAGCAATCGGCCGCTGTCAATGGCATCGAAGCTTTCCCGTCGACGTGGAGGTCAATTCAGGCTGGGGAGACACCGTCGTCGTCATCGTGAGGCTGCCGGATGCGGCGGTGAAGGAGTCGCGGCATCGGGTGAGCACGGTGCTTGCCAATTCGCGTTTCAAATTTCCCATGGGCCGCTGCACCATCAATCTGGCCCCGGCCGATGTCAAGAAGCAGGGGCAAAATGCGTTCTGCTTGCGGGAACGGCCTCGCAGGAGCATGGTTATCACATGCTGACGGATGAACAGCCCGGTTCGGAACAACTGAAAGTCCTTCGCGCCATGTCCGGCCAGGAACGGCTGCGGGTGGCTGAGCGCCTCTATTGGTCGGCGCGCAAATTGAAGGCTGCCGGCCTGCGCGCCCAATATCCCGACTGGCCGGAGACCCGGGTTGAGGCCGAGGTAAGGCGCATTTTCTCCAATGCCCGAAGTTGACCTCATCCTGTTGTTTGTCCGTCCGCTCCAGCAAGCGGGCTTCCGTTATATTGTCACAGGCAATATGTGATCGTCCGCAAACTGGAATACTATCGCGAAAGCGGTTCCGAAAAGCACTTGCGCGACCTGCGCTCCATGCTGGCCGTGTCCGGTGAACAACTGGACCAATCGGCTCTGCAGGACTGGATTCAGCGGCGCGGGCTACAAGCCGGGTGGAAGTTGGTGTCCGGCTGATTGGAACCTCAGTATGCCGCGTATCATCAACCACTTGCAACCACCCCGGTTTCCGGCCCCTCAAAACCGCCTCAAAAAACGACCCGTTTGGCAGGCAAAACCATCTTTTCCCAAAACTATTTTTCGGTTTACACTTTCACTTTTCCATCCCCCACCCGGGTTTCACCCTTTTTTTACGGGGTGTTCGTGGCGGTTTTGGCCCCAAATTTCGCGCTGAAAATCGTACCCACGGTGGGAATGACAAATCTGGAAACTATGCTGTAATCGTTCCATGAATGCTCAGGCGTCATCAGATGAAACTGCCAGCGCGTGTTTCAAAACGATCAGCGGTTCTGTCGCGGGCAAAAGTCCCGCCGCGGGACCCCTTGGATTTGTCAAACACCCTCTGGGCGAAAAACGCTGTTTTTGCCAAACGAACCCAAATTCAGGAGATCCCCAAATGGATCAAGGCCAATAAAGGCCAATAAAGGTAAATAAAGCCAAAAAATAAAATTCCATGACTCAAAATTCCAAAAATCGCCCGCCTGCTTTCCCATCTCCACCATCCACCTGTCACCGCCCCAAACCGACCCGCCCAGTACCGCAACCGACCTGTCAGGATACCGGTTATGGTAAGTTATGGTAAGTTACGGAAGGTTATGGAAGGTTATGGTAACTTCCCAGTCTCTTCCGGCCCTTGTCGCGCCGCAACTGTCGCCAAGGCGGACACCACCACCAACTGTACCGTTAACGCCCTTCTTGCTCCCCCATTTCAGCCTTTAGCCTTTAGCCTTCAGCATTTGCCTTCTCCCCGCCAGTCAAACCCAGTCAAACCCAGTCAAACCACATTTTTGCGCCACCACGCCTTTCGCCGCCCCCCCGCAGCCCGCAAAAACCGCGTTGCCCTCGCGCCCGCCTTCACCCAACATCCCCCCATGCTGGCCCGTGTTTCGTCGGCTGCTGTCAATGGCATCGAAGCCTTCCCCTCGGAAGCGGAGGTCCATTTTTGAAAGCCATAAACTTCCAAACGACGCTCGACGCCAGCAATCCGCCAACGTGGCAGGTCAGATGCGTTTGCGCTTTTCTCGTGCTGGCGATTCTGGCCGTCTTTGGACAAACCGCGCATTTCGACTTCGTGGATTACGATGATGCCCCGAATGTTTATGAGAACCCGGCCGTCGAAAAAGGTTTGTCCATCAAGGCGGCTGGCTGGGCCTTCTCGCACACTCAGACTGGCAACTGGGTTCCTCTCACCACTCTTTCCCACATGCTCGACTGCCAGCTCTTCGGGCTTCGCGCGGGCGGACATCACCTGGTCAACATCCTGTGGCACGCCGCAACCACCGTCCTCTTGTTTTTGCTCTTGCGGCAAATGACGGGCAGCCTCTGGCGCAGCGCCTTCATCGCGGCGATCTTCGCCATCCATCCCTTGCGCGCGGAATCGGTCGCCTGGGTCTCCGAGCGCAAAGATGTCTTGAGCGCCTTCTTCTTCGTCGTGACGATCGGGGCTTATGTCCGTTATGTGCGCCAGCCGTCCGGCGCCGGGTATGGCGTCGTCATTTTGTCGTTCGCCCTCGGCCTTTTGGCCAAGAGCATGATCGTCACCTTGCCGTTCGTCTTGTTGCTCCTGGATTACTGGCCGCTGCAACGCTTCCAGCCTCCGCGCCAGTTCCTCCGTCTGGTTCGGGAAAAGATCCCTTTCTTTGTCCTTTCCACGGCCTCATGCGCGGTGGCCGCTCTGGCGCCTGACCTGATTATCCGCGATGCCCGGCAACTCCCACTCCTTGCCCGCACCGGAAACGCCCTCGTTTCTTATGCGGTTTATCTGCGTCAAATGGTTTTTCCGGCAGGCTTGGCCATCGCCTACCCCAATCCGCCCGGCGGTCAGCCGATGGCAAAAGTTTGCCTGGCATTGGTCGTGATCGCCGCTCTCTCCGCCTTGGCCGTTGCGTGCCGGAAGAAGCGCCCGTACCTCCTGGTCGGATGGCTCTGGTTTGTGGGCATGTTGGTGCCCGTCATCGGCCTCATTCAAATCTCCGCCGACGTCGCACATTCTGACCGTTATACCTACCTCCCGGGAATCGGTTTGGCCATTGCCGGAACTTGGGGGGCGACGGATCTAAGTTCGGTCTGGAAACTTCCGCGGTGGGTCTCGGCCGTTTTGATGATGGCCGCGATTGGCGCCTTGGCGCTCTGCGGCCACATCCAGACCTCGTATTGGAAAGACAGCCAATCCTTGTGGACGCGCTCGTTGGCTTGTACCTCGGGTAATTTCGCAGCCCACGTTGGTCTGGGGGGATTCTTTCGCGTGCATGGCAGGCTGGATGAAGCCATCGTCCAGTACCGCGAAGCCTTGGAAATCACGCCTGATGACGTAGAAACCCTCAACAACCTCGGCAATGTCCTAGCCATGAAGGGCGAGGACCAAGCCGCCATAGCGCAATTTCACAGAGCCTTGGCAATCCAGCCCGGTTTCGCCGACACCTACGTCAACCTCGGCAATGTTCTCACGCATGGCAGGCCCGATGAAGCCATCGCCCTGGGCCGGAAAGCCCTGGAAATAGCTCCTAATAATGCCAAAATCCTCAACAACCTGGGCAAAGCCCTGGCCATAAAGGGAGCCGATGACGCAGCCATCGCGCAGTACCAAAAAGCCCTCGAGATCCAGCCCGATTACGCCGACGTTCACTTTAACCTGGGCAACCGCCTCCTCAAGCAGGGCAAACTGGATGAGGCCGCCGCCCACTTCCGCAAGGCGGTGGAAATCAATCCCGCGGATGCGGATGCGCGCAATAATCTGGGCAGAGTCCTTCTCCTAAAGGGAGATGGCGACGGGGCCATGGCGTGCTTCCAACAAACCACCGCCATGAGTCCAGACCCCGAGGCAAAATGGCGCAGCCTCGGCAACGGCTTTCTGCAACAAGAATATCTGCAGGAAGCCATTCTGTGCTATCGGCAGGCGATAAAAATCAACCCCCGCTCCGCGGACGCTTGCGCCAATCTCGGCATGGCTTTCCTCAAAAAGGGCGAAACCAACCAGGCCATTGACTCCTGGCAACAGGCGCTTGCAATCGCTCCCAACCGGCTCAGTGTTCAGAACAACTTGGCTTGGTTGCTGGCCACGGCATCCGACACATCCCTTCGCAATGGCGCCAAAGCCATTGCCCTGGCCATCCAGGCCGATAAACTGAGCGGGGGTGGCAACCCGCTGATTCTGCATACGCTGGCGGCGGCTTATGCGGAGCAAGGAAGTTATGGGCTGGCGGCGGCCACAGCCCGGCGCGCCTTGGCTTTGGCTGTGGAGCAAAAGATGGACGCGCTGGCCGCGATGCTGCAAACGGATATAAAACTCTACGAAGCGAAAACACCTCCGTCGAATCCGCCGCGCTGACGCCCGCCCTCCTTTTGAAATTCGTGCGATGGATTTTGCCGCAAAAACCGCATTGCCCTTGCGCCCGCCTTCGCCCAATATCCGCCCATGCTCGCCCGTGTTTTATCCGCCGCCGTCAATGGCATCGAAGCCTTCCCCGTGGAAGTGGAGGTCAATTGCGGCTGGGGCGATACGGTCATCGTCATCGTGGGGCTGCCGGACGTGGCGGTGAAGGAGTCGCGGGATCGCGTGAGCACGGCGCTGACCAATTCCGGTTTCAAGTTTCCCATGGGCCGCTGCACCATCAATCTGGCCCCGGCCGATGTCAAGAAGGAGGGGCCGAGCTTTGATCTCCCCATCGCGGTCGGCATGTTGGCCGCCAGCGACCAGTTGCAATCCGATCAACTCGACAACTTTATCATGGTCGGCGAATTGGCGCTGACGGGCGCGGTCGCGCAGTTTGAACGCCAAGTTGCCGATTGCGAAACTGCCCAGAGGGACGGGGTCTCGCCGAAAAACTAGATTGATGTTCCAGCTCTGCTCCATCATAACTGTGGTCATGTTAGCCAAGGTCTGTTCTGCTGCCGTCATCGGCATTGAGGCATATTTGGTTGAAGTCGAGGTGAATGCCGGCTGGGGCGACACCGTTGTCGTCATCGTGGGATTGCCGGATGCCGCCGTCAAAGAGTCGCGCGACCGCGTTAGCACGGCTCTGAGCAATTCCGGTTTCAAGTTCCCAATGGGCCGGACAACCATCAATCTCGCGCCCGCTGATGTCAAAAAGGAGGGGCCGAGCTTTGACCTGCCTATAGCCGTCGGCATTCTTGAGGCAAGCGAGCAGTTGGTCAGCGACCAACTGGAGAACTTTGTGATGGTGGGTGAGTTGGCCCTCGATGGTGCAATCCGGCCGGTCAAAGGAGTTTTACCCATCGCCTGGCGGGCACGCGCGGAAGGCAAGGCTGGTGTCCTTGTTCCGGCAGAAAATGCCGCAGAAGCGGCGGTGGTCGAGGGGTTAACAGTGATCCCTGTCCAGAATCTCCGAGAAGCCGCCGGTTTTCTTGAGGGTGAAATCAAAATCGCCCCCACCAAAATCGATTTGAGCAAAATCTTCGAGCAGGCTTACAACGAAGAGAGCGACATGGCGGAAGTCAAAGGGCAGGAATCGGTCAAGCGCGCCCTTGAGATTGCCGCCGCAGGCGGTCACAACGTTTTGCTCATTGGGCCGCCTGGGACCGGGAAATCAATGCTGGCGAAACGGCTGACCACAATCCTGCCGCCGTTGACCTTGGAGGAGGCATTGGAGACCACCAAGATTCACAGTATCGTGGGCCTGCTCAAGCCGGGCCAGGCGCTGGTTACGCGACGGCCTTTTCGCACCCCACATCACACCGCCAGCGACGCCGGTTTGCTGGGTGGCAACGCCAATCCTACGCCCGGCGAAATTTCACTGGCGCATCACGGTGTTCTGTTCCTCGACGAACTGCCTGAATTCAAACGGGGCGTTTTGGAAACGATGCGCCAGCCGCTGGAGGAAGGGTGGGTCACAATCTCGCGTGCGGCTGGCACCATGACTTTTCCAGCACAATTCATGTTGGTGGCAGCGATGAATCCGACGCCGGATGGCAAAATGCCAGGGGAGTCTCGCAGCTCGCCTCGCGAGATTCAGAATTACTTGGGCCGTATTTCTGGCCCGCTGCTAGACCGGATTGATCTGCATGTCGAAGTGCCGCAAGTGAAGTTCCGCGAGATCAGCAGCGAACGGACAGGGGAGGATTCTGCCACCATCCGCGAGCGGGTGGTCGCAGCCCGGACAAGGCAGCAAGCCCGCTTTGCCAACAAGCGCGCCGTTACCTGCAATGCCCGGATGGGGCCTCGTGAATTGAAAAGCTATTGCGCGTTGGATGAGGCAACCAAAGAACTGCTCAAGTTCGCCATGTCCGATCTCAATTTGAGTGCCCGCGCCTACGACCGCATCCTCAAGGTCGCCCGCACTATCGCCGACTTGGCCGGCTCAGAAAATATCTCCAGCGATCACATCGCCGAGGCGATCCAGTATCGGTCGCTTGATCGCCAGTTTTGGACTTGAATATTCAGTATTGTGTCCGTCGTCGTCTGCTGTTACTCTTTGTCAGATACAATTATCAATCTATGATTTCGAACGAACGTCCCTCACCTTTTGGTCACCGCCCGTATGGTGACGGCTCGCCCAAGCCACGAGTTGAAGAGGACACCTTAAAAACTGAAACCATTCAGATCGAACGAAAGACTTTCATCTTTACTTTGAAAGAGAATCCGCGCGGCCGCTTCCTGCGCATTTCCGAGGTCGTGAACGGCCGTCGTGACAATGTGATCATCCCTGCGACCGGATTGAACGATTTCCTCAAGATCGTGGATGAAATGGTGAAGGCAGCCGCTGAAATCCCCGGCAAGGAACAATAAATTCGTGGTTTGCCTTGTTCTCAGACTTCATTCAACAGGCCGCGACCTTTTGCCTGTCGTGCCGTTTTCAAGAGCTTTTTGTGCTGCTTGCAAAGCGCGGTGCATTTCCAAAGCCGATGCGTAACGCTGCGCGGGGTCGGGTTGGCAAGCCTTGAGAATAATAGTGTTCACCGCAAAAAACTCATCCGCCTCTACCTTCCCCGCAATAGTCGTCGAAATCTCCGGAAGGAATGATGCATTGCGTCCGGTGCTCAGCACATAAAGCACGACCCCCAAAGCGTAAATGTCAGCCTGTGGGGTGCCAGGGAGTTCCGGAGGCGGAGGCATGTAACCAGGAGTGCCCACCAAGGTTCGCTGTTGATCGGGTGGTCGGATTTCAGCGATGAGCCCGAGGTCCGCCAGTTTGGGGCGGCCGTTCACGAAGATGATGTTCTGCGGCTTGATGTCACGATGAGTCAACCCCTGACGATGGAGGAAATCCAGCGCATCACTTAATTCAAGGCCGATTCGCAAGCATTCTCGTGCTCCCAGCCTCCCTCCTTGCGCCCGGGCACACTCACTGGCCAAATCACGAGGCTTATAGGTTGATGGATCTCGTTCCCATCCCGGCTCAAGCGGATCGCCCAACTCCATCACATAATAAAAATGTCCGGCGAGCTTCTCGCTGACAAATTCAACACGCAACAGGCTGGGGTGTTTGTCGGAAATAGGCTGGTACCGGCTGATGCCGTTGAACTCGCGTTGGTACGGGATGTTGTCATGGTTAAAATTTGCAAGATAGATCATTTTCACCGCGCGCCATTGACCTGAGGCGTTCCGGGCCAACCACACCCTTCCATAAGCACCACGCCCGAATGGGGAGGGGAGCAGTTTGTAACCAGGAATGTCTGGTAATTCCTCGGCGACGGCCGCTTGCGCGTGAACGCCCTGGGAGGGAACGAGTGATTTTGATGAAAGACCGATTTTTGAAACCACGAGCGCCCACGCCAAAGCGCACGGCACTTGCCCACCAACAATAACCAGCCATGGAAACCAGCAGTTGGTGAAATAACTGAATGAGACAGCTCCAAGCATGACTGTGACGGCAACGACCGCTGCGCAAGCGGACGCTTTCAGCGGACGCATCCGGCACAATCCGCCCCCAAGTAATGTTCCTGTGATCACCGAAATCAATGCCTCCATCCACCGGTCTGCCCGCCGCAACCAGTCATCGTTCACCAGATTCAGAAACGAGGTCAGCATAATCTCCGCACCGCCGGTTGTTTCCTCCGTCCAGCGCGTGTAGGGCGTGCAAAATTCATCTGATTCCCTGTCCGATATGGATGTCTCTGGTTGAGTGCCGATGAAGACAATTTGATTGCGGAAATAATTCGTTGGTTGTGTCAAGGCGAAACGGTAGCTCAACCTCCTCCATGCGCCGTCCCGCCCGTAGTAACGCAGCCACTTTTTGTGAGGGAATTCATTCAATCGCGCCCCCTCCAAGCGCGCGGCGGTCTCAGGCAAACTCGGATATGGACCGGGGGCAGGAAATGGCCAATGTCGGCGCACGATTGAGTCTGGGTCCGGGTCGAGCCAGGCGACCCCCCAATTCCTTCCGGCTGCGCTATAAAATGGTTCTGCCGGAAGCAGCGGGTGCATCCCAAGCAGCGTCGGATATGTTACTTCTGACTGCCCGGCCATCAACACAATGTGATGTTGGCGTCGCATGGCTTTTGCCAATGCCTCATCTTGCGCCTGATCACTGGATTTGCTGAAAAAGCAATCCATCACCACGAGAGCACAACCATCGTCGGCCAGCTTATTCAATAACTGGGTGTGCAACGCGCGATCCCAAAGCTGGCCGCGTGTTTGATGGAAATAATCATACGCCTCATTGTCCATCATGATAACGGTGACGTTGTTCGTCACGGAGCGCGCGCTGAAGCGAAACAAATAGTCGTAGCTGGCGTTTTGCCACGCCTCGCCCAGCGGGGTAACCAACAGCATCAGACCGCAGAGGGTCGCCAGTGCCGCGCCCGACACGGAACTGAGGATCATTTTGCGGCTGATGGCTTTGACTTTCACGGCCAAATTTATTTGCAGTATGGAAAGGATTAGACGAAAAAGCAGCCTTTTTCGCGCTGATTTGCCCGGAAGTGCTTTCCCGGAGAAACCCGTTGGCCGCCCGACGCCACCATCCACCTCCGGCCCTTGCCCCAGTCGGTCGTCCCGATGCAGTCGTCCGGCCGTATTCCCAGTTTTTCACACATTCGTTGCAATCATATAATTCCCGAGCACTTCCCACTTTGGCATTTATAATGCTGTTTCTGATCGTTTTTGAAAGATTATGCCAATAACCGCGTATTACTTACAGAAATCACGATCAGCAAAATTCTATGAAAAAACAAACACTACGAATAAACGCAATCGCGGCAATCGCAGCAATTACCGGATTACTTATTGTCCCTGGCGGCACCGCTTATGCGCAACAGTCTGTAGTTCCGCAACCAAGGGATGAGTCGGCTGACCAGTTGGTGCAACTGGGCGAGCCAGTTGTTTTTTCGGTGAATGCAGTGGCCGGGGATTCATATCAATGGCTGCGCAACGGGGCCGCCATTAACGGCCAAACCAACAGCACCTTGACCTTTGAAAACACTCAAATCAGTGATGCAGGGTATTATTCCTGCAATATTGCCAATGGCGCGGATATCGTGCCGACCATAACGGCTTCGTTGGAGGTTTATACCATCACTCCTGATTTTTTGGTTGTTGTGTATGCTCAACCAATAACGAGCACTGGGAATCTAGGGACGTGTCCTGGGCATTACACGGGCGTCGTCAACTACATTAAAACAGTGCAGCAGGGTTGGGGTTGGACACCTTCCACCAATACCACAATCTACACCGCGAGTGACACCACTCGGACAAATACAAAGGTTGAATATGTAGGGGGATATGGTGATGAAGGATGCAGCAAAACAAGCGTTACTATTCCCAGTCCAACATTCAGCCCTGCATATAGGTTTTCCATCTATTTTACCAACAATGTTCCAACCACCAACTATCCCATTACATTGAGTGGGTTTAATCCCTGATTGGTGGTCCATGGAGAGGGAGACGGGAGAAGCCCTTCAGAAGTTCAATCGCAAGCGCATGGTGAACGTCCGTTGGTGAGGGTATTCTTCGTGGAGGTTGAGCGGGTTGAGGTTGTAATTCTGACCTGAAATGTTGAGCAATCCGAGCCTCAGCTCCGCCCTGCGGTGCAGAAAACGGTAGCCGAGGAACGCGTTGAACTGCCAGAAATCATCATCAGCCAAATTCGGCGCGTAACCGGCATTGTTTTGGGCATTCCACAATGCCTCTCCCCTGAGAAAGAAACCGGACGGGTGATTGTAGATGGCGAACAATTCCGCTTGTTGCAGGACGGCCTCCGTCCGTTGGCGTGGCGCGAAATTCAAGAAACGAAGGCCATTCGGCACGTCAACGAAATTGTTGTTCAAGACGGATTGGCTGATACCATATTGCGCACCCATGGCCCATTCCCTGCCCACCAGCTGGTTCGCCGTGAATTGGAGCGTCTTTTCATGATAATCCAGGTTTTCACGGAGTCCTGAAGGGACTGCATACAATGATTCAGGAAACAGCACGTCGAACGCGCCGACGACTTCCCGGACTTGGGAATTCAATATCTCGCCGTTAAGCCCCAAGTAAGTCCCGCTGCCAAATTTCTGCTCAAGCGAAAGGCCGTATGTCTCAAATTCCGCACCGGGACTTTCGGCTGCCACAGATTCAGGGATAAGACTGCGGAAAGATTGGATGAAACCTGCCACCTGTGATGGCTCCAGTTGGTAGCTTTGATCCACACTCGTACCGCCCAGCGAGCGCGTATAAGCGAATCGGATAGTGGTGTCTTTCATAGGTGTCCAGATCAGGCCTGCTTTGGGAGAAATCTGGCTGGAGGTTTGTTCCTCGTTGGAAATGGGCGCGGTCTGCAAATTGTCCGGGAATTTCATCCAGTCACAAGTCAGTCCTCCGAACAGTTGCAACGGATCGAGAATGTGCCACTCGTGATAACCATAAAAACCGACTCGGTTGAAATGGGAATTGAAATCTTGTGTTGCCGCCGGTGCTGGAGGAGAAGGGAAAAGGGAATAGAAACTGGAAGGCAGGTTTTGCAAGTTGGCGGTCTCAAAATCGCCATATTGCAGGCGTCCGCCAACAATCGTGTTGTGTTCGGGCGTCCGCCAGATTTGTTGCAGTTCCCCGGAATAGATCGTCACCTGGTTCTCCAGGCTTTGACGCATGGCGATGCCGTCCACAGCGGTGAGTGTTGTAACGCCGGGCATCGAAATGGGGTTGAGTTCCGGCCTGAACGCGACGAGCGTTGGCTGCGTTGAGTTGGTGAATGAAAAAGTGTCGTTAATCCTGGCCAGCAAAAGCAGCGTGTGGATGCCCGGACTCCATTCATGGTGGTAGCCCAGGACGACGGTTGGTTCTTGAGTTTCCTTGAAGCGGTAATCCGGCCTGGCCATGCTTGGGGCATAAAACTGATGCAAGTCCCCGCCATCTGCGTCATAGCCCAGAGCCTGCACATAGACGCCATCATTCGGAGTGAATTGTTGCTTGAGCGTGAGTCCCAACTCCCGCTGTTGGAAATCATCGTTCACCCGTTCGCCGGGATCGGACTTATAGCCCTCTTCAAGGTTATAGCTGAAATTTCCATCCGTGCCGTATTGCGCAGCCACTTCATTCCATGCCCCACGGCTGAGATATTCCGTGTCCGATAAAAGACAAGGCTGGTCGCGCTCAAACAGTTTGGAATATTCCTGCTGCGATACAGCCGGCGACATGGCACCGGCAGCCGCCGGAGAAAGCAGGTTGGCGAGCAAATACTCGTTTTCTGCCGCCGTCTCGTAACGCAAGGCGATCTCGTTCGGATCGACGAGTTGACCGTAACTGTTCGCCAAAAAAAGGTGAGCGGAATAATTCGCGTAGTCGTAGTTGACCGCCCGTGAAGCCTCGCGCACACTCACGTCGGTCATGCCGGCGTCAAGATACAGCGCGGCCAGATTGGCGCTGCGAACGGCGCGATCCTGATCCAGCAACAACTGGGAGCGATAGACGCTTCGGTTGTCATTCAACGATTCTGATTTTTCCAAATCCCGGATGCCATCGTTAATTCGGTTGTCTTGCTCATTAAGCAATGCGGTGTAAAGCCATGCCGTTGGGTCATTGGGGTCCAGTTTCTCCGTCAATTGAAGTTCCCTGGCGGCGCGCCGGTAATCACCCGCATTGGCGTAAGCCTTCCCCAAATAACTGCGCAACCCGGCGCGCTGCGGTTCAAGGGCGGCGGCCACGAGCAAATCCTCGCGTCCGCCAGCCGCATCTCCACGGCGGATGCGGCAAAGGCCGCGTCCCAGCCATGCGTTGCCCAGAGCGGAATCCACCGCAAGCGCGCGGTCGAACCAGACGATGGCTTCACGGGTTTGATTTTGCGCGGCGAGAAGGAATCCCTTCAATGCGAGCGCTTGGGCGTTGCGCGGCGTTAACACAATACTTTTGTCCAAGGCATCAAGTGCGCTCTGGTTATGTCCGAAACTGAACTCCAGTTCGGACACGCGTTCCCAAGCAAAGCCGAATTCCGGTGAAATGGTTGCCGCTTGTCTTGCCAACTTAAGCGCGGCCTGCAAGGAAACTTCGGGGATTGCCCGTGATTGGTCATAATAGGACTGCGCAAGAAATTCGGTGGCAAGTTGCGGATTCGAGATCGAAGGATTCGATTGTCGTTTTATCGCGGAGATGAGTTGGCGGATTGCGCCAGCCAGGTGTTGAGAGCGTCCGGAAATATCAGCGTTGGACAAGGAAGAAAGCAAAGTTTCAGCTTCCTCGACTTGGCCGACACAGAGTAACAACGCAGCATGATAAATACGCTCGCTGTCAGAGCCTGCCTGCCGTGCGGCTGGGTACTTTGCCAGTGCAACCAGCAAATCACCGGCACGATATGCGTCGAGTGAATCCTTGAGGGCTGTTTGTTCGTCTCGCGTGAGCGCCAAATCACCCGGGTCGAGCACGGCGGGGTAGTAAAAGCACCATTGCAGAATGTTGTTGGCAATAAAACCGGCGGTGCGAATGGGCGGATTGCCCAAATCGGCAAAGGCCTGCTGGCCGTTGGTCAGCAGGAGCGTGGCCTGTTCGTTGCCAAACTTAACCTTGCCATCAATCACAGACAATGTCGTGCGATCCGTATCATTCACAGCCAGGACAAATTCAGTCCCTTCCACACCGGCGACTGCGCCGCGCGTTATGATCCGGATGCGGTTTGGTTCTTCACGATGAAAAAAGGAGATGATCCCCCGGATTAAGTGCAGGCCGCATTGTGCGTCGAGCAAGTCGGGTGGCAGGACCTCGATCTCCGTCAAAGCGTTGAACTGCATAACACTCTGATCAGACCAACGGAAGGCGACACGGCTGTCCGCTCCGGTCCGCAACCGATCGAAAGGATGCAAGGTCTGGTTGGTTTGTGTGGGCACCCAAGTTGTTGAGCCAGAAGCGGAAACCTCTACAGTGCCTTGAATCTCAACGATGCAGATTTCATTTGTCTTCCTCGCGGACGGTGCTTCCTCGGCGTTAGACTTCCCAACTTCGGTCAAAAAAAATGGCAAAACTGCGGCGATCAACACTGCCCGGCCCACGTTTGAACACGAGTTTAACTGTTTCCATTGCGGTGGCTGATGGCGCATGGTTAACGAAGTGTTATCTGAAACGGCGAATCATATTCTTGGAACCAGTATTCCACGGAGCCATAACCGATAAAGACACTTTTATGCACGTCTCGTCAATATGATAATGGCCAAACGGGTGCCCTCAGTTTCTGTACATCCTTCTCCGGCAGATGGCCGGCAGAAGTGTAAGTTGCTATGAATCAATATGTTAAGTCTCTCACCGCGATCTCTGGCCTTGAATGCCCGTTCGCTTTTCCGATCATGTCTGAAGCCGGAAACCGGACGGCTTTCGAGGGAGGACACGGAATGGCGTCGCCAAGTGCCCAAACACTGGGATGCGCCGTAGCCAAAACAGGCCACCCGGCCAACTGCGCGAGACTTATTTCATTTGCCAATCGGCTCGTAAGCCTCTTAATTGTCTCATGCGAAATCCGAATCATCAACTGGTTCGCACCCGTACAACTCTGATCAAGCGCCTTAAAAACTGGCAAGACCAGGAAAGCTGGCAAGCCTTCTTCGACACCTATTGGAAGCTCATCTATGGTTTCGCGGTCAAAAGCGGTTTGACCGGGACTGAAGCGGAAGATGTGGTGCAGGAAACCATGGTCTCTGTTGCCAAACACATGCCCAATTTCAAGTATGACCGAAACATCGGCTCTTTCAAAACCTGGCTCATGAACCTGACTCGCTGGCGAATCACAGACCAGTTCCGAAAGCGCGACCCGGTGTGCCATTCGCACTCACATTCCGACGATGATTCCGATTCCACGAGTAATGCAATAATGAATGGTGTCGCTGATCGGACGCATCTGGACCTGGAAGCGATGTGGGACGCAGAATGGAAAAAAGCTCTTTTTGAGGCTGCAACGGTGAAAGTGAAACGCAATCTCGATCCCCAGCATTATCAAGTCTTTGACTTGTATGTGAATAAAGAGTGGGCACCGGACAAAATTGCCAAAACTTTTGGGATCGCTGTTGGCCAGGTCTATTTGACGAAACATCGCGTGGCGGAAGTGATCAAGGAAGAAATCGAACGGCTGAAAAAAGCAGTGACCTGAACAATTGGCTTTTTACTAATTTTTGCCGCCTCTCCCAAGCGATCTTTTGGGGAAGTCTCTCGGATATTCACGTAACTATTTGCGCAACAATGCTTTACATTTTCACAACCAGCCCCGGCGTGTGCTTCTCAGTGTCAGGAGAAGCGATGCCATTTGAATCCGCGAATCTGCCATTGAGCCGATAATCGAACTTTTTTGAAAGATTCTCAATTTTCCCACGTAAATAGTAAGTAGAAGGTGTCGTGCCTTCTTTAATCAGCATCTTACCCGATTTCTCAGGGATCACTCAAGCCGTTGGTCATGCCTGAACGGTGCGACAGCGAAGACCAGGTTCGGAAACTGAAGCACCGGCACGATTCAATACCGCGCTGATTCGTCCAGACGGTAAGGGAAAGACATAAAACGGCTGGCGGTCGCGTTGGTATTGCTTGGGAGGGAGAGAAAGCTGTTATGCGAGTTTTCGCATAGCAGCTTTCTCTGGGGAGGGAATTCGCGTCAGGGCGGCACCTTTGTGCGGACAGCGGGTGAACGCTCCTGGGCTGAAAGCGGCTACCATATCGGTCGCTTTAACGCCAGTTGAGGACGTGAATTGACTTTCAGACACCGCCGACGGAGAGCGTTGCCTCAGACACCGGTGAATCTCACTGATTCCGACAGTGGCAAATTCCCAACAGGCGCTTCAGTGGAAGCCGCCTGTTGGATTTGTGAGCGCCGGGTCAAATCCAAGGAACTGAACGATCCGATCCCTGTGTTCGTTCGTCGGTCGATTTTGGTTCTTTTCCCATTTCTCAATTGCGGTATCGGTGATTCCAAGTCCCAGTCTTGCAGCCAGTTGCGACATGGAAAGGTGGAGGTCAATGCGCTTTTTACGAAGATGTTGGCCAAGGGTTTTTGGATCGGTGGGATAGTTTCGTGACCGCTTGAAATGAGGGGAATTTGTTGATCTGATATGTCGAATTGTTCGGTGGTAACAAGCCAACAGGCCCAGTGCGGCCGGTCAAGGGAGTGCTGCCCATTGCTTGGCGGGCGCGGGCGGAGGGCCGGACGGGCCTGCTGGTCCCGCCGGAAAACGCCGCGGAGGCGGCCGTGGTGGAGGGATTGCAGGTCATTGCCATCGAAAACCTGCGGGAGGCCGTCGGGTTTTTGGAAGGCGAATTGAAGATCGAGCCAACGAAAGTTGATCTGACCAAAATTTTCGACCAGGCCTACGACGAGGAAATTGACATGGCTGAAGTCAAAGGCCAGGAATCGGTCAAGCGCGCCCTGGAGATCGCGGCGGCGGGCGGCCACAACGTGCTGCTGATCGGTCCGCCGGGCACGGGAAAATCCATGCTGGCCCGGCGGCTGACGACGATTTTGCCGCC
>Ga0182027_10000087_pt1 | contig 137129 bp, 107 predicted proteins | sample 712E1DmetaG_FD_121300 | JGI IMG/M metagenome (GOLD analysis project Ga0182027, IMG submission 121300) | Permafrost microbial communities from Stordalen Mire, Sweden - 712E1D metaG (Illumina Assembly) | ecosystem: Environmental > Terrestrial > Soil > Wetlands > Permafrost | place: Sweden...
AAGGCGACGAGCATGATGAAGAGCGCGGGCCAGGTGAAGGAATACGAGAAGTCGAAGAAGGAAGAGGAGAAGATAGACACCGAAATCGAAAAAGTCAAGAAACAGCTTAATGAGAAAAAGTAAGCGGCGGATCTGCTTCCGCTTGTCATTGAAGGCAGAGAAGACGTAATTTACTGGCATGGCATTCGAAAGCCTACGAAAAGAAAGTGCAGGGGGTTTTATGAAGTTGATTGCCCGGACAATGCTGCTTGCGGTGGCCGTTTTCGCGGCCGGACTGTGGGCGGCGCCCAGAAAAATCGTTGTTCCCGCCAACGCGCCGACAATCCAGAAGGCGCTTGACGAAGCAGAAGAGGGAGACACCGTGTACGTGAGCAACGGCACGTATAAGGAAAGCATCGTGATGAAGGACAACGTTGTGCTCATCGGCCAGGACGCGGAACAGACCATCATTCACGGCAACGGAAGCAAGCCCGTCGTGGAGGGCGCGAACCGCTCGATAATCAGGAATTTCACCATAGAGCACGGGAGCACGGGAATCATCTGCAAAAACACCAACCCCCTTATCGAGCACAACATCGTCCGCAAAAACCGCACCGGTATCCATGCGCTCATCTCACTGCCCGAAATAAAAAACAACATCGTGTACGGCAATGAATGGACCGGCATTTACTGCGAGCTCATCACCAGTTCGCAGCGCACGTCCCTCGACCACAATTTTATAGGAGAGAACGACTATAGCGGCATCATGCTGGCCCACAAGAGCGAGGTGCTCATCCAGAACACGATCCTGTTCAACAACAAACAATACGGCATTTATGTCAACGAAGACTCGAAACGCTCCCGCATTGTCTATAACGACTTTTTCGGGAACCGGTATTCATACAATGCCTACGCCGTGATCAACGAGACAAATGTCGCCAAAAACCCCGGCCTGAGCACGTCGGGGGTCACCTATTTTCATTTCGGTGATTTCGGCGGGAAAAACTACCCGCTCGCGGGGCTGGGCAAGGCCGGCGGCGACATCGGACCGATGTCGGAGGCGGCGCTTAACAAGATGCGCATAGACTCCGACGGCGACGGCATTCCCGACGACGTTGACCAGTGCCCGGACATTCCCGAAGACAGGGACGGGTTCCAGGACGAGGACGGATGCCCTGACTTCGACAACGACAACGACGGCATCTACGATGCGCAGGACAAATGCCCCAACGACCCCGAGGACTTCGACGGGTTCCAGGACGAAGACGGGTGTCCCGACCTCGACAACGACGGCGACGGCATTCCCGACAAACTCGACAAGTGCCCGAATACGCCTGAGGACATAGACGGATATCAGGACGATGACGGGTGTCCCGACGGCGGCGGGCCCGGCAAAATGCCTGCCACCGGCGCGGCCCCGGCCAAACCAGAGGTAAAGAAACCCGCGGCAGCGCCACAGGCCCCTGCAGCAACGGCAAAGCCCGAGGTGAAGAAACCGGAGGCGAAGAAAACGGAAACGGCGCCGGTGAAGAAGTAAAATATTGTAAAAGATAAGTGATTTGATAAAGGGGAGCGAAAGCTCCCTTTTTTTATTCGTATGACCTCACCCCCGTCCCCTCTCCCACGAGGAGAGGGGTGAGAAACAAAGAATATCCCTTGGATTTAAAAATGTTCGCGGGTGCGCCCAGCGGCTGTGTGAATCTTGCAACTATCGGTACCCGGCCGCACCCAGGAGAGGGTAGCGGAACGAAGTGAAGCGAGGGGGATACTTCCCCCACCAGAAAAATTTAATCTTTAATTATTAGCTCAAACCCACCGTATTCTTCCCATCCATTATTATCAACCCCTCAAAAAACTCTCCCGCCTGCCCCGTGCATTTAAACGGCCTCGGGCTTTTGCCCGCGCCGATGAAAAACCCCACTTCGTAGGCAACGTCGCCGGCCTTCACGTCCTGCTCGTCGACGCGCACCCCCATGGTGTCGAGCCTGCAGTTTTTCCAGTAGGGCGGGGAATTTCTGGCGGGCGAGGGGAGATACACGAGGCCCTTGGTGCGTCCCCAGAGGAACTGGAACAGAAGGCGGCTCTCGACGGTGGCCCAGAACGACGGGCAGCTTATTTCCTTGAACCACTGGCGGGCGGGGGTGAATGTTTCGCGGAGTGAACCGCTGGAAAATTCGATGTGGTGCTTTGTCCATACGTCGTTGACAATATAGACAGGCGAAAGGTACTGCTCCTCGAAGTGCACGTCTTTTTCCGCAACGATCCTGTCGAACACGATAAGGCCTTCGTCGCCCCAGGTCACCGCGCGCACATCCCTGCGCAGCAGTTTTTCCCCGGCAGCATTGCGGTAGAGGATGCGGCCCATTGTTTCGAACCCGTCTTTCTGGAACCGGTCGTTATGGAACACCACCTCCCACTGTCTCACCTGCTCGCCCGTGGACGGAATGCCGAGCATGTCCGCCTTGTGCTGGACAATGAGCTCGGGAAAGCTGTGCAGGTTGAGCCCTACAATAGGATGGCCGCCCAGCGCCTTCCATGCGACGCTGCGTGTCATGCGCACGTTGCGCCGGTAGCATACCTCTACATACGGATAGATATGCCGGGTGTCAACCGCATTTTCGAGCTGGCCCGAGCTGTAGAACCGGAATTCCCCGGGAAAGGGCAGCACCGCGAGCATGGCGAGCTCGAAGCCCGCCTGACTCTGGAAAAAAAGTTCCCAGCCTTCATGCGCGGGCGTAAAGCCCAGGACCCACGGCACGCCGGTTTTGTCCTGGGGCGCGGGCTGCGCGTCCATCCACGACAGGAATTTGCCGGTGATAGAAAGGGCGCGCGGGTCGTTGTTCCACAGTCCCCAGGCCAGGGCAAAAGGCCGGGGCATGAAATAGGGCAGGTCCTGGCCGCCGGGCGCGTAAATCATGCCCGTGGGAAGGCAGAACCGGAGCAGGAGGTCGAATGTCTCTTGGTGGTTCTTTCGCTGTAAATATTCCGGCGCGGGCTGCCCGTGCAGTGCATAAGCGGCCATGGACAGCACCACCCACATGCCGTAGCACAGGATCTCGGGGTGGAAAAACCCGTGGTTCTCGGCCGTCATGTCGGGAAACAGCGTCTGGGTCGTTGCAAAATAGGAAACCGAATTTTCCAGATACCCGGAGTGGTCGGCCTTGTCGTTCTGGGAAGAGGCGATGTTGAGCGCCCAGATGGCGCTCGAACGCTTCCAACGTTCCGCGTTGGGATGTTCCGGGCACATGGCGATGGCCCAGCTGAGACACATGGCGTCGATCGCGTTTTCCTCGAGCTTCGTGTCCACGTCGCAGCCGCTGGGCGGCAGCACGCCGATGAACCGGTCCGCTTCAAAGGCAAGTACACGCTTCACTTTTTCAACCAATTCCGGCCCGAGAACATCCTGCGAAAGTCTGCAGCACAGCCCCAGGAGCGTTGCCCACAGGCTACTGCGCCAGTTCTCGCCCCAGCGCTTGCGTTCAAGGAATGTCTCGATGTCGCGCGTGCCGGTAAGATGGGTGTCGCACGCCCATGCCAGGCCTTTCTGAAGCATATCGATGAGCCGTTCTTTTGACAAGTGCGGCTCACAAAGTCCCGTTTCGTTGCGGTATAAAAACGCGGCAAAAATGCACAGTGTCTGCAGGTGAGGCCTGATGACATATTCGATGACGGGCGACGATGACGCCACCGAGCGCATGTTGAAGGCGGCGGGATCTATGGTGCCGAACATGCCGGCGCCGTCGCCGAGGTCGTGCCACGACGCCGCAAGGTAATCGAGGCCGCGCTGCAGCAGGAGAAAAATGGGATGGGGCTCGATTTTTTCTTCAAAGTGCGTCATGGCGTCTCAGGCATGCTCGTGGGGGAGCGGGTGGTCCATGGGATACACCGAAACCTGGCCTTCGCCTGCGTCGTCAGAGCATTTTTTCGCGAACTCCCGGGCCGTGTTCGAGTCATACAGCACGACAAAGCCATCGCCGTAAAAGTGGGGCCGCCTGTCGCCCTGCAGCCAGGAAAGGTATCTGTCAACCTGGTTTCTGAGAAACGAGCTGTACTGTCCGGAATAGCCGATGCCGATATAGGCCATGGTGCCTGTATTCCTGTAATTAAGCCTGATAAAATTCACCGCAGAGACGCAGAGGACGCAAAGAAAACAAAAAAGATTACCACGGAGACACAGAGGACACAGAGTGGAAAATAAAATTCTGTGGCATCAGTGACTCCAAGGTTATTTCTACTCTACGATCTTTGCAGTGAAGTTTTTTCCGTTAGGATTCTCTGTAGAAAAATTAGTTTTTGCCAAGCGCGGGGGACAGTGTTGCCGTGGCTCCTTGTAGAATTGCCATATGCTCTTGACAAAAAATAAATTTAAAAAACCGCACTGGGCAAAAACGTTTCTTGAAGTAATGTCAATCGGGTATTATTTTTATGCGCCTGGGGCTGTAGCTCAGCTGGGAGAGCGGTTGGTTCGCAATCAACAGGCCAGGGGTTCGATCCCCCTCAGCTCCACCACTTCTTTTTCCATTCCTACCTTGGTATACGAAAGCCCTTACTGATGCGCTGCCCTCTTTGCACCACCCTTAATTCCGTTTCATTCACGGCAACGCTTGTTTCCAAATACAAGGTGTCTTATTTCTCATGCGAAAAGTGCGGGTTCGTTCATACCGAAGAACCATATTGGCTGCCGGAGGTTTACGAGGAAGCGTATAACGCCGAAGACACCGGCGCTCTCCAGCGCAACCTCCATGCTGCCGCAATCATCCCATCCGTGTTACTTTCATTTTTCAACCCAAGCGGCCATTTCCTGGATTTCGGCGGAGGACACGGCGTGTTGTGCCGCCTGATGCGTGACGCAGGGTTCGATTTCTACTGGCACGACACGCATGCGAAAAACCTGTTCTGCCCGGGCTTTGAGTATTCACAAGAAAAAGGTCCGGTGGAGATGATAACATGCCTGGAATGTTTCGAGCATTTTGCAAAGCCGCTCGATGAGCTGGAGGCAATGCTTGCGATTTCGTCGAATATCTTTTTCACGACGGATTTGCTGCCGTCGCCGGTGCCCGGGCCCGGCGCGTGGTACTACTATGCACCCACGCACGGCCAGCACATTTCGTTCTATTCGTCAAAAACGATTTCGTATCTTGCCGGGCGCTTCGGCGTGAACGTGTATTCGAACGGCTTTAATATCCATTTGTTCACAAAAAAGAAACTTGCGGATTCCAGATTCAAAAAGGCGCTCAGACCGGGAATATTTATCCGCCAGAAAATCCGCAGGATGATGAAAAGCAAAACGAAGCCGGATGAAGAATTGATAATAGCGGCCAAGAGACAAAGAGGCAAAGTGACAAAGTGACAAAGAATAAGAAAGAATACAGGAGTCAGAATTCAGAAGCAAAAGCCTTTATCAGAGATCTCTTTTTTCTGTCAATTATCGCTCGCGGGTGCGCCCAGCGGATGTATGAAGCTTGCAAGTATTGGTACCCGGCCGCACCCAGGAGAGGAAAGCGCCCGCCCAACAGGAAGGGCGGAAAGCGCTGCCGAGGACGTCGAAGACGGCCGAGGTCGGGGGAGAGCCTTCTCCCCCGGAGAAGTATTCTGTTTATGCTATCTTCCTGTCAACCTTCAACCCTATCACAGGCTCGATTTTCTTGAGGATGACGTCGCGCGTGATGAGACATTCCTTAACGTCGTCGCGGGAGGGGACGTCGAACATGATGGAATTGAGCACGTTTTCCAGCACACTTCGAAGGCCGCGCGCGCCAGTTTTCTTGGCAAGGGCTATCTTCACCACCTCGCGCAGGGCGTCCATGGAAAAAGTGAGGCGGATGCCCTCCATGGAAAACAGTTTCTGAAACTGTTTGGTGAGGGCATTTTTCGGCTCGGAAAGGATTTTAAGTAGGGCCTCGTCGTCGAGTTCGTCGAGCCCGAACACGGCAGGCACCCTGCCCACGATTTCGGGGATCATGCCGTATTTGATGAGGTCGTCGGGCTCCACTTTACGGAGGAGAGCGCCGATCGAGTTGCCCTGTTTGCGCTTCAGCTCCGCGTTGAACCCCATGCGGCTCTGGCCGATCCGCGCCTCGATGATGTCCTCCAGCCCCACATAGGCCCCGCCGCAGATAAACAGGATGTCGCGCGTGTTGATGGGGATCAGGTTCTGCTCCGGGTGCTTGCGGCCGCCCTTGGGGGGGACATTGGCAATGGAGCCTTCCAGGATTTTAAGCATGGCCTGCTGAACACCTTCCCCCGACACGTCGCGGGTGATGGACGGGTTGGGGGATTTCCTGGCGATCTTGTCGAATTCGTCTATGTAAATGATGCCTTTTTCCGCCTTGGCGACCTCGTAGTTGGCCACCTGCAAAAGACGCACGAGCATGTTTTCCACGTCTTCGCCAACGTAGCCGGCCTCGGTGTACACCGTGGCGTCCACGATGGTGAACGGCACCTTGAGCATTTTCGCGAGCGTCTGCGCAATGAGCGTCTTGCCCGTGCCGGTGGGGCCGATGAGCAGGATGTTGCTTTTTTCTATTTCAACGCCGTCGTCGGCAACCTGGGAGCGCGACAGGATACGCTTGAAATGATTGTATGCCGCCACGCACACGCCCTTTTTCACCTCGTCCTGGCCGATCACGTACTGGTCTAAGAAGGTCTTCATTTCCCGCGGCGTGGGGAGCGAATCGAGGGCAAGGTCGCCCGGCGCCTTTGATTTGTCTTCGCGGAGGATCTCGTTGCACATTGCCACGCATTCATCGCAGATATGCACCGATGGCCCAGTGATGAGTTTTGCAACGGCATCTGCGCTCTTGCCGCAGAAGCTGCACTTGATGCCGGGGTATTTCGGTTTCGCGGTCATGCTATTTTTCCCGTTTGGTAAGAATTTCATCTATGATACCGTAGGCCTTCGCCTCGGTGACGTCCATGAAGAAGTTTCTGTCGGTGTCCTTGCGTATCACCTCAACGGGCTGGCCCGTGTGCTTCACGAGGATCTCGTTGAGCGTTTCCTTGATGCGCATGATTTCCTTGGCATGAATGGCAATGTCGGTGGCCTGGCCGCCGGCGCCGCCCGCGGGCTGGTGCAGCATGATGCGCGAATGGGGGAGCGCATACCGCTTGCCCTTGGTGCCGGCCGCAAGCAGGATGGCGCCCATGCTCGCCGCCTGGCCGATGCAGATGGTGCACACGTGGGGCTTGATATACTGGATGGTATCGTAAATGGCCAGGCCCGCGGAAACAACGCCGCCCGGCGAGTTGATGTAGATGGTGATGTCCTTGTCCGCGTCTTCGTATTCGAGAAAAATGAGCTGGGCCATCACGAGGTCCGCGATGGTCTCGTCTATTTCCTGGGCAAGAAAGATGATCCGCTCTTTAAGCAGGCGGGAATAAATGTCGTACGAACGCTCGCCGCGTCCGGTTTGCTCTACAACTATGGGAACAAGTGACATGAGGTCCTCTTTTCTTTCTTATAATGTCATGAGAAAGTTTGTTTTGTCAAGATAAAATATTGTTAATTTGGGCGTTCCCCTCGCTGCGCTCGGGTCGGTCTCCTTTCGGGCTCGGCCATTCGGCCTCGTTACCGGACCGCCCTAGTCGCCTTCGGCGAGGGTCGGCCGGCAATGCGCTCCAGCGCACCACTCCAGTCCACCTAACGCAAAATCAAATCAACAACAGTTTGTCTTTTACTGTCAACCGTCAACCTTTTCAAGTGGTTCAGTTTTTTCCGGCGTATATTCACCTATCAGAAAATCCAGCGTCTTCTGTTCGCGGATGTCTGAACGTATTCTATTGGTCGTGCCGTTGGCCCGCATGGTCTGCTTGAGCTGCTCAAACGGCTGCTTGTAGGCCGCGGCGAGCGCCTGTATCTGGCGGTCCACTTCTTCCTGTGTTGCCTTGATTTTTTCCTGCGTGGCGACATAGTCAATGATTTTGTACCGCTTGATGCCGCGGACTGCGGTGTCGCGGTATTTCTGGTCCAGTTCCTCCCGCGTGGGCGGGGTGTCGCCCGGCCGCTGGTAGCGCATCACCTCTTCGGCCATGTGGTCAAGGTAACCCTGGATGCGCGCCTCGGGGACCTCAAAGGTGTTTTTGTCAACGAGTTTTTCAATGGCTTTATTGTATGCCTCGTTCTTTGCGCGCTCTTTTTCCTGCTGCTCCAGGTCTTTGCGCACCGCCTCCGCAAGCGCCTCCGCTGATGCGAAATCGCCCAGCTTCTTGAGGAATTCCCCGGTAAGCTCCGGTATCAATTTCTCCTTAACGGCATTGATTTTTATTGAGAAAGACGCGTCCTTGCCGGCAAGGTCCTTGGTGGAAAAGTCCCTGGGAAACCTGATGTCAATGTCAACAACCTCTCCTGAACTATGCCCGATGAGGCCCTTGTCGAAATCCTTTATTTCGCCTCCGCCGAGTTCTATGGGATACTTGGGGTTGGAAAAGTCCTTGCGCTCAACGCCGTCAATGACGACCTTGAGGTACTCGATGGCCACGCTGTCGCCTTTTTTCGCAGGCCGAGAAACGTCTTTGAGCTCGGCGTTTCGCTCTTTAAGGTCCTCCACCGCCTTTTCCACGTCCCCGTCCTTGATTTTTTTCAGGTCCGCGCCAATGCCGAGGTTTTTGTATCCCCGGATCTCAACGGGCGGGTCAATTTCGAATTCGATGGTAAAGGAGACCGGCGCGCCCTCGTCCGCCTTCAGGTTGCTGAGCTTTCCTTTACTGATGGGAAAGATGGAGTGCTGTTTGCATGCGTCTTCAAACGAGCGCTCGACAAGGTCTTCCACACTCTGGCTGTAAATGGATTTGCCGAAACGGGTCTTGATGAGAGCGAGGGGTGTTTTCCCGGGCCGGAACCCGGGCAGGGACACGTCGTGTTTGTACTTGACCAGTTTTTTGCCGTATTCGTTTTCAACGTCTTCTTTGGGGATCTCAATATCGAGGATCCGGATATATGATTTTGGCTCGGAAACAGATACCTTCAAAAAAATCCTCCTGTCGGGAAATAATGGTTACGACCGTAAAAAGGTTCCCCGTTCACCGTTTCGGGTTGCAAACCTTTTAACCCTGAACCCAGAACGTTGAACCTGTTCATTATGCGAAGAGGGGGACTCGAACCCCCACAGGTCGCCCTACGAGATCCTAAGTCTCGCGCGTCTGCCAGTTCCGCCATCCTCGCAGACAGTATAACCCAGAGTGAATTTCAGAAAAAGGTGGGCTATATGTTTTTTAAATCGTTCAGAGGTTCCACGTTCCCCGTTCCGGGTTAAAAACCTTTAGACTTTTGAACCCTGAACCCTTTGAACGTCTTTACGTGTTAAAATAACTGATATAGGAGATAGCGTACAAGTTATATCAGGTCTACTGTGAGGTGTTGAACGAAAAACGGAGCCAAATCCTGTGCTGGGACAGGTCGACTTTCGGGTCGGTGGAGAGCGGCTGGCTGTATTGGTAGGTGTAGAGATAGTCCAGGGTGATCGATTGGGCAATGCGCCACGAAATCGTTGTGTTCACCCAGTACGTGGGACGAAGCATATGTTCCTTGATTATCGGGATAATCGGAAACTGTACGATCACCTCTCCATCGGCGGTTATCACTCTGCCCAGCCGAAGCGTCGCGTTAATTGATGTCTCCGGACCGTAGGAAATAATGGAATTGTCATTTACCTGTTTCAAAATTTTATAATTGCTCTTGAAACCCGCAAGCAGCGTGGCCAGCGTGTCCTTGGGCTTCAGGGCAGTGTCGGGAGTTACGGGAGTTACGTCCTCAGTCTGGCCCCAGATATTGTGCTGTGAATACCCGAAACCGAGCTTGAGTTTCAGGTCGAACGCACCGGACGTGATTGCGTCAACATTGGCGCCTACCCCGAGTTGAAGATCGGTTGGAGACAGCGAAGGCTTGAGCATTTTCGTTTTTGACGTGGAATCCACTCCTTTGACCGCTGAATCCGGGCCAGTGAGCACAAACAAATGGTGATTGGAAGATTCGTCAAACCGGTCGTACACGGGGAAGAAATTGGTTTCAAATTGCATGCGTCCGTATGGTCCAAGCCAGTGCAAGAATCGCCACACATATAATGAATACACCCTGAAATCATCCGCAGTATTATTGATATCAGAAATTTTAAAATTGGTGAAATTAAGCTCTTCGTCAAAGAAAAACTTCGTGTCCCACTCTCCATTGCCCCGTGTGTGGTTTATTCGCACATTGGTAAGAAATACAATTGCCGAATTGTTTGAATCGTTGTACGTATTGAAGAGGATGCTGCCGCCGAGGTCGAGCCCGTATTTCCAGTGGGATGTGATTTTCCGCGATGCTCCGCCCACGTTGGTAACGCCGCCGCTGGTTATTTTTCCTGTCGCTGAATCTTCCACCACGGTAAAATGCGTGAGCTCACCCGGAAGGAGGCGTACGGTAACAAAGCTGGACACGGCATTGTAGCTTCCGCCGGTGCCGAAGATTTTATACATCCCGGGATTGAGGATCCACGTTTTTACGCGCTCGCCGAGATTGGGGTCCCTGCCGTAGGCTCTTCCGAATGGCTCAAACTGGTCCATCCGGACCATTTCGTAACTGCCGCGGAAAGGGATGTTGGTCTCGTTGACCACTTCCACCTGGAGCCCGGTCCAGGTCGGGAAGAGCGGCGTGGTCTTTCCCTCGTCGACAACCACCCATTTCACGATCCGCTGCTTGGTGGAGCCGCTGCCGATGTGCACGCTGTAGGTACCGGGAATAAGGCAGAATTTTTTTCCCGGGTTTCCCGACATGACCACCTTGCCCAGCGAGTCGGCGATCTGGACGTCCGGCTCGAGGCTCGGGTCGGACAACCTCGGGATGAACACCGCGCCTTTACCGATAGGAATAGGGGTCTCGTCTTCGTCGAGCTGCTGGGTCACGGCGGGCGCGTCCCAGGTTTTCACCGCCTCAACGTACCATTCGGGCGCATACGGCGAGGTGATGGGGACCCGGCGGGACGCGGTGTCCCGTACAAGGTTCGCGCTCGCCTCGCCCGTGATTTCCTCGCCCGGGAGCGCGGGCGGCGCCTCGGCAAACGCCATGGCGGCGCCACAAATAAGGTATGCCAGCGCGTGGCGCAACACGGCCATGCTACTCACCGCCTTCCCCGCGGAATTTTTCTATCTCCTTGAGTCTGCTGGAATCCGCCTCGCTGCTTTTGGTGCCGGAAAGGCCGTATTCCCTGTTAAGGACCACATCCATGTCCCGTACTGCCTGGTCCATGATGAATTCAAGGATCGCCGACATTTCCCGGACCACGTTGTCGGGTGAATACTGGTATATCCGTTTTCTGTTGTCGAAGTCGCGCGAATACATGACACGGCCGTCGCTCAATCTCGTAAGGGAGAGGCGGACGGCAAGGTGGGCATACCAGAGCTGGTCGCTGTCGTATTCCTCGAGCGCCTCGATGACCCCGCCGAGTTCGTAGGCAGGTTTGATCCCTTCATCATAGCGCCGGATGACATGGCTGACGAAGTTGATGCTCGCAAGGTGTTTCTGGATGAGGTCGCTTATCATCTTGTTCGGCTTAACCGCCCACAGCTTGTAGAAATAATACCGCAGTTCGAATGGGCTCTGGCGGTACACGATCTGCGAGCGGTTGTATGCGTCTTCTATGTCAAGTTCCTTGAGCCGGATGGTGAAGGGGTACGGTGAGGCAAGCAGCCTGCCGGCGGGCTGGGTCGGCATATAGTTGAGGACGTAATACTGCTTGACGGGTATGGTGCCGCAGCAGGCGATGAAAGCAAGCAGCGCGCCGACACAAAACAGCAAGCGTGCGTGGCGGTGTCTCATATCACCGTTCTCTCTCTTTCTGTTGTTCGCCTTTAAGAATGAGCGACGGGTTCTCTGAAAGCTCCTTGGCGAGTTGGTTCGCGTTTTCAAGCGCTTCGCGCAGGTTCTGCATGGAAACCGAAATGTCCTCGCGGCTCTGGCGGACCATGAGAAGCATGGTTTCCGAAAGGTTTTTAAGCGACAGAACGGTGGAGTCAACCCGCGTCACGATCCGTGAGAGCTGGTTTTCCGAAAGGCTGTGGTTGACCGTGCTGGAAAGCGCATGGATGTCGGTGGCGATGCTGTCTATCTTTACGATGACGTGCCTGGCGGTGCCGGCGATGCTGGCAAAATCAGGGCCTGCGCTGTTGAAAAAGGTCTTTGCGTCGGCGGTGACCACTTCCATGTTGGTGAGGATTTTCTTGATCGAGGCGAGGCTGTCGGGCTCGGTGATGCTATTGAGGTGGTTAAGCAGGAGTTCCACCTTGCTTACAATGACGTCGAATTTGCCGGTGAGCGTTGAAAGCATGGAGACTTTTGTAGGGATTTCCGAATTTGGGGGGAGCTCCGGCGCTTCGTTGGTGCCGCCCATGATGTCGAGATAGTTGAGGCCCGTTATCCCCATGGACCACGATTGCGCGAACATGTCCTTTTTCATGGGAAAGCCCTTTTGCACCTTAAGCACCACCATGATCCGTGAGAGGTTTTTCGGGTCGTAGGAAATTCTGGATACTTTACCAATAAGAACGCCGTGGTATTTCACCTGCGACCCCTGCTCGAGGCCGCTCATGGATTCGCCCGAAAAGTACGCGAAATACGACTTGTCCTTCTGGGTAAGCCGCAGCCCGAGCGGGATGGCCACGAGCACGACAAGCACGCTTGCCGCAACGGCAACGAAAATCCCCAGACGGGCGCGCTGTGCCTTGGTGATGGCGCTCATGCGGTCTGCTCCAGGGAAAAAAGTGAGACGTCTGCCGCGGCTGCCGCCGCCTGTGTGCTGTCCTTGCGCATGAAGAAGTCGAACACGGGGCCCGCGGTAAAGCGCTCGGCGCTTGTAAGCGGGCCCTCATACAGCACCTTGCCGCGATACAAAAACACAATATTGTCCGCGATTTTCTTGATGGATGCCAGCTCATGCGTCACCACGACAATGGTGATGGACAGCTTCTCGCGCAGCGACAGGAGAAGCTCATCGAGGCCAGCGGCGGTCACCGGATCGAGCCCTGCAGACGGCTCGTCGCAGAACAAAAGAGGCGGGTCGAGCACCAAGGCGCGCGCAAGCGCGGCGCGCTTGCGCATGCCGCCCGAAAGTTCTTCGGGAAGCTTCCGGGCGGCGTGCAGAAGGCCCACCTGCGAAAGCTTGAGGTCCACAATTTCGTTTATCAGGGCAGGGGAAAGGCTGGTATGCATTTCGAGCGGCAGCGCCACGTTTTCGGCAACCGTTAGCGAGCCGAGCAGCGCGCCGTTCTGGAACAGGATGCCTGCGCGCTTGAGGAGTTCAAGTGTTTCCCGTGAGTCAAGGTCCATAATCTCCCGGCCGAACAGGCGCACGCTGCCGCTTGCCGGCGTAAGAAGCCCCACCATGGTTTTAAGCAGGGTCGTTTTGCCGCACCCCGACGGCCCGAGGATCACGCGTATTTCACGCGGCAGTACGCTCATGCTGACGTTGTCAAGCACCTTGTGCTCGCCATAAGCAACGCAGACGTCCGCTATTTCTATGATCGGGAGTGTCGGATTTTGTGCCATTTTTAAATGGACCGTTTTCCTGTTATTTCCGCCTTAAACATCCTGTAAAAAGCGCATTTAACATTATACAACAAAAGATTATTATCCTGCAAGAAAAGACGGTTGCTTTAAAAAATAAACGAAAAGGCGGCATCTGCCATGATAATAATGAAAATGCCCGTCACCACGCTTGCCGTTGTTTCTTTTCCCACCGACTCCGCTCCACCGCGCACCCTGAACCCGTGGAAAGAACCTATCCAGATGATGAGCCATGAAAAAACAACCGATTTCACCACATTGGCCACAACGTCAAAAAAGATTATGTTTTTCATCATTTCCCGGATAAAAAGCCCGGAAGAGATGTCGAGGTACAATATCGCAACCAGATAGCCGCCAAGAAGGCCGGACATGGTTGCCGCTATTGAGAGAAGGGGCATGGTGATTGAAAGGGCAAAAAATTTCGGAACAATCACGAACTGGATTGGATTGATCCCCATGGTACGCAGGGCGTCTATTTCCTCGCCAACGACCATAGTGGCGATTTCCGCGGTCACCGCGCTGCCATTGCGCCCTGTAAGGATGATTGCCGTCATGAGAGGACCCAGTTCTTTTATCATTGAAATGGTTATCATGGGGGCAAGAAAGATGCCTGCGCCGAATTGCTGAAGCTGTAATGCGGCCTGGAGCGCGAGAACAATGCCGATGAGAAATGATAGTAGGCCAACGATGCCGAGCGCCTTGTATCCCATTAAAAACATCTGCTGCTCAATCGAGCCTTTCCTGAAATCCCGTTTTTTAAGCAGGCCCGCGGTCCCCCAGTACAGGATTTCGGTAAGCATCGAAAGCGCGACGACAATCGTGTCCCGCGATGCGAGCGCATAGTCTCCCATGCGAAGGAAGATATTGCCTTTTTGCAAAGGCTCATCCTTTTTCCCGGCCGAGGACCGGCCATAGGTGTCGAGGGCGGACAGGATGTCTTTCGAGGCATTAAGGAGGGTGAGCTTTTTTCCTGCTTTGGCATACTGCCTGCCAAGGAAATACAGAAGCGCCAGGCCTGCCGAGTCTATAAGGGTGGTCTGGGACAAATCCATCACAGGCGGATCGAGATATTTATTAGGGAAAAGGGAATTGCCTTCTTTTTCGATCCAATCCCTTGTTACCGATGCGGGGAATTTTATACCAGGTTCCATAATAACAATCTAAATATATTGGTTTGCAAGTGCCGGGTGAGCCATTTTTTGTTAAAAAGGGCTTTATGGCCGCCGGGCCGGGTTACTTGACAGAATGGTCTATCGTATTGTCAAGGAAAACCCCGGAAACCACCTTGTGTTAAATGCTGTAAATAACACCCTGTTTAAATAATATATATTATTTAATATCAATAACTTATAGAATTGTTTCCCGGCGCGTTTTTATTGCCTTTGCCCAGTTTTTTATTAAGAAAGTTGTTGGTTTTTTAGTCATTTACCCATATATTGGTATGGCTTCTTTACATAATCTTTCTAACTTCAGATATTCAAAGCAGTAAAGATATAGTACATTAAAACGGAAAGGATACGAAACGTCTATGCAGTTACCCAAGTCAAGACGGCGCCAGAAATTGCGTGAAAAGAAATGCCAGTATCCGGGTTGCGGCAAGATTTTTTTCGGTATTCACATTTCCAAATACTGCCCGGAACACAGGCAGGACCGCTACAGGATCAGAAAACGGACCAAGCCCGAAGACGTCAATATCAAGAACCAGACCTTCAAGCATAATTACACGGAAGTGGTCACGATGGTGCTTAATTGCGCGCTTGAGGGGTGCGACAACCAGTTTGAAGTGAAGATTTATCCCCGTCAGTATATTTATCCAAAATACTGTCCGGAGCACCGGAATGAATATAAAAGAATACGGCATTTGCGTCAAATCGGCAGGGAAGACCTGATTGAGCAGATGATGAAGGAAAGCGAGATGATGGAGATCGAGCCTGGTACCCTCAAGGAAAAGGAGGCCGACACGGACGACGTGGAGGCTGTTGACGAGGTAGCCTGAGCCTGCTGCTATCGAGTGGGTTGTCGGCAGTAAAGTTTTTTTAATCCATTAAAGGGGGGAAGGCGGCAAGCTTTTCTCCCTTTTATTAATAAAAGGTGATGTGGATATATCCTGTGACAATGCGTAATAAGCCTGAGGGAGGAAATGGCGGAAACCGGCCAGACGTTTTTTCCGGGGCGCGATTTTTATTCTATAATTTTCCAATTTAAAGAATTTATATTAGTGCATGGTAAAAAATGCATGCTCTGTTCGCGAAACTACATATTAAAAACTGGGGAAAGGCTTATGAAAAAGGCGGCATTGCTGCTGGCGTCTGTGGTTTTATTCCTTTTAGCAATCCCGGTTTTAGCATGCGCGGCAGGCGAAACGGCCGATGCCGGCATCGCTGGCATCAGGCTTGTCCAGCAGTATAATTTTTCCATCCATATCCTAGTAATGCTTCTGGCCGGGTTCGGGTTTATCTATGTTTTTATCAGGAACTACGGATACGGCGCGACAACCGCCACCTACGTCGTGACCGCCATAGGGATCCCCCTGTACATGTTCCTGCGCGCGACCGGGAAAATTTCAGCGGAACCTGTTTCCGCAAGTACGATAAAGTCTCTGATATTGGGGGAATTCGCCGTCGCCTCCGCGCTTATTGCCATGGGCGCGATCCTCGGACGCATACGGCTGCACCAATATGCGATCTTTGCTCTCGTGTTCATCCCGGCCTACATGATTAATGAATGGCTCGTGCTCGACGGCGGGCTCGGCGTTACGAAAGGGTTTGTCGACACCGCGGGATCGGTCGTGCTGCACATGTTCGGCGCATATTTCGGCCTGGGCCTTTCGGTGATGTTGACAAATGAAAAACACCGGAACGAGCCGGTGGTGTGCGACGCGACGTCGGACCGCTTCTCCATGCTCGGGTCCATCCTGTTGTGGATTTTCTGGCCCAGCTTCTGCTGCGCGCTCGTGTCCATGGACCAGTTCGCCCAGACCGCCATCAACACCATTTTCGCGCTGTGCGGGTCCACACTAGTCACCTTCGTCCTGAGCGCAGCGCTTCGGAGAGGGAAAGTGGCGATCGGCGACATCGCGAACGCGGCGCTCGCGGGCGGCGTATCCATCGGGGCCACGTGCAACGTGGTCACGGGGCCGCAGGCGCTTTTAATCGGCGCCCTTGCCGGCGCGATATGCACTGTGGGATTTGTCATTGTCCAGCCCATGCTTCTCAAGCGGTTTAAAATCCTCGATTCGGCCGGCGTACATAATCTTCACGGTATGCCGGGAATGTTCGGCGGCCTGGCAGCGGTGGTCGCAATCCCGGTGGCTGCAAAGGCTGAACTGATCGGCATCGTCGTTTCGTTCATCCTTGCATGGCTTGCGGGAATAATCTGCGGGCTTATCGTCAGGGCAACTGGGCACAAGAAGGTTTTATATATGGATTCAGAGGATTTTGTAATATAGGAAGGTCAGACAATAAACTCAATGAAAAACGGGGGTTATTATCAATGCCCCCGTTTTTATTTTTCCCCTATCAATTCCATGACCGCGTCCGGCCTGCCGGGCATGCCCGAGGATTCGCTCCTGATAAAAACCCTGTCGCTTTTTCTGAACCAATAGTCGCCATGCCAGAGGGCGGAGAAGAATCCGACTGGGGAGACCCTTATGTGCACGGCTCTTGTCTGCGTGCCGCGAAAGAAAATTGTCTCGTCGCCGATCCGCTTTGCCCGCAAATGGAAAGTTTTAAGGGCATACGGTCCCATGAGTGCAACGGTTGTGAAGGTGAGCGGCTCGTCTGCCGAAAATGCCAAATCAACAAGGTCGAACGGTATCATCTGCTTCCAGGAAAAGCCCTTCAGCGGAAAAGCTTTTAAAACAGGTTTGCACTTGAAGGTGCCGGTCAGCACAAGGCTGTCACCGGCATGCGTCACCGTGACATTCGTCCCTTCCCTGATGTTAATGGATTTCCATGATTGTTCATTACCGGAAAAATCGAATAAAAGTTCGCTCTTCACCGACAGCGTTTCCGCGCGCCATTCTGTTGAAAGCGTGGTCCCCCGTTGTGTTTTGCTGATGATATACGAGGAAAATGCGGTGTCTTTGTCCATGGTGAAATGATACAACAGGGTACCGGCAGTACTGAGGCAGGGAGAAAAAAACAAAAAAACCAGGAGAGTGAGGGAGGAAAGGGATTGATTGATTCCGGGATAAGGAAGAAATTTTATTAAGCAAACTATTGGACGCACTTATTTTTTCCTGTCATACTTGATAATGCCGGAATACCCTCCCGCGTTCACCACCTTGACAAATCCATTCTGCCGAAGGACCTTTTCTGCAACAGCGGCCCTGTTTCCGCTGTGGCAATACAGGAGGATGGTTTTCTGTTTATACGGTTTAAGTTTGTCGATCTGGTTGCCGATCTGGTCGTGTGGAATATTGATGGCCGTGCTGAAATGGCCCGCGTCGAATTCCTGTTTGGAACGCACATCAATAACAAGCACCTCACCGGGCGGCAAAGCAAAGAATTTATCCAGGGATTTTCCTTTTTTCATGGAAACCGCAATAATGACAATCAGAATGATAATGACTGCAATGATAAGAAGTTTCATGTTGATTTTCCTTCATAAATTGAACAAAAAACAGACAGCTATTGAAAAGCCATATCCTTGACAACATGCTTTTCTGCTTATTGTTCTTCGCGGGTGCCCCTTGTCAATGGAGTATGAGCTTTGCAACGGGTGGTGCCCCGGGGCTACCCGGGAAGGGGTAGCCTGGTACCGGCTACAGGCCGGGATGGAGCGAGGGATTGCGCCCGCCCAACTGGAAGGGCGGAAAGCGCATATCCCCCAACAGAATATTTTGTTATTAAAAATCAATTAACCAAGTTTTTTATTCCACTTCTCAACATCTTCCCTCTGCTCCTTAAGCAACCCGTCAGCGTTCCCCATGATTTCGATTGTGTCAATGCGGTCGCCTTGCGCGATGCTGTTGACAACCGCCATGTCCTGCTCGCCCGCCACCTCGCCGAACACGGTGTGGTGGTTGTCGAGCCAGGGCGTGGGCGCATGGGTGATGAAAAACTGGCTACCGTTGGTGTTGGGGCCCGAATTGGCCATTGACAGGATGCCGGGTTTGCTGTGGCGAAGGTCTTTCACGAACTCGTCGCGGAATTTGTAGCCCGGCCCGCCCGTGCCATTGCCCTTCGGACATCCGCCCTGGATCATGAAGTCGGCGATCACACGGTGAAACTTGAGATTGTTGTAAAACCCATGGTTGGCAAGGTTGACAAAATTGGCGACCGTGAGAGGCGCTTTTTCCGCGAACAGGGTGAGGTTGATAGTGCCTTTTTCGGTTTTAATTGAGGCGGTGAGATCAGGCATGGCAAAGGTCCTTTGAAAAGGGTGAAAAAAACGAGACCGCTTTTTAAGTGTGTATCAATATAAAAAAGAGCAGGCTACCGGAAAAGGGAAAACCCGGCCGCCGCCGCAAAGGCGATGATAAACGACCACGCCAGTGTTCCGATGGTCATCCATAAAAGCGTTTTGCGCCATGGGCATCCGAGCGCGAGCGCAATGGCAGTTCCCAGGTGCACGCCGGTGAAAAACGGCGCAATAAGGCCCAGCCCGACAATGCCGAATTCATTCCAGATTTTCTGAACGTTGCTATCGAGTCTGCCGGTTTTCCTTGTTGTTATGCGTACAAGCCGGTTCCGCAGAGGTGCGCCTATGGAATGAACAATAATACCGCTTGTGATCGCGCCCGCCGCAGACACAAGGGCGGTGGCGATCACGGGCATTTTAAACGCGATGCCGGCCGGTATCGCGATCCACAATTCAAGGATCCCCAAAAGGTAGACCGTGAGGTATTGCGCGAGAACAGGCATGCCGCCGCATTCCTTTTATTAGTACGTCCCCGTCTGTTTTTGTGATTTTAATAAAACAGGTGTTCCTGCATTTAAAATATAAATCGTCGTGCAGAATATAATGACTTGGCATGGTTTTCTTTCACAAGGTATTTTTTATTCCTCTTATGAAAAAACCTTATGAGCAAGCGGTAGATGGCGTACAAGACGGCCTGAGATGGTTTTTCTCGCGGGCTTTCAAGGTGCATTTCACCATACCCGAAGGTGCGGTCGAAAAGCTCAAGGGTCACATGGTCATGGCCGTTGCGACGCACCGCACCCAGGCCGACTATTTCTTTTACGGATGGAAGCTGTATGAACTGGGCGTCAAATACCTGCGCATCGCGGCCGGCGACAACCTGACCAATTTCCCGATCCTTGGAAAAAAATTCCGCGGCTACGGCGCTTTTCCCGTACGCAGGGACATGGCGTTCAGGAAAGGGTATGTACGCCAGTTGTGCATGGACGTTGTTGCCATGATGGAAGCGGGCGAGCCCATCCTCCTGTTCCCCGAAGGCGGTCGCAGTTACCGCGGCAATATGATGGAACCCAAGGGCGGTATCCTTCTCGCCGCTGTCGTGGCCCAGGCGAGAAATCCGGACAAAAAGGTGTATCTGCTCCCCGGCGCAGTCTCTTACGAGCACCTGCCCGAACTGCCGTATTTCGAAATGCTGAGAAAAGGCAAGGAAATGCGAAAGAAATCGAACAATGTCTTCCGGCGGTTCGTCGGCACGTTGTATTATTTCGGCGCAGACATCATCGCGTTCGGGAAATTCATCTTCCGCACCCGGCTCGGCCTTTCCCAGGGCGAAGTATATATAGACATCGGGGCGCCGCTGGCAATCAACGATATCGTCGATGTCAAGGCGAATTTCTCCGCAACCGCGCGCGATGAATTTTCCGGGCACCAGGCATCAATGCGCATCATAAGCGCCAGGCTGTACCGGGTGCTTCAGTCGCTGTACCGGCTTTTACCCGAGCATGTGGTGGCCGGCGTGCTCAAGGAAAACCCGGCGCTTGCCAAACAGGAGGCCCTTGGCCCTGTGCGGGAGACGGTAAAGCGGCTCAGGGAGCAGAAGCGCAATACGAAATCACTGGACGGCCTCACCGAAGAACAGATTCTTGCCATAGGACTTAAACAATTGCGGCACGTAAAGGCCATTTCTCTGCGGGGCAGCGCGGTACAGATACAGAAACAGTCGATTATCGATTATTATGCGGCGGCGCTCGCCGAATAGGAGGAAACAGTATGTCGTTCCAGAGTTATCTCAAGGTCCCGGCGGTGGTCGATCTGAAATCCACCGAGAAAATTGAGGCGATCAAAGAGCTGGTGAAGGAGCTGTGTAAGGCGCTTAAGGCCGGCCGCAGGCAGAAGGGCTTTGTCGAAGACATCCTCAAGCGCGAAGATGCGGCCTCCACGTTTATAGGCCAGGGCATCGCCATCCCGCATTTGCGGGCCGACATCAAGGATGATTTCGCGATCGTGGTCGGCAGAAGCGTTGCGGGCGTCAAATATGATGCGGCGCGCGGCGCGCTCGCCCATATCATCGTTCTGGTCATCACCAACGAACGTGCCGACAACACCGGGCACATCCAGATCCTGTCGGAGGTGGCCTCCTTTTTCAAGTCTGACGCGGTGCGCCAGAAGGTGCTGTCCGACCCCACGAAGGTTGATTTTGCGGAACTATTGTCGTCCGCGTCCGGGGTCCCGGGGGACGAGAAGCCCCCGAAGATCGTCAAAAAGGCCTCGATGCCTGTGCTCAACGCCGCGGTCGACCTCGCGAAGGACATCAAGGCCACGGCGATCATGGTGTTCGCCGACGCGGTGCGCGACAACGATTTCCTCGAAGTCTTGAAGGGAAAGGGCAAGGTGATCGTGGTGACCAGCAACAAATCGCGCTTCGAGCCGGGCGACAAACGATTCGCCGCCTGCATCCAGGCGCCGTCATTCCCCGCTTCGCGCACCGGCCAGGTGAAGATCGGCATGCTGCTTTCGCTGTCGCGCAACCTTATTGACAATAACGACAAGGTCGTGTGCCTGTCGGGCAATTCCAAAACAGGCGCGTTCGACACCATCGTGGCGCTCGATGTGTCGAGCGAGTACGAATTCTTCTTTTCAAATTCGCCGGCACTCCTGCCTGCGGACATCATGCCCGAGGTGCTCGAGCGCGTGCTCGGGCTCGCTGCCGAGATCGCGGTGGAAGGCCGCGAGGGAAAGCCGCTCGGGACGCTCTTCGTGCTCGGCGACACCAATACCGTCAACAAATTCGTGACACAGCTCATCATCAACCCATTCCGCGGCTACAGTGAAGCAGAGCGCAATATCATAGATCCGGCGCTCGCGGAGACCATCAAGGAGTTCGCGAGCATCGACGGCGCGTTCATCATCACGGGCGACGGCATTGTGCTGTCGGGTGGGAGCTACCTGCGGCCGCAGGCCGAAATCCAGCTCCTGCCGAGCGGGTTCGGCTCGCGCCACGCGGCGGCGGCCGGCATTACCGGGTGCACCAAGGCGCTTTCCATTACCGTGTCGGAATCCACGGGCCAGGTAACGCTCTTCAAGAACGGAGCCATTGTCTTGACTATTTCGAAACCCGTTGACAGAGAGAAAAGCACAATTCAAAAATATTTATAAAACAAGACAAGATAAAATTCTGGGTGGGGGAAGTATCCCCCTCGCTTCAGCCTCCTCGGCTTTCAGCCTGCGGTGTCTTCCGCTACCCCCTCCTGGGTGCGGCCGGGTACCGGCTGTAGCAAGATTCATTTATCCGCTGGGCGCACCCGCGGAGAGCAGTCGATAGGTAAAAATGTTTAGACCGACCCCGCGAAGCGGGGGAACGCCCAGATTTTAAAATTGAAACTTTATAAGAAAAGAGAGGAATAGTATCATGCAGAAAATTTTTTATGACGACAGGTGCCTCGGCGAATGGATCAAGGACAACGAACGTGTGGCATATGAAACTTCTTTCAAGGCCGCGCAGGAAATGCTCGAAAAGAAAAGCGGCCCGGGAAGCGATTTTCTCGGATGGCTGGATCTTCCCGCAACAATAGACCCGTCAGTTGTGCAGAAGGTGTGCGACACGGCCGCATCACTCAGGCCGGACACCGACGTGCTCATCTGCATCGGCATCGGCGGATCGTACCTTGGCGCAAAAGCGGCAATCGAGTTCGTGTCGCCGTCGTTTGAGGACCTGCGCAAGCCGCGCGTGATTTTCGCGGGCCACCAGATAAATTCCGATTATGTCACCGACCTTCTTGCTCTTATAAAAGACAAAAATGTCGCGGTGAACGTCATTTCCAAGAGCGGCACCACCACGGAGCCCGGCATCGCGTTCCGCATAGTCAAACAGTGGATGGAGAAGCGCTACGGCAAGGCCGGGGCCGCACAGCGGATCGTCGCGACGACCGATGCAAAAAAAGGAGCTCTGCGCAAGCTCGCAGCTGAGGAAAAATATGTGACCTTCGACATCCCGTCCGACGTCGGCGGGCGTTTTTCGGTGCTCACGCCAGTCGGGCTTTTCCCCTGCGCAATGGCCGGGCTTGACATAAAGAAACTGCTTGGCGGCGCAAAAGAGGCCATGGCGTTCTGCGCCGCCGAACCACTCGAAAAAAATCCGGCCGGCCGCTATGCCGTTGCGAGAAACATCCTTTTCCGGCGGGGCAAGACCACGGAGGTCATGGCCCAATTCGCGCCCCAGCTCCACTTTCTCGGCGACTGGTTCAAGCAGCTTGCGGGTGAAAGCGAGGGAAAGAACCTTACCGGTATTTTCCCCGCCTCCGTGGATTACACCACCGACCTCCACTCCCTGGGCCAGTGGATGCAGGAAGGGATACGCAACGTTTTCGAAACGTTCGTGGTGCTTAAAAAGACCGTGTCGTCCGTGCGGCTGACGAAGCTCAGCGATGACAGTGACGAGCTCAATTACCTTGCGGGAAAAAGTTTCGAGGACGTGAACGGCGAAGCGTACCGCGGGACGCTTCTCGCGCACCTTGACGGCGGCGTGCCGTGCGCCACCATCACACTCGAAGACAGGAGCGAGGAAACGCTCGGCCAGGCATTTTACTTTTTCGAGAAGGCAATAGCGCTGTCGGGCTACCTGCTGCGCGTGAACCCGTTCGACCAGCCCGGCGTGGACACCTACAAGAAGAACATGTTTGCGCTGCTTGCCAAGCCGGGCAACGAAAAACAGGGGGACGCGCTCAGGCAGCGGCTTTCGAAATTAGGGTTGTAAATAATAAAACCTCACCGCAGAGACGCAGAGGCCGCTTTCTTCGCGTTCTCTGCGTCTCTGCGGTGAATTTTTCTGAGGACGAACAGTGAAATCATACAGGGAGACCCTCGAATTCTGCACCAAAAACCGGCGCGATTATATCAACATCACGCCGCAGGTGGAGGCCGCGCTTTCCAAAAGCGGCATACGCGAAGGGCTCTGCCTTGTCAATGCAATGCACATCACGGCGAGCGTGTATATCAACGACGACGAGCCCGGGCTTTTGAAAGACTACGACGACTGGCTCGAAAAACTCGCCCCGCACGAGCCCGTGAGCAGGTACCGCCACAACGGCGCCGAAGACAACGGCGACGCGCACCTCAAACGCCAGGTCATGGGCCGTGAGGTGGTGGTGGCAATCAGCGGCGGCAAACTGGATCTCGGGCCGTGGGAACAGGTTTTTTACGGAGAATTTGACGGGAGAAGGAGTAAGAGGGTTTTAATAAAGGTAATAGGGGAATAAGGTTTGTTCTGATTAAGCAAGAGACCTCACCCCCTTCCCCTCTCCCAATGGGAGAGGGGCAATACAATTTATCTATCAGGAAAAAAATTATGAGTAAGATCAATCCGGCAATCGGCGTGATAGGCGGGGCGGAAGCTTCGGAAGAAACCTGCAGGGTCGCCTACGAAACAGGCAAATTCATCGCCAACAACAACGCCGTTCTCATCTGCGGCGGATTGGGCGGTGTCATGGAAGCGGCGAGCAAAGGGGCGTCCGAAAACGGCGGCATTGTGGTGGGCATCATTCCCGGAACGGACAAGAACACCGCAAACCCATATATACAGATCGTAATTCCCACAGGTATGGGCGTGGCGCGCAACGCGCTTGTTGTCCATGCTTCAGATGTGCTTATCGCTTTTCCGGGAAAGTTCGGCACCCTGAGCGAAATCGGTCTTGCGCTCAACCTCGGCAAGCCCGTTATTTATCTGCCCGGCGCTTGGAACCTGCAGAAAATCGAACCCGTCGATGCCTCGCTGTACAAGGAGGCGTTCGACGCGCACAGCGCCGTGGGCCTGGCGATTGACGCATTAAGAAAGAAGTAGTCCCGGCCTCTTATCTCTTTACTGTCAACCGTCAACTTTTAACTCTTTTATTTGTAATCCTGTTTACAATCCGCTTCATTTTTTTTGGCGTAAAATACCATTCCAAAGTCCCTTTGCCCGACTCAATCCCTCCGGGAAACGAAATGCAGCATGCAGACGCCTTTTTAAATTCGACAGGCACATCGGAACCCTGCCTGACAAGCGCCTTTGACACTTTTGCCAGATGCGGCATATGGCCGATGCACACGCATGACGAATGATGCATGGTTTTGAACCATGCGAGCGTATCGGCGATGTCCGAGCCCGGCAGGAGGCATTGTTTTTTTGTCACCGGCGCGGTGAACGAGAAGTTCTGGGCAACGATGGCGGCGGTGTCGAGGGAGCGGGGAAGGGGGCTCGACGCGATGGTGTTCGGCCGGCATTGCAGGAGCGATAATGCACGGCCCGCGGTCTGCGCCTCGCGTATTCCCTGGCTGTCAAGCAGTCGATTTTCGCCGTCACCCGTCGCGTTTGCCGAGGCGTGGCGTGCAAGGTAAAGAAAAGTGGTGTTGTTTCTTGATTCCTCAAACAACGCGGTTGCAGCATAGAGCATGGACGGCGAGCGCAGGGAATGCCACGCTCTGCGGAACGCGGAAAGATGCCTGCGTTTGTCGGCCAGAAGCACCCGCAGAAGCTGCGGGACAATCGGGGAATCCTGCTGCCGCACGCGCAGAACCGCCATGTCGGTGTCGTGCATGTCGCCCAGTACGTCTGCGAGCGCCTTGAATCCTCGGGCGAACCGGGCCGCTGGCCTGCCGAGCAGGGGCGCAAAAAACTCGGACCAGTAACGCGCCCTTCTGCACAGCTTTCGCAGGCGGTGCATTTTTTTCACGTCGTAATCTGTTTTTACGCCCGGCCGCGACAGCACCTCAAAGTAAAGGGCGGCGAGCCTGCGGCCGGCAAGCGGTGAAAGCGGCTGCTGCGTTTTTTTTATTTTCTGGGGCAATTCAACTCTTAAAAAATGGTTGATATCACGCATGAGCGAGGAATACTCACGGCACAAGAGGATGGCGCGGAGCGTCTGCCGGTCCGTTTTTTTCATGCGCGACTGGAGCGCGCAGAAATGCACATAGTCAATGTTGCCGCAGAACAGCCCGGAAACACGCGGGGAAAAAAGGAAGTCCCGCCAAACATCGTTGTCGCGGATGGGCGAAAGCGCGAGCGCGAGCGAGGCGAGTTGTTCGTCAACGGCGCGGGTGCTCTGCACCGGAAGGAATTGCGAAAACAGCCGCAAGGCTGCACGAAAGCGCCGAAGGCCCACACGGGCATCGTGGAGCGGTTCGTCGCCGGGACCGGCAATCATGCCGTTGTACTGTTCGGCTACAATCCGATAGTGGAGATAAAGGAGCCGGCGTGCAGCATCAAGAACGCTGTCGCCCGGCCGCACGATTCCGGAAAATTTGCACGCCTCTTCCGCACCGGTGCAGTCGGCGATGCGCAGCTCCTTGAGGAATATTTTTTTCCAGAGGTCGGCCTTGGCCTGCGCCCAGGAAACGTTGCCTCTAAAGCCGGGGGTTGAAACCGAAACCAGAAACCCTCCGGCAAGGTTTTTAACGGATTGTATCGAGGCATTCTGCACGTGGCCGTGGTCAAGACCGTCTGCAACGCGCATGATGGCCCCGAGCCGCAGCGCCGTCTCCTTGTTTTTAAGCTTTCTGAAAAACGGGTCGCCATAAGCCCTGGCATAGTCTTTCCGGTGAAGCAGAATCGCCGCGGCGATGGTTTTGCACTGTTCGCCGGAAAAACCGGAAACGCCTTTTTTTAAAACAATGCGGCCGCCCTCTGCCTGATGGTCTGAAGGATTCCGGTAGTAGCCGATATCATGGAGGAGAGCGGCGGCCTTGAGCACCGGGCGAAGGGAAAGGGGCAATTTCAAATAAGGGCATACGGCATCAAAAATCTGGAGCGAAAGCCTCGCAACGTATTGTGCATGGATATCTTCGTTTTTATTTCTTCTGCACAGCGATTCTATGGTCGGCTTTCGAGACATAGCGTGTTATTTTCTGGCTTTGGCAGGTTTATGCGCCTCGAACATCGTACGTTTCATTCTTTTTGCTTTATCGGATTTTTCGCACGCCTCGTCGTACAGGGCCGCGTGGCAATTAAATTCTTTTTTATTCCCGCGGTGATCCGCCAGGCACTGCCATGCGCCGTCGGGAAGAAGCTGCCACGAATTGACCGTGTCCTTGAAGCACAAATCAAGGACATGCGTGAGCCGCGCTTTCGCGTTGCTGTCGTCCACCGGGGTCAGCAGTTCGACGCGCTTGTCAAGGTTCCGCTGCATCCAGTCGGCGGTGCAGATGAAGACTTTTTCCCTGCCGCCGTTGTGAAAGCACCAGATCCGGGCGTGCTCGAGGAACCTGCCCACGATGCTTTTGACGCCGATGGTTTCGCTCAGGCCTTTCACGCCCGGCCGCAGGCAGCAGATGCCGCGCACGTTGAGAAAAATTTTGACACCTGCCTGTGAAGCGGCGTATAGCGTTCTTATGATTTCGGGGTGGGTGATGGAGTTCATCTTTGCCCGGATAAAGGCCTTTTGCCCCTGGCGGGAGCGCTCGGTCTCGGCTTCGATCAGGGAAACGATGCGCTGCCTTAGTCCCAGAGGCGCGGCCTCGATTTTCCTGTATTTCTGCGGCTGGGAATTTCCCGTGATGGAATTGAAAAACGCCGACGCGTCCGCGCCAAGGTCCTCGTCGCAGGTCATATAGGAAGCGTCGCTGTAGATGGTGGCGGTTATCTCGTTGTAGTTTCCCGTGCCGAAATGCATATACCGTTTCAAACCGTTTGGCTCGCGGCGCACCGCGATAAATACCTTGGCGTGCGTCTTGAGGCCCTTCACCCCGTAGATGACCTGCACGCCCGCGTCTTCAAGCTCGGTCGCCCATTCGATGTTGCGCGCCTCATCGAAGCGGGCCTTGAGCTCAACGATCGCGGTGACGTATTTACCGGCCCTTGCCGCGTCGGCGAGCGCGGCCACGAAGGGGCTTTTCTTGCTGGTGCGGTACAATGTCTGTTTTATAGCGACAACCTGCGGGTCTTTTGCCGCCTCCTGGACAAAGCGGAGCACCGGATCGAAACTTTCGTAGGGATGATACAGTAAAATGTCGCGTTTGGAAATCATCTCGAACATGGACGGCGCCGATTTAAGCAGCGGCGGCATTTTTGCGGGCCACGGCTTGTACCGGAGTTTGTCGTATCCGGAAAGCCCGGTAAGCTCCATGAACGCGGACAGGTCGAGCGGTCCCTTGGCCCGGTACACGGCGTTGCCGGGCGTGCCGAGAAACCCGGTAAGCGCCGACAGCATGGCGGGCACCGCCCTGCCGTCGATCTCGAGCCGGACGCAGTCACCCCGTTTCCGTGCGTCAATCACGTCCTCCATGGCCGAGAGCAAGTCGTGCGCGTCGTCTTCAGCAACCGACATGTCCGCGTTCCTGGTAACGCGGAAGCAGGAGGTCTCGACCATGACTTCCCCGGGGAAAAACCTGTTTGCGAACAGCATCACCAGGTCTTCGATGAGCATGTAGTGATACCCGCCCTCCGAAGGAAGGGTGATGAACCGGCCGGGTGTTTTACCAATTGGAATAACGGCCAGCCTGCGGACACTGGTCTTTTGAGGCGCTTCAGCAGGCGGCTTTCCGGTTTTTGGTGCAAAAGAGGCGTCCGGCGGGGAGAGTATCACGGCAATGTACAGCATCCGGTTTGCAAGCAGCGGCGCCTGCTCCGAGCCGGCAATGGTCATGGGCGAAAGCACCGGGGCTATCTCGTTTTTAAAAACGTATTCGGTGTGCCTGCTCTGCTCCGCCGAAAGTTCGTGGGGCAGCACGCGTACGATCCCGGCAGGGGCAAACTGCTTTTCGAGTTCCGAAAAACAGGTATACTGGTCTTCGGCCATGCGCGTGGCGCGTCTGAAAATGGCGTCAAGCTGTTCCGTGGGCCGCATCCCCGAAGGATCTTTTTTCGAATTGTTTTTCTTTGAAAGCAACTGGAGCCCGCCCACCCGCACCATGAAAAATTCGTCGAGGTTCGACCCGGTGATGGCAAGGAACTTGAGGCGCTCGAGCAGGGGCAGGGAGCCGTTCTGGGCGCACTGCAGCACGCGGTCGTTGAATTCCAGCCACGAAAGCTCCCGGTTGATGAACTCGTTTTTCGCCTGCGACGTCATGGTATCGGGACCCCTTTTTTCTCAATGACAACACTCATGCCGTACACGTCCTCAAACATGTCGCTTTTGTTCTGTAGCGCAAGCTGTTCGAGGGTGAGATCGTCCACGTTCGGCACCGCAATGACAAACCGGTCTTTCTCCCTGCGGCACTCGATTGCCGAAATACGCTGGCTGTGCGAACGGTCGAGCGCGTCCGCGACGCGCAGGATTGCGGACAGCTTCGCAACGGCAAGCCGTCCCTCCCGGTCAAGGTCCGAATATTCATCGTGGACCGACTTGGGCGTGGCGCGCCGGTGGTACCGCGCAATGAGCGCGACAAGAAGAATGTCGCGGCGCGAAAGGCCGAACAGTTCGCTGTTCTGGATGAGGTACATCGAATGCTTGTGGTGGCTTCGCGCCGATATGAACATACCCGCGTCGTGAAGAATGCCCGCCACGGTTAAAAGCAGGCCGTACCACGGCCCGAGCTGGTGCTCTTCGCTGAGGCTCGCGAAAATCGCGGAGGAAAGCGACGCCACATGCCGCGCGTGCGATTCTTCCACTGCATATTTTTTTGCGATTTCCCATGCAGACCGGATGATCTGCCTGCCGAAGTCATCGCCGGAGGGATCGGTTTTCGTCATTTCTATCAGGATGCCGTGCCGCATGGAAATGTCGGACGCGATAATGCTTTTTAAGGAAAACGCGCGGCCCAGCATGCAGTAAAAAAGGATCGCGGGCGAAAGCGTTTCCGCGTCGGGAAAAGGGATTTTGTATTTTCGGACACAGTCGTTGACCGACAGGGTCATGATTTCTCCGGTGAATTTTTCAAGCGCGGCAAGGGGGATGCGGGCTGGAACAAGAGGATTGTAGTCCGCGATGAGCCGGTTCGCGGCAAAACGGACATCACCGCCGAGCGCGATCACGTTTTTTATTGCCGCGGGCGGGATGCTGTGCAGGATCTGGGCAATGGTGCGCTGTATCTCGTTTTCCATGAGCGTGCGCTGGCGGGCCATTGGCGCGTGGAATTTTTCCAGCATTTCGCGCAGCCTGATCGCGCCCAGCCTGAACGAGTGCGTGGCAACGATGTTGCCTTTTGCAAGCAGCAGCATTTCGGTGCTGCCGCCGCCGATCTCGCACACGACGATCTGACCGCGTGACAGCGAGGGGTCTCTTGATAAAAATGAACGCGCCGAAAGGTAGGTGAGGCGAGTCACGTCCATGTCGTCGAGCGGTTCCACCCGGAGGCCCGTCGCGATATACACGCGGTCGATGAAGGCATCGCGGTTCTGCGCCTCGCGCACGGCCGTGGTCGCCACGGCGCGGACCCGTTCGTCCTGGGTGATGCCGTATTCGAGAAGCACCCGGCGGAAGTTTTTAAGGCAGCGCACGCACTCTTCTATGGTGCCCTTTTCGATGGAGCCCCTGGTGAACGTGTCTTTGCCCAGACTCACCGCCTGCTGGAGGAACTCGAGCGGCCGCGCCATGCCGCGGTCGTCGACATTGGCAATGGTCATGCGTATCGACGTGGTGCCGATGTCGATGACCGCGATGGGGTAGGCCGACGCTGGCAAAGGGGAGGAGGCTTTCTTTTTCATGACGGTCACTTTGCGGCGGTTGACAGGTGCATTCATCTTCGGCCGTTTTTTTTCACCGCCGCCGCGATTTCCTTCATTGCGACAAGCCCGTCTTTTGACTGCAGCAGGTTGCCTGTCACTATTATGTTTGCGCCGGCCTTTATTTTCTCCACTGCGGTCTTCGCGTCGCGGATGCCGCCCCCGACGATTACCGGGATTTCGACAACCGAGCTTACCAGTGAAATCATTTCGTTGGGTACCGTATGAAGCGCGCCGCTCCCTGCTTCAAGATAAATAAGTTTCATCCCCATGTATTGTGCGGCAAGCGCGTGCGCGGCCGCGATGGCGGGCTTGTTGCGGGGAAGGGGACGGGTGTTGCTCATGAATTCGACCGAGGTCACCGTGCCTGATTCTACGAGCATGTAGGCGGTTGAGATCGGCTCGATGCCCAGCTGTTTTATCACCGGCGCGGCCTTCACGTGCTCGCTTATCAGGTTCACGGGGTTGCGGCCCGAAATAAGCGAAAGATACAGAAGCGCGTCCGCGTGTCCCGAAAGCTGGGTCGCGTCGCCAGGGAACAGGATAACGGGAAGCCGGACCGCCCTTTTTACAGATGCGACAAAGGTGTCGAACTGGTTCGTATTAATTAGGCTGCCGCCGATGAGCAGGGCGTCCACGCCTGCGGCCTGCGCCTGCCTGGCGATGGCCGCACCCTGTTTTGGCGAGAAATCGTCGGGGTCGAGAAGCACCCAGTAGGAGGCCTTTTTTGCGTTTACCCGGGAAAGAATAGTTGAATGAACAGCATTTTTTTTCATGACGCCCTCATTTTTGCCGGTATGACTTTTTCACCCGCTGGTCTTCTTCTGGAGTATTTCTGTTATCGCTGCCAGCGCTTCCCCGAGTTTTCCCGGATTTTTTCCTCCTGCCTGAGCCCGTGTCGGGCTTCCGCCTCCGCTGCCGTCGGCTTTCTGGGCAGCGGCCTTGACAAGCTCGCCGCAATGCACACTACATTCCTTGACAGCGCCCGAACCCGCGGTTGCGAAGAAAAGCACGCGGCCGTCAACCGATGCGCCGAGCGCGACAACGGTATTTGCCAGGTTCCTGCTTTTTATGGCGTCCGAAACCGCGTCGCTCAGAGCGGAGAAAGTTTCCTTGTCGCAGGTGCCGAGGTCTTTGACCGCCCAGGCGCATTTCGCTTTTTTCGCAAGCGATTCGGCAAGGATTTCGTCTACTTGGGTTTTCACCTGGCCCTGCGAGAGTCCCGCGATTTTCTGCTCAAGCTCCTTTATGCGGCCGCCGAGGCCATCCACCCTGTTGACAAGAGCGTCTTCGCTCACCTTGAGCATGCGGCATAATTCGATAAGAACTGATTCTTTGGAAGAAAGATATTTCAGGGAATTCATCCCGGTTATCGCCTCGATGCGCCGCACGCCGGCCGCGATGCTGGTTTCAGCGGTAATATGGAAAAGCCCTATTGTCCCAGTCGAGGAAACATGCGTTCCGCCGCACAGTTCCTTGCTGATGCTTCCCATGCTTACCACGCGGACGCTTTCGCCGTATTTTTCCCCGAACAGCGCCATGGCGCCCTCTTTTTTCGCCTGATCCGTGGATTTCACCACGGTAGTTACAGGATAATCGGCAAGCACCCATTCGTTCACCAGTTCTTCCACCGAGCGGAGTTCGTCGGCGGTCAATGCCTTGTGGTGCGTGAAGTCGAACCGGAGCGATTCCGGCGCGACCCGCGAACCCGACTGCTGGACATGCGTGCCCAGCACCTTTCTCAGGGCGGCCTGCAAAAGATGCGTTGCGCTATGGTTGCGCCGGGTGTGGCATCTTTCGTCGGGTCGGATTTCCGCTTTGAGCGGTTTTTTTAATTCTTGTACGTCAAAGGGAGTATCTGATTTTACAATATGCACTGTCATGTCGTTCCATTTGATGGTGTCAACAACCGGAAGGGCTGTGCCGCCGGTTGTTACCAGCGTGCCGCTGTCGCCCATCTGGCCGCCCGATTCTGCGTAAAAAGGCGTTTTGTCAAGTATCAGCAGGCATTCGCGAACCAACGTCTCGTCGGATACGGTTATCTTGTACCGGCAGACATTGCATTCCGACGTGTCCTGGCCATAGCCCACGAACTCGGTGCCCTGCACCTGCCTGAGCGTTGTCCAGCCGTCTGAAGTAAGTCCGCTTTCGTCGCCTTTTTTTGCTGCGTCGCGCGCGCGTTCGCGCTGTTTTTCCATTTCCTTTTCAAAACCTTTTTCGTCTATGGCATATCCTTTTTCCTCGGCCATGAGCCGCGTGAGGTCCATGGGGAAACCGTAGGTGTCGTACAACATGAACACGTCGGGTCCGGGAACGGTCTTTGTTTTTGATTTTTCCATTCCTGCAAGGATCTGGCCGAATTTCTCAATGCCCTGCTCGAGGGTGGTGCCGAAACGCTCCTCTTCCGAACGGATCACGTCGGAAATATATCCCGTGCGCTGCTTGATTTCGGGGAACGCTTCGCCCATCATGGAAACCACGACCGGGACTAGGGTGTAAAGGAACGGCTCGTGAAACCCGAGTTCGCGGCCGAACTTGCTGGCGCGGCGCAACAACCGGCGCAGCACGTAGCCGCGGCCGTCGTTCGAGGGGACTGCACCGTCGGTGATTGCGAACACAAGAGAGCGGATATGGTCCGCGATCACGCGGAACGGCGTACCGGACGCGTCTGCAGAATAGGGCTTTCCGCTTTTTTTCGCAAGTTCGGCAATGATGGGGGAGAAAAGGTCGGTGCCGTAGTTGGAGGTGGTGTTCTGGATGATTGAAACCACTCTCTCGAGCCCCATGCCCGTATCCACATGCTTGCTCGGAAGCTCAACGAGCTTTCTGTCTTTTTCGCGGTTGTACTGGATAAAAACCAGGTTCCATATTTCACGGAACCGGTCATTGGCGCCGTTGACGCCCTTGACAGGATCGTTATATACCTGCTTGCGGTCTTTTTCATCGCCGATATCGAAATGGATTTCCGAGCACGGCCCGCACGGACCTGTGTCGCCCATTTCCCAGAAATTTGATTTTGCGCCGAAACGCATGATGCGCCAGGGCTCGATGTCGGTTTCGCTCCGCCACAGTTTTTCCGCCTCGTCGTCGGATTCGTACACGGTGACAAACAGCCTGTCTTTCGGCAGTTTCCACACAGCGGTGAGGAGCTCCCACGCCCAGCAAATCGCCTCCTTCTTGTAATAATTGCCGAACGACCAGTTGCCGAGCATTTCGAAAAACGTGTGATGATAATGGTCGCGGCCCACTTCCTCGAGGTCGTTGTGCTTGCCGGACACGCGCATGCATTTCTGGGAGTTCGCCGCGCGCGTGTAGCCCATGCGGTTTTCACCGAGAAAAATCGCCTTGAACTGGTTCATCCCTGCATTTGTAAAGAGTAATGTCGGGTCATCCTGAGGGACAACCGGTGCGCTGGGAACGAAGAGGTGTCCCCTGCTTTTAAAGAAGTCTATGAATTCCTGACGAATTTGATTGCCTGATTTGGGCATGTTCATTCTTCCTTTTCGTCCTTTTTGTCAGCGGTAATCTCGGCGGGCTTCTTTCCCAGCGTTTTCAGCTTATCGCGAAGCTGCTTTTCGATTTTCGCCATCACGTCCTTGTTTTCCTCGATAAAATCGCGTGACTTTTCCCGGCCCTGGCCCAGGCGCTCGCCGGCAAACGACAGCCACGTGCCGCTTTTTTCGATGATATTGTTCGCCACCGCGAGGTCGATGATGTCCCCGGCAAAGGAGATCCCTTTTCCGTAAAGGATGTCGAATTCGGCGTCCCTGAAAGGCGGCGCCACCTTGTTTTTCACCACTTTGGCCCTGGTGCGGTTGCCGATCACGTTGTCGCCGTCCTTGATGGCCGCGATGCGGCGGATGTCAATGCGTACCGATGCGTAGAATTTGAGCGCGTTGCCGCCGGTGGTGGTTTCCGGATTGCCGAACATGACGCCGATTTTCATGCGCAGCTGGTTGATGAAGATGAGGCAGGTCTTTGATTTGGAAAGGATGCCGGTGAGCTTGCGCAGCGCCTGAGACATGAGGCGCGCCTGAAGGCCCATGTGCGAGTCGCCCATGTCGCCCTCGATTTCGGCGGCCGGCACGAGCGCGGCCACGCTGTCGATCACGATGATGTCCACGGCGCCGCTCCTTACCAGCGTGTCCGTGATTTCGAGCGCCTGCTCGCCCGTGTCGGGCTGCGACACGAGGAGGTTGTCAATGTCCACCCCGAGGGTTTTCGCGTAGAGCGCGTCGAACGCGTATTCGGCGTCGATGAGCACTGCGATGCCGCCGGCCTTTTGAACACTGGCGATGGCGTGCAGGGCGAGCGTGGTCTTGCCGGATGATTCCGGTCCGTAAATCTCAACGATCCTGCCCTTGGGCAGCCCGCCCACGCCGAGCGCCATGTCGAGCGAGATGGAGCCGGTGGGGATCACGGGGATGTCTGTTTCGAGCGATGCGGATCCGAGCCGCATGATGGCGCCCTTACCGTGCTGCTTTTCGATCTGTTCCACGGCATGCTCCACGGCCGCGGCCTTGTTTTTTAATTCCTGGTCAACTTCGGGTTTTTTTGCCATACGGTTCTCCTCATTATAAAGAAATGAAACCGCTGCAGCTTCGGCAGCGGTGTGGTGAAGGATATAATATGTGAAAATACGAAATCGCACCGGTTCCGGAAAAACGAAATGTTTATAATTTTGGCAATGGCGGGAAAGGCTAATTGACGAAAAGATATTCTTTTTCCTGAATTTGTCTTGCACATGCCGTTTGAGAAAACCGGTTGGTTTTTATAAGCCCATATAATATATGTAGAATTGGGGGTGAGGCACCACAAATACTGGTAGAAGCGCCTAATCGTCTTAAAATCAACAGGATGCGGAGCTGGCGCTTATGCTTTCTTCAGGTTTTCGAGGTTGCAACACCCCAACAGAAACACTTTTAACGGTTTTTCTCCTCTTATAACAATATGTTTTTTAACCACATAAACTGTTTGGCTTGCGCTTTGATACTTTTTGTATCCGGTTGTATCCGGAAAGCAGACAAGATATATTTTTAAAGGCGGTATAGTATGAAAAAACTCGGAATTCTGATTGCGGGAATCGTCCTGGCCTGCGGTTTTGTCACGGTTAATGCCCAGATTTCCTCTGATCCTGTACAAACGGCATCAGGCGGAACGGGGTATACCGAATCGAAAATGGTTATTCAGGCAAATTATAATGAAATGTACAGGTCGCTGCCCCAGGACATCCAGAACCGGATACAAAGCGCCGCGACAGCAATTGAAAATATCAGGATGAAACCTCCTCTTGAATCGCAAAATTACCTCTCCGCAGAGCGCGCCAGGGCCGAAGAGTTCATTAAAGCCACCATATCCCAGATGTCGCTCTCCGAAATGCTCAAGGCCCAGGTGGACGATGCGCGAAAGGAAGTAAATACGCAGATAAACGAAAGAATGAATGAGCTGAAAGCAAGAAGGGCGGCGCATCGGTAGGACGGGAGAAAAGCGGGAAGGGTCGCATTACGATACCGAAAAATATTAAAGATTTAAAAACAGGGGAGCGTGTGCCCCTGTTTTTATTTTTATGTCATTGTGGAATGAAAACACCCCTTGGTGAAAACAGAAGGAAAATGACGTGAGACTGTCGCTTCGTTGTATTGTTGCCGCACTTTGCGTCACTTTCTGCAGTTTGCTCTCTGCAGCGGACACCCTTGCGGTATCGGGAGCGGTGACAAAGGAGGGCAGTTCGGTCGTGATCAGAAACGCCCTTGTTGTTATTACCATGGGAAACCCGGCTGGAATTGACAGAATAGATTCTACCCGGACCGACGCGCTGGGTCGATATGGCATTGTTACCATGTCTTTATCGCTGAAAATAGTAATCCAGGTTACCGCCTACGGGTTTCAGCCTGCGGAAAATAGTATTAATGTGGCGGAACCTGAAAACGGGGTGCCGGACAGGATTACCGCGAATTTTGCCCTTCGGCCGGTCTTGCCCGGCGATACGGCCAGAATTAACGGGTTCGTTGCGGATTCCTCCACGCGTCTGCCGCTTGCTGATGCATCGATTATCGCCCGGGGATATTCAGGCGTAGGCGGCATTGCCGTCAACGACACTGTTAAAAGCGATGCGGCGGGCATTTTTATAATGCTCCTACCGGATAAAAACCAATATTATCCTTCGCTTCTTGTTGAGAAAAACGGATACCGGTCTCTTTTGCGCCAGCTTCCCGCTGGTTATGGCAATGTCCAGCTGGATACCCTGTTTCTGGTCAAACTGTCAACGAGCGACAGCATCACCTATTCGGTGAGCGGTTCCGTAGGGGACACGCTGGAAACGGGCATACGCGGCGCGGTTGTAACGGTACGGATAAGCAACGGCCCGGCATTGTTATTCACGGCAAAAGACACGACATCGCAGTGGGGCGGGTATTACAACATGAGGAGCACGCAGCGTTATGCGCCGGGCGCCATTACCGTTGAAGTGCTCGTGGAGAAAACAGGATATTTTGCCAAGGACACGGTGCAGACGCTTCCGTCAAGCACGCAGGACGCGGTGATCAACGTGATGCTGTGGCCCACCGGAGCATCGGTCCTGCCCCGGCCCCGGATGGCACCGAAGGAAAGCGGGCTGCCGGCCGCGCTGTTTACGGTTGACGGCCGGTATATAGGCCAGTATATGCATAATGTCAGAAAGGGCATCGTCAATAACGTCATCATAATCAGAAACAACGGTGTTCCTTCACGAACGTCCGTGCAGTTGCGGTAAACTGCAGTCTCTCTGCCGGAAAAGGTGTTGAAAAGCCGGAAAAGCATTCAGCTTTTCCGGCTTTTCTTTTTATCCACGCAGGTATTCATAGAGGCGGCGATACTCTTCGGGATGAGGAGCAAAGGCCGGATCCGTGGATTCGGTCAACAGGTGGAGAGTGTTTAAAGGAAAAAAGCGCGCCGAAGTAACTTCGGAGTACTGCAATGTAAGGTCGGCAATGCCTATATTTTTCCTCACAAGAAAAACTTCGCTGATTTCATTGTCTAAAAATAAACCGCCGTGCTGCGTCGATGAGGTCGCAACGCAAAACAGGGGAAGAAGGTCGCCGTCGGCCGCACGCATCCCGAGTTCTTCAAGAAGTTCCTTTTTCGCAGCCTCAACCGGCGACTCGCCGGACGAGACATGGCCCGCGCTTGACACGTCCCATGTGCCGGGAAACGATTCCCGGTCCGCCGAGCGTTTCTGAAACAGGACCTCACGCCGTTTGTTGACAATCCAGATATGAACGGTCCTGTGCCAGTCGCCCTCGCGGTGGACCGCAGAACGCGGTTTCGCCCTGCCGAGAAGGTTTCCCAAAGGATCAACGATGTCGAGGAGTTCCTGCATCGTTATTGACAGGGCTTGTCCGACATGATGATGCATTGCGGAGCGTCGCCGGTGCCGGCAAAAGGCAGGGTGATGGACGCCGCAGGATACCGTGTGTTGTTGAGAAGCATGGTGCTGTCTTTGATGTCGGAAATCGATTCGACTTTTTCCATGCCGAGAACGGTCGCTCCCTGCTTTATTATTATCGAATATCCCGGCCAGCAGGTAAGCCGGCCAAGGAAGTCTTTACCCGCGGCCATGCCGCCGCAGGCATAGAACACGGCATCGAGGATCTTGAAACGCACCTTGGACTGAAGTGTCAGCACCGTCTCTCCCTTGACATTGTCAATAATGAAAGCGGGCTTGTCCCCCAGTATGCGCGCGGATTCGAAGGTCGACCCGGCGTTTGCCGGAAAATGGCCGCAGGAAAGAAGCACATACTGGGAGTCGGTAATGGAGAGGATGGAAAGGGCCATCGGCCCAAGATACCGCTGTGCGAGCTCGGTGACTTCGGGCGCCGATTTGTCTTTTTCAACCAGGAGCTTCATCGAAAACTCCCTGTCGCCGGCAACCACCGCGGCAAAACCGGCGAGCTGGGCGGCAATGAGGTCCATCTGGCTGCTTATCTGATGTTCCACCGATTGTTTAACAAAAGCCAGTTCTTTATATGCTGACTCGTTCTGTTTCTGAAGCGATTGACAGGAAAAAAGGCACGCGGTGCTCAGGAAAACAAGCATAACGGGAAGACTGCAAAGCGGGGTTTTTCTTTTCATAATGCTTTTTCCTTCGGGTCTGCCCGTTCGGTGCACGAAAAATGGTAATTAAAAAGTTATTGGAAAAATTTCCTTATCCTGCCGAATACGTCGTCAATGGTGCCGATGCCGTCTATGTCTTTGACGATTCCCTGCGGCTTGTAATACTTGATGCAAGGCTCGCTCTGGCTTTTATAGGTGTTGATGCGGTTCTGGATCACCTTGGGGTCCGCATCGTCGGCGCGGCCCTCGATGGTGGCGCGCTTGAGCAGGCGGCTGCGTATCTCGTCGTCGGAAATGGCGATGTTTATGACACAGTCGAGCTTCATGCCGAGGTCTGCAAGGATTTTGTCGAGCGATTGCGCCTGGGGCACGCTGCGCGGAAAACCATCGAGTAAAAAACCGGCCTTCATGTCGTTCTGGCCGAGCCTGTCTTTCACCATGGCGATGGTCACCTCGTCGGGCACGAGTTTCCCTTTGTTTGAAAAAAGCATAGCGGTCTTCCCGAGCTCGGTGTTGCCTTTTATGTTGACGCGAAACATATCGCCGGTTGACACATGGGGAAGAGAAAGGAGTTCAACCAGTTTTTTCGCCTGCGTGCCTTTTCCCGCCCCGGGCGGGCCGAAGAGGACGATGTTTTTTCCTGCCATGATAAAGAAGCCTTTCTCAAAAGGTTTGCGGTGTCGTTTTTATAGAGACTGGTAAAATAGTTTAAGGGAAAAAAAGGACTTAAAATTAATATTTTTTCTAGTGGGGAAACGCGATGCGGTTCCCCCACCAGACCCTGAAAATAAAAAGTATTTTAATACTATCATGATTTCCCTAACCGGCATTAAAAAACAGTATTCAAGCCAGTTCATATTCAACAACCTCAATATCTCCTTTTACGACGACGACCGGGTTGCGCTCATAGGCAGGAACGGCACGGGCAAGACCACGCTTCTGCGGCTCATCGTGGGAAAAGAGGAGGCAAACAGCGGTGATGTGTCGGTCACGTCGGGTACCACCGTGGGATACCTGGCCCAGGAAGTGGAAACGGTCCGCGACGCGACCCCGCTTGAGATCGTGCTCGAGCCGTTTTCGCACCTTCTGGATTATGAGGAGGTGTACGAGGCCGCGTCGAAATCGGTCAGCAGCGGCGACCACCGGCACGTGAAAAAGGCGCTCGAAAACATCGACGCGCTCCAGGCGCAGATGGACTTCGTCGACGCCTTTTCGCTCGCATCGCGCGCGAAATCCATTCTTGCCGGGCTGGGCGTGCCTGATGACAAATGGGAAAGCCCGGTGCAGGAGCTTTCGGGCGGCTACCGCATGCGCGTCATGCTCGCGCGGCTGCTTTTACTGTCGCCGTCGATGCTCCTGCTCGACGAGCCCACCAACCATCTCGACATGGACTCCCTGGTGTGGCTCGAGGCGTTTCTGCGGCGGTACCGGGGCGGCCTCATCGTGGTGAGCCACGACCGCGATTTTCTTAATCGCGCGACCTTTATCACCGCCGAACTGCAGGCGGGCGAGATGACGGTGTACAAAGGGCCCTACGACGCTTACATGGTTTACAAGGAGGCGCGCGACAAGTCGGAGGAGAGCACGCGTGCAAACATCGAGCGGCAGATTGCGCAGAAGGAGCGGTTCATCGAGCGGTTCCGGGCAAAGGCGACAAAGGCGTCGCAGGTGCAGTCGCGGATAAAATTCGTCGAAGACCTCAAGGAGCAGCTGCCCGAAATTCCCCGTGTGCAGAAGTCGATCCGCTTCAGGTTCCCATCGCCGGGCCCCAGCGGCGGCGTGCCGTTCAAGCTCGAAAATATTTCCGTATCGTATAACGACGCGCCTGTTTTCAAAAAAGTCAACCTGACGGTGACCCGGGGCGACAAAATCGCCGTGGTGGGCCCCAACGGGGCAGGCAAGTCAACGCTCCTCAAGCTGCTCGCGGGACATCTCACGCCGCAGGAAGGCAAACTGACCGTGGGCCACAATGTTGACATGCGCTATTTCGGCCAGCACCAGCTCGAGCAGCTCGACCTGGAAAAAACGCTGTTCGAAACCATTGGACGGGCGAGTGGCTCCGGTGACCGCACGTTTATCCAGAACGTGCTGGGGACGTTTCTCTTCAGCGGGAGGGACGTTGACAAGAAGGTGAAGGTGCTGTCGGGCGGGGAGACGTCCCGCCTGATCCTGGCGAGCATTCTGTCGCGTCCGGGCAATGTGCTGGTGCTCGACGAACCCACCAACCATCTCGACATGGAGTCGGTGGAAGTGCTTACCGAAGCGCTTGCCGGCTTTCCCGGCACCGCGGTGTTCGTGTCGCACAACGAGTATTTCATTTCGCGCATCGCAAACCGCATCGTGGAAATGCGGCCGGGCGTGTTCAAGGATTTCCCCGGTTCCATCGCAAACTACCGCTCCTTTCTTGAAGCAGGCTACATGCAGAGCGACGAGGTAATGCCGGCCTCTTCAAAAGGGCCGTCCGGCGCCGAAACCGCAAAACAGGAACGGATACAGAAAAAAGAGGAGCGCAGGCAGACGCAGCGGCGGATTGAAAAGCTCGAAAAAGACATTGATAAAATGGAAGCTGAGATGAAGGCTGCGGATGAAATATTGAACAACCCGGCTAATGCGAGCAATTACGGGTTACTTCATGATACCGCGATGACGTTTGAGGGCCTGAAAAAGAAAAATGAGAAGCTGGTTGTGGAGTGGGAGGAATTGCAAGTCAAACTGGCCGCGTATGAGGAAATCTAAGAGAGATATGTTAGGCGGATAATATTTTTAATGAGTTTTAAAAAGATTTCTTGGTGGGGAAAATATCCCTTTAGAAGAAGTTGACCGTTGTCGGTTGACAGTTGACAGCAAAAATGACTGCTGACATTATTGGTATTTTCATGATTTCTTGGTAATCGGGTGCTCCAAGGGTGCGCCCAGCAGAAGGATCGGGCTTGAATCGGGTGGTACCCGGCTGCACCCGCTCAGCGATCCAGATATAGTATTAGATTTCTCGGGGAAAATTACAGCGGTTGCCCCACCAAATTAAAATAGAAGAGGAATAAATATCATGGCGAAATTCAGAGGCAAAGCCCTTTTACCCACCCAATTCGTAATGAACTCCATTGTTCCGTCGCTGCTTTCCGACCTCAAATACTGGCACATGCTGCCGCACCAGGTGCGCAAATACCTTGTTCCCCACAAATGGGACAAAGACATCCCGGTGGGGCAGATTTCGCTCCGCGTCAACGAAGTGTGCAACCTGCGGTGCCGCTCCTGCGGACAATGGGGCGAAAACGGGCACCTCAGCGCAAAACTGGCGCGCGGCGAAAAACTGCAGCAGCTCGACTTTGAGGTGGTGAAGCGCGTGGTGTTCGAGACGCGGCGCGACAGGCCGTATTATTACATCTGGGGCGGGGAGCCCACCATGTGGAAACCGCTGCTGCCGCTGTTCCAGGAAATGGCCAAATACAAGCTGCTCGGCTCCATTGTCACCAACGCGCAGGCGCTCGACCCGATCATCGAAGACCTTATTGCCACCGGCGCGCTGTCGGTGCTGTTTTTGAGCCTCGACGGGTGGGACGCGGCGTCGCAGAACGTCATGCGCTCGCCCGCGGGCGGCAAGGTGTCGGAAAATTTCGAAAAGACCATGGCAATTATTGACAAGGTGGACGGCATCAAGCGGAAGAAGAACCTTAAGTTCCCGCTCATCATTCCCATCACCGTGATCTCCAACGACAACCACACGCATCTGGCCGACATCCACCGGACCGTTATTGACAAAACGCAACTGCACCCGTTCTATTTCGGCTGGTTCATCACCGACGAGCGCGCCGCGCTCCACGAGAAGGTGTTCGAGGAACGGTTCGGCTTCAAACCCAAAAACCACCGCGGGTACCTCAAATCGTGCTTCAACGACGTCGATCCCGCCGCGACCGCGGCGCAGATCGCCGAGGTGATGAGGATTTCAAAAGGCCGTCCGTCGGTGCCGCAGTTTCTGCCCGACATCTATACCGAAAAGGAAATCCGGCGGTATTACAGCGACCACACCTGGCACTGCGGCTATCCGAGCTGCGAGAGCATCTATTTTATCGCGGAGGTCTCACCGGACGGTCGCGTAACGCCCTGTCGCGATTACCAGGACTACTCATGCGGCAACATCAACGATCAGTCGTTCTACGACATATGGAACGGCGAGAAATTCAAGACCTTCAGGCGCGAAATGGAGAAGGGCCTGATGCCGGTGTGCACCCGGTGCTGCGGACTACAAGGTTTTTAAGTTTTTAATTTGGATTTGTCGGGGGAGAGGTATCTCCCCCGGCCTCGGCCGCAACGTCCTCGGCACTCCCCACTCCTGGGTGGCCCCGGGGTAACATCCGCTGCAAGGTTCATACACTGTTGACAAGGGGCACCCACGGAGAGCAGTTGAAAGTAGGCGGTTGGCAGTTGATTTGTTATATTTTGTCTTCGCGTTAGGCAGGACTGGAGGTCGCGCTGGAGCGCGATGCTGCCCGGACCCGCCGTGAAGCGGCATTGGGCCGAGGCGGCCCGAGGCCTTCGGCCGAGACCGGAAGGAGGGCCGACCTGACCCCGAGCTTTGACGAGGGGGAGGGGAACGCCCAATTATAAATACAGATTTTATTGACACAAGACTACCCCGTTTGAGATAATATATATTGATACTTTCAGGGTTGTTTTCCGGTTACAAAGAGGAGGAATGCTATGCGGAAAATGCTTGCACTGTGCGCAGGGTTCCTGCTTGTTTTCGGGGCGAGCCTGGTTGCCGCCGAAGACGAGGCCATCATTGCCGAGGGCTCGGGTGAAGGGGCCAATGCGGAAGAGGCGCTTATTGCGGCAAAGAGAAATGCCATTGAAAAAGGCATAGGCACTATCCTACTTTCCCAAACCGAAATCGAGAACTTCCAGGTAAAGAAGGACCAGATCATCACCAAGACCATGGGCTCGGTGAAGAGCTATGAAAAAATATCGGAAGGAAAAACAGACGTCGGCTACTATGAGGTGAAGATCAAGGCGGTGCTCTCCAGAAGCTCTATAAATTCCGATCTGGCCGCGTTTCACATCCTCATCGAATCCATGGACAGGCCCAGGACAATGGTGGTGATAGACGAGAACAACGTGGGCACCGCGGAGCCCAACAATTCGGCGGCCGAAACGGCCATCCTCCAGTTTCTGAAAGACCCCTACGAATTCGACCTTATCGACCCGAAAGCCAGCGCGGCCATCCGTTCTTCCGAGGAGAAGATGGCGAGCATTGCGGGCGATGCGGCCGCTGCGGCCCACCTCGGCTCGCAAAGCGGCGCAGAGGTGATCATCACCGGCAGCGCGGTGAGCAGGGAAGCCAAGAACATGAACCAGAGCCTAGGCGGCATGGTGTCGGTGCAGGCGGACGTGACGCTCCGCGCCATCAACTGCACCACCGGAAGCATTATCGGCACGGCGCAGGCGCACGCCGCAATGGTGCACATCAGCGCCAATACGGCCGGCACGCAGGCCATCACCAAGGCATCGCAGAAGGCAATCAAGGACCTTCTTGACAGAATTGTAAAAGAATGGCAGAACCAGCAGAACAACGGCATGACGCTGTCGCTCACCGTCGGCGGTGTGACCACGTTCCGCCTCAAGAACGATTTGATCCAGACCCTTACGTGGGTGCCCAACGTGAGCGCGGTGCACGAGCGCAACTGGGACATGCAGAGCAAGCTTTTAATGGTTGACATCCAGTACAAAGGCAACGCGAACGGGTTCTGCACGCGCATCGACGGCTTCAAACTGAAATCGGGCGCAGGCAGTATCGCGGTGTCGGGCGTTAACGGCCTGCGCGTGACCCTGCAGGTCCAGGCGATGTAACCGGTGCCGTGAAAATTGCTGGATGATAAAAACCGGTAGGGGTTCGCCATGGCGGACCCCTCGTTGTTTTGTGTTTGAGTTGTGTGTGACCTCACCCCACCACCCCGGCCCGTCACTTTGTTCCGGGCCACCCCTCCTCCCATCTCCGATTCGGAGAGGGGAGGAGGGGACGGGGGTGGAGAGGAGAGGCGAGAACTGATAAAAAAAATAAATACTCGAATCGGCCTAATATGATCACTCGTAAAAAAACCCGCCAGATCCTCGTGCGCGACGTTCCTATCGGTAACGGTGCGCCGGTTGTTGTCCAGTCAATGACCAACACGCCCACCGAGGATGTTGAAGCAACTCTCGCTCAGATTGCCAAGCTAGTTGGCGCGGGGTGCAAAATCGTACGCATCGCAGTGCCCGGCAAAGACGCGGCGGCTGCGTTTGCAAATATTCGAAAAGGCACGCAGGTCCCGCTTGTCGCGGACATCCATTTTCAGCACGAGCTTGCCGTTGCCGCCATAGAGGCCGGGGCCGACAAAGTGCGTATCAATCCAGGCAACATCGGTTCGCCCGACCGGGTGAAAAAGGTGGTCGATGCGGCAAAGGCGGCGAATATCCCCCTGCGCATCGGCGTCAACGCCGGTTCTCTCGAAAAAGCGCTCCTGAAAAAACACGGCGGCCCCACGCCGCAGGCGCTTGTCGAAAGCGCGCTCGGTTTTATAAGAATGATGGAATCATTCTCGTTCGACAACATAATCCTCTCTATAAAGGCGAGTGACGTGCTTGCCACCATCGAAGCGTGCCGCCTTCTCAGCGCGGCCACGGACTATCCCCAGCACATCGGCATCACCGAATCGGGCACGCTCAGGACCGGCACCATCCGCTCGAGCGTAGGCATCGGCGCGCTCCTGGCCGAAGGCATCGGCGACACCCTGCGCGTGTCGCTCTGCTCCGATCCCGTCAACGAAGTGCATGCCGGCATCGAAATCCTCAAGTCGCTGAGCCTGGCGAAAGGGCCCGTGGTGATTGCCTGCCCCACCTGCGGCCGCACGCAGATCGATGTTGTCGCGCTCGCCGAAAAAGTTGAGGCCATGGTGTCGCCGCTTTCCGCACCCATAAAAATAGCCGTGATGGGGTGCGTGGTGAATGGCCCCGGCGAGGCCGCCGACGCCGATCTGGGCATTGCGGGAGGAAGGCACGAGGGACAGATTTTCGTAAAAGGGAAAATGGTGGAGAAAGTGCCGGAGGAAAAATTGCTGGAAGTGCTGTGGGGGTATGTGAAGAAGATAACAGATGGAAAGTAAATAATTTTTGTCGGGGGAGAGGTATCTCCCCCGGCCTCGTCCGCCTACGGCGTCCTCGGCAGCGCTTTCCGCCCTTCCCAGTTGGGCGGGCGCATTCCTCTCCTGGGTGACCCCGGGGTAACAACTGCTGCAAGATTCCTACTTTATTGACAAGGGGCACCCACGGAGAGCTGTTGATGGGTTGGCAGTTGATTTTTTTGTTTTCGCGTTAGGCAGGACTGGAGGTCGTGCTGGAGCACGATGCCGCCCGGACCCGCCGCGTAAGCGGCATAGGGCCGAGGCGGCCCGAGGCCGTGGCCGAGACCGGAAGGAGGGCCGACCCGAGCGTAGCGAGGGGAACGCCCAGATTCTTATTTACTTTTTTTAGCCTTTACTTTAAACGCCCACTTGCACCTTACCCACGCAATCATTGCCCGTATTAAAAACACCCCCGAATATTTTTCAAACAACCTCATAACAACATACCCCCGCCACAAAGGCTGATTGGCGAAAAGCGTTCCCATAACGATTCTGACCGGCAGAATAATGAGCGCGCCCTCATCGAACAAAAAGAAGTTGTGGTGCCATGCCGCGGCGACCGATGCCAGGGCTTTGAGTTTTTTCATGGTGAGATGCCCGGGCTGGTAGGCAACGGGGAGAAGGAAGTTGTCGGGCGGGGCGCGCTTTGTTTCAGCTTTCCACGTTTCGGCGATGGGCGCGCCGTTATAGACGCGGATTCCCACGGCGATGTTGACAAGATCGAGCGGGTGCGCAATGTGGCTGATGTTTCTGAAAGTCTCCTGAATGGTTTCGGTTGTCTCGCCCGGCGCGCCAATAATAAGAAACCACGAAACAGGGATGCGGGTTTCGCGGATAGTCTTTGCAGCGGCGCGTATGTCCTGCACGGTAAAGTTCTTGCCGAACGACTTGAGCATTTCATCGCAGGCCGCCTCAGCGCCGAAACATGCCTCGATGAACCCCGCCTGTTTCATGAGACCTGCAAGTTCCTTGTCCATGAAACGCGGATTTAATCCCATTGTAAGCAGGCGCAGTTTTAGGTTGCGGGAAATTATTTCCCTCAACACGGCCTTGGCATGGTCGAGCGGCACGTTGAAGGTGCTGTCAACGATTTCAACGGTGTGGATGCCCGTATCTTTCACGAATTCCCCGATCTCGTTTGCCACAGCTGCGGGGGAGCGCAGGCGGTAGGTGCGTCCTTCGATGCGGTTGTAGGTGCAATACGAGCACGAAAGCGCGCAGCCGCGCTTGGTCTGGACGGGAAACGGCGTATTGTACAGTTTGTAAAGGCCGCAGTTGAGGTGGCTCTGCGGCCGCGCCGCAGGCAGGCTGTCGAGGTTGTTGAGGAAATCCGGGGGGTTGGCTTCGGTAACAGTGCCGTTGCGACGTATGATAAGACCTGCCAGGCCGCTTGCGCTCAGCCCCGCCTGCATGCGCTGCGCAAAAGCGACCATCGCACTTTCGCCGTCGCCCTGCACAGCATAGTCGCAGTCAAAATACGAAAGCAGCTCAGGGCCGTTGATGCCCGCCGATGCCCCTCCCAGCACAATGGGACCCGTAAACGCTCGTTTGAGCGGCATAATCATTTCCATTTTTATTTTGTCAAGCATGAAGGCGGGGCGGAAGCCGTTGGCCGTGTCAATGTTGCGGACGCCCACGCTCGCCATGTCCGGCGAAAACGAGGAGACCGCCGCGCTGATGTCACGGCTGGGGTTCATTGAGAAGCACAGGTCGAGCACCCGCACCTGGTGGCCCGCGGCCTCGAGCGAAGCCGCAACAGAGCACAGCCCGACGGGCATGACGGGAAACGGGACCTTGTGCCGGTTGGTGTTGATAAGAAGGATTCGCATGGGAAAAAACCCCTACTTTTCCTTTAAAAACAGCACGCCGAGCGAATCAAAGTAATTTTTAACGGAAAACCGGTAGCTTTCCGGAAAATTGCCCGAAAATGCGCGCTGGCGGAGGCGATAATAGGTGTCGAAATCATACGATGCCGCGGCAGGCGCATCCTGTTTCTGGGAAGGAAACACGTTCTTTGCGGATTGCGACACCCGCTCCTCTTTGCCCTCGTCCTGTTTGTGCTGGGACAGCGATGTCTCGAGAAGCCGTGACAGAAAACGGTCCTGGCGGTCGCGGAGCTCCTGCGACGGGTTGTCGAACATGTTCGACAGGCGGCGCGCCTCGTCCTCGAGCTCCCGTGCTTTTTTGTCAAGCGACGCGCCGGCTTCCTTGCCGTATTTGTCCGCAAGCCGTTTGAGTTCGTCTGCAATGGCTTTCTGGGCCGCCCTGGCTTCTTCGCGGGCACGCCCGTTTTCGCCGCTTTCTTTTCCACCCTCGCGCCGGCCATTTCCCTCACTGCCGCCGGATAAACCGTCTTGGCCCAGCAGGCTGCGGAGAAGCCCGCCGGTTGCCGCATTGAGCATGGCCTGCTTTGACGACAGGCGCCGCAGGCCCGACATCATGCCTCCCATGCCGCCGCCCTGCGCCTGCTGGCCGGAAAGCTGCGCAATTGCGTCGAGCACGGTTTTGGTAAGGTCATTCAATCCGGCCTCGCCGTCGCGGGAAAAAATCCTGGCATTGTCGGACGAGAGATAGGCAAGGGCGCCGGAAAGTGATGCGTTTGCATTGTCGTAGCTTTTCTTGATGGACAAAAGCACCCGGGGAGGGACCATGGCGAGCCGGTTCATTTTTTCCTTGCTTTTGTCAAGCGAGTTTTTGAGCGCCTGCTCGAGCGCCGCCGTTTCGCCGGCCGAGCCGGCCGGCTGGAGCGACTGCCCGGCGATCTCTTTCTGCCACGCCGACATGTTCAGACCGTCGTGCGCCATGTCCAGAAGGATTTCACGCTCCTTGTCGAGTTTTTTTGCCATGGCGCAGCTTTGCATATTGGAAATATTTTCGGAAAGCGACATAAGCGAAGCGGCCATGCCGTTCATGTCGTTGCTGTTCGGAGCCGCCCTTTTCGAAAGGGACGAGCGCATGGTTTTCTGCAACGGGCATATCTGGCCGAGCGCGGGCAGCTGCTCGCGCGAGAAGAGCGAGGAATCGCCGGGCTTGCCGGCGTTATTGTCGATGTCCTTGAGAAGGCCGTCGATACCGTTGCAGATGTTTTCTTGTTTGGAAAGGCAAGCCCCGGCATCCCTGGCCGCGGTGTTTTCCTTTTGCTCGCGGGCCAGCCGCTCGGCGTTTGCCGCCATCCGGCCAAGCTCCATGTCGCGCTTGAGCGCCTGCAAAAATTTTAGCGTGGTTTCGAGCCTGTTTGCCAGATCGGGGAGCGCCTTCTTGAATTTTTCCAGCGATTCCTTTAGGTCGCGAAGAGAGAGATTGTCGGCCTGGCCGGGAGGGGAAAACAGGAGGCTGTCCCCGTACTGGCGGCGCAGGTCCTCGATCGCCTTCTGCACCTCGTCCATTTTCGACAGCAGCTCGCCGGGCGCCGCGTCCTGCTGTTTTAATTTGTCAACAGCTTCCCGGAAGGACTCCACGGCCTTCGAAAGGGAGTCCGCCTGCGCGGCAACGCCCTTTTTAAGGTCTTGCACGATCTGCTGCTGCTCCCACGACAGGGACTGTTTGCCCTGCGAAGACCGCATGAGGTTGTCGAGCGACTGCCGAAGTTCTTCGTTGCGTTTGCCCGCCGACACCAGGGCATGCTCGGTGTAGTTCTGCTCTTCTTCGGCCCGCTCCCGGATCTCCTCGAACGTCGGCACGCGGAAGAAAAAGGTGTCCGAACTTGCGCATTGCGGCCGGCCGTATTCCCGGTTGTCGCATGCGGTCGCCCAGTAATACAGGGTGTCGCCGGGGTACAGGGAAAAGCCTGAGAGCGAAAGCGGCAGTTCCAGGCGGAGGAGCTTCTGGATTCCCTCGCTCCCCGGCACCTCGCGGGCGACATACGGCAAAGCGGTATCGCCGTTCTTCCTGGTGCGGACGCCGGCGCTCCGTATTCCTATGTCGTCAATTGCCTCCACCATGAGGGTCTCGCGCATTTCGGGCGAGCAGTCCCTGCTGCGCCCCGGCTTCACGATGAAAACGGACGGCGGGGCGTCGGGGATTACGTCGATGGAAAAAAGCGGGACCGAATCGCTTTTCTGCAGAAAGGTGTCGGTAAGGGAAAATGTATAGCTCTGGCGCGAGGAAACGACGATGTCGCCCGAAGCATCACAATGCGAAACCGGAAAGGAAATCGAGTCCTTTCGCGACGAAATGAACAGCGCACGCAGGAGCGGGTGCGGCGCGCTCAGAGCAATATGGGCCCGCGTTCCGGGATATGCTACGAAATTCCCCTGTCCGTCCAGAAGGTTGGAAGGCCGGATCCCGGTGTAGGAAGGCGGCGTGATACGGATCTGGAGTCTCGACAGCAGCGGCTTTGCAACGACGCTGATGGTGTCGGCGGGGAACACGGTATTCCCGATTGCAAACTGATACGCCAGCGACCTGGTGACGCTGTCAAGCGCGCATGAAAACCGGCCCGCGCTGTCCGCGGCAAGCAGCGAGCTTTTCTGCAGGGCACCATCGAAAGAATATATCGAGAGACGGCAGGATGGAAAAAACGCGCCGCGGGGAAAAAGCCGCACAACGCACGAGGAGCCGCTGGGGACGCAGACCGTGCCGGGCAGTATTTCCGCGCGCACCGGCGCAAAGTAGGAAAAAGGCATTTTCCAGAACCTGACGCATTGCGGTTGGAGAAAAATCGCCGTTGCCGTAAATACCGCAGCCGAGGCAAGCAGCAAAACAATGTTGCGTTGCACACCAGAAAGGGGCGCTGCCGGTGCGCAGAGCGGAACAGCCTCTGCGGCTTTTTCAAACGCGGCGGTTTTAAGGGACGCCGAGCCGTTGGATTCCTGGCCGGCAAGCTCCAGCGAAAGCGAGAGCCACGGATGAGCAAGATGAGCATTGCCTTCGGCAACAAGCGCGATATCAAGCAGGGTGGGCTTGCGTAAAAACAATGTATCGCAGGCGATGAAGCACGCGGCGATTGTCATGGAGGCAAGGAGAAAATCCCACACCATGGGCAGAACAACCCACGGGAACACGGCAAAGAGAATCTGCACGGCCGTGCAGCATAAAAGCAGAATCGATGCAAGTACGGCGGTCCGGCGCGCAAGCGCGGCAAACACAAGCCGCCTGCGAAGCCGGAGCAGGAAACGCATGACGCTGGCAAGGTCCGGGCTCATGGGTTTAAAAACCAAACGATGATGTTAATTCCCATTTCAAGCGCGAGCTCGTGGAGTTTGGGGCCGTCGTTGTGAACGGCAAGGTCTTCCATACCGTCGCCGATATCGGAACTGTACGAATAATACACCACGAGCCGGTTGTTGAAATAAATGCCGAACCCCTGGGCCGGGTCGCCGTTGTGCTCGTGTATCTTGGGGAGTCCGGGCAGGGCATACTTGCTTTTGTAAATAGGGTGGACCCCGGGAATGGGGGCCAGAGGGTTTTCCGGAAACAGCGCGGCCATTTCCCTGCGGAACGATTTGTCCATGCCGTAGCAGTCGTCGGCCCACAAAAAACCGCCACCGGTGAGAAATTTCCGCAGGCGCAGCCGTTCCGCTTCGGTAAAGTGCACGTTGCCGTGGCCGGTCATGTACAGAAACGGGTAGCGGAACAGCCGGTCGTCCATTATTTCGACCGTCGCCACGGTGTCGCAGACGGGAACAGTGGTGCGCTCATGCGCCGCCGCGACAAGGTTGGGCAGCGACGACGGGTTGGTGTACCAGTCGCCCCCGCCGCCGTATTTGAGCACGGCGATGGTGAGTTCGCAAGGGTTTTTGGCCGCTGTAATTGTAATGGCCGACAGGGTGATGAGAAAAAAAACAAGGAAAGTTTTTTTCATGATTTTATACAGGAAAAAGTGATGTGTTACCTAGTAGCAGTAAAATACCATATTTTTACAAGGGTCGTTCTTTCTTATCCGCGACTGCTCGTAGGTGCCCCCCAGCAAAAGAACGATTCTTGCAACGATACTTACCCGGGGTGCACCCAGGAGAGGGGAGTGCCGAGGACGCCGTAGGCGGCCTCGGTCGGGGGAGATACGTCTCCCCCGGAATAATAAAATAAAAAAATAAAAGGCCCCGTTTTCTCGTTTGAAAAAACAGGGCCTGGAAATAAACTATTATAATTGTTTTTATCAGATTTTCATCGGAAACTGCTTGTTCCACCAGAGCACGATCGGGCTCGCGATGTAGACTGTGGAATACACGCCGCTGGCGCACCCCACGAGCATGGCGAGCGAGAAGTCCTGGATCACCTGGCCGCCAAAGAACGAAAACGCGATGAGCACGAACAGCACGGTGCCGGTGGTGATGATGGTACGCGACAGGGTCTGGTTGATGCTTTTGTTGATCATGGATTCCACATTGGGCCCGAGCAGCCTGCCGCCCATGTTTTCGCGCACGCGGTCGAACACGACGATGGTGTCGTTGAGCGAGTATCCCACAATGGTAAGCAGTGCGGCCACGATTCCCAGTGAAATTTCCCTGTTGGTAAGCGAAAAGAACCCGAGCGTTATGAACACGTCGTGGAACAGGGAAAGCACGCCGCCGAGACCGTAGGGAATATTGAACCGAATTCCCATGTACACCACGATCGCGATGAGCGCCAGCAACACCGCCCAGAAGGCCTTTGACGCGAGCTCCGCGCCGATCTTCGGCCCCACTTTTTCCTCCCGCCGCACTTCGAACTTGTTCTGCGAATACCCGTTTGTCAGGGCCGCCTTTACCGCGTCGCCGACCGTGGTGCCTTCGGCCTGCTTTTTAACGGTGACCTGGATCTCGTTGTTCTTGACGGGACCGATGGTCTTTATTTCCGGCTGCCCGTATCCGAGTCCGGTCATGATGGTCCGTATCTTCCCGATGTCGTTTCCCATCGGCTTTTCGAATTTGAGCTGGATCTCGGTGCCGCCAGTGAATTCGATGGAGGTGTTGAAGCCTTTGTGGTAGATGATGGACGCAACCGTGATCAGCAGCAGCGCGCCGGAGATGGAAAAGGCGATTTTCCATACGCCGATAAAATTGATGTTGGGGACTTTCTTGAAAATCATTATCATAAGGGGATCGTCCTTCTTCTTTCCTTTTTGTTAAATGCTGAGCCTTTCCCCGGTTTTCGGGGTGAAAACGTTATACATGATATGGGTGATGTACAGCGACGTGAACATCGAAATGATGAGGCCGAACATGAGCGTCACGGCGAAACCCTTGATGGGGCCCGTGCCTATCCAGAAGAGGATGCCCGCCTTCAATAACATGGTAAGGTTCGAGTCCATGATCACGACAAAAACCCTCTTATACCCGATATCAATGGCGCTCCTCACGGTCTTGCCCAGGTGGAGTTCCTCGCGGATGCGCTCGCAGATAAGCACGTTGGCGTCAACCGCTACGGCTATGTTGAGCACAAGGCCGCACACGCCGGGGATGGTGAGCGTCGCGTTGATGCTTGCCATGGCCGCGAGTACGAACAGCAGGTTGAGTACAAGCGCGAACACGGCGTACGCGCCGCTGAGCTTATAATAAATGATAATGAAGAGGAACACGAGGAAAGACCCGACGATCGCCGCGTACATGCAGTCGCGAATAGAGTCCTGGCCGAGTGATGGTCCCACGGTGCGCTGTTCCATGATCTTGACCGGTGCCGGAAGCGCACCGGCGCGCAGCACAACGGCGAGGTTCTTCGCCTCTTCCATGGTGAAGCTGCCCTCTATTTGCGCCCTGCCCGACGGGATCTTGCTGCGGATGACAGGCGCGGAATATACGGTGCTGTCAAGCACGATGGCCATGTACTTATTGACGTTGGCGCCGGTGACGCGGGCGAACGTGCGCGCACCCTTGTTGTTCATCTCCATCTCGACGATCGACTGGCCGGCGGTAAACCCGCCGCGGTCTATGGAGCCGCGCGCGTCCTTGATCGCGTCGCCGCGCATTTCGGGGCGTGACTTGACATAATATAGCATCCGGTAGATGGAACTGTTGAGGACCCGCGTTTCATGGCCCCACAGGAAGTTGGACCCGCCCAGGCCCGAGCGATCAAGCGCATCTTTCACGTCTTTGCGCGAAAGGATGTCGTCCACATTTTTCTTGTTGCTTTCCAGGACTCCTATCTGTTCGCCGATGCCGGAAAGCAGCTCGGAGAACGACCTTGCGGCCAGCTTGTCCCCGGCGGTCCCGGTTGATTCCGCGGCCGCGGCAGTGTCTTTACCCGCCTCTTTTCCCTCAAACAGGCTCTGCGCTTTGCTCTGGGACTCTTTTTTCTTTACCGCGATGGTGTCCGCAGCAGCTGCTGCGGCAGCACCCGTGTCAGCAATTTTCTGCCCTTTGAGCGCGTTGTCAATGACCTTGATCGCCTTGTCGAGTTCGGCGGGTTCGCGAAGGAGGTTGAACTCGAGCTGGGCCGTGGACCCGATCACCTTTGAGGCGGCGGCCTCGTCGCGGAAGCCGGGCAGCTCGACGATGATCCGTTCCGTGCCCTGTTTCTGGATGGTGGGCTCGGCGACCCCGAGGCCGTTGATGCGGTTTTCGATGACCGTGTACGCCCGGTCGAGGAGGTCGCCTGATGCCTCTTTGGGCACGTTCGACCGGTCAATTTCCATGACGATCCGCATGCCGCCCTGGATGTCGAGGCCCATGTTGATGATCTTCTTGAAAATGGTTGGATGCGATGCGGCGTATTTGTCCTGGTCGGCCGCATTTTTCGAATAGAAAATGATCGAGTCCTTCAGGATAAACAGGGCGAGAGCGACCAGCCCTGCGGTCACGATCAGGCCTACGGTAATGTTCCTGTTCATGGCGTTACACGGATTCCTTTCGGTAAAATGATACGCATGGCCAAAAATCAAGTCAGACGGCCACGGTAAAAAATATCATTACAGGACAATGGTCCCGGTCAGGTCAATGGATTTGCAACGCCTTTCGCCTGGAGATACTCGCGCACTTTTTCCACGATGTCCTTCGGGTTCTGCGGTTTGGTGAGATACAAATCGCAGCCGAGGCGCTGTCCTTCGCGGTAATCGTGCTCCTGGTTAAGGGCGGTAAAAAGAAAAATAATGATGTCCTTGGTTTCCGGGTTGTTCTTCACCCACTCGCACACGTCGAACCCTGTCTGGCCGAACAGGATCACGTCGAGAATGATGAGGTGCGGTTTTTCATTTTTGACCACCTGCATGGCCTGGTTTGCGGTGATGGCCTCAAAGACCGTGTATCCTTCCAATTCGAGGAACAGCCTCAAAATCTTCCGGATGCCGGGCTCATCATCAACAAGCAGGATGCGGAACGGATTCTTAGCGGCCACGATACGAAATCCTGTCGGTTAAGCGCGTTCCATATTCCCTTAAACAGGTCACCTAAAATAATATTTGGGGGCGCAAGATACCTATGAGGAAGGTTTTTTTGAAAAAAAGCCGTTGTGCCGGCCTGCCGCCCAGGTTTTGCGGCAGCAGACTCAGAAGGTGAACGCTTCTTGCGGGGACGGGTACGACACGTTTTTATACCCTTTTAAAAGCAAGGCCTCGCGCAGCGGGAGCGCCTGGTCTTCTTCGCCGTGGACAAGCAGGATATTGCACAGCTTGCCGGGCGGTGTGATTGCTGCGTAGTCGAGAAGCTCCTGCGAATCCGCGTGCGCACTGAACGCGTCAAGGGTTTTTATCCGGCACCTCACCGTATGCTCCATGCCGAAAATGCGGACCACGCGGTTGCCGTCCATCAGTTTGCGCGCCAATGTCTCCTTGGCCGCGTATCCCACGAACAGCACCAGGTTTTTGGGATTTTCGATGTTGTTGCGGAGATGGTGAAGAATGCGGCCGCCTTCGCACATGCCCGATGAAGAGATGATGATGTGGGGATAGGAGAGCCCGTTGAGCGCCTTGGATTCGTTGATGTCGTGAATGTATTTGAGCCTCGAGAAACCGAAAGGGTCCTCGTGGCCGGCAATGAAAATGCGGTTGGTCTCGCGGTCCATGCATTCGGGGTGCTGCCTGAATATTTCCGTGGCGTCGCAGGCAAGGGGGCTGTCCACGTACACCGGCATGTCCGGAATGCGGTCTTCGTTGAAGAGTTTGTGAAGATGATACACGAGCTGCTGGGTGCGGCCCACGGCAAATGCCGGGATGATGATTTTGCCGCCCGTGGCCGCGGTGTCGCGTATGATGGCGGCGAGCTCCTCCTCAACATGGCCCGACGGGTTATGGCGGCGGTTACCGTACGTGCTTTCCATCATGAGAACGTCGAGGTCGCGGATCACGTTGGGGTCCTGGATGACCGCCATGTTGGGCCTGCCGATGTCGCCGGTAAAACCGAATCTGATCGTCCGGCCGTTTTCAATGATTTCAAAAGACATGCCCGCCGATCCGAGAATATGCCCCGCGTCCCGGAAGGTGGCGGTCACGCCGGGGATCGGCGAAAAGGGCTTGTCGTAGGGGACGGGCACGAACTTGTCCATGCACGCCTCGGCGTCCTTGATGGTGTAGAGCGGTTCGATGGGCGTGTCGTGCTGCTTGCGCTTCTTTACATTGACAAATTCAATGTCTTTGAGCTGGAGATAGGCCGAATCGCGCAGCATGATGCGGCATAGATCAATGGTGGGCGGCGTTGCGTAAATGGGACCGCCAAACCCCTTTTTTACGAAGTTTGGGATGTTGCCGCTGTGGTCTATGTGCGCGTGCGACAGGATGAGGCAGTCTGCTTTTTTCGGGTCGAATTTGAAATTCAGGTTTTTTTCGTATGATTCGCTCCGCCGGCCCTGAAACAGGCCGCATTCAAGGCACGCCGAATGGCCGTTGACAGAAAGTACATGTTGCGATCCGGTGACCGTCTGGGCTCCTCCGAAACATTGCAGTTGCATACCGTGTGTTCCTCCCTATATATAATAGAAGAGCCCGGATTTTTTCGGGAAACCCGGGCTCGCCCGGTCCGTCAATGCCCTGCAAGGGGGATAGGGCAGTTGTGTGCCGGACCAGGAATCAGTTTTTTCCGCATCATCCATTATAATAACATGACGGCAATAGATTTCAACCCTAAAATGTTTTTTTATAGGCGGGAAACTTTTATATTCAACTGTACCGGTTCCGAAAAAAAACCGGTGTTCAGACGGACACGGACGAAACCACTTGTTGAAGGAAAGGGTTGCAGCTATGAAACGAAATTTGGGAGGACTTTTCGCGGGAATCCTGCTGGTGCTGGCTTTTATTCAGAGCGCGCCGGCCATTGAATTGTCCGCCGGGGCCCGGCTCGGCCTTAATGTGTCCGGCATTCTCGGCGACACGGTGAAACTTATGATGCCGCGGTTCGGGTTCAATTTCGAGGCGTTTGCGAGTGAATGGATAAACGAGCGTTTCGGCCTGCAGGAGGAGCTTGTCATTGGGTTCAGGGGTGAAAGTATGAAAAGTGCGGATTCGGTGAACCCCGTATTGGGTATTTATCCGAATCAATTCATTTATTTCGAAGTGCCGATTCTGGCAAAATGGAAATTTCTCAAGATGGAAAAATTCCGCCCCGTTCTCTACGGGGGGCCAAACATTGCTTTTCCGATCATCGCCGATGCCGTGACAGTGAACGGCAGTACCATCGATTGGATGCCGAAAACCCAGCCGGTGGACGTCGGGGCCACGGTGGGGTTGTCGCTGGATATGATCCGGGGCAACGCGGTGATCCCGATTGATGTCCGGTATACGATGGGCTTCATCGATTTTCTCAAGCGGGACGCGCAAAACCCCTATGACCTCAGGCTAACCCACAGCGTGCTTTCGGTTTCGGTGGGATTGGGATGGATTTTTGATTTTTCAAAGAAGAAAGAGTTTTAGTTGGCAGTAATTAATTAATTCAAAAAGAGCCGGGCGTTCCCCTCGCTACACTCGGGTCGGTCTCCCTTCGGGCTCGGCTGTTCGCCTCGTTGCCGGTCCGCCCCTAGGCCTTCGGCGGGGTCGGCCGGCAATCCCGCTATAGCGGGACCACTCCGGTCCACCTAACGCAAAAACTAAGAATGAGTAAAAAAAACGGAGTTACAAAGTTCCAAGTTGCAAGTTGACGGTAAAAAAGTTTTTTCCGTTAACATAGAATTTGTAACCTGGAACCTGTAACTTCCTTTAACGTGTCAACCCGTCAACTCTTTGCCTTAAACATCTTGCCAAGCGTCAACCCTGTTTTTCTTCGGATCAGCCAGAAAATGCCGATAAGATGGATAGTGAGGAAATATTTATCGCGCACCCGCAGGGCACGGATAGGGTTACAGATAAGGAATCTGTTTACTCAAGGTGTCAGGAACGTATGAATCAGCGAGTCAAGCCTATGGCTTAATTTTGCAGCACCTTTGGGACACAGGTGGTTTACATTGTATGCTTCAGAATCGGCATAATCATGATTCCCGTTATTATAGGCGTCGTAAAAATGATAATATAGATTTCCTTGCTCGAAAGATTTGAATTTCTGCATGACAGCCTCGCCCACCTGCCAGGACAAACCGCTGTTACTATAGAATGGAGTATTTTTATAACCCGGATTTTCAGGGAAATTTACAACAAGAAATTGTATGTGGAGGGCATTAAGTTCACTGATGAGGGTCTGCAGCGTATCGAAATTATTTATTACCTCCTGATCATTAAGCGTCCAGGTGCAATTATAGCCCGCCGACGGTGTATCGCCCCCCCAGTTTTGACAAGGATCTGTAAATTGTCCGCATATTGGTGAGGAATAATAATGTGTTGCCTGGGTGATTAATGTGTCAAATCCCTGCGGCTTCCCAAACTTCCAGAAATTATGATGCAAATCGTAATTGTATCCTTTACTTTGTGCAATTCCTGGATTCCATGAAACGTCTCCGCCCTTCTCGTTAAGCCAGTAGGGGGTTGCTCCGAAGCCGATAAGTTTAATTTTAGAACAATTGGGCAGAATGTAGTCCCTCACGATGGAAGTAAGTCCTAACAGGCCCCCGGCAGCATAGCCCATGTTTAATGTTTTATACCCCGTAATCTGGCTGCAATCTATTCCGTTTGCAACTTGAGAGCTTCCAATGAACACGATCTCAAGATCCGAATAATTTTTCCAGAACAACTCCATTTTTGCCGCGGTTTGATCTTGATACGTATATACCAACGGGTCATCATACCGCCCCAGGCTGTCCACATCAAGGCCACCCGATGATGCCGGGATTGGCCCCATCCATAAATAGGGGTGGCCCAATGAAACGCCGGCCGCAATTTTAGTATACGTGTTCCGCAGAAGATCAATGCAGTAGACCGATTTGCTTTCGTCAGCTGCATTTCTGGCTGTCGCAACGGCAAACCGTTCATTTGTTGACCATTTCGGGAAATCCCAGGAGTTCTCGCCATCCGGATATTTAAACCATGAAAGGACTTTGCCGGAAAAATCCGCGATGAAAATGTATTGATGGACGCCATAGGGAGCGCCAATGAGGGAACTGGCTGTGCTGCCGAAATCGAGAAACATGCATCGGTCATTATGGCTGGAATCCGGGCAGATCGACACATTGCATACCTGCGTGGATCCTGTTGGGCCCTTTCCATTGAGGGGCGAAATAAAAAGCTGCCGCTGTTCTCCCGACAGCAGGTCCCGCATAAGAAGCCGCGTGAATCCTGTTACGGCGTATTGCCCGTTGTTGGAAATTCCATCATGGAAAGAGCCATCCGTTACCAGCGTGGTCGGGGCTCCCGAAGGTTTGCCTCCAATCATCTTTTGTAAAAAGGTGCTTGTCGAGCTCCAGTCCGGGAGGCTGTTATCAATTGACGAGTTGGTATAAACAAGGAACGTATCACCGGTGGACCCGTTTACGCACCACCGCGGCATATACGCAAAATCCGCATCAAGACGGGTTAGCGGCGAATGCAGTGAATCCAGACTCCTGATCCAAATGTGTGATGTGTCTCCGAATCCAAAATCCTGAGTGCAGAATGCGACATGGTTGCCGTCGGGAGAAATGGTTGGCAGGTAAACATCGTGCCTGTCCGTAAATTCATGGATTTGCGGATGAGGCTCGCTGTAATCTATGTAACACAAGGTGCGGATTTGGCTGGTGACATTGACAAAGACAAGTTTTGCCGCAGCTGTGCCAATCAGGGGGCGCATGTCGCTGATTGCCATGTCAACAGGATTGGTAGAAATCAAGGAGGAGTCTTGAGAAACAAAGGCGGGATTGGGGATACCCCCCCGAGCACACCTGAATCCTATATATTCGCATGACGAAAAAGCCGCAGTCGGATACGTTGCAGACCTGCAGGTGGGCCGAAGGTTGTAGATGTCGTGTTCAAATGATCCGCCTTTTATTACCCGCTCAAATTGCTGATTGTGTTCTTCCGCGCCAATCGGGTTTGTAACGGAATGTGGAACATGCGGCCCCTTCCAGTCGCCCGTCCACTCAAACGCATTTCCAGCCATGTCATATAGTCCAAGAGCGTTGGGTAGTTTGGCGGCTGTGATGTGGGTTGTGCCGCTGGAATTCCGAATGTACCATGCACAGGTTGACGCAAGAGCAGAATCAGATGATGATGCAAACAGTTCCCTGGAACTTCCTTCTCGTGCGGCAAATTCCCACTCCGCTTCCGTAGGTAGGCGGATACCGTCCTTATCATAATGAATGCGTAAACCAACAAGGTCATAAACGCTTCCGGCAGGGTTCCTGCTGACACTAAAATATGAGTATACGGTATCAAGATGGAGCTTCTTGCTTTTTGCATTGCAGAACAACACCGCGTCAAACCAGCTGACGTAGTACACGGGATACAGTGCGCCTTTTCCATAGGCGCTGGTATCCGGAACAGGATTACTTCCCACGATCTCCTGGTAATTGCCCTGCGTTACCTCCGTTGTGTCGATCCAATAGTCGTACGAAAAGGTGACGGGCATTGCCGGTTTTTCATCATGGTTTGCCAGGGAATCATTGGTTCCCATGGGGAAAGACTTGCCTGATGCGGCAATCTTTCTCATGCCGGGGTGAGGGGACTCGGTGATAGTTTGGGGCCGATTTGTTTGAACACAGGAAATGCTCAGGACGACCAGAACGGGAAGAAGAACGAATCTACCGAAGCGTAAAGCAACCATACGATGCTTCCTCTTTGAGCGCGAGGAGAGAAACCGGCTATTTGCAAACAAAATAGCTGATTCCCATTGCGGTTGCGACCATTAAGAGAAAGAGTGGTTTTGCTTCACGCGGGGGCAAAGAAAAACCCCTCAGCAATGCCTTTTTCGGCATAGCAAGGGGTTTTTAATTCGTGCCTTGGGGGAATCGAACCTCCAACCTGCGGATTAGAAATCCGCTGCTCTATCCATTTGAGCTAAAGGCACAAAAAATAAATCGGGGTGATAGGATTTGAACCTACGACACCTTGGTCCCAAACCAAGTGCGCTACCAGCCTGCGCTACACCCCGGAAAAATAACGATTGTTCTGAAATATTAATGGGTAAAATATACATTCTTGCTGGAAAAAAGAGTCTATAAAGTCCATAATGTCCGTAAGGTCTATAATGTCATTCCTTACAAGCGCTGTTTAATTCCATTTTAAAAGATTTTTTTGACTTTATAGACATTTAGACTTTATGGACTTTATAGACTCTTTTTTTATTCTCTCAGGTATTTTATAAATGATGATAATTTTTTAGAAATGTTTTCTGAGGATGATTGAAGGGATTCAAATGTGGGCGTGTCAATGTAGCCGATATCATAGGCAACGTATGATAAAGAGCGCAACTCTCCTGCAGAAGCTTTGGCAATAAAGAGGAACTGACAGAAGTCCTTGTCGCTTTTTCTTTCGAACCCCCTCTGCTATGTTCGACATGACGGAGACGGCAGCTCTTTGCATCTGGTCCTTGAGTCCCCAATCATTATGAAACGGGTCTTTTTTAGTAATAGTGTAGATGGATTTTACAAGCGCCCTAGCTTGTTGCCACGCCTCAATGTCTTCAAATCTCTCTATATTTGCCATCCTGCAGCCCTCTCCATATTGAATGGTAAATTAACTTTGTATGGAAAATATCGTTTATAACTACACAGACTTTTCGAACTTTATGGACTTTATAGACCTTACGGACCTTATAGACTTTTTAGAACGACACTTTGCCCCGCACGCCATATGTTATCTCTCCATACGGCAGCGGCAGAAGGCCGTTGGTCGAGGCAGGGGCGCCCTGCACGTACACGATGACGTCCGCGTTCTGCAGGACATTATAGGAATATTGCGCGGTGACAAGGCCGGATTTCGCCGTGATGTCGGCGATGGCGCTTGCGGAAACGTTCATAAGGTCGTTGATTTTATAACGAATGGAGAGAAAGCCGTAGTGGTTGTGCACAAGGGCGACATTGGTTTGCAACAGAGAAAATTGCGCCGGCGTTCCGGCGGGCTGGGGTTTTTCGTTATATAGGTATTCTGCGGTAAAGTACCAGTCCCCGGCAATTGAATAGTCGGCGCCCAGCATTCCCACAAAGGCGCAGTATCCGCCGTATCTCCAGTGTTCCACGAGTTCGCCGTATACCCCGGCTACCAGGTCGCCCTTGAAGGTGAGCCCTGTAATGAATTCATTCTCGCCGCCCTGATAAACCCCCACGCCGGCGATGTCGAAGCTCCCCAGATGGCCGTATCCCTTGATCGCCGCGGCAAGGCCATCGCTTCGCGAACTCACCTTTGCGATCGCGTCGATGCCGGCCAAATCGCCGAAGGGCACGCGCACGCGCGCCACGTCGCTGCCGCGGCGCCTGAGCGACAAATCGAGTATGTTTACCGACGAGAAAACGTCTATGGGCGAGAAAACCAGCCCCTGTCCGAACGAGATGATCTGGCGACCCACCGAAATATCCGCATAGGGGAGGTAGAGCGCGCCGTAAAGCTTGCGCACGTCCGCGATGAATGCCGACGACGGCGATTGCAGCACTGCCAGCGCATGGGAAGAATCGGTCCTGCGGTATGCGTCGGCATAGGCGCCGAGCAACAGCCAGAAGTCGACGCTCGCGTCGACTTTCACAACCGTGGCTTTTGCGTTGCGCATGTTGAGCGTGAGCAGGTTTGCGCCCGCAAGATCGAACTGGTCGCGAACGGGCTTGCTCTTGTCGAGCGTTTCCAGGGCGATAATGTCGTTTTGCGACACGCCGGAAAAAATAAGGCCGGGTTCCAGGGAAGGCTCGCCGGACATGGCAGGTCCTGGGGCCAGCAGGGTGATGAGAACGATGCTGAGTATCGAGGCTTGTCTGATCATACACTCTTTGAAAAAAAGAAGTGAAAATTACAAATTACAAATTGCAAATTGCAAATTAAAAAATACAAAATACAAGTTGGTTATTCCTGTGTCGGGTTAATTTGGAATTTGTAATCTGCAATTTGTAATCATTTTGGCTATCGCTGCAGGTTCTGCAGGCTGAAAACGTTGTTGTCGAGCTTGACGTCAAACACCACGTCGGTCATCTCGAACACGGTTTTGGTGTCCTTCCGCAGTTTATTCACCATCTCGATTTTCGTGGGAAAATGCCTGGCCCCGATTTTCTTGACCTCAAGCACATGCGAAACCTTGAGCAGAATACCGCTCTTGCCATACATCTCTTCCTTCCACTGGATGAACAGGCTTTTATCCACCCACATTTTACGCTTGTAATACGGGGCGTCCTTGACCATTGCGTCAAGCGTCAGCACGTAGCAGGCATGGCCTTCAAAGTCCTCGTCGCCGCTCAATGTTGCCGTATACTTTTTATGCAACGCGTCGGCCTCAAGTGCGTCTTCGTACGAAACGTCGGAGCCCATCATGCCTTCCTTGAGCATGTGGCCCGAAATTTTCACCACGTCTTGTTCGGAAGGGAAATAGATCCACAGTTCCTTGTTGATTTTAAGGTATTTGGTGCCCTTGTCCTGCGGGTTGGTGAATTCCGCGAGCGCCTTTTCCGTTCCCATACCGGTTGTCTTCATGGTTTTTGTGCGCACCTCGCCGCCGACGTGTATTTCCATTGTCGCGGCATAGGAAATGGTCCCGTAGTCGCGGTTTTTGTCCATGGCCGACAGGATTTCGCCAGGGGTGAGGGCGAATGAGAAATGCATAATAGTTGTGATGAAAAACAGCGCCATGATTTGATGTGTTCTCATAATCATCTCCAGTTTTTAAAAAATAAAGCACTATGTTACTTGCCGGATACGTCAACTTGACCAAATCAACTTACCAACCGCTATCCGTGGGTGCCCCCAAACAGGTGCTTGATTCTTGCAACAGCCTCCACCCGGGGGCCACCCAGGAGGGGGTAGCGCAGGACCGCGCGCAGAGCGGGCCGGAGCGAGGGGGATACTTCCCCCCATAAGAGAGTATTTTGCACGAGCCTATACACTTTTTATCGCGTCCACCACGTTCATCCCAGCGGCCTGGCGCGCGGGCGCAACCGACACGAGCGCGGCGAGGACCGTTCCGAGAAGTATCGAATAAGCCAGGCTGGAGGCACTGAGCGTGGTGTATATCACGTTGTCAAGCGGTATGCTCATCCGGCTCATGTAGGCCGTCAGGTCGATGCCGTGAACATGAAACAGCGCCACCAGCCCTCCCCCCAGGGCCGTGCCAGTCAGGCTCCCGGCAAACCCGAGCACCATGCCTTCGGCAAGGAACATGATGAGGACTTCGCGCCTTGTAAAGCCCATGCTCTTGAGAATGCCGATTTCCTTCCGCCGTTCCATCACCGCCATGGTCATGATGTTGCTGATGATGAACGCTCCGAGCAGGGCGATGATCACGTAAATCCAGGCATAGATTCTTCCAACGAGCTCGACGGTCGTATAGGTATCGCCGATCCTGGTCCATGGCGTCACGCTGATTGACGTATCGGGAATTATCTCACGGATGCGCGCCGCCACCCTGTCGGCCTTCCGGTAGTCGTTGAGCATGATGATGATCTGCTGGTCGGCGTTGCCCATTGCCAGAAGCTCACGGGCGTCATCGATGCCGATCTGGAACATCATGTCGTCGAAAACATTCAGGCCGGTGTTGAACAGTCCCACCGCCGTGAATTTCCTGAGGTGCAGGGCATAGTCGCTTCCCGAGGTCATCACCCGCACCGTGTCGCCCAGGCGGTAATGAAGGCTTTTTGCCAGGGCGCTGCCCATGATGAGCTCACGTCCGCACGAAATATACCGCCCCGGAGGGACGATTGACTTTTGCAAATAAAGGAGGTTTCTTTCTTTGGCCGGATCGCCGGCAAGCGCGACCGCCGACCTGTTGTTGCCTCCATTGCTCAGCAGCACGCCGAAGGAGACGCGGGGAGTGATGAGGGCGATGTCGGAAGCGATGGCCGGATCACGTTCGACCGATGCGATGATGGAATCAGGGTCCGCCACATTGTACGATACCGGAAAGAGCCGGCACCGCTCCTCGAACTTCTTTGCCGCGATGCGGATGTGGCCTGCGTCGTTTTTCGTCGCGTTCTTGACAAACGAGGCCACGAAGCCGGCGATGAACCCCTGGGCGAACACGATGACGGTGAGCGAAATGGCCACCGACACGACCGCGAGGACCGACCTGCGCCTGTTTCTGCCGACGTTCCTGAGAGCGAGCCCTATAAGGGAGAACATGAGTCACCTCATTAGACAAATCGTAATGCCTGCGTCACCTGGATTTCCCCGGCCCTGCGCGCGGGGATGATACCGGCCACGGTGGCGACGAAAATGCCGAGACAGAATGCCAAGGCCATTGCGGGCAGGTTCCATTCGCCGTAGATGCTGCCCGATATGCCATAGGACGCCGTCGCAATGCTGCCAACGACTTTTTCCATGGGAATACCGGTTGTCACAAGATACACGTTGACAAGCGATCCGGCCGCGAGCCCGATCGCACTGCCGAGCAGGCCCGTGATGATGCCTTCGAGCACGAACATGATTGTTATGTCGCGCGGTTTCATGCCGTGCGCGCGAAGCACGCCTATTTCCCGTATGCGCTCGTATACGCTCATGAACACGGTGTTGAAAATGCCGACCACCGCGATTATGAGAATGATTGCCATGAAGACGGTCCCGCTCACGCGCTTTGCACGGGTGATCTCCAGCACCCCGGCGCCTATATCCAGAAAAGTGTTGACGCGCAGCGCAGGAAAATCCTTTTGCAGCACCGCCTGGATGTTCTTTACCTCGCGCGAAAAAACGGCAAGATTGCTGTTTCTTTTCACCGAGACATCGAGCTCGGACACGGAATTCTCAAGGTCCAGAAAATCGTTCGCCGCCGCGAAGGTGATAAAGACGCCGCTGTGGTTGATGGTCGGATCGGCGGTGTTGAGAAGCCCGGCGATGCGGAACTGGTCCGCGTTGCGGCTGTCGTATTTTGTCAAGGCATAGAGCGTGATGTTGTCGCCCACACCCACGCCGAGGTCCTGAGCGAGCTGCCGGCCCACAAGAATTTCCCTGGTGTTGTCCGCGCCGAAGTAGGAGCCCGTTATATACTGCTTGAGGCCGAACACCAGCGTGTCGGCCGCGGGATCGATTACGGTCGCGACAACCGGGACCGTTTCCTCGTAGTTGGACAACTGGCCCAGAAACTGCGTCCTCCTGGTCGCATGCGTCACCCGCTTGTCGCGGCCGAGCGCCGCTTCCAGGCCCGCAAGCGAGCCGTTGATGCCGTAAGTAAGGGGGAAGGTGTTCTTTTCCTTTTCGTACTGGACCGTCTGTATCTTGAGCACGCCGGTGGTAAGATTGATCATGTTGTCGATGCTCATCCTGTCGATCCCGGAAAGCGTTGAGTCCATAAGGATGAAGACGACGAGTCCCGCGGCAATGGTGACGGCCGATAAAATAGTTCGGCGCTTGTGGCGTCCGATGTTGCGAAGGGCGATGGTGAGGATAGTGCCCATGGTCACCTCCGCTCGTCTTTGTCGATAGCGCCGTCCTTGAGGGTAACAATGCGCCGCGCGTGCTGCTCCATGCGCTTGTCGTGGGTGGAGAAGACAAACGTTGTCTGGCGCTCGGTGTTCATGCGCTGCATAATTGAGATGATGTCTTCGGCGGTTTTGGAGTCGAGGTTGGCCGTGGGCTCGTCGGCAAGAACCACGAGCGGATCTTTGACAAGCGCGCGCGCAATGGCAACGCGCTGCTCCTGGCCGCCCGACAGCTCGCGGGGCAGGCGGTCTGCCATGCCGCCGAGGCCGACGCTTTCGATGACCGCCAGGGCTTTTTGCGCCATGTCCGGCCTAGAGTATTTTCGCTCGATAACGAGCGGCAGTTCTACGTTTTCCTGCACGGTAAGGACCGGGATAAGATTGTACGACTGGAAAATGAACGCGATGTTGTCGCGGCGGTAATCGGACAATTGCTGTTCCGTTAGGCCGCCGAGCTCCCGCCCGTTGTACAGTACGCTCCCGCTGGTCGGCGTGTCGAGGCAGCCCACGATGTTGAGCAGCGTGCTCTTGCCCGAGCCCGACGGGCCCACGATGGAAAGGAATTCTCCTTTATCAATCGAGACCGTCACCCCGCGCAGGGCCTCCACTTTTTTGTCGCCCTTGAGATATTCTTTGCGAATGTTGTTGAGGTCGAGGATGGCCATGCTGTCTCCTTTCAAAATTTCAAATTCCAGATTACAAATTCCAAATTGTCGGAAAGGCCAAAATGTTCTTAATTTGTAATCATTTAAATACTTCCTGCCTACATTTGGTCTGCAAAGCGCCACCATGCAGCGGTACCCGCAAATCCCGCAATCGAAGTTGCGGCTAAAATGAAATAACTTATTGCTCCCGCACAAGGCAATGCCTCCCGTCCCGCAATGCCGCTGTAAAGCGCAGGAATTCCCCATGGAAAATACGGCATCATATTCGGAACGCCCATCGCGACAAAATTGGTCAGGATAAGGGTGAATATGGCAAACCCGACCGGGAGCAGGTATCCGCGACTTACACTGGCTATGAAAGCAACGGGTGTACAAAGGAGCATGGTCAGCAGGAAGCTGCCGGTGAAAATAATACCGGCGTGGATTGCGATTTGGGTCGACCAACCGGGCATTCCCACTGCCAGTCCTGCGAGAATGCCGGTGATGAAAAGCAGTGCCGCAAGAATGGTGCACCAGATCAGGATAACGATGAACTTCGAAACAACGATGACGGTTCGAGAAACCGGCAACGCGAGCAGGTCTTTAACCACCCGGTCGGAATATTCTCTGCCGAAAACCCATGCAGTCACCATTCCGAAACCAATGGGCCCCATTGCCAAAACAATCTGCACGAGCAGATACAGAAAGGAAGGCCAGTCGGCATTCCCGACAGCCGACGTCTTGGCGCTTATTGTCGCGGATCTTCCAGCGATTTCCGGGTGCATGGCCACATACATGAGCAAGCCCATCATGACAGCGATAAACGCGAAGAGCACCGATGTTATCATGAACATTTTTGATTTTCGCACCTTGAGAATTTCACCCCAAAGTGCCGCAGACAATTGATCCATGGTGTCCTCAATTTTTTCCGATTACTCGTAAGAAATACGTTTCCAGGTCTTCCACCTCAACCTTAAGCATTGACGGTGAATTTCCCGAATTGACAAGCAGGGCATTCACTTTGTCCGGACAGTCAAGCGCGTTATTGCCGGTGATTTCAAAAACGTCATGATCGACGATTGCGGCGTCGAATCCCTGTTTTGTAAGAAAAGCCATGGCGCTTTTTTTGTCCCGCACGTCAACCAAGAGCCTTTTCTTTCTCAGGATTTCCAGCTTGTCCGTATTCAGTTCCTGAATGAGCTTGCCCTCATGAATGATTCCGATGCGCGTGGCGAATTTGGAAATTTCCCCCAATATATGGCTGGAAATAAAAACCGTTGTGCCGTGATTATGCGCAAGGTCAAGAATCAATTCCCGGATCTCAACAATACCTGCTGGGTCCAGTCCGTTTGCCGGTTCATCGAGAATGAGAATTTCGGGATTGTGCATGATGGCCTTTGCAAGGCCCAGCCTCTGGGCGTTTCCCAGGGAAAGCTGGCTTGCCTTTCTATCGCGGTATTGTCCCAAATGAAGTTTTTCAATAACGGCTTCTATTGCGCCGGGATTAGAGATGAAGCGTAACCTCCGAATTATTTCAAGGTTTTCCTGTACGGTCAACTCAGGATAGGAATACGGTATTTCCACCAGATAGCCGACGTTTTTCCAAAGCGCGCAATTGTTTGCAGAGACCATTTGCCCATTGAGATATGATTCCCCTGATGTTGGCCGTATCATGCCCAGAAGCATCCGGATGGTCGTCGTTTTGCCCGCGCCGTTCAGGCCCAGAAATCCGAATATTTCACCTTTTTTGACGCTGAGGGAAATATCGTCCGTCGCTTTGAACCTGCCGAACCTTTTGGTTAATGCTCTGGTTTCTATGATGTTTTCCATTTTGTCCTCTGTTATTTCAAGCTCACCCCGCCTTGCTTCGCTCGGGTTCCCCTCTCTTGTCAAAAGAGGGGAGTTATTTCTTTCTTAACCGTTTGATCAGGCCGTCCATTTCTTCCATATAGTGTTTAAGCGCCGCGCCGCCCTTTGCCGTGATGCTCGCCTGCGTGAGCGGCTTGTTGTCCCTGAATTCCTTGGTGATGGCGATGTATCCCGCGTCCGCTAGGGTCTTGAGCTGGACCGACAGGTTCCCCGGTGTAAAGTCGAGTGCCTCCCTGAGCGCTCCAAACGTGACCGCATGAGCGTCCCTGCTTGCCAGATAGGAGAGGATCAGCAGGCGCGCGCGTTCGCGGATGATTTTATCATTGACAAGCGATCCGAAATCCGGTTCCACGGCGTTATGCCTCCGCTCTCTTTTTTTGCGGCATGTACCATATTGCCGAAAGAAGCAGCATCCCGCACCCCACGGTAAGGCTCAGGCTCAGAAGCGGTGAAATGGTATTGAACACCAAAACGATGCAGCCGGTTACGATGAACCAGTAGCTGGTCAATAAAATTTCGTCTATCCTCAGGAACGCATCAAGACTATTGTAAATGAGCCCGGCGCTTATGGAAAAAATGGGAACAACGAACCTGACGTTGCCCGTGGCAACCGCATATGCGCAGGCAAAAAGAAACACCAATCCCATCGGAATAAAATGATGATACATCCGTGCGGAAAAATATTCCTTGATAAGGCGCATGAGTGAAATCCCTGGGGATGTAAATCGGGCTGATTTCAATATGCCCGAATTCTTGAGGACTCCTATTACGGACGCGACAAGCGCAATGGCACAGAAAGAAACAGCCTTAATCGATGTTGGAATCCCGGGAAAGCTTCCGAAATGTTTCGTCAACAGGTGAAACAAACCGCAAAAGAAGAAAATCGATATACCTGATAAGAGCGTCACAAGCCGCAGCGACGAGCGGAAGTCAATCTGCCTGAGAATGGAAGAGTTTTTCTCAATGGCCTTTTTTACGAATGATATGTCTTCGGCCAGGCGGTCGATCTGTTCGCGTGAGAGAGCATCCATACAGCCTCCAAAATGTATTAATAAATAAGTTTATATAATAAACTTGTTTATAATATAACGCTACCGCGAGGCTTTGTCAAGTCTTTTTTAAAGTGTCGGCGGGGTCACTCTTCGAGCAGGTCTTCTTCCTCAACCGGCATGAACCACTTCTGCGCAATAAAGGTGGGTATTACGGCGCTCGCCACAACCACGCCGACCAGAATGGAATACTGCGACTGGCTGATGATGCCGGCTTGCAGGCCGAACAGGCTGGAGATGGTGCCGAATGTCAATCCCGTGCTCATGAGAAGTGTGGTATACATGCTTCCCTGCGGAATGTACTTTTTTGCTAAAAAGTACACGCCAAGGAATTTTGCGGAGATTTTTAATGCAAAGAAAAGCAGAAACAGGGCAAAGCCTGCGGCGATCATGGAAAACGAAATGCGCATACCTCCCACAATGAAGAAAATCGGCGTGACCAGTGCGTAAGCGACGGTTCGCAATCGTTTGATAACAACATGGTGTTCCGAATCTTTCCCGAAATACCTGGCCATGCAAAGGCCAAGGACAAAAGCCGGCAGAACTGCATGCCCTCCGCCGAGATTGGCGAAGAAGATCAATGTCAGGAGCAAAACAAACAAGTATTTGATTTCGGATTCCACGACTTTGTTTCTGAATGTGGCGTGGCTGAACAGATGGTGCGAGAACGAAGATGCGGCAACAATGACGACGATCGACACGACGTAGAAAAGCAGCGTGAACCATGTCGGCTTGATGAATATCGCGCTGAGCGCGAGCGCGGTACCCATATCGGTGACAAAGGTTGAGGCCATGAGAAGTTTACCGATGCGCGTATCCGACAGGCCGCTTTCGATGAGCACTGAGTAGACAACTGCCAGCGAGGTTGTGGAAAGTGCAATGCCGGCAATGATCGATGAACGAACATCCCAGTGCAATGCGAAGCGGGAAACAAGGGTGACCACGGCAAACGGCGCCAGAAAAGAAAGGCCCCCGATCAGGAAGCTTTCCTTCAAACTTTGCCGCATCATTTTCGTGTCGATTTCCGTGCCGGCCAGAAAGGTGAGGATTATCCCTCCAAAGGTTGCAAGGTACTGCATCCATTCCCTGGTTTCAAGACCGAAATTACCGGCAATGGAACCAAGCAGTATTTCAATAATCGCGACGGACAGGGCAAGCCGCAATGAAATAAGGCTTGACGCAAAGGCTAGGATTCCGACAATAAGAGGGGTTATATCAGCATGCATGACCTAAGACTCCCGTGAATAAGTTTACCTTCGTAGGAGTCATCAGCCATTATTAGGGCGGTTTACGGTGAACTCCATCACCAAAAAAAATAAATTACCAGTTTTTTTTACTTCGGATAATCAGCGGTTGATAAGATGAGTTTGAATAATCGCTGAAAGCTTCACGAACATCTGGTCTGTTTTTCCTCTTCCCAATGTTTGCGGAAAGCCATGGCGTGTTTTTCGATCCATTCCTTGCAGATGTCGTTCATGGACCGGTCGTTGAGCGGATCGTGACCGATGCGCTCGCCGAGATACCACTTGTATTTTTCGATCTCGTTGATTTCGGCCTTGATCGTTTCTTCCATTTCCCTGCCGGACACGGAGGACTCGTTATTCTGTTCCATACAAGGCATTTCTTTCCCCCCACCTGAAAAGAGCAAATTAACCCGTTGCAGTATAATACTCTTCCCCGCTTAAAAATAATATGTGAAAGACTTGAAAATGCAAATCTGAATGCGTCTGTAGCATTATTTTAATTGCATGTTCCTATGCGGAGATTAAAGGGCTTTTCAGGAAGAACAACGCCTCAAGTCGCCATCATCGTTCACTAAAACGCATTCCGCATGTTCCGCATGCTCTGCAAATCCTGTCTTCTCCCAGAAATGAAAACGAGCACCCGAATTCATTCGCCCATCCGGAATATTCAGCAGTGCATATCCTGCCGCCGATCCTGTCTGCCAGGTGGGCCCTGTTTGATTGCACAAGTTTATCATACCAGGGGCAGCCTGAAACAATGACGTCGAAAAAAGACCCGTTGTTGACCATTTTGAATATGAACCCGTCGAGCGTAAGTTTTACTTGAAAACACTCACGCAGAGCATCGAGTCCCCAGTCTTTTCCCAAAAACGACTTCATTTTTCTTGCCTGGATCTTGGGCAGGACCTGCCACACTTTTTCATCATGGTCAAGGGCCGTGTCGAAACCGTCTGCTTCCTCGGTTTTCATGAACCACAGGCCGTCCACGGCGGTGTAGCTTTTACGGAGATAGTCAATGATCTGGTCAGGGGTGAGTTTAAGCATAAAGGGTTCTCAAGAAAAACAGGACAGGATTTGATAGACTTCCTGATACCGATGATAATAATAAAAGTGTATTTACCTACATGAAAAGTAAAGAAAAAAAAGAGAACAGGCCATTTTTCCGGTATACCTCTCCTTTACATTATTCATCCCAATCTGGCATTTTTTCCTTCCCAGGAAAATCAAATCAGTTGACCAGTACTATTTATGTAATAAACGGAAACCAATTATTATTGATAAAAATTCGCTGTTTATACGGTATTTAATTTATTTTTTGACCCTTATCTGTTTTGAGGGCATTGGGCCCTGCGGTTAATAATTTAAACAATATAACATATTGTCGAGAAAGAACATGGAACAACCATCCTTCAGTTGCCGCAGGCTGAGTGTACTGCTGTACCTCATTAGTTTCTACATTTTAGGATACGGTTCTGCAGCCTGCGCACAAAGCAGCGTACAAGCGGTCGGCGCCGTTACCGTAAATGATTTGCAGTCCGAAGTACAAAACCCGTTTAAGAAGGGAGATGCATTCAGGCTCATCGTATCACGGGACACGGCCCATTTTCTTACCGGTATTTACCAGATAGACGATAACGGGGAAGCGTTGCTTCCCATAGTGGGGAATGTAAAGGTCGATACATGGTCTGAAAAAAAACTAACGACCTATCTCGATAGCCTTTATCTTCCTTATCTCAGATTTCCTGATCTCAGGGTTCAGCCGCTCATGAGATTGGCCCTGCTCGGCGGTTTTGCTAAACCGGGTCTTTATTATTTAAGTCCCACCTCGTCCCTGTGGGACGCCGTGGCCCTGGCGGGAGGTCCAGTAAGGGAAGATGGGCTAAAAAAAATCCATTGGGAACGCGGGACCGCGCTTGTGAAGGGCAACCTTCTTCCCGATCTGGAAGCGGGCGCCTCTCTTTCCAAAATCGGATTAAGGTCGGGAGACCAGTTGTGGGTGACGCATGTACCGAAGCGCGACGGATGGGAGATTTTCCAGACCGAAGTTTTACCCATACTAAGTATTTCGGTGACTACTGTGTCTGCGTTGGCGACCGTGTATTTCGCTTACGTAGCATATCAAGGAAGGAAATGACCCGGGTGGATCTGCCGAAGCTACAGAGCAGCCAGCAAAGCGATCTTGGTCAGACCATCGGCCATTACCTTTCCCTTTTCTGGCGATGGAGATGGTATGTCCTCATTTCCGGTCCAATCGCGCTTGTCGTTGCAGGCATTATCATTTTCAAGGTCGCTGTAAAAGAACCGGTTCTTTCAGCCAAGGCGCTTATCGGGCTGGAAAACACCCAGGACATGACCGCGGTGCGTGATGTAAGCGACCTGGTGCAGCAGCAGTCCGACCTCATCCAGAGCAGGACGTTTCTGGAAGACATCGTGAAACGGCTGTCGCTCAGGCTTTCCGTGAAGAAATATTTCCAGTCAAGTATTTTTGATTCGGTTTCGGTAGACAGCACCACTCCCGTCGGCACCTATTCCTATAAAATTGACAATGCGGACAAAAGACAATTTGGTCTTTATTTCCGGAACAACCATCCAGTTGGGATCCCTTTTATACGAAAATTCACCAACAAGCCAAGGTGTATTTTGCATGGAAATATTGCGGACGTTACTCGAATAAATCTCGGTGGTATAATTTGCGTCTTTTCACCTTCATTTATTAAGGCGCCCCATGATTTTACTTTCAAGGTCGTTGATATACGCGGAGCAGTGGAAGACGTATTAAAACGGGTGTCGGTGAAGCAGGCGGATCCGTCCCGGCGGCAGTTTAATATCGCCATTTCGGTGGATGGTCTCGATTATCCGCTCATTGCCGGCATCGCGAACGCCATTGCAGATGCATTTGTCGAAAGAAACGCCAGCTTTAGAAAGGGAAGGACCCAGAACGTCCTTGCCTCCCTGGAAAAACAGCTCGAAGCGGTGAAGCGCGATTTTTCCGCTTCCGAGGAAGCGTTGCGATATTTCCGGACCGCCAATCCAACCGTTGGGCTGTCCGAAGATGTAAGCCAGCGTGTGAGCAATCTTACCCAGATGGAAAGCGGCATGTATGACGTGCGGAAGGCTCTCGATGACGCCCAGGACCTCATAAACCGTTTAACGGCCGCAACACCGGACGACAAACTGCGCGTATCAAGCGAGGTCCTGGTGTTTCTTGCGGGCAAAGGCAACAGCTCGGCGCCGGTACTCCAGACCGAATTGAACCAGCTCCTCGTGGAGCAACGGGAACTCCAGCGCAATTACGCCGCCGATCATCCGATTCGCACCGAAAACCAGAGAAAGATCGACGAGCTTGAACAGGACATTATGGTCGCACTCAGAGGATTTGTCGCCGGATCTCAGTCAGGGCTTACCAACCGGACGTCAAACATGCAAGCGCTGTCGGGAGAGCTGCAGCGCCTGCCGAGCAAACAACTGCAGCTTGCGGAACTGCAGCGGCGCCAGCAGATCGCGTCCGATATTTATTCCACCGTGCTCTCACGGTATAATCAGGCAAAGGTTGCCAACACAGCCGAAGTCGCCGAAGCCTATGTCATGGACCACGCGGTACCGCCCATGCCGCCGCCTGCCGATCCGATAAAAATGCTGTTGATTGTTCTCGTTATTACCGTCAGTGTTGCTCTCGTTCCGGCATTGATAACTGATTATTTTGACCCTGCGGTGCGCAACGGATATGATTTCAGGAAGAAAACCGGGAAGATTTTTTTTGAAATGGTCCCAAAAATATCGTCTGTCAATAAACGCATCATCAAAAGTGCCGGTGCCGGGCAACCGATTGAGGCGAGTTCGCTCACCCTTGTGATGGATTCCTTTCCCAATTCGTATGTGCATGAAGTATTCAGGCTCTTAAGGACCAAAGTGCTTCTGGCAACTGAACAGGCTGGGCAGCGCGTGGTATGCATCACAAGCATGGAAAGCGGTACGGGCAAGTCGTTTATTGCGGCAAACCTTGCTGCAATCATTGCAACCCAGAATGTCCGCACGGTCCTTGTGGACGCCGATCTCCGGCGTGGCATTCTGTATAAAACATTCAACTGCGCAAAACTTCCGGGACTTTCAGAAGCACTGGCTCTTTCCGGGATGACCGGTGCGGCAACGGACGGTCCGCTCATACAGAAAACGGCCATCCCGTACCTGTCGTTCATAAGCGCGGGTAATGCTTCGCCGGCGTCGTCCGAGTTCCTCGCATCCACGCGATTTACGGTCCTGAGGGAAGCCCTGGCGAAGCAATTCGCCGTTGTGATCATCGATTCGCCGCCCATAGGCGTGGTTTCGGACGCTGCAGTCATAGCGCCCCTGGTTTCACAGTATATCGTTGTTGTAAAGGCGGCGAAGACCAGTGTAAACGATATGATCAAAAAGATTTCCGAATTCCCAGCAATTGAAAAACGGCTCATGGGGTATGTGTTGAATTTTTCTGAGGAAAAAAAGACCGGCAATTATTACCGGCATTCAAAATATAACACTTAGTACGAGGCCTTGACCGGCACGATTGCAGTTAGGGAACGAACAAAAAAAACAGGACATTAGAGGGGGATCATCATACCAAAAAACCTGCCACAACCGCAGGCGTTAACCCCGACGGTTTTTGCAGTTCCGGCCGGTTGAAAGCGGACTGGTTTCAACCGCAAACAATTCATTTCAATGCAATTGCCAACCATATACGGTTTTTTAATTATCCGACAAAGACATATAATCGGGCATGTTTTTTGCAGAGATTATTGGCTATCCGGCATTATACGTTTAGGCTGATCTTTATTAAATAAGACCGTATTGGAATGATGTATAGGGGAGTGCCGCAGTACCGCCCACGGGGGAAAGGTGCGTCTGGTGTTCCGCAACCGGCATAAAAAACGGCGGTATTCAATGCGATAAGGGGGAATTGATGGACTTTGTTTCGATCGCGCCCGACGTAAAACTCGGCGCTAATGTCAAGATTTCCAAATTCGTGAATCTCTACGGTTGCACCGTGGGCGACAATACGAAGATCGGCGCGTGCGTGGAGATCCAGAAAAATGCGAGTATCGGCAGCAACTGCAAAATACAGAGCCATACCTTTATCTGCGAGGGCGTGGTGATCGAAGATGGTGCCTTTGTCGGCCACGGTGTCATGTTTACCAACGATAAATATCCACGTTCCGCTACGGCCGGCGGCAGCCTGCAAACCGAGCAGGACTGGAATGTGGTGCCGACGTATGTCCGCAAAGGCGCGTCCATCGGGTCGAATGCAACGATCCTGTGCGGCGTTACCATAGGCGAAAATGCCATTATCGGGGCAGGCAGTGTCGTGACTAAAGATGTCCCCGCAAACACCATTGTTGCCGGAAATCCGGCTAGAAAACTGAGGAGCACGCAATGACGCAGCAGAAAATACCGTTTCTCGACCTCGTAACGCCTCATGTGCAACTAAAAAACGAATTGATGTCTGTATTAAGTTCGGCCATAGACAAAGCAGGGTATATCGGCGGCCCCATGGTAAAGAACTTTGAGGAGGAGTTTGCCCGCTTTTGCGAGGTAAAACACTGCATTGCGGTCAACAGCGGAACCGACGCCCTGCGGTTCGCCTATATAGCCGGCGGGATTAACGCTAGTGATGAGGTGATAACCGTTCCCAATACCTTTATCGCCACAAGTGAATCCATTTCCCAGGCAGGTGCACATATCGTATTTGTTGATGTCGATGAAAAAACCTATAACCTTGATCCTGCAAAACTGAAGGCATTCCTCGAAACATCATGCGAAAAGGATGCTGGCTCTGGAAAAACAATAAATAAAAAGAGCGGCCGGCCAGTCACCGCAGTGGTTCCGGTGCATCTGTATGGCCAGATGGCAGATATGGATGCGATTCTGGAAATAGCGGCACAATGGAACCTGATGGTGTTTGAAGACGCTTGCCAGGCTCATGGCGCCGAATATCATTCAACGAAATTGAATAAGTGGTGCAAGGCCGGGTCCATGGGAAGGGCGACCGCATTCAGCTTTTATCCCGGAAAAAACCTTGGCGCGCTCGGCGAAGGCGGCGCCATAACCACCAACGACGACGAAATTGCCCGGGTATGCCGGTGTCTGCGCGACCACGGCCAGGCGCAAAAGTATTATCACGACATGGAAGGATATAACGGCCGCCTCGACGCGATCCAGTGCGGGTTTTTGACCGTCAAATTAAAACATCTGCCGGGATGGACCGAGGCCCGTCGGAAAAATGCCAAACAATACAACGAACTCCTGAAATCTGTCGCCGGCGTGATCGCTCCTTTTGAACCCGAATGGAGCAAAGCCGTCTATCATCTTTTCATAGTTCGCGTAAATGACCGGGAAGCTGTTCAGAAAAAACTCGGCGAAAAGGGCATTAACACCGGTCTGCATTATCCCGTTCCCCTGCACCTGCAGAAAGCGTATTCCCACCTCGGCCATAAAAGCGGCGATTTTCCTGTCACCGAGAAGGCAGCGGCGGAGATCCTATCCCTGCCCATGTTTCCCGGGTTGACTGAAGAGCAGATTGTGGCAGTTGCTGATGAATTGCGGGAAATCGCAAAATAATCAATCTTATAATTTCCGTTTACAGGTGAATCCCGCAGCTTGCTGCGAGGGTCTTTAATAAAAGAGAATAATTATGTGCGGAATTATCGGTATCATCAGCAACAGCGAACAGCTCAATAATGCGACGCTGTTGAAGAAAATGGCTGACGCCATTGGCCACCGCGGACCCGATGAGGAGGGATCCCTGCTTGAAGGCGCCGTGGGCCTGTATCATAAGCGGCTGTCAATCATCGATCTGAGTGCCGGAAAACAGCCAATGACACAGGACCAGGTCAGCATTGTTTTCAACGGTGAAATTTACAATTACATCGAATTGCGTGAGGAACTGAAAAAAACAGGGTATCAATTTACCACCAATTCCGATACGGAAGTAATCATCCGGATGTATCAAAAGTACGGTTGCGAATGTTTCACGCGGCTCAACGGAATGTTCGCATTTATCCTCTATGACCGGCGTCGCAATCGCATGGTAGGAGCACGCGACCATTTCGGCATCAAGCCGCTGTATTATTTTGAGGGCAAAAGCTGCACGCTTTTCGCTTCTGAAATCAAGGGACTGCTTCAACATCCTGCAGTAAAAGCCGAGCCGGATTACGAATCGATACAGGAATACCTGACGTTCCAATACGTTCTCGACAACAGCACGCTTTTTAAAAACATTTACAAAGTGCCGCCAGGGCATTATTTCGAAATCGATTTGGGTACGCAGGACCTTGCGCTGCACAAATACTGGGAACCGGACTTTACCGTTGACAAGTTCCATACCCAGGAATATTTCGTCCACGAGATCCAGCGACTATTGGAAGATACCGTTAAGCAGCAGTTGCGGAGCGATGTGCCGCTCGGTGCCTATCTCAGCGGTGGCATAGATTCCAGTATCGTCTCGATTTTGGCACAGGCCCAGTATTCCGCCCCGCTTGATACCTTTACCGGGGCGTTCCTCGAAGGCCCCGAATTTAATGAAACCTCATACGCGCGGGAGGTGGCTGCCGGCATGGGCGCCCGGATGCATGAAGTTTACCCAACGGAAAAGGAATTTATCGACTTGCTGCCCAAGCTGATCTACCACATGGATGAGCCCGCCGCGGGCCCCGGCCTTTTTCCGCAATATATTGTTTCCAGACTGGCAGCGCAGCATGTGAAAGTGGTGCTGGGCGGGCAGGGCGGCGATGAGATATTCGGCGGATACGCCCGGTATGTGATTGCTTATTTCGAACAGGCGATTAAAGGCGCAATTTTCCAGACCACGGAAGAAGGAGAGCATATAGTTTCTTTAAAATCAATTCTCGACAACCTGCCGTTTTTACGGAGTTATGTTCCCATGCTGAAACGGTTTTGGGAAAAGGATTTGTTTGAACCCATGGACCACCGCTATTTCAGGCTGATAAACCGCAGTGAGGGTGGCACATATCTATTCAATAAAGAATTCGGCTGGGAAATGGGGAACGAGCGGATTTTTGGCAGATTTCAGAAGGTTTTCAATAATCCGAACACCCTTTCCTATTACAACAAAATGGTGAATTTCGATATGACGGCGAGTTTGCCGGCGCTTCTGCAGGTGGAAGACCGTATGAGTATGGCCGTGTCGCTGGAATCCCGCGTTCCGATCCTTGACAAAAGGATCGTGGACCTGGTGACCACCATACCACCCGCAATGAAGTTTCAGGGCGCGGAAATGAAGTACATCCTGAAACGCGCTCTTGGCCACCGGTTGCCCGCCAGCATTCTTAATCGTAAAGAAAAAATGGGTTTTCCCGTACCCTTGCATTTGTGGGCCAGAAACAAGGCAAAAGGATTTTTTAAAGACATTTTGCTCTCACAATCCTGCCGGCAGCGGGGTATTTTCAATATTAGCGAAGTGGAGCGATTGATTGAAGACGAGACAGCATTCGGGCGCCGTTTATGGGGGCTTTTAAATTTAGAACTCTGGTTTCAGATTTTTATTGATGGCCGTTCCACGGTTCGGGGCGAATGAGGGAGAGCAAGGGACAGGGTACCTTTTAACCGGTCGTAACGCTTGAGGAAACCGATGATGCCGAGAACAGAAGTCGATTATTTAAAAAGTTGGAGTGTGCAAAAAATTGCTGTCGTTGGACCCGGTATTGTGGGCATGCCTATGGCCGCCCTGTTGGCACATGCGAAAATCATGATCGGGTCCGATAAACCCGCAACGGTCGTCGTGATCCAGCGGCATTCAAAGACATCGGCCTGGAAGGTGGCATCAATAAACGCGGGGAAATCGGTTATCGGCGGCATAGAACCTGATCTCGATAAAATAGTGTCGGAAAGCGTTGCCGGCCGGGTCTTGTCCGCTTCACACGACTATAACCAGGTAAGCGACGCCGATGTTATTCTGATTTGTGTGCAGACCGATAAAAAGGGCTTGGGGCCGGATTACGGCCCTCTTATGGAATCGCTTGAAAGCATCGCGACGGCCCTGGTCAAAAAGCCCGCCGCCAGCAGGCCACTCATCATTTTTGAATCGACACTGGCGCCCTCATCCATGGCCACGATTATAAAAGACCACTTTGCCCGCTTCGGGCTTATTGACGGGCAAGATATCCTGCTTGGAAACAGTCCCAACCGTGTTATGCCCGGCAGGCTGGTCGAGCGTGTGCGCGGTTCCGACAAGGTCGTGGGCGGCCTGTCTGCGGAAGCGGTGCAGAAAATAAAACTGCTCTACAGTCATATTGTCACCACGGGAGCCCTGCATGTCACCAACAGTTTTTCCGCGGAAATCATCAAGACCCTGGAAAATGCCTACCGCGACGTGCGGATCGCTTTTTCAGCCGAGATCGTGCGGTACTGTGATGAACATGATATCGATTTTTATTCGGTGAGGGACGCGGTCAATGCCAGGTGCGAACAGAGCGATGGCGCATCAAAAGATCCTAACGCAGTTCCCAGCGGCGGCCTTCTGATTCCCACCATCGGCGTGGGCGGGCATTGCCTTCCCAAGGACGGAATACTCCTGCTCTGGCGCCAGATCGAAAGCGGTGCCGATATGTCAAACAGCCTTATTTTGCAATCGCGAAAAATCAACGATGAGTCGCCGGCCGAAACAATCCGTCTTGCCGAGCGGCGGTTTGAAAGCCTTAATGGGGCTGCGGTAGCCCTGCTCGGCGCGGCCTATCGGTTCAACTCGGAAGATACGCGGAATGCTCCGACCCTGCCCCTGGCACGGTTACTTCTCGATAAAGGGTGTGCAGTTTTGGTCCATGACCCTTATGTCAAGCCCGACGATCAGAACATCGGCAAATTCGACTTGCGCAGGTATTTTTCAAATGATCTGGCGAAGTCTCTTGCATCGGTCGATTATATCATTTTCTGTACCGCGCACCGGGTCTACGCCGAACAGGCCCGGCAAATTTTCGCCGCATCAAACCGGCTGAAAGGCGTTATTGACGGATGCAACATGTTCCCCTTAAAAAAAACGGTCGAAAATGGTGGCATGGCGTATACGGGAATAGGAAAAGGCGCGGGGCACCCGCCGGCTGGTTTTGTCGAGTTTGTGTTTGAAAGTTTCCGCATCGTTGAACGCGGCGTGGCCAACGAGGTCAAACGGTATGTCGATTTCGCGAACCAGGCGTATGTCCTAGACGATTTCAATAAAGTTGCCTTTGAAACCGTCAAGCAAATCGCCCGCACCTGCGTCACGGGGTGCGCCATTACCGACTACGGCACAATCGGCAAGGCGCCACGCTTCCAGGGCTTTGTTTCGCGATTGACATTGTGCGCCGAAAAAGCCGGGGATCTTTCGGCAAAATAACTGGCTGTAATAATGGCATGAGCTCTTTTTATCCGCCACTCAATTGAATTCAGCATCACGGTATTTCAAGGGAATGAATTCTGAAATTACCCGCAGGCATTTCGCTCGATCTTGACAATCAATGGTCCTACATGAAAATCCATGGGGACCAGGGATGGGATGCGTATCCGTCATACCTGGACATATTTATTCCACATGTGCTGAATGTGTTGGATGGCCTCAATCTCCGTATAACTTTTTTCATCGTCGGCCAGGACGCGGCACTTGAAAAAAACCGGGAGATGCTGCGGCTTATCACAATGCGCGGTCACAGTGTTGGCAACCATTCCTACAGTCATGATTCGTGGCTGCATTTATTTCCCAAAGAAAAAATCGCGGCCGAAATCAACGGGGCCCATGACCTTATAACGTCGGTCACCGGTCAACAACCAATCGGGTTCCGTGGGCCGGGTTTCTGCTCGAGCTGCGCCATTCTGGATCTGCTGGTCGAGCGGGGATATCGGTACGATGCCTCAATATTACCCACATGGCTCGGGCCGGTGGGGAGGCTGTACTATTTCTGGAAATCAGACCTTACCAAAGAAGAAAAAAAACAGCGCAAAGAACTTTTCGGCAAGTGGAGCGAAGGGCTTCGGCCCGTAAAGGCGTTTACTTCCGTACTTCCTTCCGGAAAAAGCATTATCGAGATTCCGGTGACCACGATCCCGTTGCTCAAGGTGCCGTTTCACCTTAGCTACCTGCTCTACCTGAGCCGGTTTTCGCCGGCAATCATGCATGCGTATCTTACTGTTGCAATACAGTTATGTAAAATTACACGAACGAGCCCGAGTTTTCTGCTCCATCCCCTCGACCTGATCGGCGGCGATCAGATCCGGGACCTGAAGTTTTTTCCGGGCATGGACCTGCCGTCTGCAAAAAAAACCGAGGTATTTACCTCGGTCATCAGGCGGCTGCAGGCCAATTTCGATCTGGTCGATCTTAATTCCTTTTCGCAAAGAGTATCGAACCTGAGGGCCATTGCTTGCCGGTAGGCGCGTTAAAAGGGACTGGAAACGAAAATTTGCTGTCTCACGAACCCGAAAATACAATGACGACAACCAACCCGCAAAAGTCCATCGCCGTCATCGGCGGCGGCATGACCGGCATTTCCGCGGCCTTGGAGCTTGCTAAAAGCGGCGCTTTTGAAGTAACGCTTTTTGAAAAGAATGACAAGCTTGGCGGTTTGAGCGGATATTACCAATGGGAGAATGTCGTTTGGGACCGCTTTTACCATGTTATCCTTTCCACCGATTCGCGGATGCTGGAATTTATGCATGACCTTGGATTGGATCATGAACTTTTTTGGCGGGACACCCGGAGCGGCTTTTACGGCCGGGGAAAACTCGTCTCCATGTCCACCGCGCTCGATTTCATACGTTTTCCGTTCATGTCGCTGTGGCAGAAATTACGCATGGGGCTGGGTATACTTTACAGCGTGCGCATTAAAAACCCCTCGCGTCTCGACCGTTTGTATGTGCGTGTCTGGCTGACGCGTGTGTTTGGGAGGCGGGTCTACGAGAACATCTGGGAACCGCTTTTGCGAAGCAAACTCGGCAATGCCCGGGAAAAGACCTCGGCCGCTTTTATATGGGCCACGATAACGCGGCTCTATGGCGCCCGCAAGGGTGAAAATAAAAAAGAAAGAATGGGACACGTCAACGGCGGATACAGCTCCATCCTGACTGCGGCCGAAGGGCTGCTGCGGGAACGGGGCGTTGTCATCCGCACCGGCGAAGCGGTCACCGCTTTGGAAACCGCGCCTGGAATGCCGCTAACGATTGTTGCGGGAACAAAGAAATATTCTTTCGACAAGGTTTTATTGACGGTAGATTGTCCTACGATACTCACCATCGTTTCGCCGCCCTCGGCACATAAGTATTGGGACACAATGAGGCAGGTGTCGTATCTGGGGATATGCTGCGTTATGCTTATTCTGGACCGCAAGCTTTCACCCTATTATGTAATCAATCTTCTTGACAAAGAATTGCCTTTTACCGGAATCATAGAAGCAACCAACGTTGTTTCTCCATCACAGGTCGCCGGCCGCCATCTGGTCTATTTGCCCAAATACGCGCCGGCAGATGACGCGGTATGGTCGCTCAAGGATGGGGAGGTGCTTGATCAGTTCGTTAGCCATTTAAAGAAGGTTTTTCCCGATCTGCTGGAATCCCAAATTCTTCATGGCGTGGTATTCCGTGAACGATATGTTCAGCCGCTCCACGAACTGGGTGCCCTTGAGCGAACGATCGGGCATGTTGCACCGCTTTCCAATGTGTATGTCGCCAATTCTTCCATGTTGACCCATACCACCCTCAACAATAACGCGGCAATATCGCTGGCCCAGCGTGTTGTGGGCGACATTGTGGCAGGTTAACCTTTCATGAAAGACAAACAATCCCTCGGCAATCACATCGTTACCGTACTGCTCCACGACTATTTCCACCGTGGCGTATTCAAGCAGGTGGTGGGTGAGAAGCAGTGGAGCCGTTTCGAAAGCAGGCTGGACCAAAACGTCGACGCGGCATTGGATCTGCTCAAATCTTTTAATATCAAAGGGACATTTTTTACCCTCGGGTGGATCGCCGACAAAGACCCCGCAATCATCAAACGGATCGTTGCCGAAGGGCACGAAATCGCCGATGCCGGCTATTCGGCCCGCAGCATAGGCGAGATGACGCCCGATCAGTTCAGGGACGATCTGCGGCGATCGCGCCGCGCCCTGGAGAACGCCGGCGCCAACACGATCATAGGGTACAGGAGCGCCTATAAATGGCTTGACAAAAAGCATTTCTGGGCACTGGATATCCTGCGCGAAGAAGGGTACCTTTACGATGCGAGTTACAAGCCGGCCTTTATAAATCCGAACCATCGCTTTACATTCGAATACAAGACCGGGAACGGCACGCTCTATGAATTCCCCACCGCCACGTACTCCTTTTTCGGCGTCTGCGTCCCGATTTCGGGCGGCAGTTACCTGCGCCTGCTGCCCCACAAGATCATGTATTACTATTTTTCGTATTGGAACAAAAACATACCGGCGCCCTTCGTGCTCTATTTCCATCCCTGGGAGCTCGACCGGAACCAGCCCGTTATCAATGCCGTGGGGAATTTCGCCAAAATCCGGCAATACGGCAATCTGGGCAAGATGAAGAGGATTCTGCCGCGCTACTTCCGGGAAGGAAATTTCCAATCAGTCAATCAATATCTTGGGGTCGACCTTACATTTCCGGAAAGAAAGCATAGCGGAGGGCCCGGCAATCCCCCCTTTACCGGTCAATGCGATGACGGCGGCCCGACCGTCGTTGTCGAAACGCTCACCCGTATATCCGTCGCGGTCCCCTGTTATAATGAAAGCGATTCGATTCCCTATCTGACTAAAGCGATCGAAGAGTTGCGGTGCGCCGCTAAGAAAAAGTACCGGTTAACGTTCATTTTTGTCGATGATTGCAGTTCGGATAACACCGCAGAGATCCTGACGAAAACGTTCGGCAACAATAGTGATTGTAAAATCATCAAACACGAAAAAAACAAAGGAGTTGCCGGGGCTTTAATAAGCGGGATAATGGCCGCAGAAACCGAAATCGTATGTACCATCGACGCCGACTGCTCCTATGACCCGTTGGAATTGCTGAAAATGGTGCCTCTGCTCGAGCAGAATAACGCCGACATGGTGACCGCCTCTCCCTACCATAAAGACGGTGTCGTCATTGGCGTTCCCGAGTGGCGGCTTTTCCTGTCGCGGTCCCTTTCCAATATCTATCACTTTGTTCTTCATTATAAGCTGGCCACATATACGTCGTGTTTTCGCGTCTGCCGCCGTAGCGCGGTTCTTAAAGCCGAGACCCGCTATACCGATTTTAGGGGAATTGTGGAACTTCTTGCCCGAATCGATTTGCAAGGAGGCAGAATAATGGAGTATCCGACGACGTTGCATTCCAGGATTTTCGGTTTTTCAAAGATGAAGGTAATTAAAACCATCGCCGGGCACCTGGGATTGCTGACCGAAATTTACAAACTGCGACACCAGAGCAGGGCCAATCTTCACGATGCAAATAGTTCTGAATAAATCGGTCTCAATCATTTTTATAACACGTTTATAATAAAATTTCAAGGTTCCCGTAACATTGGTAAGGCACATTTAGGAATATGCGAAAATCGAAGGATAATGGAGGATGCTGAATGCTCTCTAAGCGAATACCCCGCGCTTGCATGGTAGCGTATACATTCTACGATACGGATAATCGTGTCCGGAGATATGCCGAGACCCTTATCCGGTGCGGATGGAACGTGGATGCGATCGTTTTACGCAATCCGGGGCGTGAACGCCGATATCAGGTGAACGGTGTTAATGTTATTTGTATCCAGAAACGGGAACATAACGAGAAACGCAAAAGCACGTACTTAATCCGTCTTCTCACCTTTCTCATCCGCTCGGCCGTTGTGCTTAGCTGGGAGCACGTCAAAAATCCGTATCGGCTTGTGCACCTCCATTCGATACCGGACTTCGAAGTTTTTGCGGCCATCATCCCTAAAATTACCGGCGCCAAGATCATTCTTGATATTCACGACATAGTGCCCGAACTTTTTCTCAGCAAGTTTGGCGCACGCGCCAACACCACGTTGTTCAAGTTGCTCCTTATCGTTGAACGCGCTTCCGCATGTTTTGCCGACCATTTGATTATCGCCAACGACATATGGCTCAAGCGCATGATTAGCCGGTCGGTTCCCGAAAAGAAATGCACCACGATCATGAACTATCCCGTTCCCGAGATATTCGGGGGAAAAAGACGCACGCGAGGTCAGGATTCCAGGCTCATCATGCTCTACCCCGGCACTCTTAGCAGACATCAGGGGATCGACACGGCCATCAAGGCAATTGACATTGTAAAAAATGAACTTCCTGAGCTTGTGTTTCACATTTACGGCAAGGGCACCGATGAGGACCAGCTGAAGGGGCTGGCCCGACAACTGAATCTCCAGGGCAGGGTCGAGTTTTTCAGCCCTCTGCCCCTGGAGAAAATTGCAGAAGTAATGGCAAATGCCGACTTCGGTGTAGAACCGAAGCTCCGAGAGTCCTTCAGTGATGAGGCGTTCAGCACCAAAATTCTTGAGTTCATGTATCTCGGGATTCCCGTTATCGCATCGAATACTACGGTTCATAAATATTACGTTGCTGATGATCTTGTCAAGTACTTCAATGCAGGTGATCCTCAAGATTTGGCTGACGCCATAAGGACAATTTGCAACAACAAGCTGATGCGGCAACAGCTTGTTGAAAAATCCGCTAAGTTTATCAAGGAATATTCCTGGGATTACAGAAAGAAAGTCTATCTTGATCTGGTCGGGATAACATCCTGAAATCACCTTCACTTTGTAACCCTTAATACTTCTTACAAGCCTTCGAGCCCCCCCCATGAACAACGGAACACGGAGCCGCGCGCCGCGGGATGCCGTTCACCCACATTCTGACAAAGCAACAATAGCCATTTGCGTTTGCACATTTCGGCGCAATTCTCTCCTGGAGAACCTGCTGCGAAGGTTAATGACAATTGACACCAATGGACTTTTTGAATATTCGGTCATGATTATCGATAATGATGCTGACCGCCGGGCATTTCCGATTGTTGAGCAATTCACGAAGGATTACCCGGTTTCCCTGCGCTATGCATGCGAGCCGGAGGAAAACATAGCACGGGCAAGAAATCTGGCCGTGAGTTGCTCGGATGCGTCCGACTATGCCGCCTTCATCGACGACGACGAGTACCCGAACAAGGACTGGCTGGTGCTCATGTTAAAAACCCTGAGGGATTGCAACGCAGATGCATCGTTTGGTCCTGTAAAACCGCACTTCGAACAAACACCCCCCGGGTGGATAACCAAAGGGAGGTTGCTTGAACGAGACTCGTTTCCAACGGGCACAATTCTTACGCAAGCCCGTTATACCCGTACGGGTAATGTGCTCATGATGAGGAAGATGATGAGCGATAAGGTTCCCTTTGACCCGAAATACGGCACAACCGGGGGAGAGGATGTCGATTTTTTCCGCAGGCAGCTCGCCCAGGGCCGCGTTTTTGTCTGGTGCAACGAAGCTCCGGTATTTGAATCTGTTCCACCGGAAAAAATGACTCGTGGATACCTTCTGCGCAGGGCGCTTTTACGGGGTGTTGTTGCCGCTCGGCGGGAAGGGGCCTCTTTGCCGGAAGTTATAAAATCTGTTGCCGCCCTTTGCTTGTATTCGGTCGCTTTGCCCTTTCTTCTTGTGACCGGACAGCACCGATTCATGCGAACACTTGTGCGATTCTGTGATCATGCGGGAAAGTTGCTGACCCTGGTTGGCCTGCCTCCATTGAGGACGAGAGATTCATAGTTGATACTTGATATGCGAAAGGGTAACCTGTCTCAAATGAAAAAAGTCTTGCTCATATCAAACACGGTGATGCATTATCGCGTGTCCGTCTACAATTTTTTCGCCGACCAATTCAAGGCGGACGGCTGGGAGTTCTATGTAAGGACCAACAGGCTTCAAACGACAAATTTAAATCCTCTCCGCTTTAACCTTCGTGAAGTACCCTTGACATTCCGGTCTGTTGCCCACGAGGTCCGCGAGATCGCGCCCGATGCGGTAATTCTCTTTTTGCATCTAAAAGACCGTGCGCTCTGGCCGATAGCGCATTGGCTTAAACTGCGCCAAACCCCTTTTGCGTTCTGGACAAAAGGAACCAATCTTGATGATGCGGAGAACCCCGTAAGGCACCTTTTCTTCAAATACATGCATACGCTCAGCGATCGTTTGATACTTTATTCCAGCAACGAACTGAAGTTTATCGGGGCCGGGAACCGGCGAAAAATATTTGTGGCGAACAACACCATCAACTATCGGGACTTTCCCAGTGTTCGCGTTACCAAAGAGGAAATTAAAAAAGAGTTCGGGATTCCTTATAAGCAAGTTGTATTGTTCGCGGGCCGGATGGGGATCGACAGTGAAAGGAAAAAGGTCGGTCATATAATCGAGGTGTTCCGAAATCTGCCGGTTTCGGATGCCGGCCTGGTCATTGTCGGAAGCGGAATGTCCGAAGAGCTTAAGAAAAATATCAATCCTTCAAACACAACATATCTGGGTGAAATTCACGATCCGCAAAATGTGAAGATCAGTAAAATTTTTTCGATGTCTGATATTTTCTGCATACCAGGGCACGTGGGGCTTGGGCTGAACCAGGCCATGTACTGGGGGTTGCCTACCGTGACGGAAAAGGGAAAACAGCCTCCGGAATTCCATTACCTTGTCGATGGCCGGAATGGATTCGTTGTGGAGGAAGATGATGTGGACGCTCTCAAACAAAGAATCGTGCAACTGATCGGGGACAAGTCGCTTCGCGAGCAGCTTGGCCGTAACGCCAGGGAAGATCTTCTGCGCGAAGCCCCAATCGAAGGAATGTATAAAGCCTTCCACGATTGCGTGGAATCGATGTGTTAATCAAATACGGACAGACTCAAAGCAGAACTTGAAATGGGGTATAAAATGAGAATTAGCGTGTTTGGTCTGGGATACGTTGGGTGCGTCTCCGGTGCTTGCCTGGCAAAAATCGGAAATCGGGTTGTTGGCGTGGACCCAAATCCCGTCAAGGTTGAGATGATCAACAATGGCAAGAGCCCGGTTGTTGAGCAAGACATCGACGCAATGATGCTGGAAGTCACCAGGACTGGTGCTTATACGGCGACGTTGGATGCAAAGTCGGCAATTGATCAATCGGACATTGCTCTCGTGTGCGTAGGCACTCCCAGCAGGAGTAACGGAAGCATTGATCGGAGGTTCATCGCCCAGGTTTCGGAGCAAATCGGAGATATCCTACGGGAACGGCAGTCCTACCTGGTCGTGGTGATCAGGAGCACGGTCCTTCCGGGCACCGTGGAGGAGCTGGTGATTCCTGCTCTTGAAAAGCGATCCGGCAAGAAGGCCGGGAAGGATTTCGGCGTCTGCATGAATCCCGAATTTCTTCGTGAAGGCACTTCCGTAAGCGATTTCAACAATCCTCCCAAAACGGTCATCGGTGAGTTTGATAAACGTTCAGGCGATGTTCTGGAATCAATGTACTCGGGCATCAAGGCGCCCCTGATCCGGACATCGATCCGGACCGCCGAGATGGCCAAGTACGTCGACAACTGTTTCCATGCCCTTAAAATCGCCTTTGCAAACGAAATCGGGAATATCAGCAAGGCGCTGAATATTGACAGCCATCAGGTAATGGACATTTTCTGCCAGGACCGCAAGCTGAATATTTCTTCCGCATATCTCAAGCCCGGTTTCGCTTTTGGGGGATCGTGCCTTCCCAAGGACCTTCGGGCCTTGTCGTATGAGGCGCGAATCCTTGATATCGACGTGCCTCTGCTGAGTTCGATTCTGGTAAGCAACAAACAGCAGATACTCCGTGTCGTAACCAAGTTGCTGGAATTTAAAGGAAAAACAATCGGGTTTATGGGGCTCAGTTTTAAAGGGGGAACCGATGATCTTCGGGAGAGCCCGCTGGTGGAGGTGATCGAGACCCTGATAGGAAAGGGTTTTACCATTCGCATCTTTGACCGCAATGTCTCGATTGCCAGACTTATGGGGGCAAACCGGGAGTACATTCAGAAAGAAATACCCCACGTTTCGACCCTCATGTGCGAAAGCCCGGAACAGCTCCTGGAGCTGAGTGACGTGATAGTTATAGGGAATAAAGAAGATGAATTTCGCGCAGTCCTGCCAAAGATCCGTAAGGACCAGGCAGTCATCGATCTGGTTCGTATCGTGCAGGATCCGGATGCGTGTGGTGGAACATATTATGGTGTCTGCTGGTAATACACCTGGCGCTTTGTGCCCCAATAATAATGCGCGTTTCTGTGAAAGTATAAAATAACAATAATAAACGGAACGTTGACAAAAGATAAACATGCCGATACAACCAGGAGTTTTTTGATGGTAAATCCGGTTGAAAAGATAGAGCGCAGCCTCAAGATGGTTGAAAAATGGGTCGAAGACCACAACTACATGGCCTACGAGCCCTTCGACGGTCTATCGTCAGTCTTCAGGCCGCTCACGTTTAAGAACGTCTTTTTGGATCGCCTGCTTATGCAGCTTATCAGACAATCCCCTATTAACCTCCGGCCGATCATGGGCGTCCGTCCCTTGCCTTCAACCAAAGGACAGGGATATATGGCTTGGGGATATCTCGCACGATACAAACAGACCCGCGATGAAGCATATAAGAGCAAAGCCCTGTCGATTCTGGAATGGCTTGACAAAAACAAATCACCTAAATACAAGGACCATAGCTGGGCGAACCATTTCGACTTTGCCAGCCGGGGCGGCCGCTACTACAAGCACGATTCCATTGTGGTGTGGACCGCGCTTATCGGCCACGCTTACCTGGATGCGTATGACCTGTTTCGACTGCCGCGGCATCTGGAAATTATCAATAGCATCAAGCGATGGGTGCTTGCCCTACCCCGGACAAAAGGTACTATTGGTTTCTGCATAGCATATATGCCCCAAAACAACAGCTTGATCCATAATGCCAGCATGCTCGGGGCAGGGTTTCTTGCCAGGGCTGGTAAGCTTACCGGTGATGCCGAAGCATTGAATGTCGCACGCGAGGCCATGTCCTACCACTGTGAAAAACAACTGCCAGATGGTTCGTGGTGGTATGGGGAAGAGGCAAACAACCGCTGGATCGATAATTTCCACACCGGCTATAACCTTGACAGTCTCAAATATTATATCGAATATTCGGGTGATGAATCGTACAGAAAGAATCTGACCAAGGGGTTTGAATTCTACAAAGACAACTTTTTTGAAAAGAGCGGAAGACCTAAGTATTACCACAACAGAATTTTTCCCGTCGACAGCCAGTGCGCCGGGCAGGCGCTGGAAACACTCGCCCGTTTTGGAGCAGAAGATAAAAAAGCGCTTGATTTAGCATTCAAGGTTGCTGAATGGTGGATTGACAATATGCAGGACAAGGATGGCCATTTTTATTACCGGCAATATCCCGGCAATTTCAAAGCAAAGGCTCCAATGATGCATTGGGCGCAAGCAACAAATTACCGCGGGTTGGCGTTACTTTTAAGCCGGCTTTGAAACGGGGCGAACCACCATTGCGTCTTTTTACTCTCGTTTGAATCGAGAGCCGTTTGGTTTTATCATTAATGCAGAAATAACACTAAATATGGTATATAAAAAAATATTGTGGCTGATTATGCTTGTTGCAGTTTCAAGCAGTTCGACAGGTTTGGTTGTCCTCGACAGTAAACAATCTGGAAGTTTGCAGGCTGCGGAGCAAATAAGATATGTAAGTGGGTATTACGGAATTGAGATTACCCACCTATTTCTTGATAAAAATGACAACCTGAAATCTGTCGCTCAATACCTTCAATCGAATTCGCCCCAGGGAATTATTATTACCGAAGCGGCTATTTCTCTGCTGTCTCCGAAGGCGTTGACCGGGATCATGAATAAGAAGGGGTTTGGTTCGAAAATTCCTCCCATTATGATCTTGGGTGTAACTTCCAATACCAAGGACACTGCTCTAGCGCAGTGGTCTCAAGGAACAATTTCCGGGGTTTCTGGGGGATTGGGAGTGAAAGACAGTGCTCGTTTTGATATTGCCTGTATTGAAAACCTGACCTCCGAACTTTCCGGATTGGAGATCCCCGGTTTAGGAGGGAAATATCCAGAGCAGTTCCTTTTTGAAATGAAAAAGGATAACCGACTAAAGCCCATTATCAAACTTAAAGCTAATAATAAAGTCCCTCTTGCCAGATTTGCGGTGCTTCAAACAGGGGGCGGGGAAATCTTCTTCCAGGCAAGCATCGGTAAACGCGCCGATTCTTTTTCATACCAGGATTGGTACTATAATAAATTGCATCTTATTGAATTTCTACCTCTCTTTATTTTCATGAAACATGCATGCCAGGAAAAGTGCTGGCGCAGTCCTGCAGATTTCGCGAATTTTACTATAGATGATCCATGGTTGGTTGAGAGATATGGTTATCTTGATTACAACAATCTCCTTGCACAAATGCGGAATGTTGGTTTCCATACGACGATAGCGTTCATCCCTTGGAACTTTGACCGCTGTAAACCTGACGTCGTCACTCTTTTCAAACAGAACCCGACATGCTACTCTCTATGTTTTCATGGCAACAACCATGACCATAAGGAATTCGGTTTTTACAAGGACAAGTCAATTGACAAGCAAGAAGAAAACATCCGGATCGCGCTTCGGCGTATGGCAAAGATGGCCGAGCTCACCGGTCTTTATTGTGACAAGGTCATGGTTTTTCCCCAGGGAATAGCGCCTTCAAGAACCCTTTTACTGCTTAAAAAATACAACTTTTTATCAACAATCAACGGCAGCAACATTCCTTTAGGGGAAGAGGAGACGAATGCGGGTTTGGACTACCCCGTAACGCTGGCTTACGAGAATTTCGCCAGCGTAAAAAGGTATCCCGCATCAAAAGTACTGGGAACAGATGAAAAGGTCAGGATAGCCATAGACTTGTTCTTGGGCAATCCCGTTCTTATTTACGCTCATCACGACTTCTTTAGAGGAGGCATAGATTGTTTTAACAAGGTTGCCAAATGGATGAACAGTATTGAGCCGGAATTAAAATGGGAAGGGCTGGGGGACATTTCAAAACATCTGTATCGGCAACGATTAAGAAATGACAGTACCTATGATATCCTGAGCTATTCGAGCAGCATCACTATTGAAAATCAACGGAATCGGGTCGTTACCTATCGCATTTCCAAGCCGGAATCGTTCAATCTTCCGATCAAAGACGTTATGGTTGAGGGAAAGCCCTATGGATTCGATACAAAACCGGACACCGTAGTCGTCCTTTTTTCCGTTCCGCCCAACGAATCTCACCATCTTGAAATTACATACTCGAACTCCCTTGACAAAGAAGTTGTACCCATAACTAAAACCGGCCTTCGAATTGCACTTCTCAGATATAGTTCTGATATTCGGGATATTGTCCTTCCTCGGTTTCCACTCGGGAGCGATTTCGTCAAATGGTATGGTAAGGTTGGCTTGAATCGACAGGGATTACTCGTGATAGCCATCCTGGCGTTAATTGTAATTGTGGCGGGAGCATTCGCATGGATCCTGCTTGTCGCGGCTAACCGGAGAAAATCCGTCCGCAAAGATCCCGGGAAGCAATAAACGGTTCCATGAAAGGCAGGTCTGGAGTAGAATGCAAACGGGCCAATTAAATGGGGAAGAGATCGTTACGTGTGTCAGCATCTCATGTACCGTTGCGCTATTTCAAAGGTGTTCGTGCTTCTGTGCTGTTTTATATAGGGCATTTCTCCGGAATATCCTATAAAATGAACCATTTGAACTTCTCCAGGCACGATACAAACGTTGGCAAGGGCATTGGAATCCTATTGATGTTTGCGTATCATCTTTTTTGTTTTCCTGATCGAATCGGAAGTCAGCATTATTTGACAGTAGCCTCGGTCATCAGCAACCACTATCACAATACTTTAGAGTATATCATTGGTGATTTTGGCTCAACGTGTGTATTTATTTTCCTGTTTCTGTCCGGATTTGGGCTTTGGAAAAGCAATTTTCCTATTCGCAAATATGAAATAAAGGGTCACACTCTCAGAATCCTCAGATTTATGGCAAAATACTGGCTCTGCTTTGCAATAGTAATCCCCATTGGGTTGATATTCTTCCGACACACGCCACGATACGAGTTTCATCCCAGGGTTTTTTTAATGAATTTTACAGGATTTGGGTATTCCTATTCAAGAGAATGGTGGTTTGTTAACTGCTACCTGCTCTTGTTGATTGCGGTCCCCTGGATTTTTCGCCTTCTAAACAAGTTCCCTTTACCATGTGTGGTTTGCTCATTCGCAATTTTTGCAGCCATTGAATTAAGCCCCGACAATTTGGTGCCGTACTTGGGCCAAAATCTCGATCATTTCCTTCGGTGGCAGTTTGCTTTTATTCTCGGTAGCGTCTTCGCCCGATTTGGTTTCCCGCCCCTGCCCAACTTTTTTTTCGCCCTCAGGCCGATACAGGCAATGCTATTGCTCATTTTTATCATTGGTGCGCTTGTTATTTTAAGAGAGCTGACGAGAAGTGCATTCCTTGACATCCTTATTGTACCTGTATTCCTTTTTTCTTCAGTGACGCTTTTAAAATTGTTAAAATGGGATCGCGTCATCGCCGGAATTGGCAGGTATTCCCTATATATGTGGCTTACCCATACGTTTTTTTGTTATTACTACTGGCCGAAGTTGGTTTTTTTTCCGCGATTCTCTTTATTGGTATACGGCTGGCTTGTACTGCTTTCCTTCGTGGCATCATACCTCCTTTCTTCTCTTTACAACCTTATGTCAAGGAGAATTCCGAAGTTGTCTTATTTGGGATGAACAGAAAGAACCATGGGAGAAAATACTTTTATTAACAAGTGACTGCCCAGAGTCTTTAGCTCGGTAGAAGTAACAGAGATTCGAGCGAAAAGACTTTCACGCCTTGTCCGTTGTGTCGCTGTTCTCGTGTTAAAAATATGTCTCCAGTAATTGCTTTAATTGGTACTTGTGCGTTGATTGTTTGGCTCCTGTATGTGGAGTCCAAAGATGACCGCGTTGTGTCAAAAGCTCTTTGGATTCCGACTATTTTTATGGCTATTATGTCTTCTCGATCCATCGGATCCTGGTTTTCAGTTGCCTCATCCCAGGCAAAAGGCAATTTTATAGATCAAATCACCTTTAACTCATTATATGTACTATCGTTTATAATTATTTCAAGACGACACATGAAATGGGCCGTTATTTTAAAACAGAATTTTTGGATATGCATTTTGTTGCTTTATTTGGGAGTCAGTGTGTTTTGGTCAGACTTCCCCGCATCTTCTTTTAAACGATGGATGAAAATGGTTGGTATTTTTATTACCGCAATAGCGGTTCTTAGCGAGACAAACCCATATCACGCTTTGGAACGGATACTGCGCCGTTGTGCGTACATCTTATTGCCCCTTTCCCTGTGTCTGATAAAATGGTTTCCCGAATATGGCATCATGTTTACTAATGCTGGGGCCCGCTGGGCAATGGGAGTTACAAGACATAAAAACAGTCTTGGCTTGATATGCGCATTATTTTCTTTTACCATAATCTGGTCAATTGTTTGCAGGTGGAAAAATGGTCAGCTGCGCACTGCCAAAATTCCTTTACTTGCAGATATTATAGCCCTGGGTTTTGGATTATATCTTCTTTCCGGCGGTGGCGGGGCCGCCAAAGGTTACAGCGCTACTTCCATAACTCTATTTTCGTTATGTATAACATTGCTCGCTTTTTCATATCTTTTTAAAAATCAAATCACAACAATGATAAATCATCTTAGAATAGTTTCGGTCCTCGCTGTTGTCCTGTTTGTTTTTTTTAGCAGTGTAGTAATGCCAAAAGTAACAGCGCTTTTGGGGCGTGAACCTGACTTGACAGGCAGAGATTTGATTTGGGAAGCCGCGATAGATGTCGCGTCTCGTAACCCCTTGTTTGGCACTGGGTACGGAGGATATTGGGGATTACACGAATGGGAATTCTCATTTAATTATAAGGTTAATCAGGCGCACAATGGATATATTAATGTTTACATGGAAGCTGGGTTGATTGGCATTTTCTTTCTTTGCATTTTTCTTCTTTCTTTTTGTGGAAAGATCCGTAATGAATATTTCTGTTTGCCCGAATGGGGCATTTATGGGATATGCATTTTTGCGGCGATGCTGTTGTATAACTACTCAGAGGCTTCTTTCATATCGGAAAGTTCATTGTGGACGCTTGCGGTGTATTTGTATGTTATTTATTCCGCACCTTGTCGAAGTACAGATGAATTCCAGTATGCCTGAATTTGTACTGTGAAGTAAAACCGTTTCCAAAAGGATTGTTTTATGATGAAAAAAATGGCGTTATCAATTTTATTTCTATGTTTTCTTCATTTTTCTTTTCTCCTTGCGAACACAATCACCGCCAAGAGTGTTTCCTTTACCGATGTGAAGGCTGCTATCGACTCTGTTAAAAGCGGTGACATCGTGGTCGTTCCGTCCGGCACGGCTGCATGGTCATCCCAGCTCCTTATCACGAAAGAGATTGTGCTGCGGGGAAAAGGGATTGATAAAACAATTATTATCAATGCATTTCCTACCGCCTATTCTGGCATGATAGGAATATCCATAACTTCTAACACGGATAAAACGACCCGTATTACCGGATTTACTTTTAAATCAGATAAAGTAAACACCAAACAGTATCATATCACCGTAGAAGGAGAAACGGAGTACCAGATAGATCATTGCAAGTTTGTAAATGGAATGGGGTATTTGTCGCACGACATTGCCATTGGCGGTTACGCGACTTCCGGAGTAATTGACAGTTGCCTTTTTGACACAGCCGCAACCGAGGCAATACTTGTTACTGCAAGCAATCAAACATGGGCAGAAGACCCGACATTGGGAAGCAAACACGCCACCTTCGTGGAAGATTGTATTTTCAAAAATTCACCAGGGGGGCATGCGATCGTGAGCGTTTTTGGGGCAAAAACCGTTTTTCGCTATAATAAAATATATGAAACGGATATTGATGTGCATGACCATTGCTTCGATCCCGGCTGGCATGGAGCGCGGCATTATGAGATTTACGAAAACGATTTGTATTCATTAGGAAGTACATGGAGATTTGGAATGAACATACGGAGCGGAACAGGCGTTATTTTCAACAATAGACTGCATAAAACCGGTATTACCGGTGGTTTTTTTGCGGAAATTGCGTTGACTGAATACAGGGTAACGACAAATTGTCCCAATGATGGGTGTGGCCAGGGGAACGAAGGGTATCCATTATATGATCAGATTGGCAGAGGGAAAAATCAAACATCGGAGCCATTATATATATGGAACAACCTCATGGACGAAAATAATGACGGCATTATGGATAGAAATGCGGTAATACTGGTATATGATGCAAATACCAATGTATGCGGTCCTCTTAGCACCACTGATTTTATCAAGGATGTTCCCCATGATGGTCAGACAAATCCCGATTATTATGATGACGGAAGAAAACCGTTAAACTACACCCCATATCCATATCCTCATCCACTCAGAGATAAACCAGCGCCGGAAAATTTGAGAATTGGAAATTAAATGAACCGCATCGTATAAAAGTGGTTTACTGAACAAATTGTTATTAATTAATACCGATTAGAAAAGAAAACAGAGTATAATGGAAAACACATTAGATGGATTTACAATTTTAAGATTCGCAAGGGCCTTTAGATCCGGCGCCGGAGTAGAAACGCATCTTAGTGACCTCGATTATAATTTATTATTAAGAAATAACGTAACAATAATACGGTTGTATATCCAACAAGAAACGATCAATGAAAAGAAAATAATCTCTAAAATAGGTCAAGGGATATTGATTGAAATCCCAATGCAGGTGAGTGCTGAAGAAAAGCCTCCCGTATCCTTTACGCGGAGAATAAAGCAATTTAAAATTCCTTTCCTTAAAATAATATTTCGAGAAGTTATTATTTACAATCCCTTTTTGTATCGCGTACTATTTAGGAGATTGTTAAATAAATATGCGCCTCAATCGGGGCAATTTCCTATCGGTAACGCTGGTGAAATAGTAAGAAATATTCTCCAGGAGTACAAGGTTGATTTGGTTGTCATGCATCACGTTGGAACTGTTGAAAGCGCGGAAATAATAAAAGAGGCCAAGAAAGTAAACATACCTTATATATTTCACAATTGTTTTTCGAATTCGGTTTTATCGGATATTTCCGTTCGGGAACAAATATATGATGCTGCGTGTATTGCCGGATTTAGCAATGTTGGAGTTCCAAGATGGTTAAAAGACGTTTTTATTAATGTTTCAAGCGGGGTAGACACAAAATTACTTAATCCCGATATGGCGAGGCCGATAAAAATTGAAATAGACATTCCAATAATATTTTATCCTGCCCGGATTAATCGGGCTAAGGGACAAATTGATATACTCAAAGTCTATTTAAAATTGCAAAAATATAAATTACGCGCAAAAATTGTATTTGCAGGCAGGACAGATTCCAATGAATATGAGATAGAATTAAAAAGATTTGTACAACAAAATACGTTAACAAAAGATGTTTTATTTGTTGGTCAATTAAATAGGGACGAGTTGAGAGATTGGTATGGAATTTCATCAATTGTGGCATTATCAACCTATCATCAAGAAGGACTTCCTACAGTACTTATAGAAGCCCAGGCAATGAAAGTGCCCCCCGTTGCGTATATCATTGGCGGTACCCCTGAAGCAATAATAGATGGAAAGACAGGTTATTTAGTTAAAAAAGGGGATATACGGACGTTTACTCATAAAATCCGTGAACTTCTTATTAATAATGAAAGAAGAATAAAAATGGGGGAAGCAGGAAGGTGGTTTGTTGAGAAGGAATTCAGCCTCAAAGCACTTGCTGAAAGGCATGAGAACCTTTACCTGCAAGCATTAAATAAAATGCAGGGAATGTAAAAGATTGGTATATTACAATGAACTGGATAAAAAATATAAAAATAAACATAAAAAAATTTAATTTTATGAATAGGTTAATTTACAATTTGAAACAAATGTTTCAATATTATTACGTTATTATTTCTTGGTTACATTCGATAAAAATCGATAAGGTTTGTTTTTTCTATTTGCCGGACGTGCCTGATTTTGGAAAAGAATTTACTTATATCAAGCTGGGCAAAAAAGAAGATATATCAAACCCCAATGGATATTCCGTAATATTTGAAGCGGAATTGCCTTATAATTTATCAAAATATAATGAGTATTTTATGGATTATTCCGGATTGTACGCTCTGTATAAGAATAATCTTGTTAAGCAAGACTATTTACTTTTAATACATTATGATACTAAAATATTGCATAAGAAATGGGTTGAAATTATTAAATCTCGGGTAACAAAATACAATGTTGTGTTTTCTACGTGGCCAATTGATAAGGAGAGGGCCGAAATATGTAAATGGGTTTATGAGCGAATCGATAACATGTTTTTACAAACCCATAAAAAAACATTTCTGTCTTTTTTAAAAGCCAATAAACTTGATAAAATACCAAACTCTAGTCAATTTGCTTGTCATAGGGAGATGTTTTTAAGACTTATGGAATTTCTTATGCCAATGTATGACTACATATTAACAAGAACTGATCTGTCATATAGATATGCTCATGTTCTTGAAAGGGCCTGGGGATTATTCTTTGCATTGGAAGGATATAAAAAGGTTAGTGTAATTAAGGATAGCCATACCCAAGATAATTCAAAAAGATATGCTCAGAATGTGATTGATTTTCCCATTTTATCGACGGCTTTAGAGCAAAACGTTACCACATTTTTAGAATTATTTAAGGATCAGAAACAAGATATAGTAACTTACAAACAATAAAGAACCATAAACACGGGGAGTTAATAAGATGGTAGATAAATTAGCGATAGAAGGCGGCAACCCTGTTCGACCCAAAAAGGATTTCCTCATTTATGGAAGCCCTCTTATCGAAGAGCCCGAAATTGCGGAAGTAGTTGATTCTATGCGGCGCGGCTGGATTGGGACTGGTCCTAAAGTCCACCAGTTTGAAAAAGATTTTATGGTCTATAAAGGAGCAAATCATGCTGTTGCTTTGAACTCATGCACCGCAGCCCTTCATCTTTCCATGTTTGCGGCAGGTATTGGTCCTGGGGACGAGGTAATTACCACTCCGATGACGTTTTGTGCGACAATTAATGCGATAATACACTGCGGCGCAACGCCCGTGTTAGCTGATTGTGATAGGCAAACTATGAATATCTCCCCGAAGGAAATCGAAAGAAAGGTTACTGCAAAGACAAAAGCAATATTAGTTGTACATTTTGCAGGTAGGTGCTGTGAAATGGATAAAATTATGGAAATTGCTAAAGCATATGATCTTCTGGTTATCGAAGATTGCGCTCATGCCATAGAATCTGAATATCACGGTATTAAAGCAGGGATGTTTGGGGATTTAGGTTGTTTTAGTTTTTATGTTACCAAGAACATAATTACCGGAGAAGGGGGCATGGTTATTACAGATGATGACCGCTTTGCTGGAAAAATAAAAGTACTTGGTCTTCACGGAATGAGTAAAGATGCGTGGAAGCGCTTTTCAGATGAAGGCTATAAACACTATCAAATTATTCATGCTGGATATAAATACAATATGATGGACATTCAGGCAGCAATTGGAATTCATCAACTAAAAAGAATTGATAAATACTGGCAATACAGAAAAGAAATATGGGATACCTATAATCAGGCATTTAAAAATCTTCCATGCATAACTCCTGTAGAACCAGAGCCTAACTCAAAGCATGCCTACCATCTCTATACGCCATTGATAGATATTGAGAAACTCGGGAAAAGTAGAGATTGGGTAATAAATGCCATTTCTGCCGAGAATATCGGAGTGGGGGTTCATTATTTACCTGTTCATTTGCATTTTTACTACCGAAAGACCTTCGGTTGGCGAGAGGGCGATTTCCCAAATGCAGAATGGATTGGTGAAAGAACACTTTCGTTACCCTTGTCACCCGCATTAAAAGAAAAAGACATTGAAGATGTTATTGCTGCTTTTCGAAAGGTTCTGGCAAAGTAATCAAAAACAGAAGTACGCTTTATTAAAACGCTGTATTTTATTTTAAAATGGTAAAACTTAATGCTTGACAGGGGCAACTGTCAGGTAAATACCATCATTGTACATACAGAGCCCAATGTTATAAGTTTCATAAGGTCTATTTTTAAATAAACAAGAGCTCTATTTATTTAATTAGCTTATAACACTCTCTTATTATCCTCTCGCCAATGCTAATTTAACGATTCCTATTATCAGCTTTACTTACTAAAGGCATTCAACTTTTAGGAAAATAAGTTGACAGATATTAAATCAAAAGCAACAAGTGCGCTTTTTTGGAGCTTTTTTCAAAAAATTGGTACTCAAGGGATCCAATTTATTATCTCCATAATCCTGGCCAGACTGCTTCTGCCCGAGCAATTTGGCCTGATTGCAATGCTTTGGATATTTATTTCAATTGGACAATCATTGATTGATAGTGGTTTTGGAACCGCATTAGTTCAAAAGAAAGATGCCACCTATATAGATGAATGTTCGATGTTTTATTTCAATATAGTTGTCGGTTTTATTGCTTCGGGACTAATGTGGCTATCGGCTCCCATTATTGCTCATTTCTACAAACAAACTCTTTTGTTATCGCTAACGCGGGTAATGTCAATTGCATTGATAATTAACTCTTTTGGCTTGGTTCATTCTATTCTTCTTAATAAACAAATAAATTTTAAAACACAATTAAAAGTAAGTATTCTGGCAAGCATTATTTCGGGAACAATTGGTGTTATATTGGCATTTAATGGATTTGGTGTCTGGAGCTTGGTTGCTCAATCGTTAAGTTCTAATTTATTTGTTGTCATATTTTTATGGCATTTTAATACCTGGCGACCGTCGCTTATTTTCAGTTTTAATTCCTTGCGCGGAATGTTTCCATTTGGTTCGCGTATGCTTTTATCCGGATTAATTAACACCCTGTTTCAAAATCTATACACAGTTGTAATTGGTAAACTATTTTCACCTGCTATTTTGGGGTTTTATTCCCGTGCAATAAAGCTTCAGGAACTGCCGCTTACGGTAATTACGAGAACTGTCGGTTCGGTTACATTCCCGGTGTTCTCTGTGTTGCATGGAGAGGGTGACAAACTTCGATTTATACGAGCATTTCGCAAGGCTTCTTCCCTTCTGGTAATGATTTGTTTCCCCATGATGGTAGGATTAATGATTGTGGCCAAACCATTGGTCTTGGTTTTGTTCACTAATAAATGGGAGCCATGTATTCCTTATTTGCAATTACTTTGTTTGGCGGGAATTTTGCAGCCACTGCAAGAAGTCAATCTCAATGTTTTGTTGGCCCATGGTCGTTCCGACCTTTATTTCAGGCTTGAAATATTAAAGAAAATTATAATTATAATTGCTATTGCCGTTACATTCAGGTGGGGTATTTCGGCTATGATTTGCGGTCAGATTGTAACCGCATTTTTATCATATATAATAAACTCTTATTACGCGGGAAAAATGCTGGATTATTCAATATCTAAACAGACAAAAGATCTGCTGCCAAGTTTGTTATTATCAGGTATTATGGGCGGCGGCATCTATGTGTGTTATTATATTCCATTGGTCAGTCAATTAGCACTTTTGGTTGTGCAAATACTGACGGGAATTATACTTTATACGTTACTTTGTTATATCTTCAAGATTCCCTATTTTATGGAATTTGTTCAGTCAATAAAGTCAAAAATTTATCAACTTATATTATAGTAGGCAAACTTCCGTATTGGCAACCACTTTAGCTTATTCACATTTCCGTTTCTTGCCTAAAACATAGTCGGTTCCAATATCGTTTACGCTAACGAATGATCAATGTCAAAATTGCTTAATTTAATCAAGATTGAAATTGGCGAAAAGAGAATTTATGGCTTGGATATATTGCGGGCCATGTCAATTCTGTTTGTTGTCATCGGGCACACGACGCATTTTCTGCCTCAAAAATATTATGTTCAAGACATTTCCAGGTTTATTACTTTTGATGGTGTCTCATATTTTTTTGTATTAAGTGGCTTCCTTATAGGGGGTATTTTAATAAAGGCACTTGAGAATAAGCCAGCGACATTCAGAACGCTTCTTAATTTTTGGACAAGAAGATGGTTTAGAACGTTGCCGAATTACTATTTCGTTTTAATTCTGTTGCTCCTGGTTCTACCGTACTCCTTTTTTAATCCAAATACCGTTGTTAATAAACCCAATTATTTTCTATTCATTCAAAGTTTTTCTTTCCCACACCCCGATTTTTTTCCCGAAGCCTGGAGTCTATGTATTGAGGAATGGTTTTACTTATTGGTTCCTTCTTTAATATTCTTGCTGGTGGGCGTATTTCGGGTGAAACCAAAGAAATCAATATTGACAGTCGCAATATCAGTCATTATCGTGGTTTCCCTTTTCCGATACTATCGGTTCCTAAACAATCCAATTACTTCTTATAATGAATGGGAAATGTATTTCAGAAAACAAGTTGTCACCAGATTGGACAGCCTGATGTTCGGCGTCGTTGGCGCATATTTTTCCTTTTACTATCGAACTTCATGGGCCAGGAACAAAAAGATTCTTCTAGTAATTGGTGTTTCAATATTGTTAATCCAGAGATATTTTTATCTCCTTGTTGGAGACTATGGATACGGTTTCTATACATGTGTGATATCATTTAGTATTACATCCTTTGGCGCATTTCTTTTACTGCCATTTTTGAGCGAATACAAGAAGGGTAATGGTCTTATTTTCAAGGTTATTACAAGCATCAGTCTGATATCATATTCAATGTATTTACTCAATCTGTCGCCGGTGCAGGGATTTGCTGTTCGAGGTATCACCAAGGGTCTTTCGGGAATATCGTTAATATTTGTAAACTACATAGGAACGTGGGCCTTTACGATATTCGGCTCAATTGTATTATATAAATATTTCGAAAAGCCTGTTATGAATATGCGCGAGCGAATAAAATAAATGGCTGCCCCAAAAGTGGAATAGAAATCATGAAGGCGTCTAGAAATTAAATATATGATATACTGAAAGTCGATCTCTTGTGGCCGACATCTTTTCTTGGCAAATTAATTAACAAAGGGAATAAAACATGAAAAGACTATTTATTAAACTGCTTGTATCCCTCTTTCTCGGCTGTTTGGCTGCTAATGTCGTTGATTGCGCGCAATCTGTAAAGAGTAATATTGCTGAACCAAGCGGCCCACAAAAAATCACCTGGGCTGCCGATACACTTCCGCTCCTATGGGACCCTCCCCATGAGGCTCCATTTACAAATATGGTCGTTTCTTACGATATATTCTATCGGAAGCATGGTACTTCTGATAGTACATGGATTATACTACATGAAGGCCTAAATTCGTCTTCACAACCTAAATTCGTTGTTTTAAGGTCTGCAACAGGCAACGGAGAATTTGACTTCGCCACATGTGCTGTTTATCCTGATAGCGGGAAATCAAATTATCTCTCTTCCCTTGATTCAACATCGTACCATCCTGCCGGATGGTATCTAAGTTGGTGATCCCCCTTTTTTGAGTTCTTCTCCCCACGTATAAATTGTTTTCAGCGAACCGTGTTTTTTTTACTCGATCTAATAGTGTATCTCGTCCACTGAAAAACGCATTCGGGAGATAGATCAAGCATCATGCGACCGACAAAGATAATAAGCAGTATTGTTAACAAATATCAATTGATGGTGAGGCAAGTACTGTTGCGAAATGTTAAGACCTGCATTATCCTGGGGGTGACCACAATACTGTTTTTGGCTGTCACGTCATGGATGGCGTTAGAAATGAACATCTGGCTCGATGAAGCATACACAATGCACACCACCGGTTCGGGCGTGTTCTTCGCTATAAAAAAGGCCATATCATTTGAAGAGCAACCGCCTCTCTATTTTGCATTATTGAGTATATGGCGGATTGTCAATCGATCGATATTCTTTGCGCGATTCTTTTCAATTATAGCCATTTTCGCGGCAGTTTTATTTCTTTACCATGTTGCACGTACCTATTCAAGAAAGGGTTCAGTCTTTCTTTATTGTCTTTTTCTTACCAACCCTCTTGTACTTTGGGCGGCCACGGAAATGCGGGTCTATGCTCTTGGCATCTGCTTGGCATCAATGTTGTTCTGGAGTTTTCACCATGTTTTTATCAGAAAATCGGATAAATGGATCCATCATATTGTTTTTATACTAGCATCGACAGCAGGGCTATATACACAGTATTTCCTTATCGAAATCCTTCTTGTTAACGTTGTCTATTTAATGATATCAAGGAATTGGCGATCGGTACGACGATTTACAGGATTTATGGTAATTACAGGTATATTATTTGCCCCCTTCTTTGTTTTTGTCACTTTGAGTCAGGTCCATTCCGCAACCGCATACGCGTCCCATCAAATTACCTTTATTAATAGCATCCGCCACACTTTTAAATTATTCATGAACCAGGTTCTTCCTGGAAGTGATGAGTGGTCAATAGTATTTAAAATAGCAAAAGCTTTTATATTCCTGTTGATTGCAATCGCATTTATCTGTGTTCGCAGGAAAATTAAGGATCAAATATTTATTAAGTCCGGAGAACGGGTATTACTCGGACTTGCAATAGGACTTCCTATGTTTTCTGTAGTGTTATATAGTATAGGAGATGTCTCGTTTTTGAAACAGCGCTATGTACTATTTTTTCTTCCCGAAATACTTTATTTAATATTTTACATCCTTGTGAACATTCGAATCCCCTCAGTTAGAGTCTTTGGGTCGGTTGCTTTTCTGATATTTAATATTGCCAGCAGTGCGATCACTTATCATCACATGACGAAACCGGGTGACTGGAAACATGTTGCCGGTCTGCTTCAACAAAACAATGGTGGGAACGACCCGATTTTCATTTATCCTGCCTGGAATTCACTTCCTCTTTCATACTATATCACTGATCCCGCAAGAATCATTCCAATACCTCGTCCGACCAATTTAAATTTCATGGATTTACAGGAGCTCCATATTGAAAATAAACAAGTTATTGAAAACGCAGTTCAAAGTGTAAAACATGAAATTGACAAATGCTGGTTCGTTGTTGTCTTATCAACAGATTTCTGCCCGGGTATAAAATCCAATTCATATCTGTTGCCAGAATATATAAACCAAAAATATACCCTTATTGACCATGAGCATTTGCCGTATTTAGAAATCTATCATGTCACAAAGCGTTTATCACCCTGATTCTTCGTTCAATTTCTTGGTTACAAAGTGGACGTGTGCCCTTCTGACGTGTGCCCTTCTCGAGAATAAAAATAATTAGACTGCTTGGAAAGGCATTTACATGCGTTGGGTAATAACCCGATGGCAGGAATATCTGAACGGTTTAATGGAAATCCAATTGTTCAGTCCTGCTCATCAAAGAGTAATCCTGGGATTTATTCTTTTCTCATGTTTTATCATACGGATTGTGACAATTGAATCGGCGCCAATCGACCGGACATGTTGGAAGGAAATAGACTATATAATGATTTCCCAGAATTATTTCCATCATGGGTTTCATTTGCTGAAGCCAGAAATCTGGTGGACCGCCGAGCCGCCAAGGACTACGGCGATGGAATTTCCAATAGTACCCTTTGCCGCGGGTTTACTCTATGCAATGTTCGGTTTTTCCACTCTTACTGCCCGGCTTATCTCCTTACTGTCATATATTGTTTTTAGTCTCTATTTATTTAAACTGGTTAAAAGGGAGATTGGGCCTTTCATCGGCATACTTGCGGCTTTAGCGGCTTCAATAATTCCGTTATATCATTTTTTTGGCAATATCCTTTTTTCAGAACCTCCCATGATAGCACTGTCGGTGATTGCCCTTTATCATTTTGCGCAATGGATGGACTTTAAACGGCGATGGGACTGGATTATATCCATGTTGGCGTTTTCGTTGGCGGTAGCTATAAAACTTGAACCGCTATATTTGCTTTTGCCGCTGTTCTGGATTGCTTTCCGGAAGAATAAATTCGATATAAAGAAATATGGTGGGTTTCTATTGCTCGCAGGCTGTGCATTGGCCCTTCCCATTATTTGGTTTTCCTATGCCTATTACCTTACCTTTCATTCAATCGATGTGTTTGGAATATTCAAAGGTCACAACAAACTTCAGTCTTTTACAATGTTGTCAAATATAGCGTGGTATAAAACCATGTTTTCAAGGATCGGTGGAGATATTCTTGGCGGGAAATTCGGGTCCATGCTATTTGTTTTAGGTGTAATTTCCATGTCTGTAATAAAGAAAACAAACCTGTTTTTCATTTACCTTTTTACAATCGGATGTTATTTCTGTTTGGTTGCAGAAGGAAACATCGATGCGCCATACCGTCAGTTGCATGGCCTTGCATCATTTTCGATTTTTATCGCGGCTGGTTCGCTATTTATTGTTTTTATATTGTTTACTGTTGTTCCCGCATCGTGGCGACAGCTAAAACCATTGTTTCAATCCACTCCTGTTGCTTTGACAATGTGCGTCTGCCTGCTCATGATTGGTCCGTTACGAAAAACGAATATCATTTTCAATTCCAATCCATTTTCGCATACTGATATGCTTCGATGGAACCTGTCCCGCATCATAAAAAACCATGCGAAACCCGGAACAAAAATTATCTCCGCGGGTGAATACACGATTCATAAAGGAGGGAACGATCTAAGCCCTCTCATTTACTATTATTCCGGTTTTCAGGGCTGGACAATCCAGAGACCTCAGTGGAATATTGATACGGTTGATAAGCTTATTGATAAAGGAGCAACTATTTTCGCTGCAACACAGATGTCTCGGGAACCCGATGCTGCACCATTTCTAAAGCAAATGAGACTGCGCTATTCCGTCATGCTAGATGATTCTATAAATGAATTGTTGTTATTGGATTTAAAAGCACAAAATAAATTTGAAAAACAAATTACAAAGCCTCAGCAAGCGGCCGGAACTAGTTCAGATAAAAAAACATAAAGATAGATAAATAAACATGGTTAATAAATCCGACAAGCAATTTATTCCACATATTTCATGGATTGATCCGATAAAGGCAATGGCCTTGCTTGCCATTATGCTGAACCATTTTGTGGAAGAATTCGGAATTGGGCCTTGGTTTACTAATCCTTCCGGCACTTGGCCAGACCTGCAAACACGCATTCACACAATATTTCCCCAACAATTTTCTTTTCCTCTTTCCTGTATCCAATTTCTCGGTTGGCTGGGCGATAATGGCCCGGGAGTGTTCATACTGCTCAGCGGGTTCGGTTTGACATGGTCTGCTTTACACCGGCAAAACGGAAACGGCGTGCTGGAATTTTATAAGCGGCGTTTGTGGAAAATATTCCCTCTTTATATTGCAGCACATGTGGTACTGCTTTTTATTGTTGTGTTTATTCCGGGGATCGGGGTACCGGTCGCTTCACCCAAAATGCTGCTTAGTCTTTGCGGGCTGAGATTCACGAAAGGCTTGTTCTTCTTTTTTAACCCGTCGTGGTGGTTTGTGTGGCTTGTACTACAGTTATACCTTGTTTATCCATTTCTTTTAAAGATGCTTCAGCAATGGGGGAAAATCAGGTTTCTTGGTATAGCTATTTTGTTTACGGTCGGTTCTCGATTATTCGGAATTTCCGGTATAATACATGGGGATTCAATTTACTATTGGATGACTGGAATATTTTTTGGAACCAGACTTGCCGAGTTTGCGATAGGAATGACTATTGCCGCATATTTGTTTAAAAAAGGTCATGCTTCTTCTTTCAATACCCAGAAGATTGCGATACTTTCTACCTTGATTTATATAGCCGGCTTTTGTGCATCACTTTTCTGGCCTGGTACAATTATTTCAAATATGTTCATAGCAACGGGACTAACCGGAACATTTTATTGTATATGGGAAGCCGGGTTGAAACGGTTAGAACCAATCAAGAAAATCATCATTTGGATAGGAGTTTTATCCTTTCCGATCTTTCTAATTCACCAACCCCTTTTGCAATGGACCGGCAACCTAACGGCAGGGCATAAATTGTTACACCTTTGCTTCGCAAGCATGGCAATTGGTATAAGCCTTCCCGCTGGCAGGGTGCTGCAAAGGACAACATCCTATTTTGTAAATCACGGAAATAGTTTTCTTATGTATGCACGCACGGGCCTTCTCCTGCGATTATTCGCTCTGGGGATGTTTTTGCTAATGTTGTTTTTGCCCCCCAGGAATTGGAGCAATTGGATTCAAAGCTTGGTTTATCTCATTTTAGGTATTGTCTGCACTGGGTTGATGATACGTGAATACCTTTTAAGGAATAATATCGGCAGGCCCATTCGTCCGCTGGATTGGGCAATTGGAATCTCTGGTCTATTTCAGATATTCTTTTTTCATCATTTTCTTGTAATTGTTTCCATTGGCGCGGGAGCCTGCTTTGCATTGATTTCAATAATCATTTATGGATTTGTCCAGTTACGTTCGTTTGCCTGGGGCGGATCAATGGCGATTTTGGTATTTTTCGGAGTATGCACGGAGTTGATCTGCAGGTTATTTTTTCCTATCGAGGTTGGCGCATGGGGTGAACTTCCGGCTCTTGAAATTCATCCAACCAGAATTTATTCCCTTAAACCAAATCGCACTACTCATCTTAGATATAATAATTACGACTATATCGTAAGGACAAATTCCCTTGGACTTCCCAGCCCGGAATTCAGTATAGAAAAAAAAGATCCGCATGATTTGAGAATACTTACCATTGGTGATGCGTTCACCATGCCGGAAGGCCTTGCCGTGGAACGCGGATACTCGGCACTATTGGAAAAGCGACTCTCCGAAATGGTTGCTCCCCGTCATGTGCAGGTAGTAAATGCAGGCGTTACCGGTTATGGGCCTAATGAGGAATGCGCGCAGCTTGCCGAACTGGCCCCTCTTCTTAAACCGGATATTGTCGTTTACGAATTCTTTATCGATGAGTTTCTTCAAGTGGATCTAACGCGTGAAGAACGTTTGCGGGAAATTGGATTTCTACCGCAAGATTCATGGGGGGGTAAAAAGCTATTTTTTCGTTCCCAGGCGGTTTCCCATCTTCAGAACATATTTGTGCATTCTAGGGAAATACTCCGGAACAAACCAGATGATTGGAGATATCAGAAGGCGCTTCTTGCTTTCTACCGGACCGGGCAAAATCCGCTTTATTCCGAGAAAGTTTTGGCCAATATTAAGGATCGCCTTGCAAGAATGCGCACTTCCTGTAAGAACGTCAACTCGCAGTTTCTCATTTATTTCGTACCCGGCGCAATCGCTGTTTCTAAAACGAGCGATATTTCATATTTCCCCTGGGACCAGGACCTTTCCGATACCGGGAAATATGATTTGAACCGCCCGTATCGCAATCTTGAAAAGATAGCCAAGGAGCTTGAAATCCCAACAGTCGATCTGACTTCCTTTTTACGAGCAGATACAATACAGCCGGTTTATTTTGTGTCATCGTGGCACTGGAATGAAGAAGGGCACAAAGTTGTCGCCCAGGTTATAGCCCGCGATTTCAAGGAACGCGGATTGCTTGCCCCGTGATGAATGCCTTTAAAAAGGGTGAGAATAATTCAAATGAACCAAAACCAAACCGAACGCTTCGTTGTCGTTGATCTTGACGGGACTCTCATAAAAAGCGATGTCTTATTGGAATCGCTGTTTTTGCTTGCCCGCAGGCATCCCGAAACGCTGGTTAAATTGCCCTTCTGGCTATTACAGGGACGCGCGGTACTTAAACACAAGATCGCTGAATGGGTGCGGCCTGATGTGTCGATTTTGCCATACCGTAAAGAGGTCCTCGATCTTTTGCGGTCTGCAAAAGAGGATGGAAAAAAGATCGTTCTCGCCTCGGCTTCAGACGATCTGGTGGTATCCGAAGTAGCGGCCCATCTTGGCATTTTCGACCGGGTGATCGCCTCTGACGGGACCAGAAATTTAAAAGGAAAGACGAAACTTGAAGAGATTCTCAAGATAACAAAGGGCGAGTCGTTCGGGTATTTCGGCGATTCCAAGTCTGATCTTGCAATCTGGGAAGCAAGCAATACCGCGTATGTCGTGACGAGCGGGCCAAAAAAAATCCTTCAGCATTTATCCAAGGCCGGGATACCGGTGGTATCGGTGCCTGCCGGGACAAACCCCAGCCTGCTGTTTAATGCGATCAGGCCGCACCAATGGGTGAAAAACGTTCTGGTTTTTCTTCCTTTGATCATGTCGCATCAATTCGGCAATCCGAAAAATTATTTCCTTCTTTTGTACGCATTTTGCGCCATGTGTCTTTGTGCCTCATCGGTCTATCTTTTAAACGACCTTTTTGATATGGAACCGGACCGGCGCCATCACATTAAAAAGAACCGGGTATTTGCTGCCGGCAGCGTACCGGTTCCTCTGGGTCTGATTGCAAGCTTATTGCTGGCTGTTGCCGGGGTTTGCCTGAGCCTGTTGGTTTTACCATCCACTTTTACGGTGGTGCTGCTGGTCTATCTTGGGGCTACATTCTGTTATTCCATGGTGCTTAAGGGCAAGCTCTTTGCCGATATTATCGGTCTTGCTCTTTTATATACGCTGCGCATTCTTGCCGGCGGCGAGGCAGTGCATGTAGAGGTTTCCGCGTGGCTGCTGACGTTTTCATCGTTCTTTTTTCTAAGTCTTGCTTTTGTCAAACGCTATGTTGAGCTGCAGACTCATTTAAATGTACCGGGAACAAGGCTGGATGGCCGCAATTATGGCGTCGGCGACATTCCGATCGTGCTTGCATCGGGAATAAGCAGCTCTTACCTGAGCGTTCTTGTGTTTTTTCTGTATATTGCAAACAGCAAGGAAGTGATGCAGCTCTATGCAAGGCCAAAATTACTATGGCTGCTGGGACCGGTTTTTGTCTATTGGTTTGGCCGTATCTGGTTTATGGCACAGCGGGGAAAAATAGACAGCGATCCGGTAATGTTTGCGTTACGGGACATGCCAAGCAGGGTGATTGCCGGGGTTTGCATTGCTATTGTATTTGTTTCCGCATTTTTAAAATAGGAAAATGGCATAGCCTTTTACCTTGTTTTTTTGAAATTGAGCAGCTATTTTTGCAGGATAACGAGGGATGCGATTATTCAGGAAAGCCGGTTCGACAACCCGAAATTGAAATGTTTGGTCTCGTCAGAATACGGTTGCTTGCCGGTAAAAATTAATTCCATGCTGAATAATGAGACAGCGCAAATGATGTGGAATTTGTGCTGAAATCGGCCAACGTAGTATCACAGAAAGAGGATTTTATGATGCACCGGTACACAAAATGGTTCAGAACCGTTCTTTTCGCCCTTTTTACAGTCCATCTATTGTTTCCCACCAATAGCAGCGCATATCTCGATCCCGGCACCGGGAGTTTTATCATTCAATCATTAATCGCATTTGTTATCGGCGGGTTGTTCACCTTGAAAATATTTTTTAAAAATATTAAAGCATTTTTTTATAAACACTTTACTAAAAGAGAGAAGGATGAGCATTTGCAATAATAATGAAAATGTTTCCGGTTCGTTCCGCGACCCAAGCGGATTTCTGTTCCGTCAGGACGGCGTGCTGCTTCGTCAAGTTAATCTGCGATATAAAAAGCATTATGATTGTCTCATGCAGTCGGGCCTTTATGATACGCTTGTCAAGGATCACCTGCTCATTCCCCATGAAGACGTTGTGCTGAAAGACCACCCCGCAGAACACGTTTATAAAATCATTAAACCCGAATTAATCCCTTTCATATCATATCCCTATGAATGGAGTTTCAGCCAGCTCAAACATGCTGCGCTGCTCACCCTTGAAATCCAACAACGCTCCATGGCTCATGGGATGTCTTTGAAAGACAGCAGCGCCTACAATATCCAATTTAAACAGGGGAAACCGATTCTGATCGATACGCTTTCCTTTGAGTGCTATCAGGAGGGCGAGCCGTGGGTGGCTTACCGGCAGTTTTGCCAGCATTTCCTGGCGCCGTTGGCGTTAATGAGTTTTACCGATGTTCGGCTGAACCAATTATTCCGGATTTATATCGATGGCGTTCCTTTGGATCTTGCCAGTAAACTTCTCCCGATTTCAACGTTTTTGAATTTTTCTTTCCTTATCCATATTCATCTTCATGCTAAAAGCCAGCAACGTTTTGCCGGGAAGAGCGTTAAGGTGCGAAAAAACAGCGTGAGCCGAAACGCATTGCTCGGGATCATAGATAATTTGAAAGGCGCGGTTCAATCATTAACGTGGAAGCCAAAGGGCACCGAATGGGCCGAATATTATGAGGACACCAATTATTCATCGGAGGCCCTTGAGCATAAAAAGACGGTGGTGGCTGATTTTCTAGACAAGACCCGTCCCGCAAGTGTTTGGGACCTGGGTGCGAACGTGGGCATGTTCAGCCGTGTTGCAAGTGAAAAAAATATCCCTGTGGTCGCTTTTGACGTGGATCCTGCAGCGGTTGAAAAGCACTATTGTGATTGCGTCCGCCGGGATGAATCCCGGATTCTTCCGCTTGTGCTTGACGTGACAAATCCCAGTCCCGGCATCGGATGGCTTAATAAGGAAAGGGTGCCGCTTTACAATCGCGGGCCAGCCGAGGTGTGTCTTGGGCTTGCCCTGATTCATCATTTAGCAATAAGTAACAATGTGCCCTTTCGGGGCATTGCCGAATTTTTCAGTGTCCTCTGCCGAATCCTTGTCATCGAATTCGTGCCCAAGCACGATTCGCAGGTACAGCGACTCCTGGCGACCCGGGAAGACATCTTTGACGACTATACGCAACAGGCTTTCGAACGGGAGTTCGGGAAATACTTTACAATACGTGAAGCGGTCCCCATCAAAACCTCCGAACGGACATTGTATTTAATGAATGTGAGATAGAATATGTTTAAAACCCGCATTATTTATCCGTTTTTATTCGGGCTTTATCCGATCCTGTTCCTGTTTTCCCACAATATTGGGCAATTGTCAATATTCGATGAAAAATCGGTTCTCGAACTCGTTGTGTCGATCGGGGTGACCCTCTGCGGCGTCTGGTTGCTGTGGCTTCTCGTCAACGGTATCTTCAAGAATCGATACAAGTCGGGAATCGTGGTTTCGATTATTGTTTCCGTGTTTTTTATAATTGGCCATAAGCCCGAGCTTGGTGGAAACTTTATGCTCAATCACCTTCAAATCAGGAAGGAGGGAAACAGCAATTTTGGATTGTTCTTGATCATGTGGAAGGTCTTTGTTCTGATGTTCCTGACATTCTGCTTCTATGCATTGTATAGAATCAAGAAGGATATTTCAACATCGACCCGAATTTTTAACGTGATTGCCGTTTTGCTTGTCATTTTACCTGTTGTAAATATTGCCGTATATGAAACTCGTAGAGCCATTGAAGTGAAGCAACTCAAGATTGGGGAAATGCAGCCCTTTACCGAAAAGGAAAAGCATCCGCCCAATAAAATGGCAGAAGGGTTATTGCCGGATATTTATTACATTATCCTGGATCAATATGCGGCAGCAAGCACGATTGAGGAAAACGCAGGGTTTGACAATTCGCCGTTTTTGGAAGCTCTACGGAAAAAAGGCTTTTTCGTCGCATCACAAAGCCGCAGCAATTATGCCTATACCAATTTATCACTCGCATCCTCCTTAAGCATGCGTTATTTGAATGATATCGCCGACCGGTTGGGGAGAAAGTCGAAAGACCTGCAGATTCTGGAGCGGGTCGTTGCCCACAATACTGTAATGGGTTTTTTAAAAACTCGGGGATATTCCTGCATCAACCTCAGGTCGATGTGGTCGCCAACCCGATGGAACGGGTATGCGGACCAGGACATCAGATGCGCACCATTTTTATCGGTCGGTTTTTTACGTCTTTTGATTCAAAAAACCCCGCTGGGTCCTTTGGTCCAGCCCGACCGCCCCTTTCAAAATACTACACTTTGTCAATTTTCCGAGCTTGCACGGCTCAAACGTGCCGATAAACCTTTCTTTGTATTCGCGCATATCGTGGCACCCCATTATCCCTATGTATTCGGGGCAAGCGGCGAGCCCGTTTCGGCCGCCGAAAGAAAGGGGCAGGAGGAAAAAACGCTTTGGGTGAATCAATGCAAGTTTGTCAATACGAAAGTGGAGGAACTTATTCCGCGGCTTCTTGCAAAATCTGGTCCTTCTCCAATCATCATAATTCAGGGTGATCACGGTCTATGGGAGCCTTGGAAGCCTTCCTGGACCGAGCAATTTTATATGAAGACCAAGATGCGGATTTTAAACGCGTATTATTTTCCTCCTGGCGACAGCATTCCTCTCTACGAATCCATTTCCCCGGTCAACACGTTCCGGATCATTTTCAACCATTATTTTAGGACGAATTATCCGATCTTGGATGATAGAAGTTATTATTCGCATGTTGATAAATCCCCATTTGACATACGCGATGTTACGGATTTGGCCAGGTAGGGGTTTCTGAAGACCTTCGATAATCCCCCAAACTATTATTGATATGGTTTCATAACTGCCCCGCCGCTTTATGCGCGGCCGGTTTCATGGTCTCGTACGAGCTTTTTATAAACCATTATTCCGGCAAGCGTACCTAAAATATTCAAAATCAGGTCCGACATCTGCGAGCTTCGCGTGGGCATGTAAACCTGGACGAGTTCGAAAAACAGGCTGATTGCGGACCCGGCCAAGGCACAAATCATCAGACGGTGCCGGCCGGCAAATCCACCAATGCCTCCAAGAAGGGCATAGAAGAAAAAACCGAACGGTACGAAGCCTGAAAAATTTACCGCCAGATCAAAAAAATATGAAAGGCTAAAGGAAAAATCCTTCCATGGCATCGTGAGGACCCTTTTTTGCGGAATCCGAAGCAGAGAGGGGATCCGTAAATCCCCGAATATACCTGTCTGGTCGTGCGCCAAGGTGCCGAGGCGTTCGTCAAAATGATACATGGACATCGCTCCCTGCGATGATGGTACACTGTCCGATGCCGAGTATTGCCGGTAACGTGCGCCGATCTCCTTCTGTGGAAAAACGCCTCGGTAAAATGATAGAGAAAATAAATCCCCATGCCAGGGGGAGCGGGCATTGGCGGAATTACCTATGACAAGCCTCCGAAAAGGGTTTTTTTCACCCCAAAGGTTTAATGAAGTCGAAGACCGAACGAGCGCGCCGTTGACATACAGGGCAGTCCCGCCGCACCTGCAGGAGGTTATGACAATGAGGTATTTCTTGCCATATTCGAGCGTGGTACCGAATTGAGTTTCCATATCCTTGAAAAAATGGACAACTCGTTTTTGCACGATAAAATATTTTTTCCATTGAAACAGTTGGACTGATTCCGGCGAACCATCAGTCCATAAGGAAAGGATTGTCGATGATGAGCGGCCGTTATGTTCAGGAACTTTGACAGCCAGTTCAATTGACACGGAATCGGGTAAAGGAGCGTTTTGCTCCTTTTGTTTTTCCGTATAAGCAATACCTGATCTTCCAAAATGGACGCCATTGGTCCCGGCGAGCCAGGCAACATCGTTATGAAGGCGGAACCCCTTGGGACGCAAGCCGGCGTAAAACATGATACCGCAGATTATGATGGTAACGAGCGCAAGCAATTTTGTATTTCGGATCATGTTTGATAAAATACTTTGTCTTTGAACAGCCGAAATATGTTTCGCAAATACCATGAATCCCACAGCGAGCGCATTCCCCGGAGGTTCGCGGTTGCGTCTACTCCTGTAGTGTTGTAAGCAGGCGTAGTCGTGGTGCTCCGGGGTTGGCGAGCGACTATAAGTATGTTTTCTTTCCAAAGGGATGGAAGATTCCCCGCAGCCCGCGGATTGTCATTTCATTAATAAGGGTATGGCAATGGCCCTTCGCGCCTTTTATTATATTTTTTGCCCTTTCCCTGAGATGGGGCGCGGCTCTTCAATGTAAAGGGCGATTTTTATCTTCGATGTGACCGCAATCGGAAGAAATAAAGGAGAAGAATAATCGGGGTGCCCGCTTCTCCTTGTTCATCGGGAGAAAGGAGATAGCGGCGAGAGATCAAACAAAACAAACAGCCCAACCCAAGCAGTGTTTATATCGCCACCATCTTCCCGTTCTGCCTGAGCGACTTATCGCATGCCGCAAGCAGCTGCACCACTTGCAGCCCCGCCTTTCCGTCATTGAACGGTTTTTTCGACCTCGTCACGCAGTCAACGAAATAATTGCTCTCCACTTTCAGGGCCTCCATCTGGTCGCATTTGGGCGCCCACATGTCTCCCGAACGATAGCTTACCAGCAGATTATAAACACCCTCCCGGTTTGTCACCTCAATGCCTTTGTCGTAGATCTTTATTTTTTCATCGGGGTCAACGTCGTTCCAGACGAGCATTTTTTTCTCGCCGCCTATCAGCGTGGTCCTCACCTTGACAGGGGACAACCAGTTGACGTTGAAATGGGCGATGAGGTCCGAGGTGAAAAAGACGGTGATATAGGCGATGTTTTCGAGGTTGTTAACATGGGACTTGCCGCAGGCCGAAACGGCCACGGGTTGGTCTTTCAAAACGTAACCCATGATGGAAAAATCGTGGGGCGCAAGGTCCCAAACAACGTTGACGTCGTGCTGAAAAAGTCCGAGGTTGACGCGTGTAGAATCGTAGTAATAAATCTTCCCGAGCACTTTTTCGTCAATGAGCGATTTGATCTTGCGTACGGCGCCGGTGAACAGAAAGGTGTGGTCGACCATAATCGTGAGTTTCCTTTTTTCCGCAATCTCGATAAGGTTCTCGGCGTGGGCCACCGTGGCGGTAAAGGGTTTTTCCACAAACACATGCTTGCCGCTAAGGAGCGCCTTTCTTGCAAGGTCATAATGGGTCGATACCGGGGTCACAATGGCGACAGCGTCTATGTCTTTTGCTTTGATGACGGCATCCGGGTCGGAAACACAGCGTATGCCCGGATTGGTTCTCGAAAGTGATTTAAATGTGGCCGGATTTTTGTCGCATACCGCGACCACGGTTGCGCCGTCTGCCGCATTAAAATTGCGGACGATATTGGGTCCCCAATAGCCGTAACCAACAACACCGATTCGCAGCATGATGTCATCTCCAGGATTAAGGCAAAAAAAACGCCTTTTGCGTGGTCTCGCTGCTTTGCATCGCAACCACGCAGGCGACCTGTTTTTAATATTCTAATATGGAAGGAAAACGCATACGCAGGAACGCGTAACGTTTAGTATGCACCCTTGAATACAGCAAAAGGCGTCTGACAAATAATCTTGATGTCCCACAAAAGGGACCATTGCCTGATATACTGGAGGTCCATGCGGACCATTACTTCAAAGGATGTCTTGCTGCGTCCCTTTACCTGCCAGTAGCCGGTGATCCCGGGTTTGACTTCCAGAACGCGGCGCTTATGCCAGATGTCGTATTCTTCGACTTCGTAAGGAATGGCCGGCCTGGGCCCTACAAGGGACATGTCTCCGATAAGGACGTTAAACAACTGCGGAAGTTCGTCGATACTAGTTTTTCTGATGAATTTCCCGATCGGGGTCACCCGCGGGTCGTTTTTCATTTTATAGATTTTTTGCCCACCAGATTTCTGCGCGCTATCGCTTTTCTTGATGTATTGTTTTATAAATTCCTTATGGACGGAGCAATCTTTCTGGACGCGCATGGACCTGAATTTTAAAAAGGTGAACAGCCGGCCTCCCTGGCCCACGCGCTTCTGCATGAAAAAAACAGGTCCTTTGGATGTGAATTTTATGATAATCGGAATGATGATGAAAAGAGGTGAAAATAAAAGGATGGCGACCAGGCTACCTGCCATGTCGATACACCGTTTGATTACTCTGGCCACTTTATTGGATTCGATGCGCTTGTGCGGGGAAGGATAGAACCGCGAATCCGCGACCGCATCTTCTTTTTCCGGCTCTTTTATTATTTCCGGAAAAGAGGTGCTTGTAATGGTCATGTATTTCGACAGTTCCGCGCCGAATGATACGTCGAGTCCGGCCCGTATTTTGGCCAGGATCGTTTCTTTGGACTGCGGGTTATATTCGGTGTAAATGATCCCTATGGTATGATGTCTGTCGTACCAGCCCTTTATGTCTACTTCCCGGGTGGATGCCTGGATAAAGAGCTTGATTTTTCTGGAAAAATGGCTATCGCGCGTGATTTTGTGTGGAGAATTGATGTCGACCAGAACAAACAAAAACGGCTTTTGGGAACGCTCGGTGCGTTTCCGTTCCATAACGAGCATTTCACGGAAGTAATCTTCGGAATAAAACCCGAAACAGGCATCAAAAATAATTGCAGTCTTACCGCTTAACATATTCCAGTCCTGCTCAAAAACTTACGCCTTGGCAGCGTTTGAAATCTTGACGCGTTGCAATAGAAGAAATAAGAAACATAGAATATGATATAAAAATCAAGATTATACAAGTTACATTTCAGTTACATATTTTCCAAACCGGAACAAGGCTATTTTAGCGCTTAATTTGCGCGTTTGTTGGAGCAAATAATACGCGAAGCCATGAGCGGAATGTTTCTGATGGGAACATCGTATTTGTGCATTTGTACCGGGGTAATGAGGTCATACTTCCAAAAATTCAATTTTACAGGAGGATTGAAACGCGATTTTGCCGCGGGACGCCCAGGAAATTTTTATTTTAGGAAAGCGTTCTTCAAGGGTCCGGGAGAGTCTGCGAAGGCGAACAATGATATTGGGCGCCTTGGGATCGCTGGCAATGGCCTTGTCAATGGCGAATTCACGGTGGGAAAAAACTGTCTGGCCAGTGGCACGGTAAGAAAGAAGCATCTTCCTCAGGATTTTTGCCGGGACGTTTTTCACGAAATGCTCACCGTTAAGGGACATGCTTCCATCGGCGGTACGATAAACAAACGCCGCCTTGAAGGACACTGTTTCAAGGAGCCGTTCGTGGCATTGTTCCGCCGCTTTCCACGATGAGGCGGGAAACGAGACGGCCTCGTCGAGAAACGGCGACAGGAACCCCGGCTGGACCGGGATATTTTTTTTATAGGTAAATCCGAACAGGGCCACGGGGGACCCGTAAGCGCACCCCTCGTGGAAAATGACGCGCTTCTTTCGGGGACAGTAATAATCTTTTACCGCTACGAGAACCCGGCAATCGGGTATATCGAAAGCGGAAAGATCCAGGGAATTTTTCTTGCAGAATGCGTGAAAGCCCATGGTGATTCCGTACAGAATGCCGTTCATGAAAATTTTACCCTTGGTATGGACATATGGGCGGTCGCGAAGTATGTCTTGGACGTGCCTGCTGTCGGCCTTGATGAAACGTTCCTCGAACGCGGGAAGGTCAAGGCATGCGGGCAGCATCTGGACGAACATCGAGGCCCACAATTCGCAGTCGAAGGGCGGAAACCGTTCGGCAAAGATCTTTTTAAGCGAATGCCGCCTTTTAATCACCGAAGAACACATGGCCAGAAGCGTGGTTGTGTTCCACGTTGCGTCCGATTCGTTGGACGCAATACGGAACGTGATTTCTGAGGTAATCTTCGAAGCAAAATGATTGACAATACGCAAGAGCAGAAGGCGTATATCGCCGGTGACGAAAAACAGCTTGAAAAACGGTTTTATCCAGGAGAGAATCGTCGATGCCGGAACAATGCTGCCCCGCGATACCTGCCGCAGCATTGTCGCGATGAAATCGACGTCCCGGACGCCGCAATTTTCAAGGAACGGTTCAAGACCGTTGTAAACGGCGGAGACATAATGCAGCGGCAGCCATTGCCCGCCGGACCACAGAAAACGGAAAAGGTCGGCTTCTTCGAACGCGGGCGATAACTGCGGCGGAGGGAACTTTTGCCAGAATTCCCTTATTTTTTCCCCCGGCAGCTGAACGAGCATCCCTGCATATATATATTTCAAAAGATCGCTGTTAACAGAGGCGTGGGACCTGCCAACAGCGGGTGGCTTGATTAGTAACGCTGGCTTCTGCAGAATCATGGTTTTATGATTTGGAATCTGATTTATTGCGGGGAAATGCTGATAAACAAATAGATAAAATCATGTTTTGCATGAATAAAGTCAAGAAAGTAAAAATTAGTTACACCGTAACATTTGAGAACCGACCTATAGTGTGCCAATGAGTGCAAGCCAGCATCGGTGTGGAATTAAATGCTGCGAAGCGGCAATGCCAATTCCTTACATGACAATCACCAGCTTTCCCGTTATGTCAACGCTACCCGCGGATATCCGGCACAGGTATATTCCGAAAGGCAGATTGCGATCAATCGTCAAGCGCCCGGATAGTCCCTTATTTTTGCTCCAGTCACTCTTGAATACCAGGAGCAGCCGGCCTTTGATGTCGTAAACTGTATAGGTGGCAATATCTGTTTGCATTGACACAAATAATCAGGAATGGGTATATTCTTAAGGACAGTCGTCCGGCAACGATGCGTTGCCGGGCACGTGGTGAAATATCTTTTATAAAGGAGGGCCGCATGTATCCGCACCGTTGTATCGCCATTGTGCCGTTCATAGTGCTGGCGATCGCCTTGTCCAACGCGACCGCCGCAAGCGCCGACGATCTTATCACCCTTGCAAAATCAGGGGTCGACGAAGAGGTGGTGAACGCGTACATTGAAAATTCACCCACCCCATTTATCTTGACGTCGGAGGACATCGTGACCCTCAAGGACCTGGGGGTCCCCTCGAAAACGATCATCGAGGCGCTCAAGCACAACCAGCCGAACGATTCCACATGGAAATCCGATTCCGCCACGAACCCCGAGTCGGCCGCAACGCCGCCCGGCCCCGCGGCCGTTTCGCCGATAACCGCGCCCCCGCCGGAAGAACAGAACATTTCATTTTTTTATTCCGCGTTGTACCCCTATGGCTCGTGGATCTATCTCGATGGAAACTGGTGCTGGCAGCCCAACGCGACGGTGATCGATGACGACTGGGCGCCGTATTGCAACCGCGGACATTGGGTATTAACCGACTATGGATGGACCTGGGCCTCCAATTACACGTGGGGATGGGCGCCGTTCCATTACGGCCGCTGGTTCCGCAGGGAAACCTATGGATGGCTCTGGCAGCCGGACAATGAATGGGGGCCCGCATGGGTCGTGTGGAGAACAGGCCCCGATTACTGCGGGTGGGCGCCGATTCCGCCCCGGGGAAGGTTCGAGCCCCGCCAGGGTTTTTACTTCGGGGCGACCCTGGTGAGCGGCGACGCCGAACTCGGACTGTCATTCAATGATTTTTCGTTCGTTCCAATGGAACATTTTTACGACCGCCATCCGTCCGCCCACATCGTGCCGCCGTTCCATGCGGAGGACATCTATAAAAGGACCGTTTTCGAACGGAGAAGTTTCTCTGTTGTTAACAACCACCTCGTCAACGAGGGGGTGCCGGTGCAGGCCGTGGAGAAGGGGACCAAAACGCGCATCACCCCCGTCGTCCTTACCGAGGAGCGCCCCAGGCCGGGCGAGCCGATCCATAACAGCACGGTGAGCGAAAATAAAATGACAATGTATAAGCCCTCGATTTCAACGGCGGCGCCGCAAACCCCGCCCGCAATAAAGGAACGGTTCACGAGGGGCGGCGCCGGTTTTGGACAAATAATAACCCCGCAAACAAACCCGCAGTCGTGGCAGTCGCTGCAGAACGGCCGGCAGAACGCCGTGGAGCGGGCCGCGAAAAACCAGAGCGCGGTCGCCCAGGTGGCGCAAACGGAAAAAAACCGCATCAATCTGGAAGCGCAGAAAGAAACCAACCAGTCGAAACAGGCTGTGTTGAAAGGGGAGGAGGCGGTGCAGGCACTCAAGGCCCAGAAGGCCCAGCAGCATGTGCAAAGGGCCCAAACCTGGACACCACCCAAGGAGATAATTGTCCCAAAAGTCATGCAGCCGGCCCGACAGGCCGCGCCCACACGACCTGAAAACAAACCTTCCGTGGCAAGGGCGCCCGAGAACAAACAACCGGCAACCATCGCGCCGGTAAACCGGCCAACGGAACAATTTCATGCCCAGGTAAGGGAACTTAACACCGAAGCGCGCACGGAGCAACAGCACAGGGAAACCATCGAATCAACCGTTCGGACCCAGGCCCAGTCGCAGTGGACAAAGCAACAACAGCAGCAACCCCGTGGGGAAACGCAGCAACAGAAGAAAGGGCAAGGTCAGGGAAAGTAACGGCGTCACCAAACAATCAACCGTTTTTCCACAACGGTAAATCCGCCCGCGGATATCCGGCACAGATATATTCCGAACGGCAGATTGTGTTCAATTGCTAATTGTCTGGCGAGTCCCTTTTCACCGCTCCGGTCACCCTTGAACATTAAAACCAGCCTGCCTTTGATGTCGTAGACTTTGTAAATGGCTTTATCGGGCCACAGGGTTGCCATTGGCATGAAAGGTTTAACGGACATCGCGCCGCAAGGCAGGCCGTCGTACCGGCGTTTGGCCGGAATGTCGTTGTGAATGGCGGCGACATCCGGGCCCATGGCGGGCCAGGGGGTCTCACTGCACCACCAGGCCGGAGTGGAAGAATAATACATGGAATTTTTCAATACATGGTCCGCGCCGCCTTCCCAAAAAGCAACCCCGTTTGTTTTATAATCGTAATTGGCGTGGTTAATCGAAGTGGCGTCCGTGCTTGGTATGCTTCCCGCGGCCCCGCCATAGCTGTATACGATGGGCGTCGAACGGCTGGCGTACTCGTTAAAGCCCCGCAGCGTCGCGGCCGACCAGGTGGTGTGCATTCCGGTTACGCCCAGAACATTTCCCACGAAACTGTAATAGGTGTTGAGAGGGTATATGTCTATTGCGGCGTATCCGCTCGTGGGAGGAAAACTGGGCACGCCCGTGCCTGTTTCGTCGCCCCACAGCCAGTTCCGAAAGAAAACAAAATGCGACGACGTTCCCCAGAAGTTGTCGGCCGCAATGTGGGAAATAATGTTCCCCTCAAACAGGTTCATGTAGGGGTGCGCGCCGTGCGACGTGCGGGCAGAACCAAGATACGACAAATCGTCGGTGAAGTTGTCGTCCATGTAGTTGTACAAAATCGCGGTGCCTGATCCGCCGGCCTGATATACAATGCTGTGCCGGTTGTGCCTCATGATGTTGTTCTCGACTTTGTGATCGCTATTGACAAACTGGAAATACATGCCGTAATTGGCGCCGCTGGCCGACGACCTGCCGTCGTGCAGATAGGAGTCCCGCACCTCGCACCCGTACGAAAACTCCACATCAACATGGGCAGACCCGCTTGAACTGCCCGTGTTATAGGTCTCCAGGTTTTTTACCCAGCAGAACAAGGCGCCCCGCAGCGTTACAATCGGCCGGGCCCCTATGTCACCCGTTGCAGAGACCTTGAAATTTTCAAACCCGGCATATTGGGTGGGAAACGTGTACTTCCGGTATTGCGGGCTTGTAAACAGCGTATAGTACAAGGGTTTGCTTATGGTAATCACCGAGGCGTTTTTGGCCGTCACTTTTACAATCTGCTGGAGCAGGTGATACCCGGTGTTTTCGCCGCACCAGGTGCAATGCCCGTCTTCGCCGTCGGCAGTGACAAGAGACGGATCGTCATCGGAAAAAACCGAAATCCAATCGCCAACGTTTACCGAACCGGTGGCCAAAGTAAGGGCCTGGTCTCCCTTCTGCGGCGATCCCGCCAGGCTGTATCCCGCCGAATGCACGCCATAGCTTATTGGTGGGTCGAGTAAAGACGTGGGCATATTTTGCGTGGTGAGCCACCCGTTGGTCCCCAAATTAATAATGGTGCCAAGCGGCCCTGCCCCGCGCAGAACAACATTGCTTTTCAGCCTGACCGTGGCGTTAACATAATACGTTCCGGCCGGAAGATACACCGCCGTATTGGCAGCGGCGTTATTGATGCAGGCCTGGATATTTGCAGCGTCGTCGCGGGTGCCGTCCGCAAACAAACCGGAGCAGGTCACGCTGGTGTAATTCGGAAGGGTCCCGCTGTTCCAGATGTCGGAGCCGCAAAGCCAGGTGATGGAGCGGGATGAGGGGAGATTGTAAACGGCAAAGGCGTGGGAGGAACAAAAAAGTAAAGCAAAGAGGAAGAGTGTTTTTTGACGATGAGGGAAACGTTGGATATAAGACGGATTTTTTGGGGTACTCATTTTTGCCTGCTCCTTGATGAAAAAGAAATGGGATCGCCGGCATGACGGCGGATGAGCGGATTGGCCCTCGATTAACCGTTTACCGTTGTCACCTAACGGCGGATGATCGGGAATGCCTTGGCCCATATCTTTTTTACCGGCCTTGCCGTTGATCCCCGCGCCGCGGGTCCGGATTCCGTTTTGGCAAGGCGCTTGAGCAATCCTGATTTTTGATTGGCCGATAAAAAGTCGGTCCACCAGTCCGGTTCCGGATTATCGGGGCAGGCCGTTGGGTTTTGAAAATACGTGTAGGGCGCATGCGCCGGATTCGAACTTGTATACGTTTGGTCCGGTTCGCTGCCAAACGTCCACACAATGATCACTATTTCGCCGTTTGTCCTGCCTATCAGCTTTACCTTGGTATTGGACACCGTGACCACCGAAATGTCATACAGGGCGCTGTCCGCATTCATGGGATCATAGGACGAGTTCCATGAGGTGATAAACTCCCCGCCGTAATTATAGCCGCCGTGAACCCCGAATTTTATCATCGTCCCGGTAAACACATACTCCACGCCCATGGAATCGTACATTGCCACAGTTCCCGCGTTCATACTGTCCAACTCCTGTCGTTCCGCGGGTGAAAAAGACCCGGATAAAATCCTGTAATCTGTTCCAACTGCATACCATTTTCCCGCAAGTCCCGTGCCTATTCCGTTGCGAATGAAAACAAGCTCCGTTTGATACGCCGTATTTGATAATGATGTTGTTTCCGGCCGCATAATCAGCCACAGGCTGTCTCCGGAATTGGCGAACTCCGTTGTATCATACCCGGGTTGGATTGTGTCATAGTATTCCGAAAGGCTGTTTCCCGAACAATATGAATACCTCGAGATCTGGTAGGAATGGCTGACGATAATAAAATTGCCGTGCTGGGTATAATTGACGGAATCAAGAACCACTAATATCTTGTCCAGCAAAAAATCCGCGGTCCCCGTATACGATGGAATCATTTGATACCCGGTATCGTAACCGGGTGCGGCGGCAAAAAGCATGTCCACCGACGCCGTGCTTTTTAATAGTCCTTGTTTTGCGTTTGACCCGCGCGACTTGTCAAGGAAAGAACCCCCCCCTGTTTTTTTTGCGGTTTTGCACCTGCATTTTAATCATGGAAGTGACGGAACCGATCCGCACTTTCAATACATAAACCTGGCATGAAAACCCGGCCAGCGACGGACGCAGCGAATAATCGCCTGCGTCACAGGGCGCATTAAGCAATGTCGCGATAAACCTGCCGCTAAGGTTGAATGCGTCAACACGAACAACGGTCCCGGACCCGGGCACGGTAAACAAAAGCGCGTTATTGATAAAACACGGCGGAATAAAGTTGCTCCTGCCAATACTGTTATCCCTGACGCCGACATAACCTGTAATCACATAGCGGCCCGCGGTATCCGTTACGCTATAAACCTGTTTATGCGCATTGAGGGTGACTGTCGCGCCCGCAATTCCATGGCTGGTTTTTGCATCACGCACATAACCTGAAAGCGAAATTGACTGTGCATACAACGATAATTGCACTATCGCAATTGCGGCCGCAGCCATAAACAGTTTTTTTGCCATGCCTTCGACCTTTAAGGTTGATTTAAAAATGTCGTATGTTAAACAGACGAAGATGCCGCCTACCTTTATAATATACTAATGTCAAGCGTGGGTACTATAGTTAAATAATAAACAGCGGGTTCAAGGGCAATCAAGACCGGTTAAGGACATTGTGGGCAAGTTGTCATTGGAGAAGAGGGAGGGAGGGGTCAAGGGGGAAGGGGAGGGGAAAAAGCAGTACTTTATAGAAAAGGATTCCCCGTGCCGGCATGGCGGGACGAGGAATCCTTCCGATTTTCCGGGTATATTAGCGCGAAATGATGATCGTTTTATTCGCTGTTGCGACCCCGTCGACCGTGAGGACCAGCAGCACCGTCCCTTGCGCGGTTGCTTTTGTAAAGACCGCTCCAATGTTGACGTGATGGGTCCCCGTGGGCATCCAGCCGTTGAATGCCTCGCCCATCAGCGCGCCCCGTACATCGTAGGCCCGCAGAGTGACCTTCGCGCTTCTGGCGATAGTTGCCCATACCGATGTGCCGGCAACGGTAAGGCAATTTCCCCGCACAAGCGCCCTGCCGCCCCTGGTGGGAAGCACGGAGGCCGCAGGACTAACGGTCACGGTGCCGACACGCTCCGGCATAAGGAGAAACAGCGGGCAGGCACGCCCCGGTGGACAATACAAACTTTCGACTTTGTAAATGGCATATCGGCCTGCCGGAATCGGCTTGCTGGAGAAATTCGTCTCTGACCCGGCGGCGAAGCAGTTGACGTATGGGCACAGCGTATCGTCATACGTGTACGAGAGGTAAATGGTTGTGTCTGAAACCGAAACGGAATTGCCGCGGTAGATGGTACCGCAGCAGCGGTATGCATTGTACAGGATGAAGTACAGCGAATCTGAAGTCGTGGGGTGCTGCGGTGTCACGTACACCGTGTCTCTGGGGCCTGCGGCGGCCTTGGCAAGAGAGAAATTCACGGTCGTCGGCATGTTGTTCCGGATCGTTGTGTCGACTGTCTGCGCGGTATAGCCTGCTGCACGGGCCGACACCGAAATGGCCTCGCCGTTGACTTCAAGCGGAATGCTGTCGATGGCATACCTGCCCAGCGAGTCGGTGACGGCGGTATATGCCACGGCAATGATCGGATAAGCAATGCTCGTGTTGAGGGGAACGACACCTATCGGCACTATGCTTGTCTTGGAAACCATCACTGTGCAGCCGGGTATCGGCTGCAGGATGCACGGCATACCCAGGTAGCCGGTGCATGCGGCCCACACGGTTCCCGCCACCCGCGCATGCGCGCCAGCCGCCAGTAAGAGAACGGTAAACGAGGTGTCTGATATGACGGAAACCGAAATCTCCCTGCTTACGTACAGGGGGTTGTCAAACGAGACCTGATACGCGCCGGGGGATGATACCGGCTTGAAAGCGAACGCTCCGGTTGAGCTCGTTGTGGCCGAGTCCAGAAGGACCTGGCCCGGGACCGGAATGCTTGCATTTGCCGACGGGGAATTCAGGATCGCCAGTTGCTGCCACAACCTTACCTTGACATCCTTTATCGGGAATGGCACCCGCTTGGATGGGAACGGATCGTCCGTGACCGTTCCGCTTATCACTATCTGCTTCGGCACTGGTATCACGGCCTGGGCGAATGTGGCGTGCGACAGCAAGGCTCCCGTTATTATCATCGGCAATAATTTTTTGATCATACTAATCCTCCTTTGTTTACTTTTAAGATTCCAGGCCGATTTTCGGCGAGAACTTCCTTGGCCGACGTTATGGCGCAACGACCGTTCTTGACGTTTGTGGTCCGTTCTTGACAAGATAAACACCGGGCGCCCGGAAGCCGGCGCGCAGGGCGGATGATGAAACGAGAACGCCCCTTACATCATAGATTTTTCCGCTTGTGCCGGTCCCCAAGCTTGCGGCAACGGGGGCCCGGGGCGGCCGGTTCACGATGCCGGCGGAGGGCGTGACCGTCACCGACCCGATCTTCACCGGCATGAATGCAATGTCCGGGCAAATGTGCGTGGTACACAGAAGTTCACGCAGTTCGTACACCGCATAGGCGCCGGCCTTAAGCGGCGCGCTTTTGTAAACAAGCTTTTTTTCGACGTTTATGCATGCAATCATGGTGCACACCTGCGGCAGATTGTACGTGTAGGGGAGGAGTATGCCGGTGTCTCCCCAGAGTGTCACGTTCGAATCGTTGGCGTATATGGTGCAGCAATCCCAGTTTGGAATGATGATGGTGAAGGTTATCGGGTCGGCAGCGGTGGGGCGGCTTGGGCTTACCGCAAGGGAATCCGCCGACGCCGGCGAAAGAACGGCCATCGCAATGAACGCGGTCCGAAACAGTGTTTTTTTCATGGGCGACCTCCTTGTTTGATCGTAATGATGCGTGACTTTTTATTTACCTGTGCCAGGTCGAAATGCTGTCCGGATACACCACCGCCGAACTCGTGTCTGCGGCAATGGTGAACGCCGGAGCAAGCTGGCCGGACTTGATATCCACGACCTTGAAATTTGCAAAAAGGCTGATTTCATAGCTGCCTGCGGGAAGCGGCCCGAGCAAAAACCGGCCGTCGTTTCTCGTTACCGTGTAGAACGGCGATCCGGGAACATACACATACGACAGGGCAAGGGCCAATCCCGCGGAATCGGTTGCGGTACCCGCCAGAAGACCGGGGTGCCTCAGCGTGTCTATCGTATCGGTAAATACTGAATCTGCAAAGACCGGGATGTCCTTGATGAATCCTGTCCTTCCGAGCGAATCGTCGTTGACAAGAAGGTTTACGTATCCCTGGGGCACGGCGGCAAAAGCGAAGCGCCCGCTGTCATCCGCGAAAGTGGAGTCGCAGAAGCCGGGAATGGTCGAATAGGGAAGATACGACCGGCCGTAAATTGACACATGCGCATGCGGCCGCGTGGTGCCGGAAATGGTTTGAGACAAGGAAGCCACGGCAATGCCGTTATTGCCGGTCTGCGAGCTGTTGCCGCCGGCGAGCGGCCCTATGGAGCACATGCACATCAGGGCGATGGTTCCGACTGCCGCTGCCTTAATGATAAAAAAGATTTTTTTCATATAATCTCTCGTATTAGCGGTTTGTTTTTTCCGTGCTCTGTGCGTTTCCGCGAATAATTTTATTCGCCTTTGACAGGGGAAATGCCTGCAAATTTACCTGATACACGCGGTCGGCGTCCGCGTCGGCGTTCGCGATTTCGGCGATTTTGTTGCTCGTGTCAATCAATACCTGCTTTATCCGCCCAAAGGCCGTTTCGCTTACACCGACCGTGGCCGTGCCTATGTAACGCTCATCGCGCGGACAACGGTCCATTGCTTCCTGCGCCAGGCGCATGGTTTCCTGCTGAAAGTTGGCCACGGCCAGCGACCGGATGTTTTCACCGGTGGTGATTGCGCTCGAGGTAAGCTCAAACGTGCCGTTTTCAGTCGCTTTTATAAGGCCGAGTTTTTCGAGCAGTTGAACCGATTTTCGCGCTTGCGACGCGGTGATGGGCGGTGAAACCATGCCCGCCAGCCGCTCGTAATCCCCGGCAGCGTCTTTGAAAGCATGCATGCCGATAAGGGACCGCACCGCGCTGTTGTACCAGGTTGAATAGAGGTCGTATTGATTGGCCTTGACCGTGTGCACGTCTTTGAGCTTTTGCAGCGCAATGAGTTCCTGGTAATAATTGTTCCGCTCGTTAATGGCGCGGGCCTGGTTGAAATTGACAAGGGCCTCAAAATAGCGGGCCTCGATGGGCGAATGCCTGAGGATTTCCGAGAGTTTATTGGCTGTCGCTTTTGACAATCCCTTGCTGCCCTTGGCCACCGACGTCAGCCAGGACGTGGAATTGATCCCCATTTTCATGGCGAACCAGCGGTTGGAGCCCGGCAACCCCATGGACTTTCTCTCATCGATCCAGTCTTTGAGGTATGCGCGGAAATCGGTATAGTTGGTGAGTGGTTTCATAAAATTTGAACATATGCCTGAAGTGGTTTAACCCAAAATCATTGCATTTTATTCATGTGTTCCGGTGAGCACCTAATGTTAATATAAGGCTAATTTGTGGATATTTCAACACTTTTATTACTGTGGCCTGATATTTTCGCTCACGCCGGTGAGCACTTTGTTAAGGTTAAAAAATATTCTGGTGGGGGAAGCATCCCCCTGGCCCCCGGCTTCCGGCGTTATACGCCGGCGATCCGGGGGCACACCCCCTCCTGGGTGGCCCGGAGTACCATCCGCTGCAAGATTCATGCTTTATTGACAAGGGGCACCCGCGGAGAGCATTTGAAAGTTGATGGTTGGCAGGCATATGTTTTTTTCGCGTTAGGCCGGAGCGGAGGCCGCGCAAGAGCGCGGTGCTGCCCGGACGCGCCTTTTGTAGAGACGCAGCGCGCTGCGTCTCTACAAAAGGAATAGTGCCGCGGCAGCCCGAGGCGACAGCCGAGACCGGAGTAAGGGCCGGCCCGAGCGAGGCGAGGGAAACGCCCAGATAGCTATCTTTTTAATCGGGCTCAAACAACACGAGCGGCCAAAACTGATATTTGACCGGATACTCCCTTTTTGTATTTTGATTAACTCCTCAATATCATAAAAAACAGAGGTGCTTTTTATAACGGCATGACAAATTCCAACAACGTTCAACACCGCTCCATTCTGCAAAACATTGCCCGCCAGGCGATGGTTGACGAAGGACTTGTTCCCGATAAGCCGGTTCGTACGGATGTGGAGCGCGGATTTATTGACTTTGAAAAGGAAACCGCGTAATCACATGAGATAGAGAAAATGCGAAGCTATGTAATATTCTCCATATTGGCATTGATGCTTGTGCTTGTTTCCATCAGCACAACATCGGTTGCGGTTGCATTCCCGGTAATTACCTCCTCATTCCATATCTCTTTGATTCTGGCCGGATGGATCATCAGCGTGTATCAGCTGGGCATTACCGGGATAATGCCGATAGCGGGAAAACTGGGAGACATTTTAAGCAAAAAAGTAACTTTTTTGATCTGCCTGTTTCTCTTTACCTTAGGCTCGCTCCTCTGCGCATTTTCTTCGAACATAGTGCTGCTGATTTTATCCCGTTTTATACAATCGCTCGGGGGCGGCGGAATCATGCCCGCGGCCATGGGAATCGTGGCGGATGAATTCCCCAGATCCAAACACAAGGCCATCGGGCTCTTCAGCAGTATCTTTCCCATAGGGCAGATAATCGGGCCTAATCTTGGCGGGTTCCTCGTGGAATCATTCGGCTGGCGCTCAATATTCTGGATAAACATACCGTCGTGCCTTGTCGTTATTATCCTGGCCGCTCTGTTTTTTCGCCCCGAGAAAAGGAAAAATGAACGAATAGACGTTCTTGGGACCGTGCTTCTTTTCTTCTCCCTTTTTTCGCTGATGGCCGGTTTAAGCGTCATCGGTTCCGGGCAATCGGTGAAAATGATCATGGCGGCAATAATGCTTTTTTGCCTGGCGGTAACGCTGGCGGCGGCGCTTATACAACATGAGAAGAAGACGCAAAACCCGATTATCGATTTTGCCGTGTTGAGGGGCAGGCCCTTCATGGCCGCGAATGTTTTTAATTTCGTATACGGGGTTGCGATAATCGGCGTCATGTCGCTTATCCCGGCCTACGCCGTTTTCGTTTATAATATGAGCACGCTGCAAAGCGGGATTCTCATGACGCCGCGGTCCGTTGCCATGATCGCGGCCGCTTTGCTGACGAGTCTTTACATCATGCGATGGGGGTATCGCTGGCCGATCATCGCCGGGACGCTCGCCACGGCGGCAGGGCTTCTGCTGTTCAGTTTCAGGTATAACGGGACTTTCTTTCTGTACGCCATATCAGCGATTACCGGGATTGGGGCGGGACTTGCGGCGCCGGCCTCCAACAATGCCTGCATCGAACTTATGCCGGACCGTGTATCCACCATCACCGGGATTCGGGGAATGTTCCGCCAGACCGGCGGGGCGCTGAGCATCGCCGTTGCCACCATCATTTTACACACGGCCGGAGACATGTTCCTGGGATTCCGTATTATTTTCCTTGGCATCGTTGCGGCGCTGATCGGCGTCATCCCCGTGGTTTTTTTGATGCCGAGTTCTCCAAAGGCAACACTGGCCCGGGTTGACCTGGATTCTGAAAAATAGGGTGCAAACGGGGCCGCCCGGCCCTTAAAAATCGAGACCGTCGGCCGGCCGCATGAAAGCCGGGAAACCCCTGAGGGAATTCAGGGCAGCCGGAGCTTGAGGGGGTTTATTTTTTTATTTTCTTGCCTTCCGAAAATGCATCGCCCAGATATTTACCAATGCCATAATAGGCGCGGTTTGGCGGATCGAAGACCATCGGTTTTATTTTCGTGATGTCCGGCGTCCCGTTGTTCCCCAGCACCGCCTCATCGGCCTTTACGTCCTTGATCTCGCCGACGAACATTGTATGCGATCCCAATTTTACAATTTGAATGACCGAGCATTCAACGACAAAAGGGAACTCCTTGACATACGGGGCGTCCACCAGGCCGCTTTTTACCGGGGTGAGCCTGGTGGCGGCAAACTTGTCCTCGGTGCGGCCCGAAACTATCCCGAAGTAATCGGCTTCCTTGATATATTCTTCCGATGGAATACTGATCGTGAAGGCCTTGCGCGCCATGATATTGCCATAGGTATACGTCGCTTCCCGGATGGAAATGGCGACGCAAGGCGGCTTGGAACAACAAATGCCGCCCCAGGCAACGACCATTGCATCCGGCCTGCCGGATTTATCATATGATCCCACGACAAAAACCGGCGCGGGGAAAACAAATGTTTTCGCCCCGATGGACTTTTTCATCTTCGCCCCTTTCTTATCCATGGTAGACAAGGAATCCTGTGCAAAAACCGATGCCGTTACCAGTAATCCTGCGATCAAGAGCCCGCCGGCCATGGCCGCTAAAACTTTTTTCATCCCATTTCTCCTTTGATATATGCATAATTCTTGCGTCAGGTATCGTTATTTTGCTCCACAACCATGACTGCGTTCCCTTTGGGATGAATGTAAAGATAAATAAAGGCAAGGCACAGGAGCGTGGATGAGGGGAGGGTATTGTGCGGGGAAATGAGGGATGTAAAATAAAGTGAGGTATAATAAGTGCTCTGGTGGGGAAAGGCGAAAATCAAGTTTAAAAGTTGGGCGTTACCCTTGTAGAGTGGCACAGCCGGAAATAATAAATCTGGTGGGTGAACCGCTTCGCGTCGCTGTTGCGCCCTTTCCAGTTGGGCGCGCGAAATCCCTGGCCCCCGGCTTCCGTCGCGTTGCGACGGCGATCCGGAGGCACACCCCCTCCAGCAAAGGGGCGCGCCAGGTGCGCTCGACTTACGCTCGCGCGGCGTCGCCCCCTCGCAACGCAACCTCAGCGGTATGCCGCTTCGCGGCGATAAAAAAACCAATACTTCTATACATTAGGGAACGCAGTAACAATGCGCTTTGGCGCACCACTCCGGTCCACCTAACGCGAAAGACAAAAACAAGAATCAGCGGTCAGGCTCGACCCCCGTATGTCAATGGCCGTTTCCATTGGCACTTGCAGCATCCTGCCGCGACACCAATTCCGTTTTAGATTTCGTTACCCATTTACGGACCAATATCATCTCAAGGATGAATATGATACCGATTGCCGGTAACCGCAAATAGATAATATGCCCGTATAGTATCGACGAACACAAGTCCAAAGACACCCCAACCAATAAAAGAAAAAGCCCTGTGAAACCGATAAGAACCGAAACCGCCGATGTGTCCGGCAATATAAACAGTACGGATTCATCCGGATTGCCGGGATTGTAATACACCTTTACGGATTGTCCCACGGGATATTTATTTACAAAGCCTTGACAATCCTTTTCGTTTCCGTAAACCGGGTTTCTTAGAAATTGAGTATTACCCGATATGTGTTTTTTTCCATTAACAATGTATTCATAAACAGTGTCATTTGTCAGTGTGGTCCCGCAAGCCTCGGAAAAATGATTAAAAATAATGCCGGAATGAATAACAGTTCCTTCCGTACAAGGCCAGTTTCGGGCCATTCTGTTTTTGCCGTTTTCGAGAAGCATCAATAACAAACTTTGAACCGCGAATTTAATTACTGCTGCTACAGCAAAAGCGAGTATCGCTAGTATTGTAATTTGTATTATAAAATCAATTTCCCTGTTTCCCATGACAGGCGGCAATTTGTTGAGCCATTGGATTGCCATGTTCATGATTAGGCTTTTTTATGTTTTTGTTTGTTTTCAAGCGGCGAAGTTCATTTTATTAGCGACGGTTTAGTGCAGCCCAACGTTTGCCGTGTTACGACGTGGCCGGCGTTAGGCAACGTGACGGAGTGAAGCGACATAACACGGTTGCTTCAGATGCTGGACATGTGCGCGTTTCGCGCTATATTTCAAATTCTTGTTGCGCCGTCTTCACTCCTATGTCATTTTTTGCAGCGCCCATTCTTTATCGGCTCGGCAAAGGATGAGCCGAGCCGTGGTTTTCTAACCTCTTATTCGTTTTCTACCCGTGTTATCCAAATAATTTTCCGAGGAAATAACCTTTCTCTTCGTCTGGTCCTCAATATCTTTTCGTGTCCTTCCGGCAACCGCCCCGCCGTCTTTAGCGTCGTTGTGTAACAATTTGAAGCCGATGCTGTTTCGGTCTTGGTGTAATTTTGTTGTTGTCGCCTCGCCAAGCATGGTAAGAATCAGCTCAATATCGTTCATGTGGTCCCGAAGGTTTTCCCGGTCAAGATTTTTAAATTGCTTGTATTCTTCTACGGTTTTTTCAAAAGTTCCCTTCATGATTTCATTCGTTAAAATCGCATATTCAAGATCAGTCTGAGCACCGCGATTATTCCACTCATCGGTAAGGCTCTTCCGAATGGCGATGCCTCGCATGCGTTTATCGATCCAATCCTTGGGATAGCCTTTTTTCTGATAAATCTCCTTCATCCGTTGCATGGCAAGTTCGGGATTCTCAATTTCATCAATGCGTTCCTTGCCAACCTGGGCAAGCCAGCGTTTGAGCGGTTCAACTTTAGGGGATGGAATGGATTGAATTATTCTGAAAAGCGTCTCGGTATTTGCGCAATCCGTGGCATAATATTTCCCATCGGTAGATTTCATTTTCAGTTGTCCGATTTTTTCGGACAACTGGTCATACCCCTCTAAAAGCAGCTTCTTTTTCAGGTCATTCCAGTACTTTCGGGGCCGCCCGCCTCCGATTAAGACCTCAATAACATCAATGATCGAAAACCACCATTGGTCATTATAAAGAACCTTTCGAATATGTTTGCCCCGGAAAATTGCAATTTTATTTTCGTTCATTGCAGGCCTCCATAATTTTCGGTTCTTCTTCTTTAAAAATATTTACAGGCGCTTTAAATCGATATCTTTACGAAGATAAGGAGTTACAATTGTTCTGACCAAATTGAAAGAGGGCACCCGTGCGCGCGCTCTTTCCCGGACCGGAACAGGGAGGAACCCCAGGCATGAAAATAAATAAGGGCAATTCCCGATGTCGGAACCGAAAAGCCAGGAAAAAGCGCGAGGGACGATAGGGGGAGTTGCGCTGGCGCGGCGTTTTGCGAACAGGATTTACGTGAGGATGGGGGAAAGAAAATAAGGGATTGAGGGGGGATTAAAGAAGAAGGAAGAAGCAGGGTGGGGAGGAAAGGCGGGAAAAGGACAATGAGCGCAGGCCCCGCGTGTCAATGGCCGTTTCCATTGGCACTTGCAGCATCCTGCCGCGACACCAATTCCATTTTAGATTTCGTTACCCATTTACGGACCAATATAATCTCCAGGATGAATATGATACCGATTGTAGGCAATCGCAAAAAGATAATATGTCCGTATTGTGCCGGCAACTAGATAATGTCCCTTTTTAGCCTGAAAATTGGGTGACACTTTTTCCGTTTAAGGTTAACCTGATAATGTTGTTTTTCAGCAACCACGCTTCTATCGCTTTCCGCCTTG